>Ga0196981_1000003_pt1 | contig 497368 bp, 423 predicted proteins | sample S3_2013CmetaG_FD_155462 | JGI IMG/M metagenome (GOLD analysis project Ga0196981, IMG submission 155462) | Soil microbial communities from Anza Borrego desert, Southern California, United States - S3_20-13C | ecosystem: Environmental > Terrestrial > Soil > Desert | place: USA: California...
TCGCCGCCATCGGCGCCGACGCGGTGGGGCTGGACTGGACGGTGGACCTGGGCCGCGCCAGGAAGCGCACCGGCGACGCGGTGGCGCTGCAGGGCAACCTGGACCCGATGGTGCTGTTTGCGGATGCCGACAAGGTGAGGGCGGAAGCGGCGCGGGTGCTGGCCTCGTTCGGCATGCACAGCGAGCGCAGCGGCCATGTGTTCAATCTCGGTCACGGGATTTCGCAGCACACGCCGCCGGAATCGGTCGGCGTGCTGGTGCAGGCCGTGCATGAACTCAGCCGGCAGTACCACCGCTGAGCCGACATGGAGGATCGCGCCATGGACTCGCGGACGGCAGGACACGACGAGCGCCAGCGTCGACGCTTCCTTGGCCGCGCCGGCGCCGTGCTGCTGGCAGGGGCCGCGCTGCTGGCCGGCTGCGAGCGCCCCGGCGAACCGCCGCGTCCGCATGTCGTGCACAAGGTGCAGGGCAGGGTGTTCGGAGCCCCGGTCGAGGTCAGCATCTGGGGCCTGCCGGAAGCCGATGCGAAGCGCCATGGCGACGAGGTGCTGGCCGAATGGCAGCGCCTGCATGACAAGTTCCACGCCTGGAAGCCGAGCGCGCTGACCGCGCTGAACGAGGCGATCGCCCGCGGCGAGGCCTACCAGGCCGACCAGGAGATGGTCGACATCCTGCGCGCCGCCACGCGGCTGGCGGAGGACTCCGGCCATACCTTCAATCCGGCGATCGGCCGCCTGATCCGATTGTGGGGATTCCAGACCAGCCAGATCGAGGCGCGCGGCCCCGCGCCGGAAGAGATACGCAAGCTGGTCGACGCCAGGCCGCGCATGAGCGACCTGGTGTTCGACGGCACCCGCATCTCCAGCCGCAACCCGGTGGTGATGCTCGATCTCGGCGGCTATGCCAAGGGGTATGCGCTCGACCGGGCGGCGCGCATCCTGCGCGGCCATCGCGTGCCGGCGGCGCTGATCAACGTGGGCGGCAACATCCTCGCGCTCGGCCAGCCCGGCGAACGGCCCTGGCGCGTCGGCATCCAGGACCCGCGCGGCGAAGGCCTGATGGCCGGGGTCGACTTGCGCGACAACGAGGCGATCGGCACCAGCGGCGACTACCAGCGCTACTTCATGAAGGACGGCAAGCGCCACGGCCACATCATCGATCCGCATACCGGCCAGACCACCGATACCGTGGCCGCGGTGACCGTCATCGTGCGCGGCGGCAGCGATGTCGGCACACGCTCGGACGGCCATACCAAGCCGCTGTTCGTGGTCGGACCGGCGCAGTGGCAGGCCATGGCCGAACGGCTCGGCCTCAAGGAAGTCCTGCTGATCGATACGAAGCGCACGGTGCACATGACGCCGGCGATGGCCGAGCGATTGTCGCGCTGACAGGCTCCTTCCCCTGGCAAGGGGAAAGGTCGGGAGGGGGAGTACGCCCGGTCGCACAGGCTCCTTCCCCCTGACAAGGGGGGAGGTCGGGATGGGGGTGGTACGCCTGATCCCAGGCATGCGGTCGATCGAACGCACTACCCCGTCCCCAGCCCTCCCCCTGCAAGGGCGCCCGGCGAGGGGGAGGGAGCGTGCAGTGCAGGGATGACACGCGGTAAGGCCGGCGTCAGCCGGCGCGCGCAGCATGAAGGGGGCCGCGCACCGGGTGCGGCACATCGGGCGACGTCCGCCGGCATCGGGCCGCGGATGCGTCCACGGCGACCGGCAGCGCCACGCAGAAGACGCGCCGGCAGGGAGAGAATCCGCGTGCAGAGCGAACCGCTCATCTTCGTCCATCTCCGGCTCGTGGCCCGGGTCAGCCTGGCCGTCGGCGCCGTGGCCGTGCTCGCGCTGCTGGGCGGCATCACGCTGCTCGGGCCGCACGGCGCGTCCGATTACGCCGAGATCCTGCGCACCAATGCCATCACCGGGCAGCACCTGCCGGTCATCATGACGCTGGTCGGCCTGGCGCTGGTCGCCACCGCGGGCACCGTGACCTGGATCATCGCCCTGTACAGCAGCTACCGCGTCGCCGGCCCGCTCTACCGTTTCGCCCGGAACCTGCAGCTGGCCACCGAGGCCGACAAGACGCCATTGCATGCGCTGCGCGACGGCGATCCGTTGCGCGAGCAGGAAGCGGAGATCGACCAGGCCGTGACGGCACTGCGCGACCACCATGCGCGCGTCGCGCGCGCCGCGCGCGAGGTGGCAGACGCGCTGGCGCATGGCGACGATGCGCGCTACACCGGGGCGGTCGCCCGCCTGAAGGAACTCGATGGCAAGATCCGGCTCTAGGCTGCTGGCGCTGGCCTTCCTCCTGCTGCTGGCGGCGGTGGCCGCCGGCGGGCTGGGCTACGCCGCGCTCACGGCCGGCGCGCGGCAGCATCTCGCCCACGCCGATTGCGCCGGCTGCCACCTGGCCGGCAAGGACGTGCAGGCTTCCCAGGCCGGCATGCTCACGGCCAGCCAGGAAGCCCTGTGCGGCCGCTGCCATCCGAATGCGGTCAAGCTGAGCCACCCGAGCGGCTTCACGCCCCGGGCGAAGCCGCCCGATGCCTATCCGCTCGACTGGAAGGGCGACCTGACCTGCAGTACCTGCCACGAGGTGCACGGCAGCGTGGCGGGCCTGATGCGCGGCACGAAGCAGGGGCGCGACCTGTGCCTGTCCTGCCATGACCAGGCATTCTTCCGGCGCATGCGCGATGGCGGCGCCTCGCTGATGGTCGGCCACCTGGCACGGGGCGTCGATGCGCGCGCGCCGCTGCTGGACGTGTACTCGCGCCAGTGCATGGAATGCCACGGCAACAGCGCCGACCCGCGCATCGCCACCAGCATCGACAGGAACGGCGTCGCGCGCCACGCCAGCCGCGCGGTCAATCACCCGGTCGGCATGAACTACCAGAAAGCCGCCGCCTTCGGCGGCTATCGTCCGCGCGCGCAGGTCGAACAGAAGCTGCAGCTGCCAGACGGCTTGGTCAGCTGCGTGTCGTGCCACCACGGCTATCTCAAGGAACACGGCAAGCTGGTCGTCGCCAGCGCCGGCTCGAAGCTCTGCTACGAATGTCACGATCTCTAGAACGCTACGCCGACTACTGCCGGCGCAACCATCTCTACGTCGACCATGCGCTCCAGAGGGGCTTGCTGGTCGCGCTGGTGGCGCTCGAGATGCTGTCGATCGCGGTCGCCATCGCCGCGCTGTACGTCACCCTCGACGGCATCATCGACGCCAATGCATGGCGCGTGCATTTCCGCGGGCCGGCCGACGGCCTGCCGGCATTCCTGGCGGCCGGCGTGAAGGTCATCATCGGCATCGGCGTGGTCAACTTCATCGCCATCGTCGTGGCCGATCGCCTGTGGGCCTGGTATGTCGAGCGCATCGTCGGCCAGCTCGGCATCCTGGTGCGGCCGGTGGCGCGCCTCGACCTGTCGCCGCGTCCGGCCGCGCGCGGTGCCCACGCCGTGCTCGACCGCGCCGCCGACTGGCGCGACGACGAGGCGGCGCGGCTGGCGGCGATCCGCGCGGTGACGCGCTCGCTGCCGGCATCGCTGCCGGCGACCGTCGCCGAGCGCGAGCAGGTGCTCGACCGCATCCTCACCATCGCCAACCGTGCCTGCCGCGACACCTGAAGCACCGCGCGCAGTGCATGTCCATCCCCTGCAACCGGCGCGGCGGCTGCCGCCGGCCGGGCGCATCTACACCTGCGACACCACCGGGCGCCACACGCGGCGCCGGCAAGCGGCCGTCTGGCTGACCCAGGCGGTGTGGTTCGGCCTGCCGTGGCTGAGCCGGGATGGCGCGCCGGCGCTGCGCATCGACCTGGCGGCACGGCGCTTCCACCTGTTCGGCAGCGTATTCTGGCCGCAGGATCTGGTGTTCCTGGCGGCGCTGATGGCCATCGCGGTGGCGGCGCTGTTCCTGGTCGCCATCGTCGGCGGGCGGGTCTGGTGCGCCTGGGGCTGCCCCCACGCGATCTACGGCGAGATCTTCCAGTGGATCGAGCGCCGCATCGAGGGCGGACGCAGCGCGCGCATGCGCCGCGACGCGGCGCCATGGAACCTGGCGCGCGGATGGCGCAAGCTGGCCAAGCACGCGGCCTGGCTCTCGCTGTCGGCGTGGATCGGCATCACGCTGGCCGCGTACTTCACGCCGATGCGGGAACTGCTTCCCGCGCTGGCGGCCGGCGCGCCCGGCCCGACGGAATCTTTCCTGGCCGCCGCCTATGGCGGGCTGGCCTACGTCAATGCCGGTTGGATGCGCACACGCTTCTGCCGTCACGTCTGCGCATGGGCGCGCTTCCAGTCCGCGATGGCCGACTCCCGTACGCCGGCGGTCGCCTACGATGCCGCCCGCGGCGAGCCGCGCGCGCCGTTCCGGCGGCAGACGGCCACCAGGGAGGCGGGCGATTGCGTCGATTGCACGCTGTGCGTCCAGGCCTGTCCGAGCGGCATCGACATCCGCGACGGCGACCAGTACGACTGCATCGACTGCGGCGCCTGCATCGATGCCTGCGACACCGTGATGGGCAAGCTGGGACGGCCGCGCGGCCTGATCCGCCGCGCCGCGCCGCGCGCGGTACACGGACCGGCGTGGATGCGCCCCCGCGTCATCGTGCTCGGCAGCGCGCTGCTCGTGGCGTCCGCGGCATGGTGGCTGGCGCTGGCCGCGCGCGCGCCGTTGCGACTGTCGGTCGTGGCCGATCGTCCGCCGCAGGGAGCGGAGGCGCCTCCCGGCACGGCCGTCTACCGGGTACGCATCGTCCACGCCGGCGAGCGCGCGCGCCGGGTGGCGCTGCGCCTGGACGGCGCGCCGGCCGGGCTGAGCTTGCGGGGGGACACGGAACTGGACCTGGCGCCGCACGCGGAGCGCGTGGTGGTGGTGCGGGTGTCGGGGTGGGAAAACCTGCCGGAGGACGCTCCGGCGCGGCCCGTGCTGGCGGCGTGGCCGCTCGACGGGCGGGACGAGGCCGGCGAACGGGCGACCGTGGCGATCGCCCGGCCGCCGCGCTGACGGTCAGGCGGAGACGTTGAGCAGGGTGCCGATCGCCTGGCCGTTCGAATTGACGGTCGGCTTGGGCTGGGCCGCCTGGTAGACGGTGGCGATCTCGTTTTCCGGGCGGCGGTCGCCTTCGGCGCGTTGCGGCGGCTCCGCCTCTCGCGGCGGGCGGACCGCCTGCGTCGCATTGACGGAGGCGCTGCTGGCAGAGATGGGTGCGATGGCCATGTCGATTCCTTCCTGGTACCGGCCTTTCTTTTGAGCAATGCGCAACGAATGTCGCGCGCATACCTGGCCGTATCCTGGATAACGGCAGGAACACCACGGAACTGAAGGGTCGATGCGCAAATTTCTTTGCGGCGGGAGCCGCGCGCGCAAATAAATTGCCGGAACGTTAATCGAAGTGAAAAACCTGTCAACACCGCCGGCCTAGAATCGACGCCATGCCGCCCGCCGGCCTTCTTCCGGAGCCCCTCATGTTGCCGACCCCGTACCGGCGCCGCCTGCTCGCCGCGCTGCCCGTCCTGTCCTGTTGGTGTGCCGTCGCCGTGCTGGCGCCCGGGATCGCCCGGGCGGCGGATGCCGGCGCGGCCGCGCCGCCGGCAGTGCAGGTGCGCGTGGCCGAGCGCGGCGACGCGCTGGTCATCGACGCCGATTTCACGGTGGCCGCCACGCCGTCCCAGTGCTGGGAAGTCCTGGTCGACTTCGACAACATGGAACGTTTCGTCGCCGGACTGAAGGACAGCCGCGTCGTCCGCCGGCAGGGCAGGGTGCTGCACGTGGCGCAGCAGGGCACCACCCGCTACGGCCTGCTGTCCTTCGATTACGAATCGTTGCGCGAGATCACGCTGGTGCCGCAGCGGGAGATCCGCTCGCGCGGCCTGGGAGGCAGTGTCCGGCGCTACCAGGGACTGACCCGGCTGATCCCGGCGGGCAAGGGCACGCGCATCGTATTCCATGCCGAGACCGAACCGGGCGTGGCGGCGCCGGCCTCGATGTCGGCCGCGTTCGCGCGCGACGCCACCGCCGGGCAGCTGGACGACCTGCGCAGGGAAATCCTGCGGCGCGGCAAACCGGTGCCGCCCCGCTGATGCCGGAAGGCGGATGCGGCATCGGAATGCGGTACATCTTTCGGGTGCGGCTTCCCATGAATAGGGGAGCTGCGGCAAAAATTTGACGCCCGGCACGAAAATCGGCACACATTTCCGTGGGGAAACATATAATCGAACGTCATTACTCCAAAACAAGAACCGGCTGTTCTTTCCATCCTGTTTCATGACCAAGTTTTCGCTGCGGCAGAAGCTGGTGCTGCCGTTCGTGTTCCTCGTGCTGTTCGTCTCGTCGTCGATCGGCTGGATCTCGTTCCGTGCGGGCGAGCGGGCGGTGGCCGACCTGACCGAGCGCATCCTGGTCGACATCGTGAGCCACATCGGCGGCCTCACCGAGCAGCATCTCGGCGGCGCGATGGTGGCGCTCGATGCCGTCGTTCCGGATCCGCGGACGGTTCCGAAGACGCCGCCGTTCCCGCAGGACCTGCGCGCGCTGGAGCAGCGCCTGTGGGTCGCCAGCGGCCTGGCCGTGCAGCTGAACAACTACGTGTATTTCGGCGGCGCCGACGGACGTTTCGCCGGCGTCAACCGCGTCTCGAAGGATTTCGTCGAGCTCTACCTGCGCGAGCCCGGCGCGCCGAAGCGCACCGTCTATGACGTGAACCAGCCCGGCGACCGCGCGCGGATACTGCGCACCGACGATTACGACCCGCGCCAGCGCCCGTGGTACCAGGCGGCGATCCGGTCGGACGCGCCGGTGTGGTCGCCGATCTACAACGACTTCACCAGCCGCCTGCCGACCATCACGCTGGCCAAGACGGTGCGCCGCGCCGACGGCAGCGTCGTCGGCGTGCTGGCCACCGACGTCACGCTGACGGTGCTGTCCGACTTCCTGCGCACGCTGTCGGTCAGCCGCAACGGCGTGGCCTTCCTGGTCGATGCCGACGGCTACGTCATCGCGTCGTCGGGCGAGGAGCTGACCTACCGCATGATCGGCGATGTCCCGCGGCGCAAGCATGCCGCCGAGATGGAAACCCCCATCGTGCGGCAGGCGTTCGCCCGCATCCTCGAATGGCGGCGCGACGGCGTCGATTTCCGCGAGGCGGTGGCACGCGGCGTCGAGGCCGACGGCGGTGTGCTGAAGATCGGCGCGGTACGCATCGGCCAGCGCCATGGCGTCAACTGGATGGCCGTGGTGGTGACGCCGCGCGCCGATTTCATGGGCGGCGTCAACCGCAGCCTGCAGCAGGCGATCGTGATCGGCGCGGCCTGCGTGCTGCTGGCGATGGCGGTGGGCCTGCTGCTGCTCAACCGTCTGCTGCGCGACCTGCGCGTGCTCACCAATGCGGCGCGGCGGATCGGCGAGGGCGAACCGATGCCGGTACTGAACATCCGCCGGCGCGACGAGATCGGCCAGCTCGCGCAGACCTTCAGCGAGATGGAACACAACCTGCGCATCGACAAGCTGACGGCGGTATTCAACCGCGAATCCCTGCAGGCGCAGGTCGCCTTCCTGCAACGCCAGTCGCAGAACGGGGCGGCACCGCCGTGCCGGTTCGCGCTGCTGTTCATCGACCTCGACGATTTCAAGTCGATCAACGACCGTTACGGCCATGCCGCCGGCGACCAGGCTCTGGTGGCGGTGGCCTCGCGCATCCGTTCCGCCGTGCGCGCCACCGACGTCGTGGCGCGCTACGGCGGGGACGAGTTCGTGGTGCTGCTCAAGGGCGAAGTCGGCGCCGACGAGGTGCTGCGCGCGTGCGAGGCCATCCGCGGCGCCGCGGAGGCGCCGATCACGCTCGAACATGCCACCGTGCATGTCGGCGTGTCGATCGGCTGGGCCCGCCATCCCGAGGACGGCGCCGACGTCAAGGCGCTGCTCAAGGTGGCCGACTCGCGCATGTTCGACACCAAGAAGGAGCGCAAGAGCGCCCGCTGAAGAGGCGCCGCCGACCCCGCCGATGCGTCGCGCTAGCGGGGGGCGGCCGCCACGCGCTCGACGAAGTCGCGCAGGAAGGTTTTCTTCTGCCGGTTCGGGAAGACGATCGTCACCTGGTCGCCGGCCACCTTGTCGACCTTGCCCTCGCCGAACTTCTTCACCCTGACCGCATGGCCCGGGACCAGCGGGTCCCCCCGCGGCGCCGCGCGCGGCGCCGGCGGCGGGGCGGTGTCGTCCTTCGCCGGCAGCGGCGCCAGCGACTCCGCCGGCGGATGCAGGCAGTTGTCGCAGTTCCCGCATTGCTGCCAGTCGGCCCGTTCGCCGAAATATTCCAGCAGCACCTTCCAGCGGCAGAAGCCGGTGCGCGCGTAGAACTCGATCTGCTCGAGCGCGTCGCGGTTGCGCTCGTCGCGTTCCGCGTAGGTCTCGGCCAGGCGGCGCAGCGCGCTCGGACGCGCATCGCGCTGCAGCAGGCGGAAGCCGAGCTCCTCGTCCTGCGCCAGGTAGCCGCCCTCGACCAGGAGGCGCAGGCCGACCTGCAAGCGGTTCGGCGAGGCATCCGGCATCGTCTCGCGGATCGTCGCCAGCGACAGCGCGCGTCCCTGCGACGCCAGGGCGCGCACATGCGCGTGGATGTCGGCGATGTCGCCGGCATCGGGATAGCGGCGCGCGAGGAAGAACTGCTGGATGCGCCGGTCCTGCGCATGGTAGAGCAGCACGCAGTCGGCAGGTTCGCCGTCGCGGCCGGCGCGTCCCGATTCCTGGTAATAGGCTTCCAGGTTGGCCGGCATCTGGTAATGGACGATGAAGCGGATGTCCGGCTTGTCCACGCCCATGCCGAACGCATTGGTGGCGACCATGAGGCGGCAATTCCCGTTCATGAAGCGGTCCTGGGTTTCCTCGCGCTGGCGGGCCGGCAGCTTGCCATGGTAGATCGCCACGTCCTCGCCGGCCTGGCGCAGCGCCGCGTGCAGCTGCTCGGCCGCCTTGACGGTGGCGGTGTAGACGATGCCGGTGCCCTGCGATGCGCGCGCCATCTGCAGCACCGCCGCCACGCGCGCCTCGTCGCTGGTGACCTGCACCACCGAATACCGCAGATTGGGCCGGTAGATGCCGGTATTGACCACGTAGAGGCGCGGCACGCCGAGCTGCACGCCGATGTCGTCGATCACCTCGGCCGTCGCGGTCGCGGTCAGCGCCAGCACGGTCGGCCGCCCCAGTGCATCGATGGCGGCGCCGATCGACAGGTAGGCCGGGCGGAAGTCGTGGCCCCAGCGCGAGATGCAATGCGCCTCGTCGACCACGAACAGGTCGATGCCGGCCTGCCGCAGCGTGGCGATGAACTCCGGGTCGGCCAGGCGTTCCGGGGTGGTGAAGATGAACTCGTGCTCGGACTGGCCGATGCGGCCGATCGCGGTCTCTTCTTCCGACACGCTCAGGGTGCTGTTCATCTGCGCGGTGTCGAAGCCGGCGTCGCTGAGCTTGCCGGCCTGGTCCTTCATCAGGGAGATCAGCGGCGACACCACCACGGTGTTGCCGGGCATGAGCAGGGCCGGCAGCTGGTAGCACAGCGACTTGCCGGCACCGGTCGGCATGATGGCGAGCGTGTCGCGACGGCGCAGGACGTTGTCGATCACTTCCTGCTGGCCTGGCCGCAGGCGGTCGATGCCGAAGGTGTCCTGCAGGATACGGTCGATCGCGGGACGTCGTTCCGAACGTGGATCGGTGCGCACGGCGCGGCGCGCCGGCGCTGGAAGGGCAGCGGATTTCATGATGGCTCGGAAGGGTGGGTGGGATGTCTCCACAGGATGGGCCATCGGTCGCCGGGGGCTTGGCTGCGCGTCAAGCGGCCTGCCGAAACTTGTTGCGGCGGCTGGACTCGCGGTCGATACATTTCCGCGCTTTGCACCGCTTGCCGAGGTGCTATATTGCCCATGGACACGATTTCCGCATGGCGCGCGACATCCACGCCGGCATGCGGCCGGACAGCGACGACGAGAGCCTCTGCGTGGCCGAGCACATTCCTCCCATCCCGATGGCATCGCAGCACCGGCAGGTTCCCCACGGCGGCCTGCGGCTGCGGCTCGCGTTGTCACTGTTCGCCTTTGCCGCCATGGGCATGTCGGCCGCGGCCCTGATCGGCGGCGCGCACGGTCTGCCGCCGGCGCTTGCCTGGACCGGCGCGCTGCTGCTGGCCGGTGCCGCCGCCTGGCTGGCGGCGCGCGTCCTGATCGCTCCGCTGGCGTCGCTGCGCGCGCGCATGCACAGCCTGGAGCAGGATCCGTTCCGCGTCGCGACGCCGGCCCGCTACGACACGGTCGAGATCGGTGCGCTCGGGGAAGCCTTCGACCGGGTGATGCGCGATCGTCTCGAGGAAGAGGCGCGCCACCAGTCGGCCGAGGCCGAATTGCGGGCCGCCATGGATGGCAGCCTGGATGCGCTGCTCATCCTCCACGCCGAGCGGCGGGGCGGCGAGGAGGCGGCCGATTTTCGGGTGCGTTACGCCAATGCCGCGGCGGCGCGCCTGCTCGGCGTGCCGCAATCCGCGCTGCTGGGTCACGGGCTGTGCGCCGTCCTGCCCGGCCTGCGCGACGAGGAGTGGCTCCGCCGCTGCCGGCGCGTGGCCGCGGGCGGTTTCCCCTGGAACGGCGACGTGATGCCGACCTCGCTGTCGGTGCATGCCGGCTGGCTGCATGTGCAGGCGGTCGCGGTGGGCCCGGGCGTGGCGGTCACGCTGCGCGACATCAGCGCGGCCAAGCGCGACGAAGCGGAGATCCGCAACGGCCGACTGTTCCTGCAGTCGCTGATCGATTACCTGCCGGTGCTGGTGTTCGCCAAGAGCTTCCGTCATGACCAGTACGACCAGGTGGTGGTCTGGAACAAGGCGGCCGAGTCGGTGATGGGATACGGCGCGGACCAGGTGATCGGCCGCAGCAACCGCGAGATCTTTCCGCCGGCCGTCGCCGCGCAGCTCGACGAGTTCGACCAGCAGATGCTGGCCGACCCGCGCGTGCGGGTGATTCCGGAGATCCCTTACCGGCAGCCCAGCGGCAACCTGGTCTGGCTGCGTTCGATCTCGGTGCCGCTGTTCGGCGCCGGCGGCCAGGTCGAGTACATCCTCGGCATCGTCGAGGACATCACCGCGCGGCGCCGCCAGGATCTCGAACTGCGCACCCGGCAGGCCGAGCTGATGGCGGCCAACGACGCATCGCCGCTCGGCCTGTTCCGCACGGACGCCGCCGGCCAGGTCACGTATGTCAACCGCATGTTCGAGATGATCGCCGGCGCGCCGATGCGCGCGATGCTCGGGCATGCCTGGCGCGACACCATCCATCCGGCCGACCGCGACGCCGCCGTCGCCGCCTGGAACACGGCGCTGGCATCGCGCCGGCACTACCAGGCGACATTCCGCTTCCGCCACGGCAGCGGCCGCACGGTCTGGGCGGCGGTCAAGGCGGCGCCGATCGTGGTCGACGACACGCTGACCGGCTACGCCGGCAGCCTGGACGACATCACCGGCCGCTTCGAAGCCGAGCAGGCGTTGCACGGCAGCGAGCAGCGCCTGCGCACCATCACCGACAACCTGCCGGTGCTGATCGCTTTCGTCGATGCGGAACAGCGCTACCGGTTCTGCAACCGCAACTACGAGCGCTTCGCGTGCGGCGCGATCGGCGGCCCGCTGGGCCGGACCATGCGCGACGTGCTCGGCGACGAGACATGGCGCCAGTCGGAACCGCACATCGCGGCGGCGCTGGGCGGCGAGCGGATCCGTTTCGAGCGCAGCTTCGGCGAGGGCGGCACGGCCAGCCACTGGCTGGTCGAATACATCCCCGAAAGCGCGCTCGACGGCAAGGTGACCGGCTTCTACATCATGGCCTTCGAGATCACCGAGCGCCGCCATGCGGAAGACCGCTTGCGCTACCTGGTGCAGCGCGACGCGCTGACCGGCCTGCCGAACCGGCGCCGCTTCGACGAGGCATTCCGCGATGCGCTGGCGCGCAGCGAACGCGACGGCACGCCGCTGGCGCTGATGTTCCTCGACATCGATCACTTCAAGGACATCAACGACACGGCCGGTCATCAGGGAGGCGACGAGGTGCTGCGCGAGTTCGCCCGCCGCCTGACCTGCTGCGTGCGCGAGGAAGACCTGGTCGCCCGCCTGGCCGGCGACGAGTTCGTCATCCTCGTCTGCGGCCGCGCCGTCGAGCGGATCGGCGAGATCGCCGACGCCATCGTCGGCGCGATGCGGGAGGAGTTTCCCCTGCCGCATGCGAAGCGCCGGGTGAGCGCCAGCATCGGCGTCGCGCTGCGCCGGGCCGGGGAGAGCGATGCGCAGGCGATCCTGCGGCGTGCCGACGAGGCGCTTTACCAGGCCAAGGATGCGGGACGCAATACCTGGCGCATCCTTGCCTGATGTGCGCCGAGAAAGTGCTTGGCGGAATCTGCAAGTACGTGCTAGGTGGTCCGGGGAGATGTATGTATAATGCGCGAATCGTTGGCGATTCGAGTGGTAGTGCAGTATCAGTCTGTCATTCCTTCTTGCTTCACTGCGATGTGTTGGGCGCAAGCCCGGTTTTTTTTAGATCTGTAATTAGGAAATGACATGGCAACTGGTACCGTGAAATGGTTCAATGACTCCAAGGGCTTCGGCTTCATCACCCCGGACGAGGGCGGCGAAGATCTGTTCGCGCACTTCTCCGCGATCCAGACCAACGGCTTCAAATCGCTGCAGGAAAATCAGCGCGTGTCGTTCGACGTGACGACCGGCCCGAAAGGCAAGCAAGCCTCGAACATCCAGAAGCTGTAATCGCTCCGGAACGTTCAAGCAGAAATCCCCGGCCATGCCGGGGATTTTTTTTGTCCGCGCGTCCGCGGCGGGGACGGTGCGCTTGGCGTCATGCCGCCGACAGCGCCTCCTGTGCCCACGAGAAGGCTTCGCGATGCGTGCGGTCGAGCCTTTCCGTTTCCAGGCCCAGCCCCTGGGCCAGGGTCGCCACCTGCTGCACCCGGCCTTTCTCCATGGCCAGCGCCAGCATCAGGTAATGGCAGTACGGTCCCGAGCTGCGCAGCAGGACGTCGCTCTCCGCCTCGGACAGCTGGATGCGCGACAGGATCTTCTGCATCGGCATGCGCAGCAGCACGTCGAACAGCGACAGCAATCCGACCAGGAACAATTCCTCGCGTTGCTCCTTCGACAGGCCGCGATCTCCGATGGTCTCTAGGAAACGCGCACGCGTCAGGGCCACCTCGAGCAGCGCCTCGTCACGCTCGCGCTGCTTGCCCATGCGGAACATCGATACCGTCAGCCAGCGGTACAGCTGTTCCCGTCCCAGCACCATGATCGCCTGGCCCAGCGTGGTCACCGTCTTGGCCAGGCCGACGGCAGGCGAATTCGCCCATTGCAGAAGGTGGAAGGAAATCCCCGGGTCGCGCTTGGCGACAGCCGTCAGCTCGGCGAGGTCGGCCTCGCGGCGCAGGGAATTGAGCAGCTCGATGGTGGCGATCCGGCTTTCGGACAGCTCTTCCTCGGCCCCATCCTCGTCGGACTGGGTGAGGAAATCGCCCATGCAGTACTCGAAGCCCCACGATGCGCAGGCGCGCTGTTCGGCCCAGGAATGCACTTGTTCCGCCGCCAGCTGCAGGTGCGGATACGAGGTGTGCAGATGGTGGGCCGTCGACTGCAGCTCGCGAAAGGGCATCTCCGACAGCGGCAGGAACAGCAGGTCGGTCGCCTGCATCAGCGCCATCTGCTCGGGCACGAGCGACACCCCGGTCAGCGCCGTCTTGCACCCGGCCTCGCGCAGGGTCGACAGGCGTCCGAGCAATTCCTGCGGCGGCAGTCCGGCGCGCCGCACGTCCAGCATCAGGTGCAGCTGGGGAGCGACCAGCGCCTGGTGCCGTCCGAAGACGACACAGTCGGGCGAGATCGGCACCACGGCGCGGCGCCGCTGGGCGAATTCGGTGACCCGCAGTTCCTGCAGCGCTTCGATGAACTGCGGCTCGGGGACCACGCGGTTGCTGATCATCGAGACCGGCATGAAGCGGTAGCCGCACAGGCGGCGTTTCGTGTCGACGATCTCCTGGCGGAACACCAGGGCATCCGGATCGACGCTCGGCTCGGGGGCGACTGCTGCCGCCGAAGGCGCCACCGGCGTGGCGGCGGGCTGGCGTGACGGCGCGGGTGACATGTCTGGCTTGTGCGGTGGGCTTGCAGACTTGTTGCGTCCGAAGAACGTATCCAGGAGAGACATGACTGCACCCGCAGGTTGAGAAGCACATGTTGATCGGAGGAACCCGATTTCCACTGTAGTCTCATGGGAAGCGAACGCAACCCCATATTTGTGGTATTTGCGCACGGCAGGATCGGGCCTACTGTACTTGTGCCGATTCCGGCGTATCCTGTTTGCAATGCATAGCATCCGCGGGCGCCTTGCAGCCCGGAATTCTTGACGGCACGCCAGTGGCCGGGGAGAGGGATCATGGACGACGGGCGCACGCACGCTCCTGCTCAGGCGAAGTTCCGCCGCTACGACTTCGACTCGATGCATCTGCAGGTGGGGAGCCGGCTGCAACTCACGCTCTACCACGGCACCAAACCGGCGCAGTACTTCACCACGCTGATCGGCTACGTCAAGGACGAATACCTGCTGGTCAAGATTCCCTTCGACAACGGTGTGCCGGTCACGCTGCTCGACGGCGAGCGCCTGATGGTGCGGGCGTTTTCCGGCACCAATGTCTGTACCTTTTTCACCACGGTCGAGCGGCTGTTCCTCAAGCCGTTCTTCTACGTCCACCTGGCCTTCCCGCACGTGATCGAGGGAACGCCGCTGCGTCGCGCGCTGCGCGTGAAGGTGAACATTCCGGCGCGGCTGACGAGCGCATCGCCCGGCCACCAGGGCGAGGTGGCCCAGGTGCTGATCAGCAACCTGAGCGCCGCCGGCGCGCAGTTCGAGGCGGAGCTGCCGCTGGCCGACGGCGGACACGAGGTCGAGCTGGATTTCACGCTCGTCACCCATCCCCACGAGGACGAGGACATCGAAGTGCCCATCCACGCGCGCGCCACGGTGCGCAACGTCAACGTGGTGCACAAGGCCACGGTGCCGGAGGATCACGACCGTTATGCCTACGGCGTGCAATTCCACGACCTCGATGCGACCCAGCGCGTGCTGCTGCAGAGCATCGCCTGGGAAGCGATGATCCAGGACCGCCAGCGCGTGCTGTGATCCCGGCGCTCAGTGCCGGCGCCAGTAGTCCGGTTGGGCGTAGGTGCGCCTGAGATAATCCACCAGTGCGCGGATGCGCAGGGGCAGGTGGCGGCGCTGCGCGAACACCGCGTAGATGTCGTTGCCCTGCGCCGCGAATTCGTCGAGCACCGTCACCAGCTGGCCCGACTCGATCTCGGTGGCCACTTCCCACATCGACCGCCATGCCAGGCCCTTGCCGGCCAGCGCCCAGTCGTGCAGCACCTGGCCGTCGTTGCACACCATGTTGCCTTCCACCTTCAGCGTGACGTTGCGGCCGTTCTGGCGGAAGGTCCAGCCGCGCTGGCTGCCCTGGCTGCTCATGGCCAGGCAGTTGTGGCGCGCCAGGTCGTCGAGCGTCTTCGGCGCGCCGAATCGTTTGAGGTAGGCGGGCGAGGCCACCACCACGCGCTTGTTGTCGGCCAGCTTGACGCCGATGAGACTGGAGTCGGACAGGGATGCGATACGGATCGCCACGTCGACGCCTTCGCCGATGAGGTCGACCACGCGGTCGTTGAGGTTGAGCGACAGCGTCAGGTCGCGGTGCTCGGCAAGGAAGGAGGGCATCAACGGCGCCACGTGGCGGCGCCCGAAGCCGGCCGGCGCCGAGATGGTCAGGTGGCCGGTGGCGCGTGCCGAGCGGTCCGACACGGCGGACTCGGCATCTTCCAGGTCGGCCAGGATGCGCTGGCAGTCTTCGAGGAAGGCAGTGCCTTCGTTGGTCAGCGCGATCTTGCGGGTGGTGCGCTGCAGGAGCTTGACGCCGAGCCGCTCCTCGAGCGCATCGAGGCGGCGCCCGATCATCGCCGGCGCGACGCCCTCGGCGCGTGCCGCCGCCGACAGGCTGCCGCGTGCCGCCACTTCGACGAAGGTGGAAATCTGCTTGAACTGGTCCATGGGAAAAGGGGAAATGCGATATGCCGATTCTGGGGTTCCAAAGCCTATCACTTTTTACTAAAACGTAAAAATCAAGTGATAAATAGTGCGATTCATGTGAATTTATCCTGAATATACTGCTTGCATCTCCCGCACCGCACCAGACGCCATGACGCTGCACGCCATCGTATTCGACGCCTACGGCACGCTGTTCGACGTGTACTCGATCGGCGCGCTGGCCGAGAAGCTGTTTCCCGGCAAGGGCAGCGCGCTGGCCGAGTTGTGGCGCGACAAGCAGATCGAATACACCCGCCTGCGCACGATGTGCGCGATGTACAAGCCGTTCTGGGAAGTGACCCAGGATGCGCTGGTGTTCTCCTGCCGCAAGCTGGGGCTGGATCTGACGCTCGACGCGCAGAGCCAGCTGATGGGACAGTATTCGCGGCTGCAGGCCTTTCCCGAGAATCTCGCCGTGCTGCAGGACCTGAAGGCGGGCGGCTTGCGTCTGGCGATCCTGTCCAACGGCACGCCCGAGATGCTGGACGCCGCCGTCGAGGCCGCCGGCATGCAGGGCCTGTTCAGCCATATCCTGTCGGTCGATGCGGTGCGCAAGTACAAGACCGCGCCCGAGGCCTACCAGATGGCGCCGGACCTGTTCGGCGTGCCGGCGAAGAACATCCTGTTCGTGTCGAGCAACTGCTGGGATGCCTGCGGCGCCGCCTGGTTCGGCTTCACCACCTTCTGGGTCAACCGCGCCGGCGCGCCGCTGGAGGAACTGGGCGTGACGCCCGACGCCATCGGGCGCGACATGCGCGACCTGGCCGCCTTCGTGCGGGACAGGAGCGCCGCATGAGCTTCCTCGACATCGCTCTTGTCTGCATCGCCGCCGCCTGCGCCGGCGCCATGAACGCGGTGGCCGGCGGCGGCACCTTCTTCTCTTTCCCGGCACTGCTGGCCGTGGGCGTGCCGCCCGTCATGGCCAACGCCAGCAATTCGGTCGCCCTGTGGCCGGCCAGCCTGTCGGGCGCCTGGGCCTACCGCGCCGAACTCGCGCGTTTCAAGCGCTACCTGCTGCCGCTGGGCGCGGTGTCCTTCATCGGCGGCATCGGCGGCGGCCTGCTGCTGCTGGCGACGAAGGACGCGGTGTTCGCCAGACTGATCCCCTGGCTGCTGCTGTTCGCCACGCTGCTGTTCGCCTTCTCCGGCAAGATTTCCGCGCTGCTCAAGCGGCCGCACGACCACCGGCCCGGCAACAGCCCGCTGTCGCTGCTCGGCCAGGGCCTGGTGGCGGTATACGGCGGCTTCTTCGGCGCCGGCATGGGCATCCTGATGCTGGCCAGCCTGGCGATGGCCGGCCATGACGACGTCCACGAGATCAACGCCATCAAGAACCTGTTGTCGGCCATCGTCTACAGCGTCACGGTGGCGACCTTCGTCGCGGCCGGCGCCGTCAGCTGGCCGCATACCCTGATCATGCTCGCCGCCGCCACGCTCGGCGGCTACGGGGGCGCGCGCATTGCCCGGAAGATCCCGGCGCTCTGGCTGCGGCGCTTCATCATCGCGGTCGGTTTGATCCTTACCGTGTTCTATTTCCAGAAAACCCTGTAAAACGATCCCATTCAAACCAGGAACCCCACCATGACTGCACGCACCACCGTCCACGGCCTTTCGGTCGCCACCAATCTCCATCGCTTCATCGAGGACCGCGTCCTGCCCGGCACCGGCATCGACAGCGCCGCCTTCTGGAAGGGCTTCGATGCGATCGTCCACGACCTGGCGCCCAAGAATGCCGCGCTGCTGGCCGAGCGCGACCGCCTGCAGGCCGAACTGGACGACTGGTACCGCGCCAACCCGGGCCCGGTGCGCGACAAGGCCGGCTACCGCGCCTTTCTCGAGAAGATCGGCTACCTCGTGTCGATGCCGCAGGACGTCAAGGTCACGACCGCCAACGTCGATGCGGAACTCGCGCTGCAGGCCGGCCCGCAGCTGGTGGTGCCGATCCTGAACGCCCGCTACGCGCTCAACGCCGCCAATGCGCGCTGGGGATCGCTGTACGATGCGCTGTACGGCACCGATGCCATATCCACCGCCGATGGCGCCACCCAGGCCGGTCCCAACGGCGAAGCCTACAACCCGGTGCGCGGCGCGAAAGTGATCGCCTTCGCGCGCGATTTCCTCGACCGCTCGGCGCCGCTGGCGAAGGGCTCGCATGCCGACGCCACCGGCTACCGCGTCGAGGGCGGCCTGCTGGCGGTGTCGCTCAGGGACGGCGGCACCACTGGTCTCGCGGATGCGACGAAGTTCGTCGGCTTCCAGGGCGAGGCCTCGGCCCCGTCGGCCATCCTGCTGAAGAACAACGGCCTGCACATCGACATCCGCATCGACCGCAGCCGCGGCATCGGCAAGGATGATCCGGCCGGCGTGGCCGACGTGGTGCTGGAGGCTGCGCTGTCGACCATCCTCGACCTGGAAGACTCGATCGCCGCCGTCGACGCCGACGACAAGGTGCTGGCCTATGCCAACTGGCTCGGCATCCTCGACGGCACGCTGACCGAGACCGTCAGCAAGGGTGGCAAGACCTTCGAGCGCACGCTCAACCGCGACCGCGTCTACAACGCCGCCGGCGGCGGCACCGTCACGCTGCACGGCCGCTCGCTACTGTTCCTGCGCAACGTCGGCCACCTGATGACCAACCCGGCCATCCTGTGGGGCGACGGCAAGGAGATCCCGGAAGGCATCATGGATGCCGTGATCACCACCGCGATCGCGCTGCGCGACCTGCAGGACAAACCGGGTCGCGAGATCCGCAATTCGCGCACCGGCTCGCTCTACATCGTCAAGCCGAAGATGCACGGCCCGGCCGAGGTGGCCTTCGCCGACGAGCTGTTCGGCCGCGTCGAGCAGCTGCTCGGCCTGCCGGCCAACACCGTCAAGCTGGGCATCATGGACGAGGAGCGCCGCACCAGCGTCAACCTCAAGGCCTGCATCCAGAAGGCCGCCGCGCGCGTGGCCTTCATCAACACCGGCTTCCTCGACCGCACCGGCGACGAGATGCATACCTCGATGCATGCCGGCCCGATGCTGCGCAAGGGCGACATGAAGACTTCGTCCTGGCTGTCCTCCTACGAGAAGAGCAACGTGCTGGTCGGCCTGTCCTGCGGCCTGCGCGGCCACGCGCAGATCGGCAAGGGCATGTGGGCCATGCCGGACATGATGGCGGCGATGCTCGAGCAGAAGATCGGCCATCCGAAGGCGGGCGCCAATACCGCCTGGGTGCCGTCGCCGACGGCCGCCACGCTGCATGCGCTGCACTACCACCAGGTGAATGTCGCCGCGATCCAGCAGGAGCTGGAAAAGACCGCCACCAACGAGGAGATCGCCCGCCTGCTGGAAGGCATCCTCGAGGTGCCGGTCGCGGCGGAGCGCAACTGGAGTGCCGCCGAGATCCAGCAGGAGCTGGACAACAATGCCCAGGGCATCCTCGGCTACGTGGTGCGCTGGGTCGACCAGGGTGTCGGCTGCTCCAAGGTGCCGGACATCCACAACGTCGGCCTGATGGAAGACCGCGCCACGCTGCGCATCTCCAGCCAGCACATCGCCAACTGGCTGCACCACGGCGTGGTGACGGCCGAACAGGTGATCGAGACGCTGCAGCGCATGGCGAGGGTGGTGGACCAGCAGAATGCCGGCGATCCGCTGTACAAGCCGATGGCGCCGGATTTCGAGGCATCGTTCGCGTTCCGCGCGGCGCGCGACCTGGTGTTCAAGGGGCTGGAGCAGCCGAGCGGCTACACCGAGCCGCTGCTGCACGCGTGGCGCCTGCGCGTGAAGGAAGCGGGGCGCTGATACCACGCTCCGTATTCCCTCCCCCTGGCAGGGGGAGGGCCAGGGTGGGGGTAGTGCGCCTGGGTTTTAACTCATGTGTACGATAAGGCGCACCACCCCCATCCCGGCCGTCCCACGTCGCGGCTTGCAAGTCGCTTCGATTCGGTCGGCGCAACGCAGTGCGTTGCGAAACCCCGCCCTCATCCCCCTTGGAGGGCGCCCGGCGAGGGGGGAAGGTGCACACCGGCGCAGGATTGCGCATCGCGTCACAACGTCTTCAGATAAGCCCTCACGCCCGCCAGGAACATCTCCACCGCCATCGCCGTCAGGATCAGGCCCATCAGCCGCTCGAACGCCGTCATCACGCGCGGCCCCAGCACCTGCTGCATGCGGTCGGCCGACAGCAGCACCACCAGCCACACGACCGCCACCGCCGACAGCGCACCGACGTGGATCAGCACTTCCGCCGTGGTGTCGGACGAGAACAGCAGCACCGTCGCCAGTGCCGACGGCCCGGCCAGCGCCGGCACCGCCAGGGGCACGATGAAGGGTTCGCCGGTCGGGTCCGGCTCGCCCATGATGCCTCCCGGCTGCGGGAAGATCATCCGCAGCGCGATCAGGAAAAGGATCACGCCGCCGCCGATGCGCAGCGACACCTCGGTCAGCTGCAGCGCCGCCAGGAAGCGGCTGCCGAAGAACATGAACACCAGCAGCAGCGTGAAGGCGATCGCGCATTCGCGGACCACCACGCGCCAGCGGCGCGCCTTCGGCACGTTAGTCATGGCGCTGGCGAAGATCGGCACATTGCCGAACGGGTCGGTGACGAGGAACAGGAGGATGAAGGCCTGGAAGAAGCTCTTGGTCATGGGTTTCCCTGGAATGCGGAGGCGATGCGGAGGGCCGCTACGGACGGCCGGTACGAAAGGCGCGCCGCTTGGCGCGCGCTTGTCGGAAGACTATATTTCCAAATTCCGCGATTGGAAAGCGGACTCTAGCGCAAACAGCAGCATGCCGCGGGCGTTTCGCGTAGGATTTGGCCAACCACACGCACAGGGGAAACCGCATGACCAGCCCAGTCTCCAGCAAGTCCGGCAAGCCCGCCACGACGGATGCGCCGCGCAAGCCGCGCCGCCGGCGCTTCCTGCTCGGCGCCATGGGCATCACCGGCGCGCTGGTGGTCGGCTGGGGCGTGATGCCGCCGCGCCAGCGCCTGCACGGCAAGGCGCCGCTGCCGGTCGCCAACGGCGAGGTGGCGCTCAACGGCTGGGTCAAGATCGCCCCGGACGGCACCGTCACCGTGGCCATGGCCCAGAGCGAGATGGGGCAGGGCGTGCATACCGCGCTGCCGATGCTGGTGGCCGAGGAGCTCGACGTGCCGCTGGCGATGGTGCGCATCGCCCAGGCGCCGATCGACAAGATCTACGGCAACGTCGCCATGCTGCCGGACGGCCTGCCTTTCCATCCCGAGGACAACGGCGCCGTCAAGCGCCTGGCGCGGTGGTTCACGGCCAAGTCGGCGCGCGAGCTGGGCATCATGGTCACCGGCGGTTCGTCGAGCGTGAAGGATGCGTGGCTGCCGATGCGCGAGGCCGGCGCCGCCGCGCGCGCCATGCTGGTCGGCGCCGCCGCGAAAGAATGGCGGGTGGCCGAGGCCGAGTGCCGCACCGCCAACGGCATTGTCGAGCATGCCAGCGGCAAGCGCGCCACCTATGGCGAGCTGGCGGCGAAGGCCGCGTTGATCCGCCCCGGCAGCGTGCGCCTGAAGGAACCCAGGGACTTCCGCCTGATCGGCACGCCGCAGCCGCGCCGGGACACGCCGGCCAAGGCCACCGGCCGCGCCGGCTTCGGCATCGACGTGCGGCCGGCCGGCATGGTCTACGCGGCGGTGCGGATGTCGCCGACCATCGGCGGCGGCGTCAAGGGATTCGATGCGCCCGCGGTGCGCACCATGCCCGGCGTCATCAAGGTCGTCGACTTCTCGAAGGCGATGCGCGAGCATTTCGGCGCCGGTGCCGGCGTGGCGGTGATCGCGCGCGGCTTCTGGCAGGCGAAGCAGGCCGCCGCGGCCCTGCCGGTCGACTGGGCGACCGGCCCGCATGCGGCGCTGTCCACCGAGGCGGTGTTCAAGGAGCTGGCCTGGAAGCTCGATACCGAGAACGGCTACACCTACCACAGCCGCGGCGACCTCGACGCCGGCCGCAATGCCGCCAGGACGGTGCGCGCCGAGTACCGCGCTCCCTTCCTCGCGCACATGGCGATGGAGCCGATCAACTGCACCGCGCAGGTCAAGGACGGCAAGGTCAGGCTGTGGGCATCGACCCAGGTGCCGAGCATCGCGGTCGACATGGCGGCGAAGGTCGCCGACGTCGGCGCGGACGATGTCGAGCTGGTGGTGACCTATCTCGGCGGCGGCTTCGGTCGCCGGCTCGAGGTCGACATGGTGGCCCAGGCGGTGGCGATCGCGAAGGAAGCCGACGGCGCGCCGGTGCAGGTCATCTGGACCCGCGAGGAAGACACCACCCACGACGTCTATCGCCCGGCCGCGCTGGCGCGCTTCTCGGCCGCGCTCGATGCGTCCGGCAACGTGCTGGCCTGGGACAACAAGTCGGCCGGCGGCTCGATCACCCACCAGGTGGTGGCGCGCAGCTTCGGCCTGGCCGGCGCCGGGCCCGACAAGACGACTGCCGAGGGCGAGTTCGACCAGCCCTATGAAATCCCCAACCAGCGCATTGCCCACGTGATCGTGCCGACGCCGGTGCCGCTCGGCTACTGGCGCTCGGTGGGGCATTCCCAGAATGCCTTTTTCAAGGAATCCTTCCTCGACGAAGTGGCCCACGCGGCCGGCAAGGACCCGGTGGAGTACCGCCGCGGCCTGCTGAAGAACCATCCGCGCCACCTGGCCGTGCTCGATGCCGCCGTGGCGAAGGCTGGCAAGCCGGCGCCGGGCCGCGCGCATGGCGTGGCGTTGCACCAGTCGTTCGGATCGATCGTGGCCGAGGTGGCGGAAGTGTCGGTGGAAGGCAGCGAGATCCGCGTGCATCGCGTGGTCTGCGCGATCGACTGCGGCATCGCGGTCAACCCGGCCGGCGTCGCGCAGCAGATGGAGTCGTCGGTGGTGTTCGGCCTGTCGGCGGCGCTCTATGGCGAGGTGACGATCCGCGAGGGCAGGGTGCAGCAGCAGAATTTCCACGATTACCCGGTGCTGCGCCTGGCGCAGGCGCCGGTGGTGGAAACCATCGTCATGAAGAGCGCCGAGCCGCCCGAGGGCGTCGGCGAACCGGGCGTGCCGCCGGTGGCGCCGGCGGTGGCCAACGCGGTGTTCGCGCTGACCGGCAAGCGCCTGCGCAGCCTGCCGTTGCGGCTGGCCTGAGGGAGTTCTTACCAGTAGTTCTCGGTGAGGAAGTGCCCCGGGTTCGCGCGGCGCACCGGGCGCAGATTGCGCAGGTGCAGCAGCTTGCGCGTGTCCTCGATCATCTCCGGGTTACCGCACATCATGAGGCGCGAGGTCTGCTCGTTCAGCGGCGCGCCGGCATGGCGTTCCAGTTCGCCGTTCTCGAACAGCGTCGTGATGCGGCCGCGCAGCGCGGTCGAGCCGGCCGGCAATTCGTCGCGCGTCACCGCGTGCACGCATTGCAGCCGTGCGCGGGCACCCGCCGGCGGCGTCGCGGCCAGCCTGGCCAGTTCCTCCTCGTAGGCGAACTCATCGGCGTGGCGCACGCCGTGGACCAGGATCAGGCGGTCGAAGCGGGTCCATACGTAGGGATCGCGCAGCATCGAGATGAACGGGCCGATGCCGGTGCCGGTGGCCAGCATCCACAGTTCGCCGCCGGGCGCATCGCCCTGGGCCTCGAAGCGGTCGGGCGTCATGAAGCCGAACACCATCTTCTCGACGAGGATCGGATCCCCGGCCTTCATCAGCTTCGCCTGCGAGGTGAAGCGGCCGCCCGGCACCACGATGCCGTAGAACTCGAGCCGGTCCTCGTGCGGCGCCGAGGTCATCGAGTAGGGGCGCCAGATGACCTCGCCGTCGGCAGGCAGGCCGAGGCGGGCGTACTGGCCGGCCACGTAGCGGTAGCCCTCGGGCTTCGTCGTCGAGAAGGTGAAGAGGCGGTCGTTCCACCAATGGATGGACGAGATGTGCTGCAGGGTCGACTTGCCCTTGGCCAGGACATCCTCGATCGTGGTGCTGATCATGTTGCTTTCCGTGTCATGTTGTTCTCGCGTCACCGCATCAGCTTCCTGGCCGGCCGTGCCTTGTCGGCCGCGCCTAGCCGGCTGTCCCGAAGCGCCGCCGCAGGTCGGCGTCGAACTGCCAGCCGCGCCGCTGCGGCGTCGAAGCGGCCTCGCTTGCCAGTTCGGCATCGCTGCGGCCGCGCTGGGCCAGCCAGATGCGCTCGATCACGCGCTCGTCGGGCAGCGTGGTGCCGAAAAAGGCGACCGTGCTGCCGCGCTGCATCACCACCGTCGGGAAATCGTCGATATCGATGTCGCCGACCAGGTCGGCGTTGTCCTCGACGTCGATCCACAGGAAGCGCGCGTCCGGATGGCGTTCCGCCAGCTGGCGGAACGCCGGGCGGAATGCCTCGCAGACATTGCACCACCCTGCGCACAGGCAGGCGACGATCCAGTCGTCGCCGGCGGCCAGGCCTGCCAGCGGCGTGCGGTCCGTCGGCGTGATCGTGATCAGTGACATCCCGCCATTGTACCGGGAGCCGCGCGCGGGAGCCGCAGACCGGGTCCCGTGCACCGGCCCGCACGGTAAAATAGCGCCCATATGCCTATCATCATCGCCATCGAAACCTCCACCGAGCTGGCTTCCGCCGCACTGCTGCACGACGGGCAAGTGATTTCCCGCGAATCGGGCGGCGTGCAGACGCATTCCCAGACCATCCTTCCCATGGTGCAAGCGCTGCTCGCCGCCGCCGGCATGCCGCTGTCGCGCTGCGATGCGGTCGCCTTCGGCGCCGGTCCCGGCTCGTTCACCGGCGTGCGCACCGCCTGCGGCATCGCCCAGGGCATGGCCTTCGGACTGGACCTGCCGGTGGTGCCGGTCGTCACGCTGGAGGCGATGGCGCAGGCCTGCATGGAACGCCATGGCGGCACCGACGTGCTGCCGGTGCTCGATGCGCGCATGGGCGAGGTCTACTGGGCGCAATACCGTTTCGACAACGGCTGGCAGGCGGTGTGTCCGCCGGCACTCGGCAATGCCGCCGGCGTGGTCGCCGCCGGCACGCCGCAGGCCTGCGGCAACGGCTTCACCGCCCATGCCGATGCCTTGCGCGAGAAGCCGTTCGCCGCCGCCGCGCATGCGGACATCGCGCCGCACGCGGAACAGGTGGCGCGCCTGGCCGCCGTCGCGCTGGCCTCCGGACGCGCGCTGCCGGCGCGCGACGCCCAGCCGTTCTATCTGCGCAACAAGGTGGCGCTGACCACCAGCGAGCGCATGGCGAAGGCAGGCGCATGAGCTCGGTACCGAATTTCACGTCGGCTCCGGCCGATACCTCGGCCATGCGCTACCTGCGCATGCAGGCGACCGACCTCGGCGACGTCGAGGCGGTCGAGAACGCCGCCTATCCGTTTCCCTGGACCCACGGCAATTTCCTGGATTCGCTCGCCAGCGGTTACGAGGCCTGGGTGCTGCGCGAGGCCGACGGCGCGCTGGCCGGCTATTTCCTCGTCATGGCCGCGGTCGACGAGGCGCACCTGCTCAACATTACGGTGCGCCCCGGGCTGCAGGGCAGGGGACTGGGCTGGGCATTGCTCGACAAGGTGGTCGAGGTGGCGCGCGGCAAGGGCATGGCCTCGGTCCTGCTCGAAGTCCGCCCCAGCAACCAGCGCGCGCTGTCGGTCTACCGCCGCTACGGTTTCCTCGAGATCGGCCGCCGGCGCGGCTACTATCCCGCCGCCGGCAACACGCGCGAGGACGCGATCGTCATGAGGTTTTCGCTATGAGCACACCATCGCCGCGCCAGGCCGCCTTCCTCGACGAGATGGGACTCGGGCCCGTGTGGGTGCGGCGCGAGTTGCCGCCTGCCGCGGCGCCGTCCGGCATGCCTGCCGCGCACGAGGCTGCGGCGGTGCCGCCCGCAGCGGATGCCCCGGTCGCCGCCGTCGCGCCCGCACCGTCCGCGCCGGTGCCCGTCGCATCGGCGCCTGGCGCCCCGCCGGCGGTGAACGAGGCCGTGCCCGCCATGCGTGGCCCTGCACCCGCCGCGCGCTCGTCCGAGGCCGAGGACCTCGCCGCCGCTTTCTCCGCCCACGATGCGATCGCCACCCTGCATGCCAGCGCCCCGCCGGCACGCGAGATCGCGGCGATGTCGTGGGCCGAACTGCGCGAGGCGGTCTCGGGTTGCGTCAAGTGCGGCCTGTGCAACGGCCGCACGAAGACGGTGTTCGGTGTCGGCGACGAGAAGGCCCGCTGGCTGTTCATCGGCGAGGGTCCCGGCTTCAACGAGGACAAACAGGGCGAACCCTTCGTCGGCAATGCCGGCAAGCTGCTCGACAACATGCTGCTGGCGATGGGCCTGCGGCGCGGCGAGAACACCTTCGTCGCCAACATCGTCAAGTGCCGCCCGACCGGGCCGGACGGCAAGGACCGGCCGCCGTCGGACGAGGAAGCCGCCGCATGCATGCCCTATCTGCAGCGCCAGATCGCGCTGATCCAGCCGACCGTGATCGTCGCGCTCGGCAAGACCGCGGCGGTGCGCCTGCTCGGCCTCGATCCGGCCACGCCGGTGGCCAAGCTGCGCGGCACGGTGCACGAGTATGCCGGCCGCCCGCTGGTGGTGACCTACCACCCAGCCTACCTGCTGCGCTCGCTGACGGAGAAGAAGAAGGCCTGGGCCGACCTGTGCCTGGCCATGTCCACCCATGCTTCCGCCTGAGCGCGGGGGCGGTTTCCAGGCGCGCTTCCAGGAACGCTGGAAGCATCTCGCCGATCCCGACGTGCGCGCGCTGGCCTGGCTGCTCGACGCGCCGGGACTGCTCGATCCGCAGGCCGACGCCTGGCGCGGCCGCATCGCCGAGTTGCCGCCGCACGCGGCGGACGATGCCGCCGACTGGCTCGCCGGCCTGGAGCGCGATCCCGCGCCGCTGCGCGCGCATCTCGCCGTCCAAGCGTTCACCCGCCTCGGCCGCTATGCCGAGAACCTGATGTCCTTCTATCTCCGCCACCTCGGCGTGCTCGCGGACAGCGGCGTGCAGGTGCGCGAGCGTGGCGGCGCGACCGTCGGCGAGTTCGATTTCCTGGTGCGGACGCCGCGGGGACTGGTGCACTGGGAGTTCGCCACCAAGCTCTACCTGCTCGAAGCCAGCGGCAGCGGCTGCGAAGCCGATTATTTCGTCGGCCCCAATCTCGCCGACACGCTCGGCCGCAAGATGCGCAAGATCTTCGACCGCCAGCTGTCGCTGGCCGATCATCCTGCCGCGGCCGGCGTGCTGCCGGAACCGGTCGTGGCCGCTCAGGCGCTGGTCAAGGGATGGCTGTTCTATCACGACTGCGCGGGCGACGCGCCGGCAACGTCCCTGCCGGACGGCGTCAGCGCTGGGCACTGCATCGGCTTCTGGCGAGCGCTGGCCGATTGCGGCACGCTCGATGCGGAACGCTTCCTGGTGCTGCCGCGCCTGCGCTGGCTGGAACCGGCGCGCGCGCCGCTGTCGGCGGCGCTGCCGCGCGACGCGCTGCTGGCGCAACTCGGTGCGCGATTCGCGGCGGATTCCATGCCGGTGCTGGTGGCGCTGGCGCGCGTGGAGGGCGGGGAAGCGTTCGAGACGGCGCGCGGCTTCATCGTCCCGGACGACTGGCGCGAGCGCGCCGGCGACCGGGTGCGAAGAATGCAGGTGCCATAGCCATAAGGAACGACGGCGGGAACGACGGCAAGAAGGTCGGCGGTTGCCGCGACGGCCAGGCGCGCCGCCGTCAGTGGGTGCGTTCGCCGATCAGCTGTTCGGAATCGAACTCGCGCTGGTTGGCCGCGTGGCGGCGCATCACCAGGTAGACCGTGGTGATGACGAACACGCCGAACACGATGATGGTCGAGTTGATGTCGAAATCCATCTTCACCATGAGGGCATAGAAAGCCAGCATGGTCAGGATGGACATGTTCTCGTTGAAGTTCTGCACCGCGATCGAATGGCCGGCGCTCATCAGCACGTGGCCGCGGTGCTGCAGGAGGGCATTCATCGGCACGACGTAGAAGCCCGCCAGGAAACCGATGATGACCAGCAGCACATAAGCCAAGGCCACCGAGGTGACCAGCGTCATCAGCATCACCACCACGCCCATCGCGATGCCCAGCGGCAGTACGCGCAGCGAACGGCGCAGCGGGATGAAACGGGCGGCGGCGGCGGCGCCGATGGCCACCCCGAGCGCGAACACGCCCTGGAAGATCGCGGCCTTGTCCAGCGGCATGCCGAGCGACACCTGCGCCCATTTGAGCATGATGAACTGCAGCGTCGCGCCGGCGCCCCACAGCAGCGTGGTCACCGCCAGCGTGATCTGGCCGAGCTTGTCCTTCCACAGGGTGGAGCAGCACTGCGCGAATTCGCCGACCAGGCGCAGCGGATTGCGCTCCTGGTGCGGATAGCGCGCGCCGGTATCGGGAATGCGCAGGTTGAACAGCGCCGCCAGCACATAGGTGATCGTGATGATCAGCAACGCGGCTTCGGCGGCGGTGTCGATGCCGCTCTCGATGCCGGGCAGGTCGAACGACAGCAGCGCCGCCGCGATCTTCGGATTGATGAGCGCGCCGCCCATGACGGTGCCGAGGATGATGGAAATGACGGTGAGGCCCTCGATCCAGCCGTTGGCGGCGACGAGCTTCTCGGGCGGCAGCAGTTCGGTGAGGATGCCGTACTTGGCGGGCGAATACGCCGCGGCGCCGAAGCCGACCACGCCGTAGGCGATGAGAGGATGCACGTCGAAGAACATCAGCGCGCAGCCGGATATCTTGACCATGTTCGTGATGAACATGACACGGCCCTTGGGCATCGAATCGGCAAAGGCGCCGACGAAGGCGGCGAGCAATACGTAAGACAGGACGAAGAACAACTTGAGCAGCGGAGTCATCCAGCCCGGGGCCTTCATCTCGATCAGCATCGCCATCGCGGCGATCAATAGCGCATTGTCGGCGAGCGAAGAAAAAAACTGCGCCGCCATGATGGTATAGAAACCGCGCTTCATTCAGATCCCGGGATTCTCGATTCGTGACGGGTTGCTTTATACCATGAAATCCGCACACCACCCCCAAATTCGGACGAGCCTGCCGTGGCCGGTCTTGTAGAATGGAATGCTTGCAAACCCCGCGTCCGCCCGCATCTCATCTCATGTCCAGGCCTCTCGTCGCCGCGATCCATCCCGCATCCCTGCGCGCCAATCTTGCCATCGCGCGCGACCGCGCACCCGCCGGCCGCGTGTGGGCGGTGGTGAAGGCGAACGCCTACGGCCACGGCCTGGAGCGCGCGATGCGGGCATTCGCGGAGGCCGACGGCCTGGCCCTGATCGAACCGGATGCCGCGGTGCGGTTGCGCGAACTCGGCTGGAGCAAGCGCATCCTGCTGCTCGAAGGCTTCTTCGACCAGCAGGACCTGGAAGCGGCCGGACGCCACCGGATCGAGGTCGCGGTGCATTGCAATGAACAGATCGACATGCTGCGCCGCGTCCGCGCGCTGCCGCCGGTCGATGTGCATCTCAAGATGAACAGCGGCATGAACCGGCTCGGATTCCTGCCGGAGCATTACGCCGACGCCTGGCAGCGCTTGCGGGCGCTCGATGGTGTCGGATCGATCACGCTGATGACACATTTCGCCAATGCCGACGACCCTGACAATCCCGGCGTGCCGTTCTCGGTGCAGCGCGACCGCTTCCTGGCCGCGACCGCCGGCCTGCCGGGGGAGCGCAGCATGGCCAATTCGGCGGCGACGCTGCTGCATGCCGATGCGCTCGGCGACTGGATCCGTCCCGGCATCATGCTGTACGGCGGCACGCCGTGCCTGCGGACCGCGGCCGAGTTCGGCCTGCAGGCCGGCATGACGCTGCGCAGCGCGGTGATCGGCGTGCAGCAGATTCCGGCGGCGGCCGCGGTCGGCTACGGCAGCCGCTTCATCGCCGATGCGCCGATGCGCGTGGGCGTGGTCGCCTGCGGCTATGCCGACGGCTATCCGCGTCATGCCCCGGACGGCACTCCGGTCATCGTCGACGGCGTGCGCACGCGCGTGGTCGGCCGGGTGTCGATGGACATGATCACCGTCGACCTGACCCGGGTGCCGGGCGCAGGCATCGGCAGCGCGGTGGAACTCTGGGGCCGCAACCTGCCGATCGACGAGGTGGCCGCGGCCGCCGGCACGATCGGCTACGAACTCATGTGCGCGGTGGCGCCGCGCGTGCGCGTGATCGAGGAATGAGGCGGCTTCGGATACCTGCTGCGATCGCGCCCTGACATTCAAGACAATCCATGGCAAAACAGAAAACCAATTTCACCTGCACCGAGTGCGGCGGCACCAGCGCCAAGTGGGCCGGGCAATGCCCGCACTGCGGCCAGTGGAACACGATGGTCGAGACGCTCATCGAAGCGGGCGGCAATCGCTTCTCGGCACAGCCCCAGGGCCTGGCGCAGTCGGCGCCGGTGATGAGCCTGGCCGACATCGAGGCGGCCGACGTGCCGCGTTTCGGGACCGGCATCGACGAGTTCGACCGCGTGCTCGGCGGCGGCCTGGTGGCCGGCGGCGTGGTGCTGATCGGCGGCGATCCCGGCATCGGCAAGTCGACCCTGCTGCTGCAGGCGCTGGCCAGCATGGCGCGCGCGCGGCCGGTGCTCTACGTCAGCGGCGAGGAATCCGGCGCGCAGATCGCGCTGCGCGCCAAGCGCCTCGCCGTCGATGCGGGCGACCTGAAGCTGCAGGCCGAGATCCAGCTCGAGAAGATCCTCGCCACCCTGGCCGAGCAGAAACCGCAGGTGGCGGTGATCGACTCGATCCAGACGCTGTACTCCGATGCGCTGACCTCGGCGCCGGGCTCGGTGGCCCAGGTGCGCGAATGCGCGGCCCAGCTCACGCGCGTGGCCAAGCAGTCGGGCATCACCATCATCATGGTCGGCCACGTGACCAAGGAAGGCGCGCTGGCCGGCCCGCGCGTGCTCGAGCACATCGTCGACACGGTGCTGTACTTCGAGGGCGACACGCATTCGAGCTTCCGCCTGGTGCGCGCCTTCAAGAACCGTTTCGGCGCGGTCAACGAGCTGGGCGTGTTCGCGATGACCGAGAAGGGCCTCAAGGGCGTGTCTAATCCGTCGGCGCTATTCCTGTCCCAGCACGGCAACCAGGTGCCCGGCTCCTGTGTGATGGTCACGCAGGAAGGCACGCGGCCGCTGCTGGTCGAGATCCAGGCGCTGGTCGATACCTCGCACGTGCCGACCGCGCGGCGCCTGTCGGTCGGCCTCGAGCAGAATCGCCTGGCGATGCTGCTGGCGGTGCTGCACCGGCATGCCGGCATTGCGGCCTTCGACCAGGACGTGTTCATCAACGCGGTCGGCGGCGTCAAGATCACCGAGCCGGCGGCCGATCTCGCGGTGCTGCTGGCGATCCATTCGTCGATGCGCAACAAGCCGCTGCCGCAGGGGCTGGTGGTGTTCGGCGAGGTGGGCCTGGCCGGCGAGATCCGTCCGGCGCCGCGCGGGCAGGAACGCCTGCGCGAGGCGGCCAAGCTGGGCTTCTCGATCGCGCTGATCCCGAAGGCCAACGCGCCCAAGCAGAAGGTCGAAGGATTGAAGGTGATCGCGGTCGAACGCATCGACGAGGCGCTGGAAAGCATCCGCAACGCCGAGCTGTGACGATGCATGGAGGCCATGGCGCTGCCATGGCCGTGCCGCGGTGCGCGCGGGGCGTCAGTCCGCCGTGACCGCGCTGCGCACCGGCTTCACATCGGCGGCCAGCGCCGCCGCCTTCAACCCGCTGCGCACCGCCGCTTCCAGCGTCGCCGGGTAATCGCTTTCCACGTAATCGCCCGCCAGGAACAGGCCCGGCACGCCGGTGTCGGCAGCCGGGCGCTGCAGCGACGGCGCGCAGGCGAAGGTGGCGCGCTTTTCGGTCACGGTGCGGGTCCAGGCCGGTTGCGCCAGCGCGGGCATGCCGAGCTGCTGCGCCAGCTGCGCCGCGATCGCCACGGCGAGCGCATCGTGGCCCTTGCCGACGGCAGGCGTCGAGGCGCTGACGACGACCGCCAGCAAGCCCGACTGCGCGGCATCGAGCCAGCCGCGGTCGAACACGAACTGTCCCCATGCCATCCGTTCGGGCGCATCGACCAGCGCATAGAAAGGCGCCGCCAGCCGCAACTGCGCATCGTATTGCAGGTAGCAGGTGGTGATCGGTTCGTAATCGAAGGAAGGCAGCGTCACGCGCGACGGCAGGATCGGCCGCGCGTGCTCGGCGCCGGTGGCGACGATGACGGCGTCGTGCCGCATTTCCGCGGCGTGGCCGTCGTGTTCCACCTGCAGGCTCCAGCCGTCCTCTTCGCGGCGCATGGCGCGCACGCGCGCGCCGGCCCGGACCGTGCCGCCGTGGTTGGTCACGAATGCCGCCGCCTTGTCCGGGAAGAGGGCGCTCAGGTTCACGCGCGGCAGCAGCATGTCGGAGGCGGCACGCTTCGCGCCGAGGCTGTCGCGCAGCACCGCGAGGAACACCTTCGCCGAGGCGCGCTCCGGCGGCGTGTTCAGCGCCGCGATGCACAGCGGCCGCCACATCAGCGCGGTCAGCCGCGCGGTCTGATCGAAGCGGCGCAGCAGTTCCGTCACGCTGCAATCGTGGTGCAGTTCCCATCCCATCCAGCGCGCGGCGGTCGAGAAACGGGCCAGCGCCATCTTGTCCTCGCGGGACAGTCCCGTCGCGCGCCACAGCGCCACCAGCATGTGCAGCGGCGCCGGCAGGCGCGGCGCGACGAAATCCATGCCGCCCGACGGCGCCGGATAGCGCATCTGCAGCGGCAGGTTGAGCAGCGCGGCCGCCGTGTCGATGCCGACCATGCGCATGCAGGCCAGCGTGTCGCGGTAGGCGCCGAGCATGATGTGCTGGCCGTTGTCGAGCAGGCGGCCATCGAGGTCGGCGGCGCGGGCGCGCCCGCCGAGGATGCGGGACGCTTCGTAGAGGGTCGGCTTCAGGCCGCGGCGGGCCAGTTCGGCGGCGGCGGCGAAACCCGCCCAGCCGCCGCCGACGATGGCGATGGAAGGCGTGCCGGGTGCCGCGCCGGTATGCGATGCAGTCGTCATGATGAATGTGTCAGCCGCGCAGCCAGGTCTTCCAGGCGAGCCAGAGCTTGCGGATCGGCGTGAGGGAAATGCGCTGGTTGAGGACGTGGAAGCCGTCGCGCACGATCTCGTCGAGCAGCGTGCGGTAGATCGCCGCCATGATCAGGCCGGGCCGCTGTGCGCGGCGATCCTGCTGCGGTAGCAGCGCGAAGGCGTCGTCGTAGCAGCGTTGCGCGCGCTCGGCCTGGAAGCGCATCAGCTTCTCGAAATGCTCGCCGTGGCGCGCATTGAGGATGTCCGCCGCGGTGACGCCGAACTGCTGCAGTTCGTTGACCGGCAGGTAGATGCGCCCCTTGCGCGCATCCTCGCCGACGTCGCGGATGATGTTGGTCAGCTGGAAGGCCAGGCCGAGCTTCTCGGCATAGCGCTGGGTGTCGGGATGGGTGGCGCCGAAGATGCGCGCCGACAGGATGCCGACCACGCCGGCCGCATGCCAGCAATAGCGCTGCAGGCCGGCAAAGTCGAGATAGCGGGTCTGGGTGAGGTCCATCTCCATGCCGTCGATGATCGCCAGCAGATGCGGCACCTCCAGGTTGTACGCCGCCAGGTGCGGCTGCAGCGCCCGCGTGACCGGATGGGTCGGGGTGCCGGCCTGCATCGCGGCGATCTCGTTGCGCCACCAGGCGAGTTTCTGGTGGGCGACGGAGGGATCGGAAGTCTCGTCCACCGCGTCGTCGACTTCGCGGCAGAAGGCATACAATGCCACGATCGCGCGGCGCCGTTCTGCGGGAAGGAAGAGGAAGCTGTAGTAGAAGCTCGAGCCGCTCTGGGCAGCCTTCTGCTGGCAGTAATCGTCGGGGGACATGAAGTCGGGGGCTTGCGAAACAAACACGCTATGCTATCCGACTTGTGCGGGCCGCGACAAACTTTTGCGGACTCCTTGCCGCTTCGGCGTAGCTCAACGCATGCGCCACGCGCGCCACAGCAACAGCAGCCAGTCGGCCTTGCCCAGCACCGGGCGCCGGCGGAACATATCGTATTCGGCGGCACGGAGCTTTTCGAGGATGCGCAGGCCGCCCTGGACCACCAGCCGCAGCTCCCAGCCGACGCGGCCCGGCAGGCGCAGCGCCAGCGGGGCGCCGTCGCGCATCATGGCTTCGGCACGATCGGTTTCGTACGCCATCAGCGCGCGCCAGGCAGCGCCGGACCGCGACTGCGCGATATCGGATTCGGAGACGCCGAAACGGCGCATGTCTTCCAGCGGCAGATAGACGCGATCCTTGCGCCAGTCGATCGGCACGTCCTGCCAGAAATTGATCAGCTGCAGCGCCGAGCAGATGGCGTCCGATTCTTTCATGCTGCGGGCATCGGTCATTCCGTACAGGTGCAGCATCAGGCGGCCGACCGGGTTGGCCGAGCGCGCGCAGTAGTTCATCACGTCCTCGAAGCGCTCGTAGCGGTGGACGGTCACGTCCTGGCGGAAGGCCGACAGCAGGTCGCGGAAAGGCTGGAGCGGCAACCGGCGGCGTGCGATCGTCGCCGCCAGCCGTTGCCAGAGCAGGGCGTCGCCCGGCGTGCCGGCGGCAATGCGGTCCAGTTCGCGGTCATAGGCATCGAGCCCCGACACGCGCTGGGCAGGCAGGGCGTCGCCTTCGTCGGCGATATCGTCCGCGCTGCGGGCGAAATGATAGATGGCCTCTACGTCCGGCCGGAGTTCCTTGGGCAGCAGGATGGAAGCCACCGGGAAATTCTCATAGTGTTCAATTGACATCGTTTTATAAATGACCGCAAAGTCATATACAAATGGACCCAAGCCTGCTTATAATTGCCGTCATTACTAACTGACGGGTCAGTAATATCGTTTCTGTCTGTCATGCCCGACTGCCATGGCGATATTGCAACCCGACCGCGCCAAATTTCTGTCCGCATAGTAAAGGAAAACATCGTGGCCGCTACCGACAACGAGCGCGACAGCGCGACTTCCGCCCGCATCCCGGCATTCTCCCGCCGCATTTCCTCCCGCATTCCCGCCAGTCTTTCCGGACGTTCCGCCCGGACGCTTGCCTGGCAGCCGCTGGCCATCGTCATGAGCGCCGCGCTGCTGGCCGCCTGCTCCAAGCCGGTCGAGAAGACCGAGGACATCCGCCCGGTCCGCGCGCTACGCCTGGCGGCCGACACGGCCGACGTGGTGGCGCAGTTCGCCGGCGAGGTGAGGCCGCGCGTGGAATCGCGGCTCGGGTTCCGGGTTGGCGGCAAGATCGTGGCGCGCAAGGTGGACGTGGGATCCACGGTGAAGCGCGGGCAGGTGCTCATGCAGCTCGATCCGCAAGACCTGCAACTGGCGCAGGCGGCGGCCAACGCCGGCCTGAAGGCCGCCGAAAGCAACCGTGACCTGGCGCGCGCCGAATACAAGCGCTACCAGGAGCTGCGCGAGAAGAACTTCGTCAGCCAGGCGGTGCTCGACGCCAAGGAGACCGCCTTCAAGGCGGCCCAGGCCACCTACGACCAGGCGCTGGCTTCCTACCGCAACCAGTCGAACCAGGCCGGCTATTCGTCGCTGGTGGCCGACATCGACGGCGTGGTCACCGGCATCGATGCCGAGGTCGGGCAGGTGGTCGCCCCGGGCACGCCGGTGGTCCGCGTGGCAGCGCTCGGCGAGAAGGAAGTCGTGGTCGGCATCCCGGAAAACCAGGTCGATGCGATCCGCAGCATCGCCGACGTGCGCGTGCAGACCTGGGCCCGTCCGAACGAGACCATTCCCGGCAGGATCCGCGAACTGTCGCCGGTGGCCGATGCCGCCACCCGCACCTACACGGCCCGCATCGCTATCCCGAGCGCGCCGCAGGATGTCCGCCTCGGCATGACGGCGACCGTCACATTCGCGGCCAAGACCGCCAATCCGATGCTGCGCGTGCCGCTGACGGCGCTGGTCCAGGACAAGGGCGCCACCGCCGTCTGGGTTGTCGAGAACGGTGCGGTCAAGCAGGTGCCGGTGCGCCTTGCCGGCCCGTCCGGCAACGATCTGCTGATCGCGGGCGGCCTGGCTCCGGGGCAGACCGTGGTGACCGCCGGCGTCAACCTGCTCAAGCCGGGCCAGAAGGTCAAGATCCTCGATGAAGGCAATGCCGGCATGGCCGCCGGCAAGCCGGCCGACACGAGGGCGCAGGCCGCCGCGGCCGCCCAGGCCAGCCAGGTCTCGATGACCGCGGTGGCCGCCACGGCCGGCATCGCCGCTTCCGGAGCCGCCAAATGAGAAGCGGCTTCAATCTCTCGCGCTGGGCGCTCGAACACATCCCGCTCACGCGCTACCTGATCGTCGCGCTGCTCATCGGCGGCATCCTTTCGTACGGCAAGCTCGGCCAGGACGAGGACCCGCCGTTCACTTTCCGCGCGATGGTGGTGCGCGCCATCTGGCCGGGCGCCACGTCGCTGCAGATGGCCGACCAGGTCACAGACAAGCTGGAGAAGAAGCTGCAGGAGACGCCCTACGTCGACAAGATCCGCAGCTATTCCAAGCCGGGCGAGACGCTCATCATCCTGCAGCTGCGCGAATCGACGCCGCCCAAGGACGTGCCCAACGCCTGGTATCAGGTGCGCAAGAAGATCGGCGACATCCGCGGCACGCTGCCGGCCGGCGTCATCGGGCCGTTCTTCAACGACGAATTCGGCGACACCTACGGGTCCATCTTCGCGATCTCGGGCGACGGCTTCAATTACGCCGAGGTCAAGAAATACGCCGACTTCGTGCGCCAGCAGCTGCTGCGCGTGCCGTCGGTCTCCAAGGTCGAACTGTTCGGCGTGCAGGACGAGAAGGTCTACATCGAGTTCTCGCACAAGAAGTTCGCCCAGCTCGGCATCCCGTTCGAATCGATCGTCGGCCAGCTCAATGCCCAGAACGCGGTCGAGGCGACCGGCGTGCTGGTCACGCCGACCGACAACCTGCAGGTGCGCGTCACCGGCGCGGTCGCGTCCATCCAGGACCTGGAAAACCTCGTCCTGCGCGCCAACAACACCACCTTCCGCCTCGGCGATTTCGCCACCATCAAGCGCGGCTACCAGGACCCGCCGCGCGACAAGATGCGCTACAACGGCAAGGAGGTGATCGGCCTGGGCGTGTCGATGGAGAAGGGCGGCGACATCATCGAACTCGGTCAGAATCTCAATGCGACGATGGCCGAGCTGAAGGGCAAGCTGCCGGTCGGCATCGAGCTCGAGCGCGTGTCCGACCAGCCGAAGGCGGTCGCCAGTTCCGTCAACGAGTTCATCAAGGCGTTGACGGAGGCCGTGCTGATCGTCCTGGCCGTGAGCTTCTTCGCGCTCGGTTTCCACACCAGGCCGTTCCGCATCGACGTGCGGCCCGGGCTGGTGGTGGCGCTGACGATCCCGCTGGTGCTGGCGGTGACCTTCCTGTTCATGCGCATCTTCAGCATCGACCTGCACAAGATCTCGCTCGGCGCGCTGATCATCGCCCTCGGCCTGCTGGTCGACGACGCCATCATCGCGGTCGAAATGATGGTGCGGAAGATGGAGGAGGGGATGTCGCGTTTCGATGCGGCCACCTATGCCTACACCTCGACCGCGATGCCGATGCTGACCGGCACGCTGATCACCGCCGCCGGCTTCCTGCCAATCGGTCTCGCCAAGTCGGCCGCCGGCGAATACACCTTCTCGATGTTCTCGGTGAATGCGCTGGCGCTGCTGATCTCGTGGTTCGCCGCGGTGCTGTTCACGCCCTACATCGGCTACGTGCTGCTCAAGGTGAAGCCTGCCGCCAACGGCGACGGTCACCATGAACTGTTCGACACGCCGTTCTACACGCGCTTCCGCCGCATCGTCTCCTGGTGCGTGGAGTGGCGCAAGACCACCATCGCCCTGACGCTCGGCGTGTTCATGCTCGGCGTGTTCGGCTTCCGCTTCATCGAGCAGCAGTTCTTCCCCGACTCCAGCCGCCCCGAGCTGATGGTCGAGCTGTGGCTGCCCGAGGGCACGGCCTATGCCGCCACCGAGGCGCAGGCGAAGAAGTTCGAAGACTTCATCCGCAAGCAGCCGGGCGTGGAAAGCGTGACCACCTACGTCGGTACCGGCAGCCCGCGCTTCTACCTGCCGCTCGACCAGATCTTCCCGCAGACGAACGTGTCGCAGGTGGTCGTGCTGCCGAAGGACCTGAAGGCGCGCGAGGCGCTGCGCAAGAAGATCAACGAGGTCTTCAAGACCGATTTCCCGGAAGTGCGCGGCCGCGTCAAGCTGCTGCCCAACGGCCCGCCCGTTCCGTACCCGGTGCAGTTCCGGGTCACCGGCACGGAGGTCGACAAGGTGCGCGGCATCGCCGACCAGGTGAAGGAGATCATGCGCGCCAACCCGAACACGCTCGGCGTCAACGACAACTGGAACGAGTCGGTCAAGGTGCTGCGCCTCGATCTCGACCAGGACAAGCTGCGCGCCCTCGGCGTGACTTCGCAGACGGTCATGCGCGCCGCCAACACCATCCTGACCGGCACCACCATCGGCCAGTTCCGCGAGAACGACAAGCTGATCGACATCGTGGTGCGCCAGCCGATGGACGAGCGCTCGACCATCAGCGCGCTGGAGGCGGCCAATATCCAGGCCGGCAGCGGCCGCTCGGTGCCGCTGTCCCAGCTGGCCCGCGCCCAGTTCGTCTGGGAGCCGGGCGTGGTCTGGCGCGAGGGCCGGGAATGGGCGATCACGGTGCAGTCCGACGTGGTCGACGGCATCCAGGGGCCGACCGTGTCGGGCCAGATCAGCCCGAAGCTGGACATGCTGCGCGCCGAGCTGCCGCCCGGGTACAAGATCGAGCTGGCCGGCGCCGCCGCCGACAGCGGCAAGGCCCAGGCGTCGATCGCCGCCAACGTGCCGCTGGTGATCTTCATCATCTTCACGCTGCTGATGCTCCAGCTGCACAGCTTCTCGCGCTCGGTGCTGGTGTTCCTCACCGGCCCGCTCGGCATCGCCGGCGCGGCGCTGGGCCTGCTGCTGCTGCAGCGGCCGTTCGGCTTCGTCGCCCAGCTCGGCGTGATCGCGCTGTTCGGCATGATCATCCGCAATTCGGTGATCCTGATCGACCAGATCGAGACCGACATCGCCAACGGCTCGCCGGCCTGGGATGCGATCGTGGAATCGGCGGTGCGCCGCTTCCGCCCGATCATCCTGACTGCCGCTGCCGCGGTGCTCGCGATGATTCCGCTGTCGCGCTCGGTGTTCTGGGGGCCGATGGCGGTGGCCATCATGGGCGGCCTGATCATCGCCACCGCGCTGACGCTGCTGTTCCTGCCGGCGCTGTATGCCGCCTGGTTCCGCGTGCGCAAGCCGGCGGGCGAGGGCGCTCCGGCCCCGGCGCCGGAGCCGGCGCTCGTCGGCTGAGCCCGTCCCGCCGGCCCCCCCCGGGGCGGCCGGCGGGACGCTGGGCAAAAAGGCAAAAAACGCGGCATTCGCTGAAAAATTCCAGTAAAATGCCCGGTTGAAGTTGAAGAGCCACGCCGATCCGAGCCGCAAACATGCGCCGGCGGCGGCCAAAGCAGGGCGACCCGTCACTTCAGGTCGCCCTTTGCTTTTGGGCGGGCACATCGCGCGAGGATGGCGAAATTGGTAGACGCACCAGGTTTAGGTCCTGACGCCAGCAATGGTGTGGGGGTTCGAGTCCCCCTCCTCGCACCACTGGACTGAATTCTTACTTTTTGGACGATTCACATGGCAACTGCAGTCGAAACCCTGGACAAACTCGAACGCCGCATCACGATCACTCTCCCGCTGGACGACGTCAAGGCGGAAGTGGAAAAGCGACTCAAGGTTCGTGCCCGCACGGCGAAGGCTCCCGGCTTCCGTCCGGGTAAGGTGCCCATGAAGATGGTCGCCCAGCAGTACGGCTACCAGGTCGAGTCCGAAGTGCTGAACGACAAGATCGGCCGCGCCTTCAACGATGCCGCCAACGAGAACAACCTGCGCGTGGCCGGCTTCCCGCGCATCGAGCCGAAGACCGGCGCCGATGTCGCCGAGGGCCAGATCGCCTTCGATGCGACCTTCGAGGTCTATCCGGAGGTGAAGATCGGCGACCTGTCGTCGGCCGTCGTCGAGAAGACCGTCACCCAGATCACCGATGCCGAGATCGACAAGACCATCGACATCCTGCGCAAGCAGCGCGTCCACTTCCACGTCAAGGGCGAGCAGGGCGCGCACGGCGACGGCGGTGCCGATACCTCGGCCCAGAACGGCGACCGCGTGACCGTCGACTTCGTCGGCAAGATCGACGGCGTCGAATTCCCGGGCGGCAAAGCCGAAGACTATCCGTTCGTGCTCGGCGAAGGCCGCATGCTGCCGGAGTTCGAAGCCGCCGCCATCGGCCTGAAGGCCGGCGAGTCCAAGACCTTCCCCCTGGCCTTCCCGGAGGATTATCACGGCAAGGATGTGGCCGGCAAGACCGCCGAGTTCACCATCACCATGAAGAAGGTCGAATGGGCCCACATGCCCGAAGTCGACGCCGAATTTGCGAAATCCCTAGGCATCGCCGACGGCGACCTCGCTAAAATGCGCGAGGACATCAAGGCCAACCTCGAGCGCGAAGTGAAGGGCCGCACCAAGGCCAAGACCAAGGACAGCGTCATGGACGCGCTGATCAAGGTCGCGGAACTGGACGTGCCGAAGGCGCTGATCGAGCAGGACGTGGACCGCCTGGTCGAGATGACCCGCCAGGACATGGCTCAGCGCGGCATGAACGTCAACGACATGCCGTTCCCGCGCGACCTGTTCACGGCGCAGGCCGAGCGCCGCGTGCGCCTGGGCCTGATCCTCGCGGAACTGGTCAAGGCCAACGATCTGCAGGCGACCGCCGACCAGGTCAAGGCACAGGTCGAGGAGTTCGCGCAGAGCTACGAGGATCCGCAGCAGGTCGTGAAGTACTACTACGCCGACCGCCGCCGCCTCGCCGAAGTCGAGGCCCTTGTTTTGGAAGAAAACGTCGTCAACTATGTCCTCGGCAAGGCGAAGGTGTCCGAAAAAGCGGTATCCTTCGACGAACTGATGGGCACCGGCGCGCAGGGCTGAAGTCGTTCCGCCCCTTCTTCGCGCGAAGGAGGGGCGAACCGGTCGAATGATCGCGAGCCCGCATTCGCCGGTTCCGCTGTATAACCCACGGCGCGGGTTGTCCGGCACGGCGCTCCGGCGTTCGGAGCGCTGCGCGGGCTGGCCAGCGCCCCCATAGGACTGGCACATGACTAGCAAGATGGAAAAATCCGCCCTGGACACCATGAACCTCGGCCTGGTGCCGATGGTGATCGAGCAGAGCGGCCGCGGCGAGCGCGCATACGATATCTATTCGCGCCTGCTGAAGGAGCGTGTGATCTTCATGGTCGGTCCCGTGACCGACCAGACCGCGAACCTGATCGTCGCGCAGATGCTGTTCCTGGAAAGCGAGAACCCCGACAAGGACATCTCGCTGTACATCAATTCGCCGGGCGGCTCCGTGTCCGCCGGCATGGCGATCTACGACACCATGCAGTTCATCAAGCCGGACGTCTCGACGCTGTGCGTCGGCCTGGCCGCGTCGATGGGTGCGTTCCTGCTGGCCGCCGGCGCCAAGGGTAAGCGTTTCTCGCTGCCGAACTCCCGCATCATGATCCACCAGCCGCTCGGCGGCGCGCAGGGGCAGGCGGCCGACATCGAGATCCAGGCGCGCGAGATCCTCTACCTGCGCGAGCGTCTGAACCAGATCCTCGCCGAGAAGACCGGCCGCAGCATCGAGCAGATCACGCGCGACACCGATCGCGACAACTTCATGTCGGCAGAGGCTGCGGTCGATTACGGCATGATTGACAAGGTGCTAACCCACCGCGGCTGATTGCACCGGCCGTCTGCGGTCCGCGCCCTCCGGCATGCTGCCCGGCCTGCGCGTGCCGCCTGCCGCCCTCGCGAGACGGCGGCAGGTAATGCGGCGCGCGGGTGGCGCGCCATCCGACAACGAAGCGATGCATGCCGGCAGAACCCATCGCGCGGAGAACGATCCAAGCAAACGTCACGAGGCAGGTCTCCTTTCCGCAGTGCGCGAATCCGGCTTTTCGCATTTTCACGTTTTTCAATTTCGACCCTGTCGGCCGTGCGGGATTCACCGCGCGAGCGACGGTTTTCCTCTCTTCGTCAATCCCCACATCTTTTGCGCTGTTGCGTGACGAATCGGGATTTCGAAGGTAATATCAAACCAAGATTTCCAGCCCCAACACCGTCCCATGTCCGACAAAAAATCCTCCAGCGGCGAAAAATTGCTCTACTGCTCGTTCTGCGGCAAGAGCCAGCACGAGGTAAAGAAGCTCATCGCGGGGCCGTCCGTCTTCATCTGCGATGAATGCATCGACCTGTGCAACGACATCATCCGCGACGAGGCGGCCAGCGTCGAATCGGTCGCGGGTCCGAAGTCGGATCTGCCCACGCCGCAGGAGATCAGCGACATCCTCGACCAGTACGTGATCGGCCAGCAGACGGCCAAGCGCACGCTGTCGGTCGCGGTGTACAACCATTACAAGCGCCTCAAGCACCTCGGCAAGAAGGACGAGGTCGAGCTCGCCAAGAGCAACATCCTGCTCGTCGGTCCGACCGGCTCCGGCAAGACGCTGCTGGCGCAGACGCTCGCGCGCCTGCTCAATGTCCCCTTCGTGATCGCCGACGCGACCACGCTGACCGAAGCCGGTTATGTCGGCGAGGATGTCGAGAACATCATCCAGAAGCTTTTGCAGAACTGCAATTACGAAGTCGAGAAGGCGCAGAAGGGCATTGTCTACATCGACGAGATCGACAAGATCTCGCGCAAGTCGGACAACCCGTCGATCACGCGCGATGTCTCCGGCGAAGGCGTGCAGCAGGCGCTGCTCAAGCTCATCGAAGGCACGATGGCCTCGGTGCCGCCGCAGGGCGGCCGCAAGCATCCGAACCAGGATTTCGTGCAGATCGACACGACCAACATCCTGTTCATCTGCGGCGGCGCATTCGACGGCCTGGCCAAGATCATCTCGAACCGTTCCGAGAAGAGCGGCATCGGCTTCGGCGCCACCGTCAAGAGCCAGAGCGACCGCAACACCAGCGAAATCCTCATGGAAGTGGAGCCGGAAGACCTGATCAAGTTCGGTCTCATCCCCGAGCTGGTCGGCCGCCTGCCGGTCGTCGCCACCTTGAGTGAACTCAATGAGGAGGCACTGATCCAAATTCTCCTCGAACCCAAGAACGCCCTCATCAAGCAGTATGCCAAGCTGCTGCAGATGGAAGGCGCGGAGCTTGAGATTCGGCCGGCGGCCCTGCAAGCCATTGCCAGGAAGGCACTGGCACGCAAGACGGGCGCTCGCGGTCTGCGATCGATCATCGAGCACGCCCTGCTCGACGTGATGTACGAGCTGCCGGGAATGCAAAATGTGGCCAAGGTCGTGGTCGATGAAAACACGATCACGAACGGCGCGAAACCCTTGCTGATCTACCATGAGCAGCCGAAGGTTTCGGGAGCAAAACAGTAAGAAATTCGCTGTCTGGCTGCGAATTGCGCCACAACCCCTGATTCGAGGAAGTTTTTTTGCGGAAACGCAGTACAATCGACTCACAACAATCACTTCAGGCTTCGATCGCAAAGCCACCCGGGGGCAACTTCGTGTGTGGCTTTTTTTATTGCCGGTTTGAAAAGAGTGATTTTTGTAAATATTGGGCTTGTGTTACGGCCATTCGCGCCAACATCATGAATAACGATTTTTGATAGGGCTCGCCATGTCGACTACTACAATCACTGAACACACCCAATTGCCTTTGTTGCCATTGCGCGATGTCGTCGTATTCCCGCACATGGTGATTCCGCTGTTCGTCGGGCGGCCGAAATCCATTCGCGCCCTGGAGGCAGCGATGGAGCAGGGCAAGAGCATCATGCTGGCCGCCCAGAAGGCCGCCGCCAAGGATGAACCGTCCGCCAGCGACATCTACGAGATCGGTTGCGTGGCCAATATCCTCCAGATGCTGAAGCTGCCCGACGGTACCGTGAAGGTGCTGGTCGAGGGCGCGCAGCGCGCGCGCATCCATCACATCAGCGAACTCGATTCGCATTTCGTGGCCGACCTCACGCCGGTCGATTCCGAGCTGGGCGACGGCTCCGAGGTCGAGGCCCTGCGCCGCGCGATCATCCAGCAGTTCGACCAGTACGTGAAGCTCAACAAGAAGATCCCGCCGGAGATCCTGACCTCGCTGGCCGGCATCGACGATCCGGGTCGCCTGGCCGACACGATCGCCGCGCACCTGCCGCTCAAGCTCGAGCAGAAGCAGATCATTCTCGAGATCTTCAACATCGCCAAGCGCCACGAGCACCTGCTGGGCCAGCTCGAGGCAGAGCTCGACATCCTCCAGGTCGAGAAGCGCATCCGCGGCCGCGTGAAGCGCCAGATGGAGAAGTCGCAGCGCGAGTACTATCTGAACGAACAGGTCAAGGCGATCCAGAAGGAGCTGGGCGAGGGCGACGAGGGCGCCGATCTCGAGGAACTCGAGAAGAAGATCACCGCCGCCAAGATGCCCAAGGAAGCGCGCGAGAAGGCCCAGGCCGAGCTCAAGAAGCTCAAGCTGATGTCGCCGATGTCGGCCGAGGCCACCGTCGTGCGCAACTACATCGACACGCTGGTTGGCCTGCCGTGGAAGAAGAAATCGAAGGTCACCAACGACCTCGCCAACGCCGAGAAAGTGCTCGAGAGCGAGCACTACGGCCTGGAGAAGGTCAAGGAACGCATCCTCGAATATCTCGCCGTGCAGCAGCGCGTCGACAAGGTCAAGGCGCCGATCCTGTGCCTCGTCGGTCCGCCCGGTGTCGGCAAGACCTCGCTCGGCCAGTCGATCGCCCGCGCGACCAACCGCAAGTTCGTGCGCATGGCGCTCGGCGGCGTGCGCGACGAGGCCGAGATCCGCGGCCACCGCCGCACCTACATCGGCTCCATGCCGGGCAAGATCCTGCAGAGCCTGACCAAGGTCGGCGTGCGCAATCCGCTGTTCCTCCTCGACGAGGTGGACAAGCTCGGCCAGGACTTCCGCGGCGATCCGTCGTCCGCGCTGCTCGAGGTGCTCGATCCGGAACAGAACCACACGTTCTCCGACCACTACATCGAAGTCGACTTCGACCTGTCGGACGTGATGTTCGTGGCGACCTCGAACTCGTTCAACATCCCGCCGGCCCTGCTGGACCGCATGGAAGTCATCCGCCTGTCGGGTTACACCGAGGATGAGAAGACCAGCATCGCCATGCGCTACCTCTTGCCCAAGCAGATCAAGAACAACGGCCTCAAGGATGAGGAGATCAGCGTCGCCGAAGCGGCGATCCGCGACATCATCCGCTACTACACCCGCGAGGCCGGCGTGCGTTCGCTCGAGCGCGAGATCTCGAAGATCTGCCGCAAGGTCGTCAAGATGCTGCTGCTGAAGAAGTCCGAGAAGAAGATCTCGGTCACGGCGAAGAACCTCGACAAGTTCCTCGGCGTGCGCCGTTTCGACTTCGGCATGGCCGAGAAGGAGAACCAGATCGGCCAGGTGGTGGGCCTCGCATGGACCGAGGTCGGCGGCGACCTGCTGACCATCGAGTCGATGACGATGCCGGGCAAGGGCGGCGTGATCCGCACCGGTACCCTCGGCGACGTGATGAAGGAATCGATCGAGGCAGCCCGCACCGTGGTGCGCAGCCGCGCCAAGCGCCTGGGCATCCGCAGCGACGTGTTCGACAAGACCGACATCCACATCCACGTGCCGGAAGGCGCGACGCCAAAGGACGGCCCGTCCGCCGGTATCGCGATGACCACCGCGATGGTGTCGGTGTTCACCGGCATCCCGGTCCGCGCCGACGTGGCGATGACCGGCGAGATCACGCTGCGCGGCGAGGTATTGCCGATCGGCGGCCTCAAGGAGAAGCTGCTGGCGGCCCACCGCGGCGGCATCAAGACGGTGCTGATCCCGGAGCAGAACGTGAAGGACCTGGCCGAGATTCCGGACAACGTCAAGAACAAGCTCGAGATCGTGCCGGTCCGCTGGATCGAGAAGGTGCTGGACGTGGCACTGGAACGCCAGCCGGTGCCGCTGACAGACGAGGAGGCTGCCGCTGCGGCCGCCGCCGTCGCCAAGGCGGCAGAGAAGACCGAGTCCACCGATGCGACCGTCGTGACGCATTGACCGTCGGCCGACCGGCCAAGAAAGCGCCCTCCGGGGCGCTTTTTTTTGTCCTGCGCGAGGGAGAGGGGCTCCCGACGGCGTGCACCGGCAGCCACGCCGGCTTGCAAATTGTGTCTTGCACCATGCCAATTGCTTGACACTTCTGTAACCGACTAGTTAAATACCGCCTGGAGTTTCCGTATGGGAACTTTTGGGTTCAACAACAAGCGTGAAGACAACACCAACCTAGAGAGGGATTTCCGTGAACAAGACCGAACTGATCGAACACATCGCCAAGCAGGCCGACATTTCCAAGGCCGCCGCAGCCCGTTCCCTGGACGCCGTGATCGGCGCCGTCAAGACCACGCTCAAGAAGAACGGCAGTGTCACGCTGGTCGGCTTCGGCACGTTCTCCGTCGCCAAGCGCGCCGCGCGCACCGGCCGCAACCCGCAGACGGGTGCCGCCATCAAGATCAAGGCAGCCAAGGTGCCGAAATTTAGAGCTGGCAAAGCACTCAAAGATGCGGTAAACTAATGTTTTTGGCGTGGTGACAACGCCAGCAATGGATGGCTAACCAGGCCGCAAATTGTGCGGGTGCTTAGCTCAGTTGGTAGAGCGGCGCCCTTACAAGGCGTAGGTCGGGAGTTCGAGCCTCTCAGCACCCACCAGCAAGCCGGTCCATTGCAATGCAGCTCATGCAGTAACAGCGCAGTATCAGGAGTGGTAGTTCAGTCGGTTAGAATACCGGCCTGTCACGCCGGGGGTCGCGGGTTCGAGTCCCGTCCACTCCGCCAACACCGAGGAAAGGCGAACGAAAGTTCGCCTTTTTTCATATCTGGCGTCCGGAATGCGCGCGCTTCGGCGAGCAGTAGTCCGGAGATGCCGTCCCGGGGCAGCAGGCGTTTCGCGCAAGCGCTTCCTGGCGTACGATATGGCCGCCCGCCGTGGCGGCAAAACCGGGCACGTCCCGCAATTTGTCTGTGATTGGTGAACATGTTTGATTTCGTCCGTACCCATCAACGCCTGATGCAGTTCATCCTGCTGCTGTTCATCTTCCCGTCGTTCGCCTTCGTCGGCATCGAGGGTTACCAGCGCTTCAACGATGATGCGAATGTCATCGCCAAGGTCGGCGGCCAGACGGTCACGCGTCAGGAGTTCGAGAACGCGCAGCGCGAGCAGGCCGAACGCATGCGCCAGATGTTCGGCGCGCAGTTCGACCAGAAGATGCTCGAAACCCCCGAGGCGCGCAAGAACATCATCGACGGCCTGGTCGCGCAGAAGGCGCTGGCCGTGGAAGCTGCCAACAACCGCCTGGCGATCTCCGACCAGACGCTGCAGCAGCGCATCCTCGAGATTCCGGGCCTGGTCGGCCCGGACGGCAAGTTCAACAACGAGCAGTACAAGGCACTGCTGGCGATGCAGGGCATGACGCCGGCCTCGTTCGAGGCGCGCATGCGCCAGGACCTGCTGCTGCAGCAGGCCAATGCGGCCATCCAGTCGACCGCCATCACGCCCAAGACCGTCGCCACCCGCCTGTCCGAGCTGAACGACCAGGAGCGCGAAGTGCAGGAACTGGCGTTCAGGGCTGCCGACTTCGTGTCGCAGGTCAAGGTCACCGACGAGATGGTCAAGGCCTACTACGACAAGAATGCCAGCCAGTTCGAGATCCCCGAGATGGCGAAGGCCGAGTACCTCGTGCTGAGCCTCGATGCGGTCGCCGCGCAGATCGCGGTTTCCGACGACGACGTCAAGACCTACTACGAGAACAACAAGCAGCGCTACGGCACCGACGAGCAGCGCCGCGCCAGCCACATCCTGATCGCCGCCAGGAAGGATGCGCCGGCCGCCGAGAAATCCGCGGCCAAGGCCAAGGCGGAGAGCCTGCTGGCCCAGCTGCGCAAGAACCCGGCGGACTTCGCCAAACTGGCGAAGGAAAACTCCCAGGATCCGGGTTCGGCCGAGCGCGGCGGCGACCTCGACTTCTTCTCGAAGGGCATGATGACCAAACCCTTCGAAGAGGCGGCCTACAAGCTCAAGGAAGGCGAGATCAGCAATGTCGTCGAGACCGATTTCGGCTACCACATCATCCAGGTCACCGCGATCAAGCCGTCGGCCGTGAAGCCGCTCGAGGAGGTGAAGGCCGAGATCGTCGCCGAGATCCGCAAGCAGCAGGCGGGCAAGAAGTTCGGCGAGATGGCCGAGACCTTCACCAACACGGTCTACGAGCAGTCCGACAGCCTCAAGCCGGCCGCCGACAAGCTCAAGCTCGAGATCCGGACCGCGGCCAACCTGACCCGCAATCCGAATCCGGCGCTGGGCCCGGCACCGTTCAACCACGAGAAGTTCCTCAAGGCGCTGTTCTCGGATGACGCGATCAAGAACAAGCGCAACACCGAGGCGGTCGAAGTGGCGCCGAATACCCTGATCGCCGGCCGCATCGTCGAGCACAAGCCGACCACGCGCCGCCCGCTGGAGGAGGTCAAGGACGTGGTGCGCGAGCGCGTGACGCAGGAGCAGGCTGCCGCGATGGCGAAGAAGGCGGGCGAGGAGAAGCTCGCCGCGGTGCGCGCCAAGGACGACGCCAGCGGTTTCGGCGAGCCGAAGATGGTCTCCCGCAGCAAGCCGGCCGATCTCGGCGGCAAGGGCGTCTCGGCGGTGATGAAGGCCGATTCCGCCAGGTTGCCCGCGTATGTCGGCGTCGACTACGGCGTGCGTGGCTATGCAATCTACCGTGTCAACAAGGTGGTGCAGCCGGCCAACCCGGATGCGGCGCGCCGCCAGGCCGAGTACGAGCAGATCGCCGGCGCGCAGGCGCAGCAGGAGACGCTGTCCTACATCGAAGCGATCAAGGTCAAGGCCAAGGCCAAGGTGACGCAGCCTGCGGCCGCGGCACCGGCCGACGAAGCCCAGGGCGACGCGAAGACCAAGTAAGCGACGCGCTCAAGAAAAAACCGCCCGGTTCAGGGCGGTTTTTTTTCGTCCATGCCTGACCGCGCAGCCAGCCGTCCTGTGCCTTCGGGACGGCGTCGAGGCCGAACGCGCGGGCCACCTGCACGCACTCACGGTGCCGTTGCAGCCGGCGCTGCGGGGCAGCGCGGCAGGGTGCTCAGGACGCGTCGATGATCTCGCGCGCCGCGCGCAGGAAACTGTCCTCGCCGATATCCGGGATCGCCACGTGGCGGGCCTGGCCCACCAGCACGAAATTCCGGTGGATCGAGCGGTTGTAGGCAGGGTCGTAATGGTCGACCAGCAGTTCTCCGACCAGCGGCGCGATCTGTCCGCCGTTGGCCATCGCATGCCAGCGGTCGATCTTCTCGCGGCCGTGAAGGGCCACCAGGCAGTCGAGCTGGCGGTTCAGGCTGTCCGGCGCATCGACGAAATGGGCGTAGTCTTCCATCAGCAGCTGCACGCGCCGTTCCTGCGGCAGGTCCAGCACGACGCAGGGCGAGGCGCGCATGCATTCCATCAGCGCCTCGGGCACGCGCACGCTGCCGACCTTCTTGCTTTCCGATTCGACGAACACCGGACGCGCCGGATCGAGATGGCGCAGGGCATGCCAGACGCTGCTCTCGAACGCCTTCTGGCTGGGCTGCGGTTCGCTCGGCAGATTACCGAGCACCGAGCCGCGATGGGCCGCCAGCCGTTCGAGGTCGAGCACCTGCGCGCCCATGCGCGCCATCACCTGCAGCAGGCGGCTCTTGCCGCTGCCGGTGGTGCCGCACAGGACGCGGTAGGAAAAGCGCTTCGGCAGTTCGGTCAGCTCGGCGTTCACATGGCGGCGGTATTCCTTGTAGCCGCCGTCGAGCTGCACGGCAGGCCAGCCGATGCGGGCCAGCACGTGCGCCATCGAGCCGCTGCGGTTGCCGCCGCGCCAGCAGTAGACCAGCGGCTTCCAGTCGCGCGGCTTGTCGCGGAAGGCGGCGTCGATATGCCGGCCGATGTTGCGCGCCACCAGCGCGGCGCCGACCTTCTTCGCCTCGAAGGAATTGACCTGCTTGTAGAGCGTGCCGACGCGGGCGCGCTCGTCGTCGTCGAGCACGGGGCAGTTGATCGCGCCGGGGATATGGTCCTCGGCGAACTCCGACGGGCTGCGCACATCGATGATGGCGTCGAAGGCGTCCAGTGCGGGGAGAATCTCCGCGAACGGCTGCAGGGCGGGATATTTCATCAGTTCTTCAGCAGGGGCTTGAGATGCGGCCAGACCGCCTCGAGCATGATCGGTTGCGCTTCCGCGGTCGGATGGATGCGGTCGGCCTGGAACAGATCCTCCTTGCTCGCCACGCCTTCCAGCAGGAAGGGCACGAGCGCGGAGCGGGTGGCCTTCGCCACGCGCGGATAGATGTCGGCAAATTTCCGCGCGTAGTCGGGGCCGTAGTTGGGCGGGACCTGCATGCCGAGCAGGAGGACGCGCGCCTTGCTCTTCTGCGAGGCGGCCACCATCTCGCGCAGGTTGGCCTCGGTGGTGGCATTGGGCAGGCCGCGCAGCGCATCGTTGCCGCCCAGTTCGATCACCACCACGGCGGGCTTGTGGCGCGCGAGCAGCGCCGGCAGGCGTGCGCGGCCGCCGCTGGTGGTGTCGCCGCTGACGCTGGCATTGACGACCTGGGCGGGGATCTTTTCCTGGCGCAGGCGCTTCTCGAGCAGCGGGACCCATCCGGTGCCGCGTGCCAGGCCGTATTCGGCCGAGAGGCTGTCGCCCAACACGAGGATGGTTTTTGATGCAGAATAGGCGCTCGGCGCGCCCAGCACGCCTGCCAGCAGGGCGAATGCCTGCAGTAGCGGCAGCAGGGCGGCGGCGAATTTCCGGAACTCCAAGTGATGACGCATGCCTGATACTCTCGATGTTTCCCCGGCGATCGAAGCGACCGGCCTGACCAAGCGCGTGGCCGATGCGACCGGCGAGCTCACGATTCTCAAAGACGTGAATTTTACCGTGCCGGCCGGAGCGACGCTCGCGATCGTCGGCGCATCGGGATCGGGCAAGTCGACGCTGCTGGGTCTGCTCGCGGGCCTGGACACGCCGAGCGAAGGCACGGTGAAGATCGAGGGCCGCGACATCTTCGCGCTCGACGAGGACGGCCGCGCGGCGTTGCGCAAGGAGCGGCTGGGCTTCGTGTTCCAGTCCTTCCAGCTGCTGGCCCATTTGAATGCGCTCGAGAACGTGATGCTGCCCCTGGAGCTGCGCGGCGACGGCGACGCGCGCCGCAAGGCGGAAGCGATGCTGGCCCGGGTCGGGCTGTCGAGCCGTCTGCGCCACTATCCGAAATATCTGTCCGGCGGCGAGCAGCAGCGCGTCGCCCTCGCGCGCGCCTTCGTGACCGAACCGCCGCTGCTGTTCGCGGACGAGCCGACCGGCAGCCTCGATGCCGCCACCGGCGATGCCGTCATCAAGCTGATGTTCGAGCTGAACAAGGAGCGCGGATCGACGCTGGTGCTGGTGACGCACGATCCGGCGATCGCCGGCATGTGCGGCCGCATCGTCACGATCGCCGCGGGCCGCATCGTCGTGCCGCAGCGCGCCGCCGCCTGAGTCGATCGTCTTACCGTAACCGTCCGTTGATCAGCGCGTTGAGCACACGCCGGATCGCCGGCATCAGTTCTCCCGCCGTCAGCCCGATCGGGCCGACCCCTTCCTCCACCAGCAGGTCCGCGGCGCGGCCGTGCATCCAGGTGGCGCCGCGCGCCGCCGCATCGATCGCCCATCCCTGCGCCAGCAGGGCGCCGCACAGGCCGGCCAGCACGTCGCCGCTACCGGCGGTGGCCAGACCGGGATTGCCGGTCGGGTTGATCGCGATGCGACCGGCCGGGGTTGCGACGATGCTGCCCGATCCCTTGAGCACCACGTGGGCCTGCAGGCGGATGGACAGTTCGCGCGCGGCGGCGCAGCGATCCGCCTGGATCGCCGGCACCGGGATGCCGAGCAGTCTCGCCGCCTCCAGCGGATGCGGTGTCACCAGCGTGGCGCCGTGGCGATGGATGAGCGCCTGGCGCAGGTCTGCATGGGCGGCCGCCAGGTTCAGCGCATCGGCATCGAGCACGACCGGCTGCGGGACCGCCAGCACGCGCTGCATCAGCTCGATCGCCGCCGGCCCGACACCCATGCCGGGGCCGGCGACCACCGTGGCGGAGGCGAAATCGGTCGTTTGGGCCGGCCGGCACATGAGTTCGGGATGCAGCGCATCGGCGGCCGGCCGCTCGTCGAGGAAGGCGACATGGACACGGCCGGCGCCGGCGTGAATGGCGGCGCGCGCTGCCAGCAGCGGCGCGCCCGCCATGCCCGGAGCGCCGCCGACCACCACCACGTCGCCGAAGCTGCCCTTGTGGGTGTTGTGCAGGCGCGGCACCAGGTGCGCGGCGAACTCCGCCGGGGAATTCAATACCGCGGCGCCTGGCGGATACAGGCCGGCATCGATGCCGAGATCATCGACGGCGACGCTGCCGCATTGGTCGCGGCCGTGGGCGGTATGCAGTCCTGTCTTGTCGCCGATGAAGGTCAGCGTGTGGGTGGCCCGCACCGCGACGCCGTCGGGGCCGACAATGTTGCCGGTGCCGGCATCGAGCCCGCTCGGCACGTCGATCGCCAGCACCGGGCGGGTGAGCGCATTGACGCGCTCGACCAGTCCGCGCAGCGCGCCGGCGATGGGCCGCGCGAGGCCGATGCCGAACAGGCCGTCGATCAGCAGGTCGCACCGTGCCAGGTCGACGGACGCCGGTTCGGCATTCTCGACCAGCCTGAGCGCGCACGCGCGCGCGCGTTCAAGTGCGGCTGCCGCGTCGGCCGGCAGCGCCGCCGGATCGGCAACCAGCCAGGCGGTGACGTCCATGCCCGCTTCGGCGAGCCGGGCGGCGGCATCGAGCGCATCGCCGCCGTTGTTGCCGGGGCCGGCCAGCACGACGATGCGGCCATCGTGCGCGGTGAGCAAGGCGGCCGCGTGGCGCGCGATGGCCGCGCCCGCGCGCTGCATCAGCGTGCCGGGCGGCAGGCCGGAAAGGGCGGCGGCCTCGACGGCGCGGATCTGGGCAATGGAATACAGGACTCGGCGGTGCGCGGCGCTCATGATGCGAGTTGCTCCCTGACATGGTCGGCGATCGCCAGAGACGCCGTCAGGCCGGGCGACTCGATGCCGTACAAGCCAAGATACCGCCGGGTTCCATGCGACGCAAACAGAAAATCCGCGGCGGGCTCCCCAGGGCCCGATATCTTCGGCCGGATGCCGGCATAGGCGGGCTGCAGGGCGCCGTCGGGAAGTCCCGGCCAGTAGCGCCGGATCGCGCCGGCAAAGCCTGCCGCCCGGGCCGGGTCGACGCGGTAGTCGGCGGTGGCGGCATCGTCGGTCTCCAGCCATTCCACGTCCGGGCCGAAACGGGCGCGGCCGGCAAGGTCGAGCGTCAGGTGCACGCCCAGGCCGCCCGGCTCCGGCATGGGATAGATCAGGCGCGAAAAAGGCGACGGCCCGGACAGGGCGAAATAGCTGCCCTTGGCGAAGCGGGCCTGCGGCAGGCCCGCCGTGTCGAGGCCGTCGATCGCGTGTGCCAGGGCGATCGCGCCGAGGCCGGCGCAGTTGACCACCGTGGCTGCCAGCACCTCCGACGGTGGCAGGTCGCCGGCGACGATGCGCAGCACGATGCCGTCGGCGCAAGTGCGGCCGCCTATCACCCGGCTGTCGAACGCGACCGCCGCACCGGCGCGTTCCGCGTCGCCGTGCAGCGACAGCAGGTAGCCGTGCGAGTCGAGAATGCCGGTCGCCGGCGAATGCAGCGCCGCCACGCAGCGCAGGGCGGGTTCGAGACGCTGCGCGGCGTCGGCGTCGAGCATGTCCACGTCGCCGCAGCCATTGGCGCGCGCCTGCGCCGCCAGCGCTGCCAGCTGCCCGGCCTGCGTGTCGTCGGTGGCGACGATCATCTTGCCGCAGCGCCGGTGGGCGATGCCATGCGCGGCGCAGTGGCGGTACAGCAGCTCGCGCCCCGCGACGCACAGGCGCGCCTTGCGGCTGCCGGGCGCATGGTAGAGGCCGGCGTGGATGACTTCGCTGTTGCGGGAACTGGTCTCGGTGCCGATGGCGCCGTGGCGTTCGATCACCACGACGTCGCGCCCGGCCCGCGCCAAGGCACGCGCGACCGCCAGGCCGACCGCGCCGGCGCCGACGACCGCGCAATCGATCCTATCCATACCGGGACAGCGTCAGGCCATCCGTGTCGATGTCGGGCGCGCGCCCGGAGACGAGATCGGCGACCAGCTTGCCCGAGCCTGCCGCCATGGCCCAGCCGTTGCCACCGTGCCCGATGTTGACATACACGCCGCGCACCGGCGTTGCGCCGATCAGCGGCGCGCCGTCGGGAAGCATCGGCCGTGCGCCGCTCCAGAAATTGGCGGCATGGTAGTTGGCGGCCTGCGGGAACCAGTCCTCGCCGATCCTCACCAGCGTGCGCAGCGCGGCGTCGCGCAGGGCGGTGCCGTCGGTGCCGAGCTCGGCCGTGCCGGCGATGCGGATGCGGTTGCCCAGGCGCGTGATGGTCACCTTGTAGCTCTCGTCCATCAGGGCCGAGATCGGTGCGGCCTCGAAATCCTTGATCGGCGCCGTCGCCGAATAGCCGCGCACCGGGTAGAGCGGCACGCGGATGCCGAGGCTGGCGAGGATGCCCGCGCTGTCCGCGCCGGCTGCGATCACGACGGCATCGGCTTCGAATTCGCGATCCTCGATCTGCAGGACGATGCCGCCGCCGCGGCGCTCGATGGCGCGGACATGGGTATTGAAATGGAATTCCGCACCCAGGGTCTGCGCCAGATAGCGCATCTGCTTGGTGAACAGCGGGCAGTTGCCGGCCTGGTCGTCGGGCAGGTGGATCGCGCCGGCCAGGGCGGTGCCCTCGGCCAGCGAAGGCTCGACGGCGCGCGCGCCGGCCGGATCGAGCACATGGTGCGCGATGCCGCTGTCGGCCAGCATGTCCAGCGCCGGCTGCGCGAGCTTCAGGTCGCGTTCGGTGCGGAACAGCTGCAGGTAGCCCCTGGTCTGTTCGAACTCCAGCCGGTAGCGTTCGTCGAGCATGGCCATGATGTCGCGGCTGTAGAACGCCACGCGCTGCATGCGCTCGCGGTTGATGCGATAGCGCTCGATGTCGCACTCGGCCATCCAGCGCCGCAGCCAGGTCCACATCGCCCGGTCGAAACGCGGCCGCAGGATGATCGGCGAATCGGAACGGAACAGCTGCGACAGCACCCGGCCCGGCATGCCGGGGGCCGCCCACGGCGTGGCATGGCCGGGCGCGACGATGCCGGCATTGCCGAAGCTGGCCTGCTCGGCGACATTGTTGCGCCGCTCGACCACGGCGACGTCGTGCCCGGCTTCAGCGAGAAAATAGGCCGTGCAGACGCCGACCACGCCACCGCCGATCACAGCTACTTGCATAAATCCTGTCTCAGTTGAAATTGGAAGGGGAGGGGGCGCATTGTACCGTCGATCCGCCCTGCGGCCGCCGACATCGCGCGCCGGCGCGGCCGACCGCCATGTTACCAAGGGCACCGCCGACGGGATAGGAGCCCGTCATGCCGGCATGCGGCGGCGCCACGCCGCTCGGAGAATCCTTGACATTCCTGCAGGCGGTTGCCGCGAACCGTGCGCCGCGCAGCGCAATCGAATGACCATGGCGGCGAATCCGGAAGCGCGGCGGCAGGCAGCGGACGACCTCGGCGAGGCCGGCGCCGGCATGCGTCCCGGCGAGGCGGCGATACCGCCGGCCGCGGAAGCCGTCGCCGACGGCGCGCCGGCCGCGGGGGATTCCTCCCACGCTTCGCCGCTGCGCCTGCCGCTGGTGATCCTGGCGCTGCTGGCGACGGCGTTCGCCCTGCAATGGTCGCGCAACTTCGTGGTGCCGGTGCTGCTGGGCATCCTGATCACCTATACCCTGTACCCGATGATGGACGGCATGACCCGCCTGCGCATTCCGCGCCTGGTGTCTGCCACCATCCTGACGGGCGGCCTGGTGACGATGCTGGTCGGAACCGCCGTCGCGCTGCGCGAGGAAGCTGCCGCCATCGTCGAGCAGGTGCCGGTGGCCACGCAGCGCCTTGCGCGCGAACTGGGGCGCCTGGGCAGCCAGTCGCCGACGGCGATCAGACGCATGCAGGAGGCGGCCAACGAGCTCGAGCGCGCCACCAACCAGGCGGTCGGGGGCGGCGCCGCGCGGCCGAAGGCATCGCCTCCGCAGCCGATGTTCAAGCTCGGCGAATGGCTGCTGGCAGGGTCGGTGGGCGCCATGGCAGTGGTCGGACAGTTCGTGATGGTGTTGTTCCTGGTGTTCTTCCTGCTGATGTCGGGAGACATGTTCAAGCGCAAGCTGGTCAGGATCGTCGGGGCATCGCTGTGGCGCAAGAAGATCGCGCTGCACATCCTGGAGGACATCAACATCTCGATCCAGCGCTACATGTTCATGCTGGTGGTGACCAACGTGCTGCTCGGCGTGATGATGTGGGTGGCGCTGTCGATGATCGGCCTGGAGAATGCCGGCGCCTGGGCGCTGTTCGGCGCCATCACCCACATCATTCCGTATTTCGGGCCGCTGTTCATCACCGCCGCCACCGGCCTGGTGGCCTACCTGCAGTTCGGTTCGCTGTCGATGATGTTGCTGACCATGGCGGCGTCGGCGGCGATCGCCACTTTCGTCGGCATGTTCGTCACGACCTGGATGGCCGGCCGCATCGCCCGCATGAACGCCGCCGCGGTGTTCATCGCGCTGCTGTTCTGGGGGTGGCTGTGGGGCATCTGGGGGCTGCTGCTCGGCATCCCGATCATCGTCATCGTCAAGGTCATCGCCGAGCGCATCGAAGGGCTGGCGCCGGTGGCCGAATTGCTCGGCGAATGACGGCCGCGAATCCGCCGGGCGACGGGCGTTGTCCGGTTGTCATCGTTGCATCTCTTTCTGAGGCGCCCGCGCAACATGGGATGGTGCCGCGTCTCCCGCAAGGCTATGCTCGGGGTCGTGCTACGTGGAAATGCCTGCGTATTTGCACGGATTGCATGCGCACCTTGCGTTATCGATACTTTGCGCGCGGCAATGTCGCCGCGCCAACCGCGACAAAGGAGACAGGAATGAAACAGCTGATCAGGCAGCTCGTGCTGGGCGCATCCGTCGCACTGGTGGCCACCAGCGGCATGGCCCAGGAGCAGCGCGCAACGGCCGACGAAGCCGTGGCCATGGTCAAGAAGGCAGTCGCCTATCTCAAGGCCAACGGCAAGGACAAGGCATTCGCCGAGTTCGCCAACCCGAACAACAAGGAGTTCCACGACCGCGACCTTTACATCTTCGTGTACGACATGAACGGCGTGAACCTGTCCCATGGCAACAACCCGAAGATGGTCGGCAAGAACCTGATCGACTTGAAGGACAACGACGGCACCTACATCATCAAGGGCTTCGTCGAGGTCGCCAACTCCAAGGGCAAGGGCTGGGTCGACTACAAGTGGCCGAACCCGGTGACCAAGGCGGTCGAGAAGAAGTCGGGCTATGTCGAAAAGGTCGACAACATGATCGTCGGCAGCGGCATCTACAAGAACTGAGCGGGCGACGGCCCGACGGAGAAGCGCGGTCATGGCCGCGCATTTTTTTTTGGCGGAATGCGGCGCTCAGCCTGCCTGCAGCGCCGCCTCGACGGCGCGGGCCACGCCGAGCAGGCGCGCATCGGCCATCGCCGGCGCCGCCAGCATCAGGCCGACCGGCAGGGTGCCCGGCGCGTGGCAGGGCAGGGAGATCGCACAGCCGTCGAGCAGGTTGAAGATGGCCGGATTGCGCAGCATCAGCATGTTGGCGCGCACGTATTCCTCGTCGGACGCCTCCAGCTCGGCCAGCACCGGCGCGACCACCGGCACGGTCGGCATGACCAGGGCGTCATAGGGCGCCATCGCCGCTTCCATCGCCGCGATCCAGCGGCGCCGCGCGCTGCACACGTCGATGTAGTCGGCGGCATCGAAAGACGAACCCAGGCGGATGCGCGAGGACACGCGGCGATCGTAGCCGGCCTCGCGGCGCGCCAGCAATTCCCGGTGCCATGCCCAGGCCTCGACCGCCGACAGGCGGCGCAGCGGGCCGATGTCGTCGAGCGGCGCCAGCGGTTCGTCGACGATCGTGGCGCCGGCGGCCGACAGCGCTGACACGGCGCGCGCGAAGGATGCGGCCACATGCGGGTCGAGGTCGTCCAGCACCTGGCGCTGCGGCACGCCCAGGCGCAGGCCGCGCAGCGGCAGCGCGGGCACGTCCAGCGGCGCGTCGGCGATGATGCCGTCGACCAGCAGGCAATCGTCGACGCTGCGCGCCATGGCACAGATGGTGTCGAGCGAGGTCGACAGCGGCAGCGCGCCAGCCGTGGGCACGCGGCGCGCGGTCGGCTTGAAGCCGACCAGGCCGCACAGCGCAGCGGGAATCCTGATCGAGCCGCCGGTGTCGGAACCGATGCCGGCCACGCAGATGCCGGCCGCCACCGACACCGCCGCGCCCGAAGACGATCCGCCGGGGATGCGCGCGACCGCGTCGTCGCAGGGATTGCGCGGCGTGCCGTGATGCGGGTTGAGCCCGAGCCCGGAGAACGCGAACTCGGTCATGTTGGTCTTGCCGACGATGGCTGCCCCTGCGGCGCGCAGGCGCCGCACCACCGGAGCATCCGTTGCCGCCGGCGGCGCGTCGGCCAGCACCACCGAGCCGGCCTGCGTCGGTTCGCCGGCGACGTCGAGCAAGTCCTTGATCGATACCGGCAGGCCCGCCAGCGGCGACAATGCCACGCCGGCGGCGGCCATCGCGTCGGCATGCGCGGCCGCGGCGCGCGCGGCATCGGGATAGAGACGGGTGAAAACGGATGCCGAGCGCTCCGCCGCGGCGAGCGCGGCGTCAACCAGCGCGCGGCGCGGACGGCCGGCGAGCGAGGCAATGGGGCCGGAAACGGGAGCATGCAGGGGGGCGTTCATGGCGGATCGGTGTGCGACAATGCTGCGGCGCCAGCGTCCGGCGCCGACAAGGTGGATGGGACCAGCGGACGAGGAAAGGATTATATCGGGTGAGCGTCGACAACCGCAGTGACCGCGCGGGCCGCTGGCAGTTCTGGATCGACCGCGGCGGCACCTTCACCGATATCGTCGCGCGCCGGCCCGGCGGCAGCCTGGTCACCCGCAAGCTGCTGTCCGAACATCCGGAGCGCTACCGCGATGCGGCCGTGGCCGGCATCCGCGACCTGCTCGGCGTGGCCGCAGGCGCGCCCGTGCCGGTGCACCTGATCGGCGCCGTCAAGATGGGCACCACGGTCGCCACCAATGCGCTGCTCGAGCGCAAGGGCGAGCCGACGCTGCTGGTCACCACGCGCGGCTTCCGCGATGCGCTGCGCATCGCCTACCAGAACCGGCCCCGCCTGTTCGACCGCCACATCGTCCTGCCCGAACTGCTCTACCGCGAGGTCGCCGAGATCGACGAGCGCATCGGCGCCCACGGCGACGTGGTGTTGCCGCTCGACGAGGCACAGGCGCGGCATGCTCTGCAGGAGGCCTACGATCGCGGGCTGCGCGCGGTCGCCGTCGTGTTCATGCATGGCTACCGCTACACGGCGCACGAATGCGCGGTCGGGCGCATCGCCCGCGAGATCGGATTCGCCCAGGTATCGCTGTCGCACGAGGTCAGCCCGCTGATGAAATTCGTCTCGCGCGGCGATACGACCGTGGTCGACGCCTACCTGTCGCCGATACTGCGCCGCTACGTCGACCAGGTCGCGCGCGAGCTCCCGGGCGTCGACCTGCAGTTCATGCAGTCGAGCGGCGGCCTGGCCGATGCCGCCGCATTCCGCGGCAGGGACAGCATCCTGAGCGGGCCGGCCGGCGGCATCGTCGGCATGGCGCGCACCAGTGCGGCGGCCGGCTTCCACCGCGTGATCGGCTTCGACATGGGGGGCACATCGACCGATGTGTCGCACTATGCCGGCACATTCGAGCGCGAGTTCGAGACCTTGGTCGCCGGCGTGCGCATGCGCGCGCCGATGATGAGCATCCATACCGTGGCCGCCGGCGGCGGCTCGATCCTGCACTTCGACGGCAGCCGCCTGCGCGTCGGCCCCGACAGCGCCGGCGCCGATCCGGGGCCGGCCTGCTACCGGCGCGGCGGACCGTTGACGGTCACCGACTGCAACGTCCTGCTCGGCCGCATCCGGGCCGACAGCTTTCCCCATGTGTTCGGACCCGGCGGCGACCAGCCGCTCGACGAGGAGATCGTGCGGAGGCGTTTTTCCACGCTCGCCGAAGACGTCTCCCGCGCCACGCGCAGGCCGATGACGCCGGAGCAGCTGGCCGAAGGCTTCATCGAGATCGCCGTCGCCAACATGGCCAACGCAATCAAGAAGATCTCGGTACAGCGCGGCCGCGACGTCACCGGCTATGCGCTGGCCACCTTCGGCGGCGCCGGCGGGCAGCATGCCTGCCGGGTGGCCGACGCGCTCGGCATGAAGACGGTGTTCGTGCATCCGCTGGCCGGCGTGCTGTCGGCCTACGGCATGGGACTGGCGGACCAGTCGACCATGCGCGAGGCCGCGGTCGAGGTGCCGCTCGCGGCGGACGTGGAGGCGGCGCTGGCCGCGCGTCTTGACGAGCTGGCGTCGGCAGCCTGCGCGGCATTGGCGCGCCAGGGCGTCGACGGCGGCCGCATCGCCGTGGCCCGCCGCGCGCGGCTGCGCTATGCCGGCACCGATTCCGCGCTGCAGGTGCCGTTCGGCACGGCGGCGGACATGACCGCCGCCTTCGAGGCGGAGTACCGCAAGCGCTTTTCCTTCCTCATGCAGGGGCGCCCGCTCGTCGTCGAGGCGCTGGCGGTCGAGGCGGTCGCGGCCTCTGCCGAATCGCCGGCCGCGCATGCCGGCGCGCTGGCCGCCGCCGATGCCGCGACCGGAGGCAGGCGCGCCAGCGGCCGCATCCATGCCGGCGGCGCATGGCACGCTGCCGCCATCGTCGAACGCACCGCGCTGCGGCCGGGCGACACGCTCGACGGGCCGGCCATCGTGACCGATGCCAACGCCACCACGGTGATCGAACCGGGCTGGCGCGCCCGCGCGGCGGCGGGCCACCTGGTGCTGGAGCGGACCGCGGCGCCCGCCCGGCCGCGCGCCATCGGCACCGATGCCGATCCGGTGATGCTGGAGATCTTCAACAACCTGTTCATGGCCATCGCCGAGCAGATGGGCCTGCGCCTGCAGAACACCGCGTCCTCGGTCAACATCAAGGAGCGCCTCGACTTCAGCTGCGCACTGTTCGATGCCGACGGCAACCTGATCGCCAATGCGCCGCACATGCCGGTGCACCTCGGCTCGATGGGCGAGAGCATCCGCACCGTCATGCAGCGCAACGCGGGCCGGATGCGGCCGGGCGATGCCTACATGCTCAACGATCCCTACCACGGCGGCACCCACCTGCCCGACGTGACAGTCATCTCGCCGGTGTTCGACGAAGCCGGCCGCGACATCCTGTTCTACGTCGGCTCGCGCGGGCACCATGCCGACATCGGCGGCACGACCCCCGGATCGATGCCGCCCGATTCGACCAGCATCGCGGAAGAGGGCATCCTGTTCGACAACGTGAAGCTGGTCGACGGCGGCCGCTTCCTCGAGGACGAAGTGCGGACGCTGCTGTGCGCGGGGCCGTGGCCGGCGCGCAACCCGGACCAGAACCTCGCCGACCTGCGCGCCCAGGTGGCCGCCAACGGCAAGGGCGTCGAGGAACTTCAGCGCATGGTGCGGCAGTTCGGCCTGGAAGTCGTGCGCGCCTACATGCGCCATGTGCAGGACAATGCCGAGGAGGCGGTGCGGCGGGTGATCACGGCGCTGCATGACGGCAGCTTCGCGCTGCCGCTCGACAACGGCGCGACGATCCGCGTGGCGGTGTCGGTCGACCGCCGGGCGCGCGCGGCGCGCATCGATTTCACCGGCACCTCGGCGCAGCAGCCGAACAATTTCAATGCACCGTCGGCCGTCTGCATGGCGGCGGTGCTCTACGTGTTCCGCACGCTGGTGGACGACGACATTCCGCTCAACGCCGGCTGCCTCAAGCCGCTGGAAGTGATCATTCCGGAAGGATCGATGCTCAATCCGCGCCCGCCGGCGGCGGTGGTGTCGGGCAATGTCGAGACCTCGACCTGCATCACCGATGCGCTGTACGGTGCGCTCGGCACGATGGCGGCGTCGCAGGGCACGATGAACAATTTCACCTTCGGCAATGCGCGCTACCAGTACTACGAGACGATTTCCGGCGGCGCCGGCGCGGGCGAGGGCTTCGACGGCACCGACGTGGTCCAGACCAACATGACCAACTCGCGCCTGACCGACCCGGAGGTGCTGGAATTCCGTTTTCCGGTGCGGCTGGAGAGCTATGCGATCCGGCACGGCTCCGGCGGGCGAGGGCGCTGGCGCGGCGGCAACGGCGGCGTGCGGCGCATCCGCTTCCTGGAGGCGATGACGGCCTCGATCCTGGCCAACAATCGCATCCATGCGCCGTTCGGCATGGCCGGCGGCGAAGCGGGTGCGCGCGGCCGCAGCCTGGTGGAGCGTGCGGACGGCACCGTTCGGGAACTGCGGCATGTCGACCGCGTCGAGATGGCGCCGGGCGACGTATTCGTGATCGAGACGCCGGGTGGCGGCGGCTACGGCAAGCCGACGGACTGAGGGCCTGCCGCCGGCATGCGCCGGATGCCTCCTGCCACTCTGGCAACATGCCGCATCGCGGTATAATCGCGGTTTCCCGAATCAACCGCAGCACCAACCTCCGTCCCCGCCATGCTGACCCTGCCAGGCTCCAACGCCCTGTCCGCCTTCCGTACCCAACGCCTGTTGACCCAATTGCAACAAGTCGATGCCGCGATCACCGGCGTGACCGGCCGTTTCCTGCATTTCATCGACGCGACGACCGCGCCGAGCCAGGACGACATCGGCCGCCTGAACGCGCTGCTGACCTACGGCGAACCGTTCGCCGGCAGCGAGGAGGGCGAGCAGTTCGTGGTGATTCCGCGCTTCGGCACCATCTCGCCGTGGGCCAGCAAGGCCACCGACATCGCCCACAACTGCGGCATGGCGCACATCCGCCGCATCGAGCGTGGCGTGTCCTACCGGGTGCAGCTGAAATCCGGCCTGCTTGGCGGCGCCAGGTCGCTGCCGGCCGACAAGCTGCAGGAAGTCGCCGCGCTGCTGCATGACCGCATGACCGAGGCCGTGCTGCGCGACGCCAATGACGCCGCCGGCCTGTTCCGCGAGCTGGAGGCCAAGCCGCTGGAATCGGTCGACGTCATCGGCGGCGGCAAGGCCGCGCTGGTGGAGGCCAATGCCGCGATGGGCCTGGCGCTGTCGGACGACGAGATCGACTACCTCGTCGATGCCTTCACGAAGGCCGGCCGCAACCCGACCGACGTCGAGCTGATGATGTTCGCGCAGGCCAACAGCGAGCATTGCCGCCACAAGATCTTCAATGCCGACTGGACCATCGACGGCGTGGCGCAGGACAAGTCGCTGTTCGCGATGATCCGCAACACCCACCAGCTGCAGCCGAAAGGCACCGTGGTGGCGTACAAGGACAATGCCTCGGTGATCGAGGGCGATACCGTCATGCGCTTCTATCCGGACGGCGCGAAGAACGGCAATGTCTACCAGCCGCGCCAGGAACTGACGCACATCCTGATGAAGGTCGAGACGCACAACCATCCGACCGCGATCTCTCCGTTCCCCGGCGCCTCGACCGGCGCCGGCGGCGAGATCCGCGACGAGGGCGCGACCGGCCGCGGCTCCAAGCCGAAGGCGGGCCTGACCGGCTTCACCGTCTCCAACCTGATGATCACGCACGCGGTGCAGCCGTGGGAAAACGCCCGCGACGCCGCCATTCCGCCGGCCGCCCGCGACGAGCGCCAGCAAGCCGGCATCTACGGCAAGCCGGACCGCATCGCCTCGCCGCTGCAGATCATGATCGACGGCCCGATCGGCGGCGCCGCCTTCAACAACGAATTCGGCCGTCCCAACCTGACCGGCTATTTCCGCACCTACGAGCAGAACGTGGGCGGCCGCGTCTACGGCTATCACAAGCCGATCATGATCGCCGGCGGCCTCGGCAACATCTCGGCGAAGCACACGCAGAAGAACGACCTGCCGGTCGGCAGCCTCTTGATCCAGCTCGGCGGCCCCGGCATGCGCATCGGCATGGGCGGCGGCGCCGCCTCGTCGATGGCCACCGGCACCAACACCGCCGATCTCGATTTCGATTCGGTCCAGCGCGGCAACCCGGAAATGCAACGCCGCGCCCAGGAAGTCATCAATGCCTGCTGGGCGATGGGCGACGACAATCCGATCCTGTCGATCCACGACGTCGGCGCCGGCGGCCTGTCGAATGCCTTCCCGGAGATCACCAACGACGCCGGCCGCGGCGCGATCTTCGACCTGCGCAAGATCCACCTCGAGGAATCGGGCCTGGCGCCCAAGGAAATCTGGTCCAACGAATCGCAGGAGCGCTACGTGCTCGCGATCGCGCCGGAAAGCCTGCCGCTGTTCACCTATCTCTGCGAGCGCGAGCGCAGCCCGTTCGCCGTGGTCGGCACCGCCACCGAGGAACGCCAGCTCAAGGTGATCGACCCGCAGCACGGCAACAATCCGGTCGACATGCCGATGGATGTGCTGCTCGGCAAGCCGCCGAAGATGCACCGCAACGTCGAGCACGTGAAGGCCGAGCTGCCGCCGGTCGATCTGACCGGCATCGATCTCGTCGAGGCCGGCAACCGCGTGCTGCGCCTGCCGACCGTGGCCGACAAGTCGTTCCTGATCACCATCGGCGACCGCAGCGTCGGCGCCACCACGGTGCGCGACCAGATGGTCGGCCCCTGGCAGGTGCCGGTGGCCGACTGCGCCGTCACCGCGATGAGCTTCGAGGGCTACCGCGGCGAGGCCATGGCCATGGGCGAACGCACGCCGCTGGCCGTCATCGACGCGCCAGCCTCGGGCCGCATGGCCGTCGGCGAGGCGATCACCAACATTGCCGCCGCGCCGATCGCCGATATCTCCGACATCAAGCTGTCGGCAAACTGGATGGCCGCCTGCGGCCAGCCGGGCCAGGATGCCGCATTGTTCGATACCGTGAAGGCGGTCGGCATGGAGCTGTGCCCGGCGCTGGGCATCAGCATCCCGGTCGGCAAGGATTCGCTGTCGATGCGCACCACCTGGCAGGATGCCGAGGGCGACAAGGCGGTGATCGCGCCGGTGTCGCTGATCGTGTCGTCCTTCGCGCCGGTGACCGACATCCGCAAGTGCGTCACGCCCCAGCTGCGCCGCGATGCCGGCGAGACCGCGCTGATCGCCATCGACCTCGGCCGCGGCAAGAACCGCATGGGTGGCTCGGCACTGACCCAGGTGTTCCAGCAGATCGGCAATGTCGCGCCCGACCTCGACGATCCGCAGGATCTCAAGGCTTTCTTCAATGCGATCCAGCAGCTCAATGCCGACGGCAAGCTGCTGGCCTACCACGACCGTTCCGATGGCGGCCTGTTCGCCACGCTGGCCGAGATGTCCTTCGCCGGCCGCGTCGGCGTGACCGTCAACGTCGACATCCTGGCGATGGAAGGCGAGCATGCCTCCGATTCCGGCGAAGCCAAGAACTGGACCACCCAGGTCGGCGAGCGCCGCAACGAGATGACGCTGCGCGCGCTGTTCAACGAGGAACTGGGCGCCGTCATCCAGGTGCGCGCCGGGGAGAAATCCGAGGTGATGAACCTGCTGCGCGCATTCAACCTGGGCGCCTGCAGCCACATCATCGGCAAGACCAACGACCGCGACGTGATCGAGTTCACCCGCGACGCCAAGGTCATCTACAGCCAGCCGCGCGCCGAGCTGCAGCGCGCCTGGAGCGAGACCTCCTGGCGCATCGCCCGCCTGCGCGACAACCCGGCCTGCGCCGACGCGGAATACGATCGCATCCTCGACACCAGCGACCCGGGCATGACGCCGAAGCTCACCTTCGATCCGCAGGAAGACATCGCGGCACCCTTCCTCAACGTCGGCGCCAAGCCGCGCGTGGCCATCCTGCGCGAGCAGGGCGTCAACTCGCATGTCGAGACCGCGTACGTCATGCACAAGTCCGGCTTCGCATCGGTCGACGTGCACATGAGCGACCTGATCGCCGGCCGCGCGCGCCTGGACGATTTCAAGGGCCTGATCGCGGTGGGCGGCTTCTCCTACGGCGATGTGCTCGGCGCCGGCGAGGGGTGGGCCAAGACCATCCTGTTCAATGCGAAGCTGGCGGAACAGTTCTCCGGCTTCTTCCATCGCTGCGACACCTTCGGCCTCGGTATCTGCAACGGCTGCCAGATGATGAGCAACCTGAAGTCCATCATCCCCGGCGCGCAGGCGTGGCCGAAGTTCAACCGCAACAAGTCGGAGCAGTTCGAGGCGCGCTTCTCCATGGTGGAAGTGCTGGAGTCGCCGTCGATCTTCTTCGCCGGCATGGCCGGCACGCAGACGCCGATCGCGGTCGCGCACGGCGAAGGTTTCGCCGATTTCTCGCAGACCGGCGACATGGGCGCAGCCATCGCCGCGATGCGCTTCGTCGACAACCGCGGCCAGGCCACCGAGACCTATCCGTACAACCCGAACGGCTCGCCGCGCGGCATCACCTCGGTGACCACGCCGGACGGCCGTTTCACGGTGATGATGCCGCACGCGGAGCGCGTGTTCCGCAGCGTGCTGCACTCGTGGCATCCGGATGGCTGGGGCGAGGATTCGCCGTGGATGCGCATGTTCCGCAACGCCCGCAAGTGGGTCGGCTGATCCGCGCCGCGCAGGCTCAGAACTTGTCTGCGGGCGTCGGCGACAGCCGCGCCCGGAAGAAGCGGTCCAGTTCGTCGCGATAGCGCGCGCGGGTGTCCGGCGTCAGCCACGCCTCGAGCGCGCGGCGGGACGCGTCCGCGCCCGCCGACGTGGCGAGCAGCCGGTCGATGCGTGTGATCATGTCCAGCCCCCACACGGTGCGGGGGCAGGCCACCCCCACCGGCAGCAGCGCGCTGTTGCCTTTCACCGGCACCGCTTTCAGAGTCGCCAGGCCCTTGTCCAGGCTGGTCTGATAACTGAGCACGAAATCGTACTCCAGCGTGTAGTCCGCCCGTCCGCGATGGACCATCTTCAGCAGGTTGCCGCGATCGTTGCTCGTCTGCGCCACGATCAGTCCGGTCACGGATGGGCGGCCCGCGATGACCGCATCGAGTGTGGCGCCGTAGCTGCGCGTCGTGGCCACGATGCCGCGCAGTGCGGGATCGGCGATCAGGGCGGCGAAATCGGTTTCGCCGTTGTCGCGGCGCAGCCGCTCGAACACTTCCGGGCGGGCCACGATCTGGTGCGGCGGCGACATGAACAGCGGCGCGAAATACGCGATCTTGCGGCGCTCCGGCGTGATCACGCCGGTGAGATAGCAGGCCTGCGTGGCGGGCGTGGTGAGCAGGGCCCAGATGCGCTTGGGGTTCGGTGCACTGAAACGGTGTTCGAACTCCGGCATGCCGGCGGCAAGGAAGAGGACGATACGGTCGCCGACGCCGCTGGTCGGCTTGCCATCGACCATGATGGATCCCGGCGGAAAGTCGGGCATCATCCAGTGCATGACCGGCTTCTCGGCCGAGGCTGGCCGTGCGCACGCGAGCCAGCACAGCGCCATGCAGACGAATCGGATCGCCATCGTCACCACGCTCCCCCCAGATCGTTTTCTCTTCACCTTACATTGCGCTCCCGATAGCGCGCACTTCACGCCAGGGGAGCATGGCCAGGATGTGGGGCGGTGGCGACACGCCATGCAAAAAGGGCATCCCGCAGGATGCCCTTGTCGCTCCGGCAAGCCGGAATTACTGGATCTTGGCCTTCGAGCGCAGTTCCTGCTGATAGGCCTGCAGCTTCTTCTGCTGCAGCGACTCGGCGATCTGCGGCTTCAGCTCGTCCATGGCCGGGATCTTGGCCGGGCGCACGTCGTCCAGCTTGATCACGTGGAAACCGAACTGGGTCTTGACCGGGGTCTCGGTGAAGTGGCCCTTCTGCAGGGAGACCATGGCGTCGGAGAACGGCTTGACGAAGGCGGCCGGCGAAGCCCAGTCGAGGTCGCCGCCGTTGGAGGCCGAACCCGGATCCTTCGACTGCTTGGCCAGTTCCTCGAACTTGGCGCCGCCCTTGAGCTTGGTGATGATGTCCTTGGCTTCCTCTTCCTTCTCGACCAGGATGTGGCGGGCGCGGTATTCCTTGTCGCCGGCGGTCGCCTTGAACTTGTCGTACTCGGCCTTGATCTCGGCGTCGGACACCGGGTTCTTCTTCAGATAGTCGGCGACCAGGGCGCGGATGATGATCGACTGGCGGGCCATCTCGATCTGGTTCTTGACGTCGGCGCTGGCACCCAGGCCGCGCTTCTCGGCTTCCTGGATCAGGATCTCGCGATTGATCAGCTCTTCCTTGATCATGCTGCGCAGCTGCGGGCTGTCCGGCTGGCCCTGGGCGGCCATCTGCTTGACCATCATGTCGGCACGGGAAGACGGAATGGCCTTGCCGTTCACTACGGCGAGATTCTGTGCGAAGACGGGAAGTGCAGCGGCCGCAAGAAGTACCACCAGCAAGCGAGCGGGTTTGAAAGTCATTATCGGGTCCTAACTGTGGGGAAAAGGATAAAAACGGACGAATTGTAAATCAGTTGACGGACTGACAGTTAACTGAATTGTTTCCGAAGTGTAAGGCGGGAAGCTCGTCAGGCCTTCGCCGGCAGTTCCGACGGCGCCACGGCGGTGATCGCGAGGGCGTGGATCTCGGTATGCATCATATCGGCGAGGCAATCATACACCAGCCGATGCCGCTGCACGCGATTTCGGCCCTCGAAGGCGGCGGATACGATATGCAGCCGGAAGTGGCCCGCCCCGGAGGCGGCGCCGGCATGTCCTGCATGCAGCGCGGATTCATCGGTGAGTTGACATTCGCTCGGCGTCAAAGTTTCTTGCAGGCGCGAACGGATGGCTTCCATGCGGGCACTCATTTCGGCTCCTCCTCGATGTGGCGGGCCAGGAAGACGGTCTGCGCGATCACGAAGGCGAAGGTCAGGCCGATGCCGCCGAACAGCTTGAAGCTGGCCCAGGTGGAGGTCGGGAAGTTGTAGGCCACATACAGGTTGAGCGCGCCCTGCAGCAGGAAGAAGCCGACCCAGGACAGGTTCAGGCGCTCCCACACCGGCTCCGGCAGCCTGACCTGCCCTTCCATGGAGGCGCGCACCAGGTTCTTGCGGAAGAACAGCATCGCGGCGAGGAAGACGCCGGCGATCGCCCAGTAGAGGATGGTCGGCTTCCACTTGATGAAGGTCTCGTTCTGGAAGTAGACGGTGGCGCCGCCCATGAGCGTGATGATGGCGAGGCCCATCCACAGCGTGCCGTGGATCTTCTCGCGCTTTGCCAGCAGGTAGAGGATCTGCAGCGCGGTGGCGACGAAGGCGACCACGGTGGCGAGCAGGATCGGCGCCGTGGTGGTGGCCACCACGCCGCCGGAGACGAATCCGGACAGGTACTGGGTGGCGATCGCGTGGGCCTGTTCCGTGTGGCCTTCACCCCACTTGAACACGCCGAAGAACAGGATGACGGGGAAGAAATCGAACAGCAGCTTCATGGAGAGGTTTTCTTGGCGATGTCGGACAGGGCGTCGAAGCGCAGCGACGCCGAATTGATGCAGTAGCGCAGGCCGGTGGGCGGCGGGCCGTCGGGAAAGACATGGCCGAGATGGGCGTCGCAGACGTTGCACAGGACTTCCGTGCGCACCATGCCGTGGCTCTTGTCGAGCTTCTCGCGCACGTTGTTCTTGTCGAGCGGCGCGAAATAGCTCGGCCAGCCGCAGCCGGAATCGAATTTCGCGTCCGATGCGAACAGCGGCGTGTTGCAGCATACGCAGGTATAGATGCCGGGCTCGTGGTGGTCCCAGTAGCGGCCGGTGAAGGCCCGTTCGGTGGCGGCATGGCGGGTCACCTCGAACTCCAGCGGTTCGAGCATGGCGCGCCATTCGGCCTCGGTCCTGACGATTTTTTCGGTCATGATGAGCAGCTCACTTCCAGTTCGGATGCCCAGTCGGGTGGCAGGGCAGCATAGTGTTCGTTTTCCGGCTGTTCGTCAAACGGCTTTTCCAGCACCGCCAGCAGCCGGGCGACTTCGGAAAAATCCTTGTTCTGCGCCTTCTCGATGGCCACCTGGGCCAGGTAATTGCGCAGGATGTATTTCGGGTTGACAGCATGCATCGCCGCGCGCCGCTCGGCGTCGCGGCTGTCTTCCTGCCGCAGGCGCTCGCGGTAGCGCGCGGCCCAGGCATCGAAGGCGGGACGGTCGATGAACAGGTCGCGCAGCGGCTCGTCCGCGGAAGGGTCGTCGACGCGCAGGCCACAGAGGCGCCGGAAGAACAGCGTGTAGTCGACGTGGCTGTCCTGCAGCACCTTGAACAGGTCGTCCAGCAGCGATGCGTCGTTGTCCAGGAAGGCGCGCAGGCCGAGCTTGGCGTGCAGCAGGATGTCCAGCTTGTCGGAGAAGGCCTGCTTGTAGCCTTCGAGGGCGGCGTGGGTGTCGTCCACCTCGCCGATCAGCGGCAGCAGCGCCTGGCCGAGCGCGAAGCAGTTCCAGTTGCCGATCTGCGGCTGGCGGAAATAGGCGTAGCGGCCGGAATGGTCGGAATGGTTGCAGATGTGCTTGGCATCGAAGGCTTCCATGAAACCGAACGGGCCGTAGTCGATCGTGATGCCGAGGATGGACATGTTGTCGGTGTTCATCACGCCGTGCATGAAGCCGACCGCCTGCCAGTGCGCCATCAGCTCGGCGGTGCGGCGGGTGACCTCGGCCAGGAAGGCCTGGTAGGGATTGGCGGCATCGCGCAGCGCCGGATAGAAACGGTCGATGACGTAATCGGCCAGCAGCTTCAGCTCGCCGGGGCGGTCGTTATAGAACCAGTGCTCGAACGAGCCGAAGCGCACGAACGTCGGCGCCATGCGGGTGGCGACCGCGGCGGTCTCGGGCGTCTCGCGCATCACCAGCTCGTCCGAGCCGGTCACGCACAGGGCGCGCGAGGTCGGCACACCGAGCGCCGCCATCGCTTCCGAGCAGAGGAATTCGCGGATCGAGGAGCGCAGCACGGCACGGCCGTCGCCCATGCGCGAGTAGGGCGTCAGGCCGGCACCCTTGAGCTGCAGTTCCAGCACGGAGGGCGCCGGCAGCGAGGGGGCGTCCGCCTCGCCGAGCAGGATGGCGCGGCCGTCGCCGAGCTGTCCGGCCCACACGCCGAACTGGTGGCCGGAGTAGACCGCGGCCAGCGGCTGCATCGCCGGCGTCGTGCGATTGCCGGTGAAGGTCTCGATGAATTCGCGCGTGCCGAACTCGGCCGGATCGAGACCGATCAGCCGTGCCGCCGCCGCGCTGGCGCCGACGAGATAGGGATTGCGCAGCGGCGTCGGCTGCAGCCGGGTGTAGAAGGCCGGCGGCAGGGCGGCATACGAATGCGCCAGCGGCAGATCGTCGGTACGGTAAAGAGTGGCGTTGCCTGGGAGGGGCGTCATGATGTCTTCCTGGTGGAGCGCCGCGGCGATGAGGGAGCCCGCCGTGGCACGGGCCGTAGCGGAGAGACTGCCGGCCGGGGCATTTGGTGCCCCGGGCGGCGTGTCCCCGCGGCAGCGTCCCGTTGCCGGAGCGCGGAGCCCGCCTGGTCCGGCCGTATTGTGACAGAGTTGCGCCGCGCGGGCAGGCAAGCGCTGGCGTCATCCCGGGCGCGGTCCTCTTGACGTCAATCAAGCCGGGGCCATCTTTCCGGATGCGCGCGCAGGCTTCCCAACGACACCCGATGCGTTGCACAATAAAAAACCATTGACGCCACCCCGGTGCCGCACAAGAATCGTCAGTTGGTATCGGACAGCCACAGGAGATCTATGTCGTCGTACCCGAAGAGCCCGCTGATGGGCCAGATGATGGACCAGCCGCTGCTCATCTCCGGCATCATCAAGCATGCGGACCGCTACTACGGCAAGAATGAAATCGTTTCCCGGCGCGTCGAAGGCGACATCCACCGCTACACCTACCGCGACTGCCATCAGCGCGCCCGGCAGCTCGCCAATGCCCTGGCATCCCTCGGCGTGAGGATCGGCGACCGCGTCGCCACGCTGGCCTGGAACGGCTACCGGCACATGGAGGCCTACTACGCGGTGTCCGGCTCCGGCGCCGTGCTGCACACGATCAACCCGCGCCTGCATCCCGACCAGATCGCCTACATCGTCGACCATGCCGAGGACCAGTACCTGCTGTTCGACCTGACCTTCCTGCCGCTGGTCGAAGCCTTCGCGGCGCGCTGCGCGTCGCTCAAAGGCCTGATCCTCATGTGCGACCGCGACCGCATGCCGGCAGAGACGATGCTTTCCAACCTGATGTGCTACGAGGACCTGATCGCGGCCAGCTCGGACGATTACGAATGGCCGCTGTTCGACGAGAATTCCGCCTCCAGCCTCTGCTACACCTCGGGCACGACCGGCCATCCGAAGGGCGCGCTGTACTCGCACCGCTCGACGGTGCTGCATTCCTATGCGTCGGCCATGCCAGACGGCCTCAACGTCTCTGCCCGCGACACCGTGCTGCCGGTGGTGCCGATGTTCCACGTCAATGCCTGGGGCTTGCCGTACTCGGTGCCGCTGACCGGCGCGCGCATGGTCTTCCCGGGGCCGCATCTCGACGGCAAGTCGCTCTACGAATTGTTCGAGGAGGAGCAGGTCACCTTCTCGGCCGGCGTGCCGACGGTGTGGCTCGGCCTGCTCAACCATGTCGGCCAGAACGGCCTGCGCTTCTCCAGCTTCCGCCGCACCGTGATCGGCGGCTCGGCATGCCCGCCGGCGATGATGAAGACCTTCCGCGAACGATACGGCGTCGAGGTGGTGCATGCCTGGGGCATGACCGAGATGTCGCCGCTCGGCACCACCGGCACCCTGCAGGCGCACCACCTGAAACTGCCGCCGGACGCGCAGCAGGCCATCCTCGAGAAGCAGGGTCATGCCATCTTCGGGGTCGACATGAAGATCGTCGGCGACGACGGCAAGGAGCTGCCGTGGGACGGCAAGACCTTCGGCAACCTGCTGGTGAAGGGGCCGTGGATCATCAGCGGCTATTTTCGCGGAGAGGGCGGCGACGTGCTGCAGGACGGCTGGTTCCCGACCGGTGACGTCGCGACCATCGACCCGGACGGCTACATGCAGATCACCGACCGCAGCAAGGACGTGATCAAGTCCGGTGGCGAGTGGATCGGCTCGATCGACCTCGAGAACATCGCCATGGCCCACCCGGCGGTCCAGCAGGCGGCCTGCATCGGCGTGCGCCATCCCAAGTGGGACGAGCGCCCGCTGCTGGTGGTGGTCAGGCGCCCGGGCCAGGACGTCGGCAAGGAAGAGCTGCTGCAGTTCTTCGACGGCAAGATCGCCAAATGGTGGACGCCCGACGACGTGGTGTTCGTCGATGCGCTGCCGATCGGCGCCACCGGGAAGATCCTCAAGAACCGCATCCGCGAACAATTCAAGGATTACACATTGCCGACGGCCTGACCGGGCCGCCGAGCGAAGACCAACAACAACCGATTAGGGGAAGACAACCATGACGATCCAGATGCGACCGCTCGCCCTCGCTTGCGCCATTGCCGCTGCCTGCGGTTCGTTCGCCGCGCCGGCGGCCTACGCCGACACCATCCGGATGGCGTACATCGATCCGCTCTCGGGCCCGTTCGCGCCGACCGGGCAGAACCAGCTCAAGGGCTGGCAGGCCATGGCCGACCTGGCCAACCGCGAGAAATGGGCCGGCGGCCACACCTTCGAGATCGTCGCCTTCGACAACAAGGCCAGCCCGCAGGAATCGCTCACCCAGCTCAAGGCGGCGATCGACCAGGGCTTCCGCTACATCATCCAGGGCAACGGCTCCGGCGCCGGGCTGGCGCTGCTCGACGCGATCAACAAGCACAACGAGCGGAACCCGGGCAAGGAAGTCGTCTACCTGAACTATGCCGCGGTCGATCCCGACATGACCAACAGCAAGTGCAGCTTCTGGCATTTCCGCTTCGACGCCAATTCGGACATGAAGATGGAAGCCATGACATCCCTCATGGCCAAGGACCAGAACATCAGGAAGGTCTACATCATCGGCCAGAACTATGCCTTCGGCCACCAGGTGTCGCGCGCCGCCAAGGAATACCTCAAGCGCAAGCGTCCGGACATCCAGATCGCCGGCGACGACCTGCATCCGATCGGCCAGGTCAAGGATTTCGCGCCGTATGTCGCCAAGATCAAGGCGTCCGGCGCCGACACCGTCATCACCGGCAACTGGGGCGCCGACCTGGCATTGCTGATCAAGGCGGCCAAGGATGCCGACCTCAAGGCCAATTTCTACACTTACTATGCCGTGACGACCGGCGTGCCGACAGCGATGGGCGCATCCGGCGCCGACCGCGTCAAGATGGTCGGCTACTGGCATCCGAACAACGAGACCTTCTCCGGCAAGGAGATCGTCGAAGCCTTCAAGAAAAAGTACAACGACGACTTCTACGCGATCGCGCCGCATACCGCCTTCACGATGCTGTCCAAGGCGATCAAGGACACGAAGAGCACCGACCCGGTGAAGCTGGCCTTCGCCATGGAAGGCATGAAGGTGAAGGCGCTCAACGGCGAGGTCGAGATGCGCAAGACCGACCACCAGCTGCAGCAGCCGCTCTACATCGCCACCTGGACGAAGGCCGACGGCAAGACGGTGAAATACGACCAGGAAAACACCGGCTACGGCTGGAAGACCGACCAGAAGATCGATACCTACATCGCTTCCCAGCCGACCTCGTGCCAGATGAAACGCCCGGGCAAGTAAGGTAAGCTGCGCCACCTTATAAGTTTTTTTCACGCTTGCCGGGCGCCGCGCGCCCTGACCGACCCTCTCCCGCCGCAGCGGGGGAGGGCACACGACGTCCATGGAATTCACCCTCATCACCCTGCTGAATGGCCTGTCCTACGGCCTGCTGCTGTTCATGCTGTCCTCGGGCCTGACGCTCATCTTCAGCATGATGGGCGTGCTCAACTTCGCCCATGCCAGCTTCTACATGTTCGGCGCCTATTTCGCCTATGCCATCAGCAGCAAGATCGGCTTCTGGCCGGCGCTGCTGCTGGCGCCGCCGCTGGTGGGCGTGCTCGGCGCCCTGGTGGAACGCTACGGCCTGCGCGCGGTGCACAAGTACGGCCACATCCACGAGCTGCTGTTCACCTTCGGCCTGTCCTACGTGATGGTCGAGCTGGTGCAGCTGATCTGGGGCAGGGCGGCCGTGCCCTATGCGATCCCGAAGGAGCTCGACGGCCCGCTGTTTACCCTCTACACCACCACCTTCCCGATGTACCGCGGCTTCATGATGCTGATCGCGCTCTTGATGCTGGTGTCGACCTGGCTGCTGCTGACGCGCACCCGCATCGGCCTGGTGATCCAGGCGGCGCTCACGCACCCGGACATGGCGGAGGCGCTCGGCCACAACGTGCCGCGCGTGTTCATGCTGGTGTTCGGCGGCGGCTGCGCCCTGGCAGGGCTGGCCGGCGTCATCGGCGGCAATGCCTTCGTGACCGAGCCCGGCATGGCGGCCACCGTCGGCAGCATCGTGTTCGTGGTGGTGGTGGTCGGCGGCATGGGCTCGCTGGCCGGTGCGCTGCTGGCGTCGCTGCTGATCGGCATCGTGCAGACTTTCGCGGTGGCGCTCGACCATTCGCTGGCCGACCTGCTCGCGCGGCTCGGCGCAGCGCCGACGCCCGACACCTTCGGCTACCCGGTGCTGACGCTGACCATTTCCCAGGTCGCGCCGATCCTGCCCTACCTGCTGCTGGTGCTGGTGCTGATCTTCCGCCCGCGCGGATTGCTCGGCCGGCGGGAGGGCTGAGCGATGGCGAAGATGCTCACCTTCCGACCGATCAACCTCGGCCGCCGCATCGTCTGGGGCGGCTATGCCCTGCTGCTGGCGCTGGCGCCGCTGGTGTTCGACAGCGGCACCTCGCTGTCGCTGCTGTCGCAGGTCGGCACCGTCACGATCGCCTGCCTGTCCTACAACATGCTGCTGGGACAGGGCGGCATGCTGTCGTTCGGCCATGCGGTCTACAGCGGCCTGGGCGCCTTCGTGGCCATCCATGCGCTCAACCTCGCGGCCGGCGGATCGCTGCCGCTGCCGGTGACGCTGGTGCCTCTGGTCGGCGGCCTGGCCGGCATGGCGTTCGGCGTGATCTTCGGCTATGTCACCACGCGCAAGGCCGGCACCACCTTCGCCATGATCACGCTGGGCATCGTCGAGCTGGTGTTCGCGTGCTCGCTGATGTTCCCGCAATTCTTCGGCGGCGAGGGCGGCATCTCGGGCAACCGCGTGATCGGCGAACCCTTCCTGGGGATTTCCTACGGCCCGCAGCTGCAGGTGTATTACCTGATCGCCTTCTGGCTGTTCGTCAGCACGGCGGCGATGTTCGCCTTCACGCAGACGCCGCTGGGCCGCATCATCAACGCCGTGCGCGACAACCCGGAGCGGGCCGAATTCATCGGCTACGACACCCACAAGGTACGCTACCTGACGCTGATCCTGTCGGCCTTCTTCGCCGGCATCTCGGGTGGGCTGGCGGCGATCAACTTCGAGATCGTCACCGCGGAGAACGTCAGCGCCGCCCGCTCCGGGGCCTTGCTGCTGTTCACCTTCATCGGCGGCGTCGGCTTCTTCTTCGGGCCGATCCTCGGCGCACTGATGTGCGTGTTCCTGACGGTGATGCTGTCGGACTTCACCAAGGCCTGGCAACTCTACGTCGGCCTGTTCTTCATCGCCATCGTGGTGTTCGCCCCGGGCGGCATCGCCGGCATCCTGGCGCTGCACCTGCGCGTGGCGAAGCATGGCATGTATGCCCGCATCTGGACGCCGCTGTGGCGCGTCGTGCTGGCCGCGCTGGTAATGCTGACCGGCGCCTTCGCCTGCATCGAGATGCTCTACCATCGCTCGCTGGAATCGGCCAACGGCACCACGATGAAGCTGTTCGGCCTGCAGGTCGACACCGCCGCCGCGCTCCCCTGGGTAGCCGCCGTGGCACTGCTGGGCGCCGGCACGGCACTGTTCGCCGCTACCCGGCCGGCCTTCGCCGAGGCCTGGGGGCGCGCCAACGGCGAGATCGAGGAACTGGCACGGAGGGGCGCATGAGCGCACAGCGCGGCGCCATTCCGGCGATCTCCCTGCGCGACGTGCGCAAGCGCTTCGGACAGAGCGAGATCATCCGCGGCTGCACGCTCGACATCGCGCGCGGCGAGCGGCTGGCCCTGATCGGACCGAACGGCGCCGGCAAGTCGACGCTGTTCAACCTGGTGTCGGGCCGCTTCCCCGTCAGCAGCGGCGACATCCTGCTCAACGGCAGCAGCATCCGCGGCCTCAAGCCGTTCGAGATCAACCGCCGCGGCCTGTCGCGCAGCTTCCAGATCACCAACATCTTCCACCGGCTGTCCGTCTACGAGAACCTGCGCTGCGCGGTGCTGTGGTCGCTCGGCTACCGCTATTCGTTCTGGCACCGCCTGAACGGCCTGAAGGACGTGCACGAGCGCGCCGAGCAGGTGCTCGAGCGCATCGGCATGAAGCGCCGCCGCGACGTCGCCGCGGGCCTCCTGACCTATGCCGAGCAGCGCGCGCTGGAGATCGGCATCACCATCGCCGGCGGCGCCGACATCATCCTGCTCGACGAGCCGACCGCCGGCATGAGCCGCTCGGAATCCGACGCCGCGGTCGACCTGATCCGCAAGGTCACCGAAGGCAAGACCCTGGTCATGGTGGAGCATGACATGAGCGTGGTATTCGGCTTGGCCGACCGCATTGCGGTGCTGGCCTACGGCGAGATCATCGCCTGCGGCACGCCGGCGGACATCCGCGCCGACGCGCGGGTGCGTGATGCCTATCTCGGCGGCCATGCGCCGGTGGAGGGCTGACATGGGCAAGCTGCTCGAAGTGCGCGGACTGCACGCCTTCTACGGCAAGAGCCACGTGCTGCACGGTGTCGACCTGGACGTCGGCGAGGGCGAGATCGTCAGCCTGCTGGGCCGCAACGGCGTCGGCCGCTCGACCACGGTCAAGACCATCATGGGGCAGGTGGAAGGGCGCGGCGCGGTGCGTTTCCGCGGCGCGGAGATCCTCGGCAGGAAGCCGTTCGAGATCGCCCACCTCGGCATCGGCTATGTGCCCGAGAACCGCGAGATCTTCCCGACCCTGACGGTCGAGCAGAACCTGGTCCTCGGCGAGAAATCCGGCCGCGGCGCGCGCGCCTCGCGCTGGAGCATCGCCGACATGTACCGCCTGTTCCCCCGCCTGGAGGAGCGCCGCCACACCCAGGCCGGCGTGCTGTCCGGCGGCGAGCAGCAGATGCTGACGCTGTGCCGCACGCTGATGGGCGATCCCGACCTGATCATGATCGACGAGCCGACCGAGGGCCTGGCGCCGAAGATCGTCGAGCAGGTGGCAGACTACCTCGGCGAGCTGCGCCGGCGCGGCGTCTCCATCCTGCTGGTCGAGCAAAAGCTGGCCATCGCGCTCGACATTTCGGACCGCCTCTACGTGATGGGCCATGGCGCCATCGTGTTCGAGGGAAGGCCGGCTGACCTGCTAGCCGATGCGGGCATCCGCAAGGAATGGCTGGAGGTCTGACAATCCTGTGTAGAATCAGCGCGCGCGGTCGCGGCCGGTCATTGCAGTCGATCCGTCTTTGCGCATGCGTCATGCAGGGATACGTACATGGACATCCATCAGCTCAAGTCATTGGTCACCGTTGCGCGTTGCGGCACCGTGGCGCGCGCCGCGGAACTGTTGCACCTGAGTCAGCCGGCGATCAGCGCGCACATCAAGTCGCTCGAGGAAGAGTTGCGCATCCGGCTGTTCGATCGGCATGCCAAGGGGATGTCGCTGACACCGGCAGGAGAAACGGTGTTCGCGCACGCCAGAAACGCCCTGCGCGCCGTGGAGGCGATCCGCGACGAGGCGAACAGCCTGGCCGGCGATCTCCACGGCGAGCTCGTCATCGGCACCGTCAACGATCCCGTCTTCCTGCGCCTGCCGGCGTTTCTCAGGGAAATGCGCGAGATTGCCCCCGATCTGTCGATCTCGCTGGTGCAGACCACCTCCGGCGGCGTGCTGAAGAACATCGCCGACGGCGTGTTCGATGCCGGCTTCGTCGAGGGCAAGCTCGCTGACGGACAGTGGGATGCGACGCTGCTGGCGAAGGTCAGTTTCCGGATCGGTTATCCGACGGCCTGGCGCGACCGGCTGGGCGACGGATCCTTGTCCGCGGCCCTGGCCTTGCCCTGGATCGGCACGTCGGAGGACTGCTCGTTCTCCCTGCTCACCAGGTCGCTGTTCGAGGAACAGGGACGCACGTTCTCGCCGGCCATCCGCACCGACCAGGATGCGCTGCTGCTGGACCTGGTGGCACAGGAGGCCGGCCTGTCCCTGCTGCGCAGCGACCTGATCGCGTCTTACGCCAGTCCGCTCGTCTCGGTACTGGACGGCGTGACGATCGATGCCGGCATCCATTTCGTTTCTTCCCTCAATCCCGCCAAGCCGGGCCTGCTCCGGCTGGCGAACCGTGCCGTCCGGAGGGCGTGGCCCGTCCGGCCCGCCGACTAGCCCTGTCCTTGCAGCTGAATGTCGACCGAACTGACGACCCGCGCGCGACCTCCGGCAAACAGGCTGACGATCTTCCCGTCCGTGACGTTCAGCTCGACGGCGATGCGGGATGGCGACGGCTCGCGCATGTAGACACCCTGCCGGATCAGGATGTTCGTCTTCGCCAGGCCAATGCGGTCGTGCAGGTAGCAGGCAAGGGGGCCCGCGGCCATTCCGGTCGCCGCTTCCTCATCAATGCCGTAATGCGGTGCGAACATGCGGGTGGTCGCATCGAACTCGTCGCCGTCCTGCGCGAACACGTAGTAGCCGACCGCTTCCAGCGCTTCGCCGATGCGCCCGACTTCACCGAGATCGGGGTGGATGCGCCGCAGGATATCGACCGACCGGACATGGATGAGCAGGAAGCGGTTGCCGGTGGCGACGGCGCACGGCGGAGCAAGGACATCGCGGGCCGCCAGGCCCAGGCTCGCCAGGATCCGGTCGGTCGTCACGCCGGACGGAAAACGGTCTTCCCCGGTATAGGTCGGCGCCAGTTGCTCCATGAACGCAGCATCGTCCCGCATGCGGATCCGGCGCGTGCCGTCGATGGTTTCCTTGCTTGCCGCATCGCCGGTCAGCATCCCGCGCTGTGCCAGCAGGCCGAAGGTGGCGATCGTCGCGTGGCCGCAATGCGGAATCTGGCGTGTCGGGGTGAAGAATTCGAGCTTGACGTCGGCGACGTCCGATGCGGATACGAACGCCGTCTCGGACAGGCCGATCTGCCTGGCGATGTGCGCCTTGGCGGACGGCGACAACCCGTCGGCGTTCAGGACGACGCCGGCAGGATTGCCGCCACGGTCGTCGTCGACGAATGCATGCACGATATTCACGGTATATGCCATGGTGTTCCCGGAGAAGGATGAAGGGGTGCCGAACCAGGCCGGCGAAAAGGGGGCGCCGTTGCGGCAGCCACCCGCATGTTCAGTGGTGATAGCGGTATTCCTGCGTGCGTCCGCCAAGGTCGTATCTACCCGCACGGACATCCTGGACACGGATGTGGCTTTCCTCGTAGGGGTTGCCACGCCGGCGCGCGAGGCCGGCATGGGCCGCGCGGATGCATTTCGTCTTTTCATCCTTTGTGTGGGGCTCGTCCGCGATCTCGATATCCATGTCGTAGCTGTTCTTGCCGTGCTCCGCCAGGGCTTTTCCGGCGACGAGCCAGCTGTCCGGGGGGACATGGTCGATGACGATGGCGGTGAGCTGCGGATTCTTCTTCGGGATAGGCGTCGTCGGGTCCGGCAGCATGCCGGCAATGGCATTGGTCAGCCGGGGCATTTTCGCTGCACTTGCGATCACGGTCAGGATGGGCATGATTTCTCCATTGGTTGGCGACAGGATCCGATGCGTCGATGCTGACCGACGCGCGCCGGCGACTGCCGACCGAGCCAATGTAGCGCGCTCCGCGCGCGCCGGCCAATCACGATTTCCGGGCCGACCTCAGGAAATGTGATTGCGCATGTGCATGCATGGCCGCATGCGCGGGCCGGGCGCGGCATCCGGGCCACGGCCGGGATGCGGCCGGGGTGCGGCGGCCGCCCTCGCACGGCGCGCAGTCATGACCGTGCATGCATATCGCAGGGCCGCAAGAGCACGCAGGTGAATTCCAACTCAGGTGCGCACATTTCCTTTCCGGTCCCGATACCCTCGCAGAGACTGTCAAGGTGGAACTCAGGAAACGGTCCGACGCCTCCGATCTTGCCGATGACGAGCGGGCTGGCCTGCGCCTGGCGCGCGCGGACGGGCAGAGGACATTCGTCGAGCGATTCGTCCACGCCCGCCTGGATGGCCCGCTTGTCACACGCAAGCGCCGACAGTGCGACAGGACCTTCAAGGAAGAACGGGCGAGAAACGTCGAGTTTCGCCGCCGGCGGCAGCCGCTGCGACAATGGCGGCCCATGGGCAGGGATGGCGGATGCGGCAGGCAATGCGGCGCAATGTGCCGGGCCGCGGCACGACCGCCTCTCAGCGCGGCAGCTCCAGCCGTTTGCCTTCCCGCACCATCTTCTCGAAATCCGCCAACGGCACCGGCGGGCTGAACAGGTAGCCCTGCAGCTGATCGCACCCGAGTTCGCGCAGGAAGGCCATCTGCTCCGGCGTTTCGACGCCTTCGGCGACGATCTCCTGGCGCAGCTGCTGGCCCATGGTGACGATGGCCTGGGCGATGGCGCAGTCGTTCTCTTCCTTCGGCAGGCCGATGACGAAGGCGCGGTCGATCTTGAGGGTGCTGATCGGGAATTTCTTCAGGTAGGCGAGCGACGAATACCCGGTGCCGAAATCGTCGAGCGCCAGCGACAGGCCCATCGCCACCAGCTCGTTCATGATGGGAATCACCTTCTCCGGGCCGCGCACCAGCAGGCTTTCGGTGATTTCCAGCTTCAGCCGTTCCGGCGCCACGTTGTGGCTCTCCAGCACCTGCTGCACGCGCTGCGGCAGGTGGCGGTCGAACTGGCGCGACGACAGGTTGACCGCGATCGGCGGCGCATCGATGCCGCTGTCCAGCCAGTGGCGGATCTGCCGGCAGGCCTCGTCGAGCACCCAGCCGCCGAGATCCATGATCAGGCCGGTCTCCTCTGCCACGGCGATGAACACGCCCGGCGAGATCATGCCGCGTTCGGGATGCTTCCAGCGGATCAGCGCCTCGGCGCCGACGATGCGGCCGTTGCGCAGGCTGACCTTGGGCTGGTAGTACAGCTGCAGCTGGTCCGACGCCAGCGCGCGGCGCAGCTCGGTCTCGAACCAGAGATGCTCCTTGGCGCGCTGGTTCATGTCCGGGCTGAAGAACAGGTAGCCGGTCTCGCCGCCTTGCTTGACGCGGCTCATCGCCGCCTCGGCGAATCGCACCAGCGACGCGGTGTCCATGCCGTCCTCGGGATAGACCGAGATGCCGACGCTCATGCCGATGCGCAGTTCGTGCTCGCCGATGACGATCGGCTCGTTCAGCGCGTCGATCAGCTTCTGCGCCACGATGCCGGCATGCTCGCGCTTCTGGATGTCGAGCAGCGCCACGGCGAACTTGTGGCTGTCGATGCGCGCCAGCACGTCCTCCGGCCGGAGCACTTCGCGGAAGCGGCGCGCCAGCTCGATCAGCAGTTCGTCCCCGACCTCCTGGCCGAGCGTGTCGTAGATGGCGGTGAAGCGATGCGGGCTGATGATCATCACCGCGCCGTGGCCCTCGTGGCGGCGCGCGCCCAGCAGCGCCTGCGACAGCAGCTGGTTGAGCAGCGAACGGTTCGGCAGGTCGGTCAGGCTGTCGTAGTTGGCCATGCGCTGCAGGCGCGCCTCCGCTTCCTTGTGGGCGGTGATGTCGGTGAAGATCGAGAAGGCGTGCGTGATCTCGCCGGCCTCGTTGCGGATCACGCTGATGGTGACCGATTGCGGAAACAGCTCGCCGTTCTTGCGCCGGCCGATGATCTCGCCGGTCCACGGCCCGAGGCCATGCATGGCCGAGCGCACCTCGGCGCGGAAGTCGGCGCTGTGCTTGCCCGAACGCAGCAGGTCGGGCGTCTGCCCGATGGCCTCCAGCGCGGAATAGCCGGTGATGCGGGTGAACGAGGAGTTGACCGAGACGATCCGCTCCTCGTGGTCGATGATCATGATGCCCTGGTCGCTGTCCTCGAAGATGCGCGCATGCAGGCGGGTCTTCTCTTCGGGAGACAGGCGGTCGCCCAGCTCGCTCATGCGGGCGATCAGACCGATCGGCCCGCCGGCCTCGTCGTACTGCGCCGACAGCGACAGGCCGGCGCGGAACACCTCGCCGGACTTGCGCCGCCGGGTCACCTCGATGATCGGCTGGCCCGGTTCGAGGAACAGCTCGGCAACGTTGTCATCGGCATCGGCATACAGGAACAGCACGTGCTGGCCGACCGCCTCGTCGGCACGGTAGCCGAACATGCGCTCGGCGCCATGGTTCCAGCCGGTGATGTAGCCGGTCGGGTCCATCGTCACGATCGGCGCATCCGCATCGCCGCCGGCTTCCGTGCGGGCCTGCTGCATGCGCAGCCGCATCACGACTTCGCGTACCGTGGACTCGAGCGAGTTGATTGCCTCGCGCTGCGGCTCGCCTTCCTGTGTGCGGGCTTCGCGGCACAGGTCGAGGCAGCGCTGGAGCAGCTGGTCAGGCATTCCCGCTCCCGCGGTTGCTGCGGATCACTTCCACCATCCAGTTGGTGGCCTGCACCAGTGCCAGGTTGAATTCTGCGGCAGGCACGTCGAGGTCGGCGAGCATCGCGGCAGTGGCTGCGGCGTCGCGCGCTTCCGCCGCCTCGGACAGCGCCAGCAGCTGGCCGAGCGGGCCTTCCTTCTGCAGCAAGGCGGCGGACACGGTCTCGTCGATCTTGAGCGGCTTGAGCACCTCGGCCAGCGGCATGCCGAACAGCACGCCGAGCAGCGAGAACATGCCGGCCATGAAGGCGGTGTCCTGCGCCGACTTGTCCATGCCGGCGGCCTTGCCGGCCAGTTCCATCAGACGCGCGCGCACGGCGACGCGCGCCAGCAGCATCGCGCTGCGCTCGTCGCCCTCGCGCGAGGAAAACAGCATCAGGTTGAGCCAGCGGCGCAGCTGGGCGCGTCCCAGGATCAGGATCGCCTGGGAAAAGCTGGTGATCTTCTTGCTCATGCCCATGCCGAGCGAATTGACGATGCGCAGCAGGTGGTAGGAGAGGGCCGGGTCCTGGCGCAGCACCGCTTCGATCTCGTGGGTGTCCGCATCGGCGGTGACCAGCTGCACCAGCTGCAGCGCGATGGTTTTGGAGGCGGCCTGGGTATTGACCGCGCGCGACGGCGGCGCCATGTACCAGTCGCCGGCGATCCACATCGCGCCCGAGGGCGGCGGCGCTTCGAACACGTTCTCGGCGACGCATACGGCAGGCGGCGGCACCAGCTTGCAGCCCGCCTCCTGCAGGGCCTCGGCCAGCGGCGCCGGCGGATGGGCGGCATCCGGCGAGACCACGGCGCACGGGAAGCCGGCCGTCAGGTGTCGGAATGCGTCGTCCTCCAGCAGGTCGGCATAGACAGCGGCATCGTCGCCGGTAAATTCCATGCGCAGGGCGGCGAGCTGGCGGGCGCGGTCGGCGAGCAGTTCGACGAACATCAGCGAAGAGGCGGTCGGATGGGTCATGCGGAATCCTCGAGGTTGTGTGGGGCGCCGGGTATCGTCGGCCGCGGCGCCGCGCCGGGGAAGGCTGGGCACGGCGCGTCGCATCGGCGCGCAGTCCGGCAGGCGGGCAGGCATCGCTCCGCGCTGCGTGTTCCGGAAGCGTGTTCTGGTTTTCGCCAGCATACACCGGCTCGCACGATTTGTTGCCATTCGGAAGTGCCGGGGTACACACCGCGACATTCCTGTTGCATCCGCATGACGTGACGCAGACATGCCGCACGAGGCCCTTGAAGAAAAAGTACGATCGTGCGGTTTCGTGGTAATGTTGGCCCTTCGCACCCAGCATGCCCGACCCGATCCGATCCACGACTCCAGAGGAAGGAAACCCATGACCGCCGAGTACCAGGTCCACGGCGACATCGCCGTCATCACGCTCAACAACCCGCCGGTCAACGGCCTCGGACATGCGACCCGCAGCGCCGTGGTCGACGGGCTGCAGAAGGCGCAGGCCGATGCCGCCGTGCGCGCGATCGTGATCACCGGGGCCGGCAAGGCATTCTCGGGCGGCGCCGACATCCGCGAATTCAACTCCCCCAAGGCGCTGGCCGAGCCCTCGCTGCACACGACCATCGCCGCCTGCGAGAACAGCGGCAAGCCGGTGATCGCCGCGATCCATGCCGTCTGCATGGGGGGCGGCCTGGAACTGGCGCTCGGCTGCCATTACCGCGTGGCGGCGCCGGGAGCGCAGATTGCGCTGCCGGAGGTCAAGCTCGGCCTGTTGCCGGGCGCCGGCGGCACCCAGCGCCTGCCGCGCGTGGTCGGTCTGGAAACGGCGTTGCAGATGATCGTCGGCGGCGACCCGGTACCGTCCGACAAGCTGGCCGCGACCGCCCTGTTCGACGAGATCGTCCAGGGCGATCTGCTTAACGGTGCGCTGGACTTCGCGCGCCGCGTGGCCGATGCGCGCCCGCTGCCGCTGGTGCGCGACCGCCGCGTCGACCACGCCGATCCTTCCCCGGTGCTGGCAGCCGCGCGCGAGCGCACGGCCCGCGAGGCGAAAGGCTTTCCGGCACCATTGCGCTGCATCGATGCGATCGAGGCGGCCGTGCACCGCCCGGTGGACGAGGGCCTGGCTTACGAACGGTCGTTGTTCCTGGAACTGGTGCAGACCGTCGAATCGAAGGCGCTGCGCCATGCGTTCTTCGGCGAGCGCGCCGCCGCCAAGATCCCTGACATCCCCGACGACACGCCGGTACGCGAGATCCGCACGGCCGCCGTGGTCGGCGCCGGCACCATGGGCGGCGGTATCGCCATGAATTTCGCCAATGCCGGCATCCCGGTGACGGTGCTGGAGACGTCGCAGGACGCGCTCGACCGGGGCCTGGCGACGGTGCGCCGCAACTACGAGAACTCGATGAAGAAAGGCAAGCTGACGCCCGAGAAGTGCGCGCAGCGCACCGGCCTGATCCGCGGCACGCTGGCGCACGAGGACATCGCCGATGCCGACATCGTGATCGAAGCGGTGTTCGAGGACATGGCGGTCAAGGAAGCCGTGTTCCGCAAGCTCGATGGGGTGATGAAGCCGGGCGCCATCCTGGCGACCAATACCTCCACGCTCGACGTCGACCGCATCGCCTCCTTCACGCAGCGTCCGCAGGACGTGATCGGCACGCATTTCTTCTCGCCGGCCAACGTGATGAAGCTGCTGGAGATCGTGCGCGGCGCGAAGACCGGCAAGGATGTCCTCGCCACCGTGATGGCGCTGTCGAAGAAGATGAAGAAGACCGGCGTGGTGTCCGGCGTGTGCGACGGCTTCATCGGCAACCGCATGATCGAGCAGTACAGCCGCCAGGCCGGCTTCCTGCTGGAAGAGGGCTGCACGCCGCAGCAGGTCGACCGCGCGATCGAGGCCTTCGGCTTCGCCATGGGGCCGTTCCGGATGAGCGACCTGGCCGGCAACGACATCAGCTGGTACATCCGCAAGCGCCGCTATGTCGAGAACCCGGAAATCACCTATTCGAAGACCGCCGACATCCTGTGCGAGATGGGACGCTACGGCCAGAAGACGGGGGCCGGCTGGTACGACTACCGGCCCGGCGACCGCACCGCCCATCCCTCGCCGCTGGTGGACGAGATGATCGTGAAGCACTCGGCCGACATCGGCGTGGCGCGCCGCCAGGTGTCCGACGAGGAGATCGTCGAGCGGCTGGTGTATTCGCTGGTGAACGAGGGCGCGCGCATCCTGGAGGAGGGCATCGCGCTGCGCGCATCGGACATCGACATGGTCTACCTGACCGGCTACGGTTTCCCGCTGTATCGCGGCGGGCCGATGTTCTACGCCGATACCGTGGGGCTGGCGAACGTCGTGGCGGCGATGGAACGCTACGCGGCCGGCCGCCATGGCGACGCGTGGGCGGTGGCGCCGCTGCTGGCGCGGCTGGCGGCGGAAGGCAAGACCTTCAACGGCAGGTGACCGGATTCCCTCGCCCTTGCCGGGCGCCCGGGAAGGGCGAGGGGTAGGGTGGGGGTGGGGCGCATGAACTACGCATGCATTGCGTGATGCGCACTCCCCCTATCCCCACCTTCCCTCTTGCAGGGGGAAGGAGAGATCAGGCGGAGCGGGGCCGGAACACCAGCGGCAGGTATTTCTCGAGCGTCGCTCGATTCTTCAGGATGTCCGCCAGCGTGACCTCGTCCAGCACCGCGAGATAGGCCAGCGTCGCCCGCTTGAGCACGTTCTTCAGCTCGCAGGCCGGCGCCAGCGCACAGGAATTGCGCTCGCGGTCGAAGCATTCGACCATCGAAAAATCCGGCTCCGTATCGCGCACCACCTTGCCGATGACGATCTTGTCCGGTTCCTTGCCCAGGCGCAGGCCGCCGCTGCGGCCGCGGATCGTCTCCACCCAGCCGGCATTGCCGAGCTGGTTGACGACCTTCATCAGGTGGTTCTTCGAGATGCCGTAGGCGTCGGCGATCTCCTGGATCGTGACCAGGCGGTCGCGATGCATGCCCAGGTGGATCAGCGTGCGCAGGGCATAGTCGGTATAGTCGGTCAGGCGCATGGCGGCGGTGCGACGGCCGTCGCGCGGGGGACGGCCGGCTGTCGTAATGATGCACCGATTCTACCGCTTTGCCGGCGTGCGCGTCCCGGCATGCCATGCCGGTCGTCCGCGCGGGCTCAGGCCTTGCCGCTGGTCAGCACGCGCACGTTGCCGCTGTCGCCGACCGTGGTCAGGCTGACCGGCCGCCGCCAGACGCGCGCCAGGTATTCCAGCACGCGCTCTGCGCGCCGCACGTCCAGTCCGCGGCCGTCGCTGGCATGGTCGTGCGCCAGCTCCAGGCTGCCGTCCACGTGCATCCTCGTCGCCGCGATGCGCGGCGCGCCATAGTTGAACTTCGGCGCCAGGATCGCTTCGCGCACGGCATACACGTTGTTGTCGGAGATCTTGATGCCGCCGTCGTCGCGCGTCTCGTAGACGAACAGCTCCAGCTTCTCGATCAGCTCTTCGGTCAGATAGTTGCGGATGAAGCCGAAGTCGTCCTCCTCGGCGCAGATGCGGCGCGCTTCCTCCAGGCCCTTCTTCTCGATGATGTCTTCCCACATCGAGAAGCCCAGGTGATAGGGATTGATCGCCAGCGACAGCTGCCGTTCCGCCGCGTACGGGCGCACCACGTCGGAATGCGCCTTGATGGCCGAGAGATACAGGTCGTTCGGCAGGAAATCGGCCTCGCGCAGCAGGCGCGCATGCCAGTACGAAGCCCATCCCTCGTTCATGATCTGGCAGGCGAACACCGGGTAGAAATAGTACGACTCCTCGCGCACGGCCAGGAAGATGTCGCGCTCCCAGCCTTGCATGTCCGGTGCATAGTGCGCGATGAACCACAGCAGGTCGTATTCCGGCTGCGGCGGGATCTGCGCATGCTTCGGCGGCGGCTTGTGGAACAGGCCTGCATCCTCGCCGGGCAACTGCTGGTAGCGGTGACGGAACGGATTGACCGGCGCCGGCTCGTCGCGCTCGCGGCGTTCCGGTTCTGCCGGATACAGTGGGCGGTGCAGCTCGCGGTTGGTGTCGATGTGGGGCTCCAGCGCCAGCGCGGCGTCGAGCACCGCCTCGACCTTCTCCTGGCCGTGCTCCTGCAGCGCCGCCTCGATGCGGTGGGCGCGCGCGGCCGCCTGCTCCAGGATGTGGCCGCCGGCCATTTCCATGAAGCGGGCGAACAGGTGGTTGCGCTTGGAGAAGTCGGCGTGGCCGAGCACGTGGGCCACCACCAGCGTGTTTTCCGGCAGCGTGTTGTTGTTGACCAGGTAGGCATGGCAGGGATCGCCGGGAAACATCACCTCGAAGATGCGCGAATGTCCCATGCCCTGGCGGATCAGCTGGTGGATGTAGCGCACGCCGAACGACCAGTGCGGCATGCGCACCGGCAGGCCGTACACCGAGATCTCCATCATGAAGTTGTTCGGCACCAGCTCGAAGTCGACCGGGTAGTGGTCGAGGCCGAGGTCGGTCGCCAGCTGCTCGATCCGCTTCGAGTAATCGATGAGGTCCTTGTCTGTTGCGAGCATCACGCCACCTCGGCTTGTTCGGATTGATGGACGAAGAATTTGCGGATCGCCTTCCAGACATCCTCGGTATTGGTGAGGATGCTGGTGCCGATCGGCGCGCCGCGGTGCTCCAGGTCGCCGCAGATCATGCGCATCTCGGTCTCGCTCATGCGCGGTGAGCCGGGAACGGTCTCGACGTAGCCCACGTAGTTCAGCAGCTCGGTCAGCTTCGCCAGGCTCGACGCCGCGGCGGGGCGGTCCTCGGTGAAATTCTCGCCGTCTGAGGCGTAGAACAGGTAGGCGTTGTACTGGCCGGGCGCGTATTCCCGCTCGACGATGTCCAGCGCCAGGTTGAAGGCGGTCGACGCGCCGGTGCCGCCGGTGCCGGTGACCTGGAAGAATTCATGCTCGTTGAATTCCCAGGCCTGGGTGGTGTGGGCGATGAAGCGGGTCTCCACCTTCGCATAGCGCCGGCGGATGCCCTGCAGCACGAAGAAGAAGAAAGTCTTGGCCAGCCGGCGCTCGGCCTCGGTCATGCTGGCCGACACGTCGAGGGCGAACAGCACCACCGCATTGGTGGCCGGCTTCTTGCGCTGCACCAGCTGGCGGAAGCGCAGGTCCTCGTTGGAGAACGGCACCGGGTCGCGCTGGATCGCGCGCCGCTTGACCGCCTCCTTGACGGTACGGCGGCGGTCGAGGCGGGCGCGGGCGCCGTGCTTGTCCCAGCCCTCGCGCACGTACTCGTTGTCTTCCATCATCGTGTTGCGCTTGGGCTGCAGATCGGGCAGCTTGAGCTCTTCCCACAGCCAGTCGACGATCTCGTCGACCTTGAGCTCGAGCATCAGTTTCACCTCGCCCTGGTTGTTGCCGCCTTCGCCCTCGTCGGTGCCGTCCTGCGGCTGGCCGGGGCGCAGCACGTCGCCCGGCTTGCCCTGGCCCTGGCCGGCATCGGCCTGCGTATGGTGGTTGTCCGACAGGCGGAAGCGGGCATGCTCGAGCATGCGCACCGGCACGTGCACCGTGCGGTCGCTCGACCCGGTGATGATGTCCGATTCCGATACCAGGTCCGGCAGACTTTTCTGCACGCCTTCGCGGACCTTCTCGTTGTGGCGGAGCCAGTCGCGGGCGCCCCGCGAGAACAGTTCGTACCACGGCGTGTCGGCGGAAATCGCGATGTGATTCACCATAGTTGTACCTCTATCTTGTGGCCACGGCCGGGATAGGTACGTCAGGAATCACGTGGCGCCGATTCACTGCCGTACCTGCCCCCCGTCGCGGTCGATTGAATTGCAATCGTTCATGTCGCTGCGGGCTCGTGAACGTCATTCCTGGGCGAGCAGGGTGGTGACATAGTTCAGCGCCTCGCGCGCGCTGTGACTGTCGTAGCCGTACTCCGCCACCAGGCGCTGCTCGACCACCGAGATCTTCTGCCGCACTTCCTCGTCCGGACGCGTTGTCGAACTGACCATGCGCAGCACGTCGCGGCGCTGCTCGAACAGGTATTGCTCGATCGCGTCGTGCAGCTGGGCATGGGTGTCGAGCGTGAACTTCTCGCCGCGCTTGAACGCGCCCATCGCCTTGCGCACCACCTCCTGGCGGAACGACTGTTTGCCCGATTCGGAGATCTGGATCTTTTCCTCGACGCCGCGCAGGAAGCGCTCGTCCGGCCGCCGTTCCTCGGCGGTGATCGGGTCGCGCAGCGTGCGGTTGTCCAGCGTGGCCTCGACCTCGTCGAGATACTTGTCGAGCAGATCCTGTGCCTCCTGTTCGAAGGACACGAACAAGGCCTTGTGCACGTCTTCCTTGACCCAGCGGTTGTAGAAATGCTTGCGCGCCAGAACGAGATAGTCGACCCACTTGCGCTTCTTTTTCGGATCGATGCGCGCGTCATTCTCGATCGCGTCCTTCAGCGCCAGCAGCACGTCCATGGTGGTCAGGCTCCTGGCGTTGGACTGGATGATGGCGTTGGACAGCGCATTGATCACGAAGCGCGGCGACACGCCCGACAGTCCTTCGTCCGGCATGCGCTGCTTCATGCGGTCGGCCTCGGCGCGGTTGACGCCGTCGACATCCTCGTCGGCGAACACGCGCACCTTCTTGACCAGTTCGGTTTCCTTCTCCTCGCCCTCGTGCAGCCGGGTCAGGATGCCGAACACCGCCGCCGCGTGCAGCACGTGCGGATCGAGGTGCACCTCGCGGAAGGCCGGTGCCGCCGAGGAAATGAGCTTTTTGTAAATTCGCGCCTCGTCCTTGTAATTCAGCGTGTAAGGCACCTGGATGATGACCATGCGGTCGAGCAGGGCTTCGTTCTCGCTCTCCTGCAGGAACTTGCGGAACTCGGCGAGATTGGTGTGGGCGATGATCGTCTCGTCGAGATAGATCAGCGGGAAGCGCGACACCTTGACGTTCTTCTCCTGCGTCAGCGTCAGCAGCAGGTAGAGGAATTCGCGCTTGACCTTGAGGATCTCGATCATCTCCAGCATGCCGCGGCTGGCCGCATACACGGCACCGGACCACGACCAGGCGCGCGGATCGCCCTCGTCGCCGAACTCGGCCACCTTGGACAGGTCGACCGACCCGACCAGGTCGGCGAGATCCGCCGTGGTCGGATCGTGCGGCGCATAGGTGCCGATGCCGACGCGGCCTGCCTCGGACAGGAACACGCGCTCGACCGGCATCTTGAGGAAATCGCCGTTGAATTCCGTCTCCAGGCGCGAGCGGCAATGCGGGCAGACCTCGCCCTGCACGTCGACGCCATAGGATTCGCGGAACTGGGCGCGCAGCGTGTGCGGCACCAGGTGGAGCGGCGACTCGTGCACCGGGCAGCCGTCGATCGCGTAGATCGCGCCGGCGTCGGTGTAGCTGTATTCCTCGAGCCCGCGCTTGAGCAGGATCACGAGGGAGGATTTGCCGCCCGAGGGGGGGCCGAGCAGCAACAGCAGGCGGCGGCCGACTTCGGAGCCGGCGGCGGCCGCCTTGAAGTAATCGACGACCCGTTCGAGCGATTCGTCGATGCCGAACAGGTCCTGGCTGAACAGCTTGCCGCGCTCGGCATCGCCTTGCTTCTCGCTGATCCAGCGGATCATGTCCCACATGTACTGGTGGGATGTGCGGGCGGCGCCGGCCGGATCCTGCGGCAGCACTTTCTTGAGGAAGTCGCCGACGGTGCCGGTCCATTCGGAGGCGCGGTGCTCCCGGGTGAATTCCACCAGGCTCTGGAAGAAGTGTTCGCGCTGCCCGGCGTGCTGGGTATTACCTTGATTCATCATCGCATTTCTCCCCGACAAACTAAGTAGGTTTCAGTGGTGGATGGCGGAGAACGACGGGCGTTCCTTCGCGATCTCGATGCAGGCCGGCGCGACGCGGCCGATCCACGATGCCACGGGATGGGTGCCCCGGTATTGATCCCCGTCGGCGAACCGTCTGGCCGCGCGGTCCGTCGCATGCCGTGGCGCCTTTCCCGTTGATTGGCAGTCACGGCATGTTTAGCAAGATGCATGCAAGGCGGTTTCGGCGGGAAAATACGCATGCGTCGCTGCGGCAAACGGGCGCTGCCTGGCGCCACTTGCCGCTAAAGTTCTTCGGCGGCACGCCGATAACGGAAGGAGATGCGGGCGATGGCGCCCATGGGAACGACGATGAACATTTCCGGAATTGCGAGTCTGGCCACGGCGATGACGCAGGAGCGGCAAAGCCAGGAAATCGGGCTTGCGGTGCTCAAGAAGGCGCTGGATGCGGACAAGGCCAGCGCCGCGCTGCTCATCCAGGCCGCCTCGGCCGCCGCGCCGGCGCGGCAGGCCAACCTGCCGGCCCACCTCGGACAGAACATCAATACCACCGCCTGAGCCGTCGTACGCGGGGGCGTCGGCGCACCGGCCAGGCGTGCATTTCCTGCGCGTTCCTGTACGCATTCCATGCATTTTCGCGGCGCTTGCGGCAGGTCATTGATTTGGCGCATGCCTGCTGCTCCAATCCCTGACAAGGGCGGCCACCCAAGGACCGCGCTGATTCAGGGAGCGATCACCGCATGCATATCAGGTTCCTGGGTGCCACCGGCACCGTCACCGGTTCGAAATATCTCCTCACGCAGGACCGTACCCGGATACTCGTCGACTGCGGCCTGTTCCAGGGCTACAAGCAACTGCGCCTGCGCAACTGGTCCGCGTTCCCGGTGCATCCGGCGCACATCAAGGCGGTCGTGCTCACGCATGCCCATCTCGACCATAGCGGCTACCTGCCGCTGCTGGTGAAGAACGGCTTCCGCGGCCGCGTCTATTGCACCGAGGGCACTGTCGACCTGTGTCGCATCATCCTGCCCGACAGCGGCCATCTGCTCGAAGAGGAAGCCCGCTATGCCAACAAGCATGGCTTCTCCAGGCATCACCCGGCCGCGCCGCTCTACGACCGGGACGATGCCGAGCGCGCGCTGAAGACGTTCTCGCCGGTACGCTTCGGCCAGCCGTTTCCGATCGGCGGGTTCGAGATCACGCTGCGCCCGGCCGGGCACATCCTCGGTTCCTCCACCGTCACGGTGCGCGCCGGCGGCACGACCGTCGCGTTCTCCGGCGATCTCGGCCGCCCGCAGGATCCGATCCTGCCGCCGCCGGCGCCGATCGCGGAAGCCGATTACCTGGTGGTCGAATCGACCTACGGCAACCGAACCCACGATCCGGCCGACCCGGCGGTCCTGCTCGGCAAGACGATCCGCGAGACCGCCAACCGCGGCGGCGTGGTGGTGATTCCCGCTTTCACCGTGGGACGGGCGCAGACGGTGCTGTATTACCTGCACAAGCTCAAGGAAAGCGGCCAGATCCCGGCGGTGTTGCCGATCTACCTCAACAGCCCGATGGCGATCGATGCCACGGCACTGTACCGCAAGCACAACCGCGACCATCGCCTCGATGCGGAAGCATGCCGCGCGATGTGCCAGGTTGCCAGGATCGTCACGACCGTCGAGGAGTCGATCGCGCTGAACCAGCAGCAGAGCCCGAAGGTCATCATCGCCGGCAGCGGCATGGCCACCGGCGGCCGCGTGCTCCACCATATCAAGGCGTTCGCGCCGGATCCGCGCAACACCATCCTGTTCGCCGGCTTCCAGGCGGGCGGCACGCGCGGCGCTGCGATGATCGGCGGCGCCGAGTCGATCAAGATCCACGGCCAGTACGTGCCGCTGCGCGCCCAGGTGGCCCATGTCGACAACCTGTCGGCACATGCCGATGCCGGCGAGATCCTCGGCTGGCTCGCGCATTTCCGCCGGCCGCCGCGGCGCACCTTCATCACCCACGGCGAACCGGAGGCGGCCGACACGCTGCGCCGGCGCATCGAGGAGTCGATGCGCTGGGATTGCGTGGTGCCCGACTACGGCGATGCCTTCGAACTGGATTGATTCAAGACGGCGGGCCGCGGTTCTCTTGTGCGCGCCGGCCTTTTTGCCGACAATAGCGTGCTGCGCCGGTGCAATGCCGGCATCGGCAACGAGGTCTTGTTCAGGGAAGCTTGAGTGGAAAACTGGGATTCAATCCGCGAGTTCTGGTTCGGGAAGAACCCGGACGACAACGCCACCGCGCAGCAGCGCAGCAAGTTCTGGTGGTCGAAGAATCCGCAGGTCGACGACGAGATCCGCCAGCGCTATCTCGACCAGGTCGAGGCCGTGGCCGCGCGCAAGTTCGACTCCTGGGCCTCGTCGCCGCGCGGCCTGCTCGCGCTGATCCTGCTGACCGACCAGTTTCCGCGCCACATCTATCGCAACATGCCGCGCGCCTTCGCGTTCGACGGGCTGGCACGCCAGTGGTGCCTGGCGGGACTGGAACGCGGCGCCGACCGCAAGCTGCGCCCGGTCGAGCGGGTGTTCTTCTACCTGCCGCTCGAGCATTCCGAATCCGCCGAGCACCAGGACATGTCGGTCCAGTTGTTCACCCGCCTGTACCAGGAAGTGCCGACCGAATGCATGGATACCTTCCGCGGCTACCTGATCTATGCGCTGCGGCACCGGCGTGTGATCGACCGGTTCGGTCGCTTCCCGCACCGCAATGCCATCCTCGGGCGCGAGTCGACGCCGGAGGAAGTCGAGTTCCTCAAGGAGCCCGGGTCGGGCTTCTGACGTGGCGCCATGGCGGCGTCAGGCCGCCGCTTCCATTCCCCAGATCTGCTGCATGCTGATGCGCACCGCCGCCTGCTCCGGGGCGAGCACGTCGCGGATGGCATGCAGGTCGCGCGAAGTGTCGCGCTTGATCGGGAAGGAAAGGGGAGCGCCGCGCGGCCCGATCAGGGCATGGATCGTCGGCGTGGTGGTGGTCTTTCCGCGTCCGGTGACCACGCCGATCTCGCCGTTCTCCAGCCGCACGTAGCTGCCCATCGGATAGACCCCCAGCTCGCGGATGAACAGCGCGGCGAGGCGCGCATCGATCTTGTCCTTGTCGGTCGTCAGGATGTCGCGCAGGGCGGCGTTGGGCAGCATCGACTTGCGGTAGCCGCGCTGGGCCACGCGCGCGCAGTAGCGGTCGGCCAGCGCGAGGATGCGGGCGCCCTCGGGAATCTCCTGCGTCCGCTTGCCGGCCGGATAGCCGCTGCCGTCTTCGTTCTCATGGTGATGCAGCACGCAGTCGAGCCACAGCTGGCTGCGAACGCCGGCTTCGCGCAGCAGGGCCACGCCGGTCTCCGGGTGCGCATGCACCACGGACTTGTCATCGCCGGTCAGGGCGCCGGCGCGCTGATGGAACTGTTCCTGCTGGCGCAGCATGCCCACGTTCATGGTCAGCGCCGCCGCCATGAGCAGTTCGACCTCTTCCTGCGGCTTCTGCAGTGCGCGGCCGATGACGTTGACCACGATGGCGGTATCGACGCAGTGGCGCACGGAATAGGGGCAGCCACCCTGGTTGAGCATGATGCAGGACAGGGCAATGTCGGCATTGGTCTGGACCGCGTAGCCGATCACCCTGGCGACGTCGAGGATCTTCGCTTCCAGTCCGTCTTCCGCATGCAGGTTGAACAGCAGGCGCTCCAGGCGCTTGTTGGCCAGGTTGATGTAGCGCACGACGGATGGCTGCTCGGTGGGGCGTTGCGCCGCGGCGTCCTGCTTGCGTCCGCCGGCGGCATTCCTGGCCTCGACGAACATTCCGCGCGTGATCAGGGTGCTGATCTGGCTCTCGCGGGCGATGATCTGTCCCTTGCGCAGCAGAAGGCGATTGCTGTCGTCGTAGACGTCCCACGGTAGTGGTTCGCCCATGACGATATCACTGATGGTGATGCGTCGCTGATCCATGATTTGTCTCCTTCCTGGTTCGCAGCATGTTGTTGTTGTTGTTGTTGTTGTTGTTCTGAATTCCGTTTGTTGTCGGAATTTGACTGTATCTGTCGCAGTGTAGCGTTGTCCTTTCTTTACCGCAATATTACGACTTGACAAGTCTGCTATCGACATGCAAGGAAAGATCTGGATAAGATGAAAGAAAGCCGGACCGGGTATGAGCCTTGCTCGCTGTTCATGCAGAAAGGAGCATATTCGAGGCCAGATTGCTAACGAAATGCCGATCGGAACGATTTCTGGCGGCAATCGTTAACGATTGTGAACTGATTGCTTTCGGCGGCAGTTTGGCCCGCCAGCGGTTCACGGGAGCAGCCACATGACCATCACCATCGCACGTTCGCATTCGATCTACGATCTCGATGCCGTCCAGACTGCGCAGGCCAGGGCCCGCGCGCAGCAGTCCGCGGAACTTGACGCTCTTTACGACGACATGCTCGAACTGGGCGCCGAACGGTTCGTCACCACGCCGTCGTCGACAGAAGCACTGACCCCGTTGTACGACGACTGTCCCAATTTCGCCGAAGTGCTGGACGACCTCAAGCGATATCTCGGACTGGCGCTGGCAGGCGGCGGCAGCATGAACGTGATGCCGATCCTGCTGCTGGGCGATCCGGGCGTCGGCAAGACCCATTTCGGCAAGCGGCTCGCCAGGGCGCTGGCGACCGAGTTCGAATTCATCAGCATGAATGCGCTGTCGGCGGGCTTCGTCATCACGGGGAGTTCATCGACCTGGAAGGGCGCCAGGTGCGGCAAGGTGGCCGAGCGGCTGGTGCGCGGCAAGTTCGCCAACCCGGTCATCGTGCTCGACGAGGTGGAGAAGGCCACCGGTTCGACCCAGTCCGACCCGATGGCGGCCTTGTACCAATTACTCGAACCTGAAACTTCGCGCAATTTCCACGACGAATACATCGACATCGATATCGATGCCAGCCAGGTGTTCTGGGTGCTGACCGCCAACAGCGTCGAGGGCATCCCGTCGGCCCTGCTGAGCCGGATGGCGGTCTACGACGTGCCGGCGCCGACCGCCGAGCAGGCCGCGGGCATCGGTCAGCGCATCTACAGCGGCCTCTTGAAGGAACTGAAACTGCGCCAGCTGGAGCCGGAACTGGACGCCAGTGTCAGCGAAAAGCTCGCCGAGATTTCGCCGCGCGAAATGCGCAAGGCGCTGCTCGACGCGCTCGGTCATGCCGTCGCCGACGGCCGCACGGCGCTGGTGCCCGAGGACATCCGCCTGCGCAGCGAGGCGGGTAAACGCAAGATCGGCTTCTGAGCTCGCCGGCGGGGAGGGGCGACGGGGCGGTCGCGCCTGCCGTGCGAATCGAAATGCAAATAATTCGCATTCAGGTGTTATAATCCGCCGCAGTCGTCGCCCACCGGCATGGCCACTCCCGGACCAGTCCGCCGTGACGACCGTCGCCGGAGGCCGTCCATGTCCGCTGATTCCGCATCCCGTCCCGAACCAACCGCCGCGCGCCACCTCGGCATGCTGGCCAAGGGCGAATCCGCCATCGTCGCGGGCCTGGCCGCCGAACCCTGTCCCGACCTGCGCGCGGCCCGCCTGCGCCTGCTGGAGCTTGGCTTCGTGCCGGGCGAAACAGTGCGCGTGATGGCGCGCGCCTTTCCCGCCGGGGACCCGCTCGCGGTCCGCATCGGCAATTCCACCTTCGCATTGCGTCGCCATGAAGCGGCGCTGGTCCGCCTCGCGGACGCCTCCTGAACGTGCTCGTGATGCATCGCCCCGACATCCTGCGGATCGCCCTGGTCGGCAATCCGAATTGCGGCAAGACCGCGCTGTTCAACCGCCTGACCGGCGCCCGTCAGAAGGTCGCCAACTATGCCGGCGTGACCGTCGAGCGCAAGGAAGGCTTCATGACGCTGCCGTCCGGTACCGCCTGCAGCGTGCTGGACCTGCCGGGTGCCTACAGCCTGAACGCGATGACGCCGGACGAGACCATCACGCGCGACGTGCTGTTCGGCGCACGCAGCGACGACGCGCTGCCGGACCTGATCGTGCTGGTCGCCGATGCCACCAACCTGCGCCTGAACCTGCGCCTGGCGCTTGAAGTGCTGCGGCTGGGGCGCCCGGCGGTGCTGGTGCTGAACATGATGGACGTCGCCCGCCGGCGCGGCCTGGACATCGATACCGGCCGCCTGCAGCAGGAACTCGGCATCCCGGTCATCGAGACCGTGGCCGTGCAGCCGGGCGGCACCGCCGCGCTGGTGAGCGCGCTGGAAGCGTTCCGACCGGCGCAGGCAGCCATACCCGCCATCGACCCGGACGACTTCCGCGCGGCCAACGTCGCCGCCCTCGAGGCCACCCAGCAGCGGGTGCGCGACATCCTGGCCGCCGTCACGCGGCGCGAGGCGGACCGCCATGCGGTCGGCGACCGCATCGACGCCGTCGTGCTGCATCCGCTGCTCGGCTACCTGATCCTGGCCGCGCTGCTGTTCCTGATGTTCCAGGCCGTGTTCAGCTGGTCGGCCGTGCCGATGGACCTGATCGAGGCGGGCGTCGCCGCGCTCGGCGAGGGCGTCCAGGCGGCCATGCCGGCCGGCGTCCTGCGCAGCCTGCTGGTCGACGGCATCATCGCCGGCGTCGGCAGCGTGCTGGTGTTCCTGCCGCAGATCCTGATCCTGTTCCTGTTCATCCTCACGCTGGAGGAATCGGGCTACCTGCCGCGCGCCGCCTTCCTGCTCGACCGCCTGATGGGTAGCGTCGGCCTGTCCGGGCGCGCCTTCATCCCGCTGCTGTCGAGCTTCGCCTGCGCGGTGCCCGGCATCATGGCCACGCGCACCATCCAGGATCCGCGCGACCGCATGGCGACCATCATGATCGCGCCGCTGATGACCTGCTCCGCGCGGCTGCCGGTGTATGCGCTGATCATCGGCGCCTTCATCCCGGCGCGCGAGGTCGGGATCTTCAACCTGCAGGGGCTGGTGCTGTTCGGCCTGTACGTGCTGGGCATCGTGTCGGCCATGGCGGTGGCCTGGATGCTCCGCCGCATCGGCGCCAATCTCCGCCACCAGCCGCTGATGCTGGAGCTGCCGGGCTATCACCTGCCGAATCCGCGCAACATCGCCATCGGCCTGTGGGAGCGCGCCAGGGTGTTCCTCACGCGCGTGGGCACCATCATCCTGGCGCTGATGATCCTGCTATGGTTCCTCTCGAGCTTCCCGGCGCCGCCGGAAGGCGCGACCGGACCGGCGATCCGGTACAGCTTCGCGGGACGCCTCGGCGAGCTGCTGCAGCACGTGTTCGCGCCGGTCGGCTTCAACTGGCAGATCGCCATCGCACTGGTGCCGGGACTGGCCGCGCGCGAGGTCGCGGTCGGCGCGCTCGGCACCGTGTATGCACTGTCGGAGGCGGGCGACGGCGTCGCCGCAACGTTGGCGCCGATGCTTGCGGCGACCTGGTCGCTGCCGACGGCCCTGGCGCTGCTGGCATGGTATGTCTACGCGCCGCAGTGCATCGCCACGCTGACGACGGTGCGTCGCGAGACCCACTCGTGGCGGCCGGTGCTGGTCATGACCGGCTACATGTTCGGCTTCGCCTATGCCGCCGCGCTGGTGACCTACCAGGTCGGCCGGCTGCTGCTCGGGGGCGCCTGATGCAGGAGGTCCTCGCGATGGCGATCGTCGCGCTGGCCGCGCTGGCGGTGGTGCGGCGCCATGCGCCCTCGTCCCTGAAGCGCGCGGCGCGCGTCATGTCCGCCGCCATGCTGAGGCGCTGCGGCTGGCATGCCGCCGCCCTGCGGATGACGCGTGCCGCTGCCGCGGACGCACGGTGCGGCGATGCGTGCGGCAGCTGCCAGGGCTGCGGCCCGCGTCCCGCGGCGCACGACGACGTGCGCGGCCAGAGGGTCTCCCTCGATGCGCTGCGGAGCGGTGCGCGGCGCTGATCCGCCACGGCTCGCGCGGCGGCGCGCCGGGCACCGGGCTTCCTTGCGCAAGGAGTACCGCCCGCAGCGCGCGTCATGCGTTTTCTCGTCCCGCAGCAGCGAATTGGCGCTACACTGCCCCTCATGTACGGCACACCGCTCAATTCATCCATGAAACCCGACGTCATCGACACGCTGATTTCCCCTGAAGGGAGGCTTGAGGTCCTCTCCCGTTCCGAGGTCGCCAAGCTGCGCGACACCAGCAAGAGCGGCCTGTACGACATCTTCCGCAACTGCGCGCTGGCGGTGCTCAACTGCGGCAACTACATGGACGACGGCAAGGAGCTGCTCGAGCGCTACCGTTCGTTCCAGATCGACGTGATCCAGCGCGAGCGCGGCATCAAGCTCGACATCAAGGGCGCGCCGGCCTCGGCTTTCGTCGACGGCAAGATGATCAAGGGCATCCATGAGCACCTGTTTGCCGTGCTGCGCGACATCGTGTTCGTCAGCAACGAGATCATCGAGAGTTCCAAGTTCGACCTGTCGACTTCCGAGGGCACCACCGACGCGGTGTTCGACATCCTGCGCAACGCCAACATCCTCAAGCCGGTTCTCAATCCCAACCTGGTGGTCTGCTGGGGCGGGCATTCGATCAGCCGCGAAGAGTACGACTACACCAAGACGGTCGGCTACGAGCTGGGCCTGCGCGGCCTGGACATCTGCACCGGCTGCGGCCCGGGCGCGATGAAGGGGCCGATGAAGGGCGCCACCATCGGCCACGCCAAGCAGCGCATCGCCAACGGCCGCTACATCGGCATGTCCGAGCCCGGCATCATCGCGGCCGAGGCGCCGAACCCGATCGTCAACGACCTGGTCATCCTGCCCGACATCGAAAAGCGCCTGGAAGCCTTCGTGCGCACCGGCCACGGCATCATCGTGTTCCCGGGCGGCGCCGGCACGGCGGAGGAGATCCTCTACATCCTCGGCATCCTGCTGCATCCCGACAACGAGGACATGCCGTTCCCGCTGGTGTTCACCGGCCCGGCGGCGGCTGCCGGCTACTTCCGGCAGATCGACCGGTTCCTCGGCGAGACGCTCGGTCCGCGCGCGCAGGAGCGCTACAAGATCATCGTCGACGACCCGGTCGCGGTGGCGAAGGAAATGCAGACGGGTATCCAGCGCGTGCGCGAATACCGCAAGGACAAGAGCGATGCCTATTACTTCAACTGGCGCCTGAAGATCGACCAGGAATTCCAGCGTCCCTTCCTCCCCAGCCACGAGAACATGAGCAACCTGAGCCTGCGCAAGGACCAGGATACCCACCTGCTGGCCGCCAATCTGCGGCGCGCCTTCTCGGGCATCGTGGCCGGCAACGTGAAGGACCAGGGCATCCGCTCGATCGAGCAGCACGGCCCGTTCCACATCCACGGCGACGCCGCGATCATGGCATCGATGGACGAACTGCTGGCCTCGTTCGTGGCCCAGCACCGCATGAAGCTGCCGGGCAAGAAATACATTCCCTGCTACCGCATCATGAAGTGAGCGGCGCGGATATCGCCATCGGGAAGAGGGCGGTCGGCGGACATCAGATGGCGACGTAGCGCCCGGGGCGGTGGTTGATCGCCAGGGTCAGGTTCATGGCCGCGGCGCCCAGCAGCGAGACCAGCACCGACTGCCAGGAAATCATCGGGATCGACGCCAGCATGATGGCGCCGTCGATCGCCAGCTGCACCACGCCGGCGCGCAGGCCGTAGCGTTCCTGCAGGTAGAGCACGAAGATGTTGATGCCGCCCAGCGAAGCCCGGTGGCGGAACAGGATCAGCAGCCCGACGCCGCACAGCAATCCGCCCATCACCGCCGCGTACACCGGGTGGATCGCCTCCAGCGCGAACACTTTCGGCAGCAGCTCCGCGAAGCCCGACAGCAGGCACACCGCCAGGAAGGTCTTGAGCGTGAATGTCCATCCCATCTTGCGCACGGCGAGATAGTAGAAGGGAAGGTTGATCAGGAAGAACAGCTTGCCGAAGCTGATGTCGCTGACATAGTGGCCGAGGAAGGCAAGGCCGACGGTGCCGCCGGTGATCAGCTGGGCCTTGCCGAGCAGCGTGACGCCGAGCGAGACGATGAGCGTGCCCGTCACCAGCGCCTGCATGTCCTCGAACGTCGTGTGGCGCGCCGGCTCTCCGGCGGGCGCCGGTTCCTGCCTGCCGGCCATGGCGGTGATGCGTGCCTTCATGTCTGTGGTCCTCCCTGCGGCCGGCCGTTGCCGGGCTCATGCACGCGCGCAGCTTAGCGTGGATGGGGGCTGCTTTCCCTTGACTTGAATCAACCGCCGCCCAACGGCTTCGCCGACAACTTTGGACGCTCGGCGCGGTCACTCAAGACGACGGCCCCGCACCATGCGGCGCCATTCCCGACGATCCGACACGGAAGACGCGATGAACGACCAGCATCAGAACGGGGAGCAGAACCCCGGAGACGAAGCGGCGCCGGGCACCCCCGGCAGCGGCGAGGACATCTGCCCGGCCTGCCAGGGCAGCGGCAAGGCGCGGGCGGGAGGCGCCTGCCCGGTCTGCGGCGGCAGCGGCAAGATCATCGAGGGCATCGGCGGCGGCTGAGCCGCCGCGCCGGCCAGTTCAGTCGCCGCGGCGGCCGCGGAACAGGCGCGACCACCATGCCGTGCGTTCGCGGCGCGGCGACGGTTGCGGCTGGTGTTCGCGCCCCTGATCCGGGCGGCGGGCCTCTTCGCGTTCGAGCGAATGCTCCAGCGTCGGCACATCCTCGATCTGGCGGTCGTATTCGAGGAACATCACCTTGCTTTCGAGCACCCGGATCAGGTTCTCCTTGTCTGCCAGGCGGGCGCGCAATTCGTTGGCCAGGTGATCCTTGGACCGGCGCAACTCCGCCTCCAGCGACAAGGCGCGTTCCAGCGAACGTATCCTTTCCTCCAGCAGCGCCAGCCGGACCTGTTCCGGGGGCATGCCGCCGCGCGGAACGGCATGGTCGTTCCCGTCCGCCGCGGCGTAGGTACGCGTCAGCTCGTCGCTGTCGATCCGGAGATCGCCGTCCGGCGGTTCCGTCTTGCCCAGCAGTCCGCGTTCGATATCCCGCTGGAGGGGCGACTTGTCCTTGCGGACCAGGCGCGAAGCGTCATTGGGAGGCATGTTGGCCATGGTGCGATCGAAGTAGGTGCCTGCTTGACGGATTGACAGGGCCGATGACGAAAGATTCTCGGTCTTCGCGGCGGTTCCCCCATTGTTACTTTCGCTTGCAAAAAAGTTTACGTTTGTGGCGTCCGCGCCACCGTTGATTGCTGCAATCCATTGATAATAATTACGTTGAGCTTACGCAAGCTGCAAGACGCGCGGCTGCCGACAATGGATGAAAAGACAATGACGGCCAGCCTTGAGGAGACGGACGTGGAGACCATCGCTGTACCTGCAAGAGCCTGCATTCTGGGAGTCGTCCTGGGTCTGTCCGCTGCGGCGCACGCCGACGACAAGCCTGCCGAGCGCCCGGTCTACGGCATCGACCGGCCCGGCATCAAGCTGGGCAGCACGGGAGCCCGCACCGATGCGCAGGCGAACTGGCTGCTGCCGCCGGAATCCTCGCTGGCCAGCGGTTTCGGGCCGCAACGCAGCGCCTCCTTCGTCTTCCAGGCCGCCGACAACATCAATTTCTACGGCACCCGGCGCCAAGGGTTCGATGTCCCCTCGCTCAATGCCTATCCCGCCCGATTCTCCCGCGAGACCCCAGGCCTCGATTACTGGCTCCGGCCGCGCAACTACGGCGAGGCCGAAGTCGGCTTCAAAGCGCGCCTCTCGCGCGATGTCGTGGCAAGCGTGGCGGCCTTCCGCAGCGAGAGCGAGGACGAGTTCGGCTCGCGCATCGGGCCGGCCGGGCAGTACACCGGCAGGAGCCGGCGCGACGGCCTCGAACTGGCCGTCGGCGGACGCTGGAGCAACGGCTTCGGCGCCTCGCTGTCGTATGCGCTGGCGCGCAACTACTACACCGATTCCTACTGCGGCAGCGCGTGCGCCTACCTGACGCGCACCGGTCAGCACGGCCGCAGCGCCGGCACGCCGGAGCAGGTGCTGTTCGGCGAGCTGTCCTGGCGCCATCCGCGCCTGGGTCTGGTCACCGCGCTCGAGGCGAAGTATGTCGGCCGCCTCGGCGCCGACGACATCCACAGCGATCGCACGGCATCGTATTTCGTCGCCAATGCGCGCCTCGGACTGGAGCAGCAGGCGGGCCGCTGGCGCTTCCAGGAGTTCGCCCGCGTCGACAACCTGCTCAACCGCAGCTATGCGGTGCCGGCTGGACTGGAAGGCTTCCGCGTCTTCGATCCGGCGGCGGGCCGCAGCTATTCGATCGGCATCTCGGCCGGCTATTCCTGGTGATCCCTCTGCCGGCGGCGTTGCCCTGCCGGCCTGTCTTGCCGATGTTTCTCAGTGGGCTTGACCGTGATGGTCGTGCCCGCCCGCTCCCGGCGCCGCCAGCTTGTCCAGGATCGGGCAATCGGGCCGCTGATCGCCGTGGCAGCATTCGGCCATGTGCTGCAGCTGGGCGCGGATCGACTGCAGCTTGGCGATGTCCTCGTCGAGTTCCGCGATGTATTGGCGCGCCAGCATCTTGACGTCACCGCTCTTGCGGCTGCGGTCCTGCCACAGGGCCAGCAGGGTACGGATGCGCTCGATCGAGAAGCCGAGGTCGCGCGAGCGCTTGATGAAGCGCAGCGTATGCACGTCGGTCTCGCTGTAGCGCCGGTATCCCGATTCGGTGCGGCTTGCCGCGCCGATGAGGCCGATGCTTTCGTAATAGCGGATCATCTTGGCGCTGACGCCTGCCGCTTCCGCTGCCTGTCCGATGTTCATGATGCGTTCCCTTGAGGTTTCCAGCGGGCCAGCAGCAGCGCGTTGGTCACCACGCTGACGCTGGACAAGGCCATCGCCGCGCCGGCGATCACCGGGCTGAGATAGCCGAGCATAGCCAGCGGGATGCCGACCACGTTGTAGATGAAGGCCCAGCCGAGGTTCTGGCGGATCTTGCGATACGTGCGGCGCGAGATCGCGATCGCGTCGGCCACGAGGGCCGGGTCGCCGCGCATCAGCGTGATGCCGGCGGTATGCATCGCCACGTCGGTACCGGTCGACATGGCGATGCCGACGTCGGCAGCGGCCAACGCCGGCGCATCGTTGATGCCGTCGCCGACCATCGCGACGCGGCGCCCGTCTTTCGCCAGGGCGGCAACGATGTCAGCCTTGTCGGCTGGCAGCACCTCGGCATGCACGTTGCGGATGCCGAGTTCCAAGGCGATCGCACTGGCGGCGCCGCGGTTGTCGCCGGTCAGCAGCACCGGTTCGATGCCAAGGGCAGCGAGGCTGTCGATCGCGCGGCGTGCACTGGACTTGACTGCGTCGCCGAAGGCGAGCAGGCCGACCAGGCGGGTGGCGTTGCCGTCGCGGGTCGCCAGCCAGGACACGGTGCGGCCGGCGCCTTCCTGCGCGGTCGCCGCGGATGCCAGCGCACCGGTGTCCACGCCGATCTCGTCCATCAGGCGGCGATTGCCGAGCCAGACCGTCAGCCCGTCGGCCTCGGCCTGCACGCCGCGGCCGGGCAGGGCGCGTGCGTCGGTGGCGGGCAGGGCCGGCAGCGCGCGGCGGTCGGCCTCGGCCAGGACGGCCTTCGCCAGCGGATGGTCGCTGTACTGCTGCACGGCGCGGGCCAGGGTCAGCAGGCGCTCCGGCGTGTCGCCGACGGTCTCGACGGCGACCACGGCGGGCTTGCCCTCGGTCAGGGTGCCGGTCTTGTCGAACACGGCCACCTGCACGGCATGGGCGGTTTCGAGGGCCGCGGCATCCTTGATCAGGATGCCATGGCGGGCGGCGGCGCCGGTGCCGACCATGATCGAAGTCGGCGTGGCCAGGCCGAGCGCACACGGACAGGCGATCACCTGCACCGCAACCGCATTGAGCAGCGCCTGCTGCCAGTCGCCGGTGGCCAGGCCCCAGCCGACCAGCGTCGCCAACGAGATCAGCAGCACCACCGGCACGAAGATCGCGCTGACGCGGTCGACCAGGCGCTGGATCGGTGCCTTGGCCGCCTGCGCATCCTCGACCATGCGGATGATGCGCGACAGCGTGGTTTCGCCGCCGACCGCGGTGGCCTCGACCACCAGCGTGCCGTCGGCATTGACCGCGCCGCCGGTGACGATGTCGCCCGGCTGGCGCGCTACCGGCAGGCTTTCGCCGGTCAGCAGGGATTCGTCGAGATGGGATACGCCTTCGAGGATGCGGCCGTCCACCGGCACCCGGTCGCCCGGGCGAACGACCACGATGTCGCCGGTGCGTACCGCGGCGATCGGCACCGCTTGCTCGATGCCGCCGCGCCGCACCAGGACGGTATCCGGGCGCAGCGATTCGAGGGCGCGGATCGCGGCGACGGTGCGTTGCTTGGCGCGCGCCTCCAGCCACTTGCCGAGCAGGACCAGCATGATGATCACCGCCGACGATTCGAAGTAGAGATGCGGCATGCCGTGGTCCGCGTGGCGGAACAGCAGGTAGACCGACAGGCCGTAGGCGGCCGAGGTGCCGATGGCCACCAGCAGGTCCATGTTGCCGGACAGCGCGCGCGCCGCCTTCCAGCCGGCCACGTAGAATCGCGCGCCGAGCCAGAACTGCACCGGCGTGGCCAGCAACAGCTGCAGCCAGCCGTCCAGCATCCAGTCGCGGCCGAACAGCGAACCGATCATCGGCGCGGCCAGCGGCAGCGTCAGCAGCGCCGCCACCGCCACCGGCCACCATTCGGGAAGGCGGCCGGCCGGGGGCCGCGCCGCGCGCGCATCGGTGACCGGGGCCGCGTCGTAACCGGCCTTGCCGATCGCGGCCAGGACGTCCTCAATGCCGACGCCGGCCGACGCGGTCACCCTGGCGCGTTCCGTGGCCAGGTTCACGGTCGCATCGACCACGCCCGGCACCTTGCGGACCGCTTTCTCGACGCGCGCCACGCACGAGGCGCATGTCATGCCGCTCACCGACAGGTCGAAGGATTCGGTCGGCACGTCGTAACCGGCCTTGCGCACTGCGGCCAACAGGACATCGCTGGAGGTGCCGGCGGCGGCTTGTACCGACGCCTTTTCCGTGGCGAGGTTGACGGTGGCGTCCCGTACGCCCGGCACGGCCTTGAGCGCCTTCTCGACGCGGCGCACGCACGAGGCGCAGGTCATGCCTTCCACCTTGAACTGGAAATCGGTCACGGCCGTCGTGGGAGAAACTGCTGCTTGCATGATGGTGTCCTCTCGATCATGCCGGCAGAATAAACCTTCCCGGCGTGGGAAGGTCAAGGGCGGCGCATGAAAAATTTTCCGCTTGCCTTTGCCCCGGTCAGGGGCTTGACCTTCCCGCCGCGGTAAGCTGTAGCCTGACCATCCCTACAACCTGCGGAGTTTTTCCATGCTTGAATTCACGGTGCAAGACATGACCTGCGGACATTGCGTCAGTTCGGTGACCAAGGCGATCAAGGCTGTCGATCCGGCGCTGTCGGTCGATATCGATCTGCCGAACCACCTGGTCAAGGTCCAGGCGGACGCGTCCGCCGGCCAGGAGATCGAAGACGCGATCCGCGACGCCGGCTATACGCCGGAACGCCGCGCCTGAGCGCCAAGCACATCCGGCCGGAGCCGGCAAGCCGTACGCCACCGCGCCGCCGGCCGATGTTGCAGCCGTGGCAATTCTGCGCGATTCCCGCAGAGTTATTGCCGGGCGGTATCCAAGGGCAGGTTACAATTCGCCGGAATCGGCGCGGGCAGCGCACAGACGCCGATCGGAGCCCCTCGGGCTCGGAGCCCACCCTTCAGGAGACCGTATGCCGGCCGTTGACGATTTCTTATTCGGCAATGGTGCGCTTCATGAGCGATTCCGTTTGACGACGCAGGTGCTTGCCATGCTGGTGGCAGGCGCCCCGCGTTCGCTCGCGCTCGCCCAGCTGCAGAAGTCCCTGCAACGCTCCGGCCGCGAGATCGTCCGCATCTGCGAGGGTCTGGCCGATGCCGGCCTGGTCCGGCCCGATCCCGAACAGCGCAACTGCTGGATGCTGGCCTGCCAGCCGAGCGACGTGACGCTGGAAGATGTGTTCCGCATGGTGATGGCCGGCCAGTCGGAGCGTCCGGCACTGCCCGACCCATCCACGGAACCTTCCGAGCGCCTGCTGCTGGATGCCGACCTGCTGGTGGTGCAGGCCACCATGGCGGTCAACCAGGCGATCGCCCGCCAGCTGCGCCAGTTCTCGCTGGACCGCCTGCGCTCCTCTTCCGCCGCCAAGCCGCCGGTGAGCCGGCAGGCGATCCGCGAAGCCCTCTACGACAACGAATACGACTTCGAGGTCAATGCCTGGCTGGTCAATACCGTGTTCGGCGACACCCGCCGCAAGACCCGCTCGAAATAGCAGCGCCGGCGCCTGCCGGAGCCGCCTCAAGTAGATTTGTTCCGCTGAGCAGCCAGCGCCTGCGTGTGCGCGACCAGCTGGCGATACAGTTCCCCGCATTCCGCGTTCCAGTCCGATACCGCCTGCTGCTGCCGTGCCACGGTGGCCATGTCGCCGCGGGCGACCGGCCCGGCCAGTGCCGCCGCCGGGCCGATGCGGAACACGTTGTCGATGTTCTCCCGCACCAGCGGTTCCAGGAGGCGCAGCGCATCGTCCGGGGCGATGCCGGTCGCCGCGTAGGCATCGCGGGCGATGGCCAGCAGCGTGGTGGTGTAGTTGCCGGCGAACACGGCCGCCGCATGGTAGAGCGTCTTGGCGGAAGCCTCGATGCGGACCGTGCGTCCGCCGATGGCGGCGAAGGCCGGTTCGAGCAGGGCCAGCGCCGCCGCGTCGCCTTCCATCCCGCACCACGTGCCGGCGAACTTGCGCACCACGGCATCGGGATCGGCGAAGCTGCGGATCGGATGGGCGCTGGCGACGGCGGCGCCGGCGGCTGTCGCGCCGGACAGCACGGCCGACGATTGGGCGCCGCTGCAATGGAAGACCACGGTGCCCGGCCGCACCAGCCGCCGGGCGGCCAGGATGCCGCAGGCCTCGGCGATGCGGTCGTCGGCGGTGGCGATGACGAAGACATCGGCCGCCTGCAGTTCGCCGGCGTCGGCGACGGCGCGTCCGCTCCCCATGAAAGCGACCGCGGCGGCAGCGCTGCCGGGCGAGCGGGTCAGCACGTCGCCGATGCGGAATACGCCGGCATCGGACCACAACCGCCCGAGCGTGCGGCCCAGATGGCCGCAGCCGATGAAGCTCAGCACTGGAGGCATGGCGGGCTCCTCAGGCACGGAAGCGCACCGCCGGGCCCGTGGCCCAGTGATCGCCCTCGGTCGGATGGCTGGCGCGGCGCACCATGCCGCGCGCGCGGAACAGCGGATGCGCCAGCGCTTCGTCGGCCCGCAGCACCGGCGTCACGCAGCAATCCTTGTCGGCGAACACGGCGGTCCACTCGGCCAGCGTGCGGCCGGCGAACAGCGCATCCAGCTCCGCCTTGACCGCCATCGCGTCGGAGCCGCCGATCTGCTGGCCGAGGCTCCAATGGCGATCGCGCAGGTCGGGCCGCCCGATCGTGTCGCAGAACACCTGCCAGAACTTGAGTTCGAGGGACCCGACCGCCATGAAGCGGCCGTCCGCGGTGCGGTACACGTTGTAGCAGGGCACGCCGCCGGTCAGCAGGTCGCGTCCCGGCGCGGCCGTCCGGCCGTGGTCGTTGACCGCCACCAGCGGCATGATGTTGTGGGCGAACACCGCGTCGGTCATCGACACGTCGACGAAGCGTCCGCGCCCGCCGTTGCGCGCGCCCAGCAGCGCCGCCAGGATGCCCTGCACGGCAGCCTGGGCGCCGCCGAGCAGGTCGCCGACCTGCAGGTTGGGCAAAGCCGGCGTCCCGTCCGGGCCGGCGTTCTGTTCCAGCATGCCGGCATAACCGACATAGTTGATGTCATGGCCCGCCAGCTGGGCGAACGGCCCGTCCTGGCCGTAGCCGGTGATGGCGCACATCACCAGGCGCGGGTTGCGCGCGCGCAGCGCGTCCCACCCGAGGCCGAGCCGGTCCATCACGCCGGGACGGAAGCTTTCCACTACCACGTCGGCGTCGTCGACCATCGCCAGGAAGGCGTCGCGGCCGGCGGCCGACTTCAGGTCGAGCTGCAGGAAGCGCTTGCCGCGATTGACCGCGACGAAGAACTGCGACACTTCCCGCCGCACCGGGCCCATCGTCCGGGCGTAGTCGCCGGCGCCCGGATCCTCGATCTTGATCACGTCGGCCCCCATGTCGGCGAGGTGCTGCGTGGCCATCGGTCCCGGCAGCAGCCGCGTCAGATCGAGCACGCGGATGCCGCGCAGCGGCTGGTCTGCCGGTTCGTTCAAATTCTCCATGGTTTCTGCATAGTTATAGATTACATTCAGGAAAGAGGGCCGGTTCGGCACACCAGGCCTTTCCTCGGAGGAAGGAGACGACGATGACTATACCCAAAAAACACTCCCGCTCCGGCGCCCGTGCGCAATTCGGGGCGGTCGGCGTGGCGTGCCTGGTACTGACCGCGTGCGGCGGCGGCCAGGACGGCGGCACGCAGGCCGGCACCACGCTGCTGGCCACGACCGCGGTCGCCACCACGTCCAGCACCGCGCCATCGGCCTACTACAGCGCGGTCCAGCAGATGTACATCGCTTATTTCGGCCGTCCGGCAGATCCGGGCGGGCTGAGCAATTTTTCCACCGAGCTGAGCAGGGCGGGAGCGCCCACCACGATCCGCGGCCTGACCGACGCCTATGCGGCGAATGCCGCCATCCGGACCCTGATCGATGCGTTCGGCACCAGCGACGAATCGAAGAACCTGTACACGGGCGGCACCTCCGCCTTCGTGAATGCGATCTACCGCAACATCTTCAATCGCGACGCCGATGCAGAGGGCCTGAAGTTCTGGTCCGATGCCATCGACGCCGGCATCCTCACCCGCGGCAACGCGGCCCTGTCGATCATGGCCGGCGCGCTCGACAACATGACGGCCCAGGGGCGCCTGGATGCCCAGTCGGTCGAGAAAAAGACCACCGTGGCCGCCTCGTTCACGACGACGGTCAGCGCCGGCACGGTGGATGGCTATCGCGGCGATACCGCCGCCGCCACGGCGCGCGCGATGCTGTCGAATGTCGTCAGTTCCACCGACACGGCCGCCTTCCAGGCAACGGTGTCGAGCACGGTGGCGCAGCTGTCGGCGGCCGTGGTCCCGGGCGCGCCGACGATCGGCGACGCCACCGCCGGCGACGGCTCGGCCACCGTCAGCTTCACGGCGCCGGCGAATACCGGCAGCGGCGCCATCACCGGCTACCTGCTGGCATGCAATGCCGGCAACAGCACGGTGTCGACCACGGGCGCCGCCAGCCCGCTGACCGTCACCGGTCTCACCAACGGCACGCAGTATTCCTGCACTGTCGCCGCGCAAAACCAGTCCGGCACCGGCGCCAGTTCGTCGGCCGTCAGCGTCACCCCGGCCGGCAGCGTGACGATCCCCGGCGCGCCGACCGGCGTGAGCGCCACGACAGGCAATGCCACCATCAGCGTGTCGTTCACGGCGCCGGCCAACACCGGCGGCGCCACCGTGCTGACCTATACCGCGACCTGCACCGCGGGCAGCGCCAGCAAGTCCGCCAGCGGCACGTCCAGCCCGCTCTCGGTGACCGGACTGACCAACGGCACCGCCTACAGCTGCACCGTCAAGGCGGCCAACAGCGCCGGCAGCGGCCCGGCATCGAGCGCGGCGAGCGCCACGCCGTCGTCCGGCACGTCCGGCACCAGCAGCACGGCCGGCGTCATGTGCCCGTACAGCCAGTCGGTGCTCAACACCACGCTGAACCTGACCAGCACGGTGTCGATGACCTGTTCGTCGACGCTGCGCACCATCACAGGCAATGGCGTCCCGGACCACGCCGTCGGCACCTTCCCGAACTCCGGCAATCCGACCGCGATCGGCGCGGTGACGGTCAGCTACAGCAACACGCTGACGCCGGCGCTGGCATCGAGCGCTTCGTCTGTCGGGCACAAGATCGGCTACGCCAACAACAGCGTGCCCTTCGATCCCGCCACCGCCGAGAGCTACCAGAACGCCGGCGTCTGGAAGATCGAGGCGCTCAACCAGACCTATTTCAAGTTCGGCACCGACTCCAGCAATGCGCACGTCCAGCCGGATGGCGCCTATCACTACCACGGCATGCCGGAGGGTTACATCACCAAGCTCGGCAAGGGTACCTCGACGATGACGCTGGTGGGATTCGCGATCGACGGTTTCCCGATCTATGCGCGTTACGGCTACAAGACCGCGACCGATGCATCGAGCGGCGTGCGGGCGATGAACTCCAGCTATCGCAAGAAGACCACTCCCGACAGCGGCCGCCCGTCGACCAGCGCGGTGCCGATGGGTACCTTCACGCAGGACTACGAGTACGTGGCGGGACTGGGCGATCTCGACGAGTGCAACGGCCGCTTCGGCGTGACGCCCGAGTTCCCGAACGGCATCTACCATTACTACATCACCGATGGCTATCCCTACATCCAGCGCTGCGTGAAGGGAACGCCGTCGTACAACGGCACGGTGGGGCGCTGAGATGCGGTGGCGCCGATGGTGCGTCTGCGCGGCAGCGGCCGCGGGCCCGGGGTGGCTGCCGGCGCCGCCGGCGGCCGCGCACCTGATGCCGGCCGGGCAGGGCGTGGTCAACCTCGTGGGCGATTCGGCCTACGCGGTGATCGCGCTTCCTGCCGCGGCGCTGACGGGCTTCGACGATGACGGTGACGGCCTGCTGGACGTGGCCGAGATCGACCGCCATCGCGCCGCGCTCGGCGCGCAGGTGTCGCGCCGGCTGTCGCTGACGATGGATGGACGGCCCGGCGCGCTGGTGTTCGAGGACCTGATGCTGTCGCATGTCGACGAGCCGGGTTTCCGGGGCGGCGAGCACGTGGTGGTGGTGCGCCGCTACCGCTGGCCGCAGCCGGTGACGGGGTTCACCCTGGCGGTCGACGCGTTCGACCGGCCCGGCACGCGCGACGGCAAGCTGGTGGTGCGCGCCCTGCAGGGCGAGAACAGCGAGGCGGCGGCGTTCTCCGCCGAGCGGCGCGAGTTCACGTATTTCGCCGGCGGCTGGGCCGCGCTGAAGAGCTTCACGCTGCTCGGGGCGGAGCACATCCTGCTCGGCGCCGACCACCTGCTGTTCCTGCTCACCATCCTGGTCGCCGGCGCCGGCTGGCGCTACTGGCTGGCCGTCATCACCAGCTTCACCATCGCGCACAGCATCACGCTGGCGCTGGCGGCACTGGGCTGGGTGCGCCTGCCCGGCGCGGTCGTGGAACCCTTGATCGCCGCCAGCATCGTGCTGCTGGCGGTCGACAATCTCGTGCGCGGCGAACGCGCGGTGCGCCATCGTGTCGCGCTGGTGTTCGCCTGCGGCCTGCTGCACGGGCTGGGCATCGCATCCGTGCTGGAGGACTTCGGCATGGCGGGCGGCTCGAAGCTGCCGAGCCTGGTCGGCTTCAACCTCGGCGTGGAGGCGGGGCAACTGCTGTTCGTCGGCGCCGCGCTGGGGCTGCTGGCAGCGGCCAGGCGCCTGCTGGCGCCGGCATGGCAGGGGCGGATGGTGCAGGCCTGTTCCGTCGTGGCTGCGCTGGCAGGTGGCGGCTGGCTTGTCCAGCGGGTGATGGGGGCCGGGTAAGCTGCGGTCCGAGGTTGGCTCCTTCCCCCGGCGAAGGGGGAAGGGGGGATGGGGTTGGTGCGGTCGATCACGCGCATGTGGCCGATCGGGCGCACTACCCCCTCCCCAACCCTCCCTCTGGCGGGGGGAGGGAGCGTTCAGGGCATGGTCTGGCGCCGGGTCGCTTCGGGCGGCGGCCTCAGGCGATCTTCTCGAGCGCGTCCTGCTGCTCGAGCCACTCCATTTCCAGCTGCTCGAGTTCCTTGGCCAGGTAGGCCTGGTCGACGATGAGCGCCTTGAGCTCGTCCTTGTTGGCGGCGTCGTAGATGGCCGGATCGGCCAGGCGCGCATCGACCGTCGCCTTCTTCTCCTGCAGCTTGGCCATCTGCTCCTCGAGCCGCTTGATGCGCGATTCGATCGGCTTCTTCAGGGCGGACAGACGCTGGCGCTCCTCGGCTTCCAGGCGGCGCTGCTCGCGGCGGTCGACCTGCGCTTCGGGCGCTGCGGCTGCCGTCGCGGCCTGGCTGGCAACCGGCAAGGGCGCGCTGGCCGTGCCCGCTGCGGCGGACAGCTTGGTCTTGAACAGCCAGTCGCGGTAATCGTCGAGGTCGCCGTCGAACGGCTGCAGCCTGCCGTCGGCGACGATCATGAACTGGTCGGTGGTGGCGCGCAGCAGATGGCGGTCGTGCGAGACCAGCACCAGCGTGCCCTCGAACTGCGCCAGCGCCTCGGTCAGGGCCTCGCGGGTTTCCAGGTCGAGGTGGTTGGTCGGCTCGTCCAACAGCAGCAGGTTGGGACGCTGCCAGACGATCAGCGCCAGCGCCAGGCGGGCCTTCTCGCCGCCGGAGAACGGCGCGATCTTCGAGGTGACCATGTCGCCCGGGAAGTTGAAGCTGCCGAGGAAATTGCGCAGCTCCTGCTCGCGCGTGGTCGGCGCGATCTTCTGCAGGTGCCACAGCGGCGACTCGTCGTGGCGCAGCATCTCGACCTGGTGCTGGGCGAAATAGCCGATCGCCAGGCCCTTGCCGAACTGCGCCTTGCCCGACAGCGGCGCCAGCTCGCCGGCGATGGTCTTGATCAGCGTGGACTTGCCGGCGCCGTTGACGCCGAGCAGGCCGACCCGCTGGCCGTTCTGCAGCGAGAAATTGATGCGCGAGACGATCTTCTTCAGCGCGGACGGATCGTCCTCGTCGAGGCGGTAGCCGGCATCGACGTCCTCCATCACCAGGAGCGGATTCGGGGTCGACAGCGGCTCGCGGAATTCGAAGGAGAACTCGGCGGCCGCGCGCAGCGGCGCGATCTCTTCCATCCTGGCCAGCGCCTTCATGCGGCTCTGCGCCTGGCGCGCCTTGGTGGCCTTGGCCTTGAAGCGGTCGATGAAGGATTGCAGGTGGGCGCGCTGGCGCTGCTGCTTCTCGATCATGTTCTGGGCCAGCACGATCTGCGCCGCGCGCTGGCGCTCGAATGACGAGTAGTTGCCGCCATAGCGCTTCAGCTTGCGGTCGTCGATGTGGACGATCACGTTGACCACGCCGTCGAGGAAGTCGCGGTCGTGCGAAATGATCACCAGCGTGCCCGGATAGCGCTTGAGCCAGTCCTCCAGCCACAGGATGGCATCGAGGTCGAGGTGGTTGGTCGGTTCGTCCAGCAGCAGCAGGTCGGACGGGCACATCAGCGCCTGCGCCAGGTTCAGGCGCATGCGCCAGCCGCCGGAGAAACTCGCCACCGGCAGCGTCATCTGTTCCATCGAGAAGCCCAGGCCCAGCAACAGCTGCTCGGCGCGCGAGCGCACCGTGTAGGCATCGGCGTCGGCCAGCGCGGTGTGCAGCTCGGCGATCAGGTTGCCGTCGTGGGCCGGGTCGGCTTCGGCGGCCGCCAGCTTCGCTTCCAGCGAGCGCAGGTGGGCATCGCCGTCGATGGCGTAATCGATCGCCGCGCGGTCGAGCGCCGGGGTTTCCTGGGCGACGTAGGCCATGCGCCAGCGCGCCGGGAAATCCACGCTGCCGAGGTCGGCATGCAGCTCGCCGCGCAGCAGCGCGAACAGGCTGGACTTGCCTGCGCCATTGGCGCCGACCAGGCCGATCTTCTCGCCCGGGTTGAGCGTGAGGTCGGCGCCTTCGATCAGCGGCTTGATGCCGCGCGTGAGGGAAACTTGCTGGAAACGGATCATGCGTGTCTATCGGGGGATTACCGGAGCTGGTCGGCGGTGACCAGGAACACCATGTCGTCGCCGGCGCTGGTGGACAGCCAGGTCAGCTCGAGGTCGGCGAAGGCGGCTTCCGCGTGCGCGCGCTCGTTGCCGATCTCGACCACCAGGATGCCGTCGTCGGTCAGGCGCTCGCCGGCACCCTCGACGATCCTGCGCACCAGGTCCATGCCGTCGGCGCCGCCGTCGAGGGCGATCTGCGGCTCGCGCAGGTATTCCTCGGGCAGTTTCTTCATCGATTGCGAATTGACGTAGGGCGGGTTGGTGACGATCAGGTCGTAGCGCTGCTTCGGCAGCTTCGCGTAGAGATCGGACTCGAACAGCGTGATGCGGTCCTGCAGGCCGTAGTCGGCGACGTTGCGCTGCGCCACCGCCAGCGCATCCTTCGAAACGTCGACGGCGTCGACGCGCGCATTCGGGAAGGCGTCGGCCAGCATCACCGGCAGGCAGCCGGAGCCGGTGCACAGCTCGAGGATGTTCTCCACGCCCTCGGGGTCGTCGATCCACGGCGCGAAGCGATCGGGGATCAGCTCGGCGATGAAGGAGCGCGGCACGATGACACGCTCGTCCACGTAGAAGCGGTAGCCGCCCAGCCAGGCTTCGTTGGTGATGTAGGCGGCCGGCACGCGCTTGGTGACGCGGCGCTCGATGATCAGCAGCAGGGCGGCGATCTCCTCGGGCAGCAGGCGCGCGTCGAGGAAGGGATCGAGCCGGTCGAGCGGCAGCTTGAGCGTGTGCAGGATCAGGTAGGCCGCCTCGTCGAAGGCATTGTCGGTGCCGTGGCCGAAGAACAGCTTGGCTTCGTTGAAGCAGGTGACCGCGTAGCGCAGCACGTCGCGGACTGTCGAGAAAGTGGTCGTCGTCATAAAGGAAGAGGAGCGGCGCATGCCTTCCGGCAATGGGCCGCATCACGGGGTTCGGTTGTGGACAGGCGCGTAAGTGTACCGCGCCGGGCTTACAGGAGCAGGTTTTCCAGGGTCCTGCGGTAGATGTTCTTCAGCGGATCGATGTGGCGCAGTTCGATGTGCTCGTCGATCTTGTGGATGCTGGCGTTGGGCGGGCCGAATTCCACCACCTGCGGGCAGATGCGCGCGATGAAGCGGCCGTCGGAGGTGCCGCCGGTGGTCGACAGGTCGGCATCGATGCCGGTCTCGGACTTGATCGCCGCCTGCAGCGCGTCGGACAGCTCGCCGCGCGGCGTCAGGAAGGGCAGGCCGCCGACCGTCCATTTCAGGTCGTATTCGAGGCCGTGGCGGTTGAGGATCTCGTGCACGCGCTGCTGCAGGCCCTCGACGGTGCTGGCGGTCGAGAAGCGGAAATTGAAATCCACCACCAGCTCGCCCGGGATCACGTTGGTGGCGCCGGTGCCGGAGTGGATGTTGGACATCTGCCAGGAGGTCGGCAGGTAGTACTCGTTGCCTTCGTCCCAGTGCTCGGCCACCAGTTCGGCCAGCGCCGGCGCGGCCAGGTGGATCGGGTTCTTGGCCAGCTGCGGATAGGCGATGTGGCCCTGGATGCCCTTGATCTTCAGCTTGCCCGACATCGAGCCGCGGCGGCCGTTCTTGATGACGTCGCCGAGCGTATCGGTCGAGGTCGGTTCGCCGACCACGCAATAGTCGAGTTGTTCGCCGCGTTCCTTCAGCATGTTGCAGACCACGACGGTGCCGTCGGTGGCCGGGCCTTCCTCGTCACTGGTGATCAGGAAGCCGATCGACCCCTTGTGGTCCGGATGCGCGGCGACGAATTCCTCGACCGCGACCACCATGGCGGCGATCGAGGTCTTCATGTCGGCGGCGCCGCGGCCGTAGAGCTTGCCGTCGCGCTGCGTCGGCCGGAACGGATCGGAGTGCCATTGGTCGAGCGGGCCGGTCGGCACCACGTCGGTATGGCCGGCGAACACCAGCAGCGGCCGGGCGCTGCCGCGCCGCGCCCACAGGTTGGTGACGCCGCCGGACAGCACCGGCTCGCAGGTGAAGCCGAGCGGCTCCAGCAGTGAGATCAGGCGCTTCTGGCAACCGTTGTCGTTGGGGGTGACGGAATCGAGGGCGATCAGTTCTTCGGTCAGGGCGAGGGTCTTGCTCATGTGGCTGGGTGCTTGTCGTTATCGTTATGTGGGTGGCCGGCGCCTCAGGCGCCGAAGATCTCGCCGTACATCGCGTCGGAGAAGCCGACGTGGGTGCGTCCGCCCGCGACCAGGACCGGGCGCTTGATGACGGAGGGTGACTCCAGCATCAGCGCCGCGGCGCCGGCGGCATCGGTCACGGCAGCCTTGCGCTCGTCGGGCAGGCCGCGCCAGGTGGTGCCCTTGCGGTTCACCAGCACGTCCCACGGCAGGTCGCGCAGCCAGGCGTCGACCATGGCACGCTCGATGCCGGCTTTCTTGAAGTCATGGAAGGCGTAGTCGATGCCGCGCGCGTCCAGCCAGGCGCGGGCCTTCTTGACGGTGTCGCAGTTCGGGATGCCGTGCAGCGTGATCATGCGTGGGATGCTTCCAGGATCAGATGTTGAGGGTGAATTCGGTGAAGGTGGCGCCGCCTTCGTCCTTCTTGGGCTTGTCGTCCTGCGGCGGCGGCGCATTCGGCGTGCCCGATTCCGCATTGTTGAGCAGCCAGAACAGGTTGGTCGCCGAGTCGGCGTTGGCCAGGCCCTCGTCCTTGGTGATCACGCCGTCGCGGATCAGCTGCATCAGCGCCTGCTCGAAGGTCTGCGAGCCGGGCGACATGCTCTTCTCGATCGCCTCGCGGATCTGCGAAATGTCTCCCGCCTCGATCAGCTCGCTGATGTGGCGGGTGTTGACCAGCACTTCGACGGCGGCGCGGCGGCCGCCGTTGATTGCCGCCACCAGGCGCTGCGAGACGATCGCCTTGAGCGTCACCGACAGGTCCGACAAGAGCGCCTGGCGCGTCTCGATCGGATAGAAGCTGATGATGCGGTTGAGCGCCTGGTAGGAGTTGTTGGCGTGCAGCGTGGCCACCACCAGGTGGCCCGATTGCGCGTAGGCCAGGCCCGCGCCCATGGTTTCCTTGTCGCGGATCTCGCCGAGCAGGATGACATCGGGCGCCTGGCGCAGCGCGTTCTTCAGCGCCACCTGCAGCGTCTTGGCGTCCGAGCCGATCTCGCGCTGGTTGACGATCGATTTCTTGTTCTTGAACAGGAATTCGATCGGGTCTTCCAGCGTCAGGATATGGCCGCTCTTGTTGGCGTTGCGGTAGTCGAGCATCGCCGCGATGGTGGTCGATTTGCCCGAGCCCGTTGCGCCGACCACCAGCACCAGGCCGCGCTTCTCCATGATGATCTCGGACAGCACCGGCGGCACGTTGAGCGTGTGCAGCTCGGGAATCTCGGCCGGGATGTAGCGGAACACCGCCGACACCGTGCCGCGCTGGCGGAAGGCCGACAAGCGGAAGCTGCCGACGCCTTCCACCGGGATGCCCATGTTGAGTTCGTTGTTGTCCTCGAACTCGTCGATGTACTTCCTGGCGACGACTTCCCCGAGCAGCGCCATGATGGACGCGTTGTCCATCTTCTGCTGGTTGATCGGCACGAGCTGGCCGTTCACCTTGATCTGGATCGGCGTATTCACCGACATGAACATGTCCGATGCCTTCTTGTCGCGCATCAGCAGAAACAGGCGATCCATCACCATGGCAGTCTCCCCGGGGGTGTCCCTTGTTGAATGTCTATTCGCGCGGCCGCACGGGCAGGGCCGCTCAGGCGTCGCGCAGCAGTTCGTTGATGCCGGTCTTGGCGCGGGTCTGCGCGTCGACGCGCTTGACGATCACCGCGCAGTACAGGCTGTACTTGCCGTCGGCCGAGGGCAGGCTGCCCGACACCACGACCGAACCCGACGGCACGCGGCCGTAGGTCACCTCGCCGGTCGCGCGGTCGTAGATCTTGGTCGACTGGCCGATGTACACGCCCATCGAGATGACGGAATTCTCCTCGACGATCACGCCCTCGACGATCTCGGAACGCGCGCCGATGAAGCAGTTGTCCTCGATGATGGTCGGGTTGGCCTGCATCGGTTCGAGCACGCCGCCGATGCCGACGCCACCCGACAGGTGGACGTTCTTGCCGATCTGGGCGCACGAGCCGACGGTGGCCCAGGTGTCGACCATGGTGCCTTCATCGACATAGGCGCCGATGTTGACGTAGGACGGCATCAGCACGACGTTACGGCCGATGAACGAGCCGCGGCGGGCGACTGCCGGCGGCACCACGCGGAAGCCGCCTTTCGCGAAGTCTTCCGCCGTGTAGTTGGCGAACTTGGTCGGCACCTTGTCGAAGAACTGCATGCCGCCGCCGGCCGGCACCACCGCGTTGTCTTCCAGGCGGAAGGACAGCAGCACGGCCTTCTTGATCCACTGGTTCACGGTCCAGGCGCCGGCTTCCTTCTGCGCCACGCGCAGGCTGCCCTGGTTGAGCTGTTCGAGCACGTGGGCCACGGCGTCGCGCACTTCGGCGGGCGCGGAGCGGGGATTGAAATCGGCGCGGTTTTCCCACGCGGCGTCGATGATCTGCTGGAGCTGTTGGGTCATGGGGGCAATCGTCTGATGGTTGTGTGGATGGGATGCGGCGACCGTGCGGTCAGCCGGCCAGTTTCCTGGCGAATTCTGCAATGCGGCCGGCGGCTTCCAGGCATTCCCCGACTTCGGCGACGAGGGCCATGCGGATACGGTTGGCGCCGGGGTTGATGCCGTGCGCCTCGCGGGCGAGGAAACTGCCCGGCAGGACCGTCACATTATATTCAGCGTACAGGCGCTGCGCGAACTCCGTGTCGGTGATCGGCACGTCCCTGTCGACGCGCGCCCAGAGGTAGAAGGCGGCGTCCGGCAGGTCGACATCGAGCACCTCGCGGAGCACCGGCGTGACCTGGTGGAATTTGGTGGCGTACCGGGCGCGGTTCTCGACCACGTGCGCCTCGTCGTTCCAGGCGGCCACGGAAGCGGCCTGGATGGCGGGCGACATGGCGCCGCCGTGATAGGTGCGGTACAGCAGGAATTTCTTCAGGATCGTCGCATCGCCGGCCACGAAGCCGGAGCGCATGCCCGGCACGTTGGAGCGCTTGGACAGGCTCGACAGCATGACCAGCCGCGGGAAGCCGTCGCGGCCCAGGCGGTGCGCCGCCTCGAGGCCGCCGAGCGGCGCCTCGCCCTCGCGGAAATAGATCTCGGAATAGCACTCGTCGGAGGCGATCACGAAGCCGTAGCGGTCGGACAGGTCGAACAATTCCTTCCAGTCGTCCAGCGTCAGCACGGCGCCGGTCGGATTGCCGGGCGAGCACAGGTAGAGCAGGCGCACGCGCGGCCAGACGTCGGCCGGCACGCCGCGGTAGTCGGGCGCGAAATTGCGCGCCGGATCGGAGTTGACGAAGTAAGGCGTGGCGCCGGCCAGCAGGGCCGCGCCTTCGTAAATCTGGTAGAACGGGTTCGGGCACATCACCAGCGGGCTGCCGCCGCGGCCGGCCTCCGTGGGATCGACGACGGTCTGCGCCAGCGAGAACAACGCCTCGCGCGAGCCGTTGACCGGCAGCACCTGGGTGGCCGCGTCGAGCGCCGGCAGGCCGTAGCGGCGGCGGGTCCAGGCGGCGATCGCCTCGCGCAGCGGGTCAATGCCGGCGGTGGCCGGATAATTTGCCAGACCGGCAAGATTGGCCGAGATCGCGTCCTTGATGAACTGCGGCGTCGGATGCTTCGGTTCACCGATGCCCAGGCTGATCGGCGTGTATGCGGGATTCGGCGACACACCGGAGAACAGCTGGCGCAGCTTTTCGAAGGGGTAGGGCTGCAGTTTGTCGAGCAGGGGATTCACGAAGCGGCAGGGGAAAAGAGCTGTTGACGGATGGAAATTTGTGCAGAGCACATTATACCTGCGCACCCGCTCCGCCCGCAGGGAAAACCTGTGCCGAAACCGATAGCCGGCATACCCGCGATGTTATGATGTGGCCTTTTTCCGGCACCCCGGCGGCCGGCTTGCGTCCGTGCAAGCCCGTGCAACGGCGCTGCCTTGTCCTGCCAACAGCATTTCAGAGAACCGTGCGCCTCAATTCCATCAAACTTTCAGGATTCAAGTCGTTCGTCGAGCCGACGCACTTCCAGGTGCCAGGGCAGCTGGTCGGCGTGGTCGGTCCGAACGGTTGCGGCAAGTCGAACATCATCGACGCGGTGCGCTGGGTCTTGGGCGAATCCAAGGCTTCCGAGCTGCGCGGCGAATCGATGCAGGACGTCATCTTCAACGGCTCCACCAACCGCAAGCCGGCCGGACGCGCCTCGGTCGAACTGGTGTTCGACAACAGCGCCGGCAAGGCCGCCGGGCAGTGGAGCCAGTACGCCGAGATCGCGGTCAAGCGCGTGCTGACGCGCGACGGCACCTCGTCCTACTACATCAACAACCAGTCGGTGCGCCGGCGCGACATCCAGGACATCTTCCTCGGCACCGGCCTCGGGCCGCGCGCCTACGCGATCATCGGCCAGGGCATGATCTCGCGCATCATCGAGGCGCGCCCGGAAGAGCTGCGCATCTTCCTCGAGGAAGCCGCCGGCGTGTCCAAGTACAAGGAACGTCGCCGCGAGACGGAGAACCGCCTGCACGACACCCGCGAGAACCTGACCCGCGTGGAGGACATCCTGCGCGAGCTGAACGCCAATCTCGAGAAACTGGAAGCCCAGGCCGCCGTCGCGCAGAAATTCCGCGAGCTGCAGGCCGACCAGGAAGAGAAGCAGAAGCTGCTGTGGCTCTTGCGCAAGAACGAGGCGAAATCCGAGCAGGAACGCTTCTTCCGCGACATCGAGCGCGCCCAGACCGACCTCGAGGAGCAGACCGCCAAGCTGCGCCACATCGAGACCGAGCTGGAGCACATGCGCCAGGCCCACTATGCCGCCGGCGACCGCATGCACACCGCCCAGGGCGCGCTGTACCAGACCAATTCCGAGATCGGCAGCCTGGAGGCGCAGATCAAGTTCGTGATCGAGTCGCGCAACCGCCTGCAGACCCAGCTCAATTCGCTCAAGGCCCAGCGTGACCAGTGGGAACGCCAGGCCGCCCAGCAGAAGGAAGAGCTGGCCGACGCCGAGATGCGCCTGGAGGAATACGCGATGCGCGTCGAGCAGGCCCAGGAAGCCGCGCACCAGCAGAACGAGCGCATCCCGGCGCTGGAGCAGTCCTGGCGCGAGGCGCAGCTGGTGACCACCGAGTCGCGCAGCAAGACGATGCAGATCCAGCAGCAGATCGAGCTGGAGTCGGCGCACCAGCGCAATGCGTCGAGCATCCTCGCCAACCTGGCGTCGCGCCGCGAGCGCCTGGCGCAGGAACAGAACGGCATGGCGATGCCCGACTCGACCCACCTGAACAACCTGAAGCTGCAGCTCGAAGAGAAGCAGGCGACCCTCGAGGAAGCCCAGATGCAGCTGGAGGAAGCGCAGGAGCAGCAGCCGAGACTGGAGGAAGAGCGCCGCGCCGCCCAGGAGCAGGCCAATGCCGAGACCGCCAACACCGCGCAGCTGGAAGCGCGCCTGGCGGCCCTGAAGCAGCTGCAGGAAAACGTCCAGAGCCAGGGCAAGGTGCAGCCGTGGCTGGCCAGGCACGAGCTCGGCGAGCTGCCGCGCCTGTGGCAGAAGCTGCACATCGATGCCGGCTGGGAAACCGCGCTGGAATCGGTGCTGCGCGAGCGCACCTCCGCGCTGGAACTGTCCAACCTCGACTGGGCCAAGGCCTTCTTCAACGATGCGCCGCCGGCCAAGCTGGCGCTGTATTCGCCGAACGCCGCCGCCGCGACCGCGCCGGCCGAGCCGCCGGCGGGCCTGAAGCCCTTCATCAACCTGCTGCAGCTGAACGATCCTGGCCTGCGCGCGCTGCTGCAGGACTGGCTGCACAACGTCTTCGTGGCCGACGACACCGCGGCCGCCTTCGTCGACCGCAGCAAGCTGCCGGTCGGCGGCTATTTCGTCACGAAGCAGGGTCATGTGATCAGCCGCTCGGGCGTGCGCTTCTATGCCTCCGATTCCGAGCAGGACGGCATGCTGGCGCGTCAGCAGGAGATCGACAACATCACCAAGCAGTTGCGCGCCCAGCAGATGCTGGCCGAGGAGTCGAAGTCGCGCGCGGTGCGCGCCGATGCCGCGGTCACCCAGGGCGCCCAGCGCCTGCAGGAGATCCGCCAGCGTACCGCCGCGCTGACGCAGGCGGTGCACGGCCTGCAGATCGAAGTGATGAAGCTGTCCGAGGTGCAGGAACGCTTCAACCAGCGCAGCGCGCAGATCACCGCCGACCTGGAGGAGATCGCCGCCCACGAGGCCGAGCAGCAGCAGATCAAGGCCGAGTCCGAGGCCAAGTTCGAGCAGCTCGACATCGAGCTGGCCGAGCTGCAGGAAAAGCACGAGGAGCGCCAGACCGAATACCTGGCGAAAGAACAGCAGCTCAACGATGCCCGCCAGCGCCTGCGCGAACTCGAGCGTGCCGCCCAGGAGGCGGAATTCGCCGAAAAGTCGCACCGCGCGCGCATCGAGGAACTGCAGCGCAGCATCGGCGTGGCGCAGGAACAGGCCGCGCAGATCTTCACCAGCATGGAGCAGGGCCATCTCGAACTGGAGAGCCTGGATGACCAGGCGGCCCAGGCCGGCCTGCAGGAGCTGCTGGAGCGCCGCAGCGAGCAGGAACGCGCGCTGGCCGACGCCCGCCACGAGCTCGACCAGCTGACCCAGAAGCTGCGCCAGCATGAGGAAGCGCGCATGCAGGCAGAACGCAGCCTGCAGCCGCAGCGCGACCGCATCACCGAGCTGCAATTGAAGGAACAGGCCGCGCGCCTGAACCAGGAACAGTTCGCCCAGCAGCTGGCCGAGGCGGGCGCCGACGAGGCCGCACTGGCCGAGAAGCTGAATCCGGAGATCAAGCCGTCCTACTTGCAGGGCGAAGTCACGCGCCTGACCAATGCGATCGCCGCCCTCGGCGCGGTCAACCTGGCGGCGCTCGACGAGCTGGCCCAGGCATCGGAACGCAAGAACTTCCTCGACGCCCAGCATGCCGACCTGACCGAGGCGATCACCACGCTGGAGGACGCGATCTCCAAGATCGACAAGGAGACGCGCGACCTGCTGCAGGACACCTTCGACAAGGTCAACAAGCACTTCGGCGAGCTGTTCCCGATCCTGTTTGGCGGCGGCAACGCCAAGCTGATCATGACCGGCGAGGAGATCCTCGACTCCGGCGTGCAGGTGATGGCGCAGCCGCCGGGCAAGAAGAACGCCACCATCCACCTGCTGTCGGGCGGCGAGAAGGCGCTGACGGCGACCGCGCTGGTGTTCTCGATGTTCCAGCTGAATCCGGCGCCGTTCTGCCTGCTGGACGAGGTGGACGCGCCGCTGGACGATGCCAATACCGAGCGGTTCTGCAACATGGTCAAGCGCATGTCGTCGCAGACGCAGTTCCTCTTCATCTCGCACAACAAGATCGCGATGGAGATGGCGCAGCAGCTGATCGGCGTGACGATGCAGGAGCAGGGCGTGTCCCGCATCGTGGCGGTGGACATGGAAAGCGCCTCGAATTTCGCCCAGGCCGAGGCGGCGTAAGGAAGCCGGCAGGACAGGGCGCGCCGCGCCCGTCCTGCCGGAACATCACATGCGGGCCGAGCGGGCCATGGCGGCGCGCTTCTGGTAATAGGCGACGTTCATCTGGGCTTCGCGAGCGCGCTGCTCCTCGACGTCGGCGCAGATCAGGTAATGGCGTTCGGCGCGTTCCAGCCACCAGTGCTGGATGCAGCGCAACAGCGGGCCGAGCGACAGCATGGTCAGTTCATGCAGGCGGAATTCCCTGGCGGACAGATCGCTCGCCCTGGCTGCGCCCTTGACACGGATGCCATCGGAAGCGGCGGCGCCGCCGAGATCCGGCAGGTCGAGGTCGGCCATCATCAAACGTTTTCTGGATTGGAAATTCATGCACTTCTCCGTGTGAGGAAGTGGACGGCAAGCTGTGGTCTCCCTGTCCAGCTTTTCATCCGCATCAGTGAAACGGTTGTCCTGTATGCCCGGGTCCGAGGGGTCCGCGGCCCTTCCGGATCGGGTGTTGCCATTCTATTACCCCGGTCTTCCCGGCAATCTTGATCGCACTCAACCGGGCCACCGGGCCGCTTGCGCTAGCGCAGACGGCATGGCAAAACGCTGAACGCCGGCAAGAAGAGCGAGGCGGCATGCGGTCTGGCGGCCGGTTTCACCTTGACAAGCTTGCATCGCACCACTTACGCTTGCAGCGGACTCCGCCGCCCTCGGAAATTCCTCTACACTCTCGGGCTGGCGTCCCCACTACGCATCGCAACCATGACCCAACTTTCCACTTCCCCCACCGCTTACCGCGAGGTGCACCGAGCATGACTGATCTCGCGGCTGGACTCATGGCGATCGGCGGCGTCTTTCTCGTCGGCGTCATCTCGTACAACAAGTGGCAGGAGTACAAGGCCAAGAAGAGCGTGGAGCGGGCCTTCTCGTCGGACCACGACGATGTCCTGATGCAGGACGGCGATGCCGGCGGCGTGCGCCGCGAGCCGACGCTGGTGTCCGGCCTCGAGGCGGAGACCGCCGACCCGGCGCTGCTGCGCGAGGAAGCGCAGGACCAGCCGACCGATGCCACGGCGGCGACCTTCGCCGCGCCGGCGCCGCAGCGCGACCTGCCGGTCGACGAGCTCATCGACTGCGTCATCCCCGTCGCACTGGCCAATCCGCTGCGCGGCGACCGCATCCTGCCGGCCACGCAGAGCCTGCGCCACGTCGGCAACAAGCCTGTGCATTTCATCGGCCAGCTCGAGGACGGCAGCTGGGACGTCATCGCGCGCGGCCAGGTGTACACGGCGCTGCGCGCCGGCGTGCAGCTCGCGAACCGCGGCACCGCGCTCAACGAGATCGAATATTCCGAGCTGGTCACGCGCCTGCGCCAGGTGGCCGACGAGCTCGATGCCGAGCCCGACCTGCCCGACATGACCCGCGTGATCTCGATGGCGCGCGAGCTGCACCAGTTCGTGCACGAATACGATGCCAAGCTGAGCGTCAACGTCGCCGCGCGTGGCGCGCCGTGGGCCATCAGCACGCTGCTGGCCGCGCTCGAGCGCCAGGGCTTCGACCTGCGTCCCGACGGCCGCCTGGTCATGCCCGACGGCGACGGCGGCATCCTGTTCTCGCTGTCCACCAACGTCACGCTGGCGGCCGAGACCACCAACCGCCTGACGCTGCTGCTCGACGTGCCGTGCGTGGCCCCGCAGCGCGACGGCTTCGGCGCGATGATTTCCTGCGCGCGCATGCTGGCCAACCGCCTCGGCGGCGTGGTGGTCGACGACGCCAGCCAGCCGCTCGCCGAAGAGATGCTCGGCGAGATCGCCAGCCAGGTATCCACCTTCTACGGGCACATGGAGGAGGCGAACGTGCCGGCCGGTTCCACCCGTGCCCTGAGGCTGTTCGGCTGACATGCAATCGGACCTGTTTGGCAGCGCCCCGGCCCCCGCGGTCGCGGGCGCCGGACCTTCCCCCGACGACTGGCAGGCGCGCGCCGCATGGTTGCGCGGCGAGATCGAGCGCCACAGCCACAACTACTACGTGCTCGACGCGCCGACGATTCCCGACGCGGAGTACGACAGGCTCTACCAGGAGCTGGAAGCGATCGAGGCGGCACATCCCGATGCGGTCACGCCCGACTCGCCGACCCGGCGCGTGGGCGGCAAGCCCCTGCCGGAATTCGCGCCGGTGCGCCACGCGGTGCCGATGCTGTCGATCCGCACCGAGACCGACACCACGGCCGGCGGCGCGATCGGTTTCGATGCGCGCGTGCGCCGCGAGCTGGAGCTCGCTCCGGAAGACGATCCGATCGAATATGCCGCCGAGCTGAAGTTCGACGGCCTGGCGATCAACCTGCGCTACGAGCGCGGCGTGCTGGTGCAGGCGGCCACCCGGGGCGACGGCGCCACCGGCGAGGACGTCACGCAGAACATCCGCACGATCCGCCAGATACCCTTGCGCCTGTCCGGCTGCGACGCGCCGGTGCTGGAAGTGCGCGGCGAGGTCTACATGCGCCGCGACGCCTTCGAGCGCATGAACGAACGCCAGCGCGAGAAGGGCGAGAAGACCTTCGTCAATCCGCGCAATGCCGCCGCCGGCGCCGTGCGCCAGCTCGACCCCGCGATCGCCGCGCAGCGGCCGCTGAGCTTCTTCGCCTACGGCCTGGGCGACGTGCAGGGCTGGCAGGTGCCGCCGACCCATGGCGGCATGCTCGACGCGCTCGCGGCGATGGGCTTTCCGGTCAACGCGGAGCGCCGCGTGGTGCGGGGCGCGACAGGCCTGGTGGCCTTCCATGAACATGTCGGGTCGATCCGCGACAGCCTGCCGTTCGACATCGACGGCGTGGTCTACAAGGTCAACAGCCATGCGCTGCAGCGGCGCCTGGGCTTCGTCTCGCGCGAACCGCGCTGGGCGGTGGCGCACAAGTACCCGGCGCAGGAACAACTGACGGTGGTGCGCGACATCGATGTGCAGGTCGGCCGCACCGGCAAGCTGACGCCGGTGGCCAAGCTGGAGCCGGTATTCGTCGGCGGCGTCACCGTCACCAACGCCACGCTGCACAACGAGGACGAAACGCGCCGCAAGGATGTCCGTATCGGCGACACCGTGATCGTGCGCCGCGCCGGCGACGTGATCCCCGAGGTGGTCGGCGTGGTGGCCGAGCGCCGCCCGGCCGATGCCGGCGAGCCGTTCGACATGTTCCGCCGCCTGCAGGGCAAGTGCCCGGTGTGCGGCAGCCACATCGACCGCGAACCCGGCGAAGCCGACTGGCGCTGCACCGGCGGCCTGGTGTGCGCGGCCCAGCGCAAGCAGGCCATCGCCCATTTCGCCGGCCGCCGCATGATGGACATCGAAGGTCTCGGCGACCGCTACATCGAGAACCTGGTCGACCTCGGCTATGTCGAGAGCATCGCCGACCTGTACCGCCTGACGCTGGACGACCTGCTCGAGATGAAGCGCCGCGCGGACGAGCGCGACGGGATCACGCCGGAGACGGTCCAGAAGGGCAAGATCGCCACCAAATGGGCCGAGAACCTGCTGGCGGCGATCGCGGCCAGCAAGCGGCCGCAGCTCGACCGCTTCCTCTTCGCGCTGGGCATCCGCCATGTCGGCGAGTCGACCGCCAAGACGCTGGCCGACTGGCTCGGCGCGCTGCACAACGTGCGCCGCGCGCCGGCCGCCTTGTTGCGCGTGCTGCCCGACATCGGCGATACCGTGGCCGAATCGATCGCCGAGTTCTTCGCCGAATCGCGCAACCAGCGCGCGCTCGACCAGTTGCTGTCCGCCGACGTGGCGCCGCGCGACGAGCATGCGCCGAGCCCGAAGCTGCGCGCCCGGCTGGAGCAGGCCGAGTTGCTGGCCGCCTTGCGCATCCCGAAACTGACCGAGGCGCGCTGCCGCCAGGCAGCCGAGCGCGGCGCCACCGTCGGCCTCCTGGCCGGCGGGCACTCGCCCGACCGCTTCGACCTGCCGCCCGCGGTGGTCGAGTCGATGGAAGCCTGGCTCGCCGACGAGCAGAACCGCCGCCGTCTGGCGGAATTCGACGCGCTGCGCACCGAGCTGCTGGCGCAATTGCCGGCCGGGGCCGATGCGGCCGACGAGGGACGCCTGGCAGGAAAGACCTTCGTGCTGACCGGCACGTTGCCGACCATGTCGCGCGACGAGGCCCAGGCGAAGATCGAGGCGGCGGGCGGCAAGGTCTCCGGATCGGTGTCGAAGAAGACCGCCTACGTGGTGGCCGGCGCCGAAGCCGGCAGCAAGCTGGCCAAGGCCATCGAGCTCGGCGTGCCCGTGCTCGACGAGGAAGGCCTCCTGAACATGCTGGGAACATCATGAAGAAAATCACCAAGGCCGTCTTTCCGGTGGCCGGCCTGGGCAGCCGCTTCCTGCCCGCCACCAAGGCGCAGCCCAAGGAAATGCTGCCGATCGTCGACAAGCCGCTGATCCAGTACGCGGTCGAGGAAGCGGTCGCCGCCGGCATCACCGAACTGGTGTTCATCACCGGCCGCAACAAGCGCGCCATCGAGGACCACTTCGACAAGGTCTACGAGCTGGAGGCCACGCTCGAGGCGGCCGGCAAGACGGCCTTGCTCGACGCGGTCCAGCACGTGGTGCCCAAGCACGTGCACTGCATCTTCATCCGCCAGTCGGCCCCGCTGGGCCTCGGTCACGCGGTGCTGTGCGCGCGCCCGGTGGTCGGCGACGATCCGTTCGCCGTGCTGCTGGCGGACGATTTCATGGATACCGATGCCCCCGCGAAGCCGGTGCTGGCCCAGATGGCCGAGCTGTATGCGCAGGAGCAGGCGAGCCTGCTGGCGGTGCAGGAAGTCCCGCGCGCCGAGACGAGGCAGTACGGCATCGTCAGGATAGGGCCGGGCAACGGCAGGCTCGCGCGCATCAACGCCATCGTCGAAAAGCCGCAGCCGGACCTTGCGCCGTCGACCCTGGCGGTGGTTGGCCGCTACATCCTCGACGGCAGCATCTTCGGTCACCTGGAAGGGCTCGGCAAGGGGGCCGGCGGCGAGATCCAGCTGACCGACGGCATCGCCGAACTCATGAAGCGCAAGCCGGTGTTCGCCTATCGCTACGAGGGCACGCGCTACGACTGCGGCTCCAAGCTGGGCTACCTGCAGGCCACCATGGCCATGGGCCTCAAGCATCCGGAAACCGGTCCCGGTTTCCGCCAGTTCCTGGACAAGTTCAAATGAGCGTTCGCGAGATCCTGAGAATGGGCGACCCGCGCCTGTTGCGCCGCGCGCAGAAGGTGGAGCGCTTCGACACGCCCGAGCTGCACGCGCTGATCGCCGACATGTTCGACACCATGCACGCCGCCAACGGAGCGGGCCTGGCCGCGCCGCAGATCGGCGTCGACCTGCAGCTGGTCATCTTCGGCTTCAGGAAGAACCTGCGCTATCCCGATGCGCCGGCGGTGCCGGAAACCGTGCTGATCAATCCCGTGCTCACGCCCATCGGCGACGCGCTGGAGGATGGCTGGGAAGGCTGCCTGTCGGTGCCCGGCCTGCGCGGCATGGTGCCGCGCTGGACGCGGCTCCATTACGAGGGCTTCGACCAGTTCGGCAACCCCATCAGCCGCGATGCCGACGGTTTCCATGCGCGCGTGGTCCAGCACGAGTGCGACCACCTCGACGGCATCCTCTATCCGATGCGGGTCAGGGATTTCACGAAATTCGGCTACACCGACATCCTGTTTCCCGAACTCGATCCCGGCGACGAAGACTGAGCGCAGGCCCTTTCGAGGCGCGGCCGCGTGGCGGCGCGGCGCCGGATGGCGGCAACCGGGGTCCCGACCGTGCCGGGGATGCGTCAAGGTGACTTGTACCTGTCGTGGATGCGCTGCCAGGTGCCGTCGGCGCGCATCTTGCGCAGCACCTCTTCGATCTCGCCCATGCGGCCGGCGTAGCGCGAGCGTTTGCCGATGTACAGCAGCATGTCGTTCTTGTGTCCCGCCAGCGCGATTTCTTCGATGCGCGCGGCCTCGGGCTCGCTGCGCAGGATGTGATGAAGGACATACGGATTGTCGGCGATGACGTCGATGCGCCCGGCAACCAGCATGCGCGGCAATTGTTCCATTCTTTCGACGAAGTGCACCTGCGATGCATCGAAGTTTTCGCGCATCCAGGCGTTGCCGATCAGCGATCCGATCCGATGGCCCGACAATTCCTTCAGGTTGCGCACCTTGCGGAAGCGTTCGTCGCCCTTGCGGAAGAACAGCGACAGTTCCCAGAACGAGACCGGTTCGCGGCCGACGACGGCGTAGGCGGTGCGCGCGTTGCTCCAGCTGGCGATGAAGGCATCGGCGACGCCTTCCCGCACGTACTGCTGCGCGCGCTCCCAAGGCAGCACCTGGTGCTCCAGGCGTATCCCGAGCCGGCGGCCAAGCGCCTCTTCCAGCAGATCGATCTCCAGTCCCACCACCTTGCCGTTCTCCACCCAGCTGTAGGGGCGATAGTCCGCATACACGAAGCGCATGGCCGGCTCCGCCAGGGCGGGTTGGAGAATGGACAGCCAGAGGAGCAGTGCAAGCAGTCGGAACATGGGGCGCTCGGTCGTGAATGCGCGCGGGCGGCGGAATCGGCGCGCAGCGGTGTGCTCCGCCGCTTCCGCAACTGTACCGCGATCACGCGGCGCGCGGTGCGCTCGCCGGGAGCCGCGTCGTCGGCGGGCAACGAAAATGCTCAGGTGTCCGCGGATGCCTGGGTCCCGGGATGGTGGAAGGGACAGGATGCCGGGCCGGGCGCCATGACGCTCGCGGCATCCGGCGCACGGGCGGCGGGAGCGTCGCGGCGCTCCTCGAGGATCAGCCGGATGCCTCCTTGCGGCCGGATCGTCACCTGAAGATCCAGCGCCGGTTCCAGCTGTCCCGCCGCCGGCCGCAGGCGGAAGCGCTGCAGCAGCATGGCCAGGGCCAGCGTCATTTCCAGCGTCGCGAAGCTGTTGCCGATGCATACCCGCGGCCCGGTGCCGAACGGAATGTACGCGCCGCGGGGCAGCGCGCGCGCATTGTCCTCGGAGAAGCGCTCGGGATCGAAGCGCAGCGGCTCCGGGAACCAGCGCGGATCGCGATGCGGCACCGTCGACAGGATCGACACCAGCGAACCCTTCGGCACCAGCCATTCGCCGATCCGCACATCGGCTGTCGCGCGGCGCATGAACACGCCCGGCGCTGGCGGGTACAACCTCAGCGTCTCCCTGACGACCATCCCGATGCGAGGCAAGGCGGCCGCGTCGGCGGCGGCCGGCAGGCGACCGCGGAGCACCTCGTCGACCTCGCGCGCCGCGCTGGCGGCAATGGCGGGATGCGCCGCCAGCGCCCAGCATGCCCACGCCAGTCCCGATGCCGTGGTGTCGTGGCCGGCGAGAAAGACGGTGGTCAGCTGATCGCGCACCTGCAGGTCCGTCAGCGTGCTGCCATCGGTATCCGTCGCGGTCAGCAGCATGCCCAGCAGGTCCTGCGCGTCGCCGGGGGCGCCGGCCGCGATGGCGGCGCGGCGCGCGCGGATGCGCGTGCCGATCAGATCGTGCAGCAGGCGGATGCGCTCGCGCTTGGCCCGCTTGGACGGCAGCGGCAGCCAGTCCGGCAGCGGCACCACCGCGAACATCTCGCGGTAGGCAATCCGGCTCAGCATGCGCACCGCATCCTCGATCGCGCCGACATCCTCGTCCAGGCGGGCGCCGAACATGGTGCGCAGTACCACGTCCATGGTCAGGCCGTCCATGACGCGCTCCAGGTCGATGCCCGCGCGCGCGGCCGCAGGATTCTTCGCCAGTCCGTCGAGCATGTCCGCCACCGCCGCGGTCATCTGCCGCGCATAGCCGCCGAAACGCTTCGGCTGGAAGGCGGGCAGCAGCATGCGCCGCTGCCTGCGCCAGGTGTCGCCCTCGGCGATCAGCACGCTCTGCCCGTGCAGCGTCGACAGCACGTCCATGTGGCGTTCGTAGCGGATGAAGGCATCGGCGTGGTCGACCAGCACCGCGCGGATCAGGTCGGGGTGCGCGAAGGAGAACGTGAGATAGGGGCCGGTGCGGATGCAGACCGCATCGCCATGTCGGGCATGGGTGTCGCGCCAGAAGGCGAGATAGTCGCGCTCCATGTCGCGCAGCAGCGACAGGCCGAGAAAATGGTCACGCGGACCGGGAGGGCGGGGTGTCTTCATGAGAATTGAAATCGATCCGGTAGATCCAGTCGGCTTCCTCGGTGGCCGCTTCCCGCACCAGTTGCGCCGGCGTGCGGCCGGTGTTGGTCCTGGTTTCGCGCGTCAGGTGCGCCTGGTCGGCGTAGCCGGCGGCGATGGCATGGTCCGCCAGGTCGAGGCGCCGGCCTTCGCTCAGCAGCCGCTGCGCGCGCAGGAAGCTGCGCTCGCCCCGCCACAGTCTCAGGAGAGTCTGCAGGCTGGCGCCGGCCTGGCGCGGCGCCAGGCGCTGCAGCTGCCGCGGACCGACGCCGATCATGGCGCTGGCCACTGCCAGCGTGATGCGGTCGCCCAGGCGGCGCAGGCTGTACCAGGGGCCGCTCGGCGCCGGCGGCGCGTGTTCGGCGAGAAAGGATTCGATGATGGCGCGGCGCTGCTCGTCGGCCGCGGCCGCGGCGACGGCGGCGACCATGGCGAGCGCATGCGGCGGCAGCACCTGGCCGGCGGGAACGAAGCGGTCCTGCAGGCGCGACAGGTCGACGCCGAAGACGGCATGGAAAGCGTCGGCATGGAAGGCTGCCAGGAAGGCATGCGTTTCGCCGCGGTTCTCGGAGGCGAAGGGCGTGGTCTGGCAGCCGGCGGCGACGCAGCCGTCGAGTTCGACGCGCACGGCCTGGCCGCCGCAGGAAAGCAGGGTGGCGCCGCCTTCCAGGAACCAGGTCAGGGTGCAATACGGGGAAGCGGGAAAGCGGTTCTGGCGCGCGGCCGGCGACTGGTCGCAGCCGCGCGTGTCGCGCACGACATAGGCGCGCACATGGCCGGACCAGCGCGGCGAAGGCGCCAGCAGGCGGGTGACGGGGCGGCGTGGAGTCGTCGGATCGCTCATGCCGGCATTCTAGCGCCCGCCGGCAGCCGGCGGTCTTGAACGATCACGACATGCGGCAGGAGGAGCTGCAGGGCTCAGAAGCTTTCGTCGGCCCGCAGGTAGCGCCATTGTCCCGGCGGCAGGTCGCCGAGCTTCACCTTGCCGATGCGCACGCGTTTCAGGCCCAGCACCTTCAGGCCGACCGCCTCGCACATGCGGCGGATCTGGCGCTTCTTGCCTTCGCGCAGGATGAAGCGCAGCTGGTCGTCGTTCTGCCAGCCGACCTTGGCCGGCAGCAGCTTCTTGCCGTCGAGCGAGAGACCGTGGTTGAGCAGCTTCAGGTCCGAGTCGGGCAGTCTGCCCGGCTTCGTGTACTGCACGCGCACCAGGTATTCCTTCTCGATGGCGGTATCCTCGCCGATCAGCTGCTTCGCGATGCGGCCGTCCTGGGTCAGCACCAGCAGGCCGACCGAATCGATGTCGAGGCGGCCGGCCGGCACCAGGCTGCGCAGCTGCGCCGGGCTGAACTGGATCGGCGCCTTGTCTTCCTTCCAGCGGGTGTCGGGTCCGATCAGCGTCACCGCCGGCTTGTAGCCGTCCTCGGCCTGCCCGCTGACATAGCCGACCGGCTTGTTCAGCAGGATGGTGACGCGGCGCGACTGCTCGGCAGCCGCCTGGCGCTCGACCGTGATCTTCTGGTGCGGCAGCACCTTGCTGCCGAGCTCGGACACCACCTTGCCGTCGACGCGCACCCAGCCCTTGGCGATCCATTCGTCGGCCTCGCGGCGCGAGCAGAGGCCGAGTTCGGACATGCGTTTGGACAGGCGGAGCGGTTCGGTCATGGGAAATCGGGGTGAAGTCGGGTAAGAGGATCAGACGCGCAGCGCCTCGAGCAGCTCGGTCTCGATCTGGATCTGGTTGCGCGCGTTGTTGAGCGCCGGGCCGTCGACGATGAACATGTCCTCGACGCGTTCGCCGAGCGTCATCACCTTGGCGGTGTGCAGGTTGACCTTGTGTTTCGTCAGCACGTTGGCGATCGAGTACAAGAGGCCGTTGCGGTCGTTGGCGGTGACCGACAGCAGGTAGTACTGGCCGCGCTCGTCGGGGCGCAGGTCCACCGTCGGCGTGATCGGGAAGGTGCGCGACAGGCGCGACAGGCGGCCCCTGGACGGCGGCGGCAGCGGTTCCTGCGATTCGAGCTCCTGCACCAGCTCGTGCTCGATCAGCGGGATGATGTCGCGGTAGTTCTTGGCGAACGACGGCTCCGACACCATGAACGTATCGAGCGCGTAACCGTGCCGCGTGGTGTGGATCTTCGCATCCAGGATGCTGAAGTTCTTGCGGTCGAAGAAGCTGCAGATGCGCGCGAACAGGTCGGGCTGGTCCTTCACGTAGACCGTCACCTGCAGGCCTTCGCCGATCGGCGCGAGGCGGCACTTGACCACCGGTGCCGGGCTGTTGACCTTGTTGAACAGCGTGCGCGTCTGCCAGGCGATGTCGGAGGCGTCGTGGCGCAGGAAATAGGCGATGTCGAGCTGCTGCCACAGCGCCTCGTGGACCGTCTCGGACATGCCGTACAGCCGCAGCGTCTTGAGGGCTTCTTCCTGGCGGTTGCGCAGCTCGTGGTCGGCCGACGGCGTTTCGCCGCCCAGCACGCGCAGCGTCATGCGGTAGAGGTCTTCCAGCAGCTTGCCCTTCCAGGCGTTCCAGACCTTCGGGCTGGTCCCGCGGATGTCGGCCACCGTCAGCAGGTAGAGCGCGGTCAGGTGGCGCTCGTCCTTCACGATGCCGGCGAAGTTGCGGATCACGTCCATGTCGGACAGGTCCTGCTTCTGCGCCACGGTGGACATCGTCAGGTGATGCTGCACCAGGAAGACCACCAGCTCGGTGTCTTCCTTCGACAGGCCGTGTTCGCGGCAGAACTTGCGCGCATCGACCATGCCCAGCTCGGAGTGGTCGCCGCCTCGGCCCTTGGCGATGTCGTGGAAGAGGGCGGCGATGTAGAGCAGCCAGTGGCGCGGGAAATTCGCCATCAGCTGGCTGCAGAACGGATATTCGTGCGCATGCTCGGTCATGGTGAAGCGGCGCACGTTGCGCACCACCATCAGGATGTGCTGGTCGACCGTGTACACGTGGAACAGGTCGTGCTGCATCTGGCCGGTGATCTTGCGGAAGGCCGGCAGGTAACGGCCGAGCACGCTGGTCTGGTTCATGCCGCGCAACGCATGGGTGATGCCCTGCGGCGCCTGGATGATCTCGAGGAACAGCCGGCGGTTGACCGGATCGCCGCGGAATTTCGCGTCGATCAGGAGGCGCGCGTGCCACAGCGCGCGCAGCGTGCGCGCGGTCATGCCCTTCAGTTCGCTGTGGCGCGCCAGCAGGAGGAACACTTCCAGCATCGCCGACGGCGTCTTCTCGAAGGTGTCGTCGGCGGCGATGTCGATGAACTCGTTGACCTCGTTGAAGCGCTCGTTGATCGGGCGCGGGTCCGACGGCTTCGGGAACAGCTGGGTCTCGATGTTCTGCAGCAGGATGGTGTTGAGCTGGGTGACCGCCTTGGCGGCCCAGTAGTAGCGCTGCATGAGGAACTCGGACGCGCGGCGCTCCTCGGTGGTGCGGAAGCCGAAGGCCTCGGCGATCGGCGTCTGCACGTCGAACACCAGGCGATCCTCGCGGCGCTTCGTATGGATGTGCAGGCGGATGCGGATGTCCTTGAAGGCGCGCTCCTTCTGCATCAGCTGGCGCGCCTCCCGGGCGGTGATCAGGCCGCGCTCGGCCAGCTTGCGCCAGGAATCGCCCAGGCCGGCCGCCTTGGCCACCCACAGGATCACCTGCAGGTCGCGCAGGCCGCCGGGGCTTTCCTTGCAGTTGGGCTCCAGGCTGTAGGGCGTGTCCTCGTACTTGGCGTGGCGCTGGCGCATCTCCAGCATCTTGGCCTGGTAGAAGGCGCGCGGCTCCATGGCGGCGCGGTGGCGGTCCTGCAGGAACTGGAACAGCTTGCGGTTGCCGGTCACCAGGCGCGCCTCCAGCAGGCTGGTCTGCACGGTGATGTCGGCCGCGGCTTCGGACAGGCATTCGTCGATGGTGCGGATGCTGTGGCCGATTTCCAGGCCGATGTCCCACAGCGTCTGCACCAGTTCCTCCAGGCGCGCGCGCAGCGCATCGCCGGCCGGCGCGTCGAGCAGGATCAGCACGTCGACGTCGGAATGCGGGAACAGCTCGCCGCGGCCATAGCCGCCGACCGCCACCAGGGCGGCCGATGCCGGCATGCCGCAGGCCTGCCAGGCGCGCGCGAGGGCGGCATCGACGCTGGCGCGCAGGCTGGTCAGCAGTTTCTCGGGCTTGCCGTCCTGCTGGAAGGCTTCGATGACGGCCGCCCGGTCGTTGCGGATCTGTTCCTTGAGCGTGAGTGCGAGCGACGCCATCGGTGACTGCCGTTTATGCGGAGACCGGCTGGGACTGCTGGATGAAGGCCGGCGGCGCCGGCATGCCGGGCGACACGGTCAGCACCTCGTAGCCGGTCTCGGTGACCAGCACGGTGTGTTCCCACTGCGCCGACAGGCTGCGGTCCTTGGTCTTGATGGTCCAGCCGTCGTTCATCTCGCGGATCTCGCGGCGGCCGGCGTTGATCATCGGCTCGACGGTGAAGATCATGCCGGGCTTGAGCTCGTCGAGCGTGCCGGGGCGCCCGTAGTGCAGCACCTGCGGCTCCTCGTGGAACACCTTGCCGATGCCGTGGCCGCAGAACTCGCGCACCACGCTGTAGCCGGCCTTCTCGGCATGCGTCTGGATCACGTGGCCGATGTCGCCCAGGCGTGCGCCCGGTTTGATCTTCGAGATGCCCAGCCACATGCATTCGTAGGTGACCTCGGTCAGGCGTCTTGCCAGGATGGAGGGCTCGCCCACGTAGAACATGCGGCTGGTGTCGCCGTGGTAACCGTTCTTGATGACCGTGACGTCGATGTTGACGACGTCGCCGTTCTTGAGCACCTTGTCGCCCGGAATGCCATGGCACACGACGTCGTTGACCGACGTGCAGATCGCCTTCGGGTAAGGCGTGTAGCCCGGCGGGCAATAGTTGAGCGGCGCCGGGATGGTGCCTTGCACGTTCGTCATGTACTCGTGGCACAGGCGGTCGAGCTCGTTGGTGGTCACGCCCGGCTTGACGTAGGGGGCGATGTAGTCGAGAACTTCGGCCGCGAGCCTGCCGGCGATGCGCATGCCTTCGATGTCCTCGGCGGATTTGATGTGGATGGCCATGGGGAGTGAGCGTCGCCGACGGGCGGCGGTATAGGGATGTCAAGCGCAGATTATAGTCGACGGCCAATGGGCGCGCAGGGAGCGGGCGCTGGCTCGCCCGGCGGCATCCGGCCGGGTGGGATGCCGGGACGATAATGCGCTTGATGGTTGCAGCGCTTTTGAGTTAGAATCTTGGGTTAGCTTGGATGCAGATCCTGGCTGAACCCCGGCGAACCCGATTCGCCACATCCGTAAATCGCGAGCCGGCCCGACAAAGGGTGCCCCGACGCCACCGAGCGACAGGGGTCACCGGGCCGGTTCAAGACCCAACCCTGGAGAACTCTCATGTCCGTCACGATGCGTGAAATGCTGGAAGCCGGTGTCCACTTCGGCCACCAAACCCGCTTCTGGAACCCCAAGATGGCCCCGTTCATTTTCGGCCATCGCAACAAGATCCATATCGTCAACCTGGAAAAGACCCTGGCCATGTACCAGGAGGCGATGAAGTACATCCGCCAGCTGGCCTCCAACCGCGGCACCATCCTGTTCGTCGGCACCAAGCGCCAGGCACGCGACCTGATCGCCGCCGAAGCACAGCGCGCCGGCATGCCCTACGTCGAGCAGCGCTGGCTCGGCGGCATGCTGACCAACTTCAAGACCATCAAGACCTCGATCAAGCGCCTGAAGGACATGGAAGCCGCCATGGGCGACGGCACCCTCGAGAAGATGTCCAAGAAAGAAGCCCTGATGTTCCAGCGCGAGATGGAGAAGCTGCAGAAGTCCATCGGCGGCATCAAGGACATGGGTGGCATTCCGGACGCCATCTTCGTGGTCGACGTCGGCTACCACAAGGGCGCCATCACCGAAGCCGCCAAGCTGGGCATCCCGGTCATCGGCGTGGTCGATACCAACCATTCCCCGGAAGGCGTCACCTACGTGATCCCGGGCAATGACGACTCCTCCAAGGCCATCGCGCTGTACGCCCGCGGCGTCGCCGATGCGATCCTGGAAGGCCGTGCCAACGCCGTCAACGACGTCGTGGAAGCCATCAAGGGCGGCTCCGACGAATTCGTCGAGGTCAACGAGCAGGCCTGATGCCTCCAGCCCGGTCGAACCGGGCTGCGCCAAAAAGGGGCAACGATCGTTCGCCCCTTTTTTTCAATCCGAATTTTTGAATCGAACGGCATCCCGCGATGCCGCATGAACCAGGAGAATACGATGGCCGCAATTACTGCAGCGATGGTGGGTGAACTGCGCGCGAAAACCGACGCGCCGATGATGGAGTGCAAGAAGGCGCTGACCGAGGCCAACGGCGACATGAACAAGGCCGAAGAGATCCTGCGCGTCAAGCTGGGTTCCAAGGCTTCCAAGGCCGCTTCGCGCATCACCGCCGAAGGCGTGGTCGCCGCCTACATCGCCGGCAACACCGGCGCCCTGATCGAAGTGAACTGCGAGACCGACTTCGTCTCGAAGAACGACGACTTCCTGACCTTCTCGAACACCCTGGCCAAGCTGGTCGCCGAGAACAACCCGGCCGACGTGGCCGCCCTGTCGGCCCTGCCGCTGGACGGCAAGACCGTGGAAGAAGTGCGCTCCGCCCTGATCGGCAAGATCGGCGAGAACATGTCGATCCGCCGCTTCAAGCGTTTCGAGACCACCGGCAAACTGGCTTCCTACCTGCACGGCACCCGTATCGGCGTGATGGTCGATTTCGAAGGCGCCGACGAGCAGGCCGGCAAGGACGTCGCGATGCACGTCGCCGCGATGAAGCCGGTATCGCTGTCCGCCGAGGAAGTTCCGGCCGACCTGATCGAGAAAGAGCGCTCGATCGCTGCCCAGAAGGCCGCCGAATCCGGCAAGCCGGCCGACATCGTCGCCAAGATGGTCGAAGGCTCGGTCCAGAAATACCTGAAGGAAGTCTCGCTGCTGAACCAGCCGTTCGTGAAGAACGACAAGCAGACCGTCGAGCAGATGCTGAAGGCAGCCAACACCAAGGTGAAGGCATTCACGCTGTTCGTCGTCGGCGAAGGCATCGAGAAGAAGCAGGACGACTTTGCCGCGGAAGTGGCGGCGCAGGTCGCTGCCGCAAAGCAGCAGCAGGCGTAAGCAACAAAGAAAGCGGGCCGAAAGGCCCGTTTTTTTGACCTGGCGCGCCAGCCCGTCCCGGATGTTGCGCACGGTCAACCCCGCCGGATTGCAATCTGTTACGAGTATGAAGCGGCTTGCTGCAGATGGAATCCGGCCAGTCCAGTACAATGCTGGGCTGTACAGAATTTCAAGATTTTCGCCGGATTATCACTAGGAGCCCGATACATGACCACACCAGCTTACAAGCGCGTCCTCCTCAAACTCTCCGGTGAAGCCCTGATGGGCGACGATGCCTTCGGCATCAACCGTGCGACCATCGAGCGCATGGTGGCGGATGTGTCCGAGGTCGCGAAGCTGGGCGTCGAGCTGGCCATCGTCATCGGCGGCGGCAACATCTTCCGCGGCGTCGCGCCGGGCGCGCAGGGCATGGACCGCGCCACGGCCGACTACATGGGCATGCTGGCCACGGTCATGAATTCGCTGGCGCTGGCCGACGCGATGCGCCAGGTCGGCATGACCGCCCGCGTGATGTCGGCGATCAGCATCGAGCAGGTCGTCGAGCCGTACGTGCGCCCGAAGGCGCTGCAGTATCTCGAAGAGGGCAAGATCGTCATCTTCGCCGCCGGCACCGGCAATCCCTTCTTCACCACCGACACCGCCGCCGCGCTGCGCGGCTCCGAGATCGGCGCCGAGGTGGTGCTCAAGGCCACCAAGGTCGACGGCGTCTACAGCGCCGACCCGAAGAAGGATCCGGAAGCCACCCGTTACACCAGCATTTCGTTCGACGAGGCGATCTCCAAGCACCTGCAGGTGATGGACGCCACTGCCTTCGCGCTGTGCCGCGACCAGAAGCTGCCGATCAAGGTGTTCTCGATCGTCAAGCCGGGCGCGTTGCACCGCGTGGTGATGGGCGAGGACGAAGGCACCCTGGTTCACGTTTGACACGGGGCGCCGCTGGCGCGACCACGCGCCGCCGTCCCTGACTTGTTTGCATTTGAGGAGAACAATATGGCAGTAGCAGAAGTCAAGAAGAGTGCCGAGCAGAAGATGCAGAAGTCGATCGAGACGCTCAAGGCCGACCTGGCCAAGATCCGTACCGGCCGCGCGCATACCGGCATCCTCGACCACGTGATGGTCGACTACTACGGCAACCCGACGCCGATCGGCCAGGTGGCCAACCTCACCCTGATCGATGCCCGCACCATCGGCGTGCAGCCGTGGGAGAAGAAGATGGTCTCGGTGGTCGAGAAGGCGATCCGCGAATCCGACCTCGGCCTGAATCCGTCCACCCAGGGCGACCTGATCCGCGTGCCGACCCCGGCCCTGACCGAAGAGCGCCGCAAGGAGCTGGTCAAGGTCGCCAAGGGCGAAGCCGAGGGCGCCAAGGTCGCGATCCGCAACGTGCGCCGCGATGCCAACGAAGCCCTCAAGAAGCTGGTCAAGGACAAGGCCTGCTCCGAGGACGACGAGCGCCGCGCGCAGGACGACGTGCAGAAGCTGACCGACAAATTCGTCGCCGAAGCCGACAAGCTGCTGGCGGACAAGGAAAAGGACATCATGACGGTCTGACGGCCGTCGCGTCCCTTCCTCCCCACAACAGACGCCATCCATGACCCATACCAGCTCCACGCAGGCCATTCCCGATGTGCAGGGCGTACCCCGCCACATCGCCATCATCATGGACGGCAACGGCCGCTGGGCGACGCGCCGCTTCCTGCCGCGCGTCGCCGGCCACGTCAAGGGCGTCGAGGCCGTGCGCGGCATCGTCGAGGCCTGCGTCAAGCGCGGCGTCGAATACCTGACGCTGTTCGCCTTCAGCTCCGAGAACTGGCGCCGTCCCGCCGAAGAGGTGTCGCTGCTCATGCGCCTGTTCGTCACCGCGCTCGAGCGCGAGGTCTCGAAGATGCATGCCAACGACATCCGCCTGAAGGTGGTCGGCGACCTGTCACGCTTCGACGACAAGCTGCGCGAGATGATCAACGAGGCCGAGCGCAAGACCGCGAACAACAAGCGCATGACCGTCACCGTCTGCGCCAACTACGGCGGCCGCTGGGACATCATGCAGGCCACCGGCAAGATGGTCGCGGCCAACCCCGGCGTCACCGAGTTCACCGAAGAGATGCTGGCGCCGCACCTGTCGATGGCCTACGCGCCCGAGCCCGACCTGTTCATCCGCACCGGCGGCGAGGAGCGCATCTCCAATTTCCTGCTCTGGCAGCTGGCCTATTCGGAGCTGTATTTCACCGATACCTTCTGGCCCGACTTCGACGACGAGAAGCTCGGCGAGGCGATCGCATCCTATGCACGCCGCGAGCGGCGCTTCGGCCGCACCAGCGAGCAGGTCACCGAGCACAAGAAGGCATCCTGATGCTCAAGGCGCGCGTCATCACGGCGGTCGTCCTGCTGGTCTTCCTGCTCGGCATCCTCGCATTCCGTTCCACTCCGCTGTTCGTGGCCGCCGCCACGCTGTTCTTCGGCGCCGCCACCTGGGAAAGCTATCGCCTGTTCGGCAACCGCCAGGCCGTCTTCGGCGGCGTGATGTGGGCGGCCGCCTTCGTGTTCCTCGCCTGGCAGAACACCTTCTCGCAGGCGCCGGTGCTCTATGTCATCTGCGGCCTGATCTTCCTGCTGCGCCTGGCGCCGTCCCTGAAGCTCGGCCTGCCGCCGCTGGAGGGTTTGCGCAACCGCATGCTCGGCTTCACCTATGGCATCGCCATTCTCGGCTGCTTCGGCGCCATCGTGGTGCTGTTCCAGCGCTCGCCCGTCTACCTGGTATCGGCCATGGCCATCGTCTGGGTCGCCGACATCGGCGCCTATTTCGCCGGCAAGGCGTTCGGCAAGCACAAGCTGGCGCCGTCGATTTCCCCCGGCAAGTCCTGGGAGGGCGCGATCGGCGGCTGGATCGCCGTGCTGGTCCTGGCCGCCGCGGCCGCCGTCACGCCGCAGCTGTCCGGTACCTATCCGGCGCACCTGCTGGCGCGCGCGGGGTGGGGCGGCTTCCTGTTCGCCATGACCGTGCTGGTGGCCGCCAGCGTCGTTGGCGACCTGTTCGAATCCCAGCTCAAGCGCCGCATCGGCATGAAGGACAGCAGCAATCTGCTGCCCGGCCACGGCGGCGTGCTCGACCGCATCGATGCCCTGATCCCGGCCTTGCCGCTGGCGGTGCTGTTCGACACCTGGATGTAATATCCCCGCATCATGCAAAACGTCACCATCCTCGGCGCCACCGGCTCCATCGGCGTGTCCACGCTCGACGTGCTGGCGCGCCACCCGGACCGTTACCGCGTCCACGCGCTGTCGGCGCACCAGCGGGTCGACGAACTGGCTGAGCAATGCCGGCGCTTTGCGCCGCGGCGCGCCGTCGTCGGCACCCCGCAGGCGGCCGACCGGCTGCGCGCGCTGCTGCGCGAGAGCCATTCCGCCATCCAGATCGACCACGGCGAAGCCGCGCTCTGCGACATCGCCAGCGAAGCGGCCTGCGACACCGTGATGGCCGCCATCGTCGGCGCCGCCGGCCTGGCGCCGACGCTCGCCGCCGCGCGCGCCGGCAAGAAGGTGCTGCTGGCCAACAAGGAAGCGCTGGTGATGTCCGGCCGGCTGTTCATGGACGCGGTGACCGCCAGCGGCGCCACGCTGTTGCCGATCGACAGCGAGCACAATGCGATCTTCCAGTGCATGCCGTCGTCCTGGCAGGGCGCGCAGGGCGGCGACCCGGCGACGCACGGCATTTCCCGCATCCTGCTGACGGCGTCGGGCGGCCCGTTCCGCACGCGCGCGGTCGAGTCCCTCGACCAGGTCACGCCGGAAGAGGCCGTCGCCCATCCGAACTGGGTGATGGGGCGCAAGATCTCCGTCGACTCGGCGACGATGATGAACAAGGGCCTGGAAGTGATCGAAGCCCACTGGCTGTTCGGCGCCTCGGCGGCGCAGATCGAGGTGGTGATCCATCCGCAGAGCGTGATCCATTCGATGGTGGCCTATGTCGACGGCTCGGTGCTGGCCCAGCTCGGCAATCCCGACATGCGCACGCCGATCGCCCATGCGCTGGCCTATCCGGAACGCATCGCCTCCGGCGTCGCGCCGGTCGACCTGGCAAAGATCGCCACGCTGGCCTTCGAGCGCCCGGATTTCCAGCGCTTCCCCTGCCTGCGGTTGGCCTACGAGGCACTCGAGGCGGGCGGCACCGCGCCGGCCATCCTGAACGCGGCCAATGAAATCGCTGTCGAAGCCTTCCTGAATCACCGGATCGGCTTCCGCCAGATCGACCGCGTCATCGCCCGCGTGATGGAGCGGCTGCCACACACCGACGTGTCCGATATCGACGGCCTGCTCGCGCAGGACCGTGCCGCGCGCGAGCTCGCCATCGCTTCGCTATGATCTTCCTGCAAAAACTGCTTGCCTTCGTCGTCGTGCTCGGCACGCTCGTCGTCGTGCACGAGCTCGGCCATTACCTGGTCGCGCGCTGGTGCGGCGTCAAGGTGCTGCGCTTCTCGGTCGGCATGGGCAAGGTCGTCTGGTCGCGCCGATTCGGCCGCGACCAGACCGAATGGGCCGTCTCGCTGCTGCCGCTGGGCGGTTACGTGAAGATGCTCGATGCGCGCGACGCCGAACAGGGCGCCATCGCGGAACAGGATCTGGCGCGCGAGTTCACGCGCCAGTCGGTCTGGAAACGCATCGCCATCGTCGCCGCCGGCCCGATCGCCAACTTCCTGCTGGCCATCGTCGTCTTCGCCGGCCTGTTCATGCACGGCATCCCCGAGCCCGCGGCACGCCTGCGCGCGGTGGCTGCCGGCACGCCCGCGTACGAGGCCGGGCTGCGCGGTGGAGAGCTGGTCACCGCCATCGACGGCGAGCCGGTGCGCGCCTGGTCCGACCTGCGCTGGGCGCTGCTGCGCGCCGCCGTCGACCGCGCGCCGGTCCGGCTCGATACCGAACGCCCCAATCCCGCCGATGCCGAGGGCAAGCTCATCGACAGCGTTACGCTGCATTTCGACCGCCTGACGCAGGAAGACCTGGAAGCCGACTTCCTCGGCAAGGCCGGCATCGCGCTGGCCCCGCCCCCCGCCGTCATCGGCGAACCCGGCAAGGATGGTCCGGCCGCGCGCGCCGGCCTGCGCAAGGGCGACCGCATCGTCGCCATCGACGGTGCGCCGGTATCCGACGGCGCCGCCATGGTGGAGACGATCCGCAAGTCGGCTGGCAGGGCGCTCGAGCTGACCATCGTGCGCGGCAGGGAAGAGCGCACCCTCAGCGTCACGCCTGTCGTCGCGCAGCACAACGGCCAGGAGATCGGCCGCATCGAGGCGCCGCTGCAGCCCGAGCTGGTCGAGGTCAGCGCCGGCCCGGTCGGCGCACTCGGCAAGGGTGTCGAGCACACCTGGGAGATGTCGGTTTTCACGGTGAAGATGATTGGCAAAATGCTAACCGGCGAAGCATCCTTCAAGAACATCACCGGCCCCATCACGATCGCCGATTACGCGGGTCAGACCGCGAGCATCGGCATCGTCAGTTTTCTGAGCTTCATCGCTCTGGTGAGCATCAGTCTCGGGGTCATGAACCTGCTCCCGATTCCGGTTCTGGATGGGGGTCTTTTGTTGTATTATTCGCTGGAAGTTTTGACCGGACGCCCCGTTTCCGAACGCGTCGGCGAGCTGGCGCAACGCGCCGGCCTGGGCATCCTGGTCACTCTGATGGTCGTCGCCGTCTTCAACGACATAGTCCGGCTCATTTCCTAGGGAGCAGTCCTGCCGCCGGCCCAGGCCACCCGGACGACCGTCTCACAAGAATTCATTACATTACGAAGCCAATGAAATTACATTCCGCGCGCTCCTTTTTGCCGCAGTTTCCCCGACGTCTCATCGCCATCGCAGCATTCGCCCTCGTTTCCGGCCACGCTCTGGCAGTCGAGCCGTTCGCCATCAAGGACATCCGCGTGGAAGGTCTGCAGCGTACCGAGGCAGGCACCGTCTTCTCCTATCTCCCGGTGCGGGTGGGCGACACCTATAACGACGACAAGGGTATCAGCGCCATCCGCGCGCTGTACGCGACCGGCTTCTTCAAGGACGTGCGCCTGGAGATCGAAGGCGACGTGCTGGTGGTGATCGTCGACGAGCGTCCGGCGATCAATGCCGTCGACTTCGTCGGCACCAAGGAATTCGACAAGGACCAGCTCACCAAGGCCATGAAGGAGATCGGCCTGGGCGAGGCGCGCATCTTCGACCGCTCGCTGCTCGAGCGCGCCGAACAGGAACTCAAGCGACAGTACCTGTCGCGCGGCCTGTACGGCGTGCAGGCATCGACCACCATCACCCCGCTGGAACGCAACCGCGTCAACATCACCTTCAACGTCGACGAGGGCGAAGTCGCCCGCATCCGCAAGATCAGCATCGTCGGCAACAAGGCCTTCCAGGAAAAGGAACTGCTCGAGCTGATGGACCTGCGCACGCCGGGATGGTTCACCTGGTACACCAAGGCCGACCAGTACTCCAAGCAGAAGCTGACCGGTGACATCGAGACGCTGCGCTCGTTCTACCTGAACCGCGGCTACATCGAGATGCAGGTCGAATCGACCCAGGTGTCGATCACGCCGGACAAGAAAGACATCTACATCACGGTCAACATCACCGAGGGCGAGAAGTACACCGTCTCGAACGTCAAGCTCGAGGGGGAGATGTTCGGCCGCGAGGAAGAGCTGCGCTCGCTGGTGCTGCTGCGCCAGGGGCAGGTGTATTCCGGCGACCGCCTGGCCGCCAGCACAAAGCTGATCTCGGAGCGCCTGGGCAACTTCGGCTACGCGTTCGCCAACGTCAACGCCAATCCGGAGATCGATCGCGAGAAGAAGGAAGTCGCCTTCACCATCCTGGTCGACCCGGGCAAGCGCGTCTATGTCCGCCGCATCAACATCTCCGGCAACACCCGGACGCGCGACGAGGTCGTGCGCCGCGAATTCCGCCAGTTCGAGAATTCCTGGTACGACGGCGAGCGCATCAAGCTGTCGCGCGACCGCGTCGACCGCCTCGGCTACTTCAAGGAAGTGACCATCGAGACGCCGGAAGTGCCGGCCAGCCCGGATCAGGTCGACGTCAACCTCGCCGTGACCGAGAAGCCGACCGGCAACATCATGCTCGGCGCCGGCTACTCCAGCAGCGAGCGCCTGACCATCACCGGCGCGATCCAGCAGGCCAACGCCTTCGGCAGCGGCAACACCATCGGCCTCGAGGTCAACACCAGCCAGCTGAACCGCACGCTGGCGCTGTCGCAGTTCAATCCGTATTTCACCGACGACGGCATCAGCCGCAGCTTCGAGGTCTTCTACCGCACCTCGCGCCCGCCGCTGGTCAACACCGGCGACTACAAGATCACCTCCGCCGGCGGCAACATCCGCTTCGGCGTGCCGTTCTCCGAACTCGATACCGTGTATTTCGGCATCGGCGGCGAGATGACCAAGGTGCAGGCCTACCGCAACACGCCGGGCTACATCGACAGCCCGCAGGTCTACCTGGACTACGTCGACCGCTTCGGCAACGGCAGCACCGCGTCCACCAAGAGCTTCCCGTTCACCGTCGCCTGGCAGCGCGACAGCCGCGACAGCGCCGTCACGCCGTCGATCGGCCGCATGCACCGCATCAACCTGGAGATCGCTCCGGCCGGAGATCTGCGCTACTACCGTGCGCTGTACAACGGCCAGCTGTACCGTCCGCTGGCGAGCTGGATGACGCTCGCGCTGAACGGCGAGTTCAATTACGGCCGCGGCCTGGGCGGCAAGCCGTATCCGGTGTTCAAGAATTTCTATGCCGGCGGCATGGGCTCGGTGCGTGCCTACGAGAGCTCCTCGCTCGGCCCGCGCACCAGCTACGGCGACCCGGCCGGCGGCTCGTCGCGCATCATCATGAACGCCGAACTGCAGTTTCCGTTCCCGGGCTCGGGCAAGGACCGCAGCCTGCGCTGGTACACCTTCCTGGACGGCGGCAACGTGTGGGCGGAAGGCGAGAAGATCCAGCTCAAGAACATGCGCTTCGGCGCCGGCATCGGCATCAGCTGGATCGCCCCGATCGGACCGATGAAGCTCTCCTTCGGCCGTCCGCTCAATGCGAAGCCGGGCGACCGCACCCAGAACTTCCAGTTCCAGATGGGCACCGGCTTTTGACGAGTCTGGCATAATGCCGGCCTGAGGCCTGCAAACGTTTCACGGAGAATCACCTTGAAATCTCTCATCCAGTCACAGATCCTGTCCAAGGTCGCCGCGCTGTGCGCGATCTCCGTTCTGATGGCAGGAAACGCCGTGGCGCAGGATTCCCGCGTCGGCTTCGTGAGCTCGGAGCGCATCCTGCGCGACGCCGCGCCGGCCAAGGCCGCGATGCTGAAGATCGAGCAGGAATTCTCCAAGCGCGAAAAGGAGCTGCAGGACATGGCGTCGCGCCTGAAGACCCTGTCCGACAAGCTGGACAAGGACCTGGCCGTCCTGTCCGATTCCGAGCGCCTCAAGCGCCAGCGCGAGCTGGCCGATCTCGACAAGGATTTCCAGCGCAAGCAGCGCGAGTTCCGCGAAGACCTGAACCAGCGCCGCAACGAGGAACTGAGCATCGTCCTCGACCGCGTCAACAAGGTGATCAAGCAGATCGCCGAGCAGGAAAAGTACGACATGGTCTTCCAGGAAGCCGCGTACGTGAATCCGCGCGTCGACATCACCGACAAGGTCCTGAAGGCGCTGAGCAAGTAAGCCAGTAACGCAAGGCGACGGGATGCCGTTCGACCGGCCGCCCGCGCATCCGCACAACCCCGCGGGACCGCCACGGCCGCGCAGCGTCGCAGCATGCAGCCCGGGCGGTGCCGCCGACTCTGAAGAAGGCCCCGATGAGCACTCGGCTGCATCAATTGGTCGAACGGCTGGGCGGCCAGCTGATCGGCGACGGGCAGATCGAGGTGACCGGCATCGCGCCGCTCGATGACGCCACCCCGTCGCACATCACGTTCCTGTCCAATCCCAAGTTCCGCAGCAAGGCCGCCCAGACCAAGGCCGCGGCGCTGATCCTCCATCCCGCCGACGATGCCGTGGTCGGGCCGGACTATGCCGGCGCCCGCGTCGTCACCTCCAATCCGTATGCCTGGTTCGCCCGCGCGGCGCAGTATTTCGAGGAGCTGAACGGCTTCCGCCCCGCGCCCGGCATCCATCCGTCCGCGGTCGTCGATCCGGCCGCGCGCGTGGCCGCGACCGCCTTCATCGGGCCGCATGCGGTGATCGAGGCCGGTGCCGCGGTCGGCGAGCACTGCCGCATCGATGCCGGCTGCTACGTGGGGCGCGGCGCCCGCGTCGGCGCCGGCACGCATTTCCATGCACGCGTGACTTTCCATGCCGGCTGCCGCATCGGCGAACGCGGCATCATCCATTCGGGGGCGGTGATCGGCGCCGATGGCTTCGGCTTCGCCAACGAAGGCGGCGCCTGGATCAAGATCCCGCAGACCGGCGGCGTGGACATCGGCGACGATGTCGAGATCGGCGCCAACACCACGATCGACCGCGGCGCGCTGGCCGACACCGTCATCGAGGATGGCGTCAAGCTCGACAACCAGATCCAGATCGGCCACAACTGCCACATCGGCGCGCACACCGCGATGGCCGGCTGCGTCGGCGTGGCCGGCAGCGCGAAGATCGGCAAATACTGCACCTTCGGCGGCGCCGCGATGATCCTCGGGCACCTGACCATCGCCGACCGCGTCCACATTTCCTCCGGCAGCCTGGTGTCGCGCTCGATCGCCGAGCCCGGCCAGTACACCGGCATCTATCCGCTGGCCAAGAACGCCGACTGGGAGAAGAGCGCGGTCATCGTGCGCAATCTCTCGTCCATGCGTGAGAAAATCCGCGAACTCGAAAAACAGCTCAACGCTCTCTCCCCATCACGTCCTCAACAACAGAACGACAATGACTAACACCGAATCGAAAACCCTCGACATCTGCCAGATCAAGGAATACCTGCCGCACCGCTATCCGCTGCTGCTGGTGGACCGCGTGCTCGACTGGGAGTCCGGCAAGAGCATCACGGCGATCAAGAACGTCACCGTGAACGAGGAATTCTTCAACGGCCATTTCCCGCACAAGCCGGTGATGCCGGGCGTGCTGATGATCGAGGCGCTGGCCCAGACCGCCGCGCTGCTGTCCTTCCTCACGATGGGCACCAAGCCGGACGACAAGAGCGTCGTCTATTTCGTCGGCATCGACGGCGCGCGCTTCAAGCGTCCGGTCGAGCCGGGCGACCAGCTGAAGATGCAGGTCGAGATTCTGCGCACCGCGCGCGGCATCTGGAAGTACAAGGCCCAGGCCACCGTCGACGGCCAGGTGGCCGTCGAGGCCGAGCTGATGTGCACGATGCGCAGCGCGGCCGACGCCAGCCAACCCGCGGGGCAATGATGACCACCATCCATCCGACCGCCATCGTCGATCCGAAGGCCGAGCTCGACCCGACCGTCGAGGTCGGACCCTATGCCATCATCGGGCCGAAGGTGAGGATCGGCGCGCGCACGAAGATCGGCGCGCACGTCGTCGTCGACGGCAACACCACCATCGGCGCGGACAACGTGTTCCATCCGTTCTCCTCGATCGGCGGCCCGCCGCAGGACAAGAAATACGCCGGCGAGGACACCCGCCTGGAGATCGGCGACCGCAACCTGGTGCGCGAGTTCTGCACCTTCAACTGCGGCACCGTGCAGGACCGGGGCCTGACGAAAATCGGCAGCGACAACTGGCTGCTGGCCTACGTGCACGTGGCGCACGACTGCGTGGTCGGCAACCATACGATCTTCTCGAACAATGCCGCACTGGCCGGCCATGTGCACGTCGGCGACTGGGTGATCATGAGCGGCTTCTCTGCCGTGCACCAGTTCTGCAAGATCGGCGCGCATGCCTTCGTCGGCATGAACACCAGCCTCACGCAGGACGTGCCGCCCTTCGTGCTGGTGTCGGGCAACCCGGCCGAGCCGCATGGCATCAATATCGAGGGCCTCAAGCGCCGTGGCTTCACGCGCGAGCAGATCGGCGACCTGCGCAATGCGTACAAGCTGATCTACAAGCAGGGCCTGTCGCTCGACGATGCGAAGGCGGCGATCGCGAAGGAGGAGGGCGACAAGCCGGCTTCCGCCGATCACCTGCGCGCGATGCGCGAATTCCTCGACCAGTCCGCACGTGGCATCGTCCGCTGACCTGAGGATCGCCATGGTCGCCGGGGAAACCTCCGGCGACCTCCTGGCCTCGCGCATGCTGTCCGGCCTGCGGCCGCAGGTGCCGGACGCGCTGATCCACGGCATCGGCGGCCCGCGCATGGCCGAGCACGGCTTCGTGTCCGACTGGCCGATGGACAAGCTCGCCGTGCGCGGCCTGTTCGAGGTGCTGGCGCACTACCGCGAGATCAAGGGCATCCAGAACGCGCTGCGCGACCGCCTGCTGGCGGAGCGGCCGGCGGTGTTCATCGGCGTCGACGCGCCCGACTTCAATCTGGGGCTTGAGCTGCAGCTCAAGCAGGCCGGCATACCGACCATGCATTTCATCGGCCCGTCGATCTGGGCCTGGCGCGGAGGACGGATCCGGAAGATCCAGAAGGCGGTCAGCCACATGCTGGTGGTGTTCCCCTTCGAGGAAGAAATCTACCGCCAGGCCGGCATCCCGGCCACCTACGTCGGCCATCCGCTGGCCGAGGTGATCCCGATGGAGCCCGACGTCGCGGCGGCGCGGCAGTCGCTGGGCCTTTCGGCCGATGCGCGCGTGGTGGCGATCCTGCCGGGCAGCCGCATGTCGGAACTCAAGTACAACAGCGTGGCCTTCGTCGGCGCCGCCCAGGAACTGCTGCGCCGCGACCCCGCCCTGCGCTTCGTCGCGCCGATGGCCGGCGGAAGGCAGACGCAGTATTTCCGCGAGCTGGTCGCCCAGGCCGGCCTGTCGCATGTGCCGGTGCAGGTCACCGACGGCGGCTCGCATGCGGCGATGGCGGCGGCCGACGCGGTGCTGGTCGCTTCCGGCACGGCCACGCTCGAGGTCGCGCTGTTCAAGAAGCCGATGGTGATCGGCTACAAGATGCTGGCGGCGTCATGGCACATCCTGCGCCACATGGGCTACCAGCCGTGGGTGGGCCTGCCGAACATCCTGGCGCGCGATTTCCTGGTGCCGGAACTGCTGCAGGACCGGGCCACGCCGCAGGCGCTGGCCGATGCGCTGTGGCAGCAGCTCGACGACGGCAACCGGCGCGAGATGCTGCGCCAGCGCTTCACGGACATGCATCATTCCCTGTTGCGCAATACGGCGCAGGTCAGCGCCCAGGCGGTGCTCGACGTGATCGCCGGGCGGGGACGCTGATGGGCCGCCGCGCCACGTCCGCGGAAGCAATGCCGTCGCTGTTCGGCCATGACGGCCACGTGATCTGCGGCGTCGACGAGGCCGGCCGCGGCCCGCTGGCCGGGCCGGTGTTCGCCGCCGCCGTGATCCTCGACCCCGACCGGCCGATCGACGGCCTGCGCGATTCCAAGAAGCTCAACGAGGCGCAGCGCGATACGCTCGCGGAACAGATCCGCGAACGCGCGCTGGCCTGGTGCATCGCGCAGAGTTCCGAGGAAGAGATCGACCGGCTCAACATCCTGCACGCGACCATGCTGGCGATGCGGCGCGCCATCGAAGGCCTCTCGGTGACGCCGACGCTGGCGCTGATCGACGGCAACCGCTGCCCGGTGGTCAACGTGCTGACCGAGGCGATCGTCAAGGGCGACGACAAGGTGCCGGCGATCTCGGCGGCATCGATCCTGGCCAAGACGGCGCGCGATGCCGCCCTGATGGAACTGCACGCGGCCTATCCGCAGTACGCCTTCGACCTGCACAAGGGCTATCCGACGCCGCTGCACCTGGAGCGCCTGCGCCAGCACGGCGCCTCGCCGGTGCATCGCAAGTCGTATGCGCCGGTGCGCGAGGCGCTCGCGTCGGGCGCCGGCGGCCATCCGGCCTCGGCCTGGGACGAATGAGGACACCATGAAGCGCAAGCACATCATGTCGCGCGACAATCCGGTCTACAAGGACCTGAGGCAGCTGGCCACCAGCTCGCAGGCGCGCCGCAAGGCGGGACGCACCCTGCTCGACGGCGTGCACCTGTGCGAAGCCTACCTGGACATGCTCGGCATGCCGATCCAGTGCATCGCCAGCGAATCGGCGCTCGCCGGCGCGGAAGTGCCCGGCGTGGTCGCCCGCTGCGAGGCCGGCGGCGCCGCGACCGTCATCCTGCCGGATGCGCTCTACCACGCGGTCAGCCAGGTGGAGAACGGGGTCGGGCTGATGTTCGTCATCGACACGCCGCAACCGGCATTCCCGCGCACGCTCGACAAATCCGCCATCCTGCTCGACAACCTGCAGGACCCCGGTAACCTCGGCTCCATCCTGCGCAGCGCCGCGGCGGCCGGCATCGAATACGTCTTCTGCGGCCATGGCACCGCCTTCGCCTGGTCGCCCAAGGTATTGCGTGCCGGCATGGGCGCGCATTTCCTGCTGAAGATCTTCGAACATGTCGACCTTGCGCCGCTGGTGGCGGGCGCGGCCATCCCGGTGCTGGCGACCAGTTCGCATGCGACGAAGCGGCTGTACGAACTCGACCTGCGCGGCGAGGTGGCCTGGCTGTTCGGCCACGAAGGGCAGGGCGTGTCGGAGGAGCTGATCGCGCAGGCGACCGAGCGGGTGGCGATCCCGCACCTGGGCAAGGTTGAATCGCTGAATGTCGCGGCCAGCGCGGCGGTGTGCTTCTTCGAGCAGGTCAGGCAGAAAACGGTCTGATCGGATCGCTTGCGCCCTGCAAGCGAGGCCGATCTGGGCGGCGCGAGGAAGGTTGACCGTCAGGCCTGCAGCGCCGGTACCTCCTGGGCCTGCATGCGCACATAGACCAGCCCGGGAGAGATGCAGCATTCCTCGTCGTTCGCCGCCAGCGCGCTGTCCGACGGGCAGACACGATCGAATCGGTAATAGCTTCCGTCGATGACCGCGTAACGGAAAATGGGTACATCGAGATAACGGCCGATCGGTTCGAACAGCTTCTCCGCCTGGTCGAAACGCGGCCGGCGCGAGCCTGCCTGCATCGCCATGCGCCGATGCGAACGACTGTTCTCTTCGATATCGGCCTCAACCTTGCTCAGGCCGTCCTTCATGGCCCAGAAAAGGCAGAACAGGCCGATCCACAACAGGATTTCGGTAACGATGAGATCCATGGCGCACTCCCGGGGCTTCGCATCTGGCTGGCAATCGCTACTTACCGTTATAGCTCACACGTAAGTTTCGTGTAAGCTGATTGTAAGCTTTGCGTAAGTTTTTGACGGCGTGTGGCGAATATGACGCACCCGGGAGGGGCCAGGTTCGGTGCAGTCCTCAATAGGCGCGCTTGTCGAGCTTGATCTCCTGCAGGATCATGGCGGCGATCTCTTCGATGGACTTGGCGGTCGAGGACATCCAGCGGATGCCTTCCCGCTTCATGAGCTTTTCGGCCTCGTTCACTTCATAGCGGCAGTTCTCCGGCGCCGCATACTTGCTGCCCGGACGGCGCTCGTTGCGCACCTCCGACAGGCGGTCCGGCGCGATCGTCAGGCCGAAGATCTTTCCCTTGAACTGCACCAGCGCGCTGGGCAGCTTGCCGCGCTCGAAATCCTCCGGAATCAGCGGATAGTTGGCCGCCTTGATCCCGTATTGCATGGCGAGATACAGGCTGGTCGGCGTCTTTCCGCATCGCGAAACGCCGACCAGGATCACGTCCGCCGAGGCCAGGTTGGCGTGCGACTGGCCGTCGTCGTGGGCCAGCGAATAATTGATCGCCTCGATGCGGCGGTTGTACTCGTCGCTGTCGGCGATGTTGTGGCTGCGGCCGATGGTATGGGTGGACTTGATGCCCAGTTCCTGCTCCAGCGGATCGACGAAGGTCTGGATCAGGTCCATGTGCATGCCCTTGGACTGGCGGATCACGGTCGACAGATCCGACTTCACCAGGGTCGAGAACACGATCGGCCGCACCCCGTCGGCATGGAAGGCGTCGTTGATGCGCCGCACGGCCTCGTAAGCCTTGTCGAGCGTGTCGACGAACGGCAGGCGGATTTCCCGGAAGCGCAGCTCGAACTGGGTCAGGACCGCATGGCCGAAGGTTTCGGCGGTGATGCCGGTGCCGTCCGATACGAAAAAGACGGTGCGGTCGGCCGGGGGCAGGGGATGGGGGGCGGCGTTGGGCATGAGTTGACGGATGACGAAAGGGCTCGAAAAAAGTGTGTGCGCTGCACCGCAAAAATCGATTGCAGCCTGTAAAATGGCAAGCAACCTATTTCACCGCGCCGCACAAAGAATAACAAAATCCGCTGGCAGCCGAGGACAACGTGAAGATTTCTCATCATCAAACTAGGGGTAGTTATGTCCAACGCAGTTCAGTCTGGCATTGTCCAGGGGGTGACGTACGTCGCGTCGTTTGACCAACTCAGGATGACGGACGTCGAGTCCGTCGGCGGAAAAAATGCATCGCTCGGCGAGATGATTTCCCAGCTCGCCGGCGCCGGTGTGCGCGTGCCGGGCGGTTTCGCCACCACGGCACTGGCTTTCCGCGATTTCCTTTCCCATAGCGTCGACGGCGGCAAGCCGCTGGCCGAGCGCATTGCCGACCGCCTCGAAACGCTCGACGTCGACGACGTGCGCGCGCTCGCCCAGGCTGGCGCGGAAATCCGCCAGTGGATCATCGACACGCCTTTCCAGCCGCGCTTGCAGGAAGAAATTGTCGAGTTCTATCAAAAGCTTGTCGCCGATTCTTCGAGCGAAGTCTCGTTCGCCGTGCGTTCGTCCGCGACCGCCGAGGACCTGCCTGACGCTTCCTTCGCAGGCCAGCAGGAGACCTTCCTGAATGTCGTCGGCATCGACAACGTGCTCGAGGCGATCAAGCACGTGTTCGCGTCGCTCTACAACGACCGCGCCATTTCCTACCGCGTCCACAAGGGCTTCACCCATGCAGAGGTGGCGCTGTCGGCCGGGGTCCAGCGCATGGTGCGTTCCGACCTGGCGTCCTCCGGCGTGATGTTCACCATGGACACCGAATCCGGCTTCCAGGACGTGGTCTTCATCACCTCCAGCTACGGCCTCGGCGAAACCGTGGTGCAGGGTGCCGTGAACCCGGACGAGTTCTATGTGCACAAGCCGATGCTCGAGCAGGGCAAGCTGCCGATCATCCGCCGCAACATCGGCTCCAAGCTGATCAGGATGGAATTCACCGGCGAAGCCAAGGCCGGCCGCTCGGTCAAGACCGTCGACGTGCCGATCGAGCAGCGCAACCGCTATTCGCTGGCCGACCAGGAAGTGATCGAGCTGGCGAAATACGCCATGATCATCGAGAAGCACTATGGCCGCCCGATGGACATCGAGTGGGGCAAGGATGGCCGCGACGGCAAGCTGTACATCCTGCAGGCCCGCCCGGAAACCGTGAAATCGCAGCAGAAGCACGGCGATGCCCAGCAGCGCTTCAAGCTCAAGGGCAGCGGCACCGTGCTGACCCACGGTCGCGCGATCGGCCAGAAGATCGGCGCCGGCCCGGTGCGCGTGATCACCGATCCGTCCGAGATGGAACGTGTGCAGCCCGGCGACGTGCTGGTGGCCGACATGACCGACCCGAACTGGGAGCCGGTGATGAAGCGCGCCGCCGCCATCGTGACCAACCGCGGCGGCCGCACCTGCCACGCGGCGATCATCGCCCGCGAGCTCGGCGTGCCGGCGGTGGTCGGCTGCGGCAACGCCACCGAAGTGCTCAAGGACGGTACCCTGGTGACCGTGTCCTGCGCAGAGGGAGACGAGGGCAAGATCTACGACGGCCTGCTCGAGACCGAAGTGACGGAGGTGGTGCGCGGCAACCTGCCGGAGCTGCCGGTCAAGATCATGATGAACGTCGGCAATCCGCAGCTGGCCTTCGAGTTCCAGTCCACGCCGAACGGCGGCGTCGGCCTGGCGCGCCTGGAGTTCATCATCAACAACAACATCGGCGTGCATCCGAAGGCGATTCTCGAGTATCCGAACATCGATGCCGACCTGAAGAAGGCGGTCGAGTCGGTCGCGCGCGGCCATGCCTCGCCGAAGGCGTTCTACATCGACAAGCTGGCCGAGGGCGTGGCGACCATCGCCGCGGCATTCTGGCCCAAGCCGGTGATCGTGCGCCTGTCGGACTTCAAGTCGAACGAGTACAAGAAGCTGATCGGCGGTTCGCGCTACGAGCCGGACGAAGAGAACCCGATGCTCGGCTTCCGCGGCGCGGCGCGCTACCTGGCGGAAGACTTCGCCGAGGCCTTCGAGATGGAATGCCGCGCGATGAAGCGGGTGCGCGACGAGATGGGTCTGACCAACGTCGAGATCATGGTGCCCTTCGTGCGCACCCTGGGTCAGGCGGAGAAGGTGGTCAACCTGCTGGCGAAATACGGCCTCAGGCGCGGCGAGAACGGCCTGCGCCTCATCATGATGTGCGAGGTGCCGTCCAACGCGATCCTGGCCGAGCAGTTCCTCGAGTTCTTCGACGGCTTCTCGATCGGTTCGAACGACCTGACCCAGCTGACGCTTGGCCTGGACCGCGACTCCGGCATGGAGCTGCTGGCCGCCGACTTCGACGAGCGCGACCCCGCGGTCCGTTCGCTGCTGTCGCGCGCCATCTCGGCCTGCCGCGCCCAGGGCAAGTACGTCGGCATCTGCGGCCAGGGGCCGTCGGACCATCCCGACTTCGCCGAATGGCTGATGCAGGAGGGCATCGCGTCGATCTCGCTGAACCCGGATTGCGTGGTCGATACCTGGCAGCAGCTGGCCGCGGTCAGGAAGTGACGCGAAGGATGCCGTAGCGTCTTCCGCAGGATGCGATCGACGGGGGCATGCAGCAATGCATGTCCCCGTTTTTCATGGGCGTCGCCTGGCGTTGGGTGGATGACACATCGGGCCGTGGAAACCTGCGATCGGCCCGGATGTCGTAGGCGTTTCATGAAAGATCGCTTAGACTACGCCCGATCCGAATCAACAATAACAAGATCGAAGAAGACCAAGAATGTGGTTCCGACTCCCATCCCCCGCTGCCGCAAGGTCCCGGGGGATTGTTTTTTTGCAACCGCAATTGATGCATACTTCAACGACGACAATGACAAGGAGGAAATCATGAGCGACTGGATGCTCTGGCTTGCGCTGGCCGGCGGCCTCGTCATCTTCGAACTCTTCACCGGCACGTTCTACCTGCTGATGATCGCGATCGGCTTTGCTGCCGGCGGACTGGCAGCCTGGAGCGGTGCCGGCATTGCGGTCCAGCTGGTGGTGGGCGGCGTGGTCGGCGTGATCGCCACCGGCATCCTGCACCGCAGCCGCTTCGGCCGCCGCCCGCCGGGAGATGCCGCCAACGATCCCAACGTCAACATCGACATCGGCCAGACGCTCTCGATCGACCGCTGGGACGGCAACGCCGCGCGCGTCATGTACCGCGGCGCGATGTGGGATGTCGAGCTGGCCGAGGGCGAGGACCATCGTCCGGGGCACTTCGTCATCCGCGAGGTGCGCGGCAACCGGCTGGTGGTCGCGCGCCACTGACGGCGGCGGCCTGGCCGCTCTTCACGACAACCACAACAACACGACAACCACAACCATCGAGGAAGGAAATGGATATGAATGCAGGAACCGTCGCACTCGTACTCTTCGTCATCGCCATCGTGTTCGTCGCCAAGACGATCAAGGTGGTGCCGCAGCAGCATGCCTGGGTGGTGGAGCGCCTCGGCAAATACCACGCCACGCTGGCGCCGGGCCTGAACGTGGTGGTGCCGTTCATCGACCGCGTCGCCTACAAGCACATCCTCAAGGAAATTCCGCTCGACGTGCCGCCGCAGGTCTGCATCACCAAGGACAATACGCAGCTGCAGGTGGACGGCATCCTGTATTTCCAGGTCACCGACCCGATGCGCGCTTCCTACGGCTCGTCCAACTACATCCAGGCGATCACGCAGCTGGCCCAGACCACGCTGCGCTCGGTGATCGGCCGCATGGAACTGGACAAGACCTTCGAGGAACGCGAGCACATCAATGCCGCCATCGTGAATGCGATCGACGAATCGGCCGCCAACTGGGGCGTCAAGGTGCTGCGTTACGAGATCAAGGACCTGACGCCGCCCAACGAGATCCTGCATGCGATGCAGGCGCAGATCACCGCCGAGCGCGAGAAGCGCGCGCTGATCGCCGCCTCAGAGGGCCGCAAGCAGGAACAGATCAACATCGCCGCCGGCGAGCGCGAAGCCGCGATCGCCAAGTCCGAGGGCGAGAAGCAGGCCGCGATCAACCGCGCCCAGGGCGATGCGGCGGCCATCCTGGCGATCGCCGAGGCGACCGCCGAGGCGCTGCGCAAGACCGCCGGCGCGATCCGCGAACCGGGTGGCGCCGACGCAGTCAACCTGAAGGTGGCGGAACAGTATGTCGATGCCTTCGCCAAGCTGGCCAAGACCAACAACTCGATCATCGTGCCGGCCAACATGAGCGACATCAGCGGCATGATCGCCAGCGCGATGCAGGTGGTCCGCTCGCAGAACAAGGTCTGACGGGCAACCCGTGCGCGGAACCCGCAGGCGGGTTCCGCCTGCGAGCACAGGAGGATTGCAGATGGACATCACGATGGAACAGGCGGTCCTTGGCGGACTGGTTGCCGCGTTCCTGCTGATCATGCTGCGCAGCCTGCGCCGGCGCAACGTCCTCCCCGGACGGGCCCGGCAGGACAGGGACGGCGGTGGCAGCGATGCCGCGCTGGCCGGCGGCACTGCCGGAAGCAAGGGAGGCAAAGGCGGCGACTGCGGCAAGGACGCCGGCAACGACGGCTGCGACGGCGGAGGCGGGGACGGAGGCGGTGGCGGCGACTGAGCGCCGCGCACGCGCCGTGTCGACCGGTCAGGCGGGCGCCGCAACCTGCGCCTGCGGTACTGCCCGGCCGGGAGCCGGGATCAGCGGCGGTGCTGCTTCATGATGGATTGCTGCTCGCGCTGCCAGTCGCGCTGCTTCTCGGACTCGCGCTTGTCGTGCTGCTTCTTGCCCTTGGCGAGTCCGATCTCGCATTTGACGCGCCCGCGCGTGTAGTGCAGATCCAGCGGCACCAGCGTGTAGCCGGCACGCTCCACCTTGCCGATCAGCTTGCTGATCTCCTCGGCCTTGAGCAGCAGCTTGCGCGTGCGCACAGGATCCGGCTTGACGTGGGTCGATGCGGTGGGGAGCGGGCTGATGTGGGCGCCGAACAGGAATACCTCGCCGTTCTTGACGATCACGTAGGCCTCCTTGATCTGCGCGCGGCCGGCGCGGATCGACTTGACTTCCCAGCCTTCCAGCGCGATGCCCGCCTCGTAGCGCTCCTCGATGAAATAGTCGTGGAAGGCCTTCTTGTTGTCGATGATGCTCATGCGTCGGATCGGATGCGGGTCGGTTAGAATGCGAAGCTGACGATTTTAACAAACCATGCCTCACGTGAGGGGCGGCAATGGTGACGGACTTCCGGGGAGGCGGCGAAGCCTGCGTCTCCTGGACGGCTTTCCGCAGCCTTCCCGACGCGCATCGAACATTCCTATGGCTGTCGTTCACAAATCGGTCCTGCTGGCCTACAGCGCGGAACAGATGTACGCGCTGGTCGAGCGCATCGAGGACTATCCCAAGTTCCTGCCCTGGTGCGGCGGCACCGAAGTGCAGCGCCACGAGGATGGCCGCGTGGTCGCCACCGTCCGGATCCACTACCATGGCGTGAAGCATGCCTTCACGACGGAGAACGTCAACACCGCGCCAGTCTCGATCCGCATGAAGCTGGTCGACGGGCCGTTCAAGGAGCTCGACGGTGCCTGGACCTTCAAGCCGCTGCGCGCCGATGCCTGCCGGGTCGACTTCGACCTGCACTACGAATTTTCCAACCGCGTCCTCGAGCAGCTCATCGGGCCGGTGTTCAACATGATCGCCAACAGCTTCGTGGATTCCTTCTGCAAGCGCGCGGAGACCGCGTATGGCGGATAAGGAAACGATCGCCGTCGAGGTCTGCTATGCGCTGCCGGAAGGCGGCTTCCTGCGCGCGCTCGACGTGCGGCCGGGGACGACGCTGCGCGAAGCGGTGGACGCCAGCGGCGTGCTTGCCGTCCATCCGGAGATCGACCTGGCGCTCTTCCGGACGGGAATCTACGGCAAGCTGCGGCCGCTCGATACGGTGCTGCAGGCGCGCGACCGTATCGAGATCTACCGGCCGCTGGTGGCCGACCCGAAAGAAGCGCGCCGGCGCCGCGCGGACAAGAAAAAGGCCGCCGCGGCGGCCGTGTCTGCCAGGGAGTCCGGGGTGGGGCGGAGCGGCAAGCCGCCGGCCTGACGCCGTCGCGCGGCGCCCCGCGGCATCAGCGCTTGCAATCCTTCAGTCGGGCCTGCACCTCGCGCAGCTCGCGCGCGCGCTGTTCGTCGCTCAGGAATTCCCGTTCGCCGCTCTTACCGGTCTGGGTGATGCGCTCGCCCGATTCCAGGCTGCGCCGATAGGTATCCATGCGCTCGCAGTTGGCTTTCTGATCGGCCTCGAATTTCGCCTGCTCCATTGCCTTCTTCGCGGCTTCCTCGCGATCGGCCTGGCGCTTCTTGAAGTCGGCATTGCGTTCGGCGGTCGTCATCGGCGCCGCGGGCGTGGAAGCGGCGACCGGCGCCGCCGGAGCCGGGGCCTCCTGGCGCGGCGTGAACCCGCCCGCCGGCTGGCGCAGGATGCGGTCCTTCGGAACGTTTGCCGGCGGCGGCATGTCCGAGAACTGCTTCACGCCCTTGTCGTCGATCCAGACGTACTGGGCCTGTGCCGGCAGCGCGGCCAGGCACAGCAGCAGGGCGGCGGCAAGGGAAGGAATGCGGGCGGTGCTCATGGGAGTTGTCCTGCGGGAAATTGTTAAATCGAGTCCCGATTTCGCCATGCTTTCACCGCTATGTCAATGAATTCACGGCGCTTTTCCGCGCCGGGCATGATCCGGGAAAGGACGTTGCGGCAACTTTTCTGTATAATGCCGCTTTGCGCCTATAGGAATCACTATGCGTCTACTCCAGAAAGCACTCACGTTCGATGACGTGCTCCTCGTTCCGGCCCACTCGGAAATCCTCCCCAAAGATACGTCCCTGAAAACGCGCCTGACGCGCAACATCACGCTGAACATCCCGCTGCTGTCCGCGGCGATGGACACGGTGACGGAAGCCCGCCTGGCGATCGCCATGGCGCAGGAGGGGGGCATCGGCATCGTGCACAAGAACCTGCGCGCCGCCGACCAGGCCCGCGAGGTGGCCAAGGTGAAGCGATTCGAATCCGGCGTCCTGCGCGACCCGATCACCATCCCGCCGACCATGCGCATCCGCGACGTGATCGCCCTGACGCAGCAGCACGGCATTTCCGGCTTCCCGGTCGTGGAAGGCAAGCAGGTGGTCGGCATCATCACCAACCGCGACCTGCGCTTCGAAGAGGACCTGGACGCGGAAGTGCGCGCCAAGATGACCCCGCGCGAGCGCCTGGTGGTGGTCAAGGAAGGCGCCGAGCTGGCCGAGGCCAAGCGCCTGATGAACAAGCACCGCCTGGAGCGTGTGATCGTCGTCAACGACGCCTTCGAGCTGCGCGGCCTCATCACCGTCAAGGACATCCAGAAGTCCACCGAACACCCGAACGCCTGCAAGGACGAGCAGGGCAAGCTGCGCGTCGGCGCCGCCGTCGGCGTGGGCCCGGACAATGACGAGCGCGTCGACCTGCTGGTCAAGGCCGGCGTCGACGTCATCGTGGTCGACACCGCCCACGGCCACTCGAAGGGCGTGCTCGAGCGCGTCAAGTGGGTCAAGCAGAATTATCCGCAGGTCGACGTCATCGGCGGCAACATCGCCACCGCGGCCGCCGCGAAGGCGCTGATGGAGTACGGCGCCGACGGCGTCAAGGTCGGCATCGGCCCCGGCTCGATCTGCACCACCCGCATCGTCGCCGGCGTCGGCGTGCCGCAGATCACCGCGATTTCCAATGTGGCGCAGGCGCTCAAGGGCACCGGCATCCCGTGCATCGCCGACGGCGGCATCCGCTTCTCGGGCGACATTTCCAAGGCGCTGGCCGCGGGCGCGTCGAGCGTCATGATGGGCTCGATGTTCGCCGGCACCGAAGAAGCGCCGGGCGAGGTCATCCTGTTCCAGGGCCGCAGCTACAAGTCCTACCGCGGCATGGGCAGCCTGGGCGCGATGTCGGAAGGTTCGGCCGACCGCTATTTCCAGGATCCGGCCAACAATGCCGACAAGCTGGTGCCGGAAGGCATCGAAGGCCGCGTGCCCTACAAGGGCAGCGTGCTGGCCATCATCTACCAGCTGGTCGGCGGCGTGCGTTCCTCGATGGGTTACTGCGGCTGCGCCACCATCGACGAACTGCGCGAGAAGGCGGAATTCGTCGAGATCACGTCGGCCGGCATGCGCGAGTCGCATGTGCACGACGTGCAGATCACCAAGGAAGCGCCGAACTACCGGGCCGATTGATGCCCAGCGCGCCGGCCGCCGAGTGCGGCCGGTGTGTTTTTCAGGCCCGCGGAGCAGGGCGGGCCGCAGCAGCGTTTCCCAGCGCTCCGTTGCCGCAGGCGGCGGAGGATACCCGGTTTTTCGATAGCACTCCATCCATCCCATGCACTCCAAGATCCTCATCCTCGATTTCGGATCCCAGGTCACCCAGCTGATCGCACGCCGCGTGCGCGAAGCCGGCGTCTTCTCCGAAGTCCATCCCTACGACGTCTCCGACGACTTCATCCGCAATTACGGCGCGGCCGGCATCATCCTCTCCGGCGGGCCCAACTCGGTCACCGAGGGCGACACCCCGCGCGCGCCGATGGCCGTGTTCGAGGCCGGCGTGCCGGTGCTCGGCATCTGCTACGGCATGCAGACCATGGCCGAGCAGCTCGGCGGCAAGGTCGAGAACGGCAAGGTGCGCGAATTCGGCTACGCCGAGGTGCGCGCGCGCGGCCACACCAAGCTGTTCACAGGCATCAACGATTTCGTGACCTCCGAGGGCCACGGCATGCTCAAGGTGTGGATGAGCCACGGCGACAAGGTCATCGAGATGCCGCCCGGCTTCAAGCTGATGGCCTCGACCGACAACTGCCCGGTGGCCGCGATGGCCGACGAGGAGCGTCGCTTCTACGCGGTGCAGTTCCATCCGGAAGTCACCCACACGCTGCAGGGCAAGGCGATCCTGTCGCGCTTCGTCCATGAGATCTGCGGCTGCAAGTCGGACTGGAACATGCCCGACTACATCTCCGAAGCCGTCGAGGCGATCCGCAAGCAGGTCGGCGACGAAGAGGTCATTCTCGGCCTGTCCGGCGGTGTCGATTCCTCGGTGGCCGCGGCGCTGATCCATCGCGCCATCGGCGACCAGCTCACCTGCGTGTTCGTCGACCATGGCCTGCTGCGCCTGGACGAAGGCAAGATGGTGATGGACATGTTCGGCAAGAACCTCGGCGTCAAGGTGATCCACGTGGACGCCACCGAACAGTTCATGTCGAAGCTGGCCGGCGTGACCGATCCGGAAGCCAAGCGCAAGATCATCGGCCGCGAATTCGTCGAGGTCTTCCAGGCCGAGGCGGGCAAGCTGAAGAATGCGAAATGGCTGGCCCAGGGCACCATCTATCCGGACGTGATCGAGAGCGCCGGCAAGGGCAAGAAGACCGCGCACACGATCAAGAGCCACCACAACGTCGGCGGCCTGCCGGAGACGCTGAACCTCAAGCTGCTGGAGCCGCTGCGCGAGCTGTTCAAGGACGAGGTGCGCGAATTGGGCGTGGCGCTCGGCCTGCCGCACGACATGGTGTACCGCCATCCGTTCCCGGGCCCGGGCCTGGGCGTGCGCATCCTCGGCGAAGTGAAGAAGGAATACGCCGATCTGCTGCGCCGCGCCGATGCGATCTTCATCGAGGAGCTGCGCAACACGAAGGACGAGGAAGGCCGCTCCTGGTACGACAAGACCAGCCAGGCCTTTGCCGTGTTCCTGCCGGTGAAATCGGTCGGCGTGATGGGCGACGGCCGCACCTACGACTACGTGGTGGCGCTGCGCGCGGTGCAGACCCAGGACTTCATGACGGCGCACTGGGCCCACCTGCCGTACGACCTGCTGGGCCGCGTGTCGAACCGCATCATCAACGAAGTGCGCGGGCTGAACCGCGTGGTGTACGACATCTCCGGCAAGCCGCCGGCGACGATCGAGTGGGAGTGAGCCCGGGCCGATAACCGGTATCACGGGCAATCGACGGCGCCGCACGCCTGCTGCGTTACGCTGGCGGGCAGCGCTGTCGACGAAGGAAGACGAGTGACATACAGCATCAAGGAAATGTTCTACACGCTGCAGGGCGAAGGCAACCATGCCGGCCGCCCCGCGGTGTTCTGCCGCTTCGCCGGCTGCAACCTGTGGACCGGGCGCGAGAGCGATCGCGCCACGGCGGTCTGCAAGTTCTGCGACACCGACTTCGTCGGCACCGACGGCGAGGGGGGCGGCAAGTTCGGCACGGCTACCGAACTGGCCCGGCGCATCGACAGCCTGTGGCCGGCCACCCGCCAGCACAACAAGTACGTGGTGTTTACCGGCGGCGAGCCGCTGCTGCAGCTCGATGCGGCGCTGATCGACGCGATGCATTCCACAGGCTTCGAGATCGCCATCGAGACCAACGGCACGTTGCCGGTGCCGCCCGGCGTCGACTGGATCTGCGTGAGCCCGAAGATGGGTTCCGAGCTGGTCGTCAAGAAGGGCAGCGAGCTGAAGGTCGTGGTCCCGCAGGAAGGTCAGGATCTCGATGCCTATGCGGCGCTCGACTTCGAGCATCACTTCCTGCAACCGATGGATGGCCCCGACAAGCAGCGCAACACCGAGCTGGCGATCGCACTGTGCAAGGCCGACCCGCGCTGGAAGCTCTCGATCCAGACCCACAAGCTGCTGCAGATTCCCTGACCGCGATACCACGCGTCGCCAGACAATCACGACATGACCATGCTTACCATTACCCGCAAGCTCGAATTCGATGCCGGCCACCGGATTCCCGACCACAAGAGCCAGTGCCGCAACCTGCACGGCCATCGTTACACCGTCGAGATCACGCTGACCGGCCGCGTCATCGATATCGAGGGCAGTTCCGACAACGGCATGATCATGGACTTCTCCGACGTCAAGGCGATCGCGAAGCAGCATCTCGTCGATGTCTGGGACCACGCCTTCCTGGTCTATGCGAAGGATACGGCGGTGCGCGAATTCCTCGACAGCATGCCGGGCCACAAGACGGTCGTGATCGACCGCATCCCGACCGTCGAGAATCTGGCGCAGACTGCCTTCGACATACTCAAGGCAGCGTTTTACGACCGTTACGGCACCGGCCTGCACCTGCAGAAGCTGGTGCTGCACGAGACGCCCAACTGCTGGGCCGAGATCACTGCCGACGAGTAAGCGAGGAGCCATGGACACGGACATGCAGGATGCCGTCTTCATGCGCGAGGCGATCTCGCAGGCGCAGAATGCCTGGGCGCTCGGCGAGGTGCCGGTCGGCGCCGTGGTCGTCAAGGATGGCGCCATCATCGCCACCGGGTTCAACCAGCCGATCGGCACCCACGATCCGACCGCGCATGCCGAGATCATGGCCCTGCGCGCGGCCGCCGAGATCCTCGGCAATTACCGTCTGCCCGGCTGTTCTCTGTACGTGACGCTGGAGCCGTGCGCGATGTGTTCCGGCGCCATGATGCATGCGCGGCTGGAGCGGGTGGTGTTCGGCGCGCCCGATCCCAAGACCGGCGCCTGCGGGTCGGTCGTCGACCTGTTCGGGCAGGACAAGCTCAACCATCACACCGAGGTCACCGGCGGCGTGCTGGCCGACGAGTGCGGCCAGCTGCTGAAGGATTTCTTCGCGGAGCGGCGCGCCTCGCGCCAGGCGATGGCGCAGGCGGTCGATGAGTGATCGCGGCCCCGTACCGGATCCCTTCGCAGACGATCTGCCGGCCGGTCTGACCGACCCTGTGCCGGCGGGCCTGCACGTGGCCATCGTCGCTCCCGGCGGGTATGCCCCCGATGCGGCCGGGCTTGCGCGCGCGCTGGCACGGCTGCGCGCATTCGGCTGCCGCGTCACGAACCTTTACGATCCCGATGCCATTCACCAGCGTTTCGGCGGCACCGATGCCGCGCGCGCGGCGCAGATCCATGCGGCCATCGCCGATCCGTCGGTCGACCTGATCATCGCCCTGCGCGGCGGCTACGGCTTGACGCGCCTGCTGCCAATGCTCGACCTTCCGCGCATCGCCGCCAGCGGCAAGCGTATCGTCGGCCACAGCGATGTCACCGCCTTGCAGCTCGCGCTGCTGCGCGAGGGCGCGCCAAGCTTCGCCGGGCCGATGATCTGCGACGACTTCACGCGCGACGACCTCAGCGAGTACACCATGAGCGAGTTCTGGCGCTGCCTGCGCGGACCGGAGCATGCGGTGAGGGTCAGTGCGGCCGGCAACCCGGCTGCGGATGTCGAGGGAGTGCTGTGGGGCGGCAACCTGGCAATGCTGGTGAGCCTGATCGGGACGCCTTGGATACCCCGGGTGCGCGACGGCATCCTGTTCATTGAGGACGTGAACGAGCATCCGTACCGGGTCGAGCGCATGCTGTTGCAGCTGTTTCATGCCGGCGTGCTGGAGGGGCAGCGCGCCGTGATGCTGGGCAAGCTTTCCGGCTACCGGCTTACGCCCTACGACAACGGCTACGATCTCGCCGCCATGGTGGCTTACCTGCGCGAGCGGTTATCGGTGCCGCTGTTGACCGGATTGCCGTTCGGTCACATCCGTGACAAGACCACACTTCCGGTGGGAGGGCATGCGCGGCTGCAGTCGGAAGAGAACGGATTTGAGCTTAGCGTGCGTGCATATGCGGCAATGTGCAGCGCATCGGCCTAGATGAGCGGAATGGGCCCGGGACATGATGCTCAATATGGTGCTGGTTTGGCAACTTTCTCCACAACGGCATTTCGTCTGGGTGCGCCCTTGTCGGCGCCGCATGGCATGGAGATTTGTCGTTCGGCGCCCCTGTCGCGGCATGTCGTGTGATTATCGGGGTGGTGTCAGGTGATTTTCGTCACGGTCGGGGCCGCTAGGATCTGTCTGACTGAACGTTTCAAGGCGTAGCAAGTGGATACGGCGATGAGCTGAACCGACTTTACCGAACGGCAGTGGAAGCAACTGGAACCGTTACTTCCCTCCAATCCGAGGAGCGGTCACACCTTCAACGACCATCGACGCGTTCTCAACGGCGTTCTGTGGCGCCAGAAGACTGGCGCTCTGTGGCGCAATGTGCCGCCGCGGTACGGTCCGTGGCAAACCTGCTACGACCGCTAATTCGCTGCATCTGCCCCGAGCGCGAGGACGCAAAGTGAATCGATGAAGGTGAGGTTCACATGGCCCGTGGGGCCGTCGGTCATGTGGTTGACGATGATTTCTGTCAACGGTTCTTCCTTTCCTTATTGTCTGCCTAGTTGATTTTTACGAATACCAATCTGCCTTCCACACGAATCACCGTCCCTGTCACCGGCTTGCCGTGTCTGCAGTCGAGGAAGGAGATCGATCTCTGTATCGGGTAGTGCATCCCATAGAGATGGGGACGCCGTTTCTGCCGATAGTGATCGGCCGCGACGACATGGGATAAGACTCTGCACGGAAGTTCGATGGCCTCCATCATGGCCTTTCGTAGTGGCTCGCTATTCATGATGGGGGAGCTTGCCTCGAACGTGACGCAATCGTCGGATGTGCAGCTATCAAATACCGGCACGATTGCCGCGCATGAAATGTGGTCGCTGCTTGTGAAATCGTCGCCTTTGCACAGGACTGGAGGAATGAGTTCGCTTCCGTTGCGGTAGAGGTATTCGGTTTGCGCCGCGGCGATCTCGGCATATGGTCGGTTCCGAGCGGTGCTCCAGATCGAGGCGGTGACGGCGTCCGCTACCGAAATTCCGCGCGCGTGGGGATGCTTCAATTTTTCGATGTTGAACAGGTCCATGGCGGATACGCTTGGAATGCACATGTGGCTTGCGGTGACGACCGCCATTCCCAGCCATAAATGGAAGCCGCAAGACGCCTTGCGCGGATGTTCAATCGCGTGTGCTTTCATGTTGTCGCCTTCCTGGATGGACAGGGCGATGGCGCGACCGTTGATCGGTCGGTCGGGTTGTTCATGGAAACGACGGCAGAGGATGCAGGCTGTGAATCGATGATGAAACACGTGGGGCATGGTGAGCATGCTCGTCAATGAGCAATTCATCATTCCCGATTGACGCCGGAAAGGGTGCCACTATTGCACTTTATTGATGCGTGGATATAGGGGATTTGCGCGTCGATGCGGTTTTCTCATCCAACCGGGTAGTACCTTTTTGGGGGCAGAGGACGGAATAGATGTTGACCGACGTCGAGGGCGGAAGACCTGCCGACGAATGAGACCAACGGCGGGCGGATGTTGGCGCCGGCCGGCACGCCGGGAGGCGCGCTCATCCCCGCAAAACGTGGCAGGTCCGAGTCAGGCGACGGAGTGGGTAGTACGTGGCGACGACACGGGCGGTGTGCCTTCCTTGAACAACTGCTTCAGCTGTTGCCGGAGATCAGGCGAATCCTGGTGGTGATGGACAGATGCGGCATGCTGTACGGCGGCTTCGAGCAGTTCGTCGTCGGAGTCGGCAGCGATTGCCACCGAACAGTTCATGTCGCTGGGGAATTCGCGGCAGTCGATGTATTTGCGGGACATGATGGCCTCCTGAGGGTCGGATGGAACCGGATCGGAACGTCTCTCCGTCCCGATCGCTACCGGCGCCCGGGCACGCGGGGTGCCGATACCGTCATGCATCGACGCATTGACGCGTCATCGCGTGCTACGCCTGACCTGTGCCCATCCTGTCCGCCGCGCGATGCAAGCGGCAGTTCACTATAGGCGGTTGACCGGAAGTCGCACCCCGACGCTTGCCAGGCATCTGATCTGGCACAACATGTTGCCGGATTCCGCTTGCAGGCGGTGGGAAGCCGGATCGGAAAGGGAACTTGCGGCCGTCCAGCCGCGCTGCGCAGGCCGCCTATGCCGCCGGCATGTCGTGCGTCTCGTTGACCGAAAATCGCACCCGCAACTGGAAACTCTGGCCCTTCCCCAGCTCCACCAGCCCCGGCCGCCCATCCATGTGAAAGGCATCGATCGGCTGCGTGATCGGCTCGTAGCAGAAGTAGGGTAGCCCGGGCGGCCGGTACATCAGGCTGTAGCCCTTGCAGTCGTCCATGGTCATGGTGACGATCAGGTCGCGGTCGGGATAGCCGATGACGGCGCGGCCGTCCCAGCCCGAGTAGCCGTTGTCGATCAGCGGGCCGTCGAGCGTCGCCGGCGCGTTGTAGTCGCAGGTCGGCGGAAAGTCGGCCGTGTGGCCTGTCGGGATCGGATCGTCGCCGGAGAGGTAGAAGCCGGTCGTCTTCGCCATCAGCCGCGTCTCGGCATTGCGCACGAAATACGGATGCAGGCCGAGCCCGTACGGCAGCGGTTCGTCCCCGAGATGGGTGGCGACCAGTTCGATCGCGAGGCCGTCGTCATGCAGCGTATAGGTCAGCGTGGCCGCGTACTCCCACGGATTGCCGGCGAAGCGGTGCGATTCCAGCGCGAGCCGAACGCTGTTGTCCGTGCGCTCCGCCACCTGCCAGGGCTGCAGCCAGCCGTCGCCATGGATCGGGTACTTCTCGTCGATGCGATTGGGCGCCACTGCGTGCAGCCTGCCGCCATGCTCGAAGCCGCCCGCGGTGATGCGGTTGGACCAAGGCACCAGCGGGAAGCAGGCCGTCGAGTACAGGTCCGGCGCCTTGCCGTCCCACGGGCGGAAGATCGCGCCCCAGCCATCCTTGCCCTTCCAGTCCCAGGCCGCGACGGCGCCGCCGATTTCCGGCAGCAGGTAGAGGCGCTGGCGTGCGGTTTCGAGTCCGATGGTCGGTGTGTCCATGTGCATATCCCTGGCGGAAGAAAAGCGGGAGTGTGACAGGTTTGGCGACGGTCAGCCGGCGAAGCGGTTGGCCGGGACGCCGGCCACGTCGAGCGTGACGGCGAACAGTCCGCCGGCCAGCGGCTCGCGTTCCAGTTCCTTCTCGGTCAGGCCGGTACGGGCGGTGGTGATGAACAGCGTGCGGAAATCCGGGCCGCCGAACGCGCAGCTGGTGACATGGCTGCAGGGGAGCGAAATCGTCTGCAGCACCTTGCCGTCGTGCGGATCGCGCCGGGTCACCTTGCCGCAGCCCCAGTGGGCGATCCACAGGTGGCCGGCCGCATCGGTGGTCATGCCGTCGGGCGAGCCGTCCTCGGCGCCGAATTGCAGGAACAGCCGCTTGTTGTCCAGCGTGCCGGTGTCGGGGTCGAAATCGAAGGCATAGACATGGCCGAGCGCGCTGTCGTTGAAATACATCGTCAGGCAATCGTCCGACCAGGTCGGACCGTTGGTGACGATGTAGCCGCTGTCCATGCGGTCGCAGCGACCGTCGGGCAGCAAGCGGTAGAGCGAGCCGGCCGGCTCCTTGCAGCCGAACTCGACGGTGCCTGCCCAGTAGCGGCCGTTGCGATCGACCTTGCCGTCGTTGAAGCGATTGTCGGACAGCTCGCGTTCGGGTTCGGCCAGCGACTGCAGCGTCTCGGTCGCCGGATCGAAACTGGCGAAGCCATGGCGCAGCGTCACCACCAGGCCGGGCACCTCGGCACGCTCGGCCACCGACGAGATCTCCTGGTCGAATTCCCAGGCGCGCCGTTCGCCGGTGTCGGGCGTGAAACGGTGCAGGCGCTTGCGCAGGATGTCCACCCAGTACAGCGATTGCTCGCGCACCGACCAGAGCGGCCCCTCACCGAGCGTGGCCTTCGCATCCCAGACGCATTCGGGCGTCCATTCCGCCGTGTTGTCCATGTTCATGTTGTTGTGCTCCCATGTCGTGCGAAATGTTGGCCGCTGCTGGTGGCGACAAGCGGCGCGCTCAGTGGGAATCGCGCGGCACCGGCGCGCCGCTCGATCCGACCAGGAAATCCAGGTCGGCGCCGAGATGCGCCTGCTGGACATGGTCGTAATACAGCCGCGCATATCCGCGCGCCGGCGGATCGGGCGGCACCCAGCTGGCGCGGCGCCGCGCCAGCTCGGCGTCGCTGACATCGAGGTGCAGCCGCCGTTCGGCCACGTCCAGTTCCACCATGTCGCCGGTCTGCACCAGCGCCAGCGGCCCGCCGACGGCCGCTTCCGGCGAGGTGTGCAGCACCACGGTGCCGTAGGCGGTGCCGCTCATGCGGGCATCGGAAATGCGCACCATGTCGGTGATGCCTTTCTGCAGCACCTTGCGCGGCAGGGGCATGTTGCCGACCTCGGCCATGCCGGGATAGCCGCGCGGTCCGCAGTTCTTCAGCACCATCACGCAATGCTCGTCGATGTCGAGCGACTCGTCGTCGATGCGCGCATGCAGTTCCTCGATGTTCTCGAAGACGACGGCGCGGCCGCGGTGCTTCAGCAGGTGCGGGGAGGCGGCCGACGGCTTGATGATGGCGCCTTCGGGCGCCAGGTTGCCGCGCAGGACCGCGATGCCGGCGGCCTCGCGCACCGGGTTCGAAAGGGGGCGGATCACGTCCTCGTTGTAGTTGGGCGCCTCCGCGATGTTCTCGCCGAGCGTGCGACCGTTGACGGTCAGCGCGTCCTCGTGCAGCAGGTGGCGGATCTGCGCCATCACCGCCGGCAGGCCGCCGGCGTAATAAAAGTCCTCCATCAGGTAATGGCCCGACGGCTGCAGGTTGACCAGGCAGGGCAACTGGCTGCCGAGGCGGTCGAAATCCTCCAGCGTGAGCTTCACGCCGATGCGGCCGGCCATCGCCAGCAGGTGCACCACCGCATTGGTCGAGCCGCCGATGGCCGCGTTGACGCGGATCGCGTTCTCGAAGGCCGCGCGCGTCATGATCTTCGACATGCGCAGGTCTTCCTCGACCATCTGCACGATGCGCCGGCCGGTCAGCTGGGCCAGGCGGTTGCGGCGCGTGTCGGGCGCGGGAATGGCGGCATTCTCGGGCAGCGACATGCCGAGCGCTTCCACCATGCTGGCCATGGTCGAGGCCGTGCCCATCGTCATGCAGGTGCCGGACGAGCGGTTCATGCAGCCTTCGGCGGCGGTGAATTCCGCAATCGTCATCTGGCCGGCGCGCACCATCTCCGACATCTGCCACACGCCGGTGCCGGAGCCGATGTCCTTGCCGCGGAACTTGCCGTTGAGCATGGGGCCGCCGGACAGGCCGATGGTCGGCAGGTCGCAGCTGGCCGCACCCATCATCAGCGCCGGCGTGGTCTTGTCGCAGCCCATCAGCAGCACCACGCCGTCGATCGGATTGCCGCGGATCGATTCCTCGACATCCATGCTGGCGAGATTGCGGAACAGCATCGCGGTCGGGCGCAGCTGGGTCTCGCCGAGCGACATCACGGGAAATTCCAGCGGTACGCCGCCGGCCTCCAGCACGCCCCGCTTGACGAACTCGGCCAGCTCGCGGAAGTGGTAATTGCACGGCGTCAGCTCGGACCAGGTATTGCAGATGCCGATGATCGGGCGGCCATCGAACCAGTCGTCGGGAAAGCCGGGCTTCTTGGTCCAGCTGCGGTGCACGAATCCGTCGCGGTCGTGCTTGCCGAACCACGCGTGGCTGCGGCGGGTCTTCTTGTCGGTCATGGGGTCCCTGTCTGTGCGTGTTCTCCGGCTCCGCGCTTTCCGGCCGCTTCCCGGCTGCTTCCCGGCCGCTTCCTGGTCGTTTCCCGGCTGCATTGATGCCGCGCAAGCGCGACATGGAATGAATCGGCGCAGGGCCTGTCCAATTTGTCACGCCAATAGGAGTCAGCAGTGCAATGAAAGTTCAGATAGCCAATGTGAGCCGCGGCAGGAGGATCGAGTGAGCGACAGGGAAGGCGACATCGCCATGACGACAGGACAGGGCGCGGCGGGGCCGGGCACGGTGCTTGGCATCGACTGGGGGACCACCAACCGGCGCGCCTATGTGCTCGACGCGCAGGGCAGGGTGGTGCGCGAGCACAGCGATGCGCAGGGCATCCTCGCCGTCGGCGCAGGCAATTTCCCGGCCTCGCTGCAGGCGCTGATGGCCACGCTCGGGCTGGAAGCGGCCGACGTCGTCATGTCCGGCATGGTCGGCAGCCGCAGCGGCTGGAAGCAGGTGCCGTACCTCGACCTGCTGCAGCCGATCGCGCACCTGCCCGAGGCACTGGTCGAGATCGCGCCGCCGCCCGGCATGGATGGCGTGCGCTGCCGCATCGTGCCCGGCTACTGCATCGTCGACGAAAGCGGCACGCCGGACGTCATGCGCGGCGAGGAAACCCAGATCTACGGCGCGATGATCGAAGGAGGGGGCGACGGCTGGTACCTGCTGCCCGGCACCCACAGCAAATGGGTGCAGGTCGAGGACGGCCATGTGCGCGCCATCGTTACCTTCATGACCGGCGAGCTGTTCGCGCTGCTGTCCGAACGCGGCTCCCTGGCCGCCGTGGTGAAGGAAAGCGCGGGCGCCGCCGACGTGCAGGAAGCCTTCGAGGCGGCGCTGCGGGTGGCGCAGCGGGAAGGATTCACTCATGCGGCCTTCGGCTGCCGCGCCCTGGTGGTCACCGACACCATGCCGGCGGCGCATGCAGCGTCCTACCTGTCGGGCCTGTTGATCGGCGCCGAGATCGCCGGCATCCGGCAACGGTCCGGCGGCATGCCGCGCGGCACGGTGCAGATCGTCGGATCGCCGAAACTGGCGGCCCGCTACGAAGCGGCGCTGCAATTCTTCGACATGCCCTCGCGCGCCTGGGCGCCGGACCGCGTCTACCTGGACGCACTGCGTCGCCTGGCCGGGCTGTCCGCCTGAACGGCCGCCGCGGGCGGCATGCCCGCCGGGCCGACCGAGCAACCGCGGCCGCGAGCCGCCCATGGAACAAGGAATCCGCATGCACTCCCTGGACAACTATCCCTTCCCGCTGGTCGCGATCCTGCGCGGCCTGACCCCGCCCGAGGCGCCGGCCATCGGCCGCGCGCTGTTCGAGTCCGGCTTCCGCCTGATCGAGGTGCCGCTCAACCGACCCGGCGCCCTCGATGCGATCAAGGCGCTGCGCACCGTCGCGCCGGACGATGCGCTGATCGGCGCCGGCACCGTGCTCACCCGCGGCGACGTCGACGCGGTGGCGGCCGCCTGCGGCCAGTTCGTGGTCTCGCCGAACTGCGAACCCGACGTGATCCGCCAGACCGTCAAGTGCGGCATGCTGTCCTTCCCCGGCGTGGCCACGCCGACCGAGGCATTCCGCGCGCTCGAGGCGGGCGCCCACGCGCTCAAGCTGTTCCCGGCCGAAATGATCCCGCCGGCGGTGGTCAAGGCGCTGCGCTCGGTCCTGTCCGAAAAGACCCACCTGTGGCCGGTCGGCGGCATCACGCCGGCCAACATGGGCGCCTTCGTCGATGCCGGCGCGACCGGCTTCGGCATCGGCGGCCAGCTGTACCGGCCCGGCACCGATGCCGCGGCGGTGAAGCGCTCGGCGGAGGCCTTCATGCAGGCGCGCGGCGCACTGATGCAAAAATCCTAACGCCCGGTCGCTGCGCCACCGTCGCGCCGCAACCGAAGCGGCACTCCAATCGTGCCTGCCACCGGCGCGGGGGCTGGGGCGGCGCGGCGCGCGATGATAGAATGGCGGGTTTTCCGGAGCGGTCCGGAGGCGCCCCCAAGCGCCGCGCCGCCCGGCCAGGAAACTCGCAAGCAAAGGTCTCCCCGTGCTCTCCACCGCCAACATCACGATGCAGTTCGGCCCCAAGCCGCTGTTCGAAAACATTTCCGTCAAGTTCGGCGACGGCAACCGCTATGGCCTGATCGGCGCCAACGGTTGCGGCAAGTCGACTTTCATGAAGATCCTCGGCGGCGACCTCGAGCCGTCCTCCGGCACCGTGATGCTCGATCCGAACGAGCGCCTGGGCAAGCTGCGCCAGGACCAGTTCGCCTACGAGGACAAGCGCGTGCTCGACGTCGTCATGATGGGCCACACCGAGATGTGGGCCGCGATGACCGAGCGCGACGCCATCTACGCCAACCCGGACGCGACCGACGACGACTACATGAAGGCGGCCGAGCTGGAGGCCAAGTTCGCCGAGTACGACGGCTACACCGCCGAGGCGCGCGCCGGCGAGCTGCTGCTCGGCGTGGGCGTCCCGCTGGAACAGCACAACGGCCCGATGAGCAACGTGGCGCCCGGCTGGAAGCTGCGCGTGCTGCTGGCGCAGGCGCTGTTCTCCAACCCGGACATCCTGCTGCTCGACGAGCCGACCAACAATCTCGACATCAACACGATCCGCTGGCTCGAAAACATGCTCAACGAGCGCAACTCGACCATGATCATCATCTCGCACGACCGCCACTTCCTGAACCAGGTGTGCACCCACATGGCCGACATGGATTACGGCACGCTGCGCATCTACCCGGGCAACTACGACGACTACATGCTGGCCTCGTCGCAGGCGCGCGCCCAGCAGCTGGCGGCCAATGCCAAGGCCAAGGAGCGCGTGCAGGAACTGCAGGAATTCGTGCGCCGCTTCTCGGCCAACAAGTCCAAGGCTCGTCAGGCCACCTCGCGCCTGAAGCAGATCGACAAGATCAAGGTCGAGGACATCAAGCCGTCCTCGCGCCAGGAACCGTTCATCCGCTTCGAGGGCGAGAAGAAGCTGCACCGCCAGGCGGTGGAAGTCGAGGGCCTGTCGAAAGCCTACGACCGCCAGATCTTCAGGAACCTGAACCTGCGCGTCGACGCCGGCGAGAAGATCGCCATCATCGGCGCCAACGGCGCCGGCAAGACCACGCTCCTGCGCTGCCTCGGCGGCGAAGCCTGCGGCATGCAGGCCGACAGCGGCGTGGCCAAGTGGGCCGAGCATGCCAACATCGGCTACATGCCCCAGGACCCGACCGACGAGTTCGCCAGCGACAAGACGCTGACCGACTGGATGACGCAGTGGACCAAGGAAGGCGACGACGACCAGGTGATCCGCGGCATCCTCGGCCGCCTGCTGTTCTCGGGCGACGACGTCAAGAAATCGGTGAAGGTGCTGTCCGGCGGCGAGAAGGGCCGCATGATGTACGGCAAGCTGATGCTGGGCCGCCACAACGTGCTGCTGATGGACGAACCGACCAACCACATGGACATGGAATCGATCGAGTCGCTCAACATCGCGCTCGACAAGTACGCCGGCACGCTGATCTTCGTGTCGCACGACCGCGAGTTCGTGTCCTCGCTGGCGACCCGCATCCTCGAGGTGCGCGATGGCGAGGTGATCGATTTCCACGGCAGCTACGAGGAATACCTCGCCAGCCAGGGTATCGAGTAAGCCGGACGGTGAAACGAGAACGAGGCCGCGCGAGCGGCCTCGGTCATCCGGAGAGACGGAACGGGCAGGGCGGCTAGGCAGCCGCAGCCGCGCGATGTCAGGCCGCCGCCTCGGCAGTCTGGCCGTCGAGCGACAGCAGCATGTCGAGCTGGCGCGCCAGCAGGGCGGCGGTGTCGTCGCCCTTCGCCCTGGTCACTGCCTCGAGATACGGGGTGCGCAGCGCGCGGAAATCGTCGATCGATTCCGCGCGTTCCACCTTCAGCGTCAGTCCGTAGCCGCGCAGGCCGACGGATTCCTTGATGGTGGCGTTATAAAAGCGGTACAGCGCCTGGAATTGCGATTCGCCCGGCAGCAGGATGCCGTCCACGATCGCCGCGGCCATCGCATCCTGCGGCACGGCCGCACGGGCCGGGACCGGAGGCGGCGCAGGCTGCTTTGCCGCAGGGCTCGCCGGCGCGGCAGGCACCTCGCGCGCCGCCACGAAGCCCGCCTCGATCAGTTCGTTGACGTTCTGCTCGCTCATGCCGATGCCGGCGACCTGCTTCAGCAACGCCTCTTCGGTATGCTTGCCGTCGATCAGCACGAGCAGGGTGCGCATGCGGGGCGGCAAACCATGCTTGCGGGTGGCGATTTCATCGCGGCCCTTGTCGGTCTTGTCGAGAATCCGGTTCATGGTGTCGATACGGCAAAGTGTTCGATTCGATCCTACGGGAGATGCCCTTGCGTGGCAACTTGTTAATTCTGTTTTGCAACACGTGTAAAGTTTCTCCGGTATCATCGAGCCCTCGTTGACCATTCGCAAACCCACTGTTCGTCGGCCCGCAGGAGTGCACACTCCGGAGCGAAGCTCCATCGTTGAATCCCGCCGCCGCGGACACCATCTGTAGCCGTCAACCTCTCCCGATCGCCATGCAGACTTCCATCATCAAGACCGTCGAATTCGAACGCCCGCAGATGCACAGCGGCACCAGTTGCGTGTCCAGCGCCTGGGCCCGCGTGCCGGCGGCGCCGTCGCCCGAGGAAAAGGCCGCGCTCAAGGAGCGCATCCGCCGCCTGTTGAAAGAAAAGCAGGCCGTGCTGGTCGCGCATTACTACGTCGATGCCGACCTGCAGGACCTGGCAGAGGAAACCGGCGGTTGCGTGTCGGACTCGCTGGAGATGGCGCGCTTCGGCCGCGACCATCCGGCCAAGACCCTGGTGGTGGCCGGCGTGAAGTTCATGGGCGAGACCGCCAAGATCCTCAGTCCCGACAAGACCATCCTGATGCCGGATCTCGACGCGACCTGCTCGCTCGACCTCGGCTGCCCGCCCGACGAATTCGCCGCCTTCTGCGATGCGCACCCTGACCGCACCGTGGTGGTGTACGCCAACACCAGCGCCGCGGTGAAGGCGCGCGCCGACTGGATGGTGACGTCCTCGATCGGCCTGGAGATCGTCGAGCACCTGCATGCGCAGGGCAAAAAGATCCTGTGGGCGCCCGACAAGCACCTGGGCAGCTACATCCAGAAGAAGACCGGCGCCGACATGCTGCTGTGGCAGGGCTCCTGCCTGGTGCACGACGAGTTCAAGGGCATCGAGCTGGAACTGCTGCGCCGCGAGCATCCGACGGCCAAGGTGCTCGTGCACCCCGAGTCGCCGGAAGCCGTGGTGGCCCAGGCCGACGTGGTCGGCTCCACCTCGCAGCTGATCGCCGCGGCGAAGAACCTCGATGCGACGGAGTTCATCGTCGCCACCGACAACGGCATCCTGCACAAGATGCGCATGGCCGCCCCGGGCAAGCGCTTCATCGACGCGCCGACCGCCGGCAACAGCGCCACCTGCAAGAGCTGCGCGCACTGCCCGTGGATGGCGATGAACGGCCTGCAGAACCTGGCCGACATGCTGGAGAGCGGCAGGAATGAAATCCACGTCGATCCGGCGATCGGCCGCAAGGCCTTCACCTGCATCGACCGCATGCTGGCGTTCGCCGCGGCGCGCCGTGCCAACGTGCGTCCGTCGGGCGACCTGGCCCGGGAACAGAAGCTGTTCTCGGGCATCGGCCCGGCCTGAAGCTTCGCATGGACGGCGCCTGCGGGCGCCGTTCTTCATGGCACCCCCGCTTGGCACGCAGCCTCATCCGCGGCGACAATAGTCGACCTTTCAAAAACAACGATCCGACTGCCGGAACAACGCATGAGCACACTCCGCAATCCCTTCGCGCCATTCGATGCCGCGCTCGCCGCGGCCTTTGAAGCCAACATCAACGCCGCGCTGGCCGAGGACGTCGGCAGCGGCGACGTCACCGGCCTGCTGGTACCGGCCGACGACGTGTTCCGGGCGCGCGTGATCGTGCGCGAACAGGCGGTGCTGTGCGGCGCGCCGTGGTTCGAGGGCGTGATGATGCAGGTCGATCCGCGCATCCGCATCGACTGGCGCTACGGCGAGGGCGATCTGATGGCGGCCGACAGCGAGGTCTGCGCGATCGAGGGGCCGGCGCGTTCGCTGCTGACGGCCGAGCGCGGCGCGCTCAATTTCCTGCAGTTGCTGTCGGGCGTGGCCACGGCCACGCGCCGCTACGTGCAGGCGATCGATGGCACCCGCTCGAAGATCCTCGACACGCGCAAGACGCTGCCCGGCCTGCGGCTGGCCCAGAAGTACGCGGTGCGCGTCGGCGGCGGCGTCAATCAGCGACTGGCGCTGTACGACGGCATCCTCATCAAGGAAAACCACATCGCCGCCGCCGGCGGCATCACCCAGGCACTGCGTGCGGCGCAGGCGCTGCAGGCGGGCGTGTCGATCCAGATCGAGGTCGAGAGCCTGGCCGAGCTGCAGGAGGCGCTCGATGCCGGCGCCACCTCCATCCTCCTCGACAATTTCACGCTCGACGACATGCGCGAGGCCGTGCGCGTGACGGGCGGGCGCGCCGTGCTGGAAGGATCGGGGGGCGTGAACCTCGACACGGTGCGCGCCATCGCCGAGACCGGCGTGGACCGCATCTCGATCGGCAGCCTGACCAAGGATGTGAAGGCAACCGATTATTCGCTCAGGATCCTGGGCTGACCATGGTGCGGGTCGTCGATCACGATCCCGCCTGGGCCGCAGCCTTCCTTGACGCGGCGGCGCGGATCGCGGCGGCGCTCGACATCGATGCCGGGCGCATCCATCACGTCGGTAGCACCGCGGTTCCCTGGACGACCGCCAAGCCGATCATCGACATGCTGCTGGAAGCCGAATCGCTGGAATTCCTCGACGACAGGACTGTGCGGCTCGAAGCGCTCGGCTGGCAGGCGATGGGCGAGTTCGGCATTCCGGGACGCCGCTATTTCCGGATGCACGATGCCGACGGCAACCGGACCCACCATCTGCATGCGTTCGTTCGTGGCGCGCCTGACGTGTGGCGTCACCTGGCGTTCCGCGATTACCTGTGCGCCCATCCGGCGATCGCTGCGGAGTATGGTGCATTGAAGAGCGGGCTGGCCCAGGCGCATCCCGGCGACATCGATGCCTACATGGATGGCAAGGATGCATTCGTCAGGGAGCACGAGAGGCGCGCACTGGCATGGAGCATGGCGCATGGCGATGCCGCGGGCAGCTGAGCGGATGGCCCGCCGGGCCAGCGTAACCACAAGCACAACCGTCCCGCGCGTGACGAGGAGACCGCGATGATCGGAACATTGGCATGGGCGGTGGTGGTCGCCGCCGCCTTCTTCTTCATCCTGCTCGGCATCGCATCGCTGGCGGTGCCGGACAAAGCCGGGCGATTTCTGCTGGGGTTCGCCTCGTCCGCGCAAAAGCACTATGCCGAGCTGGGGATCAGGTTTCTCGTCGGTGGCGCGCTGGTCGTCCATGGGCCGCAGGCGGCACTGCCGGAAGTGTTCCGCTGGTTCGGCTGGCTGTTGATTGCGACCACCGCCGTGCTGCTGCTGGTGCCGTGGCGCTGGCATCATGGATTTGCCGCATGGGCCGTGCCGCAGGCGCTGCGGTTTCTGCCGTTGATCGGTTGCTGTTCGCTCGTGCTCGGGGGAGTGTTGCTGGTCGCGGCATGGGGCTGAGGCGAGGGCGGACGAATCGCGGGATTGTTCCTGCGCCGCTGCGTGTCCGTCGACGGCGTGGTAGTGTATGCAACCTGCCATGTCCGATGCGCGACCCGCGCGAATAACCATGATGCATCAAGGCACCTGTCACTGCGGTGCAGTGAAACTGACGCTGCCGTCGGTGCCCGAGGCGGCGACAGACTGCAATTGCTCGCTTTGCCGCCGCGTCGGCGCACTATGGGCGTATTACGAATACGGCACCGTGAAAATCGATGGCCATCCGCAGGCCACGGAAGGATATGTCTGGGGCGACCGCACGCTGCGCACCGTCCGGTGCCGGACCTGTGGCTGCGTCACGCACTGGGAGCCGCTTGATCCGGGCCCCGGCGCGCGTCTGGGCGTCAACCTGAACAATTTCGATCCGGCCCTGGTGGCATCCGTGCGGGTGCGCAAGTTCGACGGCGCCGACACCTGGACATATATCGACGAGAAAGGAAGCCCATGAACGACCTGCTCGCGAGACTGGCATCCTGTCCTGGCGCGGATGCGCGCGACAAGGGCTGCTGCTATACGGTCGACCTGGCCGCCGACCGAGATCTCCGTTTCGAGGTGATCGTGCCGAAGCAGACCAATGAATGGTTCGTGACCGGGAAGTCGCACGGCGAAGCGGTCTGGGAGGACTGGGCCGGCTATGCGGCCGACACCGATCGCGGCACTGCCGATCCACAGGCCGAGATGCACGAGGATATCGAGCGCTTCGTGCGGCGGGTGGGGGCGGTGCATTTCGACCTGCGCGTGCAGGGCGAGCGCACCGACCTGATGTGGTCGCCCGACGGCCGCTGGCAGCCTTTCACGCTGCAGTCCTTCCTGCACCCGGCGCCATGAGCGCCATCGTCCCGCGTCCCATGCCGCCGGGCGCCTTCCTGGCGCGCTACGCCGGCGAGGGTGCCTACACCGATTGCTACGCGATGGACCTGCCGCGCCGCATCGGATTCGGCGAGTACGTGGAAGCCTTCTACACGACGCCGCTGTTCCGGCTCGAACGGATGCTGCTGGCGTCGTTCGCGCGCCGCCCCTCCACCGATGCCGAGGCACGCGAACTGGCGCAGGGGCGCCGCGATGCCTTCTCTGCCTGGACCGTCGAGCAGCGCGGCGAAGGACAGCTCCTGTTGTGCGACGTTGCCGGCCGCACCCGCTCCTGGCTCATGGCTCATGGCATCGGGGCGGGAGATCAAGGCGGGACGCGCCTCTACTTCGGCTCGGCCGTGGTGCCGCTCGGGCACGCGCGGGACGGCACCCCACGCTTCGGCGCAGCCTTCCACGCGCTGTCCGGCTTTCACCGGCTCTACACGCGGGCGCTGATGGGCTCCGCGCGGTCGCGCCTGCTGGCTGCCGAGCGCCGCTGAGGCGGAGGGACAGGTCGCCGCGTTTCCGTTCACGGCACAGCAAGCTGCAGCGAATCCCGTTACGATGGCGTCTGCCGCACGCTTGATGCGCGGCGGAAAGGAACCCGATGGATCAGCACACCCGGATGGCATTCGAAGGCGGCTGCGACTGCGGCCAGGTGCTGTACCGCATGACGGCGCGGCCGCTGTTCGTGCATTGTTGCCACTGCCGCTGGTGCCAGCGCGAATCGGGCGCGTCGTTCGCGCTCAACGCGATGATCGAGGCGGAGCTCGTCGAGGATCTCGCCGGCGTCCCGGAGATCGTGGACACGCCTTCCGCCAGCGGCGCCGGCCAGCAGATCGCCCGCTGCCCGCGCTGCCGGATCGCCGTGTGGAGCCACTATGCCGGCGCCGGTCCGCTGGTGCGCTTCGTGCGGGTCGGAACGCTCGACGATCCGGATGCGCTGCCGCCCGACATCCACATCTTCACCGCATCGAAGCAGCCCTGGGTGGTGCTGCCGCCGGGGACGCCGGCGGTACCGGAGTATTACCAGCGCGAGCAATACTGGCCCCGGGACAGCCTGGCGCGTCGTGCCGCGCTGCTGCCGCGCATCGAGGCCTGGCTGGCCGGACGGGAGCGCGGCGGATGACAGCGCGTGCTGGCATGGCGGCCAGCGGCGCCGCGGGCGGACGTACGCGCAGGTCGCCGGCGCGGTTGGCACTGGCCGCCGCCGCGATCGTCTACATTCCCGCGCTGCTGCATGCGTTCGCCGATCATTTCCAGCTGCTGTCGGGTAGCACCTGGCATCTGGCCGGATTCCTGATCGCGCAGGGCGGCGAGCCCTGGAACACCCTGTGGGCCGACTGCGGCATCGTGCTTGGCAAGCTGCTCGGCTTCGGCGTGCGCGACGCGCTGTCCATCATTCTCGTGCCGGGCTTTGCGGCGGCCAATGCGGCGCTGCTGGTCTTTCTGCCGGCGGTCGCCATGCGCCTCTGGCACGGTACACAACGCGAAAGGAGCTCCCCATGATCCGCCAGGTCGGCGATACCGTCATCCAGCCGAAACACCGGCTGTCCTGCCATTGCGGCAGCGTGGTGCTCGAACTCGACCTGCCGCACGGCATCGTCGATCCGCGCCGCTGCGACTGCTCGCTGTGCCGGCGGCGCGGCGCCATCGTCGCCTCGGTTGCGCTGGACGGCATCCGCATCGTGCAGGGCGAGGACGTGCTGCGTCTCTACCAGTTCAACACGATGACGGCACGCCATTATTTTTGCTCCGCGTGCGGTATCTACACGCACCACCAGCGCCGCAGCAAGCCGACCGAGTACGGCTACAACGTCGCCTGCCTCGACGGCGTCAATCCTTTCCTCATCGCGGATGTGCCGGTCAACGACGGCGTCAACCATCCGGCCGACCGCGTCATTCAATCTCCCTGACTCCCGTACCGCCATGATGCAAACGCTCGCCGCCATCGTTTTCACCCTGCTTGCCACTGGCGTGGCCCTGTTCCAGTTCGCGCTGGTGTTCGGCGCACCGTGGGGCGAGCTGACGCTCGGCGGGCGTTATCGCGGCGCCTTGCCGCTGGCTGTGCGCGTCGTGCCGGCGGCGACGGGTGTGCTGATGCTCGGCTTCGCCGCCATCATGCTGGCGCGCGCCGGGCTGGCATTTGCGGACTTCGACAAGGGTGCGGCCCAACTCGCCTGGTTCGTGGTGGCGTATTTCGGCCTGGGCGTCGCCGCCAATGCCGCGACGAAAAGCGTGCGCGAGCGGCGCGTGTGGCTGCCGGTGGCGGTGGTGATGATGGCTGCCGGCGCGGTGGTGGCGATAGGATGAGGGCCGGGAAGCACACCGCATGCCTGTAGCCAGGACTGCGGCATGGCGACAAACCGGATGACCGACGTTCAGTGCAGGAGGCGTGTCTCCGTGCCGGCAAGCTCGCCGGCATGGCCGCGCGCCCAGTCGAGCAGCGCAGCGCGCACCTCCGGGGCGGCCGGCGTGCGTCGCGTGAAGATCAGCAGGCTGGGGTTCCTGGGGCATGACGGGTTTGCCGTCCGGACAATGCACGCATAGTGAAGAATCGCGAATGCGGCAGGCTGGTCCGGCGCGGAGAGTATCACCGCCGCCTTCTCGATGCAGCTATGCGCCCGGCATGCCGATGCCAGGTAGAACGCCGTGCCGTCGACTTTTCTGATGGTGTCCGGCGGGCCGCCGAGGCCCGCCATGACTTGTTCGGCTACCAGGCCATTCTTCCAAAAATAGCTGCCGCGCAGCTTGCCGAAGAAGCGACGGGCGGAGGCGTCGAATGTCTTGTCCCACACGAGCCGGTTGGTGTCGGTGAAGGACTCGAGGCCACCGGCAGATGCTGCCGTGGCGACGCAGGCGAGCGACAGCAGGAGGCAGCGGAGCATCACCGCTTCAGCGCTGCCGCCGGCAGTTCCCGAGCAGCCTGCGTGCGTCGGTGCGCCGCCAGGCAGGCCACGGCAAAGACCGCTTCGATCGCCGCGCCCGCCGTGGCGCCAGCCAGCGGCGACATGCCCAGCCAACCCAGTCCGAAGCCCGCCACAGCGAGTGCGAGGCCGAGCGCCCAGTACAGCCGCAAGCCGAACACGGTCGACAGCACCAGGTAGCGTCCGCCGATGATCAACAACATGGCGGGGAAGAACCAGTCGGGGCGCTGCAGGCTGATGCCCCAGGCCAGGAACAGCGAAAAAACCAGCCAGAAGGTGCTCGCGCCCGCCAGTTGTCCGAGCGGATTGCCGTCCCGATGGACGCCGCGCGCACCCATCATGCGGCACAGGAGGATGGCTGCCGGGTGGATCAGCATCCCCGTGGCCAGCAGCACCACGATCGCCTTGGCCGGCGACAGCATGACGGCGGTGACGGCCGCCGCGCCCCAGGCGACGGCGGATGCCAGCATTCCTGCGGCGCCGCTGCAATAGGCGTCGCGCATGTCCGCCTGAGCTTGTGAAACGAGCATGTCCATGTGCGTGGTGTCTCCTGGTCGCCAATCCTGTCGTGATCTGCCGATGCCGTCGGGTGCGGCCCCTGCGTGGGTGCGCCGGGGCCGCACCGCCTTACTGCTTCGCGGCAGCGGTCGCCTTGGTGCCGGAGGCCGCAGGCGCGCCCTTCAGGTGCATGTCGAGGAACTCGCGGATCTTCGCCGACGCAACCGCCTGGTTCTTCTTCTTCGAGAAACCATGGCCCTCGTCGTCGAACACGATGTACTCCACCGGCACGCCGTTCTTCTTCACCGCCTCGACGATTTCATCGCTTTCCGGCTTGATCACGCGCGGATCGTTCTTGCCCTGGATGACCAGCAGCGGCTTGCGGATGTTCGATGCATGGAACAGCGGCGAGGTGGCGGTGAGGAATTCCTTGTCCTTTACCGGGTCGCCGATTTCCTGGTACAGCGCCTTGCGCATGGCTTCCCAGTACGGTGGGATCGACTCCAGGGTGCGCAGCCAGTTCGACACACCGAAGATGTCGATGCCGACCTTGAAGGCTTCCGGGCGGAATGCCATCGCGGCCAGCGTCATGTAACCGCCGTAGCTGCCACCCATGATGGCGATGCGCTCCGGATCGACATGGCCAAGGCCGGCGAGGAAGGTCTTGGCCTCGATGCAATCCCACAGCGGTTCGCGGCCGTGCTTGCCGTCGTCGGCGGTGAAGAAGGTCTTGCCGTAGCCGGAGCTGCCGCGATTGTTGATGCCGAGCACGGCGTAGCCATGGTTCACCAGGTACTGGATTTGCGCGGAATAGCCGCGGCGGGTCTGGCCGCCGGGACCGCCGTGCACGAAGATCACCGCCGGCACCTTGTCGGTCGCCGAGGCGTGCTTCGGCTTGTAGTAGATCGACGGGATCACCATGCCGTCGAACGAGCGGAAGCGCACGACTTCGGCCTCGACCAGGTCGTTCGGATCGATTTCCTTCGACAGGCTCTGGGTCAGCTGGGTGGCCTTCTGCTTGCTCATGTCGTAGGCGTACAGGTTGTTCGGCGAGCGGTCGCCGTTCACATAGAAGGCCATCAGCTTGCCGCTGCGCGAAATGACGGTGCCGCGAATCTCGCCGCCGGGCGTCTTCGGCATCGCGATCGGTTTCTCGGTGGCGGCATCGACGATGCGGATCACGGTGCTGCCGTCGGCATTGATCATGCTCATGCGGTAGCGGCCGTTCTGCGAATAGGCGGTGCCGGCGATGTCCCAGTCGGCCTTCTCGATCTCCTTCATCGCGCCGCCGGCCAGGTCATAGGCGCGCACGCTGGCGAACTCGCCGCCGTCGTCCGAGGTCAGCAGCAGGCGCTTCGAGTCCGGGTCGAAGGTGGCGGCGCGGTAGCCGGCGGTGCCCTGGTGCGGCGTGATGTGCTTCATCTCTTTCGTCGCCGTGTTGAACAGGTAGACGTCGGTATCGGCCGTGGTGTTTATCTTGTTGAGCGCGATCCATTTCTCGTCGAAGCTGATCGCCCCCGGTTCCATGCCGCTGTCGTTGGTGAACAGCATGGTGCGGGCATAGGTCCTGGCGTCGTAACGGTAGACGTCGAAGAACTTCGGATTGCGTTCGTTGGTCAGCACGTAGAAGGCGCTGCCGTCCTTGTTCCAGCCGGCGAAGGCGGCCTTGAGCTTGTCGCCGGGCGTGAGGTCTCTTTCCGTGCCGTCGAGCTCGCGCACGAACAGGTGGTTCTGCTCGTCGCCCCCCTTGTCGCGGGTGAACAGGAAGCGGTCGTTGTCCCAGAAGTACGAGACGGCGTAGGTGCTGTCGGCCGTCGAGTTGGTCAGGCGGGTCGGCTTGCCGCCGTTCACCGGCATCGAGTAGACATTGAAGATGCCGCTCTCGTTGCTGCTGAACAGGATTTTCGTCTCGTCATGGTTGAACGAGGCGCCACCGATGCTGGTGGTGGCCATGAACTGCTCGATGGTGTACTTCTTCGCGGCCCGGGCCGGAGATTTCGCGGCGGCTTTCGGTGCGGCGGGCGGTTTGGCGGCGGCCGGCGCGCCGGCGTCCTGGGCATGGGCCGGCATGGCGGCGAAGGCGGTGTGCAGCAACACGGCAAGGATGCCGAGGCGGGTGGCGTGACGAACCGATTGCATGGATTCTCCTGGGAGGTGAGGAAAGCCGGGCAAGTGTTGCAATCGCGGCGCGCACTGTCAACGCGGAGGCGACGAACTTGCATATTTGGCGGCGAACGGCAGAATTCGGGGAATGAACGGCGTCGCCGCCTTTGGCAAGCTTGCGTGCGGCGGCACCGCCATCGTCATGCCGCCATGCGGGAAATCCACCCAGGCCGGAGCGCCGAGAATTCCTGACAAGAAACGAGGACGACGATGAAACGATTCCTGATGGCGGTGCTGGCGTCCATGGCCATTCCGCTGGCCGCCGCCGAACCGCCGGCGCCAGCCATCGACCACCACCAGCACCTGTTCAGCCCCGGCATCGTGGCGCTGCTGGCATCGCCGGCCGTGAAGCCGCTCGATGCGCACCGCCTGGTGGCGCTGCTCGACGAGGCCGGCATCCGCCGTGCCGTGGTGCTGTCGGTGGCCTACATGTACGGCCGGCCCTCGCGGGTCGTGGAGGACGAATACGGCAAGGTGCGCGCCGAGAACGACTGGACGGCGGCGCAGGCGGCACAGTACCCGGACCGCCTGCGCGCCTTCTGCGGCGTCAATCCGCTCAAGGAATACGCGCTGCGCGAGATCGCGCGCTGCGCCGCGGATCAGCGCCTGCGCCACGGGTTGAAGCTCCACTTCGGCAATTCGGACGTGCGCCTGGAGGTGCCGGAGCATGCAGCCCGTTTGCGCGAGGTGTTCGCCGCCGCCAACCGGCACGGCATGGCGATCGCGGTGCACATGCGCGCTTCGGTCTCGCTGAAGCGGCCCTACGGGCGCGAGCAGGCGCGCATCTTCCTCGAGCAGCTGCTGACCGCGGCGCCGGACGTCCCGGTACAGGTGGCGCATTTCGCCGGCACCGGTCCCGGCTACGACGATCCGCCGGCGCACGAGGTGATGGAGGCGCTGGCGGACGCCGTCGCGCAGGGCGATCCACGCACGCGGCGGCTCTGGTTCGACATCGCGACCGTGGTCGATCGCGAGATCGCGCCCGATACGGCGGCGCGCGTGGCCGCGCTGGTGCGGCGCGTCGGGGTTGACCGGGTGCTGTTCGGCTCGGACGCGGCGACCGCGCCCGAGCGCAGTCCGAACGCATGGTGGGAGGCGCTGCGGCGCCTGCCGCTGAGCGATGCGGAACTGGCGCGCATCGCATCCAACGAGGCGCCTTACTGGCGCTGAAACGTCCATCGACGACAGGGGAGAACCACATGACCATCCGTATCGTTCGCCTTGGCAGCCCGCGCTCGCCCGGCGAGGGCCTGCGCATCGGCACCGTGCGGCGGCCGCCGCGCGGCGTGCGCAAGGAAGACTATGCGGCCAAGGACATCTACGACGTCTGGTATCCGAACCTGGCGCCAAGCGAAGCGTTGCTCAAGGAAGGCCAGGCGGCGGTCGACGAACGCTCCTGGAATGCCTTCACGCGCAAGTATCTCGCCGAGATGAAGGCACCGGACGCCAGCCGCACGCTCGACCTGCTCGCCGCGCTGTCGCACACGGCGGACATGGCGATGGGCTGCTATTGCGAGGACGAGGCGCGCTGCCACCGGTCGATCCTGCGCCAGCTGCTGCTGGCGCGCGGCGCGGATGTGCGCTAACGGCTGGCGAAGGTTCCCGCCATCCTCATGCGATCCGATCCTGCTCAAGCCCCGGCTTGGCCTGCATCAAGGCCTGCCACGTGCCGACGGGAAGAATGACGGCATTGCGTCCGGCGCGCGCCGCCGGATTCCGCCGCCGGGAAGTCCGCTCCAGGAAAGGATCGCCATGAACACACCCGAGACCGAGCGCCGCCGCGTGTCGCAGGCGGCCCTGCTGGATTCGGCGCTGCGCGCCATCAACCAGCTGGCGGCATCGCGCGACCCGGGCACGCGCGCGCTGGCCGTACGCGTCCTGGCGGAGATCGGCCAGGTCCGGCGCCAGATCCCGGCCCGGCGCGAACACGATCACGGGACCGGTGTCTGCTGAGCAGTAGCGCGCGTCGGGCCGCTGGCTGCGGCACCGTGCGAGCGATCCGGCCCGGCGCCGTCTGCGCCTCGGCTTTGGCATACTACGGGAATCCGCCAATCCTTCCCGGAGCGCTCGATGGACATGAAGAAGATCAACGCCGGCAAGTTGCGTGCGATCGGTTACGACCCGCGCGAGCGCATCCTGCGCGTCGAATTCGAGGACGGTTCCGCCATCGACCATGCCGGCGTTGCCGCCGACGTATGGCAGCGGTTGTCGACCTCGGGAGCCGCATGGAGCTTCTATCGAGACAACATCGAAGAGGAATACCCGGGCCGGCGCGGACGGGCGCGCACGCCGAGCGGCACGCGCAGCTTGGATGACCTGCGCAACCTGTTCGGAGACGAATCCAAGGAGTGAATGCCGCCGCGCGCCCGTCGCCAAGGCAGGTACAGCGGCGGCCATCCGCCGAAGCCCGGAAAAAAGGCGCACCGAGGCGCGCCTGTTTCATGCCTGCCGGAGATGATGCGTATCAGGCATACGCCTGTCGGTCGCCCTTGCGCCGTACCGGCGTGAGCACCGTCGGCAGCGCCTTCGGCAACGTGTCGGGATAGTCGCGCGAGAAATGCAGGCCGCGGCTCTCGTGACGTTCCAGTGCGCTGTTGACGATCAGCGAGGCCACCTGCACGAGATTGCGCAATTCCAGCAGGTCGCGCGTGATGCGGAAGTTGGCGTAGTACTCGTCGATCTCTTCCTTGAGCAGCGCGATGCGGTGCTGGGCGCGTTCCAGCCGCTTGGTGGTGCGCACGATGCCGACATAATTCCACATGAAGCGGCGCAGCTCGTCCCAGTTGTTGGCGATGATGACTTCCTCGTCGGCGTCGGTCACGCGGCTCTCGTCCCAGGCGGGCAGGGCGGTGGTCTTCTGCTTCGGCTGCTCGGCGATGTGGCGCGCGGCGGCATGGCCGAGCACCACGCATTCGAGCAGCGAATTGGAGGCGAGGCGGTTGGCGCCATGCAGGCCGGTGTAGGACGTCTCGCCGACCGCGTACAGGCCGGCCAGGTCGGTGCGGCCGCACATGTCGGTGACGATGCCGCCGCAGGTGTAGTGCGCCGCCGGCACCACGGGAATCGGCTGCGTCGTGATGTCGATGCCCAGCTCCAGGCAGCGCGCGTAGATGGTCGGGAAATGCTCCTTGAGGAATTCCGGCGGCTGGTGGCTGATGTCGAGATCGACATAGTCCAGGCCGCGCTTCTTCATCTCGGCGTCGATGGCGCGGGCGACGATGTCGCGCGGGGCCAGCTCGGCGCGCTCGTCGTGCTGCAGCATGAAGCGGGTGCCGGCCGCGGCACCTGCCGCCGCCGGCAGCTTGAGGATGCCGCCTTCGCCGCGCACCGCCTCGGTGATCAGGAAAGACTTCGCGTACGGGTGGTACAGACAGGTCGGGTGGAACTGGATGAATTCCATGTTCGCCACCCGGCAGCCGGCGCGCCAGGCCATCGCGATGCCGTCGCCGGTCGCGGTGTCGGGATTGGTGGTGTAGAGATAGACCTTGCCGGCGCCGCCGGTGGCCAGCACCGTGTGGTCGGCGGAGATGGTCTTCACCTTGCCGGTCTCGACGTCCTGGGCGTACAGGCCGAGGCAGCGCGGCGCGCCGCTGCCGGCGCCGATCTTGTCCGAGACGATCACGTCGATCGCGCAATGGTGCTCGAGCAGCGTGATGTTGGGGTGCTTGCGCACCTTCTCCTCGAGCGTCACCTGCACCGCGTGGCCGGTGGCGTCGGCCGCGTGGATGATGCGGCGCTGGCTGTGGCCGCCCTCGCGCGTCAGGTGGTAGCCGAACTCGGCGGTCGCGTCCGCCGTGAAGGGAACGCCCTGCGCGACCAGCCATTCGATCGCCTCGCGGCCGTGCTCGACGATGAAGCGGGTGGCGCTCTCGTCGCACAGGCCGGCGCCGGCGACCAGCGTGTCGTGGATGTGCTGCTCGTGGCTGTCGCCGGAGTCGAGCACCGCGGCGATGCCGCCCTGGGCCCAGTTGGAGGCGCCGTCGAGCAGCGCGCGCTTGGAGACCACGGCCACCTTGCGCGTTTCGGCCAGGTGGAGTGCGACGGAAAGCCCTGCCAATCCGCTACCGATAATAGCGACGTCGAATTTCATATCGTGGGAAAAAGCTTCGGTGAGTAAGACGTCGCAAGACTATAGCCGATGTGCGCGATTGCCGCAGCGCAAATCGCGCATCACCTGGTCCCGGTCGACTCGCGTTCGCCCGCCTGCGTCGCCGGCGGCACGGAGGGCGGCAGGGTCCCGTGCTCGTCGGGCACGGCGAACCGGTGGGCGCTGCGCAGCAGGCGCTCGGCCTGCTCGGACGACACCGGCGGAGAGAAGGCGTAGCCCTGCGCCAGCTGGCAGCCGAGACGGCGCAGTTCCGCCACGTGGGCCGGCGTCTCGACGCCTTCGGCCACGGTTTCCAGGTGCAGCGTCTGGGCCAGTGCCAGGATCAGGCGGATGATCTCGACGTCGCCGGGATTGGTGCCCAGGCCGTGCACGAAGGCGCGGTCGATCTTGAGCACGTCGATCGGCAGCTTCTGCAGGTAGGCCAGCGACGAATATCCGGTGCCGAAGTCGTCCAGCGCCAGCCGCAGGCCGAGCTTCTTGAGCTTGGCCAGCATCTCGATCGTCTGCACCGGGTTGGCCATCGCCGAGGTCTCGGTCAGCTCCAGCTCGATCGAGCTGGGCACGACGCCGGTCGTCTCGAGGATGCGCTTCACCTCGGGCAGGAACGATGCCTGCAGCAGCTGCCGCATCGACACGTTGACCGCGATCGAGGCGCCGCGGATGCCCGGGTAGCGCGCCTGCCACTCGGCCAGCTGCTTGCAGGCTTCCTCGAGGACCCACATGCCGATCGGCACCACCAGGCCGGAGGTTTCTGCGATCGGGATGAAATCCGTCGGCGAGATGTGGCCGTACTGGGTGCTGTTCCAGCGCAGCAGCAGCTCGAAGCCCTTGATCGAGCCGTCGGCCACCGACACCTTGGGCTGGTAGACCACGGCCAGCTCGTCGCGCTCCAGCGCGAAGCGCAGCGCCACGTCCATCTGGGCGCGGCGGGTGGTGTGGCTCTGCAGGGACGCATCGAAGATCTCGGCGCGGTTGCGGCCGCGCTCCTTGGCCTGGTAGAGCGCCGAGTCGGCGTCGCGGATCACGTCGGACGGCGACTGGTGGGCGGCGGCGACCTGGGCGATGCCGATGCTGGCCTGGATCTTGACGGACACGTCGTCCACCACCAGCTGGCGCGAGACCGTCTGCAGGATCGCATCGGCCTTGTCCTTGGCTTCCTTCAGGCCGGCGTAGGTGAGCACGATGAATTCGTTGCCGCCGAAGCGGGCCACAAAATCCTGGGGCGGCAGCGCATCGACGATGCGGCGGGTCAGTTCGACCAGGCACTTGTCGCCGAAGTCGTGGCCATGGGTATCGTTGACGCTCTTGAAGAAATCGAGATCGCAGAACAGCACCGCCACCCGCGCGGCGCCGGCGCGGGACTCGGTCATCACCTCGGCCAGGCGCTTGACCAGGTAGCGGCGGTTCGGCAGGCCGGTGAGCGGATCGTGCAGCGCGAGATGCTCGAGCTGCATCTCGTATTCCTTGCGGTCGGTGACGTCGCGCGTGATGCCGAGCATGCCGACGATGGCGCCGCGCGCGTCGCGCAGCGGATACTTGTTGGTGCGGTACCAGCGGCGCCGCTCGTTGTCCCAGTAGCCCTGGGTCTCAAGATCCTCGAGCGGCGCGCCGCTCTCCATCACGCCGAGGTCCTGGCGGTGCAGGTGTTCGGCGATCTCGCGCGCTTCCTGTTCGCGGCCGTGCACCGCATGCTCCGCGAACACCTCGTGGGCCGTCTTGCCGCGCAATTCCTCTTCGGACGCATAGCCGAGCCGGCGCTGCATGCTGCGGTTGCTGATGGTGAAGCGGCCCTCGCGGTCCTTGGCGTAGATCATCGACGGGTTGAGGTCGAGCACCGCGCGCAGCAGCGCATGCTCGTCGGCAAGGCGCAGCTCGGCATCCTCGCGCGCGGAAACGTCCTCGATGCTGAACACCAGACCGTCGATGGCGCGGTCGTGCAGCATGTTGAAGCCGGCCGCTTCCAGCCATACCCAGTGGCCGCGCCGGTGCTGCACGCGCAGCCGCGAGACGATGCTGCTGCGCGGCGTGTCGCGCAGGTGGCGCAGCTTTTCCTTGTGGAGCTGTTCGTCGTCGGGATGGATCACCGGCTTCGGGCGCCCGCTGGCCAGCAGTTCCTGCTGGGTATAGCCGAGCACGTCGAGCACGGCGGGATTGACGTACTTGACGCGGTAACCCGAATCGGCAATCACGAACATGTGGCGGGTGGCGCGCGCGATGGCATTGAAGCGCCGCTCGTTCAGGCGTGCCTTCTCGATGGCCGACTGGTTGCGGCGCAGGGCGATGGCCAGCAGCGTGGCCAGCGTGCCGACGAACAGCGTGGCGAGCATCTGCGGCAACCACTCGCCGAGGCGGGTGCCGAGCGCGACATTGAGCCCGAACCCGACCGCCGCAATGGCGAGCACGCCGAGCAGCGCGGCGCGGCCCTGCATCGTCAGCGGAAACACGCCCGCCACGCCGATCAGCCAGGGCAGCGGCGAGGCGGGCAGGGACCGCTCGTCGGAGAGCGTGACGATCACCGCCACGCACAGGACAAGCTCGCCGATGATCCAGCGCGGCGACTGCATGAATTCGGTCAGTTCCAGGCAGCGCGCCAGCGAGCACAACAGCAGCAGGGCGAGGATGCCGGCCGAGGCCATGCTGACGCCCGACGGCATGACATGCAGCGCCAGCGCGACCAGCACCACGTGCAGCAGCAGGGTCGCGTAGAGGAAGAGGGAAGCGACACGGAAAATTTCGTCGCCGCTGGTGATGGCCCTCGTGCGCAGGAGCGGGAGTTTCATGGAAGAAAAGGCGCGCGGTTGTCAGAACTGCAAGTGCGCCACGATACCAAATCCCACCCTCTTTGCACAGGGGCGGAGCGCGGCGGCAGGCATGCCTGCAACGCTTTGCGACGACTTCGGCATAGTGACATGAGAAAAAGCAAAAAAGCCGCCGGCGAACCGGCGGCCTTCGTGACGATACCGTGGGTATCAGTCGTTGGCGTAGATGTCCACGTCCTTGGTCTCGCGCACGAACAGCATGCCGATGACGAAGGTGGCGGCCGCGATGATGATCGGATACCAGAGACCGTTGTACATGTTGCCGGTCGAGGCGACGATCGCGAACGCGGTGGTCGGCAGCAGGCCGCCGAACCAGCCGTTGCCGATGTGGTAGGGGAGGCTCATCGAGGTGTAGCGGATGCGGGTCGGGAACATCTCGACGAGCATCGCGGCGATCGGGCCGTACACCATGGTCACGTACAGCACCAGGATGACCAGGATGCCGACGACCTTGACCTTGTCGACCTTGGCCGGGTCTGCCTTGGTCGGATAGCCGGCGGCCTTGAGCGTCTCGGTCACGTCCTTCTTGAAGGCGGCGATCGCCTTGGTCGAGGCTTCGTCGAACTTGGCGTTCACGACATTGCCGACCGGCGGGGTGATGACCTTGTCGCCGATCTTGATCGTGGCCGGCTGGCCTGCCGGGCCTTCGACGTTCTCGTACGACACCGAGCTCTGGGCCAGGAAGCGCTTGGCGATGTCGCAGGACGAGCGGAAGTCGATCTCGCGGGCAATCGGGCTGCCCTGGAACGAGCAGTCCTTCGGATCGGCGGAGACGATCACCTGGGTCTTGGCCTGTGCGGCGGCCAGGTCAGGGTTGGCGGCGGCGGTCAGCGCCTTGAACAGCGGGAAGTAGGTCAGCGCGGCCAGCAGGCAGCCCGCCATGATGATCGGCTTGCGGCCGACCTTGTCGGACAGGGCGCCGAACACCACGAAGAACGGGGTGCCGATCAGCAGCGAGATGGCGATCAGGATGTTCGCCGTGGCGCTGTCGACCTTGAGGGCCTGGGTCAGGAAGAAGAGAGCGTAGAACTGGCCGGTGTACCAGACGACTGCCTGGCCGGCGGTCAGGCCGATCAGGGCCAGAATCACGATCTTCAGGTTCTTCCACTGGCCGAAGGATTCCGACAGCGGAGCCTTGGAGGTCTTGCCTTCTTCCTTCATTTTCTTGAAGGCCGGCGACTCGTTCATCGACAGGCGGATCCACACGGAGATGGCCAGCAGGAAGATCGAGACCAGGAACGGAATGCGCCATCCCCAGGCACCGAAGGCTTCCTCGCCGAGGGCGGTACGGGTGCCCAGGATCACCATCAGAGACAGGAACAGGCCGAGCGTCGCGGTGGTCTGGATCCAGGCGGTGTAGGAACCGCGCTTGCCGTGCGGCGCGTGCTCTGCGACATAGGTCGCCGCGCCGCCGTACTCGCCGCCGAGTGCCAGGCCCTGCAGCAGTCGCAGGATGATCAGGATGATCGGAGCGGCGACGCCGATGGTCGCGTAGTTGGGCAGGATGCCGACGATGAAGGTCGACACGCCCATGATCAGGATGGTGACCAGGAAGGTGTACTTGCGGCCGATCATGTCGCCGAGGCGGCCGAACACGAGTGCGCCGAACGGACGGACCAGGAAGCCGGCCGCGAAGGCGAGGAGCGCGAAGATGAACGCGGAAGTCGGATCCAGGCCGGCGAAGAACTGCTTCGCGATGATGGCCGCAAGCGAACCGTACAGATAAAAGTCGTACCACTCGAACACGGTGCCCAGCGAGGAAGCGAAGATGACCTTCCGCTCCTCTGCCGTGATGCCGCGATTAGCTACTGCCTGTGCTGTCGCCATGTGTGTCTCCTTGTCTGGATATGAACGTGCAACCCGTCGTTACTGGTTCTGATACCTTTTTTGCACAGGGAGAGTGTGGTAGTCCAACCTTACACAGCGCTTGCTTCAAACTTACAGAAGCTTACAGGGCGGAGTGCCGGATTTTCATCGCGGAATCGCTGCAAAACTCTCCCGGCGGCGCAGTGTTCAGGCCATTCCTGCTCCCCATGGGCATCCGGCCGTTTTTGACCTGGATCAAGGTTGGCGGCCGGCGCGCTCTCTTACACTGCAGCCGTCCGGAAACGGTTCCTTGCCAAGGAACGGCCGGCAGTGGAGCAAGATCATGGCCGTACTGGCAACCGCATCCAACCTCGCGCCGAGCGTTGACTTCGATCCGCAGCTGATCCGGAAACTGAGCCAGCTCGGCCCGCGCTACACCTCGTATCCGACGGCCGACCGCTTCACGAACGAATTCCGCAACGCCGATTACCTCAAGGCCGTGGCCAGCGCCCGCACTGTCGGCCTGCGCCGTCCGATCTCGCTCTACCTGCACATTCCGTTCTGCAATACGGTCTGCTATTACTGCGGCTGCAACAAGGTGGTCACCAAGGACAAGAGCAAGGCGGCCATCTATCTCGGCTACCTCAAGCGCGAGATCGCCATGCAGGGCGAGCTGTTCAAGGGCATGAACGACGTGGAGCAGCTCCACTTCGGCGGCGGCACGCCGACCTACATCAGCGACGGGCAGATGGACGACCTGTGGGATCACATGCGCAAGCATTTCAGGTTCGCGCCCGATGCCGCCGGCGAATACTCGATCGAAGTCGATCCGCGCACGGTGGATCCGCAGCGCGTCCGCATGCTGCGCCGCCAGGGCTTCAACCGCATCAGCCTGGGCGTACAGGATTTCGACCCGGTGGTGCAGAAGGCGGTCAACCGCATCCAGCCCGAGGAAGACACGCTGGCCGTGATCCAGGCCGCGCGCGACGCCGGCTTCCGCTCGATCTCGATCGACCTGATCTACGGGCTGCCCAGGCAGACCCTGGAGACGATCGACCAGACGCTCGACAAGGTGATCGCCGCCAGCCCCGACCGCCTGGCGATCTACAACTACGCGCACCTGCCGCACCTGTTCAAGCCGCAGCGCCGCATCGCCGAGGAAGACCTGCCGGGCGCAGAGACCAAGCTCGACATGCTGTTCCTGTGCATCAGGCGGCTGACCGAGGCAGGCTATGTCTACATCGGCATGGATCATTTCGCCAAGCCGACCGACGACCTGGCCATCGCCCAGCAGCAGGGCCGCCTGCATCGCAATTTCCAGGGCTACTCGACCCATGCCGATACCGATCTCGTCGCCTGCGGCGTGTCGGCGATCAGCCAGGTGGCCAACACCTACAGCCAGAACGAGAAGACCCTCGACGACTACTATGCGCGCCTGGACAAGGGCGAGCTGCCGGTGATCCGCGGCATCGCGGCATCGATGGACGACCTCATGCGCCGCCGCATCATCCAGATGCTGATGTGCCATTTCGAGTTGTCCACGCAAGCGATCGAACTGGCGTATCCGGTCACCTTCAACGAGTATTTCGCGCCCGAGCTCGAGAAGCTGCGCGCGTTCGAACAGGACGGCCTGCTCAGGATCGAGGACAACTGGCTGACGGTGACCCTCAAGGGCCGCCTGCTGATCCGCAACATCTGCATGGTGTTCGACAGGTACCTGTCGCTGCCCAGGCAGGGCGAGGCGCAGCCGCTGCGCTATTCCAAGACCATCTGACCCGAAAGGACATGCCCGCGTGGCAGGCCTGAACCTGTTTCCCGTTTTCCTGATCGGCCTGCTGGGCGGGGTGCACTGCGTCGGCATGTGCGGCGGGATCGTGTCGGCCTTCTCGGTCGCAGCGCCGTCGCGCCGCAAGTTTCCGCTGCCGGTGACGACCACGGGCGCTTCCGCCGCTTCACTGTCCACCTCCGCCACGGCCGGCACGGCGGTGCGCGTGCTGTCCTATAACGCCGGCCGCATCGCCAGCTATGCCATTGCCGGCGCCATCGCCGGCGGCGCGGCGCAGGGCGCCCGCACGCTGACCGCGCTGTCGTCGATCGAGATCGCCGGCTACTGGCTGGCCAACCTGATGCTGGTGGCGCTGGGCCTCTACCTGATGGGCGCATGGTCCGGACTGACGCGCCTGGAATCGGCCGGACAGGTGCTGTGGCGCCGCGTTCAGCTGCTGGTGAAGCATGTCGTGCCGATGGATAGCGCCGGCAAGGCCTTCGCCCTCGGCGGGCTGTGGGGATGGGTGCCGTGCGGCATGGTCTACAGCGTGCTGCTGACGGCGATGATGGCCGGGTCGGCGGCCGCAGGCGCCGCCGTGATGCTGGCCTTCGGGCTCGGGACGCTGCCGACGCTGCTGGGGCTGGGCCTGCTGGGCACGCGCCTGCGCGACTGGCACCGGAAGCGCGCCGTGCGCCTGGCCGCCGGTCTGCTGGTGCTGGCCTTCGGCATGCTCGGGCTGCTCCGCGCGGGCAATGGATTGTCGCTCGGCTGGCTCGATGCGCTGTGCATCACCCCCGGCGTCCACGGAGCCGCACGATGACCGCCGTTGCCAGTCCGGCACGCGCGCTGCGCGCCGCGAGCGCCGAAGCGCTGTCCTGTTTCCATTGCGGCCTGCCGGTGCCGCACGGCGCGCACTGGAAGGTGGCCATCGACGGCGCCGAGCGCCCGATGTGCTGCGTCGGCTGCCAGACGGTGGCGCAGACCATCGTCGACAACGGCTTCATCGATTACTACCGCAGTCGCAGCGCGATGCCGGACCCGATGGACCGCGCCGCGCTGGTGCCGGAAGAACTGCGCCTGTACGATGCGCCGGAAAACATGGCCCGCTTCACCGCCGCCGGCGAAGATGGCCTGTCCGAGGCCATGCTGTCGGTCGAGGGCATCCGCTGCGCCGCCTGCGTCTGGCTCATCGAGAAACGCCTCGTCCGCGTGCCGGGCGTCGCCGATGCCCGGCTCAACGTCGCCACCGAGCACCTGTTCGTGCGCTGGGACGGCGCGCGCTGCCAGCCCAGCGACATCCTCGCCGCCGTGCGCGAGGTGGGCTACGGCGCCTATCCCTACGATCCGGTGCGCCACGGCGAGCGGCTGCGGAAGCAGGCGAAGACCCTGTTCCGCCAGGCGTTCGTGGCCGGCCTGTCGATGATGCAGGTGATGATGTACGCCTACCCGGCGTACACCGCCGCCGAAGGCACCATGGATGCCGGGATGGCCGGCCTCCTGCAGTGGGCCAGCCTGCTGCTGACGATTCCCGCGGTCTGCTATTCGGCGCTGCCGTTCTTCCGCGGCGCCTGGACCAGCCTGAAGGCGCGCCGCCTCGGCATGGACGTGCCGGTGGCGCTCGGCATCGGCGCCGCTTTCCTCGGCAGCGTGCATGCGACCTTCACCGGCGAGGGCGACGTCTATTACGACTCGGTCACGATGTTCGTCTTCCTGCTGTTGTGCAGCCGCTATGTCGAACTGGTGGCGCGGCGCAAGGCTTCCTCGGCGCTGGAACGGATCCAGCGCGCACTGCCGTCGTCGGCCACGCTGCTGGCGGCATGGCCGTCGCGCGAGGCCAGCGAACTGGTGCCCGCGGCGCGGCTGGCTGTCGGCGACATGGTGCTGGTCAGGCCCGGCGAGGCGATTCCCGCCGACGGCCTCCTCGAGGAAGGCAGCACCGCGATCGACGTGTCGCTGCTGACCGGCGAAAGCCGCCCGGTGCAGAAGGCGCGCGGCGACGCGCTGCCCGGCGGCGCGGTCAATGCCGCGCAGGCGATCGTCATGCGTGTCACGCGCGCGGCCGGCGACAGCACGCTGTCGGCCCTGATGGGACTGGTGGAACGCGCCGGCCAGGGCAAGCCGCAACTGGCGCAGTGGGCCGACCGCGTGGCGAGCTGGTTCGTGGCCGGGCTGCTGGTGCTGGCGCTGGCGACCTTCATCGCCTGGCAACTCGTCGATCCGTCGCGCGCCTGGGCGATCGCCATCGCGGTGCTGGTGGTCTCTTGCCCGTGCGCGCTGTCGCTGGCCACGCCGTCGGCGCTGGCCGCCGCAACCGACCGGCTGGTGCGCCAGGGTGTCCTGGTGGTGCATTCCCATGTGCTGGAAACCCTGCATCGCGCCACCCATGTCGTGTTCGACAAGACCGGCACGCTGACATGCGGCCGACCCGTGGTCCAATCGATGGCGCTGGCGGCCGGTGTCACGCGCGAGCGCGCGCTGGCGATTGCGGCCGCGCTGGAGGCATCGAGCGCCCATCCGCTGGCCCAGGGCATCGTCGATGCCGCGACGGCGTCGGGCGTGCGGGCGGCGGCGCTGGCCGGCGGCGGCGCCGTCACCCATGTCGGCGAGGGCCTGGAAGGCATCGTCGATGGCATGCGTTGCCGCATCGGCTCGCATGCCTTCGTGGCCGCGCTGGCCGGGACGCCGGCGGCTGGCATCGGCAACGCCGCAGCCGACGGCCGCACGCCGGTCTGGCTCGGCACCGAGGGCCGCTGGCTGGCCCGCTTCGAGCTGGCCGATGCGCTGCGCGACGGCGCGCGCGCGGTGATCGCGGCATTCCGCCGCCAGGGAAAGACCGTGGTGCTGCTCAGCGGCGATGCGCAGGCGGTCTGCAGCCGCATCGGCGCCGAGGCCGGCATCGCGGAGGCGGTCGGCGACTGCCTGCCGGAAGCCAAGCTGGCCTATGTGCGCAGGCTGCAGGAGCAGGGCGGGGTGGTGGCGATGGTCGGCGACGGCATCAACGACGCCGCCGTGCTGAGGGCGGCCGACGTGTCCTTCGCGATGGGCAGTGGCGCGACGCTGGCCCAGGTGCATGCCGATGCGGTGCTGCTGTCGGGCGATATCGGCTCGGTGGCGGTGGCCGCGCAGGTCGCGGGCAAGACAATGCGCGTGATCCGCCAGAACCTGGCCTGGGCGACGGTGTACAACGTCCTGGCTATCCCGGCGGCCGCGTTCGGCTTCCTCAACCCCTGGATGTCGAGCATCGGCATGTCGCTCAGTTCGGCCGTCGTGGTGGCCAATGCGCTGCGCTTACGCCGCGTTGCACAACGGTCGCCGCAGCGTCCGGAGATCGGGCATCCTGCCGCATCGCCGCGTCCGGCCGGCGCCGCTTGCGAAGGACGCGCCGGCAGCGCCTGATCGTCACTCCATGGAAGCCCTTTACTACCTTGTTCCCTTGAGCATCGCGATCGTTTTCCTTGCGATCTGGATCTTTTTCAAGATGTCCGACAGCGGGCAATTCGACGACATGGTCGGTCCGGCCATGCGCATCCTGCAGGACGACGATACTCCCCCGTCCGACCGGAACGACCACGACGCGTCTCCTCCGTCAAGCCTGCAGTAGACGTGTTTGCGGGCCGTTTCGGTATCAGCTTGTACCCCTGTGCGTCCAATTTTGCTGCACTGCGGTTTGACTCGGATCAATTTGATTCAAGTCAATGATTTTGCTTTCCCCGACTCGTACCCTCCCCAGTATCGCGTGACCGGGACCCTCATTCCCAATCCGGTCGCCTGAATTACTCAACCCCGGGGAGCACTTGTGGATAAAGCACTCAATTACAACTACAAGGTCGTGAAGCAATTCGCGATCGCCACTGTAGTGTGGGGCGTCGTTGGCATGCTGGTCGGCGTGTTCATCGCCGCGCAGCTGGCCTGGCCCGCACTCAATTTCGACATTCCGTGGCTCAGCTATGGACGCCTGCGTCCGCTGCACACCAATGCCGTGATCTTCGCGTTCGGCGGCTGCGCGCTGTTCGCGACCTCCTACTACTGCGTCCAGCGCACCTGCCAGACCCGGCTCTTCTCGGACCAGCTGGCGGCGTTCACCTTCTGGGGGTGGCAGCTCGTCATCGTCGCCGCGGCGGTCTCTCTCCCGCTCGGCCTGACCTCGGGTAAGGAATACGCCGAACTGGAATGGCCGATCGACATCCTGATCGCGCTGGTCTGGGTCTCGTACGCCGTGGTGTTCTTCGGCACGCTCCTCAAGCGCCAGGTGCCGCACATCTACGTGGCGAACTGGTTCTTCGGCGGCTTCATCCTGACCGTGGCTCTGCTGCACATCGTCAACAGCGCCGCCATGCCGGTCTCGCTGTTCAAGTCCTACTCGGCCTATGCCGGCGTGCAGGACGCGATGATCCAGTGGTGGTACGGCCATAACGCGGTGGGCTTCTTCCTGACCGCCGGCTTCCTGGGCATGATGTACTACTTCGTGCCGAAGCAGGCCGACCGCCCGGTGTTCTCCTACCGCCTGTCGATCGTGCACTTCTGGGCGCTGATCTTCACCTACATGTGGGCGGGCCCGCACCACCTGCACTACACCGCTCTGCCGGACTGGGCGCAGTCGCTCGGCATGGTGTTCTCGCTGATCCTGCTGGCGCCGTCCTGGGGCGGCATGATCAACGGCATGATGACCCTGTCCGGCGCCTGGGAAAAGCTGCGCTCGGACCCGATCCTGAAATTCATGATCGTCTCGCTGTCCTTCTACGGCATGTCGACCTTCGAAGGCCCGATGATGTCGATCAAGACCGTCAACGCGCTGTCCCACTACACCGACTGGACCGTCGGCCACGTGCACTCCGGCGCGCTGGGCTGGGTCGGCTTCATCTCGATGGGTTGCATCTACTACCTGCTGCCGCGCATGGTCGGCAAGACCGAGATGTACAGCAAGACGCTGATCGAAGTGCACTTCTGGGTCGCCACCATCGGCATCGTCCTGTACATCGCCTCGATGTGGATCGCCGGCGTGATGCAGGGCCTGATGTGGCGCGCGGTCAATGCCGACGGCACGCTGACCTACACCTTCGTGGAAAGCGTCAAGGCGACCTTCCCGTACTACGTCATCCGCATGAGCGGCGGCGCCCTGTACCTCGCCGGCATGATCGTCATGGCCTACAACACCCTGATGACCCTGCGCGGCGCCAGGGAAGCCAACACGCGCATCCCGGCGCTGGCCGACGCCCGTCACGGCGACGCCAGGGTCCCGGCCCACGCTTGATTTCCAGGAGCATCGAACCATGAAATTCTCGCATGAACAAATCGAAAAGAGCCCCTGGCTGCTGATCGTGCTGTGCCTCCTGGTGGTCAGCATCGGCGGTCTCGCCGAGATCGTCCCGCTGTTCTTCCAGAAGTCGACGACCGAACCGGTGGCGGGCCTCAGGCCGTACTCGGCCCTGCAGCTCACGGGCCGCGACGTCTACATCCGCGAAGGCTGCTACAACTGCCACTCGCAGATGATCCGTCCGTTCCGCGCCGAGACCGAGCGCTACGGCCATTACTCGGTTGCCGGCGAATTCGTCTACGACCGTCCGTTCCAGTGGGGCTCCAAGCGGACCGGCCCGGACCTGCACCGCGTCGGCGGCCGCTACTCCGACGAGTGGCATCGCGCCCACCTGAACAACCCGCGCGACGTGGTTCCGGAATCGAACATGCCATCGTATCCGTGGCTGGCCACGGCCAAGGTGGATCCGGCGTCGGCGGCGCCGAAGATGCGCGCGCTGCGCACCCTCGGCCATCCGTACACCGATGCCGAGATCGCCAATGCGGCCAAGGAACTGGAAGGCAAGACCGAGCAGGATGCCCTGGTGGCCTACCTGCAGGGCCTGGGCACCCAGATCAAGACGAGGAACTGACCATGAACCTGGACATGATTTTCAATGGCGCGCAGAGCGCGTTCACGGCGATCAGCTTCGCGACCTTCGTCGGCATCATCCTGTGGGCCTACAGCGCGCGTCGCAAGGACGCATTCGCCGAGGCGGCAAACCTGCCGTTCGCGGACGACGAGGCAGACATGAACACGATGGCAATGGAGGCGCGCAATGGCTGATTTCATGAGTGGTTTCTGGAGCCCTTACATCGCCTTCCTGACGATCGCGGGCATCATCGGCTGCGCCATCCTGCTATACGCGCAGTCCAGGAGCAAGGTCAACGCCGAAGGCGAGAAGGGCACCACCGGCCACAGCTGGGACGAGGGCCTGACCGAGCTGAACAACCCGATGCCGCGCTGGTGGATGTGGATGTTCTACATCACCATCGTGTTCGGCCTCGTCTACCTGGTCCTGTATCCGGGCCTGGGCTCCTATGCCGGCAAGCTAGGCTGGAAATCCACCGGCGAATACCAGGAAGAGCTGAAGAAGGCCGAGGCGCAGTACGGCCCGCTGTTCGCGAAGTTCACCTCGCAGGACATCAAGGCCGTCGCCGCCGACCCGCAGGCGCGCGCCATCGGCGAGCGCCTGTTCCTGACCTACTGCTCGCAGTGCCATGGTTCCGACGCCCGCGGCAACAAGGGCTACCCGAACCTGACCGACGGCGACTGGCTGTACGGCGGGGAACCCGACGTCATCAAGAAGACCATCCTCGAAGGCCGTCACGGCATGATGCCGCCGATGGGCGCCGCGGTCGGCTCCGACAAGGACGTCGAGGCGGTGGCGCACTACGTGCTGTCGCTGTCCGGCTCGACCCACGATCCGATCAAGGCCGTGTTCGGCAAGGCCAAGTTCATGGCCTGCGTGGCCTGTCACGGCGCCGAAGGCAGGGGCAACCCGGCCATGGGCGCGCCGAACCTGGCGGACAAGACCTGGCTGTACGGCGGTTCGGTTGACACCATCATGGAGTCGATCAACAAGGGCCGCAGCAACCAGATGCCGGCATTCAAGGACTTCCTCGGCGAATCGAAGGTCCATGTGCTGTCGGCGTACGTCTGGGGCCTGTCGAATCCGGCCACGGCCGAACGGAAGTAAGGCGCGGACAGGCAACAAGCCGTACATTCACACATCGTTTGCCGCAAGCCGCCGTCAGAGCGGCGGCGGCAGGGCGGGGACGATCGGCCGGTGGCGACCCGGAGACGATGCGTCCCCGTTCGCAATTCGAGGGCACTATCGCAATGAGCAACGCCGCACCTGAAATCAAGCCTGAGGTCAAGGTGATCAAGATGTATGCGGCGCGGGAGGAAATCTATCCGCGCGAGATCGACGGCCGCTATGCCCGCCTGCGCTGGATCTTCGTCTGGCTGACCCAGATCGTCTTCTACGGCCTGCCGTGGCTGCAATGGAACGACCGCCAGGCGGTGCTGTTCGACCTCGGCGCCCGCAAGTTCTACATCTTCGGCCTGGTGCTGTGGCCGCAGGACTTCATCTACCTCGCGGCGCTGCTGATCATCTCGGCCTACCTGCTGTTCCTGGCGACGGCCATCGCCGGCCGGGTCTGGTGCGGCTACAGCTGTCCGCAGACGGTCTACACCGAGATCTTCATGTGGATCGAACGGAAGATCGAGGGCACCCGCAGCGCGCGCATGCGCCTGGACAAGCAGCCCTGGACGGCGCAGAAGTTCCTCAAGAAGTCGGCCAAGCACCTGGCGTGGGGCGTGTTCGCCCTGTGGACCGGCTTCACCTTCGTCGGCTATTTCACGCCGGTGCTCGATCTGGTCGGGGAAGTGGCCACGCTGACCTTCGGCCCGTGGGAATGGTTCTGGATCCTGTTCTACGGCTTTGCCACCTATGGCAACGCCGGCTGGCTGCGCGAGCAGGTCTGCCAGTACATGTGCCCGTACGCGCGCTTCCAGAGCTCGATGTTCGACAAGGACACGCTGATCGTCACCTACGACGAGCGGCGCGGCGAGCCGCGCGGCGCGCGCTCCAAGAAGGCCGGCCCGCAGAGCAGCCAGGGCGACTGCATCGACTGCAGCATGTGCGTGCAGGTCTGCCCGACCGGCATCGACATCCGCAAGGGCCTGCAGTACGAATGCATCGGCTGCGCCGCCTGCATCGACGCCTGCAACCAGGTGATGGACAAGGTCGGCGCTCCGCGCGGACTCATCCGCTACTCGACCGAGAACGCGATGAGCAAGGAGCTGCCGGCGGCCGAGGTCAGGCGCCGGGCCATGCGTCCGCGCGTGCTGATCTATACCGCCATCCTTGGCGTGATCGTCACGGCGGTCGGCACCACGCTGGCCATGCGCACGCCGCTCAAGGTCGACGTGATCCGCGACCGCGGCGCGCTGGCGCGCGAAGTGGAGGAGGGCATGATCGAGAACGTCTACCGCCTGCAGGTGATGAACACCCAGGAGGCGCGCCGCACTTACCGCATCACGGTGTCGGGCATCGACACGATCGGCCTGGCCGGCGAGCAAACCATCACGCTCGATCCGGCCTCGTCGCGGGCGGTGCCTGTACGGGTGCGCGCGGCGCACGGCAAGGGCCAGCCGGGCTCGAACAGGATCTTCTTCGAGGTGCGCGCGGTGGACCAGCCGGACCTGCACGTGAAGGAAAAGGCGGTCTTCTTCGTGCCGCGCAACTAACCGCACACAAGCCGCTGGAGTGCGGCAAGCACACTGGAGCATTGACATGAACACGATGACGCAACAACTCGGCAAGCGCGGCGCGCGCGACCCGCGCGACGACAAGCCCTGGTACAGGCACCGCTGGCCCTGGCTGCTGATGCTCGGCCCGGCCCTGGTGGTGGTGGCCGGCGTGATCACCGGCTGGATCGCCTTCACGCGCCAGGACGCGCTGGTGGTCGACGACTATTACAAGCAGGGCAAGGCGATCAATGCCGACCTCAGCCGCGACCGCGCCGCCAGCGCGCTCGGCATGGCGGTCGCCATGCGCTACGACGCCGCCCGGGGACGCCTGCTGGCGTCGGTGATGGCCGCCGGCAAACCGTACGTTGGAAAAGTCGTGCTGCGTCTGGTACATTCGACGCAGCCGGAAAAAGACATCCTGCTGCAGGGGCAGACGGGACGCGACGGCACCCTGGACCTGCCCTTGCCGATGCTCGAGATCGCCCATTGGCAGGTGCAGGTCGAGAACCAACAACGCGAATGGCGCCTGGCCGGCCGCTGGAACTGGCCCCGGGAGCGGGACATCTCCCTGAAGGCGGATGCCGCGCCGACCCTGTGAGGACAGGCCGGCGACGGCGCCAGCCATGCGCGTCCAAGGAGGAGGATAAATGATGCGGCTTGCAATGGTCATCCTGTGGCCATCTTTCCTGGTGGCGATCGTGCAGGAGGGATTCTTCTTTTCGATCTTCGATCCGCGCGACCTGGCGATGATCTACGGCGACGTGGACATCTCGCCCAAGGCCGCGTACACGATCGGCTTCTTCATCTTCTGGACCTTCTCGGCGCTGGCCGGGATGCTGACCTACTATCTCGCCTTCACGCCCAACGACGGCCACAGCAAGCGCGTGCGGCTCTGAGGCGAGCCGGCGCGGGCGTCGGAAATGCCGACGGCCTTGCAAGACGCTCCCTGGTACTCCTTCCCCCTGGAAGGGAGAACGCCGGGATGGGGGCAATGCGCATCAATTGACTCAAGCGCCTGATCGAGCGCACCATCCCGCCCTGACCCTCTCCCTCGCCGGGCGCCCTGGAAGGGGGAGGGGATGTCCTGCCGTCATCGGATCGCTCCCTCGTGCTGGCACGACATTGCCCAATCTCCTGCCTTCGCTCACAATCCCGCCTTTGCAGGCTGCCATGATGGCGACTGGCCGCCGGTTCGCGGCGGCGTCGTAGCGAGAACAGGAATATGTCGGACACGATCGAACAGGCGGGCGCCATGCCCGCGCCGCGGCGCCCCGCCGAAGCAAGCATGCCGCGCTGGCTGGGACAGGGCGCGGCCACCGCGCTGCTGATCCGGCCGCGATGGGAAGGGCTGACGCCGGGTCCGGCGCTCGTCGCGGCACTGGTGCTGCTGGACCTGGCCGGGGCAATCCTCGTGTCGCGCTGGCATGCCGGGGACGATGCCATGTTCAACTGGCAGGCGGTCGCCGCCAGCTGGGCCGGCGTGGCGCTTCCCGCCTGGGCCGCCTATGCGGTCGGCCATCGCGGCCCGGCGCGCGACGAAGGCCTGCATGCGCCGTCCGTCGCCCATCTCGTCACGATGCTGCTGGCCCAGTCGCTGGCCTGGGGACTCATGGTCGGCTGGGTCCTGGCGGTGATGTTCATGCTCCATCTCTGGCCGGTCGAGGCGCTCGGATTCTGGGGCGGCTGGGCCGCCTGGCTGGCGCCCGGCATCTGGCTCGCGCTGGCGCAGGCCGTGCTGATATGGCGCGCCGGCGACCGCCGGCCGGCCGGATTCGCCGCAGCCTTGCTGGCGCTGTCGGCCGCGTTCGCCCTGCAGTACGTCGCTCGCCAGGAGGAATTCTGGCTGCCGGACGACGCGCCCGAGGAAGCGCAGCGCCAGCCGCCACGGCTGACGCAGGAGATCATGGAAGCCCAGCCGCGCCTGCTCGACAGCGCGCTGATGGCGATCGCCCCGCAGCGCGCCGGCACGGTCGACCTGTACGCGCTGACCTACGCCCCGTACGACGAAGCCGTGTTCCCGCGCGAAAGCCGCATGGTGGCCGACGTGATAGCGCGCCGTTTCGATGCCGGCGGGCGCACGCTGCAGCTGGTCAACGATGCCGGCACCATCGGCAGCGCGCCCTGGGCCACGCCGCTCAACCTGCGCCGCGCGATCGAACGCTTCGCCCGCATCATGAACCGCGACGAGGACGTGCTGTTCCTGCACCTGACCTCGCATGGCGCCAGGGACGCCGCGCTGGCCTCGTATTTCTGGCCGGTGGAGGTCGAGCCGCTGCGACCGGCCGAGCTGAAGCGCTGGCTCGACGAGGCGGGCGTGAAGCACCGGGTGATCTCGGTGTCGGCCTGCTATTCCGGCAGCTGGATCGCGCCGCTGGCCGACGAGGGCACGCTGGTGATGACGGCTGCCGACGCCGAACATACGTCCTACGGCTGCGGCAGCAAGTCGGAACTGACCTTCTTCGGCCGCGCGGTGTATGACGAACTGCTGCGCAACGAGACGCTGTCGTTCGAGGAAGCGCATGCGAAGGCGCGCGTGGTGATCGACCGGCGCGAAAAGGAGGCGGGCAAGGACGACGGTTACTCGAACCCGCAGATCAGCGTCGGCGAGCGCATCCGCGAACCGCTGGCGGCATTGCGCGCGCGGCTGGAACGCGGGGCGCCTGCCGGCGGCGGGCAGCCTGCAAGCCCGGCGGGCAAGGGCACCGCGGGAGGCTGAAGCGTCAGGGTGGCGGCGCGCTACCCGCCGGCGCGCCGGGCCGCGGTCCGGCGGTGAGCAGGTCGTCGTCGGACGTCAGGTAGCCTTCCTCGGCGGCCAGCCTGGCCTCCGGCGGCAGGCTTTGGTGCCCGCGGGCCCGCTCGAGCAAGACTTCCGCGGTCGCGATGCGGCGTTGCGCCGCCTCGGCCAGCGTGGCCGGCGTCGCCCCCTCCGGGACCATCAGTTCGCAGTCGCGCGCCAGCCTGACGGCCGGATCGTCCTGCGCCAGCGGACGATGGCGCCCGGCGTCATCGCCTTCGCGGCCGCGCAGCATTCGCAGCAGATCGCGCAGCCGTCGGATAAGCGATTCGATGTCTCTTGCCTGCATGGCGGGTTCTCCCTTGCGCGCGTCGGATCAGGGCTGGCGCGGCCGGTCGCCCGGCATGCGGCCCGCATCCCCGGCAGGCGTGCCACGGTGCTCGTCGTCCAGTTCCACCGCGGCCAGCGCCGCGGGTGCCGGCCCGTGCAGCACGGTGCCGTCGGTGGCGAAGCGCGAGCCGTGGCACGGGCAGTCCCACGACCGTTCGGCGGAATTCCAGTGCACCACGCAGCCGAGATGGGTGCAGGCGGCCGACAGCGCCTGCAGCCCGCCCGACGCATCGCGATAGACCGCGATCTTTTTCATGCCGTCGCGCAGGATCGCGCCTTCGCCGGCCGGAATCTCCGCGGCGCTGTCGACCTCGCCGCCGGTGGCCCAGTCGGCGTACTGGCCGAGCGTGTTGGCCTGCTCGTGGAGGAAGTCGCCGATGCCGTGCTTCACCTTGCGCGCCGGGTCGTACAGGCCGGCCCAGGGGTTGTCGCGTCCCATGATCAGGTCGGTGACGATCATCGCGCCGATGGTGGTGTGGGTCATGCCGTTGCCGGAGTCGCCGGTGATCATGTACACCGGCGCCTTGCCGGCCGGATCACGCCCGAGGTAGGCGAGCCCGTCGGAGGGTTCCATCACTTCGCCGGACCAGCGGTACGCGACGGCGCCGGCCATCGGGAAGCGCTCGCGCACCCAGCGTTCGATCTCGTCGTAGCGGTGCTGCGGGTGTTCGTCCTGGCCGACCTTGTGATCGGCGCCGCCGACGATCAGCAGGTCGTCGCCGCTGCCGGCATCGGCGATGCGCTCCAGGCGCAGGTAGTAGTAGGGATCGCCGGTATCCCACAGCAGGATCGGCGGGAAGGCGCCTTTCGGCATGCGGATGCCGATCACGTAGGTGCGGTAGCCGGCCTGCTTGGTATGCATCGCGACGCGGTCGTTGAACGGCGTGTTGGTCGCCACCACGACCGATCCGGCGGTGACGCTGCCGTGCGGCGTGATCACGCGCCGCAGGCCGGCATCCTCGACGATCTCGCTGGCGGGCGTGCCGGTATAGATCTCGACGCCGAGGCGCACGGCGGCCGCGGTGAGGCCCGCCAGGTACTTCAGCGGATGGAACTGCGCCTGGCCCGGATAGCGCACGCACGGACCGGTGTCGAACGGCAGCCCGGGCACGCGCGGCAGGAGGTCGACCGCGACGCCGGCGCGGCGCGCCGCATCGGCTTCCTTGTCGAAGTCGCGGAAGCCGTTGCCGGGCAGGGCGTACAGGTAGCCGTCCAGGCGATGGAACTCGCAATCGATGCCTTCCTCCGTCGCGATGCGTTCGACCAGCGCGATGGCGGCGGCAAAGCTTTCCGCGACGATGCGGGCGCCATCGCGGCCGGCCCCGTTCTCGACACCGGCATACCATTCGTCGGGCGGGAAGAAATGCGCCGTCGTGCGGCCGGTCTCGCCGGCGCCGATGCCCAGCGCCTCGACCAGGGCCACCCGCTTGCCTTCGCGCGCAAGGAGGTAGGCGGAGGCCAGGCCGGCAAGGCCGGCGCCGATCACGCAGACGTCGGCATCGATGTCGCCGCGCAGCGGCTTGAAGGTCGGCATCTCCACTTCGTCGAGCCAGACGGACAGCGAGGCGCCATTGGTGCGGTTGTGCATGAGCCGTTCTCCTTGCGAAACCATGCCGTTCGGGCAATTGCATGTCCGATCCTGGCAACGGCCGAAAGTTCGGGGCCGCGACCGTGGTCAAATCCGGGCCTCCGGCTGGCCGGGCGGCCGCCGCGCAAGCGGGAACGACAGCGGCGATCGGGGCGGCATTGCCTCTTTGCGAATTCCCCGTTCCGGGTTAAGCTACGCGTTTTCGAACGGGCGTTCGCTTTTCCGCCGGTGCCGCCGTGCCGGGCGGCATGCCCGTGCCAATAGCCACCACATTGCCAAGGAAACCCGATGCGCAGCGTGAAAGAACTTTTCGACCTGTCCGGCAGGACAGCCCTGGTGACCGGCGGCTCGCGCGGCCTCGGCCTGCAGATCGCCGAGGCGCTCGGCGAGCAGGGCGCGCGCGTGGTGCTCAGCGCCCGCAAGCAGCATGAGCTCGACGAGGCCGTGGCCCACCTGGCCGCGCGCGGCATCGCCGCCGAAGCGATTGCCGCCGACCTCGGCCAGGACGGCGCCGCCGCGGCGCTGGCCCAAGCCGCCATCGCCCGCCTCGGCCATGTCGACATCCTCGTCAACAATGCCGGCGCCACCTGGGGCGCGCCGGCCGAAGACCATCCCGCCGAGGCCTGGGACAAGGTCATGAACCTCAATATCCGCAGCGTGTTCCTGCTGTGCCAGGCGGTCGGACGGCAATCCATGATCCCGCGCAGGCGCGGCCGCATCATCAACATCGCCTCCATCGCCGGCCTGGCCGGCAATCCGCCGGGCAGCATGGCCACCATCGCCTACAACACCTCCAAGGGTGCGCTGGTCAATTTCACCCGCACGCTGGCCGGCGAATGGGGCGTGCACGGCATTACGGTCAATGCATTGGCGCCCGGTTTCTTTCCCTCGAAGATGACGAAGGGCGTGCTCGACAAGCTCGGCGCCGACCAGCTCGCGCGCCATGCGCCGCTGCAACGGCTGGGCGACGACGAAGACCTCAAGGGCGCGGCCGTGCTGTTCGCCTCCGATGCCGGCAAGCACATCACCGGCCAGATCCTCGCCGTCGACGGCGGCGTCTCGGCGGTGTGAGGGCGGCGATGTCGGACACCCAGCGACCCCAGGGCGCCGGCCCGGATGCCATGCCGGAAATCCCGTTCCTGAAGGACCTCGGCGTCGAACTCGTTTCGATGGGCGGCGGCGAGGCGGAAATCGCGCTCGACCTCGCGCCGCGCCACATGAACAGCTGGCGCGTCACCCACGGCGGCGTGACGATGACGCTGCTCGACGTGGTCATGTCGATGGCCGGCCGTTCGCTCGATCCCGAGTCGCGCGCCGGCGTCACCGTCGAGATGAAGACCAGTTTCCTGCAGCCGGCCGGCAAGGCCGGCGGCCGCATCGTCGCGAAGGGCCGCGCCTTCCACCAGTCCACCACCATGGTGTTCTGCGAGGGCGAGGTGTGGAACGGCAAGCGGCTGGTCGCCAAGGCGATGGGCACCTTCAAATACCTGCGGCGCCTCGACGCCGCCGCGAAACTGGAGCAGGACTGACATGCAGCTGCCGACTTCCTACCGCCACATCGTGCTGGCGTCGCGCCCGCGCGGCGAACCCGTGGCCGCCAACTTCCGCCTGGAGACCGTGCCGGTGCCGGCCCTGCGGGAGGGCCAGGTGCTGGTGCGCAACACGTGGCTGTCCCTCGATCCCTACATGCGCGGCCGCATGGAAGACATGAAGAGCTATGCCGAGCCGCAGCCGCTGGATGCCTGCATGATCGGCGGCACCGCCGGCGAGGTGCTGGCCTCGCGCCATCCCGGCTTCGCGCCGGGCGAGCAGGTGGTCGGCCGGCTCGGCTGGGCGGAGATGGGCGTGGCCGACGGCGCCCTGCTGCGCAAGGTCGACACCACGCGCATCCCGCTGTCCGCCTACCTCGGCGCGGTCGGCATGCCGGGCATGACCGCCTGGTACGGTCTGACGCAGATCGTGCGCCCGCAGGCGGGCCAGACGGTGGTGGTGTCGGCCGCCGCCGGCGCGGTCGGCAGCGCGGTCGGGCAGCTGGCGAAGGAACGCGGCTGCCGCGCCGTCGGCATCGCCGGCGGCCCGGAGAAATGCGCTTACGTGGTCGAGGAGCTGGGCTTCGACGCCTGCGTCGACTACAAGGCCGGCCGGCTCGCCGACGATCTCGCCCGCGCGACGCCCGACGGCATCGACGGCCTGTTCGAGAATGTCGGCGGCGCCGGCCTCGACGCCTGTCTTTCGCGCATGAATCCGTTCGGCCGGATCGCGCTGTGCGGCCTGATCGCCGGCTACAACGGCGAACCGATGCCGCTGTCGAACATCCGCTACGTGCTGAGCATGCGCCTGACGATGCAGGGCTTCATCGTGTCCGAGCACATGGCGCTGTGGCCGCAGGGCCTGGCCGAGCTCGGCGCGCTGGTGGCGCAGGGCCGACTGAAATACCGCGAGACGATCGCGCACGGGCTGGAGGCCGCGCCGGAAGCCTTCATCGGCCTGCTGAAGGGACGCAATCTCGGCAAGCAGCTGGTGCGCCTCGCCTGAGCCGCCGCAACATCAATCAATCCATCCACACAACGGAGGAAGCCGATGCAGGATTTCAAGGACAAGGTTGCCGTCATCACCGGAGGCGCCAGCGGTTTCGGGCGCGAGTTCGCGTTGCTGGGCGCCTCGCTCGGCATGAAGCTGGTGCTGGCCGACGTGCAGCAGGAAGCGCTCGATGCCGCCGCCGCCGAACTGCAGCGTTCCGGCGCCGATGTGCTGGCCATGCGCTGCGATGTCCGCCACGCCGACGAGGTGCAGGCGCTGGCCGACCATGCGATGGCGCGCTTCGGCGCGGTGCACCTGGTGTTCAACAATGCCGGCGTCGGCTCCGGCGGCCTGCTGTGGGAGAACACCCGGGCCGACTGGGAATGGGTGATGGGCGTCAACTTGTGGGGCGTGATCCACGGCGTGCGCATCTTCACGCCGCTGATGCTGGAGTGCGCGAAGAAGGATCCGTCCTACCGCGGCCACATCGTCAACACCTCGTCGATGGCCGGCCTGCTGACGCCGCCGCTGATGGGCGTCTACAACGTCACCAAGCATGCGGTGGTGGCGCTGACCGAGACGCTGTACCACGATCTGCAGCTGGTCGACGCGCCGATCGGCGCCTCGGTGCTGTGCCCGTTCTTCGTGCCGACCGGCATCCACCAGTCGCATCGCGCGCGTCCCGAGGACGTAAAGATGGCGGCCGGGCCGACCGCCAGCCAGGTGGCGGCGCAGATGATGGTCGAGAAAGCCGTCACCTCGGGCAAGGTGACCGCGCCCCAGGTGGCGCGGATGACCTTCGACGCGATCCGCGAGAATCGCTTCTACATCTATTCCCATCCGGAAGCGCTGGCCACGGTGCGCATGCGGCTGGAGGACATCGTCGCCGCGCGCAACCCGGCCGATCCCTACAGCGTGACGCCGCACGTGCGCGACATGCTGCGCGCCAAGCTGGCGGGACGCTGAGGCAGGGCGGGGCGACCCGCCGCCGATCCAATGACAACGGCCGGGAATGTCCCGGCCGTTGCTTCGTCCCGCGTACCGGCCGGTGGCCGGCATGCCGCCCGTCAGATCTTCATCTCCAGGCGCAGGCCGATGGAGGTATAGGTCTTCGCGCGGTTGGTCACCGTCTGCGCGCCGCGGCCATAGGTCACGGTGCTGCCGGTGATGTAGTCGTCGTTGACCGCATTGGTCAGCGACACGCGCAGCTGGGTGTCGGCATCGAATTTCCACAGGCCGTACAGGTCGGTCTGGCGTTTCACGCCGGTATGGGTCGACTGGGACGCGCTGGTCTGCGTGTCGTAGGCCGGCGTCCAGTTGATGCTGCCGCCCAGCGTGAGCGGGATCGAGCGCATGCGGTAATCCAGCCCGAGATTGGCGGTCTGCTTCGGCTGGGAATCGATGCGGTTATCCGGGCCCGGCACGCCATCGACCTTGGAGTGATAGCGGCTGTAGTTGGCGCGGATCTCGACCGGCGGCGCGTCGTCGATCAGCTGCTGCAGCTGGAACTTCGCCTCCAGCTCGACACCCGCCGTGCGGGCCTTGCCGATGTTGCGCGGCATCGAGACCCAGCGCAGGCCGCTGCCGCTGTCCTGCTGGATCACCTGGCGGCGGATCATGTCGTCGATGTCGCGCACATAGGTGTTGATCGACAGGACGCCGCCCGCGGCCAGGTAGCGTTCATACCCCAGCTCGACGCCGACCGACAGTTCCGGTTTCAGCGACGGATTGCCGAGATGATCCGGCGTGGTCGGCGTATTGACCGCCGAGAGGAAGGGCGTCGCCAGCAGGTCGCCGGTGTTGGGGGCGCGATAGGCATGGGTGATGCTGGCGCGCACCTGGTCCTTCTCCTTGCCGGGGATGCGCCAGACGCCGTGCAGCACCGGGCTGAACACGCTGGTGTTGTTGTCGACCTTGACCGACGGCGTCGAACTCTTGGTGTTGACGCCTTCCCAGCGCAGGCCGAAATACACCGACACTTCCTTGGTGATGTCCCATTCGTCCTGGGCGAACAGCGCCAGGCGGCGGGTGCGGGCGTCGAGGTTTTCGCCGGAATCGTCGAACTGCGGCACGCCGTTGTCCAGCGCCACGCGGGTTTGCTTGCGGCGGTTGTAGTCGACGTCCCAGCCGAACGCGAACGCGTGGCCGTCCATCACCGCGGTCGAATACTTGCCGCCGGTGTTGAAACCGTTGTCGCGGATCTGCATGTCGCTCGTGATGAGGTTGCGCAGGCCGCCGCCGGCGTCGGTCAGGCGCTGCCAGGAGTCCACGTCGACGCGGCCGCCGCCGAACGAGCCGCGCACGTTCAGGCGCGCATTGTTGGCGAAGCGCGTCTGGTAATTGGCCATGACGCGGCCGAAGGTGGCCTTGTTCTCGTTCTGCGAGACCGAGGCGGCATAGGGCGCCACGCCGAGCGTCTGCACCAGGTCGGCGCGCGACTCGGCCTCGCCGCGATGGGTGCCGGCGAAGGTCTGCAGCGTCAGCGTGTCGCTGCCGAGCTTGATGTTGAAGCGCGGCGCCAGGTGGATGCCGCGGTTCTGGCGTTCGCCGGTGCTGATGACGGTACGCTGCAGGTCGGGCACGCCGTTGGCGTCGGTGCCGCTGGTGAACGATATGTTGTCGTTGCCGCCGCGGTTCTGCTGGATCGCGCCGGTGAACACGTAGGACACGTTCGGGCCGAGCTGGCCGGGATGGGTGATCGAGACCGACGGGCCGTGCATGCCGTCCTCGATGGTGTCGGCCAGCGCGAGCTGGGTCTGCTTGAGCTGCACGCCCTCGCGCAGGATCACGTTGATGGTGCCGGCGATGGCCTGGGTGCTGAATTCCGCGGTCGGCGCGCGCATGACCTCGATGCGCTCTACCTGGTCCGGGTTGATGTTCTCCAGCGAGAAGCCGGGCGGCGGACGCTCGCCGTTGATCAGGATCTGGGTGAAGCCGGCGCCCATGCCGCGCATGCGGATGTTGCCGCCGCGGCCCGGGACGCCGCCGACGGTGACGCCCGGCAGGCGTTTCAGCACCTCGGCGACGTTGCTGTCGCCCTGGCGGTCCAGCTCCTCGCGGCCGATGATGAGCTTGGACGCGGTCTGCTGGCTGCGCTTGTCGACTTCGTTCTGGGCGCCGGTGATGGTGACGGTCTGCGGTTCGGCCTTGCCTTGCGCCGGTGCCGCCTGGGCCGGACGCTGCGCGGCGGGACGGTCGGCCGGTTGCTGCGCGGCCGGGGCCTTTGCTTCTTCTCCGGCTTTCGGGGTGCCGGGGGCAGCCGGGGCCGGCTGCTGCGCTGCCGTGGAGGCCGGGGCGTCCGCCGCCTGCGCCTGCGCATCGAGCGCGGACAGGGCCAGCAGGATGGCGCCGGCCATCGGGGTGAGCTTCATCATGGGTTGTCTGTACAAGAATGCAGCAAGCTGCGGTGGATGCGATCGCGGGCTATTGTACGGGCAACATTGTGAAGATTTGCTTAAGAAAGACGTGCAACGCGTAAATACGACAGCAGGCACCGGCAGGGCGACGAAGTGGCATGGCGCCATGCCGCCTGCCGGCGCGGGGGCGCCCGGGCCGGCAGGCGATCCTGCGGCAGGCGATCCTGCGGCAGGCGATCCTGCGAAGGACGCCGCCATGGTTCCGGGACGCTGCAAGGCGGGCCCGTGTCCCGCGGCGGCGTCGCGTCGCTCAGTGCGTCTGCGGCGGCGGCGCGACCTGGCTGCCGACCGTGCGGCCGATCACGCCGCGCTGGAACCATTGCCGCACCATCTCGAGATGGTCCTGTTCCTCGGACAGCGCGGTGGTGAACTCGGTGCTCAGCGACGCCTGGTGGTTCTCGTCGGCCAGGGCCACCAGCACTTCCCAGCCGGCATTGTCGGCCATCTCGGCGACCAGGATCGCATGCAGCGACTGAACGAAGGTGGTGCGCGGGTCGGACAGCACCTGCATCAGGCCCATCGATTCGACGCCGGCCAGGTCGGCGCAGGGCGTCTGCGCGGTCGGGTCGCCGCCGATCGTCTCGATCGCGTGCGCCAGCATCGCGAAATGGCGCGCCTCATCGGCGCGGATGCGCTCCAGCTCCGCGCGCGTGGCACCGGTGCCGCCGTCGCCGAGCGCATCGAACTTGGCCAGCAGCGCATCGTACAGCCGCGTGCCGGTCCGTTCGAAGGCCAGCCGCTCGCCGAGCTTGTCGATGAACAGCTGCGGCGCATTCCCGGCCAGCATCGACATGCCGGCGGTGACGGCGCCGGTCACCGTCGCGGGCACCGGCACCGAGCCGACCGGGTCGGCTTCGGCGATGTAGCTGTTGCGCATGCCGGCGATCGCGCTCTCGTCGCCGGCGCCGGGATCGGGCTGCATCGACGGTACGCCGGTGCGCATGTCGGTCGCGTCGAAGGGCGACATCTGCATCCCGGTCTTGTTCATGCCCATGGGTGTGGATTCTTTCATGGCGTTTTCCTCGTGGTTGTCCAGTCGTGTCAAGGGTGGCGCGCCGCTCAGACGGCGACCACCACCTTGCGGTTCAGCTCGGTGCCGGGCGACCACTGGTAGCCGCTGGCGACGGTCTCGCTGGGCGAGCCGGCGGAGTTGATGTGCTTGCGGTAGTCGAGCGATGCCTGGCTCTCCAGCGACTTGTCGACGAACTGCGTGCCTTTCGCGCGCAGGCCGACTTCCTGCGCCAGCACCTGGCGGATGAAGTCGCGGTGGCTCTGGAAGGACATCGCATCCGGCAGCGGGCCCGGGATCAGCTCGGCCGGATCGCGGCCCTCGACCTGCTTGAACAGCTCGGCGACGTACTGGAAATGGCCGAGCTCGTAATCCAGGAAGCGTTCCCAGATCGCCTTCACGTGGTGGTTGGTCTCGGCCTCCATGGCGCTGTGGTAGTTCCAGACTTCCATCGCCTCGTGCAGCAGCCATTGCTCCATCCAGCTCTCGTCCGGATTGATCAGCGAGCCGTACTGGGTGACGTGCTGCTCCTCGATCGAGGCGATCTCGGCGTACAGCTGGCGCGCGACCGGGTCGGCGAACAGCGGGCCGATGTTCATGTAGTAGTCGTGGGTCTGGAATTCCGCGGCGGTCAGCGTCATGGCATTGAGCTTGGTGGCCAGCGCGGCATCGCGGTCGTAGGGATTGCGCAGGTCGTCCTCGGGCGCGCGGTGCTCGTCCACGGTCGGCCGGCCGGGGATGATGTCGGTGTAGCTCTGCAGGATGTTGTTGGCGTCCTTGCCCTCGAGCCGGTCGAGCAGGGCGGAGTAGCGGTAGAGGTGGTCGAAATCCTCCAGCAAGCCGAAGCGATAGGCCTGCGCCAGGTAGGGATCCGGCTCCTTCAGCGCCAGGTCGGCGGTGACTTCGATGGCGACCTGTTCGTAGGCGATGGTGGTTTCCAGCGGCGAATGGTCGGCGCCGATCAGCCAGTTGACCATGGTGGCCTGGTGCTGCTCTACGCGGCGGATCTGCGCCAGCTGCAGCCGGATGTCGCGGTTGCGGCGCGCGGCCGCATGCTGGAAGCGCAGGGCATCGGTCTCGATGCCGTTGAGCAGGATGACGCGCACGCGGGTGAAGGCATCGTCGTCGAGCTTGCTGATGGGGCGCGAGACCATGTCACGCCAGGTGAAGCGCTGCTGGTCGATGGGGCAGCCGCGCGTGGTATAGAGATCGATGGGCATGAATTGCTCCTCTGGGTTCCTGTTGGGTGCCGGATAGCAAGTGCCGCCGCAAGGCGGATGCGCGGGGCGGCGACACGAGACGGGCGGGGAGCGCAACTTCCGTGCCTTGACACGGAAGCAATGTACGGTTCGCCGGATCGTGACCACGGGCGGGACGGAGTGCGATCCCTTCGATCGAGGTGGAACGGAGCGTCTGCTTGTTACACGGTCGGCGCAGTAAAACTTACAGCCGCCGGCCGCGGGACTGCCGCTGTTTCTCCTGCATAATGCGCGCTATCCGGACAAGAGGCGAAGCAACATGACGCGCGACGATTTTTCCTTCTTCCATACCCTGCGGGTGCGCTGGGCCGAGGTCGACATGCAGGGCATCGTGTTCAACGGCCATTACCTGACGTATTTCGACGTCGCCTTCACCGAGTACTGGCGCGCCACCGGCCTGCCGGACGTGCTGCAGCAGGCCGCCGCCGGGCGCGAGCTGTTCGCCCGCAAGGCCAGCACCGAATACCTCGCGCCGGCCCGCCTCGACGACGTGCTCGACATCGGCGTGCGCTGCGCGGCGCTGGGCCGGTCGTCTCTGCGGTTTGCGCTCGGCATCTTCCGCGGCGAGGAGCTGATCAACATCGGCGAGCTGGTCTACGTGCACGCCGACAGCGTGGCGCGCAGGAGCGTTCCCTTGCCGGAAGAATGGCGTGCGACAATTACGCGCATCGACAACCTTGCAAGCGAAGCATCATGAACATCCGCATGACCATCGGCGGCTGGGATACGCTCGAAGCGGATGCCCATGCCGTGCGCTACGACGTCTTCGTGGCCGAGCAGAAGATTCCGGCCGAACTGGAGTGGGACGCGGCCGACGCGCACTGCGTGCACGCGGTGGCCTATGACGGGGCGGGCCGCGCGGTCGGCACCGGCCGGCTGCTGCCGGACGGGCACATCGGCCGCATGGCGGTGCGTGCCGAGGCGCGCAACGCCGGCATCGGCGGGCGCATCCTGCTGGCGCTGATGGACGCGGCGAAGAAACGCGGCGACGCGGCGGTGATGCTCAATGCGCAGGCGTCGGCGGAGCGCTTCTACCTGCGTCACGGCTTCGTGCGGGACGGCGAGCCGTTCATGGAAGCCGGCATTCCGCACGTGGCGATGCGGTTCGATTTTTCCTAGTGGCCGATCGGTTCGGACGGCCTCGCAATGCCCACTGGACGACTCCTTCCCCCTGAAAGGGGAGAGGTCGCGATGGGGGTAAGGCGGCTGAAAAAGCGCATGCAGCGGATCAAGCGCACCACCCCCTCCCTGACCCTCCCCCTTCCCAGGGGGAGGGAGCCGAGGTCCAGGCCTCAGCGCACCACCTGCTCGAACAGCAGCGCGGTATTCGGCTGGAACAGCTGCACCACCGTCGAGCTGCGCGTACCGTAGCCGGGCGAGTCGATGAAGACCGGCGACAACCGGCGCTCCCATTCGAGGCCCACGCCGGTATCGGGCAGGCGGCAGTCGGACGCCACCGTGGTATCGGTCAGCATCTCGAAGTACGCTTCCTTGGGCGCCCCCTGGCACAGCAGGCTGGCGAACTGCGCCTTGGTGCGCACCACCTTCGGCCAGGGCGTGTCGAGCGCGGCGTTCGACAGTCCGTAGACGCCCGGCTCCAGCGGCTTGCCGTTGCGCGGATCGTCGCTGCGGTTGGAATACCAGTACATCGCATCGGCATCGCCGAGCAGCAGGTTGAAGCCGTTGTACCGGTCGGCGTCGCGCGCCAGGTCGTCGAGGTAATCGGCGGGCGCACTGTGCCCGGCCAGGAAGTCGGCGACGATGCGGCCGCGCGTCGGCGCATCGGGGCGCTTCTCGGCGGGGGCGCGCACGTTGGTGATGGCGGCGAAGCGGCCGTCGCGCGTGATGCCGATCCAGGTACCGCCGGCATGCAGGTCGCGGCCGGCGTACACGTCGGGATGGTCCTGCCACCAGCCGGCCGGCGCGGCCGGGCGTTCGAAGAATTCATCGCGGTTGGCCGCGGCCACCAGCGGCATGCCGGGAATGACCCGCCAGGCAAAGACGATCAGGCACATGCGGTCATATCCAGGAAGCGTTCGACATGGCGCTCGCCGCGGATGCGGCCGGCGAGCCCGGATGCCGCGACGGCGGCGGTCAGCGCATCCTCGAAGCCGGGCGCGACATCGTGGTAGACCTCCATCCAGGTATGCAGGCCGTCGGCGGCTTCCGGGCGGCGCTTGAGCGCGGCGGCCACGCCATGCCGGCGGGCGAGTGCCGACTGGGTCTCCCTGGCGAGCGCGGCAAAGCGCTCTGCGTCCTCGGCGGGGACGCGGTAATACACATACAGGTCCATCTGCTGCGGTCTCCTAGTCTGTCGTCGTGTTCGCGTCTTGCGCGCGATCGTCTCTTGGCCGGCGGCGGCTTGCTCCGCCGCCGGGTGCCGTGCCGCTCTCGATGGCGGCTTGCCGGCGCTTGCATCGGGCCGTTCCCGCGGTGGCCGCAGGAACGGCGCGCGGCAGGTCAGGCCGGATCCTTCAGCTCGTAGGGCAGGTCGCGGAAGCGCAATGCCGGGCCATCCGGGCCGCCGAGCAGGATGTCGCCATCCTCGCGCGCCGCCGTCTTCAGTTCGACCAGGCAGGCCGTCGCGCCCGCCGGGCCGGCTTCTGCATTGACGACCATGCCGCACGGTTGTTCCCGGTCGGCAACCGAAAACACTTCCATGCCGGCCGCGGCCGGGGCATCGACCTCGGCCAGCAGCATGCGGCGCTTGAGCTTGCCCAGATACTGGCTGCGCGCCACGATCTCCTGGCCGGGATAGCAACCCTTGCGGAAATTGACGCCGCCGACCAGCTCGAAATTGATCATTTGCGGGACGAACTGCTCCTGCGTCGCCTTCGTCACGCTCGGCAGGCCGGCTTCGATCTCGGCCAGGCGCCAGGCGCTTGGGCCCGCCGGCGGGACGGCCGCGGCCAGTTGCGGCCAGGCCTGCTGCAGCACCTCGGGCGTGGCGATCCATTGCCAGCGCGGTTCGCCGCGCGCATCGGCCACGCGCAGCAGCGATCCGGCCGGACCATCGACCTTGTGCCACGGCGCCGCGGGCAGGGAGGGGAATTGCTGTGCCAGCACCGCCTCGGCCGCGCGGCCGGCGATGCCCACCGCGACCAGCGCGTCGCCGGCGTCGGCCAGCTTCGCCTTCGCGCGTAGCACGTACATCTGCAGGCGCTTCATCACCGGCGGCAGGATCTCCGCCGGCAGCTGCAGCACGATCGCTCCGTCCGTGCGCCACATCGTCAGCGTGGCCAGCAGGCGGCCCTTCGGCGTGCAGTAGCCGGCCAGGCGCACGCTGGCGGTATCGAGATGCTCGACGTCGTTGGTGACCTGGTTGTGCAGGAAGGCCGCCGCATCGTCGCCGGTCAGCAGGACGTGGCCGAGGTGGGAGAGCGGCGCCACGAAGGGGCCCGCCGGCACGGCCGGGGAGAACTCCGCCTCGCCGGTGGCGGCGTCGATGACGGCACCTTGCGCGGCGAGGAATTGCTGCCAGTTATTCATAGAATTGAAGTCGCTCCTGGATTGCTGTTTTTTTGATTATCGTTTAGCCTGCTCGGGCGTTTGACCGAAGGCCAGACCACGACAGGCGATGGGGCGCATTATAGTAGGCGCCGAAAAAACGCGTCTGGCAGCGCCGAATTGCAACAGGAACAACCTTGATCCGAAAGATCCTCACACTCATTGCGGCGCTCGCCATGGCCGCCGTCGGCTTCGTCTACTGGTGGGCCAACGAGCCGATCATTCCCGCGGATTCCCAGGCCATCGCCTTCACCGTCCAGCCCGGCAGTTCGCTGCGCGGCACCGCCCAGCAGATCGTCGACGCCGGCGTGCCGCTCGATCCGGCGCTGTTCGCCACGGTCGCGCGCGCCACCGGCAAGGCAGCCCGCATCAAGGCCGGCAGCTACGAGCTCAAACCCGGCACCACGCCGCTCAAGCTGGTCGAGCAGCTGGTGCGCGGCGAGTTCGCCCAGGAGAGCCTGGCCATCATCGAGGGCTGGACCTTCCGCCAGATGCGTCAGGCCATCGCCCGCCACACGGGCCTCAAGAAGGACACCGTCGGCCTGTCCGACCAGGAGCTGCTGGCGAAGATCACCACCGACTTCAAGCATCCGGAAGGACTGTTCTTCCCCGATACCTACCTGTTCGCCAAGGGATCGAGCGAACTGTCGGTCTACCGCCAGGCGCACGCGGCGATGCTGAAGCACCTGCAGGAAGCCTGGGACAAGCGCGACCCGAGCCTGCCCTACAAGTCCCCCTACGAGGCGCTGGTGATGGCTTCCATCGTCGAGAAGGAAACCGGCCAGAAGGCCGAGCGCGGCATGATCGCGTCGGTGTTCGTCAACCGCTTGAAGCGCGGCATGCTGCTGCAGACCGACCCGACCGTCATCTACGGCATCGGCGAGAAATTCGACGGCAACATCCGCAAGCGCGACCTCGAGACCGACACGCCCTACAATACCTACACCCGCGCCGGCCTGCCGCCGACCCCGATCGCGCTGCCGGGACGGGAATCCCTGCAGGCGGCGCTCAACCCTGCGGCCAGCGACGCGCTGTACTTCGTCGCCCGCGGCGACGGCACCAGCCAGTTCTCCAACAACCTGGACGACCACAACCGCGCGGTCGCCAAATACCAGCTGCGGCGCTGACGCGGCTGAACGGCTTTTCATGGAACGAGGCAAATTCATCACCTTCGAAGGCATCGACGGTGCCGGCAAGTCCACCCACCTGGCCTATGTGGCCGACCTGCTGCGCGAGCAGGGCAGGCGGGTGGTGGTGTCGCGCGAACCGGGCGGCACGCCGCTCGGCGAGAAGCTGCGCGAGCTGCTGCTGCACGAGAAGATGCACCTGGAAACCGAGGCCCTGCTGATGTTCGCGGTGCGCCGCGAGCACATTGCCCAGGTGATCGAGCCGGCGCTCGCGCGCGGCGACTGGGTCATCTCCGATCGCTTCACCGATGCCAGCTTCGCCTACCAGGGTGGCGGCCGCAAGCTCGACCTTGCCAAGCTGGAAACCCTGGAGCAGTGGGTCCATCCGCATCTGCAGCCGGACCTGACGCTGCTGTTCGACGTGCCGCTGGATGTGGCGCGTCAGCGTTTGGACGCCACCAGGACGCTCGACAAGTTCGAGCAGGAAAGGGAAGATTTCTTCCTCGCCACCCGCGACGAATACCTGCGCCGGGCGGCGCAGTTTCCTGCGCGTTTTCGCGTGATCGACTCGACGAGGCCGATCGGCGCGATTCAGGAAGAACTTCAACAAATCATTGCAAGTATTTGATCTGAATAGATTTAATCCCGCTGTTAAAGTAAAACTTTAACGACGACTCCGGAACCCGCCGCATGTCCGACTCCATCTTTCCCTGGCAGGCCGAGGCCTGGCGCACGCTGCGCCAGATGCAGGGCCGCCTGCCGCACGCGATCCTGTTCCACGGTCCGGAAGGGATCGGCAAGACCGCGTTCGCCGAGCATGTGGCCAAGTCGCTGCTGTGCGAATCGCCGGATGCGGACGGCCATGCCTGCAACGCGTGCGCGTCCTGCGGCTGGTTCTCCCAGTATGCCCACCCGGATTTCCGCCGCGTGCGGCCGGAAACCCTGGACGAGGAAGCCGCCGCGGAAGGCGGCGACGAGGCCGAGGCCGGCGACGGCAAGAAGGCCAAGTCCTCGAAGGCGCCGTCGAAGGACATCAAGATCGACCAGGTCCGCGCGCTGGCCGATTTCATGAACGTATCGACCCATCGCCAGGGATTGCGCGTGGTGGCGCTGTATCCGGCCGAGGCGCTCAACACCGCGTCGGCCAACGCCATCCTCAAGACGCTGGAAGAGCCGCCGCCGAATACCGTCTTCCTGCTGGTGTCGAACAGCCTGCATCGCCTGCTGCCGACCATCCTGTCGCGCTGCCGCAAGTTCGCGCTCGGCATGCCCTCGCACGACGAGGCGCTTGCCTGGCTGGCATGCCAGGGCGTGGCCGATGCCGACGTCTGGCTGGCCGAGCAGGGCGGCGCGCCGCTGGCCGCCCAGGCCGCGGCGCAGTCCGAGACGCGCGAGGCGCTCGACGATTTCCTGCGCCAGCTCGCCCAGCCCGGCATCGAGACCGCGCTGCGCGCGGCCGAGCGGCTGCAGAAGACGCCGGTGGCCGATCTCGTGGCGTGGCAGCAGCGCTGGCTGTACGACGTGTTTTCCCTCAAGTTCTCGGGGAGAATCCGGTATTATCCGCGGTACCGCAAGGAGCTCGCGGCGCTGGCTGCCGGCGTCGATGTCGGACGCCTGCTGCGCGGCCTCAAGGCCGCCGGCGACCGCCGCGCGATCGCCGAGCATCCGCTGTCGGCGCGGCTGTTCATCGAGGACATGCTGCTCGACTACGCCGCCGTCTTTGCGCAAGCGCGCGCCGCCGATGCGCATGCCGCCGGCGCGCAGACCACCAGATAACCCGAGGGGCCGAAATGTCCGACATGTCCGCAGCAGCACAGGGAGCCAACGGCGTAGCCCGTCCGTCGGTGCTGTCGCTGCCGATCAAGGAAAAGGCCGCGCTGTATGCCGCCTACATGCCCTTCCTGGCCAACGGCGGCATCTTCGTGCCGACCAACAAACCCTACAAGATCGGCGACGAGATCTACCTGATCCTCACGCTGATCAACGATCCGACCAAGTACCCGGTGGCCGGCAAGGTCGCGTGGATCACGCCGGCCGGCGCCAACAACAACAAGGCGCAGGGCATCGGCGTGCATTTCTCGGCGGACGAGAGCGGCAAGCGGGTCAAGGCCCGCATCGAGGAACTGCTCGGCGCCGCGCTCGGCTCCGCCCGTGCCACCCATACCCTCTGACATGACCGAATTCCGCAGCAACGCCGCCGCTTCCTGGACCCACCGCATCGCCCGCTTCGACGACCTTCCCGCCATCGTCGCGATCTACAACAGCACCGTGCCGTCCCGGCAGGTGACCGCCGATACCGAACCGATCGCGGTCGAGTCGCGCCACGCCTGGTTCCATGACCACGCGCCGGACCGCCGGCCGCTGTGGGTGGCCGAGCGCGATGGCGAGGTCGCGGGCTGGATGTCGTTTTCGAATTTCTACGGCCGGCCGGCGTATTCCGGGACAGCGGAACTGTCGATCTACATCGCCGAATCGGCGCGCGGGCAGGGGCTGGGGCAGTATTTCCTGGCCGAGGCGATCCGCTTCGCGCCGGAGGTGAAGGTGCATACGCTGCTGGGCTTCATCTTCGGCCACAACACGCCGAGCCTGAAGCTGTTCGAGAAGTTCGGCTTCGAGCGCTGGGCCCACATGCCGCGCGTGGCCAATCTCGACGGCGTCGAGCGCGACCTCGATATCCTGGGCAAGCGGGTGGCCTGAGCGTCAGCGCCTGCGCCTGACAAGTCCCTCCCCTGCAAGGGGGAAGAAGTACCGTTGGCGCGGGTTGTGCGGCCCGGCGGTAAAATGTCGCCCATGTTCATCGATTCCCATTGCCACATCGACTTTCCCGAGCTGTCCGCGCGCCTGCCGGACATCCTCGCGAAAATGCGCGACAACCAGGTCACCCATGCGCTGTGCGTGTCGGTCGACCTGCCAGATTTCCCCCGCGTGCGTGCGCTTGCCGAGACGCATGACAACATCTTCGCGTCCGTCGGCGTCCATCCCGACTATCCCGAGACCGAGGAACCGAGCGTCGAGGACCTGGTGCGCCTGTCCGACCATCCGAAGATCGTCGCCATCGGCGAGACCGGCCTGGACTACTACCGCCTCGAGGGCGACCTCGCATGGCAGCGCGAGCGCTTCCGCACCCATATCCGCGCATCGCGCGAGACCGGCAAGCCGCTGATCATCCATACCCGTTCGGCGTCGGAGGACACCCTGCGCATCATGCGCGAGGAGGGCGCCGGCACCGACCAGGGGGGCGCCGGCGGCGTGATGCATTGCTTCACCGAATCGCTGGCCGTGGCCGAGGCGGCCATGGAGATGGGCTTTTACATTTCCTTCTCCGGCATCGTCACCTTCAAGAGCGCCAGGGAATTGCAGGCGGTCGCCCTGGCCGTGCCGCTGGAGCGCATGCTGATCGAGACCGACGCGCCGTATCTCGCGCCGGTGCCGTTCCGCGGCAAGATGAACGAGCCGGGCTTCGTGCGCCACGTGGCCGAGTTCATCGCCACCCACAAGGGCGTGCCGCTGGACGAGGTGGCTGCGCGCACGACGCGCAATTTCTTCGAGCTGTTCAAGATTCCGCAGGCATGAGGACGGCGCGCGATGGACGGACCGACCCGCTTCGCTCGCCCGCTTGCCGCAATGGCAAGCCGATCGGTCCGCCGCCGTGCCGCCGCGCTCGGGCTGTCGCTCGCCGCGGCGATCGCGGCACCTGCCGGCATCGCGCAGCAGGTCTATGACGAGGATCTGCTCAAGGCCACGCCCAAGGGCCAGAGCGGCGCCTGGGACGACTTCTTCCATGCGGTGAAGGTGGACGATGCGCGCGCCGTGGCAAGGCTGCTGGCCAAGGGCTTCGACCCGAACGCGGTCGAGCCGGAGCGCGGCGACAACGGCCTGATCCTCGCCCTGCGCGAGAACTGCATGAAGGTGTTCCGGGTACTGCTGGATGCGCCCGGCATCGACATCGAGCACGAGGTCAGGAACGGCGACACCGCCATCATGATCGCCGCCTTCAAGGGCAACCTGCCGGCCGTGCGCGCATTGCTGGAGAAGGGGGCCGAGATCAACCGGCCGGGCTGGACCGCGCTGCATTACGCGGCCGCCAGCGGTTCGACCGAGCTGGTGGCGCTGCTGCTCGACCGCTCGGCCTACATCGATGCCGAGTCGCCCAACAAGACCACGCCGCTGATGATGGCCGCCTGGCAGGGGCATGCCGATGCGGTGCGCCTGCTGCTCGAGGAGGGCGCCGACCCGCGGCCGAAGAACCTGCGCGGCATGACGGCGACAGATTTCGCCCGCGTGGCCAACCGCCAGGACATCGCCGACCTGATCGCGGCCCACACGAAGGCGCATCCGAAGCCGGAATACGTGCCGCCGGCCCCACCCGGCAGCTGAGCGAAGCCCTGCGCCGGGCCGTTTCCCATTCCGGCAGACGCCCGCGGACAGCCGTGAGCGCCTCCCTCGCAACTGGCCGGCATCCCGCCGCGCCGCCGGCTTCGTCAGTTCAGGCTCGCGCCGGCCGCATCCGCATGCGCGCCGGACACCACATCCACGGTCTCGCGGTCGCCGCGCGCATCGGCCGGCAGCGCCTCGATGCCGAGCGCCTCGACCGTCTGGGCATCGATCTCGATCCAGCAGGCGAACACCGGCTTGCCGTCGACCAGCACCGGCGGCCCGGCGCGGTGGGCATGCACGCCCATGCGATGCAGCAGACGCTCGATGCCCAGCGGGGAGACGGTGATCAGACGGCGCGCGCCGTGCGCGGCGGCGGCGCGGATCGCGGCCGCCAGCAGCGTGCGGGTGTTGCGCGCCGCATCGGCGGCCGACGGCGCCGCATCGATGCTGGCCACGGCGAAGCGCGACAGTTCCCACACGCCGTCCTCCTGCGGCACCGGCGCGCCGCCCATCAGGTTCGGGAACACGTCGCCCAGCAGGTAGGGACGCGTGGTCGGCAAGAGGCGCGCGCAGCCGCAGATCGCGCCGGCGCCGTCGCGGGCGATCACGTAGACAGTGTCGGGACGGTCGAACTGGTCGCGCTCCTCGCCGTTCTCGACCGGCAGCTGCCAGCCGAGGCGCTCGATGAAAATGCGGTGCCGGTACTGCGCGACCGCATGCGCGAATTCGGGGGAGAAGTCCTGGGAAGTGCCGGAGATGGTTTGCATGGTGCCGCCCTGCAATGAGTTTCGGAGACGACTCGATTACAGAGGACGGGCCCAAGTTACGTAACTGTCAGACCTGACAGGCGGACGTCAGTGCTCGTGCGTGCTATCCAGTACATCCTGGACGGCAGGCGTCCATTCGCGGGTGGCGATCCAGGTGGCGAACATCATCGAGGTCTCCGCGGGTCCGAGGTCGTAGCCGCGCGCATCGACCAGCATCACGTTGCTGCGCACCGCTTCGGGGGCCGGCAGGATGCGGCGCGAATCGGCGTGGACGAACCAGCTCCAGCCGATGGAAATTGCCGGATCGGTATTGCTGATCCATTCCGAATATCCGGCATGGCATGCCGGGATGGTGCGCGCCTGCAACTCTTCGAGGATCTCCGGATCGAAGGCCGAGTCCAGGTGGATGAAGGGCAACTCATCCAGGTGGCGGAGAGACAGTCGGATATAGCCGTCGTGCGAGATCGCAGGCGGCAGCGTACGGGCGGTATTGGCGGTGGGCATGGTGTCGGCGGGTCGGCTCGGAAGGGCTGAGGGTCGGGCCAGTGTAGAGCCGGAAGGCGCGGCGGGCGACTGTCAACATTGACATACCGGACGGTCAACCAGGGGTGGTGACATGAAGTCATGGGAGGAAGAGCAACTGCATGCGCTGCTCGGCATGCAGTCGGACGAGGAGGTGTTCGAGTCCGTACGCCGGGTCTCGCGGGCGATGGGCTTCGAATATTGCGCTTATGGCATCCAGATGCCGGTGCCGGTCTCGCGGCCGGCGATCCTCATGTACAACAATTATTCCGACGACTGGCAGCGCTGCTACCGCGAGCGCGGTTACCTCGGGGTCGATCCGACGGTGCGGCACGGCCTGACCAGCACCTTGCCGGTGGTGTGGGACGATGCCCTGTTCGCATCGGCGCCGGAGTTCTGGGAGGACGCGCGCTCGCACGGCCTGCAGTTCGGCTGGGCCCAGGCGTCGCGCGACCGCACCGGCGCCGTCGGCATGCTGACGCTGGCCCGCAGCGGCGAACGGCTCAGCGACAGCGAGCTGGAGGTCAATGCCGCGCGCATGAGCTGGCTGACCCAGTACGCCCACGTGGCGATGAGCAAGGTGCTGGTGGCGCGCCATGTCCCGGAAAGCACCGTCGTGCTGACCGCGCGCGAGCGCGAGGTGCTGCGCTGGACCGCCGAAGGCAAGACGGCCGGCGAGATCGCCCAGATCCTGTCGATGTCCGAGCGCACCGTGAATTTCCATGTCAACAACATCATCCAGAAGTTCGGCGCGTCCAACAAGACGCAGGCGGCGGTGAAGGCGGCGGCGCTGGGCATGCTGGGATGAGGCGCTGTCGCAAGCGCGGCCGCTCCCGGATGGCCTTTCCGGCAAACAGCACGGGAAAACCGCGTCAGCTTGGGAAATTGGCGGCCCGCGCCGCAGGGATAATGGATCATCCCGCAAGCATCCGGTCCGGATGCGCGGCGCACCGGAGGAGATCATGCTCGAAGAACGCGAAGCCGAAAGCTGCTACCTGGGTCAGTTCATTCCCGTCCACTATCACCACAACATGCTGCTCGACGACAATCGCATGGCCAGCTTCAAGGCGGCGATCGAGCATGCCGTGCGTCCCGGCGCGCGCGTGCTCGAGCTCGGCGGCGGTACCGGCGTCCTGTCGTGGTTCGCGGCCCAGAAGGCGTCGAAGGTCTGGTGCGTCGAATACAACCCTGACCTGGTCCGGGAGGCCAAACGATTCCTGGCGATGAACCGCCATGGCGAGAGGGTGGAGGTGATCCATGCCGATGCGTTCGACTACCTGCCGCCGGAACCGGTGGACGTGGTCATCTGCGAAATGATCCACGTCGGCATGCTGCGCGAGAAGCAGGTGCAGGTGATCGAAGGCTTCAAGCGCCGCTACCGCGAACGCTTCGGCGGACCGCTGCCGCTGTTCATCCCCGATGCGGTCCTGATGGCGGTGCAGCCGCTGCAGCAGGACTTCGACCATTACGGTTACCAGGCGCCGATCGTGCGCTTCCAGGCGCACGCCGAATCGTATCCGGGCACGCTCGACCTCGGCGCGCCGATGGTCTACAGCCTGATCGATTTCCAGCAGGCCAACGAAACGCTGATCACCTGCAACGGCACGATGGTGGCCGGTCGCGCCGGCCGCCTCAATGCCCTGCGCTTCATCACCAAGAACATTCTTGCGGTGGTCACCGAGCGCAATTCCACCATCGACTGGCTCAACCACTACATGGTGCTGCCGCTGGCGTCGCCGATCGACGTGCGCGCCGGCGACAGCATCGACATCCGGTTCGAATACCGCGCGGGCGGGTCGATTCCGTCGCTGCAGAACGCCATCCAGGTCGCCGTGGCGGACCGCGCGGCGGATGCGACGGCCGTCCGCCGGCATGCCGTGACCGGATGACGGCAGATGCGACGGCCGGCTGGCCCGACACCTTTCCATGGCGCGGTTTCCGCGCCATTTTCTTTTGGCGCGGCCGATACGGGCTCGGAAAGCGATTCAATTGCTTACAAATTGCGCCACAGTTATTGAAACTGTAACTCGGGTGACCTGTCAGATTCGGGGCTGATACCTCACTCTGCGCACCGCACCGCGGTGCCGGCAGGCCAACTATCGTCCATTTCATTCCCAGGAGAACGAACGATGAAAATCACCCACGCCGTATTCATTTCCCTGCTGTCGGTCGCCAGCGCGGCCTATGCCCAGACGGGTTCCACCGGCACGTCCTCGGGCAGCACCGGTGCCTCGAGCGGCATCACCGAGAGCACCGATCCGGCGCGCGCCGCGGAAGTCGAGCGCAAGGCCCAGGAAATCCAGTCGTCCGGCCAGTCGTCGGGCACCGCCTCGACGGGCCAGTCCGGCACGGCCAGCGCATCGGCCGGCGGAGACGCCGACAAGGCCGACAAGCCGAAGAAATCCAAGAAGAAATCCAAGAAAGCCAAGGCCAGCGCCGCCGCATCCGGCGGTACTGCGGCTTCGGGCGCCAGCAGCGGCGGCACGGGCACGAGCGGCGACACCCCGAGCTCGAGCACTTCCGGCACGGGCACTTCCGGCGGTTCGACCTCCGGTACGTCCGATATGAGCGGCACCTCGGCCACGACCGGCACGACGGGTACCACCGGCACGACGGGCACGACGGGTACTACCGGCACGACGGGTACGACGGGCACCACCGGTAATTCGACCTCAGGTTCTTCCGACAGCAGCGGTACCTCGGGCGCCACGGGTTCGACCGATGCCGGCGGCTCGTCCGGTACGTCCGGCACCGGCGGTTCCCAGGGCGCAACCGGCAGCGGTACGAGCACGGGTACGTCCGATGCGAGCGGCTCCTCGGGTGCCTACGGCTCGTCGGGCTCCTCCGGCATGACCGGTTCGTCGGACTCGTCGGGCACCACCGACACCGGCAGCTCGGGCGCGTCGAGCTCGTCGGCGCCGGCCGGCACCCTGGGCACCTCGGGCGGCGCCAGCGGCGCGGATGCGGGCACGTCCGGCACCTCGAGCTCGAGCGGCAGCACCGGTACGACGACCGGCGGTTCCAGCAGCGGCACCACCAGCGGCGGCGCGTCGGGCGGCGCATCGTCCGGTGCCGGCACCTCGGGCAGCGGCAACACCGCAGGTTCGACCACCGGCGGCAGCTGATCCGTCATGCCCCCTCCGGCCGGCACGCCTGTCGCCCGGCCGGAACCCGCAAGATCACGCGGCCATGCCGCCGGAGCAGTCCGGCCGCATGGCCGCTGTCGCTGGAGTGGCCGGCTTGGCTCAGTCGATGTGCCACCAGGACGGCAGCAACCGGCGCACCTCCGGCCGCGCATAGCGGTCGTCGATCAGGTAGATGCAGCCGCGGTCGTGCTCGGTGCGGATCACGCGTCCCGCGGCCTGCACCACCTTCTGCAATCCCGGAAAGAGGTAGGCGTAGTCGTAGCCGGCGCCGAAGATCGCGTCGAGGCGCGCGCGCAGCTGCTCGTTGACCGGATTCCATTGCGGCAGCCCGAGCGTGGCGATGAAAGCGCCGACCAGACGGTCGCCGGGCAGGTCCACGCCTTCGGCGAAGGCGCCGCCCAGCACCGCGAAGCCGATGCCGGCGCCGCCGGGCACGAAGCGCGCCAGGAAGGCCTCGCGCGACGGCTCGTCCATGTTGCGCGACTGCTCCCAGGTGGCGATGCCGGGATGGCGAGCGGCGAATTCGTCGGCCACCCGGCGCAGGTAATCGAAGCTGCTGAAGAAGGCCAGGTAATTGCCGGGCCGCCGCGCATACTGCTCGCCCATCAGCGCGGCGATCGGCGCGAGCGAGGCTTCGCGGTCGCGGAAGCGGGTCGATACCCGGTCCACCACATGCACCGCCAGCTGCTCGGCGCGGAATGGCGACTCCACCTCGATCCACGCGGTGTCGGACGGCAGCCCGAGGGTGTCGGCATAGAAGTGCCACGGGCTCAACGTCGCGGAGAACAGCACCGTCGCGCGCGTGGCCGCGAAGCGCGGCCGCAGGAAGGGGGCGGGCACGACATTGCGCAGGCAGAGCGTCGCCTGGCGCAGTGCCGGGCGGCCGGCGTGGCCCTGCGGCGAAGCGATCGTGATGTCGAACAGCGAGTTGGCATCGAACAGTTCGGCGATGCGCAGGAAGTGCAGCGCGTCGAAATAGAACTGCTGCAGATCCGCGTTGGCCGCTTCCGGCTGGTCGCCGAAGAAATCGGTCAGGTCGGCCACCGCGCGCTGCAGCACCTCGAGGAAGGCCCCCGGCGGTTCGGGCTGGACACGGTATTCCTCTCCCTGGGCGGCGGCCAGCGCATTCCAGGCGCGGCCGATGCGTTCCAGCGGGCGTTTCACGGCGGCCGGCGCCTCGCGGCGCATGCGGCGGAAGGCGCCCTGGTCGAGTTCGGCCGAGTACATCTTGCGTCCGCGTTCGAGCAGGTTGTGGGCTTCGTCGACCAGGGCCGCGACGCGCCATTCGTTCTGCACCGTCAGCCCGTGCAGCATGCCGCCGAGGTCGAAGAAATAGTTGTAGTCGCCGACCACGACGTCCGACCAGCGCGCCATGTCCTGGCTCAGGTAATAAGGGCAGATGTCGTGGGCGAGGGCGATGCCGCGCAGGTTCGCCTGGTCGAGCATGCCGACGCCGGCGGCGGCGTTGCGCGCGGCGGGCAGGCGGTCGTAGAAGCCTTTCGCCAGCGGACACGACTCGCCGTTGCACGCCTTGTCGGGATGCTCGCAGGCCTTGTCGCGCGCGACCAGTTCCAGCACCCGCAGCGGCGCGGCGCCGCCGCGCTCGCGCAACTGGACGAGCGCATCGAGCGCCAGCCGGCGCCCGGAGGTCTTGGCCGCCAGGTAGAACAGCTTGTCGAGGGACTGCGCCGGCGCCGCCCGCAGCAGCGGGAACAGGGTGCCGACCGTCTTGCCGATGCCGGTGGGCGCCTGCGCCATCAGGCAGCGACCGGCGCCGGCGCAGGACCACACCGCTTCGGCCAGGCGCCGCTGGCCGGGACGGAATTCGCCGTGCGGAAAGCGCAGCCGCGAGAGCGCCTCGTCGCGCGCCTGCCGGTGCACCGTCTCGCTTTCCGCCCAGGCGAGGAAGCGGTCGCATTGCGCTTCGAAATGCCGGGCGAGGTCGGCGGCGCGGTGGGTGTCCGCGAAGGCGGTCTCGCGCTGGCTGCCGATGTCGAAATACACCAGCGCCAGTTCGATCTCCGCCAGCCCGAGCGCCTGGCACTGCAGCCAGCCGTAGACCTTGAGCTGGGCCATGTGCAGGTGGCGGTGGTTGGCCGGGATGCGCTCCAGGCTGCCGCGGTAGGTCTTGACCTCCTCGAGGCGCCGGCGCGCCGGGTCGTAGCCGTCCGCCCGGCCGCGCACGGTGAGCGACCCGTGCTGTCCGCAGAGCGGAACCTCGCGCTGGTAGCCGGCGCCGCGGCGCGCCGCCACCAGCGCATGCCCGGCGATGCCTTCCATGCCGGTCGGCGCGGGCGTGAAGCGCAGGTCGAGATCGCCCTGCCGCGCGGTGAACTCGCACAATGCCCGCACCGCGACGGTGTAGCTCATGCGTCCTCCGCCCAGGCGACATGGCAGACCGCGACCGGCATGCCGTGGCGGGCGCAGTGGTCGATGAAGCGCAGCTGGTTGTCCTGCAGGCGGTCGCCGGGACCCTTCACCTCGATCATCCGGTAGCCGCGCCGCGCCGGATCGAAGCAGACCAGGTCCGGAAAGCCGCTGCGGTTGGACTTGATGTCGGCCAGCAGGCGCTCGAAGGTGGCGCGCAGGTGTGCCGGCGGGATGCAGTCCAGCGCCAGGTCGAGCAGCGTTTCGTCGAGATGGTCCCACGCCACGAACGGCGACTGCAGGCCGTGCTTGTCGCGCCAGGTCGCGCGGATCGCATCGGCATGGCTGCCGTCCGCAAGCCGGGCGAGGCAGGCGTCGAACAGGTCGGAGCGGCGTGCGCGGAAATCGGTGGCGTGCAGGTCCGCCGGCGCGGCCTGGAAGGGATGGAAGAAGGCGCCGGGCACGGCGGCGAAGATGGCCGGCCAGCAGAGCAGGCCGAACAGGCCGTTGAGCAGGGTGTTCTCGACGTAGAACACCGGCGTGGCCGGCGCCGAGAGATGGTCGCGCACCAGGAATTCCACCGGCGTGCCGTCGGCGGGCCGGGGCAGCGCCAGGTCGATGCGCTCGACGGGGGCGGTTCGCGCGAGCGCCGGCGGCGCCAGGCCGAGCCTGCGGGCCAGGCGCGGCAGGCAGCGCTGGACCGCCTGGCGTTCGGCCTCGTCCTCCGGCGCGGCGGCGGCCGCGGCGGCGAGCGCATGCGCCTCGCCATGGCGGCCGAGCTTTTCCAGCACGCGCACGCTGCGCAGGCGGGCGCCGGGCGCGGCGGCCTGGCGGTAGAGCGCCAGCGCATCCTGGTATTGCTCGTGCTGCTCCAGGGTATAGGCCAGGTCGGCCAGCAGGCGCCCGCGCCGTCGCGCGATCCAGTCGTTGCCGGGGACGACGGACAGGACTTCCGGCACCAGATCGTCCACCGCCTCGCCGGCGTCGAAGCGCTCGCGGCAGCGGTAGAGCGCCAGGTAATCGTCGATGTCGGCCCGGCACTGGAAGCCGCGCGATTCGGGTGGGAAGGGCACCGTCTCGTAGCGCAGGATGCCCAGCTCGGAGATCACGAACTCCGACCAGTCCTGGTGGAGGTTGCCGAAGTAGAACAGCCGCAACCGGTCGCACAGCCTGCCGGCGGTCAGCGCGTAGACGCGGTCCGGCGATTGCGGGTGCCATTCCTCGAAGCGCCGCGCATCCGGCGCCGCGGCACGCACCGCGTCGCGCCATTCCGGCTTGCGCATTCCGCGTGCGCCCGGCATGCCGGCGAATACGCGCTCCAGCTCGGGCCGGCCCAGCAGGGCGAACAGGTCGTCGGCCGTGAGCAGCGGCGCCGGATCGACCCAGCCGCGCTCGGCCAGCGGCGCGGCGGCGGCATGCGGGCAGCCGATCTCGTCATAGCGCAGTTTCGCCGAGAGGAACAGGGGGCCCTTGCGCATCACCATCCGTACCAGCAGGGCTTGCGCCGGCTGCGCCAGTGCCGGAAATCCGGCGACGAACGCCGTCTCTTCGGCATCGAGCAGGTCGGCATAGCGTTCGCCGATCCAGTCCAGCGCGTGGCGGAAGTTGTCGAGATAGTAAAGCGGATTGTCCAGCGTCTTCATGGCAGGTCACGGTGGCCCGGACGGCGCCGGTCTCAGGCTGGCCGGCACGGTAGCGATGCATTGTAGTGCCTGCGCCCGCGCATGGCAGGCGGGCGGTCGACGGAAGGGAATTCGCTCCGGGGAACCGGATGCGATCGCGGAAACGTGGAGAGATTGCCGGGGAGGGAAGGACACGTGACGGTGACGGTACGGCCGGCGCAGTCGCGGTACGCGACCCACGCGGTACGCCGGAAACTCGTGGCAAGGCCGCCGCGCCGCGCCGCCCGCCCTCGGCGCCAGGGCGGGCCGGGGGCGTGGCGCCGGCATGACCGAGGCGACCGGTCAGCGCGCCTTGGACAGAACAACCTGCCAGCGGCGGAACAGCAGCACTTCCAGGTGGCCCTTGTCGAAGCCCGGGCGGAAGGCGACCAGCGGATTGGTCTGGTAGTAGCGCTGGCGGGTGTCGCGGCCGATCGACAGTTCGCGGCGGCCGACGCGCATCACGAGCGTCTTCGGGAAGTCCCAGGTCCAGCCTGCGGTCGTTTGGGTGGTGGTGTTGAATCCTGCCATGTCGTTCTCCCTGTGCGTGTGGTGGGCATCCGGTTTGCGAGGTGGCCGCTGGTGGTGCGGCTGCTGAGTACTGTATAAAAACACACTGTATGGACGAACAGTATCATGCTGCCCGGACAGGCGTCAACACCCCCTTGAATCGGACGGAATCGGTCAAGCTGACAGACCTGACAGGGGCCGCGGCGTAACGGCAAAGGCACACTGGCGGCATGCCCGAGCTCGCCTTTCCGATCGCCGACATCCAGACCGAACCAGCGCCGAACGCGGCCTGTTGCAGCGTCTGCCACGAGCTGGCCGGTCCGCCGCTCGGCGGCAGCCATCAGCAGGCGCCGGCCGCCGCCCCACCGGCCGCCACCGACCTGCGCCAGCTGTGGCACCAGGCGCTGTCGCTGACCAGCAACGGCGTCGCGATACTCGATGCGCGGCAGGAAGGCTTTCCGGTGGTGCAGGTCAATCCGGCCTTCGAACGCATGACCGGACAGCGCGCGGCCGAGGTCGTCGGCCGGCCGGGCATCGAGGTGCTCGCCTGCGACGCCGGCGCCACGGCGGCCGCCGAACTCGCTGCTGCCCTGCAGGCGCGGCGCGACTGCCGCACCGTACTGCGCAAGCGCCGCCGCGACGGCCGGCTCTACTGGAGCGACCTGACGCTGTCGCCGGTCAACGATGGCGCCGGGCGCGTCAGCTATTTCCTGGCGATCCAGAACGACGTCACCGAGCTGCGCCGCACCCAGTCCGAGCTGGCCTACCATGCGGCGCACGACGGCCTGACCGGCCTGCCGAACCGCAGCCTGATGCGCGAACGCCTCGAGCGCGCGATCGCGCGGGCGTCGTCGGCAGGCGAAGGCGCGGCCGTCCTGTTCATCGACCTCGACCACTTCAAGACCGTCAACGACAGCGTCGGCCACGATGCCGGCGACGCTCTGCTGTGCCAGGCGGCCGCGCGGCTGCGCCAGGCGTTCCGCGCCGCCGACACCGTCGCCCGCCCGGGCGGAGACGAGTTCGTGGTCGTGGTGGAGCGCCTGGGCGGCGTGCAGGAAGCCGTCGAAGCGGCGCGTCGGGTGCTGCGCGCCTTCGACCAGCCGTTCCATATCGGCGACCAGGACTACTTCGTCAGCGCCAGCGTCGGCGTGGCGCGCTTTCCTTCCGACGGCAGCGGCGCGGCCGAACTGCTGCGCAATGCCGACGCCGCCCTGCACCGGGCCAAGGCGCAGGGACGCAACGATTTCCGGCTCTACACCGCCGAGATGCATGCCGGCGCGCACCGCCGCCTGTCGCTGGAGTCGGCACTGCGCCTGGCGGTGCCGCGCGGCGAACTGATGCTGCACTACCAACCGCAGGTCGACCTTGCCAGCGGCGCGCTGATCGGTTTCGAAGCCCTGGTGCGCTGGCGCCACCCGGTGCTCGGCCTGCTCGGCCCGGGCGAGTTCATCGGCATCGCCGAGGAAAGCGGCCTGATCGTTCAGGTCGGCGGCTGGGTCCTGCGCGAAGCCTGCCGCCAGCTGGCGGAATGGAGGCGCCACAGCGGCGCGGCGGACCTGTTCATCGCGGTCAACCTGTCGGCGCGCCAGTTCGGCGACGGCGACCTGTTGCGGCGGGTCGGCGCGGCGCTGACCGACGCCGGCCTCGAGGCGCGCCACCTGGAACTGGAACTCACCGAAAGCATGCTGATGCAGGACCCGGAAGCCGCCGTCGAGACGCTGGCGCGGCTGCGCGACCGCGGCGTGCGCCTGTCGATCGACGATTTCGGCACCGGCTACTCCAGCCTCGGCTACCTGAAGCGCTTCCCCCTGCACAAGCTGAAAATCGATCGTTCCTTCGTGCGCGACATCACCGAAGACGGCGACGATGCGGCGATTGCCACCGCCATCATCGCCATGGCGCACCGCCTCAAGCTGTCGGTGATCGCCGAAGGCGTCGAAACCGAGGGTCAGGTCGACTACCTGCGCGAGCATGGGTGCGACGAGGGACAGGGCTTCCTGTTCGGCAGGCCGCTGCCGGCGGATGCCTGCCTGCCGCTGCTGCAATCTCCTGCGGGGCAACTGCAGGAGGCGGCGCGCGCAATGCCCATCGCCGCCTGCCACGGTGCGCACGGGCACCACGCCGCGACGACGTGACAGGCCGGGTTGTCCCGCGGTGGCCGGCGTCGGATACGCGACGGCCGGACGCCACGGGACGCCGCGCATGAAGACACACCGGATCGGGGGCAAATGATGTCCGGACTCGGCGGCCGCTGCAGCACCACCGGAGCCGGACAGGCGATCGCGGCGGCGATCTGAAGCGCCGCGGTTGCGCCGCGCGCTACAGGCGCCGCCGCTTGCTTCGGCCCGGGGTCAGGAACCCGGCCGCATGCCGCTCCGGTCGCTGGAACGCGCCATGTCGCCGACCATGTTGGCTTCCCAGGATTGCATCTCCATGGCGATCGCCTCCAGGTCGCAGCTCGACTGGCGCACTTTCGGGAACAGATTGCTTTCCTCTTCCTCGATGTGATGCAGCACCGAGTCGGCCAGCTGCCGGAACAGGTCTTCGCACCGAGGATCGGACAGATCCATGCCCTTGAGCTGCTGGATCAGCTGGTCCGCCTCCTCGTGCTCCTGGCGGCTGTGGGCGATCAGCTGCGGGTCCACTTGCTCGACGCTCGGGTAGAAGCAGGCGTCCTCCAGTTGCGTATGCATTTCCAGCATCTGCAGGATCTGCAGTCCGCACTGGTGCTTCACGCGCGCAGCCTGGCTGTCGAACATGCGCTGGAACAGCTGGCGGACCGTGCCGTGGTCCTGTTCCAGCATCTGCATCGGGTCGCTGATCTGCATGCCCGCCTGGCGGCGGTTGCCGATCGGATCCGAATCCATCTGGTCGATCTCCATCTTTGCCTCCGTAGAACGATGACGGCCGCATTCCGGCCGGGATGAATCTTGTGCGGCGGCACGTTGCTGGCTTTAGGCTGGCGCCGCACGAGACAGGTTGGAGGGGCTGGCGGCGCAGGAATTCCCGGGCTGGCACAAGGGCGGTTGCGGTGCGGACATGCCGGGCGGCCACGCGAATCTTTCGTCCATGGCTTGTCCAACCATGCAAGCCCGATGCCGGCGCGCCAGGCCGCGCGCATGCGCTCCGGCCATCATCCATGCACAAGGAGAACCCCATGCTCAGAACAGCCATCGTCGTCGGCAGCACCCGCCCGGGCCGCAAGGCGGAACCGGTCGCCCGCTGGGCGTACGACATCGCGAAGAAGCGCACCGACATGGACATCGAACTGGTCGACATCCGGGATTTCGACCTGCCGCTGCTGGACGAACCCGTGCCGCCCTCCATGGGCCAATACAGCAAGCCGCACACGAAGCGCTGGGCGGAGAAGATCGCCTCGTTCGATGCCTTCGTCTTCGTGACCCCGGAATACAACCATGCGACCTCGGGTGCGCTGAAGAACGCGATCGACTATCTCTACAGGGAGTGGAACCACAAGGCGGCCGGCTTCATCGGCTACGGCAGCGCCGGCGGCGCGCGCGCGATCGAGAACCTGCGCCTGATCATGGGCGAACTGATGGTGGCCGACGTGCGCGCCCAGGTGATGCTGTCGCTGTCCACCGACTTCGAGAATTTCGCGACCTTCAAGCCGGCGCCGCACCACGAGAAGAGCGTCCATACGATGCTCGACCAGCTCGCATTGTGGGGTAACGCGTTGCGGGGCGTGCGCCAGGAGATGGCGAAGCAGGGCTGACGGACACAGGCGCCGCGGCGGGCCCCGCTCAGGGCGCGCCTTCGCCGCGTTCGGCGCGCTCGCCGGGCCGGTCGAAACGCTTGCTGAAATAGAGGTCCAGTCCGGCGACCGTGCCGCCGCGCAGCACCACCGACCAGTGGTGCGACAGCTCGTAGGTCAGCTTGAGCACGCTGGCCGCGCCTTCCAGGCTCTGCTCGTAGCCGATCGACAGCCGGTCGGAAATCTCCTTGCCCAGCGTGACCACCTGCTGGGTGCCCAGCCCGTATTCGCTGCTGCCGATGGCCAGCTGGTCCAGGCCCAGGCCCCGGGCCACGCGGCCGGCGCCGAACTTGTTGACCAGGCCGAGCGCGGCCTTCTTCGCCGCGGCCTGCGCCTGCCCGGGGCCGGCATCGCTGGCGCCGGCGCTGCCGCGGCCGAACACCAGCCAGGACAGCTTCTCCTCGTCCGGCATGTCCGGTTCGGACACCAGCCGCACGCGCGGCTGGCGCACCGTGCCGGTGACGTTGACGCCGGCCGACACCTCGGTGCCCCGGCGCATCGCCAGGATGTTGATGTTCGGATTGGCGGTGGATCCCTGCAGGTTGATCACGCCGCGCTCGATCGCCAGCTTGGCGCCGAAGGCCTCGTACACGCCCTCGACGATGCGCACCGTGCCGAAGGCCTGCGGCGGGGCGCCGGGCACGCTTTCCAGCCGCACACCGCCAGTCAGCAGCAGGTCGGCGCCCGAGCCGGCGAAGCGGAAATCGTCGCCGAGTTCCACCTCGATGCGCAGGCGCGGCGAGAAGCGGCCGGCGCGGCGCTCGCCCGGCGGCAATTGCTCTTCGGTCTTCTGCGCCTTCGCCACCCGCTGCGTGCCGCGCACGATGACCACGTCGCCGTCGAGCTCGGGCGCGCTCTTTTCGGGCAGGGCGAAGCGGGCGCGGTCGACCCGGAAGCGGCCGGTCACCTCGAGCTGCTGCGCCACGTTGGCGGCACTGGCGCGGCCCGACACCGTCAGCTGGCCGGTCGGGCTCGACAGCAGTTGCAGCCGGTCGGCGACGATGGTCGCGGTCAGGTCGGGATTGTGCTGGTCCAGCGGAATCTTGCCGGTGGCGCGCAGCGTGCCGTCGCCGCCGCGGAACACCACCTCGCGCATCTCGGCGACATTGCCGTCGATGCGGATGCGCGCCACGCCGTCGGTCAGCCGCACGCCCTGGTCGTAGACCGTCAGCGCCAGGTCGCGGCCGTCGATGTCGCCCGACAGGACCGGCGCGCCGAGCGTGCCCGCCACCGTCAGCGCCGCCTCGATGCGGCCGTCGAGCGCCACGCGGGGGCCGGCCAGCGAGGCGATCGACTGCAGGCGCGGAATGCCGCCGGTGATGCGCCCGGACAACGGCGATTCCGGTCCCGGCATGAGGATGCCGTCCGTGTCGAGCAGGCCGATGTCGGCCACGCTGTCGAGCGTGCCGATGCGCGCGGCGGCGGTGCGCATGTCGAGCCGCATGCCGCGCCCGCGCAGGTCGGCGCGCAGCTGCAGGCGTTCGAGGCCAAGGGCGATCTCGCGCTGGCCGTTGGGGATGCGCAGGTCACCGCTGCGCCGGCCGATCTCGACGAAGCCGCTGGCCGAACGCGCCAGCGACACGTTCCAGCGGCCGTCCAGCACCAGGTCGGCGCGCACCGGCGCCGGCTCGCCGGTCAGCTGCCGGCGCAATTCGAGCAGATGGCCGACATCGAGCGCGCTGATGCTGCCTTCGCTGCGCAGCGTGCCGTCGCCGTAGGCGAAGCTGCGCAGGTCGATGTCGGCTTTCTCCAGCGTCAGGCGCAGGCGCTCGATGCCGAGGCGGCCGGGCGCCGCCGTCACCCCGAACGGCGCGGCCGCCGCCAGCCGCGGAAAGCCCCGGTTCTCCAGTCGCGCGACCTCGCCGCTCCAGCCATAGCCTGCGGCCGATTCCTGCAGGCGGCCGCGGGCGGTCAGACCGGCATCGAGCGGCTGGCCGCGCAGCGTGCCGCGTGCGTCGGCCACGATGTCGTGGCGCCCATAGGTGCCGTCGACGCGGGCCGCCAGCGATTCCAGGCGCAGGTCGGCGGCGGCGATGCCGGCGCCGTCGACATCGAGTTCCACGCGCGCTTCCGGATTGCGCCCGGGAATGCCGCGGGTGCGCGCCCGTCCCGCGAGGCGGGCCGCGCGATAGCCGCCGAGGGCCAGGTTCTCGGCACGCCAGGTCGCATCGACGGCGGGACGGTCGAGCGTGCCGCGCAGCTCGCCGTCGGCCTGCAGCAGGCCGGCCAGGCCGAAGCCGAGACGGTCGAGCGCCGGAGCGTCGACATGGAAGACCAGCCTGGCGGAAGGCGTGCCGAACCCGCCGTTGAAGCGGATGTCGTTGCCGGCGATGCTGGCCCGCACGTCGCTGTCCGCCAGCCGCTGCCCGGCCAGCTGCGCGCGGCCGCGGCCGGTCATCGGCAGGCCGGCATACACGCTGTCGCCGATCTCGAAGCGGGCGTCGACGGACAGTTCCGGCGCGAGCCTGCCGCGCAGGCCGAAGCCGGCGTTGATGCGGGCCGCCGGCGCCGCCGCGTTGCCGCGCTTGCCGGCGTTGCGCCTGGCGTCCTTGTCCGGCTGTGCCCGCTGCACGGCAGCAAGGAAGGCCGACGGATCGAGATCCACGGTGCGGCCTTCGATGCTGAACGGGTTGGCCTCGGCGCGGTCCAGCGCGCCCGATATTTCCAGCCTGCCGCCGGCGGCGGCCAGCGTGGCCGAGCGCAGCGTCAGGCGGCGTTCGTCGATGCGGGCATCCGCCCGCGCGGCGATGCGGTCGTCGGACCAGTCGAGCGTGATTTCCTGGGCATCCTTCGCGGTGCGGACGGCCAGCGGACCGGCCAGGCGGGTCGGCGCAAGGCTGCCGTGCAGGGCCGACAGGTCGAGGCGCGACGCGTCGACCACGAAGCTGCCGCGCCCGTCCGCGCCGATCTCGCCGCGGCCGCGCAGGATGCCGTCGCCGGCCAGCCGCAATTCCAGCCGCGGCAGGCGCTGGCGCTCGCGCGACAGCCACAGTTCCGCGCTGGCGCCGGCCAGCGGCAGCAGTCCCTTGTCGATCGGACCGGGAATCGCATTGACGATGGTGACCGGGCCGGTGAGACCGAGCTCGCCGGGCGCCCGTTTCGCGTCGCCGCCGGCCGGCGGCACCGGGCGCGCGGCGCGCTGCTCCACCGGCGTGAGCGTCGCCCGGATCTCCAGGTCGGCACGCGGAGCGTCGGCCTTGAACAGTCGCGGATTCACGTGCAGCACGCGAACGTCGGCGCTGCGCAGGGGCACCGGTTCGAACGGCGAGGCGTGGATGCGCGCCTCGCCCTGCAGGCGGTCGCCGCTGGCGCGCAGCTGCAGGTCGGGCGCTGGCAGGCTGCCGCCGAGCGCCAGGTCGAGCCGGAAGGCCTCGCCTTCCCATTCGCCGGCCAGGTCGGCGTTGCCCGTCAGCGCATAGGGCGCCTCGCCCTGCAGCGTGACCGTCGCGCGGGCGCGTCCGGCCGGCGTGTCGGCGCGATTGAGCGCGAACGCATGGCGCACGCGGTCGGACGAGGCGGCCAGGGCGATGTCCCGGATGACGGTGGCGTCGCCGCCGTCATGCAGGGCGAGCTGTCCGATGGTGGCGTCACGCAGCTCGAAGGCCAGCGGCAGGCGGATCGCGTCCGGCATGGTGGCCGGCTCGTCCGGCGGCGTCGCCAGGGTGCGCACGTCCACCCGCCCGATGCGCAGCGAGGAGACGGTCAGGCGTGGCGGCGTGAAGTCCCAGGACCATGCGGCATCGGCGCGGTCGATGTCCACCTGGCGTACGTCGTCGCGGTAGCGCAGTCCGCGCAGCCGCAGGCCGGTCGACAGTGTGCCGCCGGCCAGTTCGCCCTGGAGGCGTCCGCCCAGCGACGAGCGCGCCGCATCCCACAGCAGGCGGGCGCCGCGCTCGCTCTTCCAGGCCGCGGCCACCAGGCCGCCGATCGCCACCAGCACGACCAGCAGCACGATGGCGATGCCGGCCAGCCAGCGGCCGGCGGTCGAGCGGCGCGCGGGGGCGGGGGAGGGATGCGGGGCGGCGTCGTGCATGGCGGCTCAGAACACGATGCCCAGCGAGAAATGCGGGCGCAGGCTGCGCTGCTGGAAGCCGTAGGCGAGGTCGGCATTGATCGACCCGATCGGGCTGCGCCAGCGCGCGCCGGCGCCCACGGCGTGGAAGAAAGACTTGCCGCTCCAGCGGTCGCTGGCCGCACCGACGTCGTAGAACACCGCCGCGCCCCAGTCCGGCAGGAACCAGCGCTGATATTCGGCGCTGCCGGTGGCGATGAAGCGGGTCGGATAGACGATGCCGTTGCGTTCGTTGCCGATGCTCTGGTAGCTGTAGCCGCGCACCGATTCGTTGCCGCCGGCGCGGAACAGCAGCGAGCCGGGCACTGCCGCGTTGCCGCCCTTGGTGATGACGCCGCCGAGCTCCGCGCGCAGGATGCCGATGTCGCGCCGGCCGATCGGGAAGTACTGGCGCAGGCGGCCCCAGGCACGCACGAAGGTCTGGTCGGTCAGCAGGCCCTTGAGGGCCGCGCCGACCTCGGCATTGGCGATGTAGCCCTCGCGCGGGAAACGCGGATTGTCGACCTGGCGGCGGGTCAGGTCGACCCCGGCCACCAGCGCACGGTGGGTGCCGGGCAGGATGACCACGTCCGCCGGCGGCGTCGCGCCGTCGATCTGGGTGAGACGGTCGTGGTAGTACTGCAGCGTGTAGGCGAAGTCGCGCTTGTCGGTCTCGCGCGTGCGGCGCACGCCGATGCGGCGCGTGCGCAGGTCCACGCCTTCGACGGTGGTGCGGTCGGCCGCCACGCGCATGCTGTCGATATGGCCGCGCGCGGCCGGCGGCAGGGTCAGCTCCGCGGCCAGCAGCTGGCGGCGGCGCTCCAGGCGCGTCTGCGTATCGAACACCCAGGCGCGGTCGAACAGATCGTAGTGCGAGTAGCGCCCTTCGAGATGGGCGCCGGTGTCGGTCGCGTAACCGGCGCCGAAGCGCACCCGCTGGGTCGGATACTCGGTCACGCGCACCTGCACCGGCGCGGCCGCCGCCAGCGCCGGGGCGCGCGCGATGTCCACCACCACGTTGCTGTAGTAGGGCATGCGCTGGATCTGGCGCTGCAGTTCGAGCAGGCGGTCGGCGCTGAACTCCTCGCCCGGGCGCAGCGGATTCAGGTTGCGGATGATGCTCTCCGGATAGCGGCGCGCGCCGTCGATCTGCAGCGGGCCGAGGCGGAACACCGGCCCGCTGTCGATCGCGACTTCCAGGTCGGCCTCGTTGAGATCCGGATAGGCGCGCGCCTGCGACGACGTGATGCGCGCCGCGGGAAACCGCTGCCTCTGCAGGGCGGACAGCGTGCCCGCCTTGGCCGCCGCCCAGTCCTCCTGGCGGAACGGCGCGCCGCGCGTCAGCGGCCATTCGCGCCGCAGGCGTTCGCGCTCGTCGACCGCCTGCTCGTTGATGGCGCCCGACAGCTGCAGCTCGGTGTTGGCGACGATCATGCGCGGGCCGGGAGAGACCTTCACGCGCACGCGCCGCTGGCCCTCGACGAGATCGACCGCGACGGCGGTGGTCGGCTGGAAGTAGCCCTCGGTCGATGCCAGCCGGGTGACCTGGTCGGCGACGGCGTCGAGCATGAAATTGAACTGGTCGTCGCTGAGGTCCTTGCGGTCACGGTAGCGCATCAGGTCCAGGTGGTCCTTCAGGACGTCCCGCAGTGCCGCGGGAGCCTCGAGTTCGACACGGTACTGGGCCAGCGCCGCCTGCGGCGCGATCGCCAGCACGCATGCGGCGGTTGCCAGCGATCCGGCGATGCGGCGCACGGATGACAGTGCTCGTTCGCATGAGGCGGGTCCGGTCGGCATCGGTGGGGCGGCGATGTGGCTGATGATGTCGCTGGTCTCGGAAAGGACGGGATTGCTGCCCGCGCGGCGGCGGGCCGCCCCGGCAAGGCAGTCCGGATTGTACCCGGGCTTGCGGATGGGATCGCGCCACGGCGCAGGCGATCCGCGCGGCCGCTTGATCGCAGGCAAAAAGCGGCGCATCGGGCGATGCGCCGGCTGCCGCCGCGGCACACGCGCGGCGCGATCACGGAAGGGCCGTGCCCTTATTGCGGCCGGAAATAGCGGCGCTCGCGGCCGCTGCCGTTGTCCTGGATCTTCTTGGCCTGCAGCATCAGCTGCAAGGCCGCGGTCAGGCGCTGGCGCAGCTTCTGGACCTGGGCCTTGCTCGGGGTGAAACCCAGCGAGTCGATCGCGGCGCGCAGGATCTCGGCCGCCGTGCGCGGATCGCCGCCGACCAGGTTGAGCCAGTAATCGCCGCCGGTGTAGGGCAGGTCGGCATCCCCGCCGTCGGCGGCGGCCGCACGGCGCTTACGGCCGCCGCCGCGCGTGGACTTGCCCCCGGCAGGCTGGCTGTCGGCCGCCTTGCGGCCGCGGCCGCGACCGATCCCCTCCTGCGGGACGCTGACCTCGTCGAGGCGGGCAAGCGTCTGTTCGAGCACCTCGACGCGCTCGCGGTAAAAATCCAGGCCCTGGCGGGCATGGTCGATCTCGGCCTTGATGGCCGCCTTGGCGGACTGCAGGTTGGACATGATGACTCCGTGGATGACAGACATTGGTGTGGCGGAAATCCCGCCCCGGGCGCCGGGGCCGCAATGCGGTTTCCGGCCAAGCCGTACGCCGACTCATAATGAGTTCCGGCGTCCGTACTGGAAATGCATCTTCATGCACTCCGGAATGCGCCGCATTGAGAATTCACAATCGGCGCCGATCCTCGCTGCGATCGCAGGCGATTCGTGCGAGTTCCCGCAAGGCCACGCTTGTTGAGTCGCACGCCGACTCATGATGAGGTCCATGCTGAGTATTGCCGGCGGCCATGTTGAGTCGCGTCGCGGCCATGCTCTCGGCGGGGCGGCGCGGTGCATACGAAGGCAGCGCGTGGCCTGAACTTCCCAGCACGCTTCTTGCTCCCATCGTGAGGTAGACCGGCGGGGACGCCTCGCGGGCAAGCGGCGGAGAAAAATTTCAGCATGGGCGTATCGAATCGACAGGATCCCCAGGGCGACGATGCCTCTTTCCGGCAGATCGTCGAGGCGACGCGCCATGTGGCCATCATCACGACCGATCCGGACGGCAAGATCACCTATTGCAATCCCGCGGCGGAAGACATTCTCCGCTGGCGCGCTGACGAAGCGGCCGGCGCGTGGGTCGGACAGATCTTCACGCCCGAGGACATCGCCGCCGGCCAGCTCGCGCGGGAGATGCGCACTGCGCTCGAGCAAGGCGTGGCGCACGAGGCGCGCTGGCACCTGCGGCGCAACGGCGAGCGCTTCTGGGCAGCTTGCGAGATGACGCCGCTGCGCGATGCCGGCGGACGGGCGATCGGCTTCGTCAAGTTCCTGCGCGACCGCAGCGACCAGAAGGCCCAGGAGGCACGGGTCAACGCACTGACGGCGCGGCTCGGGGAGGAGGTGGCGACCCGCACGCGCGAGCGCGACCGCCTCTGGCGCACATCGCTCGACCTGCTGCTGGAAATCGATCCGCAAGGCGTGCTGCGAGCCGTCAATCCCGCATGGAAGAAATTGCTCGGCTATGCGCATGCGGACCTGGTCGATCGTCATTTCGCGCCCTTCGTCCATCCCGACGATGTCGCGCCGACCGTCGCGGCGATCACGCGTGCCGCATCGGGCCCGCTGGTCGATTTCGAAATCCGTGTGCGCCACAAGGATGGCGGGTACCGCATCATCGCCTGGACCGCCGCGCCCGAAGCCGGGATGATCTATGCCAACGGCCGCGATGTGACCGTCGAACGGCGCCAGGCCGAGCAGCTGCAGGCCCAGGACCAGGCGCGCCTGCGCATGGCGATGGAAGCGGCGCGGCTGGCGGCATGGGAATGGGACATGCGCAGCGGCGAGCTCGCATTCCTGCATGGCGCCAACCAGCTGCACGGCCGCCCGGCCGGCGAGACGCCGATACGCCTGCCCAGCATCGAAGACTACATCGAGATGGTGCTGCCCGAGGACCGGCCGCACCTGCAGGCGCAGATTCGGCGGGCGCTGGAGGAGGGCGACGAGCGCCACGTGGAATACCGCATCCGCCTCGCCGACGGCAGCGTGCGGTGGCTGGAGGCGCGCGGCATGGTGATGTACGGGGAGGACGGGCGGCCGGTGAAGATGCATGGCGTGACGGTCGACGTCACGCGGCGCAAGCGCGCCGAGCAGGATGCCGCCTTCCTCGCCGAGGCCAGCGCGGCCCTGGCACGGCTGGTCGATCCGCAGAGCACGCTCGACAAGCTGGCGCGCCTTGCCGTGCCGCGCTTTGCCGACTGGTGCGCGATCGACCTGCTGCGCGAGGATGGCAGCATCGTGCGCGCCTCGATGGCGCACGTCGACCCGGAGCAGGTGCGCGCGGCGCGCGAGCTGAGCCGCCGCTTTCCGCCGGGGCCGTCCGGCAACGGCACTGTCTGGAAGATCCTGCGCAGCGGCGAACCGCTGCTGGTGCCGGACATCACCGACGAGCTCCTCGCCGCAGTCGTCGGCACGCCCGAGCATCGCGAGGCGCTGCGCCGCATCGGCATCCGCTCATACATCGGCGCGCCGCTGGTGACGCACGGGCGCGTGATGGGCGTGGTGTCCTTCGTCTCCGCGGAGTCCGGGCGGAAGTACCGCCAGGAAGACCTGGCGCTGGCCACCGACCTGGCCCAGCGTGCCGCGGTGGCGATCGAGAATGCCACGCTGTACCAGGCCGTGCAGAAGGCCGACCGCGACAAGGACGTGTTCCTGGCGACGCTGGCCCACGAACTGCGCAATCCGTTGGCCGCGATCTCCAACGGCGTCGCGCTCATCGAGCTGGCCCCGGATCAGCCGGCGCGCGTGCGCCATGCCGGCGCCATCATGCAGCGGCAGATCGGCCAGCTGGCGCGCCTGGTGGACGACCTGCTCGACGTGGCCCGCATCAGCACCGGCAAGATCGCGCTGCAGCGATCGCCGGTGCGGCTGGCGGCCATCGTCGAGAGCGCCATCGAGGTCAGCCGCCCGTTGATCGACGGCGCAGGCCACCTCCTCAATGTGCAGGACAATGCGCCGGGGGCGCTGGTCGATGCCGATACGACGCGCCTGACGCAGGTGTTCGCCAACCTGCTCAACAACGCGGCCCGCTACACGCCGCCCGGCGGCCGCATCGCGGTGACGCTGGAGAGCGATGGCGCCGAGCATGTGGCCAGGGTGCGGGACAACGGTATCGGCATCGCGGCGGACACCTTGCCGCACATCTTCACGCTGTTCGCCCAGGCCGATCACCCGCACGAACGCGGTGCCGGCGGGCTCGGCATCGGCCTGTCGCTGGTCGAGCGGCTGGTGCGCATGCATGGCGGCAGCGTCTCGGCGCACAGCGCGGGGCCGGGGAGCGGCAGCGAGTTCGTGGTCCGCCTGCCGGCCGCGCACGCGCCCGGCGTGGCGGGTGACGGATCAGGAACAGGAGAGGTCCGGGGCGGCAGCGATCCCGCCTCATGGTGGCATGGCCGCCGCGTGGTGGTGGTCGACGACAATGAGGATGCGGCGCTGACGATCGCCGACGTGCTGCGCATGTTCGGCGCGGAGGTGTCCTGCGCCCACGACGGCGCCGCCGCGCTCGACGCGGTACGCGCCTCCCGGCCGGACATCGTGCTGCTCGACATCGGCCTGCCGCGCCTGGACGGCTACGAGGTGGCGCGCCGCTTGCGCGAGGATCCGGAAACGGCAGGCCTGTTGCTGGTGGCGCTCACCGGCTGGGGGCAGGATGGCGACCGTGAACGGGCGCGGCAGGCGGGATTCGACCGCCACTGGGTCAAGCCGGTCACGCTGGAGCAGCTGCGCTCTTTCGGCGGACAGGGCGCATCCCTCACCGCCGGCGGCCCGGATTCCTGAGCCGCGACGGCATGCGAAAAGGGGCGGCGCCCTGGAGGACGCCGCCCCGGTCCGGGAGGCGCGGCACCGCGGCCGCCGCGCCGATGGACGTTGCCGTCAGTGGGTCATGCGCTCCCAGCCGTGGCGCACCGCGGCCTTCACGCGCTCCCAGGTCGAGCTGGTGTCGCCGGCGTGGCTGGATTCCCAGTCGGTGCGGACGTCGCTCTCGATGCTGTCCCAGTCGCGGCCCTGGTAACGCTGGTCGGACCGCAGGCCCGCGCCGTAGCGGTAGGCCGGCTCGTAGTCCTCGTAGCGGCCACCCGAGCTGCCGTAGGTGTCGACCCAGTGCGAGCGATAGAGGTCGTCGCCCATCGCCGCGCCGCTGGTCATGCCGACGCCGCCGGTCTCGCTGGTGCCCATCACGCCCATGTCGCCGCGGCCGCTGGTGCCGCCGGCAGTCGTGCCGCTGGCCACCGAGCGGGTGGTGTCCGCGGTGGTGCCCGACAGGCCGTCGTTGCGCATCGTCGATCCCAGCGTGGTGCTGTCGTCGCGGATGGACGAGCCCATGCCGGTGCCGCCGGTCCGCATCGCCGAGGTCGCGCCGCCGCCGGTCACGCCATCACTGCGCTGGTCGCCGCCGGACAGGCGCGAGGTGCCGCTCTCGCCGCCGAGCTGCTCGATTTCCACGTCGGTGCGCCGCACGGTGTCGTTGATGTCTTCCTGGCGCTCGGTGACGTCCTTGCCGACGCGGACTTCCTCGACCACGCGCGCCGACTTGGAGACCACGGCTTCCTCGGCGGATTCGCGCAGTTCGATGGTTTCATCCTTCAGGCGGTCGATGTCGGCGGCGGATGCCGGCTGGTCGACCGGGTGGCGCTCGACGTGGACATGCTCCTCGCGCAGGTTGACGGACTCGTTGACCGGCTTCTCCGACACGCGCTGGTAGATGCGCACGCCGCCGCGCTGCACCTGGCGCTTGCCGACCTTGAGCTGTTCCTCGATCACCGGGATCGAGCGTTCCTCGCCGGTATCCCGGCGCGCGGTGTCGTCCAGCCTCAGGTTGGCATCGTTGGTGGTGATGGTCTGGCGCTGGCCGTCGGTGCCGTCGTCGGTCCAGTCGGCGCGCACGCTGTCGGTGTCCGAGCTGCGCATCGATTCCTGCGAGGCCCAGCCGCCGCTGCGCCACTGGGTGGAGCGCTCGTCGATGTCGATCGGGTGATAGCGGTCGAGCACGTCGGTGGCGCGGTCGACCAGGTCGTCGTCGGGTACGTCGACGGTCACGACGTAACTGCCGCGGCGCACTGCCTCGGAATACAGCTCGGCATCGCTGGAGGTATCGTCGTCGCCGCCGAACAGGCGCCGGAAGAAGCCGCTGATGCCGCCGCCGCCGCGGTCGCCATCGTTGTCGGTGTCGTTATCGGCGCGCACCGCCGTTCCGCCGGACGTACCGTCCTGGTTCTGCGTCAGGTGCACGCTGTCGCGGTCGAAACCCGAGGCGACCAGATCATCCAGTGCATGCTGTGCCTCGTTGTAGTTGTCGAAGACCGCCGCTACGGTGTGTTGCATGATGCATCTCCTTCAATGTGGCCCGGGTTCACGACGGGCACTGGGTGGCTTGATCAGACCGTCCTGCGCAGGCAACGCCGCCAGCGGCGGGGACGGCCGCTATTCCCCTTCCTTGTTGCGTTCATCGAAGCGCTCTATCGTTACCTCTTCCGATCTGAGCATCACGGTGTCGGTCATGCGCTCGGCATGGCGCTTGCGAGTGATGTGCAGTTCCTCCTTGATGCGGATGCGCTTCTCGACCACCAGCACTTCCTCCAGCACCGGGACGATCAGGGTGTCGCCCTCGATGCGGTTGTCCGGCGCATCGGCCAGTTCGACGATGCGATCCACCGGCACATGTCGCACATCCACTTCTTCATGCGTGAGCTCCTCGTCGATCTGCACCGGAGACTCGCGCACCGTCTTGTCGATCCGCACGCCGCCGGTATCGACGCGCTGCTTGCCGACATGCAGTTCCTCCTGGTGCACCGGCATGCTGATGCTGCCGTCCGCGTTGCGCCGCATGTTGCCGTTCGTGGAAGGTTCTGTCATGGCGTCCGTCGATTTTTATGAGAGGTAATGGCATATCGGACATGCGAAGGTGGCAATTGTTCCGGCATGCGCGAAGACCGAACGCACACGCGCGGCACGGTGGGCGCCGCGGGCGATGGCCGGCAGGATCGGACGGGTCCTGAGGGCGAAGCCCGGCGGAACGGTGGGTCGGCGAGGGCGGCCGGCAGGAACACGCGCGCCAATTGTCGTCTTGATAATGCGCATGGCTTGGCAATTTCCCGACAACGAAGTATTGTGAAATATCAACACATCGCCTTGCTGCAGGCATAGTGTTGGCACACGGACTTACCAAAAAGAAATCTATAACGAGTTCACCGGCGCAAGCCGGGACAATTCGAGGCGGCGCTGCAACCGCCCGTCACCTGCCGGAGGAAGACATGACACTCAATCACCTGAGGTTGCGCACCCGTTTTATCGTCCTGCTCGCGCTGCTCGCGGGCGGCTTCGCGCTATACGGGCTCTGGTCGTTCCGCACGCTGGCCGAGCTGAAGGTCAACGGCCCTCTTTACCAGCGCATCGTGCAGAGCAAGGACCTCATCGCCGACATCCTGCCGCCGCCCGAATACATCATCGAGTCCTACCTGGTCGCCATGCAGCTCGGCACCACCGGCGACAAGCCGGCCCGCGATGCGCTGGTGGAACGGCTGCGCACCCTGCGCGGGGAATACGAGACGCGCCACGCGTACTGGCAGAAGGAGGACTTGGAGGAACCCTTGCGGCGCGCGTTGCTGCAGGCGGCGCACGATCCGGCCGCGAAGTTCTACGAGGTCGCCTTCGGCGAATACATTCCTGCGCTGCAGGGTGGCAATGCCGACGCGGCGAGCGCCGCGCTGGCGCGCCTGTCCGGACTCTACGACACGCATCGCAAGGCGATCGACGAGGTGGTGAACATGGCCACGCGGCGGGCGCAAAGCGATGAGAAGGCTGCGGCCGACGACATCGTGCGCTCGACCCGGCTGATGCTTGCCATCCTGGCGTTGTCGGTCGGCGCCGGCATCGGCATGGCGATCCTGACGATGCGCAGCATCATGCTGCCGCTGCAGACCGCGGTGCGCGCCGCCAAGACGGTCGCGGCCGGCGACCTGACGCTGACGATCGACAGCCACGGGCGCGACGAGACCGCCGAACTGCTCGCCGCATTGCAGGAGATGAACCTCAACCTGGCCAACATCGTCTCGCGGGTGCGATCCGGCACCCATGCCATCAACGATGCGTCGACCCAGATCGCGGCCGGCAACCTGGATCTGTCGAGCCGGACGGAGCAGCAGGCCGGCTCCCTCCAGGAAACCTCGTCGGCCATGGAAGAGCTGACCGGCACCGTCCGGCAGAACGCCGACCATGCGACGCGCGCCAGCGAACTGGCCAACGCGGCCTCGGGCATCGCCGGCAAGGGTGGGGCGGTGGTGTCGGAAGTGGTGCAGACGATGGGCTCGATCAACGAGTCGTCGAAGAAGATCGTCGACATCATCTCGGTGATCGACGGGATTGCCTTCCAGACCAACATCCTGGCGCTGAACGCCGCGGTCGAAGCCGCGCGTGCCGGTGAGCAGGGGCGCGGCTTCGCCGTGGTGGCCTCCGAAGTGCGCAACCTGGCCCAGCGCTCCGCCGCCGCCGCCAAGGAAATCAAGGCGCTGATCCATGCATCGGTGGAAAAAGTCGATGCCGGCACCCGCCTGGTCAGCGAAGCGGGCGCGACGATGGATGAAGTGGTCGTCAGCGTGCGGCGCGTGTCCGACATCATTGCCGAGATCGCCGCCGCCAGCCGCGAGCAGACTTCCGGCATCGAACAGGTCAATGCCTCGCTGGTGCAGATGGACCAGGTCACGCAGCAGAATGCCGCGCTCGTCGAAGAGGCGGCGGCAGCCGCCGAAAGCCTGCATCACCAGACCGAGCAACTGGCGGAGGTCGTCAGCGTGTTCCGCCTGGCCGATGCGGCGCAATCCGCTCAAGGTGCCACCGAGGCGCGTACCGCTCGCCTGCAGGCGGTCCCGGCGCCGACGGCACCACGCTTGCCGCGGCTTACCGGCACCGCCTGAGGTACGGGGGCGCCGGCCGCGGTGGCCACGGTGTTCTGCCTGGCCATGGCGGCTCTCCTGAGCTGGGGGCGCGGCTGCCCGGTCGTGCCCGCGGGAACCAGCGCTGCCGCCATCGCCTGCCTGCAGGTCGAAGCGCGGAACGGCTTGTCCGGACATCAATGCAATAGTTGCGTTCGATTTGCTCCGGCGCTTCGATAGTTTTTGTTCTTCGCATGTCGATTCGGCCATACCGGAATCGATTTCCGGGTGCCTGTCGCGAACCTTGCATTCTTCCTAATGTCGCATCTACCGCAGGCCGTGTGGCCGACAACCGAAGGAGATCTACATGCTAGGAAGAATTCTGACAGTCGCAGCGGTCGCCGCAGGCGGTGTACTGCTGACCAAGCGGATGCGGCGCGGCGCCGGCACGGGCGAAGTCTGCACCGTCCAGGAATCGATCGAAGTCGATGTGCCGCTGTCCACCGCCTACAACCAGTGGACCCAGTTCGAGGAATTTCCGCGCTTCATGAGCACGGTGCAGGAAGTGCAGCAGCTGTCCGACACCCGCCTGCACTGGCGCGCCACGGTGGCGGGCAAGGAGAAGGAGTGGGATGCCGAGATCACGCATCAGATCCCGGACAAGCGCATCGCCTGGCGTTCGACCTCGGGCGTGCTCAACGAGGGCGTGGTGACGTTCGACCGCATCTCTGACGACCGCACCCGCATCAACCTGCAGATGAGCTACATCCCCGACACCCTCGTCGAGGAAGTCGGCGATGCGCTGGGTGCGGTGCGCATGCAGGCGCGCCAGAACCTGCAGAGCTTCAAGGAACTGCTGGAGCAGCGCGGCAGCGAAACCGGCGCCTGGCGCGGTACCGTGTCGCAGTCGCAGCACTGACGGACCGGCCCGACGGATCGACGCATTCCGGTCGCGTCGCCATGAAAAAAGGCCCGCATGCGCGGGCCCCGGGAAGGCGCGTGCGCCGCGCAGGCGGCCGCACGCGGCCTTGCGCCGTCAGAACTCCTCCCAGTCGCCACCGTCGACCGGCTTGCCGCTCCCGGTGGTGATCCGCTTTTCATTCATCGACACCACCTTGGGCGCTTCGCGGCGCGCGGGCGCGGCGGGCTTGCGGGCGGCCAGCGCGCGTCCCGCGGCGGGCGCGCGGGCAGGAGCGGGCTCCTTCTTCGGCGGCGGCGCGACCGCGACCGGCGCCGCGCCGTGATGCAGCTGGAACACCGCCACCAGCTGGGCGAGGTTGCCCGCCTCATGCTGCAGCGATTCGGCGGCGGACGCCGCCTGTTCCACCAGCGCGGCGTTCTGCTGGGTTGCCGCATCGACCTGGGTGATGGCTTCGTTGACTTGCTCGATGCCGGAAGTCTGCTCCTGGCTGGCCGCGGCGATCTCTTCCATGATGTCGGTCACGCGGCGCACGCTGGCAACGATCTCCTCCATCGTCGCGCCGGCCTGGTCGACCAGCTTGGAACCCGATTCCACCTTCTGCACGGAGTCGTCGATCAGCGCCTTGATTTCCTTGGCGGCGGTGGCGGAACGCTGGGCCAGGTTGCGCACCTCGGCCGCCACGACGGCGAAGCCGCGCCCCTGTTCGCCGGCACGCGCGGCTTCGACCGCGGCGTTCAGTGCCAGGATGTTGGTCTGGAAAGCGATGCCGTCGATCACCGAGATGATGTCGACGATCTTCTTGGACGACTCGTTGATCGAGCCCATCGTCTGCACCACTTCCGTCACCACGGCGCCACCCTTGCTGGCGACCTCGGAAGCGGAGTTGGCCAGCGTGTTGGCCTGGCGCGCGTTGTCGGCGTTCTGCTTGACGGTGGAGGTCAGCTCTTCCATCGACGAGGCGGTTTCCTCCAGCGAGGCGGCCTGCTGTTCCGTGCGCTGCGACAGGTCGTGGTTGCCGGCCGAGATCTCGCCCGATGCGGTCGCGATCGTGTCGGTGCTGTTGCGCACCTGGCTGACGATGCGAACCAGGCTGTCGTTCATGTTCTTCAGCGCCTGCATCAGCTTGCCGATCTCGTCGTCGGAGCGCACCTCGATCTCGCGCGTGAGGTCGCCGCCGGCCACCGCCTCGGCGATCTTCACCGCGCTCTCGAGCGGATGCGAGATCGCCTGCACCATCCACCAGCCGGTCCAGATCGCCAGGGCCACGCCGAACAGCAGGCCGACGATGCAGCTGCTGCGCACCAGCTCATAGCGGCTCTGCGAGGCTTCGTATTCCTTCTTGGCGTTCTCCAGCTGGAGCTTGATGAGCGAATCCATCGACGAGCGCATCGGCTCGAACAGCTTGGTCATCGGGCCCTGCGCGGCGTCGATGGCGCCCTGGGTGTCGAGATTCTGCAGTGCGTCGATGGCGGCCTTGACGGCTTCGCTGTCGTATTTCTTGCGGTGCGCGGTGAACTCGTCGGCCAGCTTCTTTTCGGCGGCGCCGAGCGGCAGGGCGATGAAGGACGACCAGAGCTTGTCGATCTCGGCGTTGCGCTCCTTCACCTGGGCGATGATCTTGGGATTGTCGTCCTGGCTGCCGGTGACCGCCTTGCTGATGGCGATCTCGTTACGGTTGAGGTAGCGGATGATCGTGTTGAGGTTGCCGACCGTGACCAGGCGCGCGTCGTAGATCGTCTGCATGTCGCGGTTGGCCACGCTGAGCGCGCCGATGCCGATGATGGCGCCGACGATCAGTTGCAGGGCAAGGAAGCCGATGACCGCCACCAGGCGGGATCGGATGGTGAGGTGCTTGAGCATATCTGTGCCCTCCGGTGCGCGTTGTTATCCGGAAGCGGCGGTCGGGCCCGGAGCGGGGCCATCGCTTCCCTTTGCTTTGTATCGTACGGCGTCATTCTGGCATTTTTACCCGATGTATGGGGGAACTATTGCTTGGTCGCAACAAAACGACGTGGACTTTCTCCAGGGGACAGCCGAGGAGTGACATGCCGCGGCGGGGTACCGCTTCCGGCGCGGGATCATGCCGAACCATGCGCGAGTGCCGGACGCGCCTCCCGGGAAGTTACCGCGCTCGGCACGCGCGGCGGCAGACGTCGCGGGCGGCGAAGCTGGGCAGCGCATGGTCAACATGCCGGCGGGACAGAGATAAGGCCGGGAGGAATTGCCTGCAACCGGGTGGCGCATCGTCTGCGGTCGGCTTGAATTTTCGTTACGCGTAACGAATAATAAGGGCTTCCCGGAGGCATAACCCATGACGACAGACGACCCGCGTAACGAGACCGCGCCGCCCAGACGTGGCCGCGGCCGCCCGCGAAAGGCGGACGCGCTGTCCGGCGCGGAGCGCGCGCGCCTGTTTCGCGAGCGCAAGAAGCAGCGCGAGGCGGCGCGGGCCGCCGAAGGCATTCCCCACGACGCATCGGCGGAGGCCTCCCTGCATGCGGAGGTGATCCGTCTGCGCGGCGACCTCGATCGCCTGCGCCAGGACAACGCGGACCTGGCCTCCGCCCTGGAGCTGTTCCTCGCCGCGCGCGAGAGCGGCCGCCGGATTCCCGCCGACGTGTATCGCAACATCTACGACTCGGTGACGCGCGTGCTGGCCGGCCGCTCGCGCTGAGCGCGTTGCCCGCGGGAGGTCCGTCAGAAGAACGTGCGGACGGCGCCCGTCACCCGGCAGTCGTCATCCACCAGGTACAGCAGCGCCCATTTGTCGAAGGTGGTGCACGGATGGCCGATGCCGAATCCCACCATGTCGCCGACCTGCCACGGCATGTCGCCCTCCGCGTCGACGTAGGCATGCTGGTCGTTAAGCCGGGTCACGGCAATGCCCGGCTGTACCGGTTGCGGCCTGTCGTGCACGCCGGGCCGGAACCAGCGTACCGGTTGCGGCAGCATCGCGTCGTAGGAGATGTCGCGCTTGCCGAGCCCGCAGATGGCGCGGCCCGGTTCCGGGACCGACTGCACCCAGGCCCAGACCTCGATCGCGTTGCGCAGGCCGGGACCGTCTCCCCACAGCGCGACGGAACGCTGCCGCATGCGCGCCTGCATGCGCTCGTACTGGAGGCTGTCGTGGGTGAGATAGCAGCCGCTGCGCAGTACCGTGTGCAGCCGGCGCGTGGCCGATCCGACCGCGGGCAGCACCGCCGCCACGATGTCGAAGAAGGCGGAGCCGCCGGCGGTGAGAATGACGTCGCCCTCGGCGAACCAGCCCTCGTCGCAGCCTGCGCGCGCCAGGGCGGCGATGGTGTCGAGCATGGCATGCACGGCCAGCTCGCAACGCGCATGGTCTTCGCCGGAATGAATGCCTTCGAAGGCCTCGATGCCGCGCAGCGCGATCGCCGGCGCGGCATCGCGCAGGGCGCGCCCGAGGGCCAGACCTTCGTCCAGCGTGCGCACGCCGGTGCGGCCGCCCGTGGCACCGACTTCCAGCAACACCTGCAGCGGCCGCCGCAACGGCCGGCGCGCCAGCGCGTCGCGCAGCTGCGACAAGCCGGCCGGCGAATCGACCAGCAGGTAGAAATCGAAGGCGGGATCGGCTTCCAGCTCGTCGAACACCAGGTCGACGTTGGCATCGCCGACGAGCTGGTTGGCCAGCAGGATGCGCGGCACGCCGAAGCCGCGGTAGGTGCGCACGTGGGCGGCCGTGGCCGCGGTGATGCCCCAGGCGCCGTCGTCGAACTGGCGCTGGAACAGTTGCGGCGCCATGGTGGTCTTGCCGTGCGGACACAGCGACACGCCGGCGCGCGCCGTGAAGTCGCGCATCCAGCGGCCGTTGTGGGCCAGCGCGCCGTCGTACAGGATCGCGGCCGGCAGCGGCAGGTCGCCGGCCAGCAGCGATAGTCCGAGGTCGCCCACGCGCGACAGCGGCTGGCCGACGGCACGTGCGGGAACGCTGCGCAGCAGCGGGGACAGGGGAGCATCCAGCAGGGATTGCAGGGCGAGGGAAGTGGTCATGGCCGGAACGGTGTGCACGAGTGGATGGCCCGTCCGCAGGCGGCGGCCGGAACGCGCATGATAAACCGCGCCGGCGACCGCTGCCGCATGTGGCCGGCGCGGACCCGGTGTGGGAGGGCGGCAACTTCCGTGCCGCGGCGAACACGGTAAAGGTGGCGTGCGGCGGCGTTTGCGTTAGACTTGCCATATTTCCTGACGGATCCGGGACGCATCCCGGCATCCGGGCGGCGTCCCAGACGATGCCCTCGTCGGACAACGCCATCATGACAGGACACGCCATGGCACCATCCGCACACCGCGATCGACGCCCGTTACGCGCCCGGCTGCGCAGCCTGGCCGCCGGTGCCGTCGCGGCCTGCGCGTTCTGCGGACCGGCCGGCGCGGCCGATCCCGCCCCCTGGATCGTGGCTGCGGATATCGCTTTTCCACCCTATGCGTATCTCGATACGGCTACCGGGCAGCCGGCCGGGGTCGACACCGAGATCGTCACTGCCGCGCTCCAGGCGGCCGGCCAGCCTTTCGAAATCCGCCTCTATCCGTGGGAACGCGCCAAGAAAGTGCTCGACGGCGGCCAGGCCGACGCCGCCTACCAGTTCGCCGGCACGCCGGAACGCCGGGCGCAATACCGCCTGGCGGGGCCGATCCGCTACGGCATCACCGTGTTCATGGCGCGCACCGACGGTCCGGCGGATTACCAGCAGCTGGCCGACCTGTCTTCCTATGTCATCGGCACGGTGCACGGATTTTCCTATACCGAGGCGTTCGACCAGGCCAACCTGAAGAGGGACAACAGCGCCCCGACCGTCGAGCAGCTGCTGCGCAAGCTGATGGCGCGGCGCGTCGACATCATCGTCGGCGACCGCTACCAGCTGCTGCACCTGGCCGGCCAGCTCGGCGTCGCCCGCGACGTGCGCATCGTCGGCAAGCCGCTGGCCGAAGTGCCGCGCTTCGTCGGCTTCCGCAAGGAGGACGAGGAGAAGGCCCAGCGCTTCGAGCGCGGCCTGGAAATCATCCGCCGCAACGGCACGCTGGCGAAGATCCTCGCGCGCTGGGACCGCGGCGGCTGAGGAGCTGAACGGCGCCGGCAGCGGCGCATCGGCCGCTTGCGACGCTCGCCGCCTTGGCGGTTTGGCCTTATCCTGTGGGCCTGTCTTCCTCCCCACCTGCACGATGACCCACCGGCTCGACCTCAAGATCCGCTTGTTCCGCGATGACGACATCGCCTTCGGTCCCGGCAAGGCCGACCTCGTCGAAGCGATCGACCGCACCGGCTCGATCAGCGCGGCGGCGCGCGAACTCGGCATGTCGTACCGGCGCGCCTGGCTGCTGGTCGACGTCATGAACCGCTGCTTCCGCGAGCCGCTGGTGGCCAAGGCCGCCGGCGGCGCGGCCGGCGGCGGCGCGGTCGTGACCGATACGGGCCGGCAGGTGCTGACCCTCTACCGCACGATGCAGGCGCGTGCCGACGACGCGGTGCGTGCCGAGTCGGGCCGGCTCGCCGCCATGCTTTCCCGGCAATGAGCGGCGTGTACGATCCGCCATGGGCAGCGAGCGTTATATCTGGCAATATATAGCGTCCGCAGCCGCTCCCTTTCGATTCCATGAAACGTTTTCTTGCCCTTGTCATCTCTCTGGCGGCCTGCGGCGCGCAGGCCGGCGAGGCGCGCGTGGCGGTCGCCGCCAATTTCACGGCGCCGATGCAGAAGATCGCGGCCGCCTTCGAGCAGCAGACCGGCCATCGCGCCGTGCTGTCGTTCGGCTCGACCGGCAAGTTCTACGCCCAGGTCCGCAACGGCGCGCCCTTCGACGTCCTGCTGTCGGCCGACGACGAAACGCCGGCGCGGATCGAGAAGGAGGGCGGTGGCGTGGCCGGCACGCGCTTCACGTATGCGGTCGGCCGGCTGGTGCTGTGGAGCGCCGCGGCGGGCGTGGTCGACGACAAGGGGGAGGTGCTGAAGAAGGGCGACTTCACCCACCTGGCGATCGCCAATCCGAAAACCGCTCCCTACGGCGCCGCCGCGGTCGAGACCCTGCGGGCGCTGGGCGTGATCGACAGGGTGCAGCCACGCTTCGTGCAGGCCGAGAACATCGCCCAGGCCTACCAGTTCGTCGCCAGCGGCAATGCGCGGCTCGGGTTCGTGGCACTGTCGCAGGTAGCCGAGGACGGCAAGATCGCGTCCGGTTCCGCATGGGTGGTGCCGGCTGCGATGCATGCGTCGATCCGGCAGGATGCGATCGTGCTGGGCAAGGGGCGCGACAACCCCGCCGCCGCGGAACTGATGCGCTTCCTGCGCTCGGATGCGGCACGGGCGATCATCCGCCGTTACGGCTACGAGCTGCCGCGATGACATGCTGAGCGACCAGGACTGGGGCGCGATCGTCCTGACTCTGAAACTGGCGGCGGTCGTCACCGCGCTGCTGCTGGTGCTGGCCACGCCGCTGGCCTGGTGGCTGGCGCGGACGCGCTCGCGCGCCCGTGCGCTGGTCGGCGCGCTGGTGTCGCTGCCGCTGGTGCTCCCGCCGACGGTGCTCGGCTTCTACCTGCTGGTGGCGATGGGACCGCAGGGGCCGGTAGGGCGGCTGACCGAGGCGCTCGGCATCGGCCTCTTGCCGTTCAGTTTCGGCGGACTGGTGATTGCCTCGCTGTTCTATTCGCTGCCGTTCGCGGTGCAGCCGCTGCAGAATGCCTTCGAAGCGATCGGCGAGCGGCCGCTCGAGGTCGCCGCCACGCTGCGCGCCGGCCCGTTCGACACCTTCCGGTCGGTGGTGCTGCCGCTCGCGCGGCCGGGCTATGTGACGGCCGGCGTGCTCAGCTTCGCGCACACGATCGGCGAGTTCGGCGTCGTGCTCATGATCGGCGGGAACATCCCCGACAAGACCCGCGTGGTCTCGGTGCAGATCTACGACCATGTCGAGGCGCTGGAGTACGCGCAGGCGCACTGGCTGGCCGGCGGCATGCTCGTCTTCAGCTTCGTGGTGCTGTTCCTGCTGTACCTGTTCAATCCCTCGCGGGGGACGCGATGACGGCGGCGATCCGGGCACGGTTCTCGGTTGCCCGTCCGGGCTTCGCGCTCGAGGCGGATCTCGCGCTGCCGGGGCGCGGCGTGACGGTCCTGTACGGCCCCTCGGGCGCCGGCAAGACCACACTGATGCGCGCCATCGCGGGCCTGGAGCGCCATCCCGGGCGGCTGGAGGTCGACGGCGCGGTCTGGCAGGACGATGCGGCCGGCGTCTTCCTGCCGGTGCACCGGCGGCCGATCGGCTACGTGTTCCAGGAGGCGAGCCTGTTGCCCCACCTGACGGTGCAGGACAATCTCGATTTCGGCTGGAAACGCATTGCGCCGGCGGACCGGCAGGACGTCGACCGCGGCCAGGTGCTGGACATGCTCGGCATCGGCCATCTGCTCGGACGGCGCCCGGCCAGCCTGTCGGGTGGCGAGCGCCAGCGCGTGGCGATCGCCCGCGCGCTGCTGACCCATCCGCGCCTGCTGCTGATGGACGAGCCGCTGGCTGCCGTCGACGCCTCGCGCAAGCAGGAAGTGCTGCCGCACCTGGAACGGCTGCGCGACGAACTCTCAATCCCGATCGTCTACATCAGCCATTCGCCGGACGAAGTGGCCCGCCTGGCCGACCACATGGTGCTGCTGGACGCGGGCAGGGTGCTGGCCAGCGGGCCGATCGCCGAGGTGACGGCGCGGCTGGACCTGCCGCTGGCGCTCGACGACAACGCCGGCGTGGTGCTGGACGGGACGGCGGTGTCCTGCGATGCCGGCTATGGACTGGCGGATGTCCGGGTCGGCGATTGCGTGGTGCGGCTGACGCATGGGCCGGTGGCCGCGGGCGCGGCGCTGCGCCTGCGCATCCTGGCGCGCGACGTCAGCCTGTCATTGTCGGCCCACGCGGAATCCTCGATCCTCAACCAGCTGCCGGCCACCGTGGTGGCGGACCAGCCGGCGGCATCGCCGGCGCACGTGATCGTACGGCTCGATGCGGGCGGGATGCCCTTGCTGGCGCGGATCACGCGGCAGTCGCGCGACCGGCTCGGGATCGCGCCGGGGCGGGGCGTGTGGGTGCAGTTCAAGGCGGCGGGGATACTGGCGCGGTGAGGCTGAGCGGCAGCTAAAGGACCTGCAATGAAGCGAAGACATGTTTGGTCAGCTCATTGCCTGCAATATTCTTGTTTGCGTGCGGTCGGTAGCGACACGTCATTTTACATAATACAAATTGCTTGCCTCCTTCACCGCCTGAAAACTCGCGGCTTCTGAGGGAGTAGGTGTCAAAAAGAAATTGACACTGACTAGAAGGGCAGCCGCCACTGGCGAGAGTTCGAACCCGAATGCGCGTCGGGGACGCACCTGTGACTCTCGCTCTGCCACTGCACGCATCGCTTCTTCAATTGATACGCCTGCACGCTCTGCAAATGCCAAGGCAACACTCACCGTAGGAATGGACTCCGCTTTGACGTAGCGATCCATAGTCTTCTGCGGGATATTCATCTCTTTCGCGACCGAGTTCACACTCCTGCCGTTTAGAACTTTTGCTATCAATTCTTCATAAGTCATAGGAATTTCCCATTTGAATAGCTAGTCGAAGCAGACTAACCTTCGTATCTAGTCAAGTTCGACTCAGTCGAATTTGGCGTGCGGGTAAACGTTAGCTCAATTTGACTAAAGCGACAAGGGTAACTCTGTGAACTTCAAGAAGCGCATTTGCGGATATCGCACGTTCTGGATGCAACGCCCGTTGTTCGGAGGTGCGCAATGACGTCCCGCCACTCAGCCGTTGAACGTAGCCCAGGACTCTACAATCCCGCGCAACATGAGTTCGCCCAGCGGATCATGCCTCTCGCGGCACTCACGCGCTTTCAACAGCAGCTTAGCGACCACCAGTTCCCGCTGCCCCACGGGAACGCTCTGCAATATCTCTCCAACCAAAAAGCACACCCGCAGGATGTCTTCCATTTCCTGCGGCTCGGTCGGTTCTCCATCGAACATCATCTTGTGGACGGCCATGTAATTCGCTCTCCCTATTCGTACGCCTGTGGTTTTGGACCCAGCAGTTTCCGCTTTGTCGAGTATTTTGCCTTGCGCTTGCGCAAATGCGCCATGGCTAGCTACATGTCGACACAAATCGGCTTTGCCTCGCCTTCTATGGACGCGGCGGAGGTGACGCAATGACTCGCGCAAAAGCAGCGGCGGCGTCGGCAGCGGCGTGCCGCGCCGAGGCCGCCGCAGGCGGCTCCCCCCGTGTTCTAACAGGGGGGGAAGAGAAATCTCGCCAAGCCAAGGTCGATTGGCTCAACGTGACGTGGCTCCTGAATGGTGATTCGCGTCTCCTGTCCCGCAAATTCATGGGGGACGAAGTTCTCCGCTGGCTCAAGGTCTGGATTGCATGCCCGCTCTCGTTCGAATACGGGCAGGGTATCCACGGCTTCGCCAATTCCGTTCGCTTCTACGGCCTCAAGGATGGCAATGCTCAACTTATCGCCATCTGCGCGTGGGGTGGGGCGGCACAACGCAACCGTGCATATCTCGAACTGACTGGCACGGCCTGCACCGTCGTGAAGGACTGGCGCTTGGTGCACGACACGATTGCCAAACTGCCTGACGTGAAGATCACCCGCCTTGATCTGTGCGTCGACTTCTTTGAAGGCGAATATACGCCGATGGATGCCCGCGACGACTTCGGGCGCGGACTGTTCCAATTCGCTCGCCGCATGGCTCCGTCAACGCATGAAGCAGGGGACTGGACCTACCACACCGGTGCAGGGCGCACGTTCTACGTTGGCAAGCGTGTCAACGGCAAGCAGGCCCGCATCTACGAGAAGGGAAAGCAGCTCGGCAATCCCTTCGACAACTGGACCCGCTTCGAGGTGGAGCTACACAACCGCGACAGGGAAATCCCCCTGGACGCCATCCTCAAGTGCAATGAGTACTTCGCAGGATGCTTCCCGATCTGCCAGCAAATCATCGGCATCGAGGGAACCGCCATCCTCACGTACCAAGAAGAGTTTGCGATCTCGCTGGATCGCCTCGTCGACTACGCAAAGCTCTCCTACGGAAAGCTGTTCAACGTCATGCGCCGGATTGGTTATCCGGTCGAAGAAATTTTCAAATTGCTGCAAGCGGATGGCGTCCCGGCACGCCTTGCAAAGTCCGATTGGCAGTCATCTATCCGGGAGCCGGACCAGCCCAACCCATCAGGAGCATAAGTCATGCAATTCACCAGCAAAGTCAAGATCATGGGCGTCGCTTTCTTCGCAGGGAACATCGAGGGCAAGGACCTCGATAGCGGCACGGTTTTCGTTGAAGAGCAATTGGACGAATCGACCGACCGCGCCAAGGGCTTCCGCTCGGTCGAGTACAAAGCCCCGAACTCGTCCTTGGTCAAGGCCGTGATGCACAACGCCTTTCCGATGATGGCGGAAATCACCGTGGAATCGAAGGTGACCAAGGGCGCGTCGTCGCTCGTAGTGACCGGCATCAAGCCGCTCCAGATCGCTCCGACTCAGAAGGCGGCCGCGTAATGCTCGGCGCGTACGTTGGCGATGCCTCGATCTGGCTCCAGTTGCTCGGCCTGCTGTTCATGCCGGTTGGTGCCGTCGTCGGCGTCGCGCTCTACCTGAGGAAAGTCACTTATGCCCGTTTGCGCTCGCACATCAACACAACCGGACGGGTCGCTGGTGCTGATCCTCGATCCGACCGAAACGAATCTCTCCGCGTGTCCGTACGCGGTTAGTACCGGGACCGAATCTCTGCTTGGACAGCTTGCAGAAATCGAGCCCGGGGACGCTCTGGTCATTAGCCTTCACGTCGCTGCAGTGTGGGCTATTGCTTGGGGCTTCCGCTTAATCACGAAAGCTGTCGACTACTCGTTTGGAGAAACCAAAGATGAAACGTAACGCTATTAAATCCGCTGTTATCGCTGCTGCCGTCGCTGGTACTTCGGCTGCTCACGCCGCCATCGACACCACGTCGGTCACCACGGCCCTCACCGAAGCTGGCGCGGCTGCTGCTGTCGTCGGTGCTGCCTCGCTGGCGGTCTTCGTCGGCATCAAGGCATTCAAGATGATCCGTCGCGCCCTGTAATCGGCGCTACGGCTCGAAACAAGGGGCCTAGCGCCCCTTTTTTTATATCGGGGGTCTCTGTGGGTCTGATCGTTCTTATCGCCGCTCTCGGCGCTTTCTGGATCATCTTCAAGCCATGATTCGCTTACTTCTTGCCGCGCTCCTGTCGCTCCTGGCCGTCCAGGCTCTCGCCGATCCTCCGATTGATAAAACCGTTTGGAAAGACGGAAGCTCGCCGTCCTTCGATGCTCCCGAGGGGCTTTGTAGTTGGAAAAAGGAACAGGTCAGGACTGGCAGCAATTTTCAATCCGTGGCCGATAACGGCTCGTCGTTCCTCAACGCGACCATGTATGTCTGCCGGTGGAAAGCGACGTTTGACGGTCAGTCTTGGCTCACGAACGAGCAGGCGTATGTGGGCCAAACGGTGAAGGTCTGTCAGGATGGCTCGCAGCCGGACACGACGAAACCACTTGCCGAGCAATGCGCGTCCGCGTGTCCGCCGGCTGGAACGGTCATGGGAAACACGACTTGGACAATCAACTGGGCTACCGGCCCTGAGTCGAATTCCCCGAATATTGGCCCTAGCTATACGCCCTTCGGCAAAAACTTCTGCGCAAACGGCTGCACCATCAGCCCCAAAGACGTCAGCGATTGCCGTGTCGAGACCGATCCGTCTACTAACGGCTATTACCGCGTGTATTGCGTCTATACGTATCAGTCTGAGGGTATGTCCTGCTCCGCGAGTGGAAATCCGCCTGCTGCTGGCTCGGGTGGTCCGTCCGCTCCCAGCACGCCGAATCCCGGCAAAAACTCCTGTCCTGCCGGTACGTCCGCTGGCGGCATTGACTCGTCCGGCATTCCGATTTGCATCGGTAAGCCGAAGGACAGCACCGGCGAGAGCAACAACACGCAGAACAAGACCACCAGCCCGCCGACGACAACCACCGGCGCGGACGGCACCAAGACCACCACGCAGACCACCACGCAGACCAATGGCGACGGCTCGACCACGACGACGACAACCACGACGGTTGAAAAGCCGGACGGCACCAAGTCCACCAGCACGCAGACTACTACCAGCAAAGCGGCTGACGGCTCGGACGGAAAGAAGGATGTCAGTCCGGAGCAGAAAGACCTGTGCCAGCGTCAGCCGCACCTGAACATCTGCAACAACAGCAACGTGGCGGGTTCCTGTGGCTCGATCTCCTGCACTGGCGACGCGATTACCTGCGCATTGCTGCGCACTCAGGCCGAACGCAACTGCCGCGACAAGCAGGCCGAAGATGAACTAAAGGCGAAGCCGTACAACAACCTCGGCAATGCCGTGCTGTCCGGTGCCGATCCGATGGCCGCAACGCTGCCCACAAAGGCCAATGCCGCGCAGATCAACATTCCTAGCCTTGATCAGTCCGGCTGGCTCGGTGGTGGTTCCTGCTTTCCCGATAAGACGTTCTCTGTACAAGGCCATAGCTTCACCATCCCGTTTTCTGCTGCCTGCGCCTATCTCGTCGCCTTCCGCTATGCGTTGATGCTCGTCGCGCTGTTCGCGTCGTTCCGCATGATTTCCGGTGCCATTCTCAAGGATTAAGCCATGCCCGTTCTCGTCTCCGCTCTCATTGGTGGCCTTCTAACCGTCCTGGCCTCTGCTGTTGGCCGCATCCTGCTGGCGCTCGGCCTGTCGTTCGTCGTCTATAGCGGCTTCGATGTGTCGATAACGTGGCTACTCAATCAGATCAAGTCCAACCTCTCTGGCATGCCTGCCGATACGGTCGCGTTTCTCGCGTGGCTGTGGGTCGATAAGGCAATCGGCTTGATGTTCTCTGCTTATACCGCTGCCTCTGCGATCAAGTTCGCCGGTGGCACCACCCTTACCAAGCTGGTGCGCAAATGATCGAGCTAATCACCGGTTTGCCGGGCAACGCGAAAACGCTTTATACGATTTCCTACGTCAAGGCGTGGGCCGAGAAAGATAACCGGCCCGTGTACTACTCGGGCATTCCGGATCTCAAGCTCCCATGGATCGAGATCGATCCGGTTAAGTGGATGGAATGCCCGCCCGGGTCGATTGTCGTCATTGACGAATGCCAGCGCATTTTCCGCAATCGCTCGATCAACTCGCAGCCGCCTTCGTTCGTCACGGCGCTGGAGACGCACCGGCACCTTGGCATCGATCTGGTGTTCATCACGCAGCACCCGATGCTCATTGATCCGGCTATCCGTCGCCTCACGCAAACGCATAAGCACTTGGTCCGTATCTACGGCATGCAGGCGTCGACCGTGCATAGCTGGAATGCGGTGCGCGAAAACTGCGACAAGCCAGCGGGGAGGGCGGACAGCGAAAAGACGAAATGGCTGTTCGATAAGACCGCGTTCGAGCTTTACAAGTCGGCAGAGCTTCACACGATGAAGCGGCAGATTCCCTTCATGGTCAAGGCGCTTGCCATCGTCCCGATCGTGCTGGCGCTCTCGCTCTACTACGTCTATTCGTTCGTCCAGAAGAAGACCGATGAAAATCAGGCGGCGAAGACTACGGCAACGCAGCCAGCGCAACGCGTGGCCGCTCCTGCGCTCCCGGGCATGCCTCCAGTTGGTGGCCAGCAGGGCGCGCTGCTCGACCCGGTGGCCGATGCTCGGCGCTTCGTAGACATGAACACGCCTCGCATCGTCGGATTGGCCCATACGGCGCCAAAGTACGACGACATCACCAAGCCCACGATTGCACCCGTTCCGGCCGCCTGTGTGGCGAATCAGGCGCGGGACAAGTGCAACTGCTACAGCCAGCAGGGCACCTTGATGGCAACGCCCATTGCCATGTGCCTCGATATCGTCAGCCGTGGCTACTTCATGGATTTCGACCCGGACCAAAACAGCCAGGTCGACCGCGAGAGCCAGCGAACCCGGGATTCCGTGGCGGTACTGAACTCACAGGACCGCTTGCCGATTTCCGGCGCGTCGACGCGGGACGTTTCGCAGGTGGTCAGCATGGCACCAGAGGGCTACGGGGTGGTTGGTTCGCGCCGCGATGGCGTGAGGCGGCCACCGGGTTCTTAGAGGGCGTCAAGCCGGCCCCGAAGGGGTGAAATGTCCGGGGGCTGATCAGAGAGGGAAGGGGTTGGTTCGCCCTGCACCACGGAGCGCTCCCGGCTGTCGCGGTCGACCCGCGTCAGGCCGGACTTTCAGGCGGTTGAGTTTGGCTACGTTGGGCAAGGCAGTCATGCAGGCACGCGGCGCGCGGTCCCTACAAACGGATCTTTCATCAAAAATTACATAAATTGCCAGTAGTTGCCGTATGGCAATCTTGTTAGCATGGTATCACTATGCAACTTCAGTTGTTTAATTGGGATCGCTTGTCCGAGACGGAACGTAGTCGAATTGAACAGGAAATTCGTCAGCAGTATTGGTTTATTCGAAACCTCAGACGCGGGCGGCATACACAGGCCAAATTGCGCCGCCATTATCGAATAGTGGCCAAGTACAAGGAGCGCCTGTTGCTGGGAGGGATTGAGAAAACTGAAATTCTGGAGCTACTGCGATGTTGTCGCTTGAAATGCAACGGTCGTCGTCCGCCATTCATCCCATGTTCATTTTGCAAGTGTTAAGCTATGTCAAAGTGAGAAGAGGAATCTATGGCGACAACAGCGCTACATGTAGATGTGAGAATCGCACAACCTTTTGTAGTTGCAGGTCAGCCATTTTCGCTGACAACGACATTTGAAAACCGTCATGAGGGGCCTATTGAAGTTATTGAGCTCCTTTACTACACCCCGTTTCAAGTGCAGTGGATATATTCGCGTCCATATGACGACACATTTGAACGCTTTTTCCGTCGTATTTGGATTGGTCGTATGAGCCCGCTTCTTACAAGGCTTATTTGGCAATCTGCGCTCTCTGCACCGGGAACGACGATGACGTTTTCACATACGCAGGACCCGGAAAACAATCCTGTTTTTCGATTATTGCCTGGACAAGCTGGTACGTATTCGTTCTCCCTTGTTTTGCGGAAATGGTTGTTTGCCACTGGTGGAGACCTCGTATTTCCCGGACTGATTCGTTATCGATATAACGGCCAAATTTGCCATCACACGTTCGAAGTACGGTTTTCGAGCCGGCCTCCGCTATCTGCCAATTGTCTGGGAGCCGTCGTGGGTTCATTGCTTGGGCCGATTGCCCGACAAATGCTTGATCACGGTGCGAATTTTCTGCCAGAAGTAGGGATTCCACTTATTACAAGCCTAGCTCTTACAACAATCTTATCGGTCATTGCGGTCATCTATTCGTCGAGAAAAACAAGCGAAGTTCAGCCTATCATTACCGTGGAAGATTTTTGGGGCGGCTTACTCGTTGGATTCTTTTTAGGATTTAGCGGTAGCAATATGTTTTCCGACCTTGTACCGGCCTCGCTTCGGGACCTTCAGTAGATTCAACCCAGAAAATATGACGCCCGCAATCGCGGGCGTTTTTTTGGGGCAGTTGGGGCAGCTTACTGGAAAACACGGGTGCGTATCCATGCTCCGAAAAGCGAAAGATGCATGCGGATGATTCGACGCAATTTAACATAATACAAATTATGCGAAATTCCGTAGGCGTTTAAACCGGGCAGTATCGGCATGGTTTGAACGGATGTTTTCTCGCGCTGCACTGGAGCCTACAACAACGTAGCAAATCCAGAATCTCACGCTTCGACACGCCTGCCATGAGCAGGCGTTTTTTTTGTTCGGCAATACGCCTGTATTCTTTCCGTCGTCGCGCCGCTTCATACACACCACGGAGATTCCGTATATACCAGTACCGATTACGAATCTCAGAATAAATTGAGTTCTTTTCGGATACCGATAGACTTTCCCAACTGAATAGCTCTAACTGTTGCACATGGGAAATAATATTTCCTGTTTTACCTGTTGATCAACTATCAAAAGCTGCAGGTTTATTACAGGACGTTTGTGTTCCATACGGCTGGATAGTTCGTCTTAATGTAATCAAGGAAGCCCTCTCCAAGGCCATTAATTGAGTACATTCCGTTTGCCGGATTGCTCCCCATAAAGCTTACTAATCCGCGCTGGCTTAGAAATGAAAAGAAAGCTTCCGGGGGCGCAGGAATCGTATTGCGCTCTTTCGCGAGAGACACGTGTTCGTTATAAAAATTCATTAGCTGACGAACGTCTGCCAAATCCTGACCTTTCAACGCACGGAGTTTTGATAAATAATCGAGACAATTTACCTGTGTGCCAAAAATTACGCGAAATGCTTTCTCAAATTTCAAGTGCTCTCTGAGACGGCGATACTGCTCAAGCGTTTCCACTGGTCTGGCCTGAATATATTGCAGCTCTTGTAGAGCATTGGCGTCATTTTGGATCCAGTCCGGTAAAACGGTAGCGCTCGCTGCTCCTGCCGATGTCGCAACGGCTATGGCAGTGCCATTTACCACTTCTGCGCGCTCCACCCCTTTCATTGCGTGACGAGCCAATTCCTCTTCTGCTCGCTTATACGTTTCTTTTAAACGCTTGATAACTTCGTCTGCATGCGCTTGGTTCAACAGTCCAGGTTCAACCACTTCCTTTTCCACGCTTTGACGAACTGGCGCAGCATCAAGGGACAGATCTCCTGCTTTTGCTTGAAGGCGTGCATTTTCAATCCATTTAGATATTGCACCTTGAAACTTTTTACACACCCAAATTGTCAGGAAAAGAACAATCACAGGCCATGATGTGAGCGCCTGAAAGTACCCCAATAGCAGCTTCCAATCGACTTCACACATGTAGTTTCCCCCCCCCCTAAGTAAAAGCCCTTCAGATGCCCCTGACGATTTTAACAATTTTCTTCTTTGCAACAATATGAATTTGTGACCGGAGCAGTAGCAACCCAACAGCAGCCTAAAGCTTGATTCGCAAAGAATTGCATACCGTCGTTGTTATGATCGGCAGCCAGTTGCATCACGTGTGCGAACGCTTCAGACGCCGAAGTGCCATACGGAAGTTGATAGTAATTCTTCTCCGGTATGACGATGCCTCTTGATGTCCAATAGCGCTTCGCATTTAGCTCGTGGTCGGACATGTCTTTGGTTATGTACTTCGTGATGTACGCGGCGAGCTTATGCTGGCCCTTCTGACCGAACCCGAACTTGTGCGGGTCTCTGACGTTAATTTGCCCGCCTGATTTGCCGTCCGTCGACGTGCCGACGACGCTTTGCCAGATAGAACGAACAAGCTGGTAGGACTGGCGGCCTCGCACGGCGATATGGATATGGAATGCGCCGCGTTCCTGGCGCTCCACGGTTGCTACGTAATGGAACTGACGGCACTTGGACATGCGACGGCGGAACAGATCGTAATCACGCTTAAGGCGTTCCCGATCTTGCATATTTTCGCGATACGTTAGAGTGATCATCCGATCTGCGCCAATGGCCTTGCAACGAAGCCTAGCGGCCTGTCTGGCACGTTTTGCGCTGTCGTCGTCATTCTGCGAGCGCTTTTCCGATTCGCCCCGCCTTGCGCGACTTTGCCCACCTAGCGGACCAGTTTGCTTGATAGTGACGAACTTAGATGCCGTTATCTCTCGCTGCCCGTCCGAAAACTGCCGGTCATAAATCATCCATCTTGTTTTCAGAACCGGACCGTCATCGAGCAGCCAAGACGCTGTTTCTTCCGGTGTCGCCACGCGATCACCATCAAGACGGAAATCATTGTTTACCAATGACGATTGATTTACACTCGCATGCATTGACGTGTTCTCCAAAAGATGTTACGTCGATCACGGAGCCGGACACCCGCCAGTGTCGCGGCTCTTTTTCTTTTCCTACTTCCCTACCCTGCCCCTTCGTGTCCCTTGTCATGCGCAGTCTGTTCGCTGATTCCGTTAAGTGTCCCTGATACAAGTTTAGGCGGCGCTTCGCGCCGCTTGGCCGCCTGCGGCTGGCCTGCGCTTCGCTCGCCCGCCCAACCTCAACACCGTTTTGCAGAGGCGAGGGATTAAATTTCGCCACCAGCGACAACAACACCCCAGCCAGTCCACCCGCCTAAGACTTTCCGAATGCCGCGCCTGTAGGGCGTCAGGCTGTCATGCACGTCTAACCGTAGTCGTTTCCCTTTTCCCCGCCCTACCCCGGAAAGATCTTGCCCCTCCGGGGCCGGCTCTGCGCCCTCTAGGAGCCCGGTGGACGCCTCACGCCATCACGGCGCGAACCAACCACCCCGTAGCCCTCTGGTGCCATGCTGACCACCTGCGAGACATCCCGCGTTGACGCGCCGGAAATCGGCAAGCGGTCCTGCGAATTCAGGACGGCCACGGAATCCCGGGTTCGCTGGCTCTCGCGGTCGACCTGGCTGTTCTGGTCCGGGTCGAAATCCATGAAGTAGCCGCGGCTGACGATATCGAGGCACATGGCAATGGGCGTTGCCATCAACGTGCCCTGCTGGCTGTAGCAATTGCATTTGTCCCGCGCCTGATTCGCCACACAGGCGGCCGGAACGGGTGCAACGGTCGGTTTCGTGATGTCGTCGTACTTCGGCGCCGTATGGGCCAATCCAACAATGCGAGGCGTGTTCATGTCCACGAAGCGCCGAGCATCGGCCATCGGATCGAGCGGCGCGGCCTGCAGGCCACCAGCTGGAGGCATGCCCGGGAGCGCAGGAGCGGCTACGCGCTGTGCTGGCTGGGTTGCCGTGGCCTTCGCCGCTTGATTTTCATCGGTCTTCTTCTGGACGAAGGAATAGACGTAGTAGAGCGACAGCGCCAGCACGATCGGGACGATGGCAAGCGCTTTCACCATGAAGGGAATTTGCCGCTTCATGGTGTGAAGCTCTGCCGACTTGTACAGCTCGAACGCAGTCTTATCGAACAGCCATTTGGTCTTTTCGCTGTCCGCCCTCCCCGCTGGCTTGTCGCAGTTTTCGCGCACCGCATTCCAGCTATGCACGGTCGACGCCTGCATGCCGTAGATGCGCACCAAGTGCTTATGCGTTTGCGTGAGGCGACGGATAGCCGGATCAATGAGCATCGGGTGCTGCGTGATGAACACCAGATCAATGCCGAGGTGACGATGTGTCTCGAGCGCGGTAACGAACGATGGCGGCTGACTGTTGATCGAGCGATTGCGGAAAATCCGCTGGCATTCGTCAATGACGACAATCGACCCAGGCGGGCATTCCATCCACTTAACCGGATCAATCTCGATCCATGGGAGCTTGAGGTCAGGAATGCCCGAGTAGTACACCGGGCGATTATCTTTCTCGGCCCACGCTTTGACGTAGGAAATCGTATAAAGCGTTTTCGCGTTACCCGGCAAGCCGGTGATTAGCTCGATCATTTGCGCACCAACTTGGTAAGCGTGGTGCCACCGGCAAACTTGATCGCAGAGGCAGCGGTATAGGCCGAGAACATCAAGCCAATTGCCTTATCGACCCACAGCCATGCGAGGAAAGCCACCGTATCGGCAGGCATGCCCGAGAGGTTGGACTTGATCTGATTGAGCAGCCACGTTATCGACACATCGAAGCCGCTATAGACAACGTAAGACAAGCCGAGCGCCAGCAGCACGCGGCCAACAGCAGAGGCCAGGACGGTTAGAAGGCCACCAATGAGAGCGGAGACGAGAACGGGCATGGCTTAATCCTTGAGAATGGCACCGGAGATCATGCGGAACGAGGTGAACAGGGCGACGAGCATCAACGCATAACGGAAGGCGACGAGATAGGCGCAGACAGCGGAAAACGGGATGGTGAAGCTATGGCCCTGTACAGAGAACGTCTTATCCGGGAAGCAGGAACCACCACCGAGCCAGCCGGACTGATCAAGGCTAGGAATGTTGATCTGCGTGGCATTGGCCTTTGTGGGCAGCGTTGCGGACATCGGATCGGCACCGGACAGCACGGCATTGCCGAGCGTGTTGTACGGTTTCGCCTTTAGTTCATCTTCGGCCTGCTTGTCGCGGCAGTTACGCTCGGCCTGAGTACGCAGCAGTGCGCAGGTAATCGCGTCACCAGTGCAGGAGATCGAGCCACAAGAACCAGCAACGTTGCTGTTGTTGCAGATATTCAGGTGCGGCTGACGCTGGCACAGATCTTTCTGCTCCGGGCTGACATCCTTCTTTCCGTCCGAACCGTCAGCAGCTTTGCTGGTAGTGGTCTGCGTGCTGATGGACTTGGTGCCGTCCGGTTTTTCAACGGTCGTTGTCGTCGTCGTTGTGGTCGAGCCGTCGCCGTTGGTCTGCGTGGTGGTCTGCGTGGTCGTTTTGGTGCCGTCCGCGCCGGTGGTGGTCGTCGGCGGGCTGGTGGTCTTGTTCTGCGTGTTGTTGCTGTCGCCGGTGCTGTCCTTCGGCTTACCCATGCAAATCGGGATGCCGGACGAATCAATGCCGCCCGCCGTCGTGCCAGCAGGGCAGGAATTCTTGCCGGGATTTGGCGTGCTGGGGGCACTCGGGCCACCAGAACCGGCGGCAGGCGGGTTGCCACTCGACGCACAGCTCATGCCTTGCGACTTGTACGGCCAGACGCAATAGACGCGGTAATAGCCATTGGTGGACGGCTCTTGATCGCGAAAACAGTCTTGAACATTGCCGGGAGTGACGGTGCAACCGCTTGCGCAGAAATTATTACCCGCAGGGCTGTAACTGGTCGGGTTGACCTTGGGCGAGTTCACATCTGGACCGGTGCCCCAATTCGTGGTCCATGTGGTGTTCCCCATTTCAGTGCCAGCAGGCGGGCAGCTGGACGCGCACTGCTCGTTAAGCGGCTTTGTCGTGTTCGGCTGAGAACCATCGGCGCATACCTTTACCGTCTGGCCAACATACGCCTGCTCGTTCGTGAGCCAAGACTGACCGTCAAAGGTCGCTTTCCAACGGCAGACATACATGGTCGCGTTGAGGAACGACGAACCGTTATCGGCCACGGATTGAAAATTGCTGCCAGTCCTGACCTGTTCCTTTTTCCAGCTGCAAAGCCCCTCGGGAGCATCGAAGGAAGGCGAGCTTCCGTCCTTCCAAACGGTTTTATCAATCGGAGGATCGGCAAGCGCCTGGACGGACAGGAGCGACAGGAGCGCGGCAAGAAGTAAGCGAATCATGGCTTGAAAATGATCCAGAAAGCGCCGAGAGCGGCGATAAGAACGATCAGACCCACAGAGACCCCCGATATAAAAAAAGGGGCGCTAGGCCCCTTGTTCCGAGCCGTAGCGCCGATTACAGAGCGCGACGGATCATCTTGAATGCCTTGATGCCGACGAAGACCGCCAGCGAGGCAGCGCCGACGACGGCAGCAGCCGCGCCAGCTTCGGTGAGGGCCGTGGTGACCGACGTGGTGTCGATGGCGGCGTGAGCAGCCGAAGTACCAGCGACGGCAGCAGCGATAACAGCGGATTTGATAGCGTTACGTTTCATCTTTGGTTTCTCCAAAAGAGTAGTCGACAGCTTTGGTGATTAAGCGGAAGCCCCAAGCAATAGCCCACACCGCAGCAACATGAAGGCTAATGACGAGAGCGTCCCCGGGTTCGAGCTGAGCAAGCTGTCCAAGCAAAGACTCGCTCCCGGTACTCACCGCGTACGGACACGCGGAAAGATTCGTTTCAGACGGATCAAGCACCAGCACTAGCGTGCCGTCCGCCTGAGTAACCGTTTTTGCGCAGACCGGCACTTAGGCAGCCTTTGCAGACGCCTGCGCGGAAGCGCGAGTATTGAAAGCGTGGAGGCGGGACAAGCGCGCACCAATGCGCAAATCTTGACCGACCGACAGTTCGAACTCCGCCAAGTACTCACCGACCGGCGTGTCATGCAGCGCCTTCGGCATGACAAGTTCACCCACCACCACCTGTTCGCCCTTGTCTTCGGTGCGAGACGTCACGACGCATTGCGCGAGCTTCATTTCTTCCGGCGCACCGGTCTTTTTGTTTTTGTACGGGATCACTTTGAAACCGACGATACGGACGTGGTGTTTGTTATCCATGGTGTTTTCCTTTGAGAGAGACGAGAAAGAACGAGCCTCACGGCCCCGATAAGAAGCGCGCCAATAAGCACGCCGAAGACGCTGCCCGCGAATGTCGCACCAAGCAGCAAATTCCAGAAGTACGCGTCAGCAAGTGACGTAGAGAGATTCATTGCGCCCCCAAGCACAACGGCAGCTGACGCCACCAGTTACGATGCCCACACGGGCGTTTACTTGCCCTGATCATCTGCACTCGCGCTATCGGACAGCAGCCGATCCCACGACCGAAACAGCACGTACACGAGCGCCAGAGACACTCCCAGTACAATCGCGACACCTAGAAATGTGAGGAGATCGAATTCCATGTTCAGCTCTCAAATGGCCCTTGACGCCGTGCTAGCCGGATTCATCAAATACGGCATCCCCGCACTCGTGCTATTCGTCGTCCTGTCGCTGCTATTGGAAAAAGTGCGGCGCTGGAGCAAAGCGAAGGAAAGGGAGAACAAGGAGACGAGGAAGACGCACGCCAAAAAGCTCAAACGGCAGGACTGGCCCAAGTAACCGACGACCGCCCCAATCCCATGTTTATGGGATGCTTGCGAAACAACCTGTTTACCCGTACAGTTCGCCATATATTCACGAGGCGTTAATTAACGTAACGTGAATCTAATTAACGAAGCGTGAACTGTCAAGAGGAAATAATGCGTATCGCCAAATTTCTTGATGCCGTGATGTCGTCTAAGCAAATGAAGCACGACAAAGAATTGGCCGCGTGGCTAGACGTAACGCCCGCCGCGATCAGTCAATACCGAAGTGGCGCGCGGACGATGGATAACGAGAAATGCATCAAGGTCGCCCTGGAGCTAGGCATTGATCCGACCAAAGTGATTATGGCAACGGACCTTGATAAGGCGGAGCGTTCCGGGCAACGCTCGCTTTGGGAAGTTTTTATGTCGAGGACCGCGACGGCAGCTAGCGTCCTTGCGGCCATTGCTGTCACAAATTTTTTGACACCCACCAGCGCAGAAGCAGCAATGGCGCGGCTTTCAGAGGGGCAAGTAGCTGGTAATACAAATTATGCGTACAATCGAGTCTGTTCGAACGATTTACGATCCATCCGATCACCCCCGGTCAAGTTCCAAACCAAGTCCCGACCGCATGCATGAATGGTGAGGCTGCCGCCCAGATCACACGGCTGCAGGCCCGTTCCGTTCGCCGGCGCGAACGGTTTTGCCCGGCCGCAAGGTGCATCCGGCGCCGCCCAGTCGGTGCCGCCGACGGCCGCCGCGCCGGCGCTCAGGCCGCGCGCTTGTCGCTTGCGGAGCGGCCGACCGAGGCGTCTTCAGGCGCCGGCACGTCGTCGATGATCTCCAGCTCCGCCCCGCGCAGCCACCAGAACAGGATCGCCATCAGGAAAGGACCGATGAACAGCCCGATCACGCCAAGCGTCGACACGCCGCCCAGCAGGCCGAACAGCACGGCGAGGAACGGCAGGTTCACCCGGTGGCCGATCAGCTTCGGGCGGACGAACTTGTCCACCATGAACAGTTCGAAGGCACCCCAGCTGAACAGGCCGAGCGCGGCGCCGGCATGCCCCTGACCGAGCAGCAGCAGCGACACGCTGGTGAACGACAGCGGCGCGCCGCCCGGAATCAGCGCCAGGTAGCCGGTGATGACGCCCAGCAGCGCCGGGGCCGGTGCGCCGGCAATGCCGTAGGCCACGCCGAGCACGATGCCTTCCAGCACCGCGACCGAACACAGGCCCAGCGCCGTGCCGCGCACCGACAGCGGAAACAGCCGGCGCAGCACCGCGTAATGCTTCGGCAGCAGCCGTTCCCCTGCCCTGTCCACGTACTGCATGACGGCCTTGCCCTCGACATACAGCACGAACAGCGTCAGCAGCGTCAGAAACAGGTAAAGGGCGTTGGCCAGGATGGTCGGCCCCAGCGTGCCGACCGTGCTGGTCAGGTGCGGCACCAGGTCGCCCGCGGTGGTCCGCAGCAACGCGCCGAGTCCCCCCGGCAAGGCCAGGTGCTCCTGCCACCAAGCGAGCGCCCGCTCGCTGATGAAGGGCAGCTTGCCGAGCCACTCGGGCGCCGGCACGCCGGTCTGGTTGAGCCGCGTGAAGATGCGCTCGACGGTCGCCAGCTCGGTGCGCAGCGTGTTGAACAGGAAGATCGACGGTCCGACGAAGCTGACGATCAGGCCCACCAGCAACGTGGCCGCCGACCCCAGCCGGGAGAAGCCGCGCCGCAGCAGGGCTTCATGCAGAGGCCAGGTGATGACCGCCAGCAAGGCTGCCCAGGCCAGGGATCCGAGGAAATGCTTGAGGAGAATCGCGAGGGAAACGACGAACGCGAACGGCAGAATCGTGGTGAAGTAAGGCATGCCCGCCATCTTCGAAGAATCGGCCGGTGCCGTCAATCGCCGGCATCAACCGGCCGGCGATCGTCGGGCGTCCGGTTTGCCGCTTCCGGCCGTCCATGCGGCCGATGGAATCCGGCGGAGCCGAGGCTCAGGCGGCGCGCCTGGCCGCCTTGCGCGATGCCGTCTTGCCGGATCCCGGGATGCCTGCCGGCACCGGTTTGCCGGCACGTCCGGCAGTCTTGCCTGGCCTGGCTGGTTTGGCGGCCGACGGCGCGACCGGCTTGGCGGCGGAGGCCGTCCGGGCAGGCCTTGCCTTGTGCGCCTTCGCCTGCTTGTCCCCGCGCGGGGCGGAATGGGCCAGGATGAAGGCGCCGATCTTCGGGCAGACCCGTTCATGCCAGCGGCGGCCCGAGAAGATGCCGTAATGGCCGGCCTGCGGCGCGATGTAGTGCTCCTTCATGTCCTTCGGGATGGCGGAGCACAGGTCATGGGCGGCCTTGGTCTGGCCGCGCCCGGTGATGTCGTCCCACTCGCCCTCGATCGTCAGCAGCGCCACCTTCGTGATGTCCTTCGGCCGCACCGGCTTGCCTTCCACTTCCCAGGTGCCGTTGGCCAGGCGGGTTTCCTGGAACACCACCTTGACCGTCTCCAGGTAGAACTCCGCCGGCATGTCCAGCACCGCGTTGTATTCGTCGTAGAACCGGCGGTGATGTTCGGTCACTGCGTCCTTGCCGTGGCGGGCGAGATGCTCGTAGAACTCCCCATAGCTCTTCGCATGGCGCTGCGGATTCATGGCCACGAAGCCCATGTGCTGCAGGAAGCCCGGATACACCTTGCGGCCGGCGCCGGGATAATTGGCCGGCACCGTGTGGATCAGGTTGCGCTCGAACCACTTGATGTCGCGTCCGGTGGCCAGGTCGTCGACCTGGGTCGGCGAACGGCGCGTGTCGATCGGGCCGCCCATCATGATCATCGACCGCGGCAGCTTCGGGTCGCCGGCCGTGGACATCAGCGAGACCGCGCCCAGCAGCGGCACCGACGGCTGGCACACCGCCATCACGTGCACGTCGGGACCGAGGTGGCGGATGAACTCCTGGATGTAATGGATGTAGTCGTGCAGGTGGAATGCGCCCTCCTCGACCGGCACCATCTTCGCGTCGATCCAGTCGGTGATGTAGACGTCGTGATCCGACAGCAGGGTTTCCACCGTGTCGCGCAGCAGGGTCGCATGATGGCCCGACAGCGGCGCCAGCAGCAGGACCTTCGGCTGGGCCACCGGCGCCATGCCGGCGTCCGCCCAGTCCTTCCTGAAATGCAGCAGGTGGCAGAACGGCTTGTTGATGGCGATTTCCCGGGTGACCGGCACGGCGCGGTTGACCACCAGCACCGAGCCGATCTCGAACTTCGGCTTCTCGTACTGCTTGCCGATCCGGTACAGCAGCTCGAAGCCGGCCGCAGCGCGGCGCGCGAGCGGCAGGAAGGACAGCGGCGACGCCGGGTTCGTCAGGAACACGTACGACAGGTGGGCCGCGTTCACGAAGGGCGCCATCCAGGCGCGCTGGTTCTCGTAGATCTGGTACAGCATGATTCCATCCCTGGTGTGATTGTCGTGACGGCGCGCGGGGGCCGCGACGGGCGTGGCCGGTTGCCGCCGGCGGCATGTTGCGCCGCGTGCATATGGTGCGGCGAACAGGCCCGGGATTCCGGAATCCAGATCAAAAAATCACGCCTCTGGCCGACGAAAGGCGCGGCCGCACGGTGTCCGCCGGCGGGCTCCCGCTCACTCTCCGGGATGTTGTGTCAGCGCACCGGCTGCAGGCTGTCAATCGCGTGCTGGAGCTGATCCAGGCCGTAGGGCTTGGGCAGCAGGATGAACTCGAAGGGCGTCTTGTCGGCGATCAGGTAGCCGAAGCCGGAGGCGAAGATCACGCGCAGCGCGGGGCGGCGCGCAGTCAGCTGCTCCGCCAGTTCGATGCCGGACATGCCGGGCAGGTTGATGTCGGCGAGCAGCACGTCGAACTCCTGTCCCTCGAACGCTTGGATCGCCGCTTCGGCCGTCGCGGCGCTGTGCGCGGCATGACCCAGGATGCGCAGCATTTCCTCGAGCAAGTGGCGTGAATCCTCGTTGTCCTCGACGACAAGGATGCGGTACGGTGAAGCTGGTACTGAAGCGTTCATCGACTACGGTGTGGAGTGGGAGCTGCCCTTGTGCAGGGGGGGTCGAGCGGGTGGCGGGAACGGCTGTCCGGTCGATGGCGCGATTATAGCGGGGGCTTCCGTTCCGGAAAATAAGAAAATCCTGATTCCTTGTCCGGAAACATGCCGTTTTGCCCTCTCCGGGGCGGCATTGTTTCTCCAGCGGCGATTGCCATTGAGGAAAGTCAACCGGACCCGCCATGCCTGCCGGCCATACGCGCCCGGCCTCTATCATGGCGGACGCGATCCAGACGTCCCCGCTACCGATGATCTTCAACGACAAGACGCCACTGAGGACCCAGCTCGCCATCGTGGCGTTCGTGGTCGTCATCTTCTGCATCGACCTGGTCACGCCGCTCGGCGTCAATATCTGGCTGTTCTACCTGGTGCCGGTGATGCTGTGCCTGTACCTGCGGCGGCCGGAATACCCTTACCTGCTGGCCCTCGTGTGCACCGGCCTGATGACGATCGGCTATTTCGCCTCTCCCAAGGGCATGAGCTGGCTATTTGCCTTGTCCAACCGCGCTTTCGGGGTGGTGGCGCTGTTCACCGTCGCCAGCCTGACGAGCCGGGTGGTGACGGAACGGCTGGCCTCCCAGCACAAGCTGTGGACGGAAGCCGGCAGGAGCCGCCTGGCGGAGGCGATGGCCGGCGAGGCGGACCTCGCGACCGTCTGCATCGCGGTCATGCGTGCGCTGGCGGAACATACCGGCGCCCACGTCGGCCTGCTCTACCGTGCCGACCAGGGGCGTCTCGTGCCGGTGGCCGGCTACGGCCTCGACCGCGCGCCGGGCGACCTGCCCTTCGTGCCGATCGGCCAGGGCCTGTCCGGCGAGGTGGCGCGCAATGGCCGCGCGCTGCTGGTCGATGAGGTGCCGGCTGGCTATCTGCGCTACGGTTCCGGGCTGGGCAGCGCCGATCCCGCGCGATTGCTGATCGCGCCGGCCACCGTCGACGGCAAGGTCTGCGGCGTGATCGAGCTCGGCTTTGCGGATCGCCGCAGCTCCGCCGACGATGCGCGTCAGCTGCTGCTCGAAGTCGCCGAGCCGATCGGCATCGCCATGCGCACCGCGCTCTACCGCGAGCACCTGGAAGCGCTGCTGGAGGAAACCCAGCGCCAGAGCGAGGAATTGCAGACCCAGCAGGAAGAGCTGCGTGTCTCGAACGAGGAACTGGAGGAACAGAGCCGCGTCCTGCGCGAATCGCAATCGCGCCTGGAGAATCAGCAGGAGGAACTGGAAGCCACCAATGTGCAGCTGGAAGAACAGGCCCAGCTGCTGCAGCAGCAGAAGGAAGACCTGCAGCGCTCCAAGGCAGACGTCGAACGCAGCGTCCGGGAGCTGGGCCGCGCGAACCAGGTCAAGTCGGAATTCCTCGCCAACATGTCGCACGAGTTGCGCACGCCGCTCAACAGCTCGCTGATCCTGTCGCAGATCCTGGCCGAGAACAAATCCGGCAACCTGACCGAGGAACAGGTCCGCTACGCCCGCACCATCCAGTCCTCCAACAAGGCCCTGCTGTCCCTGATCAACGACATCCTCGACCTGTCCAAGATCGAGGCCGGCCACATGACGGCGGAACCGGAGCGCTTCGCGCTGGCGTCGACCGTCGAGACCATGGAGGCGACGTTCGAGCCGCTGGCGGCCGAGAAGGCATTGCGCTTCCGTGTCGACGTCGCGCCCGATGCGCCGCAGGAGCTGTTTACCGATCCGCAGCGGCTCGAGCAGATCCTCAAGAACCTGCTGTCGAACGCGATCAAGTTCACCCAGCAGGGCGAGGTGGCGCTGCACGTGCGGCGCGGCGCGCCCGGCCGGGTGGCCTTCGCGGTGGCCGATACCGGCATCGGCATCTCGGCGCAGCAACAGCAGTTCATCTTCGACGCCTTCCGCCAGGCCGACGGCACCACCAGCCGCAACTACGGCGGCACCGGGCTGGGGCTGTCGATCTCGCGCGAACTGGCCCACCTGCTCGACGGCGACATCCGGCTCGACAGCGAGCCCGGCCGCGGCAGCACCTTCACGCTGGAGATCGCCGTCGGGCTCGGGCGCGGACGGACGGAAGACGGGCGCGACGAGCATGACGAGCGCAACGAGCGCGACCCGGCGCCGCCTGCGCCGGCCATCCCGGCGGCCGAGCCGCCCGCAACCGCCCTGCCCGCCCTGCGGCGCCGGCACGACCGCCTGCTGCTGCTGGTCGAGAGCAATCCTCGCTTCTCCGCCGCCCTGGCCGAGCTGGCCGAGGAGCGCGGCTTCGACTGCCTGCACGCCGCCACGGCCGGCGAAGCGATCCAGATGGCCCGCGAACACAAGCCGCACGGCATCCTGCTCGACGTCGGCCTGCCGGACCGCTCCGGCGTGGCCCTGCTGGAAAGTCTGCAGCGCGACCAGGCTACCCGCGAGATCCCGCTGCACGTGGTATCGATCGCCGAGCATGTGCGCGGCGCCTTCACCGACGAGACCGAAGGCTTCTCGCTGCGGCCGGTGGCGCGCGAGGAGCTGGCCGGCGCGATCGGCCGCCTGGAAGACAAGCTGCAGGACCGCGTGCGCCGTCTGCTGATCGTCGAGGACAACCCCGCGCAGCGCGAGGCGCTGGTCGAGATGCTCAAGGCGGAGGACCTGCAGATCACCGTCGCCGGCACCGCGGCCGAGGCGCTGGCGCAATTGACCGACGGCAGTTTCGATTGCGTGGTGATGGACCTGATGCTGCCTGACGGCAGCGGCTACGACCTGCTGGAAGGGATGGCCGAGGAAGGCGTGCATGCCTTCCCGCCTGTCATCGTGTACACCGGGCGGCATCTCGACAGCGCCGAGGAGCAGCGTCTGCGCCGCTATTCGCAGTCCATCATCATCAAGGGCGCCAAGTCGCCGGCCCGCCTGCTCGACGAGGTGGCACTGTTCCTGCATCGGGTCGAAAGCCGCCTGCCGCCGGCGCCGCATGCCTTGCTGGCCCAGGCGCGCGAGCGCGAGTCGGTGTTCGAACGGCGGCGCATCCTGCTGGTGGAGGACGACGTGCGCAACATCTTCGCGCTGACCTCGATCCTGGAGCCCCTCGGCGCCGAGGTCGACATCGCCCGCAACGGCCGCGAGGCGCTCGACCGCCTGGCCGCGCGGCGCGACTACGACCTGGTGCTGATGGACCTGATGATGCCGGAGATGGATGGCCTGTCCGCCACGCGGGAGATCCGCAAGCGGCCGGAACTGGCGAAGCTGCCGATCATCGCGCTGACGGCCAAGGCCATGGCCGACGATCGCAAGAGTTGCCTGGAAGCCGGCGCCAACGATTACATCGCCAAGCCGATCGACGTCGACAAGCTGGTGTCGCTGTGCCGGATCTGGATGCCCAAATGAACCGCGACGTGAAACGCGAAGCCGCCGCCGTGCTGCCATGAGCGCCACCGACCCGACCTTCGACATCGAACTGAAGCTGTTGCTGGAAGGCGTGTTCCAGCGTTACCAGCATGATTTCCGCCATTACGCGGTGGCTTCGCTGCGCCGGCGCATCGGCCAGGCCATGGACCGCTTCGGCTGCAGAACGGTGTCCCAATTGCAGGACCGGGTGCTGCACGAGCCGGAAGTGTTCGCCCAGATGCTGCAGTACTTCACCGTGCAGGTCAGCGAGATGTTCCGCGACCCGCCCTACTTCCGCGCGCTGCGCGAACACGTGGTGCCGGTGCTCAAGACCTATCCGTCGGTGAAGGTGTGGGTGGCCGGCTGCAGCGGCGGCGAGGAAGCCTGGTCGATCGCCATCCTGCTGGCCGAGGAAGGCCTGCTCGAACGCACCATCATCTACGCGACCGACATCAATCCGCAGGCGCTGCGGCGCGCCGAGACCGGCATCTACGAACTCGACCGCGTCGCGCAGTTCAGCACCAATTACCTGCAGGCCGGCGGGCGCCGCTCGCTGTCCGACTATGCCACCACGACCGAGCACGGCATCCTGCTGGACCGCGCGCTCGGGCAGCACCTGGTGTTCGCCGACCACAGCCTGGCAACCGACAGCGTGTTCTCCGAGGTGCACCTGGTGTCCTGCCGCAACGTGCTGATCTATTTCGACCGCGAGCTGCAGAACCGCGCGATCCGGCTGTTCACCGACTCGCTGGTGCATCGCGGTTTCCTGGGCCTGGGCAGCAAGGAAAGCCTGCGCTTCACGCGCCACGCCGGCGAGTACACCGAATTCCGGCCGGACGAGCGCATCTACCGGCGGCGCTGACATGGATTCCCTCCAGCAGCAGTCCGCCTTCGCCCCTGGCGCGCGACTGCAGGCCCTGCGCCAGGCACGCATCGAGGCGGTCGCGGTCGGCGCCTCCGCCGGAGGCGTGGAGGCGGTCGGCACCCTGCTGGAACTGCTGCCGGAGCGCTATCCGGCCGCGGTGGTAGTGGTGGTCCATGTGCCGCCGCGCGGCCAGACCGCGCTGGCGCGGGTGTTTTCCTACCGCTGCCGGCTGCCGGTCAAGGAAGCCGAGGACAAGGAAGACATCCTTCCCGGACGGGTGTACGTGGCGCCGTCCGGTTACCACCTGCTGGTGGAGACCGAACGGGTGTTCTCGCTGTCGGCCGATCCGCCGGTCAATTATTCGCGGCCGGCGATCGACCTGCTGTTCGAATCGGCTGCCCTTGCCTGGCGCGAGCGGCTGCTCGGCATCGTGCTGACCGGGGCCAACAACGATGGCGCTGAAGGATTGCGGACGGTGCGCGCCTGTGGCGGCCAGGCCTGGGTGCAGGATCCGGCCGAAGCGCTGGCCACCGCGATGCCGTCGGCGGCGCTGGCCGCCGCCGGGGCCGACCTGTGCCTGCCGCTGGCGCAGCTGGCGCGCCAGCTGGCGGAGTTGGCGGGTCAGCGCGCCTGAGCTCCGGCGATATTCCCGCCTCCATGCAGGGGGAGGGACAGGGTGGGGGCGGTGCACTTGATCTGCTGCATGCGTTTGCTCAAGCCCCCCCAACCCTCCCCTGCAAGGGTGAGGGAGTCGTGCGGCGGAGGCGTCGGCGCGCCGCGCTTACTTGTCGCGCAGCCGTATCAGCCCTTCCTGCGCCACGCTGGCCACCAGCACGCCGTTGCGGTCGTAGACCTTGGCATGGCACAGGCCGCGTCCGCCCGACGCATTCGGGCTTTCCATCGCGAACAGCAGCCAGTCGTCCATGCGGAACGGACGATGGAACCAGATCACGTGGTCGAGGCTGGCGATCTGCAGGCGCGGGTCGCCGAGGAACACGCCGTGCGGCTGCAGCGCGGTCCACAGCAGGCCGTAGTCGGACACGTAGGCGAACAGGCTCTCGTGGGTCAGCCGGTCGTCCGGCAGCGCAATGGGCGATTTCGTCCAGACCTGCTTGAACGGCGTGCCGACATGCCCGCCGAAGATGTCGCCCTTGTGGTCGGCGCGGAAATCGACCGGCGCCGCGAAATACTTCCGGCCGGCCTGTTCGATGCGCTGCTTCCACAATCCGAGGCTGGACGGCAGTTCTTCCGGCGGGATATGCACGGGCATGTCGACCTGGTGCGACAGCCCTTCCTCTTCCGCCTGGAACGAGGCCGACATCACGAAGATGCGCTTGCCTTCCTGGAAGGCCACCACGCGCCGCGTCGAAAAGCTGCCGCCGTCGCGCACGCGCTCGACCTCGTAATCGACCGGCAGGTTGTAATTGCCGGGCAGGATGAACAGCGCATGCATGGAATGCGGACGGCGGCCTTCGACCGTCATCGCGGCCGCATGGAGGGACTGGCCGAGCACCTGGCCGCCGAACAGGTTGACGCTGCCGATCGAGCGGCTGTAGCCATGAAAGCGGTCCGGACCGGCGGGTTCCGGGCGCATGAGCTGGAGGATGTCTTCGGTATTGAACAGAGAGGAATCGGTCATGCTGGAGGATGCAGAGTGCGAGTCGCTGAGAGGATATCGGATGGTTACGGGCCACTATAGCCGATTCGACCGCATCGGTTTGGAGGAGGTCCTCGGTCGCCGGCGCCGGGCAGGCCGCTGAACCGGTGGCGGCACGCCGCTGTCTGCAGGGATGCCGATATCGGAATATCATCGTGGCTTCCCCGGAGTACATGCCTTCATGCCAGAACCGTCTTCCCCAGCCGCCGCGCCGGCGCCGTCCGTCTCGATCCCGCAGACCACCGCCGGCCTGGCCATCATCCTCGCCGCGCTGTCGATGCTCGGCCCGTTTTCGATCGACACTTACCTGCCCGCCTTCCCCGACATCGAACGCAGCCTGGGCGCCACCTCGCTGGAAGTGCAGCAGACGCTGTCGGTCTACATGCTGGCCTTCGGCATCATGACGCTGTGGCACGGCGCGCTGTCGGACGCCTTCGGGCGGCGCGCCATCATCCTCGGCTGGCTGGCGGTGTTCGCCGTGGCCACGCTCGGCTGCGCGGCCTCGGCCAGCGTCGGCTACCTGTGGGCGTTCCGCATGCTGCAGGGGGTGTCGGCCGGCGCCGGCGTGGTGATCGGCCGCGCCATCATCCGCGACCTGCATTCGGGGCCGGCGGCCGAACGGCTGCTGTCGCTGGTGACGATGATCTTCTCGATCGCGCCGGCGATCGCACCCATCCTCGGCGGCTTCATCGTCAAGCGCTGGGACTGGCGGGCCATCTTCCTGTTCCTGTTCGCCTACGCGGTGCTGCTGCTCTGGTACTGCTACAAGCGGCTGCCGGAGTCGCTGCCGCCGGAGAAGCGCCAGCGGCTGTCGTTCGGCTTCCTGTGGGACAGCTACCGCAGCGTGTTCCGCTCGCCACTGTTCCTGCTCAAGTCCGGCACGGTGGCCTTCAATTTCGCCGGCCTGTTCCTGTTCGTGTCGTCGGCGCCGGCCTTCATCACGCGCCACCTGGGGCTCGGCCCGGACCAGTTCGCATGGCTGTTCATCCCCGCGGTGTCGGGCATCTTCTGCGGCGCGCTGACCGCCAACCGGCTGGCCGGCAAGCTGCAGATCGACACCCAGGTGCGCATCGGCTTCGTCCTGCTGGTCGGCGCGGCCGGCACCAACGTGCTCTACCACGCCTTCCTGCCGCCGGCGCTGCCGTGGTCGGTGCTGCCGCTGTTCTTCTATACCTTCGGCATGTCGATCGTGGCGCCCGGCGCGACGCTGATGGTGCTGGACCTGTTTCCGGAAATCCGCGGCATCGTGGCCTCCTGCCAGAGCGCGGTGGCCACCATCCTCGGCGGCATCGTCTCCGGCGCCGTGGCGCCGGTGCTGTCGGCCAGCACGCTGTCGCTCGCCTTCGGCCAGCTGGCGTGCACCGCGACGGCGCTCACGCTGTGGCTGATCGGGCGCGCCTACCGGTCGCGCGCCGCGCGCGACCGGATGAACGCCTGGGAGAGCGTGGAGGTCGACTGACGCCTCCGTACCCTTCCCCTGCAAGGGGGGGAGGACCCGTCGGGCGCTGCGCGCGACGTCAGTTGCAGTACGCAGGCAACCTGTCGCGCTTGAGCAGCGACTCGAGGTCCTGCGGGGCCACCGCCTGCGAGAACAGGAAGCCCTGGCCGTAGTCGCAGCCGGCGCGCATCAGCATGTCGCGCTGCTCCGCCGTCTCGATGCCTTCCGCGATGACGCGCATGCCCAGCTTGTGCGCCATCATGATCATCACTTCCGCGATGGTGCGGCTGCCCGGGTTGTGCGGCATGTCGCGCACGAAGGACTGGTCGATCTTCAGGTAGTCGATGTCGAACTTCTTCAGGTAGGACATCGACGAATACCCGGTCCCGAAATCGTCGAGCGCCACCTGGATGCCGGCGTCGCGGTAGGCCAGCAGGCGTTCGCTGACGTCGCTGGTGGCGTTGAGCAGCATGCCCTCGGTGATCTCCAGGGAGATGCAGTTGCGCGAGATGCCCAACTCGCGCAGGTAGGACACCCAGTCCACCGCGGTCTCGTCCCCATGGTGGAACTGCACCGGCGAGGCATTCACGCTGATCTGGAACGGGCGCCCGAGCTGGTCGGTCCAGCGCCGCGACCACAGCGCGGACTCCATGAAGACCCAATTGCCGATCTCGTGGATCAGCCCGGTCTCCTCGGCCACGCCGATGAATTCCGACGGGTAGAACATGCCGTGCACCGGGTGGTTCCAGCGCAGCAGCGCCTCGGCCTTGGCGATGCGGCCGCCGCGCAGGTCGACGATCGGCTGGAAATACACCTGGAACTGCTTGGCGGCCAGCGCCTCGCGCAGCTCGGCGATCAGCCGCAGCCGGGAGCGCGCCCGCTCCTGCAGCGACGAGGTGAAGAAGCTGTACTGGTTGCGGCCCGCATGCTTGGCCACGTACATGGCCTGGTCGGCGTTGCGGATCAGGTGTTCCGGCTCGACCGCATCGTTCGGATACAGGGTGATGCCGACCGACGCCGACAGGTAGATCATCTCGTCGCCGAGGCAGAACGGCTTGGACAGCGTCTCGAGGATTTTCTGCGCCACGGTCTCGACCGCGACGGCGTCCTCGAGGTCCGGCAGGATCACGGTGAACTCGTCCCCGCCCAGGCGCGCCACCGTGTCGGAGGCGCGCACGCTGGCGCTGATGCGCTCGGCGGCGCGCACCAGCAAGACGTCGCCGACATCGTGGCCGAGCAGGTCGTTGGCTTCCTTGAAGCGGTCCAGGTCGATGAACAGCAGCGCGAAGCGCGCGCCGCTGCGCTCCGCCTTGGCGACTTCCTGGGTCAGGCGGTCGCGGAACAGCGCGCGGTTCGGCAGCCCGGTCAGGCCGTCGTAATTGGCCTGGCGCCAGACCTGTTCCTCGTTGTGCTTCTTCTCGGTGATGTCGGTGACCGTGCCGGTCATGCGGGCGGCCCTGCCGTCGGCGGTGCGCCCCACCACCTTGCCGCGCCCGTGCACCCAGCGCCAGCTGCCGTCGCCGGCACGCAGCCGGTACTCGCAGGAAAACACGTCGCTGGCGCCTTCCATGCAGGCCAGCACGCCGGCGAACACCGCCTTGCGGTCGTCCGGATGGAGCCGGTGCTTGGCTTCCGACAACTGTTCCGCCGCCGGCAGTTCGGACAGGCCCAGCATCTCGTACCAGCGGCGCGACAGCACCAGCGCATTGGCCACGATGTCCCAGTCCCAGTAGGCGTCGCCGGAGCCTTCGATGACGAAGTTCCAGCGCTCGCTGTTGAGCCGCAGTTCCGCCTCGACACGCCGCTGCTCGGTGATGTCATGGCCCTGCACCAGCACACCGGCGAGCCTGCCGTCCTCGGCGAAGAACGGGGTGCTGACCACGTTCCAGCAACGCGCCGCGCGGCGCCGCGCCGTACCCGCCACGGACGCGGCCTCTTCGACCACGACCGCATCGGCCGCATGGTTCGCCTGCACCCGTGCGAGACTCTCGCACAGCATGGCGGTGCCGAAGCCCTCGCGGGCGGCGCCGGCCCGGCACAGCACTTCGGAGACCCGCCGTCCCACCAGTTCGTCGCGCGTCAGGCCCATGGTGGCAAGGAAGCGGCTATTGACATCCATGATCGTCAGGTCGGCGTCGACCACCAGGAAAGGGGCGGCGGACGCGTGGAAAAGCAATCGGTAATCGGTCGTGCGTGGTCGTAGCATGGGACGGGCAATCTGTCGGGTTCGCAGCGGTGCATGTGTCGTTGTGATTTGCCGGTGTGGCAATGTGGCATCTTCGGGCCGACATCTTTGAAAGAAATTCTTGGTGTTCGTTCCATATTTACCCGTCTATCGAGGATTTCTTCGGGACGCGTTCCCCCTTCTTCACATTTTCGGTGGACAAACCTGTGGACAACCTTGGGAAGATGCCGTCAAGCCATTGATGAAAAAAGGAAAATTCTTCCTGACGGAAATCGCGGCAACGGTGGATGAAGCAGTGCTCCCGGCACCCGCCGGCACCGCTCAGCCGTCGATCGACGCCACCAGCGGCAGGTGGTCGGACGCGACCCGGGCCAGCGCCGTGCCATGGCTGCGCACATGCACCAGCCGGTGGCGCGGACGGATCCAGATGCGGTCCAGCGCGAATACCGGCAGGCGCGACGGAAAGGTCGCCGGCGCCGGCACCGCCTGGAAGTGCGACACCAGCTGCCGCAGCGACCTGCCCCACACGAACCATTCGTTGATGTCGCCGAGCAGGACCACCGGCATCCGGTAGGTGTCGAACACCTGCAGCAGCCGGCGGATCTGCTCGCGCCGCTCGGCCAGGCGCAATCCCAGGTGGGTGGCGACGATGCGCAGCGGATGCCCGTGGCAGTCCAGGTCGGCGTCGAGGGCGCCGCGCGGCTCGCGGCTGCCGAAGGTCAGGTCGACGTTGCGCACCATGGTGATGGGAAAGCGCGACAGCACCGCGTTGCCGAAGCTGCCGCGCGCATCGTGGCAGGTCGGGCCGGCCGCCGCGTGATAACCGACGGCCGTGGCGAGCTGCGCCAGCACGTCGGGCCGGCCGCAGCCGCCGAGCGGCACCTCCTGCATCGCCACGACATCGGCGCGCATCTCGCGGAGGACGTCGGCGATGCGCTGCCAGGAGAACTTGCCGTCGGTGCCGACCGCGCCGTGGATGTTGTAGGTGGCCACCGTCACCGGCCACGGCGACATGGACATGGCCGCCCCGGCGATGGCGTCCGCCCCGGACGCGACCGCAGCCTGCGGCGAGTTCATGCCTTGCGGCCCCCGCTCCGCGCCGCGCCGGGATCGCCGGCGCCGTCCGCGGCATCGCCCTGCCCGCCGGCTTGCGCTTCGGCCTGAGTCCCCATGCGGCGCGCCAGCAGCCGGCGCAGCCCGAAGGCGGCGCCGATCAGGCCGGCGGCCACCACGCCCAGCGTGGCGACGGTCCCGAGGCTGGGATTGCGCACCGCCTCTGCCAGATGATGGACGAAGGTGACGGTGATCAGGATGCCGGGCAGCATGCCGATGGCGGTGCCGACCAGGTAATCGAGAAAGCGGATGTGCGAGGCCCCGGCGACCACGTTGACGATCGAGAACGGCGCGATCGGCAGCACCCGCACCACCAGCATCGCGATGATGCCGCGCCTGGCGATGCGCCTGGACAGCCGTTCGACCCGGTCGCCGAGCAGGCGGTGCAGCGTCTCGCTGCCGACCAGGTGGCCGATGCCGTAGGTGACTGCGGCGCTGGCGAGCGTGCCGGCGACCGCGTACGCGGAGCCCGCCAGCGGGCCGAAGACGATGCCGGTCACCGCGATCATCAGCATCACCGGCATCACCAGCAGGCCGGCGACGACGTAGGCCGCCATCATCGCCACAGGCGTGAACGGCAGATCCTGCAGGCGCTGGGCCAGCGCGACCAGCGCGGCCAGGTTGGCCCACTCCCGCAGCGGCGTCCAGCGCCAGGCGACGGCCAGCAGCGCCAGCGCCACCGCCAGCAGGCCGAGCATGATCAGGCGGCGCGGCACCGGCTTGCGCGCCTCCCGCGGCACCAGGTAGGCGGCCAGCTCCTCGGCCTTCATCGGCCGCTCCGGGTCGATCAGCGTGTAGTCGGGCACCAGCGCATCGACCTCCGGCGGCACCGTCGGATCGTGCTCGATCAGCGTGCGGCCGTCGCTGCGCAGCGCACCGATGGCGCGTAGCAGGCTGCCGGTTTCCCGATGGATCTCGGTCACGCGTTCCGGCGCCACGTCGAGGTGTTCCCCCAGCAGCCGGTTGCGCATGCGGGCGATCGCGGCGCGGACGCGGCCGTCGCCGGGCGGCGCTTCGATGGTCAGGTTGCACTCCGTGTCGAAGGCCATCGAGCGGTTCGACAGGTTGGCCGAGCCGATGCTGAGCACGTCGTCGTCGACCGCGAAGACCTTGCTGTGCACGTTGAGGCAGCCTTCGGCCAGGCCCGGCAGGTGCGGACAGAGCAGCCGGTAGCGGCCGTGGCGGTCGGCTTCCTTCAGCGTGCGGTGCACGCGGGCGCGCAGCACGCCCATCGTCATGTCCTCCAGCCAGCCGCTCTGCGCGCGCGGCGAGATGACGACGATCTCCGGCCCCTCCTCCGGTTGCAGCCGCTCCGCCAGCGCGGCCGAGATCTGCGCCGAGGTGAAGTACTGGTTCTCGAAGAACAGGTGGGAACGCGCGCGCGCGATGGCGTCCAGGTGCAGCTGGCGGATTTCGTGTACACCGGGAACGCCGTCGAAGGCCGGCTCGGTGCGCGAGATCGCCACGTCGACATCGCTCAGATCGGGCTCGACGCCTGCGGGCCAGGGATCGGGGCCCGTGTGGGCGGCCAGCAGCGGCGCATCCGGCATGGCGCCGGTGGCGCGGCGCCAGCGCTCCCGCACCAGTTCGCCGAGCGCGCGCGCGACGCTGCCGTCGACCATCGCCTGCACGTCATGGAAAGGTCCATGCTTGTTGCCGTCGGCGTCGCAGCGCCGCGGCTCGTCGCAGCGATGCGCCGGCGTGTCCCAGCGGCAGCGGGTCAGGTCGAGGCCGCCGACGAAGGCCAGCGCGTCGTCGACGACGACGATTTTCTGGTGGTGCGATGCGCCGACGGGGTGCTTCGCATCCATGAAGAACTCCAGGCGCGGATGGGTGCGCCAGCCGAGCTTGTAGGTCGGCAGGAATTCGCGCTCCAGCGCATAGAGGACGGCGAAATCCCAGTTCAGCACGTAGGCGCGCAGCCCGGGCCGTTCCGCCACGATCTGGTGCAGGAAGTCGCCCAGCGGCTCGGGATAGCCATCGTTGGCGCCTTCGGGCACCAGCCGCATGCGGCTGTCGATGTCCCAGCTCAGGATGAAGATGCTGTGGCGGGCGGAACGGATCGCTTGCCGCACCGCACCGAAATAGGCGGCCGCGTCGACCAGCATGGCGAAGCGGCCGGCGCGCTCGATGCGCCAGCAATTGCTGCCGGGCTGCAGGAGCGGCGGCCGGGGCGGTGACACGGGGAAAGCGTTCGGATCGGAAGGCATGCACGGGGAACGGGACGGTTTTTATTTCCCATTCGACGTGCGCGGGGTTGCCGGGTTCGCATCGTGGCACCCCGGCGGGCAGGAAGATCAATCAATAGGTGCGTTCGCGCAGCCACTTGGTGGCGATGGTCTTCGCGCCGCGCACCACCGGCATGCCGGCGTGCAAGGTCTGGCCGTCCGGCTTGCCGTCCGGATCGAGGTTGGCGAAGAACACGGCGCCGCCCTTGCGCGGGTGGACGTCCAGGCCGAGATTGGGGAAGGACGTGCCGCCGCCGGCCTCGACGTCGGACAGGTAGATCACGATCGTGGCCACGCGCTGGCCGCCGTGTTCCATGTGGCGGCGCGGACCCGGCTGGGTCGGGTCGAACCAGTCGTAATGCGGCCGGTACTCGTCACCCTTTTCGTAGCGCAGCACCTGCAGGCCTTCGCCGCGTTCGACCGGCCACTGCACCAGGGCCGCGAGGCGCCGCTCGATGCGGTCGATCAGTTCCGACTCGCCGCGCTGAAACATCGCGCCGCGGCTGGTGCGGTGGGCATGGACCTGGTTGGCGCCGTCGCCGGATGCCACCACCGGCGAACGCTCCATCCGCAATGCGGCATGGGCCTCCAGCGCGTCGCACTCCTCGTGCGACAGCAGGTTGGACACCACGACGATGCGCGGCGCGGCGACGGCGGCCACGATGCCGACCTGGCGGTCGCCCGCCGCGACAGCGTTGGCGGAGGTGTCGATGGCGGGCAGCGCGACCGGCACCGCGTGGACCGCCGGCGCGATGCCGGTGCGCAGCAGCGCGCTGCGCCGCGCATCCTCGATGGCGGCATGGGCAAGCGCGCGCTCGAAGCGACCCTGCTCGATCATGATGCGCGCCATGTCCTCGGCCGCGCAGGCGCGGGCAAGGTTGTCGACGACCCAGGATTGCCAGGCCAGCGGGAGGGAAGCGAGTGCGGAATGCGTCATGGGACAGGCGTGCGGGGAGCATGGACGAAGTGGATGCCGCAACGACGAACGCGGCCACGCTTTCTGAGACGCAACCGGCGACCGATGGTTCCGCGCGAGGATGGCGCTCATCGGCCCCTGCATCGCGGGCAATGAAAGAAGGACATCCGCCGTCGGGGATGTCCTTGCGAATCCGGCAGCATGCGCCGCCGGCGACCACGGCGTCATCGCCGCGCAGCGATGGAGGATCCATCGCTGCGCGGCGGTCAGAACGGGATTTCGTCGGTGTACTGGTCGAGCGCCTCGGTGTCGCGGCGGCGCGCACGCTGGCGGTCGTAGCCGCTGCGCGATGCCGGCGTGTGCGCGCCGCGATGGGCACCACCGGCGCCGGCGGGCGCATCGCGGGCGCCATCGGCATCGCCCGCTTCGCCGTCGGCCGCATAGGCGATCGGATCCTGCGCGCCGTCGTGGACGCCCGCGTCTCCCTGGTGGAAGTCGTACTGGTGGCCGCCGCCCATCATCTGCATCTGGTCGGCGACGATCTCGGTGGTGTACCGGTCGTTGCCGTCCTTGTCGGTCCACTTGCGGGTGTGCAGGTGGCCCTCGATGTAGACCAGCTCGCCTTTCCTCAGGAACTGGGCCGCGGTTTCGCCGAGCTTGCGGTACAGCACGACCCGGTGCCACTCGGTCGCCTCGCGGCGCTCGCCGCTGGCCTTGTCGGTCCACTTGTCGGACGTGGCCAGCGACAGCGTGCAGATGCAATCGCCGGTCGAGGTGTACCGCGCTTCCGGGTTGCGTCCCAGGTTGCCCAGCACGATCACTTTATTGATGGATGCCATATCAGCCTTCCTTGCTCCTGACACTACTACTTGATGGAAAGACGCACGCCTTCTTCGAGGTGTGCGCCGGGCACATGTTCGCCCGCCTTCAACGCCGCGAGGATCGCCTTCTTGTCGGGCACCGGCGGCGGTGGCGGCGGGACGCGCATGTAGGTGGGCGGCACGCGGTCGAGGTCGTCGATCACCGCGGCGACCGGCTTCCTGTACAGGGCGATGGTGAACAGCCCGGTGTAGGCGCGGTCGCGCCCCGAGCTGGCCAGCAACGCCTGGATCAGGTGCTCGATGCGCTCGATGGCGGCATCGTCGCGCTGCGCCTGCTCGAGCAGCGCCTCGGCGCGTTCGCGCTTGGCGTCGCGCGCGCCGGCCAGCATGCGGCGCAGCTTGGCCAGCGATTCCAGCTTCTCGTCGAGCGGCCAGGCCAGGCCCTCGAGGGTGTCCTCGACCGCCTGCTGGTCCGGCTGCTCGGCGCGCAGCTGCTCGCCGATGGCACGGATCTCCGCCGCCACCTCGAAGGCTTCGAAGATGTTCATGCCGCCCCCTGCCGCTGCGAGACGCCCTTGCGGCGCGATGCCTGCGGCACCGGCTTGGCGGCCGCCGCTTCCACGGCACCGTCGTCGTTCAGGGCGCCGCCGTCCGCCCCGTCGTGGTCCGCCGCCTCGTAGTCCGGCATCGGCGCGGCATGCAGGTCAGGCTCCAGCGACAGCGCTTCCAGCTCGTGCTTGCGCAGGTTGGTCAGGCGGTTGAAATCCTTCTTCGAGGCCTCGTCGTGCAGCAGGTCGCAGGCGCTGGCGGCGGCCCGGTAGGCCTCCTTGAGCTCGTCGATCGACTGCGCATTGCTGATGCCCGCCGACAGCGCGGCGAACTGATACCCCGGCAGCGTCACCGGCGTGGCCGGCTCGACACCCTGGTTCAGCCAGCCGAGCAGCGCCCGGCCGACGTCGGCATTCGGCCGCTCGAGGATCTGGTTGTCGAACAGCTGCGTGCGGTCCTTGCCGACGAAGGCGTTGTGGCCCTGGTCCATCTCCATGAAGAGCGTGAATTCGTACTCGATGCCGTCGCGCATCACCGGCGCCAGGCCGACCTTCCTGACCTTGCCGCCCTTGCCGCCCTCGTTCTCCTGCACGTATTCCATCTTCGAACGCATCGTCGCGATGATGTGGCAGGGACTTTGCAGCATCGCCTCGATCAGCGCGGTGTGCTTGGGCGTGACGGTGCGCCATGCCGCCCAGGAATTGCCGGTCTTGTCGGCGATCTTGCCCTGCATGTCGAGCGCACCGCCCTCGCCCACCCAGGCATGCGACAGGCTGTCGATGATGATGGTCGACACGCCGGCCATCTCGAAGGCGTGGATCGCCGCCACATAGTTGTCGGGCGAGAACGGCGGCGTCAGTTCGATCACGTCGAAGCCGCCCTCGATCAGGTCGGCGTACAGGTGGGCGCTGCGATGCTCGGTGTCGATCACGCCGACGCGTCCGCCCAGCCCGCTGGCGATCTGCAGCGCGGTATAGCTCTTGCCGCTGCCGGCCGGCCCGGCGATGCCCAGGCGCAGCTTCGCCCGCTCCTTGGCGGCGGGACGGATGTCGAATTTCATGTTTCCCATCATGCCGAAGCTCCTTGTCATTGTTCCCATGTCGACGTGCCGGAAAAGATGCGGCTCCGGACCATGCTGCGTTGCCGGCCCAGCACTGTTCATGCATACAGTCTTTGACCGTGGCCGGGTGTTCGCGTTCCTTGGAAAATCAACGGTTTACGCCGAAATCCCGGGCTCACCGCAAGCTTGGAAAAATGGCACGAAACGGGAGTTCCCGGGGCGCGGGCGCGATGCCGGGACAACATCGGCAAACAACCCGCCGCGGCATCGCCGGGACTGCCCGGCGGCATGCGGCCCGATGTCCGTCCGCGCCTTGGTCACGGTGCGGACGTCGTCAGGGATCGAGCGCCTGCCGTGCCGCCTCCGCCTGCAGCTCGGTGACGCTGTCGTCGCCATCGGCCAGGCGCGACTGGATGCGGCGCGCCCAGCGCTTGTGGTCGCGCGGCTCGCGCGCCGAGGTCGACATGGCGGCGCGCAGGTTGCCGACCATGCGGCGCGCGGCGGCAGGCGGCGGCGCCGCGGCGCAGTCTTCCGCGCGGCCGGGCGGCGGCGGGATCGGCCCGTCGTGCGGCGATGCCAGTTCGGCGGCCAGCGCCGCTTCCCACTGGTGCTTCAGTTGCGCATAGGTCTTCGACTTGAGGTCGAACGCGCCGACCGCGACGCTGGCCCAGTAGACGGCGGGGTCGGACCAGTGGCCCGGCAAGCCCTGCTCGCGCGCATGGATGCCCTTCACCGCTTCCAGGTAGGCGGCGTGCGGCTCGATCTGCGGCAGGCACAACCGCACGATGTCCTGCAGGCTGGGCGGCGAGGCGCGGCGCAACAGCTTCGGAATGCCGCGCCGCAGGCCGGCCGACGGAATCGCCCCGAGCCGTTCCCGCCATGCCAGCCATGCGCGCTCGTCGTCGCTTGCGGGCAGCGTGGCCGGCCGCTCGCCGTAGAGCGCGTGCAGGTAGTCGAACAGGCGCGCGATCCAGGCCGCCGGCAACGGCTCGCCGCAGCGCCGGTGGTCGAGCGCCGGATCCTGCAGCAGCAGCGCGAGCGCATCCTGCAGCAGCAGCGCGAGCGCATCCTGCAGCACCGGTGTGCCACAGGCGGGATCGTCGTCGGGATGGAGCCGCCCGGGGCCGGACAGCGGCAGGTCGTCTTGCGCTCGGTTCATCGCCTCACCATGCGTTCGGGCACTGACGCCCGACAAGAATCAAACCGGTTTCGACAACGAAAGACGCCAGGGATTCCCCTGCGGGGTTACCCCGGGCAAGCCCGCACGCCAGTCTTCATGCGGCCTGCGGCTGCTCGCGCAGCAGGCGCTCGAACTCGTCGGCGGGCACCGGACGGCTGAAGAAATGCCCCTGCACCTGGTTGCAGTTCTGTCTTCGCAAGAAGTCCAGCTGGTCCGCATTTTCGACGCCTTCCGCGATCACGTTCAGCCTCAGGCTGTGCGCCATGCGGATGATGGCGGTGATGATGGCCGCATCGTCCGGATCGGTGGTGATGTCGCGGATGAAACTCTGGTCGATCTTGATCGAATCGATCGGCAGCCGCTTGAGATACGACAGCGACGAATAGCCGGTGCCGAAGTCGTCGATCGACAGCTTCACGCCCATGCCCTTAAGGGTCTCCAGCCAGTTGACCGCCTTTTCCTCGCCGTGGATCGACACGCTTTCGGTCACCTCGAACTCCAGCAGGTGCGGCGGCAGGTCGGTTTCCTGCAGCACGCTGGTGACTTCCTCCAGGAAGCCCTCGCCGTGCAACTGCATGGCCGACAGGTTGACCGCCATCGGCACCGGCGGGATGCCGGCACGCTGCCAGGCCCGGGTCTGGGTGCAGGCCTCGCGCAATACCCAGCTGCCGATCGGCTTGATCAGGCCGCTCTGCTCGGCCGCGGCGATGAAGTGTCCCGGCGACACCAGGCCGCGGGTCGGATGGCGCCAGCGCACCAGCACCTCGGCGCCGATGATGCGGCCGTCGTGCAGGGCGATCTTCGGCTGGTAATGCAGCTCGAACTCGTTCTGCTCGACGGCGCGCCGCAGGCTGTTCTCCAGGCGCAGGCGTTCGGCGGCGCTGTCGTTGAGGGCTTTCGTGAAGAACTGGAAATTGTTGCGGCCCAGCGCCTTGGCGTGATACATCGCCGAATCGGCATTGCGGGTCAGCACATCGGCATCCTCGCCGTCGTCCGGGTACAGCGCGATGCCGATGCTGCCCGACACCCGCACCTCGTCATTGCCGATGCCCTGGATGCCGCGCAGCGATTCGAGCAGCTTGCGCGCCACGTCGGCCGGCGCCAGGCGGTCCGCGACCTGGTGCAACAGGATCACGAATTCGTCGCCGCCCTGCCGGCTGACGGTATCGCTGCCGCGCACGGCCGAGCGCAGGCGGTCGGCGATCTCCACCAGCAGGCGGTCGCCGACATGATGGCCCAGCGAATCGTTGATGGTCTTGAAATTGTCGACGTCGATGAACATCAGGGCCACGCGGTGGCCTTCGCGCTGCGCCAGCGACAGCGCCTCGGCCAGCCGGTCGCCGAGGAAGGCGCGGTTCGGCAGGCCGGTCAGGCTGTCGTGGGTGGCCAGGTAGGCCATCTGCACCGCGTTCTTGCGTGCCTCGCTGATGTCGTGGAACACCAGCACGGCGCCATGGATGCGTCCCTCCTCGTCGAGCAGCGGCGCGGCGGCATCTTCGATGGCGAAGTCGACGCCCGCGCGGTGGCGCAACAGCGTCTGGCTCGCCGTCGGCAGACGCGCCACGTTGCGCCCCGACAGCGCCAGCTCCACGCGCGACAGGGCAGGCTGGCCGGTGGCCTCGTCATAGACGGCGAACACTTCCTGCACCGGCCTGCCCCCGGCCTCCTCCAGCGTCCAGCCGGTCAGGCGCTCCGCGACCGGGTTCAGGTAGGTGACGGCGGCCCGGGTGTCGGTGGAGATCACGCCGTCGGCGATGGAACTGAGCGTCACCTCGATGCGCCGCTTCTCGTTCCGCAGCGATTCCTCGGCGGCCTTGCGCGACTCGATCTCGGACTTCAGCTTGCGGTTGATGTCCATCAGCGCGCGGGTGCGTTCCTCGACCCGATGCTCCAGCGTGGCGCGCAGCGCTTCCAGCTTGGCTTCGGCGCCGCGGCGCTCCTCGACTTCATGCTCCAGCTGGCGCACCGCCTGCTGCAGCCGGGTGGTGTTGGGCAGCTGCAGCGCCTTCGGTATCAGCGGCCACAGCAGCACGGCGGTGACGCCCGACGCGATCGCGGTCAGCGCGCGCACCGAGGCATCGAGGTAATAGTCGGGATTCCAGATCGTCCACACACCGAGGAAATGGGTGGTCCCGCAGGCGAAGATGAAGATGGCGAACAGCGTGTAGCGCCAGTTGAACTGCAGGTCGCTGCGCTTGCGCATGAAGTACGCGATGCCGGCCGGGATCGCGTAGTACGCCAGGCCGATGGCGGCATCCGAGACGACATAGGTCCACAGCAGGCCCGGCGTCCACAGGTAGCAATGGCCGTGCGGCATGAAGCCCTGGCTGCCGGTCAGGGACGTGAAGAATTCGTTCACTTGGCGCGCTCCGGTGGAAAGCCGCGCCGGCGGGCCGCGGCCAACCCGCGCATCCCGTCCCGGCCCGGCATGCAGATTGGAGGACGTGGATTCCGGACAAGTTCCGGCGCTTGCGGCCGGTCGCCGGGCGGCGGCGCGGCGCTCAGAGCACCCGGCGGTACAGTCCGGGCTGGCGCAGGACGGAGGTATAGCCGGCCAGCAGCGGCTCGGACGCGGCATCCTCCAGCGCCGGCAGGCTGAGGATGCCGAAGCGCGCCAAGCTGTCGTGGAACAGGTGCAGCGCGCGGCGCCGCAGCGCCGGACCGAACTCGGCGAGCGGCTCGCGGCAGAGGATCAGTTCGAACTCGTTGAAGGACGCGTCGGTGGCGAGATTGTATTGCGACCAGGTGACGCCGGCCGACAGTTCCGGCAGGAAGGCGGCCTCATCGCCGTCCCGCACCAGATAGTCGGAGAGGGACTTGCGGCCGCCGGCGGCGCGGTAGCCCGCTTCGTAATCCGCGATCCGCGCCGCCGCGATGCGGCCGCGCGCGGCATCGGCCAGCAGCGATTCGTTCGCGCTGGTGGCATAGAGCTGGGTACGTTCCAGCAGACCTTCTTCGTGCAGCAGGATGGCCAGGCCGAAGACATCTTCGGCGGCGGCGCATTCGGCGATCCAGATGCGCGGCGCCGGCGACGAGCGCAGCCAGGAGCCGAGCACGTCGCGCAGCGCGCGGAAGTGCGCGGCGTCGTCGTACAGCGCCGCCGGCCGCGCCGACAGGCTGCGCATCAGCCGTTCGCCGGCGCCGGCGTCGTGCAGGACGGACTCCTGCAGCGCCGACACCGTGGTCAGGCCGTTGCCGTGCATGTACTCGCGCAGCTTGCGCCGTAGCGGCTCCCGCACATGGCCGCGGAAATCGATGCCATAGCGCTGGAAGATGCCTTCCAGCAGCAGCTCGATCTCGAGGTTCTCGATGTCACGCACGCTGTTCAATCTGCCACGCCCGTCGTCCGGTCACGAAGATCACTTGTTGTGCAGCCACACCCGCATGAGCGACAGCAGGCGCGCCACGTCCACCGGCTTGGTGATGTAGTCCGACGCGCCGGCCGCGAGGCACTTGTCGCGGTCGCCCTTCATCGCCTTGGCGGTCAGCGTGATGATCGGCAGCGACTTGAACTTCGGATTCCTGCGGATCGCCCGCATGGTGTCGTAGCCGTCCATCTCCGGCATCATGATGTCCATCAGGACGATCTCGATCTCCGGATCGTTCTCCAGCACCTCGATGCCGTCGCGGCCGTTCTCGGCGAACGCCACCTTCATGTTCTGGCGCTCCAGCACCGAGGACAGCGCGAAGATGTTGCGCAGGTCGTCGTCGACGATCAGCACCTTGCGGCCGGCCAGGCCGCCCTCGGCGGCATGGAATTCGTCGAGCATGCGGCGCTGCTCGTCCGGCAGGCTGGCATGCGAGCGGTGCAGGAAGATCGCCGTCTCGTCGAGCAGGCGCTCCGGCGAGCGGGCATCCTTGAGCACCACCGTCTTGGCGATGCGCTTGAGCCGCGCCACCTCCTTGCGGTCGAGATCCTTGGCGGTGTACACCACGATCGGCAGGTCGCGCAGCGACGCATCCTTGCCGATGGTCTCCAGCAGCTCGAAGCCGTCCACGTCCGGCAGCGTCAGGTCCACCACGGCGCAGTCGAAGCGCGCCGACTTGAGCGCCTCCAGCGCTTCCCTGCCGGTGCCGACCGCGGTCGTGTTGACGTCGGCATCGCCGATCAGCCGCACGATGTTGTCGCGCAGCGCGACATCGTCCTCGATCACCAGCAGGTTGCGTTTGCCGCGCATCAGGAAGGTCTGGATGCGGGCGAATTCCTCCTGCAGGCGTTCCGGGCTGACCGGCTTGACCAGGTAGGAGATCGCGCCGGCACGCAGGCCGCGCTCGCGCTCGTTCAGGCTCGACAGGACGTGCACCGGGATGTGGCGCGTGCCCGGATCGCGCTTCAAGCGGTCCAGCACGGTGAAACCGTCGATGTCCGGCAGGTCGATGTCGAGCAGGATGGCGGTCGGCATGTAGTCGCGCGCCAGCGTCAGCGCGGCATCGCCGGTGGTGCTGACGATGCCCTTGAAGTTCTTCTCGCGGGCATAGTCGAGCAGGATCTTGGCGAAGCGCGGATCGTCCTCGACGATCAGCACCGACGGGTCGCCCTGGGCCACCAGCGCGCGGTCGTCGAAGGCCGTCTCGTACGGCGTCACGTCGGTCACCTCGTCGGCCACCAGCGTCGCGCTGCCGTTGCCGGCCGCCTCCGCCAGTTCCGTGGCGGCATCCTTGCGCGCATACACCACGTTGGTGGTCAGGGCCATCGGCTTGGAGGCCGGCTGGGCCAGCTTGTGGCTCTGCCCGCCGTCGAGCGCATTGGCGCGGTAGTACGGCAGGTAGAGCGTGAAGGTCGAGCCGCGGCCGAGTTCGGACACGACACGGATCTCGCCGCCCAGGAGGCGCGCCAGCTCGCGCGAGATCGACAGGCCCAGGCCGGTGCCGCCGTACTTGCGGGCGGTGGAGCCGTCGGCCTGCTGGAACGCCTCGAAGATCAGCTGCAGCTTGTCGCTGGCGATGCCGACGCCGGTGTCGCTGACCGCGAAGGCCAGCACCGCGTCGGCCTGCGACAGCTGCGGATGCTCCGCCGACCAGCCCTCGCGCACCATGGTGATCATCAGCGCCACCTTGCCCTGCGAGGTGAACTTGAACGCGTTCGACAGCAGGTTCTTGAGGATCTGCTGCAGGCGCGTGGTGTCGGTCATCATCGACTCGGGCAGGCGCTCGTCGAGCTCCACCGAGAAGGCCAGGTGCTTGACCTCGGCCATGTGGCGGAAGGTGCGCTCCAGGTAGTTGCGCATCGTCGCGAAGCGGTACTCCGACACCTCCAGCGTGACGGTGCCGGACTCGATCTTCGACAGGTCGAGAATGTCGTTGATCAGGGTCAGCAGGTCGGAACCGGACGAATAAATTGTCTTGGCGTATTCCACCTGGCGGTCGGACAGGTTGCCTTCCGGGTTGTCGGACAGCTGCTGGGCCAGGATCAGCAGCGAGTTCAGCGGCGTGCGCAGCTCGTGCGACATGTTGGCCAGGAACTCGGACTTGTACTTGGAGGACAGCGCCAGCTGGGTCGCCTTCTCTTCCAGCGCGCGCTTGGCCTGTTCCACCTCGGCGTTCTTGCGCTCCACCTCGATGTTCTGCTCGGACAGGAGGCGCGCCTTCTCGGCCAGCTCCAGGTTGGTTTGCTGCAGCTCCTGCGCCAGCGACTGCGACTGCTTGAGCAGCGATTCGGTCCGGCTGTTCGCCTCGATGGTGTTGAGCACCACGCCGATCGATTCCATCAGCTGGTCGAGGAAGGACAGGTGGGTCTCGGTGAAGCGGTCCAGCGACGCGATCTCGATGACCGCCTTGACCTGCTGCTCGAACAGGATCGGCAGCACCACGATGTTGGTCGGCGGCGCCGCGCCCAGGCCCGAGGAGATCTGGATGTAGTCGCGCGGCACGTTGGCCAGCCAGATGCGCTGTTTCTCCAGCGCGCACTGGCCGACCAGCCCTTCGCCCGGCAGGAAGGAGGCCGGCAGCTTGCGGTTGGACCGGTATCCGTAGCTGGCGATCATATGCAGGCGCGGATCCTGTTCCTGCGAATCCATCATGTAGAACACGCCATGGTGGGCCGAGACCAGCGGCGCCAGCTCGGACAGGATCAGCGAGGTCACCGCTTCAAGATTGCGCTGACCCTGCAGCAGTCGCGTGAAGCGCGCCAGGTTGGATTTCAGCCAGTCCTGCTGCGCGTTCTTCTGGGTGGTTTCCTTGAGGTTGCGGATCATCTCGTTGATGTTGTCCTTGAGGTCCGCCACCTCGCCGCGCGCTTCCACCTGGATCGAGCGCGACAGGTCGCCGCGCGTCACCGCGGTCGCCACCTCGGCGATCGCGCGCACCTGGGTGGTGAGGTTCGCCGCCAGCTGGTTGACGTTCTCGGTCAGGTCCTTCCAGGTACCGGCCGCACCCGGCACGCTGGCCTGGCCGCCGAGCTTTCCTTCCACGCCCACCTCGCGCGCCACGGTAATCGTCTGTTCCGCGAACACCGCCAGCGTGTCGGTCATCTCGTTGATGGTGTTGGCGAGCGCCGCGATCTCGCCGCGCGCCGCCACCGTCAGCTTCTTCTTCAGGTCGCCGTTCGCCACCGCGGTCACCACGCCCGCGATACCGCGCACCTGGGCGGTCAGGTTGGCCGCCATGAAGTTCACGTTATCCGTGAGGTCCTTCCAGATGCCGGCCGCGCCCGGCACGTGCGCCTGGCCGCCCAGCTTGCCCTCGGTGCCCACTTCGCGCGCCACCCGGGTCACCTCGGATGCGAAGGAGGACAGCTGGTCCACCATCACGTTGATGGTGTCCTTCAGTTCCAGAATCTCGCCCTTGGCGTCCGCGGTGATCTTCTTGGACAGGTCGCCGCGCGCCACGGCCGTGGTCACCGCCGCGATGTTTCGCACCTGGCCCGTAAGGTTGGACGCCATGAAGTTCACGTTGTCGGTCAGGTCCTTCCAGGTGCCGCCGACGCCCGGCACGTAAGCCTGGCCGCCCAGCTTGCCCTCGGTGCCCACCTCGCGCGCCACGCGGGTCACTTCGGATGCGAACGATCGCAGCTGGTCCACCATGGTGTTGATGGTGTCCTTCAGCTGCAGGATCTCGCCGCGCACGTCCACGGTAATCTTCTTCGACAGGTCGCCGTTCGCCACCGCGGTGGTCACCTCGGCGATGTTACGCACCTGCGACGTCAGGTTGCCCGCCATCGAGTTCACCGAGTCGGTCAGGTCCTTCCAGGTGCCGGCCACGCCTTTCACCTGCGCCTGGCCGCCCAGCTTGCCCTCGGTACCCACTTCTCGGGCCACGCGGGTCACCTCGGAGGCGAACGAGGACAACTGGTCCACCATCACGTTGATGGTGTTCTTCAGTTCCAGAATCTCGCCCTTGGCGTCCGCGGTGATCTTCTTGGACAGGTCGCCGCGCGCCACCGCAGTGGTCACCTCCGCGATGTTTCGCACCTGGCCGGTGAGGTTGGACGCCATGAAGTTCACGTTGTCGGTCAGGTCCTTCCACGTGCCCGCCACGCCGCGCACCTGCGCCTGGCCGCCCAGCTTGCCCTCGGTGCCCACCTCGCGGGCCACGCGGGTCACCTCGGATGCGAAGGAGTTCAGCTGGTCCACCATCACGTTGATGGTGTTCTTCAGTTCCAGGATCTCGCCCTTCACGTCCACCGTGATCTTCTTGGAGAGGTCACCGTTCGCCACCGCGGTGGTCACTTCCGCGATGTTGCGCACCTGGCCCGTGAGGTTGGACGCCATCGAGTTCACCGAGTCGGTCAGGTCTTTCCAGGTGCCGCCGACGCCCGGCACGTAGGCCTGGCCGCCCAGCTTGCCCTCGGTACCCACCTCCCGCGCCACGCGGGTCACTTCCGACGCGAACGATCGCAGCTGGTCCACCATGGTGTTGATGGTGTCTTTCAGCTGCAGGATCTCGCCGCGCACGTCCACCGTGATCTTCTTCGACAGGTCGCCGTTCGCCACCGCGGTGGTCACCTCGGCGATGTTGCGCACCTGCGACGTCAGGTTGCCCGCCATCGAGTTCACCGAGTCGGTCAGATCCTTCCAGGTACCGGCCACGCCCTTCACCTGCGCCTGGCCGCCCAGCTTGCCCTCGGTACCCACCTCGCGCGCCACCCGGGTCACTTCCGACGCGAACGAGGACAACTGGTCCACCATGGTGTTCGCGGTGGTCGCCGCGCGCAGGAACTGGCCTTTCAGCGGACGGCCGTCGACGTCCAGCGCCATCGTCTGCGACAGGTCGCCCTTCGCCACCGCGCCGATCACGCGCGCCATCTCATTGGTCGGGCGCACCAGGTCGTCGATCAGCGTATTGACCGAGTTGATGATGGTGCCCCAGCCGCCGGCGGTGTTCGAAATGTGGGCGCGCTCCGCCAGCCGGCCTTCGCGGCCGACCACGCGGCTCACGTTCGAGACTTCCCGCGCGATCTCTTCCTTGGTCTCGATGATTTCATTGACCGTATCGGCGATCTTGCCGGCGATGCCCGTCCAGTCGGAGGGCATGCGCGCCGTGAAATCGCCCTTCTTGAGGGCGGTCAGCGCGGCCAGCAATACCTTGACGTCCAGTTCGTCGTTCACGTCGAGCGTCATGTCCATGAGGAAGATTCCTTGTCGAGGATGTTCAAGAATGCCGCTGCCGGGTACGTGGCCCGGCCGGCTTGTTTCAGTGTCGTTGTCATTCTAGTCCCGTGCCGCCTACGCCTTCGTCGTTGCCAGCAGGCGCGACGCCAGCCTGTCCGCCGGCAGCGGCCGGCTGTACAGGTAGCCCTGGTATTCGTCGCAGCCGAGCTCGCGCAGGATGTTCAGCTGGTCCTCCGTCTCCACTCCTTCGGCGACCACGCGCAGCGCCAGCGCCTTGGCCATGTTGATGATGGCCGCGACGATCGCCGTGCTGCCGGCATCCTTGCCGAGGTCGCGCACGAAGGACTGGTCGATCTTCAGGATGTCGATCGGGAGTGCTTTGAGCACCGACAGCGAAGAATACCCGGTTCCGAAATCGTCGATCGCGATCGTGATGCCGCTCTCGGAGATCTCCTTGAGCACCGCGGTCGCGGTATCGAGGTCGCGGATCAGCAGCGACTCGGTGATTTCCAGCTGCAGGCTGGACGGATGGATGTCGTGCTTGCCCAGCGCATTGCGGATCGCCTTCGGCAGCTCCGGATGGATCTGTGGAATCGCGATATTGACCGCGATCGGCAGCTTCGGCAAGCCCGCCTGCGACTCCAGCCAGCGCTTGGCCTGGGCGCACGCGGCGGAGAGCACCTGCTCGCCGATCGGGATCAGCTGGCCGCTGTCGGCCGCCTCGGACAGGAATTCGGAGCCGGTGATCAGGCCCAGGCGCGGATGGTGCCAGCGCAGCAGCGCCTCGACGCCGGCCACGCGGCCGCTTCGGATCTCGATCTTGGGCTGGTAATAGAGCTCGAACTGCTTCTGCTCGAGCGCCTCCTGCATCTCGTGCTCGAGCTGGATGCGCTCGAGCAGGCGGGCATTGAGGTCTTCGTGGAAGAACTGCCAGGTGCCGCGCTCCTGCTGCTTGGCGTGGTACATCGCGAGGTCGGCGTTCTTCATCAGGGTGCGGACGTTGCTGCCGTCCTGCGGAAACATGCTGATGCCGATCGAAACCGAGGTCTTCAGGATGTGCGGGCCGATCTCGAACGAGGTCTTGGTGGCGTCGATGATCTTCTTGGCGACCTCGGCCGCCCCGTCGTAGTGCAGCGGCCCCTCCATCAGCACCACGAATTCGTCGCCGCCCAGCCGGGCCACCATGTCCGACTCGCGCACCGAATCGGCGATGCGGCGCGACAGCTGCTGCAGCAGCTCGTCGCCGACATCGTGCCCCAGGGTGTCGTTGATGGTCTTGAAGCGGTCCATGTCGAGGAACAGCAGCGCGATGCTGTGCTCGTGGCGATGGGCGCGGGCGATGGCGTCTTCCAGGCGTTCGATCAGCGAGCGGCGATTGAGCAGGCCGGTCAGCGGATCGCGCGTGGCCAGTCCGTGGGCGCGCTCCTCCGCCTGGCGACGCTCGATGATCTCGGCTTCCAGCGTGGCGTTGATGCGCTTGAGGTCCTGCACGCGCTGCACCTGCAGGTCTCGGTTCAGCTCGGCAAGCTCCTGGGTCTGCTGGCGCAGCTGCAGGTTCTTCTTGGCCAGTTCGATGAAGACCGACACCTTGGCGCGCAGCACCTGCGGGATGACCGGGGTGAGCAGGTAATCGACCGCGCCGCGCTGGTAGCCGTGCATGCGGTAGATCTCGTCGCCGTAGTGCGCCGTGATGAAGATGATCGGCATGCCGGCCGAACGCGGATGGGAGTGGATCGCCTCGGCGGTCTCGAAACCGTCCATGCCGGGCATCGACACGTCAAGCAGGATCACGGCGAATTCATGGATCAGAACCTTGCGCAGTGCCTCCTCGCCGGACATGGCGGTATGGACTTCGTATTCGCTGCCCTCGGGCGCACTCGACAGCAGGCTCTCGAGCGCGAGAAGGCTGGCGGGGTGATCGTTGACGACGAGAACTTTGGGTTTGAGCACGGTGTGTTCGTATCTTTGACGGCAGGAAATCGACGAGCCCCATGCTGCGGCGCAAAATGTTACGCGGCAAAATGGCTTGCAGGGAACTCAGACCGCCGATTCGGCAAATAATTCTGGCAGCCGCGATATTTGTGATCTTGCCGTACGTCAAACCTGATGACGTGCATCAACGATGCGCCGTAGCAAGTGCGGCGCCGGTGCAACGCGGATGTCTGCGCGCACCCCGGCCGGCACGACCGCACACGATGCACCACGCCGGAGCCGCATGGCATCCTGGACGCGCCTGCCCAATCCACCGGCCCGATCTATTCGACCGGTCCGCCTGCCTATTGCGCCTGCCGGGTCGAGCCGCGCTTGCGGCGCATGTCGAATGGCCCCTTCACCACCGGTTCGGTGCCGGTGCCGGGCTGCTTGCCGGTGACGCTGTTGAAGGTGATGACGTCGTGGGCGGCGCGCTGCGGCAGTTCCAGCGGCAGGTCGACCGCGGGGATCGACACGGTCAGCGACATGCCCTGGGCTTGCCCGCTCTGGATGACCAGTTCGCCGCCGAGGCTGGAGACCCGCTCCTTGATGCCGATGAGACCGAAGGAATTCGACTTGCGGCGGCAGTTCGGATAGGAGCCGATGCCGTTGTCGGCCACCCGCAGGACCACCGTGTCACCCTTCTCGTGCAGCTCGATCTCGACCCGGTTGGCCTGGGCATGGCGGATCACGTTGTTGAGCGATTCCTGCAGGATGCGGAACAGCGCGGTGGCGCGCTTGTCGTCGAGGTTGAGGTCGTGCTTGTCCATCGACAGCTGGCAGACGATACCGCTGCGGCGCTGGAATTCCTGCACCTGCCATTCGATGGCGGCGTTCAGGCCGAGATCGAGCACCGCGGGGCGCAGGTTGTTGATGATCGAGCGCATGCTCTTCATCGTCGTGTCGATGTGCATCAGCACGTTGTGCACCTTGGCGTTCAGGCGCGGATGGCGATCCCGGGTGCGCTCGTAGAGCATCTGGATGTCCAGCCGCAACGCCAGCAGGTTCTGGCCGAGCTCATCGTGGATCTCGCGGGCGATGCGCTTGCGCTCATCCTCCTTGATCTGTTCCAGGTGGCTGGCCAGCATGCGCAGTTCCTCGCGCGACTGGCGCAGCGCTTCCTCGGCCGCCTGCCGCTCGGCGATGTGCTGCAGGTCGCGCATGCGCTGCACCTGCAGCGTGCGGTTGACCTCGGCCAGCTCCTCGGTCTTCTTCTGCAGCTGCATGTTGCGCTTGGCCAGCTCGACGAAGACCGAGACCTTGGTCTGCAGGATCTGCGGGATGACCGGCACGAACAGGTAATCGACCGCCCCCTTCTGGTAACCCTTGAGCCGGTGCATCTCGTCGGCGAACTGGGCGGTGATGAAGATGATCGGGATCGAGGCGGAACGCGGATGGGAGTGGATCGCCTCGGCGGTCTCGAAACCGTCCATGCCAGGCATGGAGACGTCGAGCAGGATCACCGCGAAGTCGTGGTTGAGCACGTGCCGCAATGCCTCCTCGCCGGAACGCGCAGTGATCAGTTCATAGTCGTTGCCGTCGGTCGGGCGCTCCAGCAGGCTGCCGAGCGCCAGCAGGCTGGCGGCATGGTCGTTGACGATCAGGACTTTGGGTTTTTGCAATTGCGGCTTTCGCTTCGGCAGAAATGACGAGGCCCCGTACGAACGGACGGAACGGCACCTGTGGCGCCGCCGCCTTCTCCCGGGGCCGGCTGGCGAGTCGGACTCGCTTGTTGATTTTTTTGTAAGGCTTATTCTGTGCCAAAACGGATTGTAAAACAATCGGGGTGTGTGCAGAAACGCATGCGCGCAGATTGCGTTTCACGACGGAAAACCTGTCGTCAATATGCCTCTTCCCATGTGATGGACAGCCGCGAGGCGCACTGGATCAGCCCGACCATGCTGTAGGTCTGCGGAAAGTTGCCCCACAGCTCGCCGGTGCCGTGATCGACATCCTCGGACAGCAGGCCGAGGTGATTGCGCTTTTCCAGCACCATCTGGAACAGTTCCCGCGCCCTTTCCTTCCGGCCGATCTGCGCCAGGGCGAGAATCCACCACAGCGTGCAGACCAGGAAAGCGGTCTCCGGCCGGCCGAAATCGTCCTCCTCGTCGTAGCGCAGCAGGAACTCGCCGCGCTTGAGGTGGCGCTCGATGGCATCGACGGTGGCGATGAAGCGCGGGTCGTCCGGCTTGAGGAACTGCATCTCGCCCATCAGCAGGAGGCTGGCATCCAGGCGCTCGCCGCCGAAGGTCGACACGAAGCTGTTGAGCTGCGGGTTCCAGGCCTTCGCGCAGATGGTGGCGTGGATGCGGTCGGCGTGGGCGCGCCAGTATTGCTGGCGGTCGGGCAGGCGCAGCTGACGGGCGATCGACGCCAGCCGGTCGCAGGCGGCCCAGCAGACGAAGCTGGAGAACGTGTGCACACGCTTGGTGCCGCGCAGCTCCCAGATGCCGGCATCGGGCACGTCGTGGTTGGCCACGGCCAGTTCGCCCAGCCGCTCCAGGTCCTGGAACATCTGCGGCCCCGCCGGGCGTTCCAGCCGGCTGTCGAAGAAGGCGTGGGTACCGGCCAGGATGGCGGCGCCGAAGACGTCGTTCTGGACCTGGTGGTACGCCAGGTTGCCGACGCGCACCGGCCCCATGCCGCGATAGCCGTCGAGATGGGGCGCCACCCACTCGTCGATCATCACCTCGCGGCGGATGCCGTAGAGCGGCTGCAGCGGGCCGTCGCGGGTGTCGGCGATGATGTTGAGGATGTATTCGAGGTAGCGCTCCATGGTGTCGGTCGCGCCGAGGCTGTTGAGCGCGTTGACCACGAAATACGCGTCGCGCAGCCAGCAGTAGCGGTAATCCCAGTTGCGACCGCTGTCCTTGTGCTCCGGGATCGACGTCGTCACCGCGGCGACGATGGCGCCGGTGTCCTCGAAGGCGTTGAGCTTGAGCGTGATCGCCGAGCGGATCGTCACGTCCTGCCATTCGAAGGGAATCGCCAGGTTGCGCACCCAGTAGTGCCAGTGCGCCAGCGTGCGCTCGTAGAACGAACGGCCGACTTCGAGCGGCGACAGCTCGACGGTCTCGTCCGGTCCCATGATCAGCGTCACGGTATCCTGCAGGAAGAACGGCTTCTCGTGGGTGATGGCATTGATCGAAGCGTCGGTCGTCAGGCGCATCGCCTGGGCCGACCCCAGGTACGAGATGTGGTGGCCGCCGCAGCGCACCTCGGCCGGCTTCTCGCCGTAGTTGACGGCCGGACGCACGCGCACGGTGATGCGCGGCCGCCCCGACACCCGGCGGATCGTGCGGATCAGCATCGCCGGCGCGAACATCCGCCCGCGCGTGTAGAAGCGCGGCGCGAAATCGATCACGTCGATGACGTTGCCCGCCGCATCCGTCAGCCGCGTGCGCAGGATTGCCGAATTGCGCTCATAGGCCTGCTCGGTGGCGGCCAGGCCCTCCAGCTGGACGTCGATGAAACCGTGCCGATCGCCGGGGCCCTCGGACGTCAGCAACGAGCAGCAGATCGGATCGCTGTCGAAGGCGGGATAGCACCACCAGACGATGGCCCCGCGCCGGTCGACCAGCGCGCTGGTGTGGGAATTGCCGATCAGTCCCAGGTCGAGTGTATTCACGCTTGCACCTTTCGCTTATCCCTTCGCAGTCCCTGCTCCTCCGGCGCCGGTCAGCCGCTGCCGCGATCCGCCCGCGGCACGCGCGCGTCCGCCCGCCCGATGCGCTCCAGCGCCGCGATCAGCGTGTCGAGCACCGGGACGATCGCCTCGTGGCCCGGCACGAAATAGCGCGCCGCCGTGTCCGGCCCCTCGTCGATGCGGATGGTGAAGATGCCGGGATGCCGCAGCCGGAAGACATCCTCGTCGGTCGCGTCGTCGCCCGCATACAGCGCATGGCGGCGCCCGGTCGCGGCCATGAGCGCCAGCAGGGCCAGGCCCTTGTTCATGTCCGCCGTCGGCATCAGGTTGAACACGCACTTGCCGTCGATGACATGCGGCCGCGGCGACAACGCGTCGATGCGGACGCGCAAGTCGCGCGCGGCGCCCTCCGGATCGGGCGCGAGGCGGTAGTGGAGACTCAGCGACAGGCCCTTGTCCTCCAGTTCGACGCCGTCGCCCAGTCCGCCGGCGCGCAATGCCCGCCGCCAGCCGGCCACCGTATCGCGGTAGCGCCGCTCGACGCCGTCGTTGCCCGGCACCCCTTCCATGCCGTGGTTGCCGATGACGTGGTCGGGCCGGAAGCCGAGCCGCTCGCGGATGTCGGCCACCGAGCGGCCGGTGACGACCGCCACCGGCGCCAGCCCGGCCAGCGCCTCCAGCCGTTGCCGCACCTCGTCGGGAAGTCGGGCCTCGTCGGGCCGGGCCACGATCGGCGCCAGGGTGCCGTCGAAATCGAAGGCGCACAGCAGGTCGGGGACGACGAACTCGTCGAGCTCCCGCAGCCCCTGCTCGCCGAACAGCGGCAGGCAGGCATTGCCGGGGGCGCGCGCTGCGGACGGCTCCATCGGCACCGCCCTACACCACGCGCCGCAAGGGCTTGCGGCTGTGGGAGTGGATCTTCGTCATGATGCGTTCGCGCTGGCGCAGCCGCGAGGCGTCGAGCAGCATGTGGCCGGCCCAGCGGTACACGTTGTAGTCCTTGACCCGCGCGCGCAGCCCGCGCATGCGCTCGCGCCGCTCGGCCTCGGGCATCGTGACCGCGCGGTACAGCGCGTCCGCGCTCTGTTCGATGTGGTAGGGATTGACGATCAGCGCCTCGTGCAGTTCGCGCGCGGCGCCGGTGAACTGGCTGAGGATCAGCACGCCCTGCTCGTCCTCGCGCGCGGCGATGAATTCCTTGGCCACCAGGTTCATGCCGTCATGCAGGCTGGTCACCACGCAGGCGTCCGCCGCCCGGTAGTAGCGGTTGACCTGCTCGGCGTCGTGATGCTCGGCCTTGAAGATGATCGGCTCGTAGCCGGCCTGGGAGAAGCGCTTGTTGATGCGCAGCACCAGCGTGCGCACCCGCGCATCGAAGTTCTGGTATTCATCGAGGGACGACCGGCTGGGCGCCGCGATCTGCACCAGCGTGAAGCGCCCGATCAGTTCGGGATGCAGTTCCAGCAAGCGCTCGACCGCCTGGAAGCGTTCGACGATGCCCTTGGTGTAGTCGAGGCGGTCGACGCCGACCGCCAGCAGATGGTTCGGCGGCACGCCGAGCTCGGCGCGGATCTCGCTGCGGCAGGATGCGATGCTGTGGGCATCGACGGTCCCGGGTTCCGGCCAGGCGATCGAGATCGGGTAGTACTCCACCCGCGTCAGCTTGCCGCCGTAGGAAATCGTCGAGGCCTCGTGCTCGATGCGGGTCTCCAGATAGCGGTCCACCGTCTCGATGAAGTTCTTGCAGTGGAAGGCTGTGTGGAAGCCGAGGATGGTGCTGCCGAGCAGGCCTTCGAGGATTTCCTCGCGCCAGGGGCAGATGCCGAACGATTCCGGGTTCGGCCACGGTATGTGCCAGAACGTGATGATGGTCGCACGCGGCAGCAGCTCGTTGACCATGCGCGGCAGCAGGGCGAAATGGTAATCCTGCACCAGGATCACCGGATCGTCGGTGCGGGCTTCCTTCACGACCGCATCGGCGAAGCGCTGGTTGACCGCCACGTACTGTTCCCAGTCGGAGGTGCGGAACACCGGCCGCACGTGGGCGATATGGCAGAGCGGCCACAGGCCTTCGTTGGCGAAGCCGTAGTAATAGCCCTGCTCCTCTTCCTTGGTCAGCCAGACCCGACGCAGCGTGTAGCTGGGCTTGCCCGGCGGCACCGGCACGCGGTCGTCGGCATCGACGGTCTCGCGGTCCGCCGAGCCGCTGCCATGGGCGATCCAGGTACCGGAACAGGCGCGCATCACCGGCTCGACCGCGGTCACCAGGCCGCTGGCCGGGCGCTTGACCTCGGCGCCGTGCGGCGTCTTGCTGTGGATGTAGGGCTCGCGGTTGGACACCACGATGACTTCGTCGCCGGCCAGCTGTTCGTGCAGCAGCGAACGCAGCTTTTCCGGCGTCCACAGCTGCGGCGAGTCGTTCTGGATGCGGCGCTCGACGTTCATCTCGTGCAGCAGCGCCTTGAGCTCGCCGACCAGCGGCCGCACTTCCGGCGGCGTGGACATCGCGTGGGCGCGCGGCAGGATGTCGCCGCGCAGGATGTCCTTGACCGCGCTGATCCAGCCGCGCCAGCTCAGGTGCGCCACCGTGACCGTGATGAAGGAAATCACCAGGCCCAGCAGCGCGAACATCGAGATGACGTACTTGCGGGTGTCCGCGCTGCGTCGCTCGATGAAGCTCATGTCGTGCACCAGGATCAACTTGCCCAGGCGCCGGTCCTCGGCATCGATCGCGCTCTCCAGCACGTGCAGCGAGCCCTGCGGCAGCCGCACCAGCGTCTGCACGCTGCCGTCCTGGTTGCGCGGCGGGCGGCAGCCGAGGGCGCCCGGATAGGTCACGGTCTTGTAGAGCATCACGTCGCTGGGATCGCAGATCGCCAGCGCGTACAGCCGCTCATCCTGGAGCGAACGTTCGAACAGCAGGTTGATCCGGCGTGCATCCCGTTCCGGCACGTATTGCACCAGCGGTTCATGCAACGCGCGCGCCAGCATTTGCGAACGGGTATTGAGATCCTTGACGGACCAGCGCAGCGTCATGTCGTCGACCAGGGGGACGATCGCGTAGGCGAACAGACCCAGGACGATGGCCAGCGGCAGGATGAACCGCAGGGAAAGGCGGAATGAACGGAACGGCATCAGTCGTCACGCAAATCGAAGGATTCGATTGGTAACGACTCATGCCATCCGTGAAAGTTTCCGAAGACTTAACGTTTCGGCGGCGCCGTTGCGCCAGGTCATCAGGACGATTGCACCCTGCCCGCGCCGGCCACCAGCGATTCGACCGCACGTTCGAACAAGGGCACGGCTTCAAGCGGGCGCACATGGCCGTCGCGCATTCCCTTGAGCAAGGAAGTGCCGGAATACACGAAGGGTTCGCCGCCACGCTCGAGCGCGAACAGGAACAGACTGCGCTGTTCGCTGATCCAGGACAGGCGCGCCAGCTCGAAGTCCTCGCCGACCTGGACGTCCGCGCCGATGCCCAGCTGCATCTGCGCCATCCATTCTTGGTCCGTCGCCAGCGCCGGGATGGCTTCGTTCTGCACCTGCAGGTGCGCCGTCGCGCCGCGCCCGGCAAAGGCGGCATGCACCGTCTCCGAGAGCACCTGCAGCGGCTCGCTCTCGGCCCACAGGTAACTGCCCTCGCAGACCTGCAGCATCGCGAAATGCTGGTACACCTCTTCCAGCGCCATCGACGGTTTCGAACCGGAGCGGGCCGCCATCCGCAGGATCTGCATGTGCACGTCGGCGAGATGATCGAGCGCCCGCCTGGCCTCGTCGTCCGGGATGCCGGCAAGTTCCAGTCCCTGTTTGAGGCGGCGCACCAGGTCGGGCAGCAGCTTCATGAGCGCGCTGCGGTCGGGCGTGGTCAGCTTCGGCTGCACGCTCCACACCAGCTCCGGCAGGACGTTGCGGTACTGCGACATCAGGTCGCCGCCTTCGCTGTCGAGGGCCAGCAACCGCGCCAGCACCCGCGTCCACGTCGCCGCGACGAACTCATGGACGCGCGAATCCATTTCGAACGGCGGCAGCAGGTCGCGCAACGTGTTCTCGAGGTTGTAGCGGTATACGCTGGTGCGTTCGGCCTCTTCCATCGCCGCGACGCGGTCCTTGCCGGCCGGTCCGGCGCTGCGATAGTGGCTCACCATGAATTCCTCGAAATCCTCGAGGCAATTGGTGAACACGACCATGTCGTCCTCGAACTGTTCGAGGATGCGGTTGATCGTCAGCGAGATTTCCGCGGCGATCTTCTGGTCGCCGTCGTTGGCCGGGTCGAGTGCCGCGGCCACCGATGCCAGGCGATTGAGGAACACGCGCGCGGGATGCATCGGCTGCTGCGTCAGTTCCGGCGTCAGCAGCGCCGCACGCAGGAAAGGCACCTGCAGGCGGTACAGGTCGTGCCGCAGTTCGCGCGGGATCTGCTCGTCCTGGAACACGTACTCGAACAGCAGCGACACCACTTCCGCCACCATCCGGTCCCTGGGCGCCACGTTGGCGCTTTCCATGCGGTCGCGCAGCGCGCTCAGGCGGGTGCGCTCTTCCAAGCTGTCGCGCGACTGCGCCGACTGGCGTTGCAGACGAATCAGCTCGACAGCGAAATCCGGCGGCAACGAGCCGGTGCGGGTGCGGGCGGCCACCACTTCCGGTTCCGCGAGCGGCGGGGCACCGGGACGCGCCGCCGCGGGCCGTTGCCCCTGGAACATCTGCCAGACGAAATCCTGCAGCGCGACCCGCTGCTCGATCGTTTCTCCAGTCGGCAGGGCGGTATCCGCGCCCTCCCCCTTGCGTGTCTCCGCCAGGCGCTGCAAGCCGGCCTGGATGCGCATCTCGGCTTCGCGCCTTGCGAGCGCCGGATCGCCCGGTTCCGGCGTCACCTGGCCGATGTTGAAGCCGACGTTACCGTCCAGCATTTCGCGCTGGCGGCGCGTCATACTGGCGGGACGCGCCAGCAGGCGGGAGCGGATGCCGTTGGACTCGAATACTTCGCGGATGCCGGCGTAGAAATTGGGAAGACGCTGCAGCATGATCTCGGCCAGCGTCGAGAACAGCAGGCGCGCCACGGCGTCGTCCTTGACCATGCCGGCCAGCACCTCGTGCAGCGAGCGTGCCAGCAGGTAGGGGCGGAACGGATTCTCGCGCTCGCGCACGTCATGGTCGCCGTGGATCTGCGCGATGATGAGATTGATGCGGCCGAGATTTTCCGGGTCGGTGTCGCGCATGCGCACGACCAGGCGGTCGACTTCGATCTGGCGCGTCATCGTGTCGTCGTCGATCAGCGACAGGTTGTCCGCCGACAGGTTGCTCATGTTCGCGCGCAGATCGCGATACATGGTCTTCATGGCCCGCTCGAGATAGTCGCCGTAGTAGAGCGACAGGCGGTCGGTGAAGGCCCGTCCGTCACGCAGCAGGAAGCGTGATGCGTCGGCGATCAGCTTGGCGTCGGTCGCCGCCCTTACCGACTGCGTGGGGCGTTCCAGCGCCATCAGCCCGTCCGTCAGCATGTTCTGCGCCAGCACGGAAAACGCATACACGGCCCGTTCCTTGGCCAGTTGGATCACTCGTTGGGAAATCTGCATCAGCCTGGAGATTGGTATGTTGGGGCGCGATGGCGCGCCGGTTCGCGGCAATCATAGCGTTGAGCTGCAAGAATACCGCAGAAGCGTTTGAATAATAACGAAAATTAACAATTGCCATGTTGCATCTCAAGACCCTGTCATGGCGCGGCGCAGCATGGGTCTTGCCGCTGCCACCTTGTTTTTTTCTTCCGCTCGGCTAGACTCGGAAGACAGTGCCATGCCCGATCCGGCATAGCCTCCTCCCCGCGCAACACCATCGCAGTCGACCCGCCGAGGTGCCCGGATGCTGACCTATACCTACGCGCTCGTGACCCTCACGGTCGAGCAGAAGAAGGCCCGCCAGCTGCTGACGGAATTGCGCGAACGCTTCCAGCACTGCGACTGCGGCGAGCGCTGTACCCGCCAGCAATGCTTCGAGCGCACGCTGCAGCGTCTCATCCGCTTCGACGCATCCAGCCACCGCCGCAATGTCGAGCTCTACCTCATTCCCGCCGTGCGCGCCGCGGAACCCGGCGCGTCCGCGCTGATCGACGAACTCGACGCGCTCAGTGCCGCCAGCGCGCGGATCCTCGAGCATGTCTGCGAGCGGATCGAGTTCGCGGCCGCCGGCCAGGATCACGCCTTCCGCGAGCTGTGCGGCGCCATGCAGTGCTACTGCGACAACCTGCTGGAACGGCTCGATCGCGAGGAGCGCGAGCTGTTTCCGCTGGCCAGGCGCGTGCTGAGCCAGGATGGCTGGTTCCACCTCGCATCGCAGTTCATTTCGCATAGCGAGGAATTGCAGCGCGTTCACCACGCGTCGCAGCCCCCGGCACGGCGCGCCACGCTGCTCGGCCAGGTCGGCGCCGCGTGATGCGTCGCAACACCACGGCATTCGCACCGGCCTGAGGAAATCCTCTAATCCGCGGCCCGCGCCCCGGCATGTCGCCGGCCCGCGGGCGACGGGCGGTAGAATCCCGCCGTCCCGGACCACCACTCGGATTGACATGACCGGATTCCCGCTTTCCTTCCTGATGCCGATCGACGGTCCGCTCGTCGACGCCGGCGGCACGCCGCGCTTCGGCCGTCACGCCGGCTATGCGGGCCGCATCGACTGGACGCTCCTGGCCCCGCCGCATGCGCGATCGGCCTGGTGGCGACGCTTCCATCACAAGCGCTGGCAATACGTCGCCCTGTCGTCGCCGCAGCTGTTCTGCGGGATCGCGGTGGTCGACGTCGGCTGGACCAGCACCGCGTTCGCCTATGCGTTCGACCGTGCCCACCGGCGTCTCGTCGCCGGCTATTCCCGCGACGGCCTGCCGGGCATGGGTGCCCGTGTGGCGCATGGCCTGCACGAACCGACGCGGTTCCGCTTCCTCAAGGAGCGCATCGAATTCGTCCCGCTGGCGGACCGCGGCGGTTATCGTCTCTCCCTGCGATGCGGACGCTTCGCCATCGACGCCGAGATGGCTTGTCCGCCGCCCGAGCAGCTGCTGCTGGCCGTCGGACCGGTCGATCGCGGCGCGGTCCACGCCACCCAGAAGTCGGGCGCCCTTGCATGCAGCGGGACCGTCAGCACCGCGGAAGGCACCTATGGACTCGACGGCGCCACGGCCAGCCTCGACTATTCCAATGGCTTGCTGGCGCGAGAGACGTCATGGCGCTGGGCGTCGGCGCATGCTCCCCACATCGGCTTCAATCTCCAGGCGGGGTACTTCGGCGACGCGGAAAACGTGTTGTGGCTCGACGGCCGCATGTATCCGCTCGGCGCCGCGCAATTCGACCACGATGCCGCCGATCCTGCGGCAGCATGGACGATCCGCACTGCCGACGGCGTGCTCGACCTGCATTTCGAACCGGAGGGATGGCGGCGCGAGGACAAGGACCTGCTGGTGGCAGCCAGCCGCTACCTGCAGCCGATCGGGCGTTTCTCGGGCGAGGTCCGCCTGCCGGGCATGGCGCCGCGCCGCATCGCCGACCTGGTCGGCGTCACGGAGAACCATTTTTCGCGGTGGTGAACGGTTCCGCGGGCGCGGAACCGGGAGCGTCAGCGGGAGACCGGCGTGTAGAGCTCGCGGCCCGCTTCGTTGATCTGCTGGCGCAGCGCGCGCCGCTGCTCGGGGGACATCTGGCGTCCCTGCCCCTGGCGACGCTGGTCGTCGGGCTGTGCCTGGCCGCCGCCGCTGCTGTTGTGCTGCCGCTCCTCGCGCGGCTGGTGGCGCGCATCCTGCTGGTCGCGCGCAGGCTTCTGCGCCTGCTGCATGGCGCGCAACTCGTCGCGCCATGCGCCGCGCTGTTCGGCGGACGCGTGCACCTGGCCGGCGGCTGCCAGCAGCAGAACGATCATCGGCAGTGTACGGAGAGATGTCATCGGCGGTCGATCAATACGGGTAAGGCCGGGCGCTTTGCCCACAGACGCAGTGTATGCCCCTTCGCAAGACGTCGACACGGGCATAAGGTAAAGTTTGTAACATTGTGTAATGCCCTCGCGGCACGGCATTTTCGCGTCTGACAATCGAAGTTACCATAGCGCCATGAATACCTCAAACATGACTACGAGCTCTCCCTCGCCCGGCACCACACAGCCCCAGTCCAAGATCCTCGTGGTGGACGACGACATCCGCCTGCGCGACCTGTTGCGACGCTATCTCGGCGAACAGGGGTTCAACGTCGTGACCGCCGAGAACGCGCAGACCATGAACAAGATCTGGCTGCGCGAGCGCTTCGACCTGCTGGTGCTCGATCTCATGCTGCCCGGCGAAGACGGCCTGTCGATCTGCCGCCGCCTGCGCGGCGCGGGCGATCAGACGCCGATCATCATGTTGACGGCCAAGGGCGAGGACGTCGACCGCATCGTCGGCCTCGAGATGGGCGCCGACGACTACCTGCCCAAGCCCTTCAATCCGCGCGAGCTGGTCGCCCGCATCAACGCGGTCCTGCGCCGCGTCGGTCCGGACGAGATCCCCGGCGCGCCCTCGGAAGTTCCGCAGACGTTCGCGTTCGGCGACTTCATCCTCGATCTCGGCACCCGCACCCTCAAGAAGGGTGGCCAGACCATCCCTCTCACCACCGGCGAATTCTCGGTGCTCAAGGTATTTGCCCGCCACGCGCGCCAGCCGCTGTCGCGCGAGAAGCTCATGGAGCTGGCGCGCGGCCGCGAGTATGAAGTGTTCGACCGCAGCCTCGACGTGCAGATTTCCCGGCTGCGCAAGCTGATCGAGCCGGATCCGTCCAATCCGCTCTACATTCAGACGGTCTGGGGCCTCGGGTATGTCTTCATTCCTGAAGGCCAGCCGCGCTAGGTTGCAGGCGCGCCTTCCCGTGGCATCCGGATCTCCGCTGCCGCGCTGGCATGATCGGCTCGCCTGGCTGCGCAGCGGCCTGCTGTGGCGCACCTTCTTCCTGCTCGGCTTCCTGATCGCGGCCAGCATCGTCGCCTGGGTCGCCATCTTCCAGATGGCGGAGCGGACACCGCGCGCCAACCAGATCGCCGCCCAGGTGGTCTCGGTGGTGACGATCACCCGCGCCGCCCTCACCCACTCCGCGCCCGACCTGCGCCGCGAGCTGTTGTTCGACCTCGCCACCAACGAAGGCATCCGCATTCTCACGCTCGAACCCGAGGACCGGATCGAGCCGCCGCGCAACTCGGAACTCATGCCCGAGATCCAGAAGAACGTGCGCGAACATCTCGGCAACCACACCAAGTTCGCCGGCGTCGTCAACGACGTGGCGGGCTTCTGGGTCAGTTTCAAGATCGACGACGACGAATACTGGCTGATGCTCGACCGCGAGCGCATCGAGCGCAACTCCGGCATCCAGTGGCTCGGCTGGGCCTCGGTGACGCTGGTGCTGTCGCTGTTCGGCGCGGTGTTCATTTCCCGGCTGATCAACCAGCCGCTGGCACGACTGACCGCGGTGGCCCGCTCGATCGCCCAGGGCCGCAAGCCGCCCGAACTGCCGGAGAGCGGCCCGGCCGAGATCCGCGAGGCAAACCGCAGCTTCAACCAGATGGTGGCCGACCTCAACCGCATCGAATCCGATCGGGCGATCATCCTCGCCGGCATCTCGCATGACCTGCGCACGCCGATCGCGCGCATGCTGCTCGAGGTGGAGATGGCCCGCCTGCCCGACGATGCGCGTCGCGGCATGCAGTCCGACCTCGCGCAGATGGACGCGATCATCAACCAGTTCCTCGACTACGCCAAGCCCCAGGATGCCAGCAACTTCACCCGCGTCGAGCTCGGCTTGCTGATGAAGGAATGCGTTGCCGAGGCAGAGCGCCTGCACGACGTCCGCCTGAACGCCACGATCGACGAGGCGCTCGCGGTGCGCGGCAATCCGACCGACCTGCGCCGCGTGTTCAGCAACCTCGTCGAAAATGCCCGCCGCTACGGCAAGACGCCGGGAACCGACATCGCCGAGCTGCGCGTGGACGTGCGTCGCGAGGGCGACCTCGCCGTCATCGAGTTTTCCGACCGCGGACAAGGCATTCCCGAAGAGGATGTCGAGCGCCTGCTGCGTCCCTTCACGCGCATGGACAGCGCGCGCAGCCAGGCCAATGGCGCCGGACTCGGACTCGCGATCGTCGATCGCGTGGTCAAGCGCCACCAGGGGGCGTTGCGCCTGACATCCGCGCCGGGGCAAGGACTGTCCATGCGCATCTCCATGCCGGCGATACCGGCCTGACAATCCCGATTGATATTGCTCAAGAGTCACAAACTCTTACATCTGCCTGCTTCTCGCTCTCCGGAAATTTGCCTACAGTAAGTGCGCGTCAGACATCTACGCACACGAGCAAATGATTCGAGGAGAGACCATGAACATCATGTCCACAACCTTCCAGGCCGGCTTCGCATCCGCCGTCGGCGTCGCGCTGTTGAGCGCATGCGGCGGCGGTGGCGGATCGGGTGGCACGCTTGCGGCGGGCGACACCGGCACGCTGAAGGTCGCAATGACCGATGCACCCGCATGCGGCTTCGACAAGGTGAACGTCACCGTCAGCAAGATCCGCGTGCACAAGAGCGGCAGCGCGTCCGAGAATGACTCCGGCTGGAGCGAGATCACGCTGTCGCCGGCCAAGAAGATCGATCTGCTGACGCTGCAGAACGGCATCATGACCGAGCTCGGCCAGACCGCGCTCCCGGCAGGCAGATATACGCAGATCCGCCTGGTGCTGACCGAGAACGGTGCCGGTTCGCTCGCCAATTCGGTGGTGCGCACGGGATCCGCCACGGAGGTCGCGATCGACACGCCGAGCGCGATCCAGAGCGGCATCAAGCTCAACAACGAGTTCGAGATCACCGCCAACACCACCACCGAACTGGTGCTGGACTTCGATGCCTGCAAGTCGATTGTCACCAAAGGTAACGGCGGCTACCTGCTCAAGCCTGTCATCGGCGTGATTCCGAAGATGACCAGCGGCTCGATCACCGGCCACATCAGCGGCGCCACCAGCGGTACGCTGGTCAGCGTGCAGCAGAACGGCGTGGTCGTGAAGTCGACGGTGCCCGACAGCACCGGTGCCTTCACGCTGTCGCCGGTGCCGGCCAGCACCTCTTACGTGGTCGTGATCTCGTCCAGCGGCAAGACCACAGCGGCCGTCACCGGCGTGCCGGTCACCGCAGGCAGCAGCACGGCACTGAGCACCAGCACCGCGCCGATCGCGCTGACCGCCTCGGCCACGGCCACGGTGAGCGGCACCGCCCTGCCGCTGACCGCGCTGGCGACGGTGCGCGCAACACAATCGCTGACGGCCACCGGCCCGGTCATCGAAGTCGGTTCACAGGCGGCCGATTCGGTCACCGGCAACTACAGCCTGACCCTGCCGACGGCGGCGCCGCTGCTGGGCAAGTTCGGCACGCTGCCGATCGCCTTCTCGGCGGCGGAAACCGCGGCGGCCGCCGGCAAGTACACCATCGAGGCGAGCGCCACCGGCTTTGCCAGGCAGACCGCGGACGTCGACATCAAGGCAGCCGGCGCCACCAAGAACTTCACGCTGACGCCCTGATCGATCCGGCATTCCTCCACGAGGCCGCCCCTGTCAGCCGGGCGGCCTTTTTTCATCGGACGCAGGACGCCGTGCCCGCCTGCGGCGAGATGCCCGCGTGCTCAGTGATCGTGATCCTCGTCGTCATTGCCGTGATGCCCGGCGATCGGCCCTTCCTGGAACAGCGATTCGCGCAACTCGTGGTCCATCTTCGGGTCGTGCCGGCGGATCCACTCCAGCATCATCGCTGCGTGCTCCTTTTCTTCATCGCGGTTGTGTTCCAGGATGCGGCGCAACTCCGGGTCGCTGCACGCATCCATGCGCTGGTTGTACCAGTCGACCGCCTCCAGTTCTTCCATGAGCGACATGATCGCCCGGTGCATGTCCATGGTTTCCGCCGACAGCTTGTCGACCGGTTCGTGGAATCCTTCGCTTGCCATTCATCGTTCCTTTCAGTGTCGTGTGGCATGCCCGCCGTTCCCGCGGCCGCCGCGCATTCCGGCGGCAACGTGCAACATCCGGACCATCCCCCGTTTTACACGCGGCGGGCAACGGCGGTCTGAAGAACGCTCAACAACGCGCCCCGGCCGTCACATGTGAAAGCGAGGGACACCGCTCCGGTTTCCGCACGGCAGTATCCGGCGCGTTCGCGCCGCTCGCACTACAATGAACGTCTTGCAAATATCCGCACACGAACGAAAGGACAGGCGCATGCAGAACTTCGATTTTTACAATCCCACCCAGATCCTGTTCGGCAAGGGCCGCATCGCCGACCTTCCCAAGGTCGTGCCGGCCGGCTCCCGCGTGCTGATCCTGTACGGCGGCGGGAGCATCAAGGCCAACGGCGTGTTCGACGAGGTGAAGCAGGCACTGGCCGGCTATGAGGTCCAGGAGTTCTCCGGCATCGAACCCAATCCGACGTACGAGACGCTGATGCAGGCGGTCGAACTGATCCGGCGGGAGAAGCTCGACTTCCTGCTGGCCGTCGGCGGCGGCTCGGTCATCGACGGCACCAAGTTCGTCGCCGCCGCGGTCGAGCACGAAGGCGATCCGTGGCAGATTCTCGAACGGCGCGGCGCCACCATCAAATCCGCCCTGCCCTTCGGCAGCATCCTGACGCTGCCGGCGACCGGTTCCGAGATGAACAACGGCTCGGTCATCACCCGCAAGTCGATCAAGGCCAAGCTGGCTTTCGGCCACCGCCTGGTGTACCCGAAGTTCTCGATCCTCGACCCGACCAAGACCTATACCCTGCCGGAACGCCAGATCGGCAACGGCGTGGTCGACGCCTATGCGCACATCATGGAGCAGTACCTGACCTACCCGGTCAATGCGCCGATCCAGGACCGATTCGCCGAAGGCCTGCTGCTGACGCTGATCGAGGAAGGTCCGAAGGCGTTGAAGAATCCGGCCGACTACGACGTGCGCGCCAACCTGATGTGGTGCGCCACGCTGGCCCTGAACGGCCTGATCGGCGCCGGCGTGCCGCAGGACTGGGCCACGCACATGGTGGGCCACGAACTGACGGCGCTGTACGGCCTGGACCATGCGCAAACGCTGGCGATCGTGCTGCCGGGCATGCTGCATGTCCGGCGCGAGGCCAAGCGCGCCAAGCTGCTGCAGTACGCCGAGCGCGTCTGGAACCTGCGCGACGGCAGCGACGACGAGCGCATCGACGCGGCGATCGCCAGGACGCGCGACTTCTTCGAATCGATGGGGGTGAAGACCCGCCTGGGCGGCTACGGCCTCGGCGCCGACGTGATCGAGCCGGTGCTCAGGCAGCTGGAAGCCCACCGCATGGTGAGCTTAGGCGAGCGCCGCGACGTGACGCTGGACGTCAGCCGCAAGGTGCTGGAACTGAGCGTCTAAGCCGGACGCCCTCAGGCATCCGCGGCGCGGTAGATCAGCGCGACCGCCTCGGCCGCGATGCCCTCCTCGCGGCCGAGGAAGCCCAGCTTCTCGTTGGTCTTGGCCTTGATGTTGACCTGGCTGGTGAAGACGTCAAGATCCATGGCGATGTTGGTGACCATGTCCGGGATGTGCGGCGCCATCTTCGGGCGCTGCGCGATGATGGTGGCATCGATGTTGCCGACGACGAAGCCGGCCTGCGCCACGCGGCGTACGGCTTCGCGCAGCAGGATGCGCGAGTCGGCGCCCTTGAAGTTCGGATCGGTGTCGGGAAAATGCCGGCCGATGTCGCCCAGTCCGGCCGCACCGAGGATGGCATCGGTGATCGCGTGCAGCAGCACGTCGGCATCGGAATGGCCGAGCAGGCCGGTCGGATGCGGAATCGTCACGCCGCCGATGATCAGCTTGCGCCCCTCCACCAGCGCATGGCAGTCGTAGCCCTGGCCGATGCGGAACGGAAAATTCGGCTTGGTCATGTCAGCTCCCTCAGGTACAGTTCGGCCAGCGCCATGTCATGCGGCAGCGTGACCTTGAAATTGCGATGGCTTCCTTCCACCAGCGTCGGCTTCAGGCCGAGCGCCTCGACCGCGCCGGCCTCGTCGGTGGCTTCCCGCGCAGACGTCAGCGCGCGCACCAGCAACCCGCGGCGAAACATCTGCGGCGTCTGGGCCGCCCACAGTCCTTCCCGCGATACGGTCGCGTCGGCACGGCCATCGGGGCCGGCGCGCTTGAGCGTATCGACCACCGGCAGCGCCAGCAGGCCGCCGACCGGATCGTCGGCCACAGACGCGATCAGCCGGGCCACCAGCGCTTCGGTCAGCCCGGGCCGCGCCGCATCGTGCACCAGCACCCAGTCGTCGTCGAAGACGCGGTCGCCAATCGCCTGCAGGCCGTTGAGCACCGAGTCGCGCCGCGTCGCCCCGCCGCACGGCAAGACCGTCACGCGCCCGCGCAGGTGCGGCGCCCGCGCCATCGCCTGCGCCACGTAGCCGTCTTCCGGGCTGACCACGACGTACACATGGTCGATCACGGCGGCACCGGCAAAGGTATCGAGCGCATGCAACAGCATCGGCTTGCCGGCGAGCGGGACATACTGCTTCGGGCAATCGGCGCCGAGACGGGCGCCGACGCCGGCAGCGGGAACGAGGGCGAAATGGCGGGAGGCGGTCATGTGGTCCGGAGGCCGCCGGTCGCGTGACCGGCGAGAAATCGCATTGGCGGAATGATACCGCAGGGTGCCGTGGCATCGGTCCGCATGGGAGGCATCGTTTATAATTTCGCCTTGATTTGAGCCGCTCCGGCCCGTCTTCCCGCCCCGCTGCAACATCGTTTCCTGATGCCATTCGATCCCGTAAAGAACCTGCCGAAGCCCGGCCAGCGGTTCGCCGTCCCCGACACCCATGGTTCGGCAGACGCCTACGTGCTGGCCCGTGCCGCCGTCGCACTGAAATCGCAGAAGCGCATGCTCGCCGTGGTCGCCGCGGGCGCCACCGATGCGCAACGCCTGCTGGCAGAGATCCCGTGGTTCGCCGGCGAAACCGAGGCCCTGCGCTGCCACCTGCTGCCGGACTGGGAGACGCTGCCCTACGACGCTTTTTCGCCCCACCAAGACCTGGTATCGGAACGCCTGGCCACGCTCTACGAGATCCAGAACGGCCAGTGCGACGTGCTGATCGTGCCGGCGACGACGGCCCTGCTGCGCATGGCGCCGCCCTCGTTCCTGGCTGCCTACACCTTCTTCTTCCGCCAGGGCGAGACGCTCGACGAGGCGCGCCTGAAATCGCAGCTGACGCTGGCCGGCTATGCCCACGTGACGCAGGTGATGTCGCCGGGCGAATACTCCGTGCGCGGCGGCCTGATCGACCTGTACCCGATGGGGTCGGCGCTGCCGTATCGCATCGACCTGTTCGGCGACACCATCGAGACCATCCGCACCTTCGACCCGGATACCCAGCGCTCGCTCTATCCGGTCAAGGAAGTGCGCATGCTGCCGGGCCGCGAATTCCCGATGGACGAGGCGGCGCGCACCGCCTTCCGCGGCCGCTGGCGCGAGGTCTTCGAGGGCGATCCGTCCAGGTCGACCATCTACAAGGACATCGGCAACGGCATCGCCTCGGCCGGCATCGAGTACTACCTGCCGCTGTTCTTCGAGTCGACCGCCACATTGTTCGAATACGTACCCCAGGACACCGCGTTCGCCACCGTCGGCGACATCGAGGAAGCCATCCGGCGGTTCTGGGCCGATACCCAGTCGCGCTACAAGTTCCTGAAATCCGACCGCGAGCGGCCGATCCTGCCGCCGGAAGACCTGTTCCTGCGCGACGAGGATTTCTTCACGCTGGCCAAGCCGTTCGGCCGCTGGACGCTGCAGCCGGGACCGGCGCGCTCCGAGGTGTCCGCGCCGTTGCCGGACGTGGCCGTCAACCGCCGCATCGACGATCCGCTGACCAACCTGCGCAGCTACCTGCTGCAGACGGATCGGCGCGTGATGATCTGCGCCGAATCGAACGGCCGCCGCGAGACGCTGCAGCAATACTTCGCCGAGTTCGACCTGCCGGTGCAGACCTGCGAGGGCTATGCGGACTTCCTGACCTCTGCGGCGAAACTCGTCCTGGGCGTGGCGCCGCTGCATGCCGGCTTCGAACTCGATGCCGACGCCGCCAACCTGGCCTTCATCACCGAGACCGAGCTGTATGCCGGCTCCGGCCGCCGCGCCGGGCGCCGCAAGCAGGAAGCCACCAGCCAGGTCGAGTTCATGGTGCGCGACCTGTCCGAACTCAAGGTCGGCGACCCGGTGGTCCACGTCAACCACGGCATCGGCCGCTACATGGGCCTGGTCGGCATGGATCTCGGCGAGGGCGAAACCGAGTTCCTGCACCTGGAATACGCGAAGGAGACCAAGCTGTACGTGCCGGTGTCGCAGCTGCACGTGATTTCGCGCTACTCGGGGGCCTCGCCGGAGGACGCGCCGCTGCACACGCTCGGCTCCGGCCAGTGGGAGAAAGCCAAGAAGAAGGCGGCGCAACAGATCCGCGACACCGCCGCCGAACTGCTCAACCTGTATGCGCGCCGCGCGCTGCGCCAGGGGCATGCCTTCGAATATTCCGCGCGCGACTATGAAACCTTCGCCGAGAGCTTCGGCTTCGACGAAACGCCCGACCAGGCCGCCGCCATCAACGCGGTGATCCACGACATGACCTCGGGCCGGCCGATGGACCGGCTGATCTGCGGCGATGTCGGCTTCGGCAAGACCGAGGTAGCCCTGCGCGCCGCCTTCGTGGCGGTCATGGGCGGCAAGCAGGTCGCCCTGCTGGCGCCGACCACGCTGCTGGCCGAGCAGCATGCCCAGACCTTCGCCGACCGCTTCGCCGACTGGCCGGTGAAGATCGCCGAGATGTCGCGCTTCCGCACCGGCAAGGAGGTCGCGCAGGCGATCAAGGGCCTGGCCGACGGCTCGATCGACATCGTCATCGGCACCCACAAGCTGCTGTCCGGCGAGATCAAGTTCCAGCGCCTTGGCCTGGTGATCATCGACGAGGAGCATCGCTTCGGCGTGCGCCAGAAGGAAGCGCTCAAGGCGCTCCGCTCCGAGGTCGACGTGCTGACGCTGACCGCCACCCCGATCCCGCGCACGCTGGGCATGGCGCTCGAAGGCCTGCGCGACTTTTCTGTGATCGCCACCGCGCCGCAGAAGCGCCTGGCCATCAAGACCTTCGTGCGCAGCGAGAACGACGGCGTGATCCGCGAAGCCTGCCTGCGCGAACTCAAGCGCGGCGGCCAGGTGTACTTCCTGCACAACGAGGTCGAAACCATCGAGAACCGCAAGGAGATGCTCGAGCAGCTGCTGCCCGAGGCCCGTATCGCGGTCGCCCACGGCCAGATGCATGAACGCGAGCTGGAAAAGGTGATGCGCGATTTCGTCGCCCAGCGCTACAACATCCTGTTGTGCACCACCATCATCGAGACCGGCATCGACGTGCCCTCGGCCAACACCATCGTCATGCACCGCGCCGACAAGTTCGGCCTGGCCCAGCTGCACCAGCTGCGCGGCCGCGTCGGCCGTTCCCACCACCAGGCCTATGCCTACCTGCTGGTGCACGACGTGCACGGGCTGACCAAGCAGGCCCAGCGCCGCCTGGAGGCGATCCAGCAGATGGAGGAACTGGGCAGCGGCTTCTACCTGGCCATGCATGACCTGGAGATCCGCGGCGCCGGCGAGGTGCTCGGCGAGAACCAGTCGGGCGAGATGCAGGAGATCGGCTTCCAGCTTTACTCGGACATGCTCAACGAGGCGGTCAAGGCGCTCAAGGCCGGCAAGGAGCCCGACCTGGCGGCGCCGCTGTCGACCACGACCGAGATCAACCTGCATGTCCCCGCCCTGCTGCCGCAGGATTACTGCGCCGACGTGCACGAGCGGTTGTCGCTCTACAAGCGCTTCGCCAACTGCGAGTCGCCCGACGCCATCGATGCGCTGCAGGAGGAACTGGTCGACCGCTTCGGCAAGCTGCCGGAGTCGGCGCGCGCGCTGGTGGAGACCCACCGTCTGCGCATCGCCGCGAAGCCGGCCGGCATCGTCAAGATCGATGCCCACACCGAGGCGGCCGTGCTGCAGTTCATGCCGAATCCGCCGATCGATGCGATCCGCATCATCGAGCTGATCCAGAAGAACCGCCACGTCAAGCTCAACGGCCAGGACAAGCTGCGCATCACCGCCAGCATGCCGGACCTGGCGGCGCGGGTCGCGCAGATCAAGTCGACCATCCGCGCATTGATGGGATAATGCCGCCCGGAACCTTTTTTACCCTCTGATCACGATGAACCTGATCCTGCAAGGACCGGCGGCCGATGCCGCCGCCGTCGAACGCATCGCCGCCCTCGCCGGCTCTGCTTCCGTGTCGCCGGCGGGCGCCCACGCCTGGCGCTGCGCCGGTGTCGAACCGACGCCAGAGGCCCGTGCGGCCATCGACGCCGCCTGCCTCGCGCAGGGCATCGATTACGCCTTCGTGCAGCCCGGCCTGAAGCTGTCGGATTTCCGGCTGCTGACGATGGACATGGATTCGACCCTGATCACCATCGAATGCATCGACGAGATCGCCGACATGCAGGGCCTCAAGCCCCAGGTGGCCGAGATCACCGAAGCGGCGATGCGCGGCGAGATCGAATTCCAGGAAAGCCTGACGCGTCGCGTCGCTCTGCTGCGCGGACTGGATGCGAGCGCCCTGCAGCGCGTCTACGACGAGCGCCTGCGCCTGTCGCCGGGCGCCGAGCCGATGCTGGCGGCGGTGCGCGCCGCCGGGCTGAAGACGCTGCTGGTCTCCGGTGGCTTCACCTACTTCACCGACCGCATCAAGGAACGATTGGGCCTCGACTACACGCATGCCAACGTGCTGGAGATCGCCGACGGCAAGCTGACCGGCCGCGTAGTCGGGGGCATCGTGGATGCGGACGAGAAACGCCGCACCGTCGAGCGTGTCTGCGCGGAACTCGGCGTGTCGCCGGCACAGGCGATCGTCATGGGCGATGGCGCCAACGACCTGAAGATGATGGCCATTGCGGGCATGTCGGTTGCATTCCGTGCCAAGCCGGTCGTACGCGCCCAGGCCAGCGTGGCGCTCAACGTCTGCGGCCTGGACGGCATCCTGCCGCTGTTCGACCTATAGCCCCTGCACAGGAGGACCCACCATGCCCGACGTGATGTTCGACAGCAAGCTCGAATCGGAAAGAAATACCGCCCGCTGGCTCTACATTTTTCATGGCGCCAGCTTCCTGTTCTCGCTCGGCATGCTGTCATGGATTCCGCTGATCATCAATTTCATCAAGCGCGGCGATGCAACCGGGACCTTCGTCTACAGCCATCACACCTGGCAGATCCGCTCGTTCCTCTGGTATCTGGCATGGATGCTGGCGGGTGGCGTGCTGTTCATCACGATCATCCTGATACCGCTGGCCTGGCTCGTGTGGACAGCGGCCTGGGTATGGAAAGCCTATCGCCTGCTCAAGGGCTTCATCGATCTCAATGCCGGCAAGCCGATGCCGGTCTGATCCGCGCGAGATCCGGCGTGACAGTGTTTTGCATTCGGCCCTGGCTGAAAACGCTATACTTTCCGTCCATACATCACGATAACCTGCACCCGCCACGCCTTGCATGAATGACAAGGCCGGGCGCCGGATGCCGGAAGAAGCGGGCCCGCCCACCAGCGGCTACGGGCCATCGCTGCAAGAAGAACATTACCGTCGGTCACGGCTCGCCGCGAGCCGGGAGGGAGGCCCATGCATTCAGACGTCGTCCGCAACCTGTCCGCGCAGGACAGGGCGTTCCATCCTTGCGCGGGGGCGTAGTGGCCGCTCTTCATCCGCAGCTCCTCGAGCATCTTGCCGCCTGCGGTATCGACCCCGTGGGTGGACCTGCGTCGTCCGAGGCATGGAGCGAGCTGCTCGGCCGGCTCGACGTCCAGTTCCGCCGCGATACCATGGAGCGCAACGCCGTACGCATGGTGCAGGTGTCGGCCACGCGCGAATTGCAGGACCTCTACCTCCATTACCAGGAATCGCAACGCATCGCCGGGCTCGGCAACTGGTCCTACGATACCCGGACCGGGCATGGCGTCTGGTCGGACGAGTGCTATCGCCTGTTCGAGCGCGATCCGGTTGCCGGCATCCCGGACTTCGGCGTCCTGCTGCCGCGGGTGCATCGCGCCGACCGGCGTCCCCTGCTCGCGCGCCTGCGCCGTGCCCTGGAGGCGGGCGCGGACTTCGACATCGAACTGCGTTACCGGCTGCTCGACGGCGGCACCCGCTGGTTGCGCCTCAAGGGACAGCCGCTGTGCGATACCGAGGGACGCAGCGTGCGCCTGCGCGGCACGGCGATGGACATCAGCGAGCGCAAGGTGGTCGAACTGCGCCAGGCGATGGAGCACACCATCACGCGCCTGGTCGCGGAAGCCGATGCACCCGGCGACGTGATGGTCGAGATCATCCGCATCATCGGCGAGACCCTCGGCTGGGTCTGCGGCGCCGAATGGCGGCTGGACGCCAACAAGCGTTCGCTGCACCGCTGTGCTCACTGGTCGTCTGACGATCCGCGCGTGCGTGCCTTCTACGAGGGATCGCGCCAGGTCATCCGCCACCCGACCACGCGCGGCGTGCTGGGACGGACGCTGCATGCGGCCGAACCGATCTGGAACGCGGACGTGATGGCCGATACCCATTTCCAGCGCGCCGATGCGGCCAGGCGTGCCGGATTGCATGCCACCTTCGCCTTCCCGATCCAGGCCGGCAGCGAGCTTTTCGGCGTGATCGAGTTCTTCCATGTAAAGGTCCAGGACCCCGACCCGCACATGCTGCGCAGCGCCCAATTCATCGGCCGGCTGCTGGGCCAGTTCTTCCAGCGCCGCCGCGCCCAGGATGCCCTGCGCCAGAGCGAGATCCACTTCCAGCATCTCGCCTTCCACGACACGCTGACCGACCTGCCGAACCGCGCGATGTTCAACCGCCACCTGAGCCATGCGATCGCCCAGGCCGAGCGGCATGGCCGGGGGCTGGCGGTCCTGTTCATCGACCTGGACCGCTTCAAGAACGTCAACGACACGCTCGGCCATGGTGCCGGCGATCGGCTGCTGCAGGAGATGGCCCGCCGCATCACGGCGGCACTGCGCAGCGGCGACATCGTCGCGCTCTCCGCGCAGGAAACCCGCGACGGCGCGCCGGATCCGCAGGATGGCCTGGTCGCCCGGCTCGGCGGCGACGAGTTCGTGGTGCTGATCGAGGATGTCGACGTCGGCGACGCCGCCGCGGTGGCCCAGGTCGCGCGCCGGCTGCTGGGCGAACTGGTGCGCGAGTTCCCGCTCGACGGCCAGCTGCTGCACATGACCGCATCGATCGGCATCGCCGTCTATCCGCAGGACGGCACCAACGAGTTCACGCTGATGAAGCATGCCGACATCGCGATGTACCGGGCCAAGGAGCGCGGCAAGAACAATTTCCAGTTCTACTCGGCCCACATGGACCAGTACTCGGCCCAGCTGCTGGCGCTCGAGGCGAGCCTGCGCCGCGCGCTCGAGCGCGGCGAGCTGCGCCTGCACTACCAGGCCAAGGTCCAGACCGGCAATGGCCGCATCATCGGTGCCGAAGCATTGCTGCGCTGGGAGCATCCGTCGCTGGGCATGGTGCCCCCGGCCACCTTCATCCCGACGGCCGAAGAGACCGGCCTGATCGTGCCGTTGTCGCAGTGGGTATTGCGCGAGGCCTGCCGCCAGGGGGCGCTGTGGCGCGCCCAGGGCCTGCCGGAACTGCCGATCGCGGTCAACCTGTCGCCGCGCCAGTTCATCGACGAGGACATCGTCGCGGACACCCGCGCCATCCTCGCGGAAACCGGCATGAATCCGAACCAGCTCGAGTTCGAGATCACCGAGAGCATGATGATGCACAACGCCGAGCGCGCCGTCGAAATCCTCGCCGACCTGCGCGGCCTCGGCATCCACATCGCGATCGACGATTTCGGCATGGGCTATTCGTCGCTGTCTCACCTCAAGCAATTCCCGATCGACACGCTCAAGATCGATCGCTCCTTCATCGGCGACATTCCCGGCGACCGGGCGGACATGGCGATCACCGAGGCAATCATCGCCATCGGCAAGAGCCTGCGCATCGCGGTGGTGGCCGAAGGCGTGGAGACGCAGGAACAGCTGCAGTTCCTGCGCGAGCGCAATTGCGACCAGATCCAGGGCTTCCTGTTCAGCAAGCCGTTGCCGCCCGAGGATTTTGCAGCGATGCTGCGCGATTGCGAGATGGCGGCCTGAACGGCCGCCGGAGGTCAGAGGGTTGCCAGCGCCTGCGCGATGTCGGCGATCAGGTCGTCCGGATCTTCCAGCCCGATGTAGAAGCGCATCAGCGTGCCGCGACGCGACCACTGCGAGCGCATGCCTTGCATCCGGTACGGCACGCACAGGCTGTGCGATCCGCCCCAGCTGTAGCCGATCTTGAAGAGCTTCAGGCTGTCGACGAAGCGGTCGGTCTGCCCTTCCGAAAATCGTTCGTCGAACACCACCGAGAACAGGCCGCCGGCGCCGGTGAAGTCACGCTGCCAGTGCGCGTGTCCCGGGCAATCGGGGAACGCCGGGTGCAGCACCGCGGCGATTTCCGGGCGCTCCTTCAGCCAGCCGGCCACCTTGCGCGCCGCCGCATCGTGCGCGTCGAAGCGCAGCTTCATGCTCTGCAAGCCGCGCAGCACCAGGTAGACATCGTCCATGCCGACGCCGAACCCGAGGCGCATGTGGGCGAACTGGATGCGCTTGTCGAGCTCGCGGTCGCGCGTGATGACGGCGCCCATCAGCACGTCGGAGCCACCCGACTGATACTTGGTCAGAGCCTGCATGACGATGTCGACGCCATGGTCGAAGGCGCGGAATGCCAGTCCTGCCGACCAGGTGTTGTCGAGCGCCACCGGCACGCCCCTGGCACGCGCGGCGCGGCAGATCGCCGGGATGTCGGGGACTTCCATCGAGACCGATCCGGGCGCCTCGGCCCAGACCAGGCGCGTGTCGTCACGGATGAGCGTCGCGATCCCGTCGCCGATCATCGGATCGTAGAAACGCGCGGAGATGCCGAAATCGCGCGCCAGCCAGCGGCCGAGGTCGCGGTTGGGGCCGTAGGCGTTGTCCGGAATGAGGACATCGTCGCCGGACTTGAGCAAGGCGAAATTGACCAGCGCGATGGCGGCCAGGCCGCTGGGCGCCAGCACGCAGTACTCGCCACCCTCGATCGCGGCCAGCTGCGCCTCCAGCGTGAAGCTGGTCGGCGTGCCGTGGAGGCCATAGGTGTAGGCATCGCGGTCCGACCACGAGCGCGCGCGCATCGCCGCGACGTTTTCGAACACCACCGTCGACGCATGGTGGATCGCCGTCGGAAAGGCCTCGAAACCGGCCGGCGGCTCGTAGCCGGGATGGACGATCGCCGTCTGCAGTGTCTTGCGTGTGCTCATGGCAGTCGCGGCAACGGGATGCGGATCAGGCGCGGGCCCACAGGTCGTGCGCATCGGCCGCGGTGACCTCGACATCCCAGAATTCGCCGACCTTGAGCTTGCGGTGCGGTTCGTACGGTGCCTTGACGTAAACGACGCCGTCGATCTCCGGCGCATCGGCGGCCGAACGGCCGGTGCCGCTGCCGTCGCGCGCAACCTCGTCGATCAGCACGCGGATGGTCTTGCCGACCTTGGCCTGCATGCGCTTCTTCGAGATCTCTTCCTGCAGCTGCATCACGCGGCCGCGGCGTTCCTCTCGCACTTCCTCGTCGACCGGGTTCGGCAGCGCATTGGCGGTGGCGCCCTCGACCGGCGAATAGGCGAAGCAGCCGAGGCGGTCGATTTCCGCTTCGCGCAGGAAGTCCAGCAGGTATTCGAACTCCGCTTCGGTCTCGCCGGGGAAACCGGCGATGAAGGTCGAGCGGATTGTCAGGTCCGGGCACATGGCGCGCCAGGCGCGGATGCGTTCGATGTTCTTCTCGCCGCTGGCCGGGCGCTTCATGCGCTTCAACACGTCCGGGTGGGCATGCTGCAGCGGCACGTCGAGGTAGGGCAGCACATGGCCGCCGTTCATCAGCGGGATGACGTCGTCGACATGCGGATAGGGATAGACGTAGTGCAGGCGTACCCAGGCGCCGTACTGCGCAGCCAGCTCGCCGAGCGCGCCGACCAGCTGGGTCATGTGCGTGCGGAGCGGCTTGCCGTTCCAGAAGCCGGTGCGGAACTTGATGTCGACACCGTAGGCGCTGGTGTCCTGCGAAATGACCAGCAGTTCCTTCACGCCGGCCTTGAACAGGTTCTCGGCTTCCAGCATGACGTCGGCGATCGGGCGCGACACCAGGTCGCCGCGCATCGACGGGATGATGCAGAAGCTGCAACGGTGGTTGCAGCCCTCGGAAATCTTCAGGTAGGCGTAGTGCTTGGGCGTGAGCTTGATGCCTTGCGGCGGCACCAGGTCGATGAAGGGCTCGTGCGGCTTGGGCAGGTGCTTGTGGATCGCCGCCATGACCTCGCCGACCGCGTGCGGGCCGGTCACCTCGAGCACCTTCGGATGGATGTTCTGGATCAGGTCGTTGCCGTCGGCATCCTTCTTTGCGCCCAGGCAGCCGGTGACGATCACCTTGCCGTTCTCGGCCAGCGCCTCGCCGATGGCATCGAGCGATTCCTGCACGGCCGCGTCGATGAAGCCGCAGGTGTTGACGACGACGAGATCGGCGCCGTCGTAGGACTTGGCGGTCTCGTAGCCTTCGGCGCGCAGCTGGGTGAGGATCTGCTCGGAGTCGACCAGGGCCTTGGGGCAGCCGAGCGACACGAAGCCGACCTTGGGGGAAGAAGAAGCGTTGGACATGACAGAAAAACAAAAAGGGCACAAGGCAATCCGCCATTGTACCCTTTCCGGCCGCTTTCTCCGTCGGGAAAGCCGTTGCCGGCACTCCCGCGCGCTTACGATTTCGGCTTGTCGTTGCCGCCCGGCGTACCGGTGAAATTGAAGTTGCCGAACATGTTCTTGGCCTGGCTCTGCATCTGCTCCTGCATCTGCAGGAACAGCGACTTGCTCTGCTCGATGTAGTTGCTCATCATGCCCTGCATCATCGGGCCCTGGACGTTCATGAACTGGGTCCACATCTCGGGACTGAACGGCTTGCCCTCGTAGAAGCCCTTGGAGTTCTCGGCCAGCTTGTTCTGGATGTCGATGAAGGCCTGGATGTTCTTCTCGAGGTAGGAACCCATCATGCCCTGCATCGCGTGGCCGTAGTAGCGGATGATCTGCGACAGCGCGCTGCTGGAAAACATCGGCGAACCGTTGGCCTCTTCCTCGAGGATGATCTGCAGCAGGATGCTGCGCGTCAGGTCCTCTTCGGTCTTGGCGTCGACGACAGTGAATTCCTCGTTGTCGAGCACCAGCTGCTTGACGTCGGCCAGGGTGATGTAGGAGCTGGTCTGGGTGTCGTAGAGACGACGGTTCGGGTACTTCTTGATCAAGCGTTCAGAAGTCTTCTTTGTACTGGTCATCGGATCTTCCATCTATTGCGTCGCAACGCATTCATGTTGATTTGCCAACGGCTGGCGACCTCACGTACCTCTGTATGCCATTATAGTGCGAAAAAACAAGGGTTTAGGCACAGATTACACACTTTATACAAATTATTGCGGCGCAACCACACCTGCGCCGCGCTCATTCCGCCTTGACTTTCACATAACGCCCGGGCGCCGCCTCGATCGGCTTGTAGCGGGCATTGCCGGCCTTTTTCGGGGCGGCGACGAGCTTGCCGCCGTTCTTGTCGAGGAAGGCCGCCCACTCGGCCCACCAGCTGCCCGGCTTCTCGGTGGCGCCCTCGAACCACGTGCGGGCATCCTTGGCCGGCTTGTCGTTGGTCCAGTAGCTGCGCTTGTTCTTCGAGGCCGGGTTGATGACGCCGGCGATGTGGCCGGAGGCGCCCAGCACGAAACGGTTCTGGCCGGGCTTCTTCGGGTTGAGCAGGCCGACCGAGGCATAGGCCGAGGTCCATGGCACGATGTGATCCTCGCGCGAGGCGTAGATGAAGGACGGCGCATCGATCGTCCCGAGATCGATCTTCTCGCCGGCGACTGTCAGCTTGCCCGGCACCCGCAGGTTGTTCTCGAGGTACATGTTGCGCAGGTACCAGCAAAACATCGGACCCGGCAGGTTGGTGCTGTCGGAGTTCCAGTACAGCAGGTCGAAGGCCGGCGGTTCCTCGCCCTTGAGATAGTTGTTGCCGACGTAGTTCCAGACCAGGTCGTTCGGACGAAGGCTCGAGAACGCCGTGGCGAAATCGCGCCCGTGCATCAGGCCGCCCTTGCCGATCGCCTGCTCGCGCATCTTCACCTGCAGTTCGTCGACGAACACGTCGATGACGCCGGTATCGGAAAAATCGAGGAAGGAAGTCAGCAGCGTGACGCTGGCCGCCGGCTTTTCGCCGCGCGCCGCCATGACCGCCAGGGCGGTCGCCAGCAGCGTGCCGCCGATGCAGAAGCCGAGCGTGTTGATGCGGTCTTCGCCGGAGATGTCGCGCACCACGTCGATCGCGGTGATGACGGCCTTCTCGACATAGTCGTCCCAGGTCAGGTTGGCCAGGGTGGCATCCGGATTCACCCACGACATCACGAAGGTGGTGTTGCCCTGCTCCGTCGCATAGCGCACCAGGGAGTTTTCCGGCTGCAGGTCGAGGATGTAGTACTTGTTGATGCACGGCGGCACGATCAGCAGCGGGCGCTCATGTACCTTGGCCGTCAACGGCTTGTACTGGATCAGCTGGAACAGCTCGTTCTCGAAGACCACCGTGCCTTCGCTGGTGGCGACGTTGACGCCCACTTCGAAGGCGGTCTCGTCGGTCTGCGAGATATGGCCCTTCCTCATGTCTGCCAGCATGTGGGCGATGCCCTTGGCGAGGCTCTCGCCCTTGGTCTCGACCAGCTTGCGCTGGGCTTCCGGGTTGGTGGCCAGGAAATTGGCCGGCGACATCGCGTCGATCATCTGCTGGACGGCGAAGCGGATCTTCATCTTTGCCTTGGACGGCGCCTGAACCGCGTCGGCCATTGCCGTCAGCATGCGGCTGTTGAGCAGGTAGAGCGCGGCATTGAAGGCATGCCATTGGCTGCCCTGCCAGGCGCCGCCCTGGAAGCGCTTGTCCGCGATCGGCGGCAGCTTGTACGCGAGGAAATCCTGCCACAGCGCGGTGAACTCCTTCATGTAGTCGGCCTGCAGCTGCGCCAGCGCCGACGGCTCGATGGTTGCGCCCATGTCGCTGACGGTGTCGACCAGCGATGCAATGTCGAGTTGCGGCGTCATCCCGGGCGTCTGCTGCATCCAGGACTGCCACATGGCGGGATCCATCATCTGCTGCGGCATCCACTCGGGAAAGGAAAACGGGGAGTTCGGTGTGTTCATGCGGATATCTCGGTTTTCGCGTATCGTGGCGGGATCAATCGGTTGGCACTCGCGACATCATGCACATCGTCGTACTGGCCTGGACTTACGTGGTCCTGATGATGGCCATCACGGAAGACTCGGTGACGGCAGGCATCATGACTTTCCTGCTGTATGCGGTTTTGCCGCTGACAATCATTCTATACGTTGGCGGCGCGGGCAAGCGCAAGCGCCGCCGCGCCGAAGCGGAAGAACTTCGCGCGGATCAGGCCTTGGCCAACCCGCAGCCGACAGAGACGTCTGCCGCGGACGCGGCCTCGCCTCCACGGCCGCAAGGATGATGGCCGACGGTTCATCCGGCCTGCTTGATCCATATCAACGAGACCATCCTGCCCGTCACCTTGTCCCGACGGAACGAGTAGAAGCGTTCGCGCTCGGCGAAGGTATCCCAGCCGCCTCCCGCGATTCTCTGCACGCCCGCCGATGCCAGCCTCCGCCGCGCCAGGGCGTAGAGGTCCGCGAAGTATTTCCCGGGCGTGCCGTCGATCGGCCTGAATGCCTCGGCCGCGCCGCCATCCTGCGCGACGAAGGCGTCGAGGACGTCCGCACCGACTTCGAAACTCGCCGGACCGATCGCCGGGCCCATCCACGCTAGCATCTCTCCCGCGCCGGCATCGCGCATGCGCGCCACGGTGTTTTCCAGCACGCCGCCGGCCAGGCCTCGCCAGCCGGCGTGGGCGGCGCCGACCACCCTGCCCTCCGCATCGGCGAACAGGACCGGCAGGCAGTCGGCCGTCTGGATCGCGCAGACCACGCCGGGGCGGGTCGCGATGCTGGCATCGGCACGGGTCGCCGCATCGATTTCCGCGGCATCCACCACGTCGGCGCCATGCACCTGGGACATCCAACGCGGTTCCGATGGCAGCAGGCGCGCCAGGCTGGCGCGATTGGCCTGCACCGCCGCCGGATCGTCGCCGACATGGCGGCCGACATTGAAGCCGCCGCCTCCGCCGCCGTCGTCGAACACGCCCGCGCTGGCGCCGCCGCGTCGGGTGGTCGACAGCGCGCCGACGCTGGCCGGGGCATCCCATTGCGGGACGATCAGGTCCATCGCTCAGGATCCTTCAATGGCGGACGGCGGGATGCCGGCGCGCGTCAGCAGCTCCAGCATGTCGGCCGGCGGCGGCGCCTGCCACTCGCAGTCCTTGCGGCTGGCCGGATGCACCAGGCCGAGCCGGCGGGCATGCAGCGCCTGCCGCGGGAACACTGCCGCCAGGTGGCTCTTGCCGTAGAGGGTATCGCCGACCAGCGGGAAGCCGATCGATTGCATGTGCACCCGGATCTGGTGGGTGCGCCCGGTCTCGAGGCGGCATAGCAGCAGGCTTGCCGGCTTGCCGTCGATCGCGCCGCTGGCCAGCCGGCGGTAGTGGGTGACGGCCGGCTTGGCGCTGAAATGCTCCGATACCGCCATGCGGATGCGTTCGCGCGGGTGGCGGCCGATCGCGGCGTCGACGGTGCCGCTCAGGAGCGGCGTGCCCCACACCAGCGCGAGGTATTCGCGGTGGACGGTGCGCGCCTGCAGCTGGCGTACCAGGTCGGTCTGGGCCTCGATGGTGCGCGCCACGACCATCAGGCCGCTGGTGTCCTTGTCGAGGCGGTGGACGATGCCGGCGCGCGGCACCGCCGCCTGACCGGGATAGCGATGCAAGAGGCCGTTGAGCAGCGTGCCGGTCCAGTTGCCGGCGGCGGGATGGACCACCAGGCCGACCGGCTTGTCGATCACCAGGATGGCGCTGTCCTCGTGGACCACCTGCAGCGGCATGTCCTCCGGTGCATAGGCGTTGTCCTCCGGCGCGGATTGCGGGCTGACGACGACGGTCTCGTCGCCCAGCATGACATCCTTGCCGCGGGCCGGCTTGCCGTCGACGACGACCTCGCCGGCCTCGATCCACTGCTGGATGCGGCTGCGCGAGAATTGCGGCAGCAGGCGCGCCAGCACCTTGTCGAGGCGCTGGCCGCAGCAATCGGCGTTCAGGGCCAGGGTGACCGGTCCGCCGGCAGGCGATTCGGCGGCTTCATCGAATTCGTCGACCTCGGCTTCATCGAGGTCGGGTGCCGAAAGCGGCTTCTCATTAGACATCACGGCAAGTCCCATCGGCTATAATCACGCATCGTTCCGGATGCATTCGTGCAAAACACATGTTCAAGAAATCACTTCGCTTCGCCCCGCTCGTCTTCGCCCTCCTGCTGGGAGGCTGCGGCCTGTTCGGCGAGAAAATCGACGAAACCAGGAACTGGACGGCGCAGAAATTATACGCGGAGGCCCGCGATGAAATGAGCGCAGGTTCCTACGAGCGCGCCATCCAGCTGTTCGAACGCCTCGAATCGCGCTATCCGTTCGGCACCTACGCCCAGCAGGCGCAGATGGAAGTCGCCTATGCGCACTACAAGATGAACGACCAGGCCCAGGCGCTGGCCTCGATCGAGCGCTTCATCAAGATGCACCCGCACCATCCGGCGGTCGACTACATGTACTACCTGCGCGGCCTGGTCAATTTCAACGATCGGACCGGCTTCCTGGAATTCATCGCGCGCCAGGATCCGACCGAGCGGGACCCGAAGGCGGCGCGCGAGGCATTCGATGCCTTCCGCGAGCTGGTGCAGCGCTTCCCAAACAGCAAATACGCCCCGGACGCGATCGCCCGCATGAAATACCTGGTCAGCGCGCTGGCCCAGCACGAGGTGCACGTCGCCCGCTTCTACCTGCGCCGCGGCGCCTACGTCGCGGCCGCCAACCGCGCGCAGACCGTCGTCAAGGATTACAGCGGCGCCCCGTCGGTCGAGGAAGCCCTGTTCATCATGACCCGCGCCTACGATGCGCTGAACATGCCGCAGCTGCGCGACGACGCCGACCGCGTGTTGCGCAAGAACTTCCCCGACAGCGCCTTCCTCAAGGCGGGCGCCGGCAAGAGCGATTCTCCCTGGTGGAAGCTCTAGTAAGGTTCGCGGAAGCCATCGGCGAAGCCCCGCAGCGCGGGGCTTTTTCTTTTGCCGCGGCGCCCTACTCCTCCAGCCGGCGGCGGAACACCCAGGTGCGTTCGTCGGAAGCCGCCGCATCCCAGGCATAGCCATCGGCGTCGAAGCGCTTGAGCTTTTGCGGGTCGACCAGGCCCTTCACGGTCGCGTACCGGGCCATCGTGCCGCGTGCGCGCTTGGCGAAGAAAGAAATCACCTTGTAGCGGCCGCCCTTCCAATCCTCGAACACCGGCGTGATCACCGGCACCGGCAGCAGGCGCGGCCGCACCACGCGGAAATACTCCTCCGACGCCAGGTTGACGAGCGCCTTCGCGCCGGTCTCGGCGATCGTCCCGCACAGGGAACGCGTCACCGTGTCGCCCCAATAGGCGTACAGGTCCTTGCCATGGGGGTTCGCCAGCCGGGTTCCCATCTCCAGGCGATAGGGTTGCATCAGGTCGAGCGGGCGCAGTACGCCGTACAGCCCCGAGAGGATGCGGATGTGCGACTGCGCGTGGGCCAGCTGCTTCTCGTTCAGTCCGGCCGCCTGCAGGCCGTCGTAGACGTCGCCGTCGAAGGCCAGGATCGCCTGCTTGCTGTTCTTCGTGGTGAAGCGCGGAGACCAGTCGGCGTAGCGGGTGGCATTGAGGACGGCGAGCTGATCCGAGATCGACATCAGTTCGCCGAGTTCGCGCGGCGAGCGTTGCCGCAGGATCTCCACCAGTCCCGCGGCCTGCGGGATAAAATCGGGCGTCGTATGCCGGGTCGTCGTGGGCGGAGTGTCGTAGTCGAGTGTCTTTGCAGGCGATAAAACGATCAGCATCTGGGTGTTTCCGAACCGTTCAAGCAAAGCCTCCATGATACCGAAGCGCATCGTCCTCGACACCAATGTCTGCCTCGACCTGTTCGTGTTCCGCGATCCGCGCTGGAATGCATTGCTGGCCGGACTGCGCGACGGCAGCGTCACTGCCATCACCCGCGAGGACTGCCGGCGCGAGTGGCAGATCGTGCTGGGTTACCCTCACCTTCCGCTCGACGAGGCCGGGCGAGCCGCCGCCGCCGCCGAATTCGACAGCCTGCTGACCGTGCTGCCGCTGCCGCCGGCCGACGCCGATACGCATCGCCTGCCGGTCTGCAAGGACCGCGACGACCAGAAATTCCTCGAAACCGCCCGCCAGGCGGGCGCCGAGGCATTGGTGACCAAGGACAAGGCATTGCTCAAGCTGGCGCGCCGCGCCGCGCGCGCGGGCCTGTTCGCGATCCTGACGCCCGACGCCTGGCTCGCGTCATGTCCCGCGCCGGCGCCGCCCGGGGACGCGTCGCAGGAAGACATCCCGCCGCCGCGCTAGAATGGTGGATCGCCGCATCGCCGAACACGCCGTTTCTTCCCTGCGCATTCCATGACCATTCCGACGATCCGACTCGAATCCAAGCTGCCGAATGTCGGCACCACCATCTTCACCGTGATGTCCGCCCTCGCCGCAGAACGGAAGGCGGTCAACCTCGGCCAGGGCTTCCCCGACTTCGGATGCGATCCGGCGCTGACCGCGCGCGTCACCGAGGCGATGAATGCCGGCCTCAACCAGTATCCGCCGATGGCCGGCGTGCCGGCGTTGCGCCAGGCGATCGCGGCCAAGGTCGAACGCCTGTACGGCCACCGCTACCTTGCCGACAGCGAGATCACCGTCACCGCCGGCGCCACCCAGGCGCTTCTCACGGCCATCCTGTGCAGCGTGCGCGCCGGCGACGAGGTCATCGTGATCGAGCCGGTCTACGACAGCTACGTGCCGTCCATCGAACTGGCCGGCGGCAAGGCCGTGCCGGTGCAGATGGAGCTCGGCCCCGACGGCTACCGGATCCCGTGGGACCGGGTCGCCGCCGCCGTCACGCCGCGCACCCGCCTCATCATGCTCAATTCGCCGCACAATCCGACCGGCAGCGTCTTCGGCGAGCGGGACATCGCCTCGCTGCGCGCCATCGTCGACGGCACCGATATCCTGATCGTGTCCGACGAGGTCTACGAACACATGGTGTACGACAGCCGCCGCCACGAATCGATGTGCCGCTACCCGGACCTGGCGGCGCGCAGCTTCGTCGTCTCCAGTTTCGGCAAGACCTATCATGTCACTGGCTGGAAGGTCGGCCATGTCGCCGCGCCCGCGGCGCTGAGCGCGGAATTCCGCAAGGTGCACCAGTTCAACGTCTTCACGGTCAACACGCCGGTCCAGCATGCGCTGGCCGCCTACATGGCCGATCCGTCGCCCTACCTCGACCTGCCTGCTTTTTACCAGCGCAAGCGCGACCTGTTCCGCGACGGACTGGCCGGCTCGCGTTTCCGCCTGCTGCCGTCGGACGGCACGTATTTCCAGTGCGTCGACTATTCCGCCATCTCGTCGATGCCCGAGAACGAATTCGCCAGGTGGCTGACCGCCGAGATCGGTGTCGCCGCCATCCCGGTCTCGGCCTTCTACGGGACCCCGCGCGAATCCGGGATCGTGCGCTTCTGTTTCGCCAAGCGCGACGAAACCCTCCGGGAAGCCCTGCAGAAACTGGCGAAAGTCTAGAACTTTCCTATACTCATCGGCACAGGGACGCATGCCGCAACGCGGCGCGCGGCGGTTCGCGCTCTTGCCGCATGCAATTATTTCCACGAGGCAAGCAACCGGGCGGCCGATCGGGAGGTGCATCGTGGATCACAAGCGGTTGTCCATGTCCGATATCGCGATCGGCGAGCCATTGCCGTGGGATATCTATGGCACCGACCGCAAGCTGCTGCTGCGCAAGGGACACATCGTCGAGAACGAGCGGCAGATCGAAGCGCTCGTGGCACGCGGTCTCTATGTCGCCGCGACCGAGGCACAGGCATCCCGACGCAGCGACGTGGCAAGGGTCCACGAACTGCCCTCCGTGCTGCGCCTGCTCAATCTGGCAAACAATCGTCTCGAAAAGCTCTTGTACAGCGCCACCGGCGAGGAAGCACTGGATGCCAAGGTGCTCGAGGTGGTACATGCCCTGCGACAGGCATGCGACATGAATCCAGACATTGCCCTTGGCTGCGTTTTGCTCAACCAGGACGCCGCGTCCTATGCCGTGCGTCATGGCACCGATACCGCCATCGTTGCTTGGAACATCCTTCGGGCTCTCCACAAGCCATCCGAAGAGATCGACACCGTCATGGCGAGTGCCCTGACCATGAACGTCTCCATGCTGCGTATCCACGACCAGCTGCAAAACAGGACGACTCCGCTGACTGACCAGGAGCACGCCCTGGTACGCAGGCATCCGCGCGACAGTGTGGAATTGCTGCGCCAGGCGGGCGTTCACGACGAGGCGTGGCTCGAACTGGTCCTGCATCACCACGAGAACGACGATGGCAGCGGATATCCGGACGGTCCGGACGGTCCGCCGCTGTCGCAGAATGCGCGCATTCTCGCCATCGCTGACCGCTACTGCGCCCGCATCGTCCGCCGCAAGTACCGCAAGACGCTCCCCCCGGAGCCGCCCTGCGCGAAGTGCTGATGGTGGGCGGCAAGGCATCCGATCCGATGCTGGCCGCCTATTTCGTCAAGGAGATCGGCACGTATCCGCCGGGAAGTTTCGTGCGTCTGCAGAACGGGGAAATCGGCGTCGTATCGCACAGAGGTGCCACGCCGACGACACCGGTCGTTCACGCCATCCTGGCACCGCGCGGCGCGCCGCTGAGCTTTCCGATCAAGCGCGAGACGACGCGCCAGCTGCATGAGATCCGGGAGGCCGTCTCGCCGGATACGGCCAATTTCCGTTTCGGCCTGCACCAGATCTGGGGCAGCGAAGCGGCCCTGTGAGGAGATTCAGCGCGGCAGCTGCGACAGCCGCTGCTCGACGAATGCGGACAGCTCCGGTGTGAGGCTGTTGGTCGCTCGGGCGCGGCCGAAGGCTTCGCGTGCTTCCGCGAAGCGGCTTTCCGCCTGCAGCGAAATGCCGATGCCCATCCACCAGACACCGTTCTGCGGCGACAGCCGCAATGCGGCACCGTAGTGTTCGATGGCCTCGCGATTGCGCCCCTGCCGCTGCAGCAACGCTGCGAGGAAAGCCGAATAGTCGGCGCGGTCAGTGGCGTGCGGAAGGCTGCGCTGGAGTGTGTCGATCGCCGCGCGCACATCGGTATGCTCTACCTGCAGGCGCGCCAGGATCATCGCCAGGCCGGTCTGCTGCGGATCGAGGGCAAGCCCTTCCTGCAGCCGCTTGACGGCTTCGCCGTTGCGGCGCTGCTCGATCAACAGCGCGACCAATGCCTGCCGGGCGGCAGCATGCCGCGGGTCCAGATGCAGTGCCGACTCGAATCCGGCTGCCGCCTCGTTGATTCTGCCCTGGCTTGCCAGACTCGAGGCGCGGCGGAACTCGTTCTCCGCCCGTTGCTGGGGCGTCAATTCCTTGACCTGCTTGCCATAGTCGGTGGGCTGAGCCGTCTCGCGGCCCGGTGCAGCCGGCGCGCGCGCGCGTCCGGACGGAGCTGCGTCCGCCTGTGCGGCCGACGCGTTGTCGTTTCCTGACCGCTGCCTTGCCTGCGCGGACGCTGGCCGAACCTGGGCGATCGTTGAAGGTGGTGCAGGCGTTTCCATGACGGCGGCCCCCGGCGCCTGTTCGGGCACGACGTCCGGTGTCGCCGTGCCGGCGCCCATCAGCGCCGGCGGCGCAACCGGCGCTGGTGGCGGAAACGCTGCAGCGACCGGCGGCGTCTCTGCAGCCGCGGCGCGTTTGCCGTCGAGGGAGGATAATCCGGCGCTGACCTTCAGGGGCAACTCCGATGGCGGGCCTTGCAAGGGTACCGTGTTCAGGCGAATCCAGGCCCACGAGGCGGCGCCGCCGACCAGCATCGCTGCCAGCAGTGCGAGCGACCACAGCAGGTAATTGGTCTTCTTCTGCTCCGGGACGGCGCGCACTTCTGGAAAAACCGCGCCGCGCGCGCCATCCGATCCGCGCGCGTCCAGTTCCTGGAGCATCCGGTTGATCAGGCTCATTGGAAGACCATCCATCCGGCACCGGCGCTGAGCACCAGCAATGCGGCCGCGCCAATCCACGCCAGGCGGAAGCGCGGCTTGCGGGCGGCAACGGTGTCATGGGCGGCCTCGCGCACGTGGCGACCTTTGACCTGGCGCTTGCCCTCTCCGAAGGCCAGCAGCAGCGCCTTGTGCGCCAGGATGTTGACGAGTCGCGGCACCCCTCCGGAGGCGGAACGCAGTGCACGCACCGCATCGCTGGCGAACAGGCGTGATCCCGTGTAACCGGCCACGCCGAGGCGGTGCGCAAGATAGAACTCGAGGTCGTCGCGCGACAGCGGTCCGAGGTGGTAATGAAAGGAGATGCGTTGCGCGAGTTGCCGGATATCCTCGCGCTGCAGGGTCCGGTTCAGTTCCGGCTGGCCGAACAGGACGATCTGCAGCAGCTTGCGCTTTTCGGTCTCGAGATTCGACAGCAGGCGAAGTGCCTCGAGGCTCTCCACGGGGATGGCCTGCGCCTCGTCGATGCACAGCACCACCCTCTTGCCGGCGCGGGCAAGCACCAGCAGCCGGTGATTGATGGACTTGAGGATGCTGTGCTGGTCGGCATCCTTGTCGAGTTCGATCTCCAGCTCATCGGCCAGCGCCAGCATCAGCGTGCGCGGTTCCAGCATCGGGTTGGGCACATACGCCGTGACGAAGCCGTCGTCGAGCGTCGCCATGAACTTGCGGCACAGCAGTGTCTTGCCTGTACCGACCTCGCCCGTGATCTTGATGAATCCCTCGCCGTTCTTCACGGCGACGAGCAACGTGTTGAGCGCCTCCTGCGCGGCGGTGCACGCGAAGAAGTAGGTCGTATCCGGTGTGATGCCGAACGGGAGTTCGCGCAAGCCGAAATGCGCCTTGTACATCGCCTACTCCAGCCTGCCGCGCGGATCGAGCGCCTGGATACGCTCCTGGGTGTCGTGCAGATCCTTCGCCCAGGCGTCGCCCTGTACCACCGTGGGCTTGATCAGGATGACCAGTTCGCGCTTGGTGGTGAGTTCGTTACGGTTGCGGAAGAGATTGCCGAGGACGGGCACGTCGCCGGCGACCGGAACCTGCGAGCGGTCGGCGCTCGATGCCTGGCGGATGAGGCCGCCAATGGCGAGGATCTGTCCATTGTGGCCGCGCACCACGCTGTCGGTCTCGGACACATCGCTGGAGGCAAGCGGCAGCGAGAAAGTGCCGGCCGACCCGAGGTTGAGCGGCTTGTCGACGGTGCGCACATTGCTGACCGACGGGTGGATGTGCAGGATGATATTGCCGTTCTCGTCGATCTGCGGAGTCACGTCGAGCGCCACGCCGGAGAAGAATGGCTGCACGGTCACGCTCGGACTGGTGCTGGTGGTGGTGCCGGTCGCCGTGGTGGTAGAGCTGACGTTGGTGACGAAAAACTCGTCCTTGCCTACCTTGAGCACGGCCTTCTGGTTGTTGAGCGTGGCGATGCGCGGGCTCGATAGCACGTGCACCGTACCCTGGGTCTCCAACAGGGAGATCAGGGCAGCGAAATTGTCGGTCTGGAATGCCAGTCCGAAGATGCCGCCGGCGGCGTTGCCGGAAATTGCCATGTCGAGCGCAGTATTGCCGACGATCCGGGCAATGCCTTCCGCGCCTGTGCCGGGATTGGTCGAATGGACTGTGGAACTCAGCGCGTTGGATTGGGCCTTCGAGCTGAGCGACGTGCCGGGATTCATGAAGCCGCCGACCGCACGGTTGCTGTCGAACCCCTTGATCGAACCGAACGATGCCCAGTTGATGCCGCTCTGGAAGCTGCTGTTGAGCTCCACCTCGAGCACTTTCGCCTCGAGGATCACCTGGCGATCGACCGAGTTCTGGGTCGCCTTCAGGAAGGAGGCGACGCCCTTGAGCTCATCCCACATCGCGCGCACCACCACGATGCCCGATTGCGGACTGACGACCACGCTGCGGCCTTCCTTGTTGCCGACGATCGCCTCCAGCGACGCCTTGAGTTCTGCCCAGAAATCGGTATTCGACGAGGTGCTGATCTTGCTGCTGCTGACCGATTGCGAATTGGAATTCGGATTGTTGGTGCCACCCACCGGCGCCTGCGGCTGCGACGGATTGTTGCCGGTAGAGACCGCGCCGGCGGAATCGCTGACCGAGCCGGAGGTGACGCGGATATCCGAAGTGCCGCGGCGGCTTGCCGTGAGGTAGTTGACCGTGAAGACACGCGTCTGCAGCGTGAGCGGTTTTACATAGATGCGGGTGCCGTCGACATGGTAGTCGTAACCGTACAGTTCGCGGATGGCGTCTAGCGCCTCGAACAGCGTCACGTCCTTCAGGTTGGCCGATACCTGTCCGCTGACCTCCGGGTGCACAAGCATGCTGTAGCGGGTGCCCGAAGCGATCGCCATGAAGAACTGCTGGGCCGGCACGTTGTTGAGCGCGATGCTGAAGCGTTCCTCCAGCGGCGGGCGTGCCTTGGGCAACTCGATGCTGATCGGCGGCAGGAGCGCCGCAGAGACGGATTCGGGACTGGCGGGCGCGGACTTGGTGCCGATCGCCTTGTCGAGTTCACGATTGATCAGGTCGTAGGTTTCGCGCTTCGGCTCCGAGGGAGGCAAAGCGCACCCTGCGAGCAGGACCGCGATAGCGACGATTATCAGTTTTCGCATTGGCTATTTGCCCTTGTTGTCGCCTGTCTGATTCTTGCCGCCCATGCGCTCCGACGCCGGCAGCTTCAGGATGTCCGGATACATTTTCAACGTCAGCACTTCTTTGCCGCGACGCAGCTGGACCGCCTCCTCAGAGATCCGTGCCACGCGCGCCTCTCCCACCATGTCGCCGACCACGACCTTGCGGCCGCTGATGATGGCGAACGCACTGCTTGGAGAGATCATGACCGTTTGCAGGACGGGGCCGGACGCCGTCACCGTGTCGGCCGGCGCCCGTTCATCGAGCAGGCCTGCCGGCGGACGTGTCGGATCGGCCATTCCCTGCCCCGCCGCCGGCAGCACGACAACGGCATGCGCCAAGCCGACACATGCCAGCGTGCGCAACAATCGCAAACTGTTCATCACAGGTCCAGCCATCTCTTTTCCAGACTCAGCGTATAGAGCGTCAAGGTCAATGTCGTCCTGGCATGGTCTTCCGCGTTCAACGACGCCTTGCCCCAGAAAACCTGCCATGGCATGGACTCGAGTTCGGCCATGTATCCCACCAGTTCGGAATAGCTGCCCTGCACAACGACTTCCACGCCATGCTTGAAAACCTGCCCTTTGGCCACTTCAGCAGCCGGCCCTGGAGCCGTCTGTGCGCTGCCAGCCGTGACCGGCGGAACGGGTTGCGACGACGCCGTCGAGGCGCCCGCCGCTCCGTTTGCGGGCTTGGCGGGCTCCGTCGCGCCGGAGATCGGACTCGGCGGCAGGCTGCGCAGCGCGATCAGTCGCAGATTGCCATGGCGCCGCAGGATGCTCTCCAGCAGCCCGGACATTTTATCAGGGGAAACCAGCCCCTTACGCACATCTTGCAATGCTGCCTGCATCGAGGCCAGGCGTTCTTCCACTGCTTCCAGCTGCGCCTTGGCAGCCGCGTCCGGATCTTCCCCATGGCGCTGAAGAATGACCTTCGTCAGTTCGCGCGCTTCGGAGGCCTTGGACTGGTTTTCGTGGATCTGCGCGGACAGGATCTTCGTGCGCGCGAACAGCGGATCGATCGCCAGCGCGTTCATCAGGGTGATGAGCACCAGCGCGGCAAGTGCAAAGATGATGGCGCGCTCACGGAGCGTCAGTGCATCGATGCGCGTCGAGAGGTGTTGCCAGTATCGCTTCATTTTCGCCCCGTCGCGTCGCCGCCGCCAGCCGCACTGTCCACGCTGCCAGCGAGTCGGAATTCGATGTAACCGGGCATCCGGGGCCGCTCAGGCCGAGTCGTTGCGGGCGGCGCTCCCGGAATAACGCCCGGTGCAGGTTGCGATTGCGCAGCCGTATTGCCGGGAGTCGTCCCACCGGCGTCCTGTTGTTCGGGACGGCGCATCTCGAGTGTGGAAAACGACTTGCCGCGCAGGATCGCCTCTCTGCGCAGGCGATGGAGAAACTCGGGCACGGCATCGGGCCGAAGTGTACGGCCCGAAAGCTGGATATCATTGCCTGCACCGACGATCTGCACGCTTGTCAGCCACAGATCGGGAACGATCTGGCGTCCGAAGGCGCGGAAGTATTCCGAGTACCCGTTGCGGTGGCCAAGCTCGCCGCGTTGCAGGGTCTCGAAAGCCTGCTGCATCGTACGGGCCTCGCCTTCGGCGGCGCGGATCTTTTCCTCGATGTCCCGGCTCTTCTGGCGCGGCGGCGAATTGGCAAGGGTCTGGGCATACTGTGCCTGGGCCAGCTGCATCTGGGCCAGCGATTCCTTGACCTGCCCCTGCAATTGCAACGTCTGGTAGCCGGCGTAAGCCGCCACCAGCACCGTGCCGCCGCCGATCAGCCCGAGCGCCTGCGCCATGGTGGCAGCGGAAAAATACTTCTTCTGCTTCAGGAAAATCGGGTTGAAGAGATTGATCTGCTGACTCACAGCGCCTTCTCCTCGACGCGCAGGGCCGCACCTATCGCCAGGAAGAAACGATGCTGCCCCTCCCGACTTTGCACCTCCGGTACGCGAGACAAATCGACAGCGCTGGCAAGATCGAGGGCCTCGACCTGCATATAGAGATTGCTAGCAAGGTAGTCCTGCAATCCTTGGACATTCTCCGGCAATGGACCGAGTACCAGCTTGGACATCGTGATGAAGTGATACTGGCGATCAAAGTGGTCGAGCGATCGCTGCAATTCGAGCGTGATGCGATCGTGAAACGCTGAGCGCTGGTCCAGACTGTCGCTCGCCAAACTGGAGACCGGCACCTCGATACGGCGGGACAGGTACAGTTCACCCTCGTAGGTCACCGTCAGCAGGCCGCCGCTGGCGTCGAAATACAGCATGGCGATGCCGCGCCCTTCCGGCTGGATCAGCGACGACAGGTTGCGTTGAGCCATCTCCGGGATATCGATCACTCCCAGCGGGATTTTCGCTTCCTCGAACAGTGTTTGGCGTTGTTGCACAACCTGATTCCGCGCGGCCACCGCGAACATGGCGTTGCCGCGTCCAGCGGCATTCTTGTCGCCCGGCACCTCCAGCACATCGATCGTCGCGTCGTCGACATGGAAATCCAGCATGTCCTTGAGACGCCATCGGATTGCCGTCTTGAGTTCCTCTTGCGGGACATTGGGAGCGTCAACCGACAAGATCTGGTACTCACCGCCACCGAGCAGCGTCGAGCAGCGGAATCCGGATGCCTTGACTTCCTTGCCGATCTTTTCAAGCTGGCTGCCGGTCACTGCACCGCTCGAAGGAAAAAACATCGCCAGATCCACGCTCGGCATGCTGCCGACGGGCCGTAAAGCATGGACGACCCGGACGCCATCGCCCCCCAGGTCGACAGCTAACAGGCCAGTCGAATCTTTCTTTTTCTGAAACAAGCGCATGCGCAAATCTGGTTAGAAATTGGCTGAAAATAATTTAATAAGTTGTTGTTGTCAATCAACTTTGTGTATCGATCTGCCCGACATCGGGTAACCGGACGTCTTGTCAATGTGTTACGGCGGCCTGCATAAATATGCAGGCCGCCGCAGTCTCGCTGATTTCGACAGAATTTTCTAGAAGATTTCTCTGAAATGAATGATCTGATCGTTGCCCTTCGGCACCCCATAGCGCGCCCGAGCACGGTTGGCAGGCAGGTAAGGCGCAATGCCTGCACCCGGCGCCAAGCTCATGTCGACACTTCCTTGCCGCACTGCACCGGTCGGTCGGCTCAACACGAAGCGGCCGGACCCGCTGCTGAAGGTAAACGTGGGTGTCGTCACGGTGATACCCGACAGCGGTGCGGTGCTTGGCTGCCAGTTGTCGAGAACGATATCTGCCGGCAGGGTGAGAATGCTGCTGTGATCCAGCGTATTCGTAACGAACGCATTGCCGTTCCAGAACTGGGTCGCGATACCGATCGGTAGAGTCAGCAAGTCTGTGCCATGAGCATTCGATATGCGCAGGCGCCCCAGCCGCACGCTCGTAGTCGCCAGCAATACGCGCTCATTGCTGCCGTTTGCATCTGCATCCAGGTCGGGCCCGTGCGTCGCACCGGAGACAGGGAGACTTACACCGTCGGTGTCCACGGGCGCAACGCCGATTCTCACGGTGTCGTAAGGCCCCCAAGTTGCATCCGAGGTGGTCGTGGTCGGCCTGGCAAGCGACAGGGCGATATCGAAGGTGCTCCTGCCGTCTGCCCATGCCGTGTTCGATGGCGTGATGGCGCCCGCCCCCGCAACCGCCATGTTCAGTCGCGCAGTCAGCGCAGTAGACGGTGTCCCGGAATTGATGGCGCCCAGTCCCATGCAACTGGTGGTTGCGCAGGTACCGCCAGTCGTGATCCATGTGCCATTTCCTGCCACTCCGAGCAACGATGCGCTGAGTTTCGCATAGTTGCCCCGGTAATTTTCCGTCGCGCTATTCGCCGCGTTGTACGCCGTCACTCGGAACCCCAGGCGCATCGGTTCGGCCATATAGGTGAAGGCATCCGTCAGTGCGACAGCGGCGCCGGCCACCGTGGTGGATGCCGGGGACGCAAGGGTGATGGTCGTGCCGGAAACCGAACTGATCGTTGTCATGAGTTCGGCGCCCGAGGCCCCTGCCCCGGCAATCGCGACCCAACGCCCGGCAACCATGCCCGTCGCGGAGCCGACTGTCAGCGAAGTGCTTCCGGCCATGATCGATCCGGTGGTGGCGATGGCACCCAGATCGTTCCGGTTCCGGAAGGTGGCTAAATCGACGCCGAAATGGTGCGGCACGAAGCGCCCGATCCCGGTGGCAGGCGTGAGTCCGCCGACGACCTGCCCCGCCGTCATGTAATAGCCGCTCGTGCCAGCCGACGCAAGTTTGACCTCGGGAGTCAGTGTCAGGATGCCGACTTCGTTCCACGAGAAGGAACCGGTGGCCGACCCATTGCTGAATGCGCCGAAGTCACCGCTCAGCGCGCCGTCCCTGTAAAGTGCGGCATCCCCTTTCGTGGGCGTCAGGTGGACGCCGTACGGCGAAGTTTCCCTCCCATAGTTGTACGCAATCTCGTCTTCGGAGGTCCTTGCTGTCGCTGTCACGGAAAAATTCGTCCCTGCGGTCGTGAAAACTGCGGAGGTATGGTCCGTTGCCAAGGTATACGCCACGTTGGCCGCATTCCGGATGTTCGACAACTCAAACCGGTATGGCCGGACATGGAATTCCTGCGATGTGCCAGTCAGCGTCGCGCCATTCACGCCGGTCAGGTGACCGACATCCACGGTCTTGCTGGCCGTCAGGCGGACGCTGCCTGCATCCCGATATTTCAGCGAGAACGGCGCATTGCCGTTCGCGTCGAATACCAGCTGGACGCTGCCGTAGCTTGAGACCGCATTGAGCGAGTTGCCGTTGATCGCCGTGAAGCTGCTGCCGGACACTGACGGCGAACCATTCACGCCGAGAAGCTGGTTGTTTCCGGAGTAGCAGGTGGTCGGATTGACGCACTCGTATGCCATGGAAACGGTTTGCGGACCGACCAGTGCAGCTTCGCAGGCCTGAGTGCTGTCTTCGGTCCGGATCGCCCGCAGGTAGTAGATGCCGGATGCCGTTCCGGCCACCTGACTCTGTGGACCGGCCAGGCCGACGCCCCCCGCTGATCCCGAAAATATGAATCCCGTCTTCTTGAAGGTCGTCTGGCACGCTCCGGTGCAATTGGTGCCATCCTTGCAGCATTTGGTACCTGCAAGGCCGGCGCTTGCGGCCAGCGAAACCGCGTTCAGCGACAACGTCGACGTTGCGCCGTTCGCAGCCGCCGGATAGCTCAGCGTGGTCGAGGCTGTGCCCGACGAATTGAAGACGACGGTCGTGCCTGCCAGCGCACCGTTGTCCGTCGACAGCGTGGCGGTCTGCCCGCTGGTCGCGGTGTAGACATTCGTACAGGGATTGCTGCTGTCGGCACAGGCTGTCACCGTCACCGTGGTCGGCAGGCAGTTCACGCTTACGGTAGGAATCGTGATCTGGTAATGATCAGGTGATGCGCAAGCGTGACTCACTGCCATCAGGTCGGCCACTGCTGTAGCGCTGAGCTCTGTGTTGAATAAATAGAACTCGTCGATCAGTCCATTTGCAGAATTGGTCGTCACTGTCACTGGTTGTCCGGTCACATTGGAAGTGCGCCATGTTCCCAGGTAGAGCGTGTTGAGCGTGCCGAAGGCATTGTTCAGCGCGACGCTGACGCTGCCCGCCAAAGCGCCGTCCACGTAGATGCGCATCCGGTCGCTGGTCAGGCTCCAGGTCACCGCGATATGGTGCCAGGTGTTGGCGGCAAAGGTGTTCGTACCGGTCGACACAGTGCCGTCGTTGTCCCCCGAATCCTCCAGGGCGAACGTCAGGCTGCCGGTGCTGTTTTTGATCAGGAAAAAATGCTTGTCTGCATTCTGATTGCCGTTGTTCGCCGAGGCGTCGAACAAGGTCCGGATGTTTCCATCGTTCCATGCCGCGTTGCCGCGATACCAGAACGCAATGGTGCCCGCCGTCATGCCGCCGACGCTCAGCCCCGTGTTGATGCCGGTCTGCGATGCGGAAGCGGGAATCGACGCGGATCCGCATGTGCCGGGGTTTCCGGAAATGGCGCTGCTCGCCGCCGGATAGCCGGTCGGCGCCGCGGTGCCCAGCACACCGGTCGCATTGCGACCGCTGCCGCTGTAATCGAGGATCGTACCCCAGGACGATTCATCCAAGCGGTAGTAGGCATATGCCGACAGGATGGCGGTATCCGATGCCGAATCGTTCGCGGAATTCGTATCCGTGCCTGCGCCGTCGACACTGACGGCATTGGTGATCGCGCCCGTGGTTCCGCTCGCGACCGCAACCGTCAGCGACAACGCGGTTGCCGCCCCGCTGGCCAATCCGCCTGAATAGGTGCAGGTCAGCGAAACGCAGGACCATCCCGTGCCGGAATGGGAGGACAGCGACACCCCACTGTCCAGCGTCACGGTGACGACTACCGGCCCCGGCTCCGCAGCCGGCCCCAAGTTGGCTACTGTCGCGGTATAGGTGGCGCTTCCGCCCGCAGCCAAGGCTACGCTGCGCGTCAGGCCGATCGCGAGATCCGCCGTGATCGAGTAAGTATCCGTCGCCGTGTTGTTGCCGGACACGTTGTCGAACGCACTTCCGGTAGCGGTCGCCGAGTTTGTCTTGTCGCCGGACGCATTGGATGCCACCGACACATTCAGGATGAGCGCAGGCGCCGACGCGCCGCTGACCAACGTGCCTGTGCGCGTACAAGTGACCGTCTGTCCGCTGGTGGAACATGTCCAGCCGGTTCCCGAATACGACGAGAGGCTCAGTCCGGAAGGCAAGGTATTGACGATGGTGAACGGGCCGGAATCGTTGTTCGGGCCGTTATTGGTCATGGTCAGCGTATAGGCGGCCGTTCCTCCTGGCGACAACGCGACATTGCGGCTCATCGTCAGCGAAATGTCCGAGACTGGCGTATTCGGCACCGCGACGATTTCGGCGGATAGCAGCACCAGATCCTGGCCGCTAACATAGGTGGTGGAAGCGGTCGTCTGCCCCGACTGGATGACGGGCGACGGCAGGTCATAGGCATCGAAGTCGATGCCATAAGTCGTCGTGTCTGGTGTGCCGCTGACCGTACTGACGGAGTTGAATTGATTGCCGCTCGGATTATTGGCATCGGTCATCTCGGTCGATCCGAAGGACAATGTCTCGCCGCCGCCGAACAGGGTTGGATCGCCTTCCCAGGTGATGTGGCCGATCTTGCCCTTGATGAAATTGGATGGAACGTTGAAGTTTGTGAGATTCAGGACGAAGCTGCTGTTCTGGAAGGCTTGGAACCCCTCGTACAGGTTCAGCACGCGGAACTCCTCGTCGACGTGCTCGTAAATGACGAGCAGCGCCCATGCGCCGAGGACGGTCTCGTTCGAGCAGTAGTTCGTCCCGTTATTGATCGTCAGCCCGGAGAAGGAATACGTATTGTTGCCCTTCGCCGTCACGATGCTGGTGACGTCGACGACACCGCTGAAAAACGGGAAGCCGGATGCGGCCGGCGTGATCGTATATTGCCGGCTCGCGGTGAGATTGGTGCTGTCGAAAGTGATGTTGTAATCGGCACTGGAGCCCGAACCGGCCCAGTACAGGTAAGCGGCACGGATGGTGGCGCCGGACGGGATGCCCGACAGCGTCGCCTGGGTGGCATCGCTGCCGGCGGCGGTCGTGGCATTGGCGACAACCGAACAGGCGTTCGTGCTGTTAGGATTAGTGCGAAGCGATCGCGATGTTCCCGTGAAGTTCACGTTCCCTGCGAAGCTTTGCAGCAGGGTCGGCGTGGTTTGCGCCTGCACGGGTCCGGCTTGCATGGCCAGCATCAAGACGACAAACGTCGCGAGAACGAACAGCAAGCGCGCCCCGCCCCAAGCCGGACACATTCCTTGCGTGCTCGCTGGACCGCGCAATCCGATTATCGCGTGCTCACTCATGTGTTTCTGGCCCCTATTCGACGACCTGTACCGTGATCCTGCGCTCGACGTAATTGGGATCGGCGGGCGCACCGCCGGCCGTGGCCGTGGATACCAGCTGATAGCTGGTGATGACGCCGCCGCTCGCCTCGGTGGCGGTGCGGGATGAGCAGGTCACGCTGACAGTAAAGCCGGCAAACGTCGCGGCTGCCGACGGCATCGGCACCGCGTTGGCGGTGCCTGCCGCAGAGCAGCTCAGAGTCCCGGTTGCACCGGCGCCACGCAGAATCTGGTAGATGCCCCATTCGATTCCCGCGCGGGCGGCCTGGTAAGCCCTCGAGCCATTCACGTCGAGTGCGGAGGTCTGTTGCTGGGTAGTCGATATCGTCACTACAAATGCGCCGAGCGCTGCGATCACGACCAGAAGGAAGATCGCCGCTATGAGGGAAAAGCCTCTGGATGTCTTACGCGTCCTCATGGCATGTTGCTCACATGAACCTGGTGGTGCAGCGCCACGGTTTCGCTGCTGCCGCGCGAGGTCTCGGTCAGCGAGAGCGACATCGTGACGAGGCCGGTACGTTGGGTGACGGTCAATGCACCGTCATAGCGGAATAGGCAGCGGCTGACGCCGCGCGCCAGCAGCGCCGACGTGGTTGGTGCCGTGGTTGCCTCGGGCCAGCCATAGCCGGACTGCCGTGTCAGCGTGCCGGCGGCCGGATCACACACGTAGCGCGCGGGCGTTTGCACCACATGAAAGCGATGTCCTGGCGAATCGAAAGGCATGGCTTCGGTCGATTCGATCGTGACGGTCTGATTGACGGCATCGACGGCCGCGATGCGACGACGAACATGGGTTCCTTCGGTGTCGCCAACGAAGGCATAGGGATTGGCGCCTGTGATACCCAGGCTGTAAACGACGACATGGTCGTTCGTCGCCATGGTCGGCATATGCCCGAGCACATCGAAATTCGTATCAACCGCATCGAATTCGAGCGGGTCCCCTACGCCTGCGGGCGTCCTGCCGACACGGTATCGGCCGCCGCCGATGGTCGGAATGAATTCCAGAGTGCATGCATCGCTCCCCGTGCAGCCGCCGGTTACACGCACGCTGTTGGGCAGAGAGTGGCGAATATCCCTGCCGATGCGACGCAGGGCGGTGTCCGCGGTATCGGTCAGGCCGGCGCGCAAGCCGATGTCGATGTACTGGTCGACCGGCGCCTTCAGGAACACGGCAACCACCGCGCCGATGATGCCGGTAATGGCGATCACCAGGATGATCTCCAGCAGCGTGAATCCGCGTGATGGGCAGGGGCGCTTCATCATGGCAGAGCATTCGGTGCGTAACGGGTGCGTACGCCTTCCACGGTGATGGACTGATTCTGTGGATCCGTCACGGTCACCCTGATCAGGATGGCGTCGCCGCTCGCGACTGCAATGTCGCTGAGCGCGATGCTGGAAAGACTTACCGACACCGCATAGCGATCGAGATCGGCGGAAATCACCTGCCCTGAGATGTCGAGCTTGTTGGTGCCTGCGGCCATGGAGAAACCATGGTAGTCGGTCACGCCATCGAAAAAGGCATTGACCGCGACCGTATTGCCTCCGCCATAGCGATTCTCCTGAACCCCGGAAATCGTTTCGGGGCCGATCGCATCGACTGTCGTTGCACATTGAGCGTCGGTCGTCGCCGCCTCCGCATTGGCGTCGTCCGGATCGCAGCGCGTATACGGCATCGACTGGATCTCCTCCAGCAGGGCCTCGCCGAGCGCCAGTGCCTGCTTGCGCGGCAAGGGATCCGCGCTCGAACGCGTCGCATTGTTCATGACGACCAGCAGGCCGACGATCGCCACGCTGACGATGACGATGAAAAGCACCAGCTCGAGCAGGCTGATGCCTGATTGCCGTCGCTTGGCCATCGCCTGCGCCTCACGCATGCACATAACCGGTCTCCGGTTCGATCGTGATGTTGCGGGACAGCCCCTTCACGCGGAAGGTGTAGGCCGACGTGAAGCTCGGAGCGCCGAGAGGATTGATGCTGAAAGCCGTTGGCGTGATCGTAGCGCCCCCGACGTTCGTGTAGGTGGCCGAACGGCGCGCCGTCACCGTGAAGGGCGCGGTGCCGTGCGGGCCGGACATGGGCACGGTCGTGGTGCATGCAGCCTGGCCGGTCGCGCTGGTATCGAGGCTGAAGGTGAGCGTCGTCGTGGTGAAGGTGACACAGACAGTACGACGTTTGGCGATGGCGGCCTTCTGGGCATACCGCAGCGCCGAGGTGGTCTCGTCGTACAAACCTAGCGAGGCGAAATCCTCGCTGTCGAAGAATCGCGGTACGACGGCAATTGCAAGAACGCCGACCAGCATGAGGATAGTGACCAGTTCGATCAGCGTGAAGCCGCGCGTGGTTGCCCCCATGGTGCGTCGGCAGCGCCGCCCCGCCGCCTGACGCTGCCGTAAGACTTGTTCGTTGTGACGAATTCCCATGGCAATTTTTGTTCTGGCCCGCATGAATCCGAGGAGCCCAGGAACGATTTGGCCTTGTTGCCCCGTAGAATACCAATTCTTGCGAGCAATAGCCTCGGTTTTACTCCCATTAGGTATGCCTGCAGCACGCGATCCGATGCCATCCAGGGTCAGTCCGGGAAACATGCGCGCACATCCATTTCCATCCGTTCAGGAGATTGCACGTCCGGATAGGCTAGAACCCAGATATCGAACTGCTGACGTCGTTCGACGGTGACCGAACCAAATCCCGCTGCGGTGAGCGCACTCCTCATGCTGGACAATGTAAAGCCGGTCTTATGGGCCATGTAAGTTTTACCGCGCGCAATGTCGGCCCGGAACCCATACAGGACATCGATTGCAGATATTGGCCCTGCAGCCGACATGTACATCGGATCTTCGAGTCCGTCTTTCAATACCGCCTCGCAGACCGGCATCAGATCCGGACAGGTCAGCAGGAGCATCCCGTCCGGCTTCAGGACACGACGAAATTCGCGAAGCGCGACCGGTACTTCGTGGGGGAAGAGATGCTCGATGCTATGCGATGAAAACACGGCATCGGCCGTCCCATCGGCAATCATCCCCAGATCCACCATGCTCGCCACGATATTCGGTTTGGCAGCGGGGTCGAGATCGATCCGGATTTCGTCCCACCCATGATGGAACATGGGCGGCATCGCCATCTTGTCAGTGGGGCCGCAGCCGACATGCAGAACCGTGCGCCTTGCCGCTATCGCCTTTGCTACATAGTGTCCGTCCAGTCCGGGCAATTTCTCATTGTGGCACCGGGCATGCCACATTCGACGATACAGCCTTTCTAGATCTCGCGTGAAGCGTTCCGCCTGACAGAGAGGGCTTGCAGACATGCGCTCCCGCAATGACGAGCGAAGCGCCGTCAGGCGTTCGCGATCCCTTGCAAGCTCCACTGCCCCGCGGATATAGCTTTGCGCGTCGGCGAAGATCAGTTCGGGCAGTCCGACATTCCGGAGTGCGGAGGCGCTTTGTCTGGCGACGATTCCCTGGCCGGCCAAGGCAATCAGCGGGACACCCATCCACAAGGCTTCAAGAGTCGTCATGCCGCCATTGAACGGAAACGGATCAAGCGCGATGTCGACATCCCCATACTCTCCGAGCATGTCCGCATGCGACGAGATGCCGCGGCACTCGATACGCTTCGGGTCGATGCCGCGCTCCGCGAAGCGGTTTCGATACAGCGTTCGGTGGTCATCGTTGTCCAGCACCCGAGATTTCAACAACAGGATGGCGTCCGGGACCTGGCGAAGAATCTCCGCCCAGGCATCGATCACCGGATCCACCAGCTTTTCGACACGGTTGAAGCACCCGAATGTGACATGTCCATTCGCCATGACGGGCGCGGGTGCGACTTCCGGACAATAGGACGGCGGCGAATAACAGAAGCGGGTATGGGGAAGCCAGACCGGTGTTTCGGAAAACAGCTGCGTCGTATCGGCTGGCGTGGTAAAGGGATCCGTCAGATAGTAGTCGATGCATTCCAGCCCCGTGGAATGGAAGTATCCAATCCAGGTCGCCTGCACAGGCGCCGGGCGGCGAACGAATACCGGCAGGCGATTGTGTGCGGTATGTCCGGACAAATCGACAAGTATGTCGATTCCGTCGTCGCGGATCTGGTTGCAAAGCTCGGCGTCGTTCATCAGCACGCCATCGACCCAGTGGTCGGCACTGGCCCTTATCTCGTCAGTGACGCCATCGACGCGACGTGTCATCGAATAGCAAAACACCTCGAACCGCGCAGGATCCCGATGGCGAATGACCTCCCGGATCAGAAAACCGACCGGATGCATGCCAAAGTCTCCTGATACGTAACCGATACGGAGCCGGCGCTCAGGATCATCGCCAAGCGAATGCTCGAAACGTTCGACGCTGGCACTGTGCTCGAACCGCTCCGACCATTTGCGATGGTAGGCGAACACTTCTTCCTGTGGCAGATCCGGCAGGTACGTGGCATCGAACGCGATGTTCGAGTAGATCGACGGCATGCGCGGATTGATCGTCAACGCACGCTCGAACTGACGAATCGCGCCACGATGATCGGAGCGATATCCGAGACAACCGGCAAGCGTGACCAGAGCCGAGATATTGTTGGGCTGACGTGCCAGCACTTTTTCGCACGTCTGTTCGGCACCAACATAGTCTCCGCTCTTCTGCTGGGCTAACGCCAGGGCTGCTAGCCGTTGCGCGTTTTCGCCCTTGACATCGATCTCGTGCCGGATGAATTCGAGCGTCTCTTCAAGGTGCTCTGTCTCGCCCAGCAGCGTCGCAAGATTGAGGTGCGCCTCCGGGCTCGCGGGATTAAGTTGCAGCGCCACGCGGAATGCTTCCAGGGCGGCCGCAAATTTCCCGGAATGCAATAAAACATTGCCAAGATTGACGTGCAGCGCGGCAGATGAGGGGTGAATCGCGATGGCTGAACGGGCTGCAGATTCGGCGTCCGAAAACCGACCGAGTTCATACAGAACTGCAATGCGGTTGTTCATGGCCTCCAGTAGTTGTGGATCATGCCGCAACGCACTGTCGAAGTGAGTCAGCGCGTCTTCCAGCAAACCGCGTGTCATCAGCCATTCGCCAAGATTGCTCCATGCCTGTGCATAGGCCGGTTCGAGCGCGAGTGCCTTGTCATAGGCAGCGCGGGCCGCGTCCATCTCGGCGAGGCGACGCCGCGCAGCGCCGAGAGCACACCAAAGGCGCGCATCTGCCGGGTGTGTCTTCAAAGCCGATTCGCATACTTCCGCTGCAGCCTGATTGTCGTCCTTGGCAAGCAGCCTCTGACTGAGAAGAAAGGCTGCATCGGCCGCTGCCGTCGCCCTACCTTCCGCTGCATGCCTGTAGCACGACTCTGCGACTTGCGGCAGGCCCTTTCGCTCGAACCACGCAGCAAATCCGCACCATAGCGCCGTGGATAGACGGGAAGTCAACATGCCGTGCGCTTTTCCGCTTATCGATGCCGTCAACGCTTACCGACGAATACCGAAACCAGCATTGCAAACAGTACTTGCTTCACCAGTGGCGGCGCATAGCCGGCGGCGAGCAATCGCTGCTGCACCCCGAACACGACGCGCGCCCTGTTGATGATGCCCAGCTTGTGTTCCTGTCGCGCCTTGCGCGCAACATCATAGAAACGCTCAAGTGCGGCCTGGGTCATTGATTCGATTTCCTGCTGCGACATTTTTTTGCCTCCCTTTGTTTTTGGGGGATGCAAAGGAACGCCGTGCATGAACTCAGTGCACAAGTTATCCGCAATCATGTCGATCTTGCTGGATGCCTTCATTTACTTGTTTTGTCGGAAACGGTTTCGCGAACTGCGGATGTCGGGATGCTTATCCGATCGACGCGTCGTCGGACCGAAGTCGTGGGCGATTTCAACTTCGCCATACCTGTCGATGGCGCACGCCAAAAAAACAAGGCGTGCCAAAAAGACACGCCTGTCCAGTACATCTGAATGGATCAGCCGGTGCAGACCAAGGTCGCCGTGGCCGTCGTCGATTGAGGACCAGAAACCGTGCAGCTCAGCGTATTGCCTGCCGTGCCGCAGTTGACCGTGCCATTTGAGACCGTGTATCCGGTCGGCACGCCCCCCTGCAGAACACTGCCTGCTGCGGCATCGCACGATTGTGCGGCTTCACTGATACGAATACCTTTGGTGCTGTTTGCCAGATAGCCGGCATAGTTGGTCGCGAATGCCGAGCTGATACCACCTGCCACACCCTGCGTCGCCGCACTGGCAGCATCAGAACGGAGATCGATGAACTTCGGCAGCGCCGTTGCCGCCAGGATACCGAGGATGACAATCACCACGACCAGTTCAATCAAGGTAAAACCGGCTTGATTGCTGTTGATTTGACGCATGCTTTCTTCTCCAGTTATAAGAATGATCCGAGGAACTTGATTGCAGTCAAGACTTTAAAGCCGCCAATATACCAGAACTATGGGATATGAAAAGGCGGAATTTCGTGCTGTCACGAGCAGTTCGCAACAGTCGCGAAAACGGTGTAAGTCGGCTGCGTATTCAGGGCAGCCGGCGGCGCGTATCCAATGGTGCAATCATTGGCCGCGCTGGATCCTGTATGGCCGGAACTGGGGGCGGCGATGCGCGGTGCCGTCAGGCCTGTCGTGATGTAATCAGAATTGAGGCTTGCCAGCGCCACGATGCTCGCCGCATCGGGATAACCGTTTACGAAGGTCACGGTCGTTCCCTCGATGACGATGGCCGGCGACGGGGTTCCCGTGAAGTTCGTATCAAATCCGCGTGTGATCAGGGTCGCATGCGCCATGGCGGCGGCTGATTTGACCGCACCCATTGCCGCGTTCATTTTGGCCAGGCGCGCGTCGGCCTGCAATGCCGCAAACTTGGGCAATGCTGCCGCTGCAAGGAAGCCGAGGATCGTAATCACGATGATCAATTCGATCAGCGTAAAGCCCGCTTGACGTAGTTTCATAAATCCGGTTGCTAAGTATTTGATTCGAAATTCGAATTTCCTGACGCAAATCTTACTCAAGAAATGCCCATCCGGCTAGTCGGCAGTCAATCGACTCTTGCAGAATTTTCAATCTTCTCCTGAAGGCGATTACATGGCGCCGACATTGTTTCAATATTGCAACTTTTACAATACTGTCGCGCTAGGCCTTGCCCCCGCGCATCGCCGCCTGACCGAGATCCCAGATCGGCAGGAACACGCCCAGTGCAAGAATGAGCACCAGAACAGCCAGCATGGTGATCAGGATCGGTTCGATCTGCGACGATAGCGTCTTCAGTTCGTAATCCACCTCCCGCTCATACATTTCGGCCACTTCGTCCATCAGATCATCCAGCTCGCCGGTCTCTTCGCCGACGGCCACCATTTGCAGGACGATCGGCGTGAACACGCCGGTCGTCACCGAGGTGCGCAGAATGCTTTCGCCACGCTCGACTCCGTCGCGCATCTGTTCTACGCGACTGGTGATGTAAGCGTTGTCGACCGTCTTTGCCACCACGCTGAGACTTTGCACGATCGGCACGCCACTGCGGCTGGCAAGCGCGAAGCTGCGCGCGAAACGTCCCAGTGTGGCTTTCTGCATGATCTTGCCGACGATCGGGATGCGAAGCTTGAACTTGTCCCAGCGGTACCGCCCCTCGGAGGTCGCGATCCAGCTGCGGAAGGCGACACCAGCGGTAGCGATGCCACCCAGGATAAGTGGCCAGAAATTAACCGTAAAATTGGAAGCGCCAATCAGAATCCGGGTCATCAGGGGAAGCTCGGCGCCGAACCCCTCGAACACCTTGGCGAATGCCGGAACCACGAACAGATTAATGACTGCGATCGCCGCCACCATCGCGATCACGACGAACATCGGATAACGCATCGCCGCCTTCACGCGGTCGCGCATGTCCCGCTCGAACTCCATGTGGTTGAACAGGCGCAGGAAGACTTCCTCGAGCCGCCCGGTCGTCTCGCCGATGCGGACCATGCTGACATAAAAGGAGGTGAAGACATCGGGATGACGGCGCATCGCTGCAGACAATTCACGTCCCGCATCAAGCGACTCGCGCAAATCCTTGACGACGCGGGCGAACGACTTGTTGATCGCGGATTCCTGCAGACCAGCCAGTCCGCGCATGATCGGCACGCCGGCCTTGAGCAGCGTATACATCTGGCGACTGAACAATTGGACGTCAATCGGCCGGATACCCGGCTCGAACAGATGCTGCAGCCAGGTGCCGTCGGCCCGCTCCTTCGGCTTGCTGGTCTGGCTGATCTCCACCGGGGTGATGCCGGTGCTGAACAGCTGATTCGCGACAGCCCCCGAGTCTGCTGCCTCCAGCACCCCCTGAAGTAGTTCGCCACGGGCGTTACGGGCTTTGTACGCGAAATACGGCACGACTCAGGCCCCGTCCGCTCAGGTGCGCACGCCGGCGCGCGCAGATTCATCCAGCTGGGTGCTGACGCGCATCGCTTCGGCGATCGTCGTCTTTCCCGCCACCACCAGGCTTACCGCATGCCGGCGGAGCGTACGACCACCCATTTGCGCGGTCGCCACCTTGATGAAATGCGCCGGATCATGATGGTTCGCCGCATCGACGACTTCACGGGTCATTTCCAGCATCTCGTAGACACCAGTACGTCCCTGATAGCCCATACCGTTGCAGTGCGTGCAACCGCGCCCGTGCATGTAGCGGCGCTGGTCGACCGTATCACCGAGTTCCGAGGTCAGCCACTCGCGCTCGGTCGGTTTCGGCTCATAGGGCGCAATGCAACTCTCGCAGATCAGCCGCACCAGTCGCTGCGCCATGACTGCCTGCAACGATGATGCCACCATGAAGCGTGGCACGTCCATGTCGAGGAGTCGCACCGGCGTACTGACGGCGTCATTGGTGTGGAGCGTCGACAGCACCAGGTGGCCGGTCATCGCCGCGCTGAGCGCGATCTGCGCGGTCTCACGGTCGCGGATCTCGCCAACAAGCACGATGTCGGGATCCTGGCGCAGCGCCGAACGCAGCACGCGGGCGAACGTGAGCTCGATCTTCTCGTTCACCTGCACCTGATTGATGCCTGGCAGCCGGTATTCCACCGGATCTTCCACGGTGATCAGCTTGCGTTCGACGGAATTGAGCTCGGCCAGTGCACCGTACAGCGTCGTGGTCTTGCCGCTGCCGGTCGGGCCGGTGACCAGCACCAGGCCGTTCGGACGGGCGATGATGCTCCGGAAGCGCTCCAGCATGGCCGGCGGCATGCCAATCGAGTCGAGCTTGAGCGTGCCGCCGGACTGCGACAACAGACGCATGACGACCGATTCGCCGAACTGGGTCGGCATGGTCGAGATACGCACGTCGATCTGCTGCTGGCGCACCTTGATGGCAAAACGTCCATCCTGCGGCAGACGCTTCTCGGAGATGTCCAAGCCGGACATCAGTTTCAACCTCAGCGCCAGCGAAGGTGCGATCTTGATATCGGCTTCGGTCTGCAGATGCAGCACGCCATCGATGCGGAAGCGGATCTGCAGGCGTCCGTCCTGCGGTTCAATGTGGATATCCGACGCCCGAACCTGGGTGGCGTCGTCGAACACCGATTGCAGCAGCTTAACGACAGGCGCTTCCTCGATATTGGCGGTCGTGCCGAGCGCGCCGAAGTCGACATAGGATTCGCCGACATCCTGTTCGAGTTCACGTGCCAAGTCCGTGATTTCGTCCGTACGGCGGTAGGTCCGGTCGATCGTCTGCAGCAGCTCGCTTTCGTTGACGACCGCCAGATCGATGTTGCGCTTGAGCGAACGGGAAATCTCGTCATAGGCGAACAGGTCGGTCGGATCGGCAAGGCCGACCAAGACGGTGCCCCCCCGATCCTCGAGCGCAATCGCGCGGAAACGTCGAGCCTGCGTTTCGGGAAGCAGGCGTACGGTTTCCGGACGCAGGTTGTAAAACTTAAGGTTGATATAGGGGATGTTGAGCTGCTTGGCCAGCGCGCTCGAAATCTGCTCTTCGGTGACAAAGCCATTCTCGATGAAAATACGGCCGAGCTTGCGTCCCGTACGCTTCTGTTCGGACAGAGAGAACTGAAGTTGCTCTTCAGACAGCAACTTTTGTTGCACCAGTATTTCACCCAGACGGACCTTTTCAGGCCGTGCCATACCTGCTCCTTGCAATTGATCCGGCCGAATATTGTATGCGACAAATTGTTCCCGCAACGAATTCTTTCTATTAGTCAATCACTTGAGAGCATTTCTTCAAATGGCGCCTGACATTGAGGCACCTAGCACGACGTCATGAAAAAGCACGACCGTACGCTACAAACGGATAGAATGATCCGCTTAATCACGCTCGAGGAGATGGCATGTACGAAGAATTCATGGGCACCAAACCGGTGGCAGAACGCGCCAGATTCGATGTCGCTGCCCTACATGCTTACATGCGTTCGCATGTGGAGGGATTTGCCGGGGAACTCGATGTCGAGCAGTTCCGCGGCGGCCAGTCGAACCCGACCTTCAAGCTGACTGCCGGCGGCCAGCGCTATGTCCTGCGTACCAAACCCGGCCCGGCCGCAAAACTGCTGGCCTCCGCGCACGCGATCGACCGCGAGTTCCGCGTCATGGACGCACTGCACAAGGCAGGCTTTCCGGCGGCGCGCCAGTATGCACTCTGCACCGACGAGTCGGTCATCGGTCGCGCGTTCTACATCATGGAGTTCGTCGAGGGCCGCGTGCTCTGGGACCAGGGCCTGCCCGGCTTGTCACCGGAAGACCGGGGCCGGCATTACGACGAAATGAACCGGGTTATCGCGCAGCTGCACACCATCGACTACGCCGCGATCGGGCTCGCCGACTACGGCAAACCGGGAAATTACTTCGCCCGTCAGATCGATCGCTGGACGAAGCAGTACCGCGCGTCCGAGACCGAGACGATCGACGCGATGGACCGCCTCATCGAGTGGCTGCCCGTGCACATCCCGCCGGGCGATGACACCAGCATCGTCCATGGCGACTACCGCCTGGACAACATGATCTTCCATCCGACGGAGCCGCGTATCCTCGCGGTGCTGGACTGGGAGCTGTCCACGCTCGGGCATCCGCTCGCAGATTTCTCGTATCACTGCATGAGCTGGCACATTCCGCCCGGGCAGTTTCGCGGCATCGCGGGTCTGGACCTGGCATCGCTGGGCATCCCGTCCGAGGAGGCCTATATCAATCGTTATTGCGAGCGTACCGGTCGCGCGATCGACCGCGAGGATTTTGCCTTTTACCTGGCCTACAACATGTTCCGGATGGCCGGCATCCTGCAGGGCATCATGAAGCGGCACGTGGATGGCATCGCGGCGAGCGAGCAGGCGCTGAAGGCCGGACAGGCGGCGCGTCCGCTCGCCGAACTTGGGTGGGAATACGCCTGCGGCAAGCGACGCTGACGCGCCTTGATCTCGGGAGGGCACGCCGCGCGGATTTTCTGCATAATCGGAGCGACCCCACTCGCGGCAGCGGGTGGCCTCTGTACAGGATTGCCCGCGACGAAAGGACCACGATGATCGACGTCTACACCGATGCCACGCCGAACGGCCATAAGGTTCACATCATGCTTGAGGAATGCGGCCTGCCCTATCGCATTCACCATGTGGATATCGGCCGCGGCGACCAGTTCAAGCCGGAGTTCCTGGCGATCTCGCCGAACAACAAGATCCCCGCAATCGTCGACGCCGACGGCCCGGATGGCAAGCCGATCTCCCTGTTCGAGTCCGGCGCAATCCTTGTCTACCTGGCGGGCAAGACCGGCCGCTTCCTGGGTGAGGACGACCGCCAGCGGTTTGCAACGCTCCAGTGGCTGATGTTCCAGATGGGAGGAGTAGGCCCGATGCTGGGCCAGGCACACCATTTCCGCATCTATGCGCCGGAAAAGATCGAATACGCCATCAACCGGTACACGAACGAAGCGAAGCGCCTGTATGGAGTGATCGACCGCCAGCTGTCATCGCATCCGTATATCGCGGGCGATATCTATACGATTGCCGACATGGCGATCTTTCCCTGGACGCGCGCCTGGGAGCGCCAGGGCGTGGACCTCGCCGATTTTCCGCATGTGAAGCGCTGGTTCGGCGAGATTTCGGAGCGCCCGGCGGTCGTGCGCGGCCTGGCCGCGCTGACGCGCACGTCGATGCCGCTGAATCAGGACCCGAAGGCAATGGAGATGCTGTTCGGCGCCACGCAGTACGCACGACGCTGAACCTCCGCACGCCGGGCGTGACCATCCTTTAATGCAGGGATGGCTTGGCGGCCGCCGTATCTGGCAACGGCAGAACGTCGATACCCTCCTCGACGAGGTCGGCAACCTCCCGCGGGGTCGCCACACCCCTGATCGCCCGTGCCGGCGTTTCGCCATAGTGCATTCGCCGCACCTCATCGGCGAAACGCTCGCCGACATCGGCGGATTTCTCGGCCATCTCCTTCAGCATTGCGGCGAGCGCGCGCCGGACATCGGGCCGCCAGTCTTGTCCGCCTCCGGACAAGCTCAGGCGAGGCGCCGACGGCAGGCGTCGCACCTCGTGGCTGTCGCATACGGGACATGACAGCAAGCGGCGCGCCTGCTGGGAAGTGAAATCCTCCTCCGACGAGAACCAACCCTCGAAGTCATGATCGTTGTGGCACGCGAGGTTATAGACTTTCATGGCAACGGTGGACGTACGTTATTCCGACATCGCAGGGACGGTGCATGGCGATCACGTGTACGAGGGACGGAGAGCTTGGTGCCCGGAGCCGGGGTCGAACCGGCACGCCGCCCTTCGGCAAGCGACGGATTTTAAGTCCGCTGTGTCTACCAATTTCACCATCCGGGCGGTGAAGTGCGCAGGTACGCCGCACATATGAAAAAAGCGCCAGAGGCGCTTTTTCAGGAAAACTGGAGGCGGGGGTCGGAATCGAACCGGCGTAGACGGCTTTGCAGGCCGCTGCATAACCACTTTGCTACCCCGCCGCTGGATGCGTATTGTAACCGCGGAATCGTGGACCCGCGTTTTACAAAGATCAAGCGAACTGGTGAAGCCCATCCGGGATCCACCAACAAAAAAGGAAGCCGGATGCGCTTCCCTTCTTGCTGAAACTGGAGCGGGAAAGGAGTCTCGAACTCCCGACCTCAACCTTGGCAAGGTTGCGCTCTACCAACTGAGCTATTCCCGCATCGAAGCCTTGCTTATCGCGACCCGCTTGCCGAAAAATTGGGCAGCACCCGGTTCGCAATAAAAAAAGGAAGCTTGACCGCAGCTCCCCTTTTAGAAACTGGAGCGGGAAAGGAGTCTCGAACTCCCGACCTCAACCTTGGCAAGGTTGCGCTCTACCAACTGAGCTATTCCCGCGTCGACAACAGACGAGCATTATAGAGGAAAGAACGGATTTGTCAAGCAACTACCGTCCTCGGCTGCTCAGCCCTTTTCCTTGATGAGCGGCCATGCGCGCTGCAGGTAGTAAAACATCGACCACACCGTCAGCACGGCGGCGACCCAGAGCAGGCGCTCGCCCCAGACGCGCGTATCGACGAGCCCGAACAGCATGTCGTAGTACAGCAGCATCGGGATGGCGACCATCTGGGCGGTCGTCTTGATCTTCCCCAGCGAACTGACCGCCACCGAGCGGGATGCCCCGATCTGGGCCATCCATTCGCGTAGCGCGGAAATCGTGATCTCGCGGCCGATGATGATGAAGGCGATCACCGCGTTGACGCGGTCCATCTGCACCAGGACCAGCAGCGCGCCGGCGACCATGAGCTTGTCCGCGACCGGGTCCAGGAAGGCGCCGAAGGCCGAGGTTTCGTTCCAGCGCCGCGCGAGGAAGCCGTCGAACCAATCGGTGATCGCCGCCACGATGAACACCGCGGTGGCGGCCACGCCGCGCTCGTATTCGGGCAGCACCGCATTGGGCAGATAGAAGACGCCGACGACGAGGGGAATCAGGGCAACGCGCAGCCAGGTCAGCAGGATGGGGATATTGAACGGCATAGGTCTTGTTGTAATCCGCGCCGGCGCGTGTCGCCCGGCGTCTCGCATGGGCGTAATTTAATGCAATTGCCTGTAAATGTCTTCCGCGAGTTGCCGCGAGATACCCTCCACGGACGCCAGGTCGTCGACGCTGGCGTCCATGACGCCGCGCAGGCCGCCGAATCGGGCCAGCAGTTTCTGGCGCCGCTTGGCGCCGATGCCTTCGATTTCCTCGAGCCGCGACTTCTGCCGCGCCTTGGCACGCTTGGCGCGCATGCCGGTGATCGCGAAACGGTGCGCCTCGTCGCGGATCTGCGCGATCAGCATCAGCGCGGCTGACTCCTTGCCGAGTTCCTGCGGCGGCCTGCCGTCGGCGAAGATGAGGGTCTCGAGGCCCACCTTGCGCCCCTCCCCCTTGGCGACGCCGACGATCAGGCCGATATCGAGCCCCAGTTCGACGAACACCTGGCGCGCCATCTCGACCTGCCCCTTGCCGCCGTCCACCAGCACCACGTCGGGCATCACGCCGTCGCCATTGGCGACCTTCTCGTAACGCCGCGTCAGGACCTGGCGCATCGCCGCGTAATCGTCGCCCGGCGTGATGTCGTTGATGTTGTAGCGGCGGTATTCGCCGTTCTGCATCTGGTGATGATGGAACACCACGCAGGACGCCTGCGTCGCCTCGCCTTGGGTATGGCTGATGTCGAAGCACTCGATGCGCAGCGTCTCGATGTCCGCCACGTCCACGCCGAGCGCATCGACCAGGGCACGCGTGCGCGCCTGCTGGGAGCCCTGTTCGGACAGCAGTCTCGCCAGCGCGATCTCGGCGCCCTTCTCCGCCATTTCCAGCCACTGGCGGCGTTGCCCCTGGGGCTGGAACACCAGGTGGATCCGGTGCCCGCACTGCTCGGCCAGCGCCACCATCAGCTCCGGATCGTCGAATTCAACATTTGCGATCAGCGTGCCCGGTGTGAACTTGTCGATGTAGTGCTGGGCAAGGAAAGCCTTGAGCACCTGCACTTCGATCGCTTCGTCGCCGTCGCCGATCGCCCCGTCCACGTGCGCCGGGAAATACGCGCGGTCGCCGAGGTGGCGGCCGCCGCGCACCATGGCGAGATTGACGCAGGCGCGGCCGCCCTGTACCAGCACGGCGATGACATCGATATCGGCGTCGCCGACGGTTTCCATCGTCTGCTGATGCAGCACGCGGGACAGCGCCGAGATCTGGTCGCGCACCGCGGCAGCCTGCTCGAACTTCAGTTCTTCGGCGAAGGCGTGCATTTTCGCTTCGAGCGCCTGCAGCACCTCGCCCTGGCGCCCCCGCAGGAACTTGGCGGCGTTCTCGACGTCGTTGGCGTAATCCTCGCGGCTGACGAGGTTCACGCACGGCCCGCTGCAGCGGTGGATCTGGTGCAGCAGACACGGTCGCGTCCGGTTGGTGAACACCGAATCCTCGCAGGTGCGCAGCCGGAACACCTTCTGCAGGATCTGCATCGATTCCTTGACGGCCCACGCGCTGGGGAACGGTCCGAAGTACTGGTTCTTCTTGTCGACCGCGCCGCGGTAGTAGGCCATGCGCGGAAATTCCTGCCCCGTGAGCTTGAGATAGGGATACGACTTGTCGTCCCGGAACAGGATGTTATAGCGCGGCTGCAGCGCCTTGATGAGGTTGTTCTCGAGGAGGAGCGCCTCGGCCTCGCTGCGCGTCACCGTGGTCTCGAGGCGCGCGATCTTCTCGACCATCATCGCGATGCGCAGGCTGGTCAGGGTCTTCTGGAAGTAGCTGGATACCCGCTTCTTGAGATCGCGCGCCTTGCCGACATAGAGCACGTTGTTGTCGCGGTCGAAGTAGCGATAGACGCCCGGCAGATGGGGCAGCTTCGCCACCGTCTCCAGGACTTCGGCGCGCGGGTCGATCGGATCTTCGCTGGACATGACGTATCCCGGCGCGTCAAGCCGCCGCCAGCGCCTTCGCCGTCTTGCGAGCCGCCTGGTAGCGCGGATCTTCCTGCAGCGCCTCCCAGGCGCGCGCGGCCGCAGTCGGCACCAGTGCCGCGATGCGCTGCGCCGAGGCAGGCTGGAAGGCTTCCGGGCGCAGGCCCTCGAGGATCAGGTCGGCCTTGTCCGGCGAATTGCAGATCAGGACCATGTCGCAGCCGGCCGCCAGCGCCGCATGGGCGCCGTCCACGACTCCGCCGGCGACGCTGGCGCCTTCCATGCTGAGGTCGTCGCTGAAGATCACGCCGTGGAAACCGAGGTTCTTGCGCAGGATGCGCAGCCACTTGCGCGAAAAGCCGGCGGGATGGCGATCGACCTTCGGGTAGATGACATGGGCGGGCATGACGCCGGCAAGGCCGATGCCGAGCCAGCCATACGGCGCCGCGTCGTCGGCCATGATCTGCTCGAGCGTGCGCTCGTCGACCGGCACCGCGACGTGGGAATCCGCTTCCGCGTAGCCGTGCCCGGGGAAGTGCTTGCCGCAGTTCGCCATCCCGGCCATTGCCAGGCCATGGTTCAGGCTGGCTGCCAGCATCGACACCACGCGCGGATCGCGGTGGAAGGCGCGGTCGCCGATAACTTCGGATGCGCCGTAATCGAGATCCAGTACCGGCGTGAACGACAGGTCGACGCCGCAGGCGCGCAGCTCGGCGGCCAGCACGAAGCCGACTTCGGTGGCCGCGCGCGTCGCCGCCAGCACGTCGCGGTCCCACAGGCGGCCCAGCGCCGCCATCGGCGGCAGGCGGGTGAAGCCGTCGCTGCGGAAGCGCTGGACCCGCCCTCCCTCGTGGTCGACCGCGATCAGCACGCCAGGGCGTTCGGCATGGATCGCCTCGGTCAGCGCGACGAGCTGGGCACGATCCTTGTAGTTGCGGGCAAACAGGATCACGCCGCCGGTCAGGGGATGTCGGATGCGGCGGATGTCGTCGGCGTCGAGTTCGGTGCCGGCCACGTCGAGCATCACGGGGCCGAGGGAATGCGTCATTGCTGCTGTCATGTCTTCTCCACGATCACGAAGGCGACCGCATAGTCGGCCTCGTCGGTGATCGATACCTGGGCCGTCAGGCCATTCTTCTCCATGTACTCGCGCAGGGCGCCGCTGGCCACGGCCACCGGCTTGCCGCCCGGCGCGTTGAGGGTCTGCAGCGAGCGCCAGGTCATCGGCATGCGCATGCCGAGGCCGATGGCTTTCGAAAAGGCTTCCTTCGCGGCGAATCGGGTCGCCAGGAAACGGATGCCGCGCGCCTCCACCTTCGCCTTGCGGGCGCGGTACTTGACCAGCTCCTCCGGCCCGAGGATCTTCTCGGCGAAGCGATCGCCGTTGCGGGCGAGCGCAGCCTCGATGCGGGAGATCTGGATGATGTCGGTGCCGATGCCGTAGATCATTTCATGTGCAGGCCGACACGCGAAGCCACCATGATGGACTTCATTTCCTTGATCGCGTTCTGCCAGCCCACGAACAGGGCGCGCGCCACGATGGCATGCCCGATGTTGAGCTCGACGATTTCCGGAATGGCCGCGATCGCCTGGACATTGCTGTAGTGCAGCCCGTGGCCTGCATTGACCTTCAGGCCGAGACGCACGCCCTCGAGAACGCCGGCCTGGACGCGATCCAGTTCCTTCTGCTGGGCCGCTTCGTCATGCGCATCCGCATAGGCGCCGGTGTGGATCTCGATGACGGGCGCGCCCGCTTCCGCGGCGGCGCGGATCTGGTCCGGATCGGCGTCGATGAACAGGCTGACGCGGATGCCCTCCGCCTGCAGTTGCCGGACCGCAGCACGCACCTGCTCGAAATTCCCGGCGACATCGAGTCCGCCTTCGGTCGTGACTTCGGCACGGCGCTCGGGCACGAGGCAGGCATCCTGCGGCTTGATGCGGCAGGCGAAATCCAGCATCTCGGTCGTGATGGCGGACTCCAGGTTCATGCGGGTGCGCAGGCGCGGACGGATCGCCTCGACGTCGGCATCGCGGATGTGCCGGCGGTCCTCGCGCAGGTGGAGCGTGATCGCGTCCGCACCGGCCTCCTCGGCCAGCAGCGCCGCCTCCACGGGATCGGGATAGACCGTGCCGCGCGCATTGCGCACGGTCGCGACGTGATCGATATTGACGCCCAGGTCGATGATGGGACCATGCGGATGCAGGAGGCTCATGGCGGTCGGCTCTCTCGGTGGTAGTGATCGGGATAGGCTGCAGCCGCCGGCATTGCCGGCACGGCGGTCGCGCGTGTCAGAGTTGCATCAAATCTATCAGAATCTGGCGCGTGTTGAGTGTCGTTCCGCCCAAATGATGCGCGAGGAGGAAGCGCATCAGGAATTTGCTCTGGGATTGCGTAACGGGATCGGCATAATCTTCGCGCTCCATGTCGAGCAGGGTCCTGCCGAGCACCCGCGGCCAAGCATCGGATGCGCGCGCCGGCCGTGGCCCGTGCTCGGGATCGACCACATAGGTGCGGTCCGGGACGACCGGGCCGCCGCTGGCGGTACAGGACACGAGGTCGCTGGCGACGCCGGTCTCCTTGAGCAGCGCGCGCTCGAACTTGCGCAGCACGATCGGCGCAGGCTCGCCATGGGCCAGCTGGTTGAGCGTCGACACGTAGTGATCGAACAGCCGCGGATGCGGATCGTCCCTCGCCAGCAGCTTGACCAGCAGTTCGTTGAGATAGAAACCGCACAGCAGCGCGGACTTCTCGACCGGCAGCAGGCCGCCGATCCACTCGGCATCGGTGAGGGTACGCATCTCGCCCTTGCCGAGCCAGCTCAGCGCAAGCGGCTGGAAGGTCTGCAGCACGCTGCGCAGCTTGGAATGGGGACGCTTCGCCCCCTTGGCGATCAGCGGGATGCGGCCATATTCGCGCGAAAAGACTTCGAGGATGAGGCTGGTCTCGCGGTAGGGATAGCTGTGCAGGACGAAGGCGGGCTGGTGGCTGACGCGGTGTTCGCGTTCCGTGCTTCGGCTGCGACGCGGCCTGGCTGGCGCCGCCGGGGCAGGCAAGGCGTCGCCGCCGGCCGGGACGGCGCCCGCGCCGTCGCCGCCTTCCGCGCGATCGTCGCTATCGCTTGCCTGCTGGATCATTCGTAGCCGTAAGCTCGCAATCCGGCTTCGTTGTCGGCCCAGCCGGATTTGACCTTCACCCAGATCTCCAGATACACCGGACCGCCGAAAAGTTTCTCCATGTCGAGCCGCGCCTGCGTGGAGATATCCTTGAGCTTGGCGCCCTTCTGCCCGATCACCATCGCCTTGTGGCCGTCCCGGTCGACCAGGATCGCAGCGAAGACACGGCGCAGGTTGCCTTCCTGCTCGAACTTCTCGATGACCACGGTGCTGGTGTACGGCAGCTCGTCGCCGACGAAGCGGAACACCTTCTCGCGGATGATCTCGGAGGCCAGGAAACGCTCCGAGCGATCGGTGATGTCGTCCTGGTCGAACATCGGGGGATTTTCGGGCAGCAGCTTCTCGATCTCTCCCTCGAGGGCCTGCAGCTGGTAGCGCTGCTTGGCGGAGACCGGAACGATCGCGGAAAATTCGCGCTTCGCCGCGACCTGCTGGGCGAACGCCATCGCAACCGCCTTGTCCTTGATGCGATCGGATTTGTTGATCACCAGGATGCACGGCACGTTGCCCGGGATGAGGTCGAGCACCTTCTGGTCGGCATCGCCGAAGGTGCCGGCCTCGACCACGAAGAGCACCACGTCCGACGCCGTCAGCGTGTTCACGACTGTCTTGTTCAGCGTCTTGTTGAGCGCATTGGCATGGCGCGTCTGGAAGCCGGGCGTGTCGACGTAGACGAACTGCGCCGTCCCGCTGGTCTGGATGCCGGTGATGCGGTGGCGCGTCGTCTGTGCCTTGCGCGATGTGATGCTGACCTTGGCGCCGATGAGCGCATTCATCAGGGTCGATTTGCCGACGTTGGGACGTCCGACGATGGCGATGTATCCGCAGCGAAAGCCGGCGGTGTCTGCGGGTTGGGTCATGCTGTCCTGGTCTGTGACGCCGGCAGCAGGGGAAGCTGGTTCTGCAGCGCGTCGGCGTCGTCCGGCTGCGGTGTCGCGGGTTCGGGTGCCGGAGAGGCTTCCGCGGCGGTCCTGGACGAGCGGGACGGTTCGCCCTTGCTCGACTTGCCCTCCCCCTTCGTGTCGGACTTCGCCTCGGATCTTGCCTGTGTCCGCGCGGACGGTTTCGCCGGTTCGGAGGCAGGCTCTTCGGTCTGGATCGTCGCGATACCCGCCAGCTTGAGCTGGGAGGACCGCAGCTTGCGGGTCCGGCCGGTCGACGGCGCCTTGGCGAGCGCAGCCTGCACGGCCTCCAGGGCCAGCTTGGCGGCGGCCTGCTCACCGGCACGGCGGCTGCCGCCGGTGCCGAAGACATGGATGTCGAGCTTGGGGACCAGGCATTCGACTTCGAATTCCTGGTTGTGGGCGGCGCCATGGGTCGCCACCACGTTGTATTGCGGCAGCGGGATCTTTTTGCCCTGCAAAAACTCCTGCAACAGGGTCTTGGCATCCTTCCCTAGTGTCCTGGGATCGACCGTGTCGAGGATCGGGATGTACAGCGCCTTGATCACGTCGCGCGCCGCATCGAAACCGGAATCAAGGTAAATCGCGCCGAACAGCGCCTCGAGCGTATCCGCCAGGATCGACGGGCGGCGGAAGCCGCCCGATTTCAGTTCGCCTTCGCCAAGCCGCAGAAACTGCGACAAGCCGAGGCGTTGGGCGATCTCGTACAGCGATTGCTGCTTCACGAGGTTGGCGCGCACGCGGGACAGGTCGCCCTCGTCGATCTTCGTGTAGCGGTCGAACAGCAGCGAGGCGACGACGCAGTTGAGAATGGAATCGCCAAGGAACTCCAGGCGCTCGTTGTGCAGGCTGCTGTGGCTGCGATGCGTCAGGGCCTGCTGCAGCAAGGCAGCATCCTTGAACGTATAGCCCAGCCGGCCTTGCAGAACATTGAGATCCATGTCGTCCTTGCGCGCAGCGATTACTTGGCTTTCTTGAGCGAATTGTCGGTGGAACCCTGGTATTCGAGCAGCAGGCTTGCCGGTCCGCCCAGGGGGATCTTCTTCTCGTAGGCGAAGCTGACTTCGAACTGGCCGTTGTTCTGGGTGATCTCGAGATCGCTGCCGGAAATCGCCGTGATGTTGTCGATCTGCGCGGCCTTGTTGAATGCAGACTGGATCTCCTTGGGTGTCGTTCCCTCGGATTTGGCCTTGATGATGGCCTTCTTGATTGAGAAGTATTCGGAAACGGTCGGAAATACCTTCATGCCGAACACGGCGACGATCGCGAGAATGACCAGCACGAAGATCAGGCCGCTCAAAGAGACGCCGCGTTGCGAATGATGCATTGTTGTCATGTCCACCCCTTTGTCGATCTCGTTATTGGAAACTGCCGATGCGTTTCGGATTGCTCAGATTCATCCAGATGAAAAATGCCTTTCCGACAATATTTCCATCCGGCACAAACCCCCAATAGCGGCTGTCCAGGCTGTTATCCCGATTATCGCCCATCATGAAGTAATGTCCATGCGGCACGGTGCAGCTGAAGCCGTCGATCGTATAGACGCAGGATGTCGCCTTGCCCGGAAAGTCCTGCGGATTGACGACATAATCCGGCGCGCGCTCGCTGTTGAGAATGCGATGCTGCACGTTCTCCAGCCGTTCCACGTACTGCTTCGAGTACGACAATGTCTCTTCGTCCAGGTAATCGGGCAGCTGCTGGTAAGAAGCCACTTTACCATTAACCGTTAAACGCTTGTTTTTATAAACAATTTTATCACCCGGAACGCCGACGATCCGCTTGATGTAATCCTTCGACGGATCATCGGGGAACTTGAACACCATCACTTCGCCGCGTTGCGGCTGCCCTATCTCGATGATTTTCTTGTTGATGATAGGCAGACGGATACCGTAGGCATACTTGTTCACCAGGATCAGGTCGCCGACCACCAGCGTCGGCAACATCGAGCTCGATGGAATCTTGAACGGCTCGACCAGGAAGGAGCGCAGGAAGAACACCAGCGCGATCACCGGGAAGAAGCTGCCGGAATATTCGATCCAGACCGGCTGGCGCAGCAGGCTGGCCTGCAGTTCGGCTCGACCGGTCTCGTCGGGCACGATGCCGCTCTCGCGCATGCGCGCATTGCGTGCATCGAACTCGGCCAGCGCCGCGTCGGCGCGCGCGCGGCGCTGCTTGGACAGGACGAAGACATCCCAGAACCAGATCACGCCGGTGACGATGGTCAGGACGAACAGGATCAGGGCAAAGTTGCCCAGGATGGACTGGAGCGTCATTTCTCTTCCACCTGGAGGATGGCCAGGAAGGCTTCCTGCGGGATTTCAACGGAACCGACCTGCTTCATGCGCTTCTTGCCGGCCTTCTGTTTCTCGAGCAGCTTGCGCTTGCGGCTGATGTCGCCGCCGTAGCACTTGGCCAGCACGTTCTTACGCAGCGCCTTGACGTTCTCGCGCGAGATGATGTTCGAGCCGATGGCCGCCTGGATGGCGACGTCGAACATCTGGCGCGGAATGATCTCGCGCATCTTGGCCGCCACCGCGCGGCCGCGGTACTGCGAGTTCGAGCGGTGCACGATGATCGCCAGCGCGTCGACCTTCTCGCCGTTGATCAGCATGTCGACCTTGACCACGTCGGAGGCGCGGTACTCCTTGAACTCGTATTCCATCGACGCATATCCGCGCGAGGTGGATTTCAGCTTGTCGAAGAAGTCGAGCACGATCTCGGCCATCGGCATCTCGTAGGTCAGCTTGACCTGCTTGCCGTGGTAGCTCATGTCGATCTGCACGCCGCGCTTCTGGGTGCACAGCGTGATGACCGAGCCGACGTACTCCTGCGGCATGTACAGATGGACCGTGACGATCGGTTCCCGGATCTCGGCGATCTTGGACGGGTCGGGCATCTTCGACGGATTGTCGACCGTGATGACCGAGCCGTCGCGCAGCTCGACCTCGTAGACGACGGTCGGCGCCGTCGTGATCAGATCCTGGTCGAACTCGCGCTCCAGACGCTCCTGCACGATCTCCATGTGCAGCAGGCCGAGGAAGCCGCACCGGAATCCGAAGCCCAGCGCCTGGGAGACTTCCGGCTCGTACATCAGGGCCGCATCGTTCAGCTTGAGCTTCTCGAGCGATTCGCGCAGCGCATCGTACTGGTTGGCCTCCACCGGGAACAGGCCGGCGAACACCTGCGGCTGCACTTCCTTGAAGCCGGGGAGCGGCGCCGGCGCCGGCTTGCCGGCCAGGGTGATGGTGTCGCCCACGCGGGCCGACTTGAGTTCCTTGATGCCGGCGATCACGAAGCCGACCTGGCCCGCGGTGAGCGCTTCGCGCGCCTGCGACTTGGGCGTGAACACGCCGACGCTTTCGGTCAGGTACTGCGCTTCGGTGGCCATCAGCAGGATCTTGTCCTTGGGACGCAGGGTGCCGTTGACGATGCGTACCAGCATGACCACGCCGACGTAGTTGTCGAACCAGGAGTCGATGATCAGCGCCTGCAGCGGCGCATCGGGATCACCCTTGGGCGGCGGCACCTTGGCGATCAGCGACTCCAGCACATCCTCGACGCCCATGCCGGTCTTGGCCGAGCAGCGCACCGCGTCGCCGGCTTCGATGCCGATGACGTCCTCGATCTCCTGGATGGCGTTGTCCGGGTCGGCCGACGGCAGGTCGATCTTGTTCAGGACCGGCACCACCTCGACGCCGAGTTCGATCGCGGTGTAGCAGTTGGCGACGGTCTGCGCCTCGACGCCCTGCGACGCATCGACCACCAGCAGCGCGCCTTCGCATGCGGACAGCGAACGGCTGACTTCATAGCTGAAGTCGACGTGACCGGGGGTGTCGATGAGGTTGAGGTTGTAGATTTCGCCGTTGCGCGCCTTGTAGTTCAGGGCTGCGGTCTGCGCCTTGATGGTGATGCCGCGCTCGCGCTCCAGGTCCATGGAATCGAGCACCTGCGCTTCCATTTCACGGTCGGACAGGCCGCCGCACAGCTGGATGATTCGGTCCGCGAGGGTCGACTTGCCATGGTCGATGTGGGCGATGATCGAGAAGTTGCGAATATTGTTCATCAAATTGACTACAAAAAAAGCGCTCCGAGCGGCCGTACGTGCCCCAGGCGAGCGCCTTCATGACATGAATCCAATCCGCCATTTTACCGGATTTCATGGTGGGAACCCAGCAACAAGCCGGGAAGGCCCGAAAATTCGGGCATGGAGGCCGAGCAGGCGCTCTCGCGCCAGTGCCGTCAGCCGCGGGTGAACAGCGCGCGCACCCGGCCTTCGTCGAGGAAGTAGTGGCAGACCTCGGTTTCGGCGTCGGCACGGCGCACCGTGAGGACGGGAACCAGTTCGTCGTACTTGTCGACCAGCGCCTGGTCCGCATCGACGTCGATGACGTCGACCGTGAAAGCGAACTCGGACGACAGGCGTTGCAAGGCATGCAACATGTCGTCGCACAGGTGGCAATAGGATCGCGAGTAGAGGGCGAAACGGATCAAGATCTACCTTCTGGGGGATTCGGGGGAAGGAACAGACCGCGCGCGGCGCTGCCGGGCGCGGTCGTTGCGCGACGGGCGAGCGGCAAGGTCACTGCCCGCCGGGGCGCACCGGAAGGAACTGCGAGGTGTCACCGCGGCGCACGAGCAGCACGGCGGTCTTCTTCTGCTCGAGCTTGGCCACCAGGGCATTGAACTGCTTGGCGTCGCGGATGTCGGTGTTGTTCAGCCGCAGGATGATGTCGCCGGGCTGCACGCCGGCACGCGCCGCCGGCCCCTCGACCGCATCGACGATGACGCCGCCATCGGTGCGCAGCTCGCGCCGCTGGGTCTCGCTCAGGTCGGCGACCGTCAGGCCCAGGGCGTTCATCGGCTCGTCGGGCTTGGAGTTCTTCTTGTCGGGACGAACGCGGGCGGTGCGGTCGGGTTCCATCTCGGCCACCGTGATGACGATGTCGCGGTTGCCGCCCTTGCGCCAGACCGTCAGGTTCGCCTTGCTTCCCGGCTTGGCGCTGCCGATCATCCTGCGCAGGTCGGTGCCCTTGTCGACCGCCACACCGTTGAACCGGAGGACGATGTCGCCCGGCTGGATACCGGCCTTGTCGGCCGGGCCGCCTGCCTCGACGCTGGAGATCAGCACGCCCTGCGACTTGGCCAGGCCGAGCGATTCCGCCACTTCCTTCGTGACTTCCTGGATCGCCACGCCGATGCGTCCGCGCGTGACGCGCCCGGCCGTGCGCAGCTGGTCGGCGACACGCATGGCCTCGTCGATCGGCACCGCGAAGGAGATGCCCATGTAGCCGCCCGAGCGGCTGTAGATCTGCGAATTGATGCCGACCACTTCGCCGCGCAGGTTGATCAGCGGGCCACCCGAATTGCCGGGATTGACGGCCACGTCGGTCTGGATCAGCGGCAGGTAATCGCCGGTGTCGCGCGCCTTGGCCGAGACGATGCCGGCGGTCACGGTGTTGGCCAGGCCGAACGGCGAGCCGATCGCGATCACCCATTCGCCGGGACGCAGGCGGTTCGAGTCGCCGATGGTCACGCGCGGAAAGTTGCCCTCGATCTTCACCAGCGCGACGTCGGTGCTCTTGTCCGCGCCGATGATCTTCGCCTTGAACTCGCCGCGCTTGTCGGTCAGCGTGACATACACTTCATCGGCGCCTTCGATCACGTGGGCATTGGTCAACACATAGCCGTCAGCCGAAATGATGAAGCCGGAGCCGACGCCGCGCGAGACTTCCTCCTCCTGCTGGGGCGCCTGCCGGCGACGCTGCGAGCGGTCCGGCTGCTGCTGGCGCGGCACCGGCACCCCGAAGAAACGGCGGAAGAACTCTTGCATCTCGTCCTCTTCCATGCCGGGATAGCCCTGGCCGGATCGCACCTTTTCGGTCGTGCGGATGTTGACGACCGCGGGACCGACCCGCTCGACGAGGTCGGCAAAATCAGGCAGGTTGCCGACTGCCGGAGCGGCGAGCGCCGGCTGCATGCCGGCCGGAACGAGGAACAGCGCCGCGCTGACGAACGCGCAGGCGGACAGGAACTTGCGGAGGTGGGAGACTGTTTTCATGAATCGCTTTGTTCTTGGCTTTATCTGGATTTGAACTCAATCGAATCGGCGATCCTGCGGATTGCCGGAAAGGGAATTTCACCCACGATGGTAAGCCAAAAATCCCCCTGACGCTTGCCGATGACATGCATGGCGCCCTGGCGCAGGCTGCCCTCGGTGCGGCTCTGCGAACCCGGCTCGATGAACACCGACACGGCCGCCAGGCCGTCCGAATACACCAGCTGGATCATGTCGCGCGCGCTTCCGGCACCGATGCCGGCCGCAGGGTCGCCGAGGCGGCGCCTCGCTTCGCGGATCTTGCGGAAGCCCGGCGGCAGATCGCGGACTTCCCAACCGGAGGCGGAAGCGGAAGCGGTCACCGCCTGCTCCATCCTCCAGCCGGCGGTGCTCGTGTGGCTGGGCCGCACCTGCTGGCGGTCGATGCCGCCAAGCTTCAGCTGGGTGAACGCGACCTGCTCGATGACCTCGCCATCCTGGTTGAGCGTCTGCAGGCGCAACAGGAGCCCGCTCCCCTTTTCCGCCCACAGCTTGTAGCCGTAGCGCATCCTGTCGCGAGGCTCCAGCACGATTGCCTGGCAGTCGAAGCCGGCAACCCGGCCGGTCTCCGCCTTGCGGATCGCATAGTAGGACTCGATGTCCGCGCCGCCCGAAGCGACCAGCGCCGGAAAGACTTCCTGGCTGCTGCGTTTCTCGGCGATCAGCGTGCGCGTCTCCGGAATGTAGGTGACGATCTCGTCGTTGGTCCGCACATGTTCGCGCGGCTTGCCGTCCAGGATCTCGAGCTTTTCATACTCGTTCCTGCCATCGGCCAGATGCGTGATGCGCGAGGTGCGGACGCGATCACCCTGCTGGTAGACGAACGTGCCGTGATAGCTCTGGTGACGCGCCGCCGATTGGACTGCCTCCATCCAGGCACGGGCGTCGCGCTGCTCGGGCTGGACCGTGAAGGCCTTTGCCTGCCCGAGGCTGGCGGCGAGAAAACCGATGACAGCGGCACTTCTGAAGAAACGCAAGCTCTGCCGCATACATCACTTGTCTGAATCAACGGCGAAAGTCGCCGTTCGGGCAAACTGGGTATTGCTGTGGAGCGCCGGCGAGAACCGCTGGTGCGCCATCAGGTAATCGTCGATGTGCGGATCGCGCAGCATCTGGGCAGAGGGCGACGACGCCGCGGCGGCAGGCGCCGAAGCGGGCATGGAAGCCTTCATCGGCGCGCCATGCGATTCGGCACCGGCCGCGGTCGACGAGGCGGCATCGGGAATGGCTGCCGGCGCAGTTCGTCCGATCCATTGCTGGACGCCGATCACGGTCAGCGCCGCCAGCATCGCACCGGCCAGTCCGGGCATGATGTAGCGGCGCACCGGCATCGCCTGCGCGTCCGCGACCGGCACCGCAGCCGGCGCACGGCGCGGCGCGGCGACGATCGGCGGCTCGGCATCGAGCGCCGCCATCACGCGACCGCTGAAGCCCGGCGACATGTCGATCGCCATATCGTCGGAGCGCACGGCGTCACCGATCCGGTGGTAATCCTCCCAGGCCGCCTTGCCTTCCGGCGTCTGCAGCATGGCGAGCATCCACTCGACCTCGGCCTCGTCCAGCTCGCCGTCGGCAAATGCCGAAATCCGTTCGTGCATCGTCTGTTGTGATTTCATTGCGACCTCGTCACAGCCTTCCCTGTTTCCCTGTTGGTTCGTTCTTGCGTCACCAGCGCTTGTCGATCGCCGTGCCGAGCAAGGGCCTCAATTTCTCTGCGATCGCTTCGCGTGCCCGGAAGATGCGGCTGCGCACCGTGCCGATGGGACATCCCATCGCCTCGGCGATTTCATCGTAGCTCAGCCCTTCGATCTCCCGCAACGTGATGGCGATACGCAATTCTTCCGGCAGCGCCTCCATGGCGACGTTGACGGTTTCGGCGATCTGCTTGGTCGCCATCATGGATTCCGGCGTGTTGATGTCGCGCAGGTGGTCGCCGTCGTCGAAGGTTTCCGCCTCTTCGGCATCGGCTTCCGTCGACGTCGGCGCCCGGCGTCCTTGTGTCACCAGATAGTTTTTTGCGGTATTGATACCGATCCGGTAAAGCCAGGTGTAGAACGCAGAGTCACCGCGAAACTGCGGCAAGGCACGATAGGCCTTGATGAAAGCCTCCTGGACCACGTCCTCCGCCTCCGCCTGATCGCGGACGAGCCGGGACACCAGCCGCATGAGCTTCCGTTGATATTTGATCACCAACAGTTCGAACGCTTTTTTGTCGCCACGCTGGACCCGCTCGACAAGCAGTTGATCAATGTCGCGTTCTGTCGTCAAACTCCATTCCCTTGTCCCGCGGCAATATCGACGCGCCTCGTGTCATTGACCGCAAGAAATGTATTTAGTTCAATCACCGACCGACATTTTGGAAGAGACGGTCTGCGCGACCGGATCGCGATGCGCGGCAATCCAGCGGCATGCGACCGACAGGGCCCTGAATTGCTCCCGTCCGACGCTGTCCGGCAGAACGATCACTGTGGTCTTCCGCCCTGACACGCTCCGCAGCCGGAGCACCATCAGGAAAGGCCAGAATGTCGAATCGTCCATCAGGCTGACCGCTTCGCCCGCACGCGGGATATCCGCGCGTTCCTCCGTCAAAGCCGGTGCAGCTAATGCGGTAGTTTCCACTAACCGTATTTGTCCGATGCCGGAAATATCAAGGCGCTGTGCTGTTGCATTCCGGGCCGCGTCATAAAGGGCTGCGGCAGCGAGCAAGCCGCAGGAAGCGGCAAGCATCGTGCGCTCGACCGGACCGATTTCGCCGACCATCGAACCTGCGATGGCGACGCCGACAACGAACGACAAGAGGGAGATGGAGGCACGCGCGCAAAACGCAAGCCTCGATGGCCGGACCACGACGGAGATCGCGATCGACATGGGGGGATGTGAAAGGGAAACCGCCCGTCCCTTGCGGGACGGGCGGTGCCGGGATCAGATCTTGCCGAAGACCAGTGAACCGTTGGTTCCGCCGAATCCGAAGGAATTCTTGACGGCGACCTTGATCGGCATCTCGCGCGCCGTGTTGGCGCAGTAGTCGAGATCGCAATCCGGATCCTGGTTGAAGATGTTGATCGTCGGCGGCGACATCTGGTGATGCACTGCGAGCACCGTGAACACCGACTCCAGGCCGCCTGCGCCACCCAGCAGGTGACCGGTCATGGACTTGGTCGAATTGACGACGATGTTCTTTGCGTGATCGCCCAGCGCGCGCTTGATCGCCACGGTCTCGGCGACGTCGCCCAGCGGCGTCGACGTGCCGTGCGCGTTGACGTAGTCGACCTGGTCGGCGTTGATGCCGGCGTTGCGCATCGCGGAGATCATGCAGCGGCGCGCGCCGTCGCCGTCTTCCAGCGGCGCGGTCATGTGATGCGCATCTGCGCTCATGCCGAAGCCGAGCAGCTCGGCGTAGATCTTCGCGCCGCGCGCCTTGGCATGCTCGTATTCTTCGAGCACCATCACGCCTGCGCCCTCGCCGAGGACGAAACCGTCACGGTCCTTGTCCCACGGGCGCGATGCCGTCGCCGGATCGTCATTGCGCGACGACAGTGCGCGGGCGGCGGCGAAACCGCCGACGCCGAGCGGCGACACCGTCGATTCGGCGCCGCCGGCGATCATCACGTCGGCATCGCCGTACTCGATGAGGCGGCCGGCTTCGCCGATGCAATGCAGGCCGGTGGTGCAGGCGGTGACGATCGCCAGGTTCGGCCCCTTGAGACCGTACTTGATCGACAGGTGACCGGAGATCATGTTGATGATCGAGGCCGGCACGAAGAACGGCGAGATGCGGCGCGGGCCGCGGTTCGTCAGTTCGGCGTGGGTTTCCTCGATCATCGGCAGGCCGCCGATGCCGGAGCCGACCATGACGCCGATGCGTTCCGCATTGGCTTCGGTGACCTCGAGGCCGCTGTCCTTCATCGCCTGGATGCCGGCCGCCATGCCGTAATGGATGAAGGTATCCATGTGGCGGGCTTCCTTGCCGGGCATGTATTCCTCGACATTGAAGCCCTTCACTTCTCCGGCGAAACGCGTGGAGAAAGGCGTGGCATCGAATTTGGTGATCGTCGCGATGCCGGACTTGCCAGCCACGATGTTGCCCCAGGCATCGCCGATGGTGTTGCCGACGGGGGAAACGCAGCCCAGGCCAGTGATGACGACGCGGCGTTGACGCGAGTGACTCAAGCGGCTCTCCTGGAAGTGACCTGGTGCTCAGGCCTTGACGTGTGCCTTGGCGTAGTCGATCGCCTGCTGCACGGTGGTGATCTTTTCGGCTTGCTCGTCCGGAATTTCCATCTCGAATTCGTCTTCGAGGGCCATCACGAGCTCAACGGTGTCGAGCGAATCGGCGCCGAGGTCGTCGACGAAGGACGATTCGTTCTTGATGTCTGCTTCGGCAACGCCCAGTTGCTCGGCGACGATCTTCTTCACGCGTTGTTCGATATCGGACATGTTATGACTCCAGTCTAGGGGTGGTTATGGAAAGTGCGCGCATTTTAGCAGGTTTGCGCAGTGAAAATTCAATTTTGGCTTCTTCCGACAAGAGGTATCAAATTGCACCGAACTTATCGGAAACAGCTTAGTTCATGTACATGCCGCCATTCACGTGCAGCGTCGTTCCGGTAATGTACGACGCTTGCGGCGAAGCAAGGAAAACCACGGCGGCGGCGATGTCTTCCGGCGCGCCGAGGCGGCCTAGCGGAATCTGTTCGAGCAGGGCAGCATGCTGCTGCTCCGACAGCACCTTGGTCATGTCGGTATCGATGAAGCCCGGCGCGACGCAGTTGACGGTGATGTTGCGGCTGCCGATCTCGCGCGCCAGCGCGCGCGACATGCCTTCGACGCCCGCCTTGGCGGCGGCGTAGTTCATCTGGCCCGGGTTGCCGGTCGAGCCGACTACCGAGGTGATGTTGATGATGCGGCCGGCCTTGGCCTTCATCATTCCGCGCAGGACGGCACGCGACAGGCGGCCTACCGCGGTCAGGTTGGTCGAGATGACGGCGTCCCAGTCCTCGTCCTTCATGCGCATGGCCAGTTGATCCTGGGTGATGCCGGCGTTGTTCACGAGGATCGACAGGCTGCCGAATTCCTTCTGGATCTCGTCGACCAGCGCGCCGCAGCGCTCCGCATCGTTCACGTTCAGCACGACGCCCTTGCCGCAGCCGGGCTGCACCGCATCGAGGTATTCCGTGATGGCGGCGGCACCGGCTTCCGAGGTGGCGGTACCGATCACTTTCGCGCCGCTGCGCGCGAGTTCGGTCGCGATGGCACGGCCGATGCCGCGGGAAGCGCCGGTCACGAGCGCGACCTGGTTGTTCAGGGTCTGCATGGTCATTTGAGGAGTTCGAGGACGTTGTTCAGGGAAGCCTGGTCGATGATCGCGTCGCCGACCAGATTGCCGTCGATGCGCTTGGTCAGGCCGGTGAGCACCTTGCCCGGACCGCATTCGATGACATGGGTGACGCCGTCGGCGGCCATCTTCTGCACCGTCTCGACCCAGCGTACCGGGCTGGCGGCCTGGCGCACGAGCGCATCCTTGATGGCAGCCGGATCGGCCGTCACGGCGACGTCGACATTGTTGACGACGGGTATCTGCGGCGCGGCGAACTGCAGCGACGCCATGTAGTCGCGCAGGCGCTCGGAGGCCGGCTTGAGCAGCGACGAATGGAACGGCGCGGACACCGGCAGCGGCAGCGCGCGCTTGGCCCCCTTCGCCTTGGCCGCTTCGCAGGCACGCTCGACGGCGCCCTTGGTGCCGGCGATCACGACCTGTGCCGGCGCGTTGAAATTCACGGCCTCGACGACCTCGCCCTGCGCGGCTTTGGCACAGGCGGCACGGACATCGTCGTCGGACAGGCCGAGGATCGCCGCCATGCCGCCCTGGCCGACCGGCACCGCCTCCTGCATGGCCTGCGCACGGAATCGCACCAGCGGAACGGCGTCCGCGAACGCGATGACGCCGGCGGCGACCAGCGCCGAGTATTCCCCGAGGCTGTGGCCGGCGACCACTGCCGGCGCCTTGCCGCCGGCGGCGAGCCAGGCGCGATAGACGGCGACGGCGGCCGTCAGCATGACCGGCTGGGTATTGGTGGTGAGATCGAGCTCTTCCTTCGGACCTTCGGCAATCAGCTTGCCGAAGTCGAGCTTGAGGGCGTCGGATGCCTCCGCGATGGTGTCGGCGACGACCTGGTTGCCGGCAAAGCCGTTGAGCATGCCGATGGCCTGCGAACCCTGGCCCGGGAAGACAAATGCGAACTTCGTCATGTCGTTATTGTCGTGTTTCGAAATTAGTAGTCTAAGCCTAATGGCGGACGGGCCTGGGGCAGCCGGACCGCCCTCCCCTTACATCCTGGCGAGCGCGGCGCCCCAGGTGAAGCCGCCGCCGACGCCTTCCATCAGCACGTTATGCCCCGGCTTGATGCGACCGTCCCGTACCGCCGCGTCGAGCGCCAGCGGGATCGATGCCGCCGACGTGTTGCCGTGCTGGTCGACCGTGACCACCATCTTCTCGAGCGGCAGGCCGAGTTTCTTCGCCGTGCCCTGCATGATGCGGATGTTGGCCTGGTGCGGAATCAGCCAGTCGATCTCGGACTGCCGCATGCCCGCGATCTCGAGCGCCTCGTTGGCCACCTTCTCCAGCACGGAGACGGCCAGCTTGAACACGGCCTGTCCATCCATGTAGAGATAGGCGTTGCCGTCGATCGCGCCATTGTTGACGGTGCCCGGAATGCACAGGATGTCGCCATGGCTGCCGTCGGCATGGAGCTTGGTGGCCAGCATGCCGGGCTCCTGCGAGGCGGTCAGGACCACGGCGCCGGCGCCGTCCCCGAACAGGACGCAGGTGGTGCGGTCCTCGAAATTGAGGATGCGTGAGAAAACCTCGGCGCCGATCACCAGCACGTTCTTGTGCGCGCCGGACTTGATGAAGCTGTCCGCCACCGCGAGCGCATAGACGAAGCCGCTGCAGACGGCCTGCACATCGAGCGCCGCGCCGCCGTTGGCGATGCCCAGCTTGCGCTGCACGACGCAGGCGGTGCTCGGGAAGCCGCCGAGATGATCGGGCGTCGACGTGGCGAGGATGATCAGGTCGATGTCGTTCGCCGCCAGGCCCGCCATCTCGAGCGCGGGTCGGGCAGCCGCGACTGCCAGGTCGCTCGACAGCGCGCCGGGTTCGGCGTAATGGCGCGCGGAGATGCCGCTGCGGGAGACGATCCATTCGTCGGACGTCTCGATGCCCTTCTCGGCAAGCTGGACCGCCAGGTGGTGATTGGTCACGCGCCTGGGCGGCAGGTAACTGCCAGTGCCGACGATTTTGCTGTAGAGAGTCATGCGGTTTTCTGTTCCGTCAGGTCGGCCGGGGATGCGGCCGCGGGAGCGCCGGCGGCGACCGATTGCGGCATCACGTCGGCGATGGTGCGGGAAATGCGCGACAGCACATCATGCTTGGCGGCGTCGAACGCGCGACGGATCGCCCATTCGAATCCGTAGGCATCGGCGCTGCCATGGCTCTTGAACACCAGGCCGCGCAGGCCGAGCAGGCTGGCGCCGTTGTAGCGCGAGGGGTTCATGCGGCTGGAAAACGCCTTCAGCGCCGGCCGGGCGATCAGCGCGCCGAGCATGCCGAGCCAGCTGCGCTTGAGCTCGGCGGTCAGCGTGCTCTTGACGAACTTCGCAAGGCCCTCGGACGCCTTGAGGACGACATTGCCGACGAAACCATCGCAGACGACGATGTCGGTCGTGCCCTTGAAGATGTCGTTGCCCTCGACGTTGCCATAGAAGTTCAGCACACCCTTTTCGTGGTCGGCACGCAGCAGGACGGCGGTCTGCTTGACCACTTCGTTGCCCTTGATGTCTTCCTCGCCGACATTGAGCAGACCAACGGTCGGACGCGCATTGCCCTCGGTGGCCGCGACGAGGACGGAGCCCATCAGCGCGAACTGGTGCAGGTGCTGGGGTTCACAGTCGACGTTGGCGCCGAGGTCGAGCATGTAGGTGGGGCGATCCTTCTGGTTCGGGATCAGGGTGCAGATGGCGGGACGGTCGACGCCGGCCAGCGTCTTGAGCACATAGCGGGACACCGCCATGAGCGCGCCGGTATTGCCGGCCGACACGCAGGCCTGGGCCGCGCCGTCCTTGACGAGGCTGACCGCCACGCGCATCGAGGAATCCTTCTTGCGGCGCAGGGCGACCTCCAGGGCATCGTCCATCGTCACGACCTCGGACGCGTGGCGCACCGACAGGCGCGGATGCGCCTCGGCGCGGAGCTTTCTGAGCTCGGCGCGCACGACGTCCTCGAGGCCGACGAGCACTAGCTCGGCCTCGGGCTCGTTGTTGACGAAGGAGACAGCTGCCGGGATGGTGACGGATGGGCCGTGATCGCCGCCCATGCAGTCGATGGCAATCTTGATGGTCATTGCTTTGACTCAGTGCGCCGCGACGGCCGGAACGACCGCGCGCGGGCTTGATTCAAGATGACGCAATGCGCTGTTTTGCATATGAAAAACGGCGCCAATGCCAGAGCAATCCATCAGAAAACTCTGCGACATTGCGCCGCTTTTTTGTCTCGAATCGCAGCAGGACGATTATTCGTCGTTCTTGGTCTTCAGGACTTTGCGACCACGGTAGTAGCCGTTCGGGCTGATGTGGTGACGCAGGTGGGTCTCGCCGGTGGTCGGCTCGACGGCCAGTTGCGGGGCAACCAGGAAGTCATGCGAACGATGCATGCCGCGCTTGGACGGGGACTTCTTGTTTTGTTGAACTGCCATGATAACTCCTAAAACTTGATTTCTAAATTGTAACACATCCGGCCCCGAACTCACGGGCAAACCGAGAATCCTTGCTTGATGCCAGCCTCTTGTCTCCGCAGAGAACTACTTCTTCAGGTCCTTGAGCACCGCGAACGGCGACTCCTTGCCCGCTTTCTTCAGCGCTTCGCCCGCCTGCGGATCCGGGCATACATCGTGCCGCGGCGACAGCGGCAATGCCAACAACACTTCGTCCTCGATCAGGTCGAGAGAATTCATTTCGTGCGAACCGGCGATCACGTCGACCGAGTCGTCGTCGATCAGGGATTCGATCGCGTCGATGTCGGCCTCGTCGCGCGCCAGCACCAGCACGGCTTCCGACGTCACGTCGTGCTCGAACGGCGTCAGGCAGCGCTGGCACATCAGACGGACGACGCCGGCAACCGACATCGACAGCCGCGGATGACCGCGCTCGTCGCGACCGCCCTGCAGCGACCAGCGGATCGTGCCGGACGTGTCGACCACTTCCTTCGCCAGGCGCGGCATGTCAGCCACTGCGATCTCGCCTTCGCGATGCTCGCCGAGCCGGCAGAACTCGAAGGCGTCGAATACAAAATCAGCCATAGGTTTTAACCGACCCCGGAAAACCTGCGATAATAACAGGCTTTTCCCTTTGCCGTCAAAGCTTTAGCACTCTTTTGTTGAGTGATCGTTCAAATGACCACGAAAACCACTCCGGCGGCGGCCTTTCCGCGGCTGATCCTGGGCTCGAGTTCGCCGTACCGGCGCGAATTGCTGTCCCGCCTGCGCCTGCCGTTCGAGTCCATGGCACCCGACATCGACGAAACGCCGCGCGCGGGCGAACGGCCCGAAGAAACCGCAATTCGCCTGGCGCAGGCCAAGGCCGAAGCGATCGCTTCGCGCCTGCCCGGGAGCCTGGTGATCGGCTCCGACCAGGTCGCGACGCTCGACGGTCTCCAAATCGGCAAGCCGGGAACGCACGAGAATGCGCTGCGGCAGCTGCGGACGATGCGCGGGCGCGAAGTCGTCTTCCACACAGCCCTGTGCCTTCTGGACAGCCGGCCCGGCAGTGACGGTCCGGCAATCCAGATCGACAACGTGCGCACCTTCGTGACCTTCCGCGATCTGTCCGACCGCGAGCTGGACGCCTATCTCCGCATCGAGCAACCTTACGATTGCGCAGGCAGCGCCAAGAATGAGGGACTCGGCATCGCCCTGCTGGAACGCATCGTCAGCGACGATCCGACCGCCCTCACCGGCCTGCCGCTGATCGCGCTGACCGGCATGTTGCGGCGCGCCGGCGTCGCCTTCTTCGCTTCCTGACCACGCATTCCATGACCGGCACCCTCTACCTGATTCCCAATACCCTGGGCCCCGTCGCCGACGCCGGGCGCCCGCTGGCCGCCGTCATTCCCGAGGACGTGCGCGCCATTGCCGCGCGCCTGGACTATTTCGTGGCCGAGAACGCCAAGACCACGCGCGCCTTCCTGAAGCTGGTCGCGGCCAGCCACCCGCTGGCGCGCCCCCTGCAGGAAATCCGCATCGACGAGCTGAATGTCCAGACGCCCGCCGCCCTCCTGCCCGCATTGCTCGAACCGCTGCTGGCGGGGCGTGACGCCGGCCTGGTCTCCGAAGCCGGCGTGCCGGCGGTGGCCGATCCCGGGGCCGCCCTGGTCCGGCTCGCGCATGCCCGCGGCATTGCCGTGCGCCCGCTGGTCGGTCCCTCGTCGCTGTTGCTCGCCGTGATGGCCAGCGGACTCAACGGCCAGAGCTTCGCCTTCAACGGTTACCTGCCGATCGATGCCGCCGAGCGCGCCAAACGCATCCGCGAGCTCGAGGCCCGCTCGCGCAAGGAGCAGCAGACGCAGCTGTTCATCGAGACGCCGTATCGCAATGCCGCGCTGCTCGAGACGCTGGCGGCGACCTGCGCCGGCAACACGCTCGTGTGCGCCGCCACCGACCTGAGCCTGCCGACCGAGAGCGTCCGCACGATGACCGCGGCGCAGTGGAAGCGCCTGCTGGCCGACGGCAAGGCGCCGGAACTGCACAAGCGTCCGACGGTCTTCCTGCTGCTCGGCGAATGATCCAGCGCTGCATGCCACTTCCGGCGGCGGCGTGACATGACCCGGCCGCCTGCCCCGAACTCCACTCCCGACGACGCATCGTGAACCGCCGCCAACTGCGCATTGCCATTTACACCCTCGGGACCGCCGCCGCCGCGGCGCTGGGATCGATCGCTCTCCTGCCGGCCCACCGAGACGACGCCGCGGCCCTGCTGCGTCAATCCCTTCCCGCGGCCCTCCAGCGCGCCACGGTCGCCGGCTGGAGCGGTCACCTGACCGCGTTGGCAGGCGACGGCATGCGCGGCTTGCAGGATGGCCCGGCGGCCACCGCGCGGTTCGCCGACCCTTACGGCGTGGCGATCGACCGCCAGGGCAACATGTTCGTGACCGATGCCGGCGACAACAACCGTATCCGCCGTATCGGCACCGACGGCAGCGTTGCCACGCTGGCCGGCGGCACGGAGGGATTCGCCGACGGCACGGGCACGCAGGCGGCCTTTCACACGCCCTCCGGGATCGCCATCGACCGAGACGGCAACCTGTACGTGGCCGATACCGGCAACCATGCGATCCGCAAGGTCACGCCGCAAGGCGTCGTCACCACCGTCGCCGGCAACGGCAGGCCCGGCTTCCGGGACGGCGCGGCGCGCGATGCGCAGTTCGACGGACCGATCGGCGTTGCCGTCGGCAAGGATGGCAGCCTCTGGATCGCCGACACCTACAACGACCGCATCCGCCGCATCGCGCCGGACGGCACGGTGAGCACGGTGGCCGGCGGCGCGCTGCCCGGCCTGCGCGATGGCGTGGGCAGCGATGCGATGTTCGACACGCCGGCCGGCATCGCCGTCGACCGGCGCGGACATGCTCTGGTGGCGGACCTGATGAACCATGCGATCCGCAGGGTATCGCCCGACGGCGTCGTGACGACGCTGGCGGCGGCGGGCCCCGAGCGCGATGCCCCGCTGCGCCGGCCGCTGTCCGTCGCCGTCACGCACGATGGCCATGCGTATGTCGGCGAGGCGGGACGCGGCCGCATCGTGCAGCTGACGCCCGAGGGCGCCACCCACATCCTCCGCCAGGCCGCACCCGACGACGCCGCGCATGCGGACTTCCGCTTCAAGCGTCCCGCCGGGCTGGCGGTGGCGCGCGACGGCAGCGTGATCGTCGCCGACGCCGTGACCAAGCTCGTGCGCCGGATGTCGGACCGACCGGAACAGAGCGCCACCCGGGTGGCGCACGCTGCCAGCGCCGCGCCCGCCGCCGTGTCCGCGCCCCTTCCTCCGGCGGCGCAACCCTTGCCGTGGCCGCTCAGGCCGCAGGACGGCTGGCACGAAATCGTCGGCACGATGGGCGAGGTGCGCGGCGCGCATGGCGGCGACAACCGCGATCATTTCCATGGCGGCGTCGACGTGCAGGGACCGATGGGCAGCACGGTCGTGGCGATCATCGCCGAGAAAGTGGCCAGTCCGGCGCCGAACTGGGCCCATGGCGACCTCAACGAGGGCATCAGCCTCGACACGATGAGCTACATCCACATGCGCGTGGGCCGCGGCATGAAGGACGAGATTCTCGATCCGCAGCGCTTTTCGGTCGTGCGCGACGCCGCCGGCCGCACGGTGCGGGTGCGGGTGCGGCGCGGCACCCGCTTCGCCGTCGGCGAGCCGCTCGGCACGATCAACCGCATGTACCACGTGCACCTCAACTTCGAGCCGAACGGCACCCAGACCAATCCGCTGCTGCTCGGGTTCCCCGGGCTGGCCGACCGCATACCGCCGACGATCGACGACATCCGCCTGGTCGATGCCAGCGGCAAGCCGCTCGGGCGCAAGCAGCGCGGCAAGCTGGTGCTGCCGCGCGCGCAGGCCGATGCGGTCGGCATCGTCGTCGATGCCTGGGATCAGGTCGACAGGAACCAGCCGCGCCGAAAGCTCGGGCTCTACCGTCTCGGCTACCAGGTGCTGCATGCGGATGGCCGCCCGGTCGACGGCTACGGCGCGCCTGTCGTCACGATGGAGTTCGACCGGCTGCCCGACGATCGCGATGCCGTGAAGATCGCCTATGCCGGCGACAGCGGCGACAACGTGTATCGCGCTGCGCGCACGCGCTTCCTCTACATGGCCACCAACGTGGTGCGCGACGGCAAGGCGATGGCCTCCAGCTGGCAGGCTTCGAAGCTGGCGCCGGGCGAATACATCGTGCGCATCCTCGCCGAGGACTTCGCCGGCAACGCGGCCAATCGCCGCACCGATCTCGCGGTGACGATCGAGTAACTGCGCGGGACGGTCGCCGGCGACCGGCAGACACGAACGGGAAGTACAGACGTGCAAAACGGCGGCATTGCACCGCCGTTTTGCGTGCCCCACGCGGGGCAGAAGCGAAGAGTCCTGGCTCTTCGACGCCGCATCGGACTAGACACGGCCTGGAACGGTCCTGGATCGATGCTTCCTCTTCAGAGGACACTGCACACCGGGTCGAACCGTCACGGCTCACTATAGTCGACGAGACGTGAAATGCAAGGGCTTTCATGCGCCAGTTGACGACCCGCTTGCAGGCGCAGCGAACGCGATTTCACGAGAGAAATTTTCACGCGCGGGCAGCACCCGCGCGTGGGCGCCAACTCACGTCATCGCAGCTTCGGCATCTCTGCTTTCCAGAGCGATTGCACCATGCCGGCGCCGACCGATGCACCGAATTTCTTCAGCACACGCTCCGGCAATCCTTCATGCTCGGTGTAGTCGATGATGTCCTCGGCCTTGAGCACGTCGCGCGCCACGCTGTCGACCGTGCCGAAGCCATCCGCCAGCCCCAGCGCGACAGCCTTGCTGCCGGTCCAGAACAGGCCCGAGAAGATTTCCGGCGTCTCCTTCAGGCGCTCGCCGCGCCCCTTGCGCACCACGGCGATGAACTGCTGGTGGATCTCGTCGAGCATCTGCTGCGCATGCGCCTTCTGCTTCGGGGACTGCTGGCTGAAGGGGTCGAGGAAGCCCTTGTTCTCGCCGGCCGTCAGCAGGCGGCGTTCGACGCCGAGCTTGTCCATCAGGCCGGAGAATCCGAAGCCGTCCATCAGCACGCCGATCGATCCGACGATGCTGGCCTTGTCGACGAAGATCTTGTCGGCGGCGGCGGCGACATAGTAGCCGCCCGACGCGCAGATCTCGTCGACCACCACGTACAGCGGCTTGTTCGGATGTTCCTTGCGCAGGCGCGCGATCTCGTCGTTGATCATGCCGGCCTGTACCGGGCTGCCGCCCGGGCTGTTGATCTGCAGGATGACGCCGACCGAGCCCGAGTCCTCGAAGGCGCGTCCGAGCGAGGTGATCACGTTCTCGGCGGACGCGGGACTGCCGGACTCGATCGTGCCGTCGATGATGACCAGCGCGGAATGCGGGCCGTTCATCTGCGCCTCGTCCGCGCCGATCGTGAACGCGCGCCACAGCGCGACGCAGATCAGGCCGAGGATCACCAGGCGGAAGAAGATGCTCCAGCGGCGGCGGGCGCGCTGTTCGCGCAGCGACTCGAAGGCCAGGCGCTCGAGCAGCTCGCGCTCCCAACCTTCCTTGCGGGTGGTGTCGGGCGGCGCTGCCGCGGCGGCGGATGCCGGCGCGCTCGCCGGTGCCTCGTCCTGCGGCCAGCGCGAGGGCTGGTTGTTGTCGTTCTCGTCGTGATTCATGTCTTGGCGTATGTGCTCGTGTTGGATGGCGGTCCGCCGTCGCGCTCAGGCGCGCGGCGGACGTACGTATTCGTCGGGTTGCCAGTAGACCCGGTCGTCCTTCTCGACGACCGCGATCGGCCGCAGCCGGCCGCCGCGGCAGGGGCCTCCCATGCAATGCCCGGTTTCCGGCGCATAAATGGCCCCATGGGTGGAGCACATGAGATAGAGGCCGCTCGATTCGAAGAACTCGCCCTCGGCCCAGTCGAGTTCGATCGGCACGTGGGCGCAGCGATTGAGGTAGCCGAAGGCGGTGTTGTTGTAGCGGACCACGAAGCCGGTGCCGTCCTCGCCGAAGGCGGTCACCGGGAAGCGCACGCCCTTGCCTCCTTCGGCCAGGTCGGCGGATGCGCAGATGGCGATCAGTTCGTCGGACATGGTTTCCTCGCGTATCGGAGTCGCACCGCGCTCAGGCGTGCTCGTTCAGCCAGCCGTGCAGCTCGGCCACCGACTGCGCCGAAAACACGGGCTCCAGCGCGCGCAGCTCGTGCGGCGGATGGGCGCCGTAATGCACCGCCAGGCCTGCCGCCCCGGCGTTGCGCGCCATGTGCAGGTCGTGCGTGGTATCGCCGATCATCACGGTGCGCCGCATGTCCTGGCCGAGTTCGCGCGTGAGCTCCTGCAGCATCGCCGGATGCGGCTTGGAGAAGGTCTCGTCGGCGCAGCGGGTGGCGTCGAACAGCGGCGCCAGCTTCGTGCCCTCGAGCGCGCGGTGCAGGCCGACCCGGCTCTTGCCGGTGGCCACGGCGAGGAAATATCCCTGCTGCGCGAGATCCTCGAGCATCTCGCGCACGCCGTCGAACAGCTCCAGGTCCTGGTCGCGCGACAGGTAGTGGTAGCGGTAACGGTCCACCATTTTCGGATAGAACTTCGGATCGATGCCGGGCAGGACGGCCTGCATGGCCTCGTGCAGGCCGAGGCCGATCACGTAGGCCGCGCTGCGGTTGTCGGGAATGGGCAGGCCGAGATCCTTTGCCGCGGCCTGGATGCTCTTGACGATCGCGGCGGTGCTGTCCATCAGCGTGCCGTCCCAATCGAAGACGATCAGGTCAAATTGTTTGCGTGCCATATCTTGGAATTGCGAGCCGGTCCGGCGTTGCGTGTCGTCGCCTAGGCCTCGAGGCTCTTGAGGAATCGTTCACATTCTAGTGGCAAAGCGGCATCGAGCGTGGTCCGCTCGCCGGTTTCCGGATGATCGAAGGAAATCCGGTGGGCATGCAGGAACATGCGCTTGAGCGCGCCGCGCTTGCCTTCCGCCTTCTGCAGTGAACGGTTGAGCAGGAAATTGCCGTACTTTTCGTCGCCGGCGATCGGGAAGCCCGAGGACGCCAGGTGCACCCGGATCTGGTGGGTGCGCCCGGTCTTGAGTTCGGCCTCGAGCAGCGCGAACTCGCCGTACTTCTTCAGCAGATGGAAGATGGTGTGCGACGGCTGGCCGTCGGACTGCACCCGCACGCGCCGCTCGCCGTCCGGCGTGGTGTATTTGAACAGCGGCAGCTTGACGTGCTGCTTCTGGTTGCGCCAGTCGCCGTAGACCAGCGTGAAGTAGCGCTTCTCGGTGGTGCCGTCGCGCATCTGGTCGTGCAGGCTGTTGAGCGCCGAGCGCTTCTTGGCGATCAGGAGGATGCCGGAAGTCTCGCGGTCGAGCCGGTGCACCAGTTCCAGGAACTTGGCGCGCGGGCGCGCCGCGCGCAGCTGTTCGATCACGCCGTACTTGACGCCCGACCCGCCATGCACGGCAATACCGGCCGGCTTGTCGATGACCAGCATATAGTTGTCTTCGAGCAATACGCGGAATTCAGCGCCCGGAACTTCGTTCGCGGGCCGTTCGGCGACGCGCATCGGCGGTACGCGGACGACATCGCCCTCCTCCAGCCGATAGGTCTGGTCGATCCGTCCCTTGTTGACCCGGACTTCGCCGGAACGCAGGACACGGTAGATATGGCTCTTGGGGACGCCCTTGCAGGTCCGGAGCAGGAAATTGTCTATGCGCTGGCCGGCGTCTTCTTCGGTCACGGTCACCAACTGTACCTGCGGCGAGACTTGTTGCGACGGGGAAACTTGGTCCAATTCAGCTTCTTTCCCGGAAAATCTCGCTAAGTCCTTCATTTTGAATATATAATTGGGCGCCGCGGTCTTGCGACCGCTGCGCGTGTAAGAATAAAAAGCACATTCTACACAGGGGCGACTCCATCGGCCTCGCAAGTATTGCAAATAAGATGGAGAAAACGTGTACGCACCACCTCCCACGCGTCAGGGTTGCACCGCAGTTGTAATCGGGCTGCGCGACGGGGTGCATGAACAAGAATATTTGGATTGTATGGATATGTCTGGCAAGCCCGCCGTCCGCGGCGAGCTTGCCGGTTGATGTGGCCCGTTTCCCCAACGCCGATTCGCTGAACCCTTATGCACCGTTTGGCACCTTCAAGCTGCTCGCCTCGATCGAGCGCGCCGACTGCCTCCGCTACCCGCGGACGGCCGGGCGCGCCGGCGCGCACTCGGCACGACGACCGGCCCCGTCCGCGCCCCGTTGACGCATCCGCGCTGTCGCGCGACCGTGCGGCACACTAAGGCAATTCCCGCCCCCAAATACTCCGTTCGCGTACTTCCCGGTACCTGCCGCCGACGGTTCCCCGAGCCTGACGCGGCCACATGGCCCTCGGGCCGCGGAGCACAATGAAATGAAACGCATGTTGTTCAATGCGACGCAGCAGGAAGAGCTGCGCGTCGCCATCGTCGACGGACAGAAGCTCATCGACATCGATATCGAGACTTCCGGCCGCGAACAGCGCAAGTCCAACATCTACAAGGGTGTCATCACCCGCATCGAACCCTCCCTCGAAGCCTGCTTCGTCAACTATGGCGAAGAACGCCACGGCTTCCTCCCGTTCAAGGAAGTCGCGCGCAGCTATTTCAAGGACGGCATCGACGTCCGCAACGCCAGCATCAAGGATGCCCTGCGCGAAGGCCAGGAAATCATGGTGCAGGTCGAGAAGGAAGAGCGCGGCAACAAGGGCGCCGCCCTGACCTCGTTCATCTCGCTGGCCGGCCGCTACCTTGTCCTGATGCCGAACAATCCGCGCGGCGGCGGCGTGTCGCGCCGCGTCGAAGGCGAGGACCGCCAGGAACTGCGCGAGACGATGGACAAGCTGGAGCTGCCGTCGGGCATGTCGGTCATCGCCCGCACCGCCGGCATCGGCCGCAACGTCGAAGAACTCCAGTGGGACCTGAACTACCTGCTGCAACTCTGGCGCGCGATCGAAGGCGCCGGCAAGGGCGCCCCGGGCGCCTTCCTGATCTACCAGGAATCGTCGCTGGTCATCCGCGCCATCCGCGACTATTTCCAGCCCGACATCGGCGAGATCCTGATCGACACCGACGACATCTACGAGCAGGCCCGCCAGTTCATGAGCCATGTCATGCCCGACATGGTCCACCGCGTGAAGCGCTACCGCGACGACGTGCCGCTGTTCTCGCGCTTCCAGATCGAACACCAGATCGAGACCGCCTATTCGCGCACCGTGCCGCTGCCCTCCGGCGGCGCCATCGTGATCGACCATACCGAGGCGCTGGTCTCGATCGACGTCAACTCCGCCCGCGCCACCCGCGGCGGCGACATCGAAACCACGGCATTCAACACCAATCTCGAAGCGGCCGACGAAGTGGCCCGCCAGCTGCGCCTGCGCGACCTGGGCGGCCTGATCGTGATCGACTTCATCGACATGGAGAATGCCAAGAACCAGCGCGAGATCGAGACCCGCCTGAAGGATGCGCTGCGCTACGACCGCGCCCGCGTGCAGATGGGCAAGATCTCCCGCTTCGGCCTGATGGAACTGTCGCGCCAGCGCCTGCGCCCGTCGCTGTCCGAAGGCAGCCACGTGACCTGCCCGCGCTGCAACGGCACCGGCCACATCCGCGATACCGAGTCCTCCGCCCTGCAGGTGCTGCGCATCATCCAGGAAGAGGCGATGAAGGAAAACTCCGCCGCGATCCACGTGCAGGCGCCGGTCGACGTGGCCGCCTTCCTGCTCAACGAGAAGCGCGGCGAGATCCTGAAGATCGAGACGCGCCATCGCGTCACCGTGATCCTGATCCCCAACAAGCATCTGGAGACCCCGCACTACAAGCTCGAGCGCATCAAGCACGACGACCCGCGCCTGGAAGACTCGCAGCCGAGCTACGCCATGGCCGAGGAAGCCGACACCGACATCGGCTACAGCAAGCGCCAGAAGGACGACGTCAAGCCGCGCCAGGAAGCCGTGGTCAAGGGCATCACCCCGGACCAGCCGGCCCCGATCGTCGAGCGCAAGCCGGTCGAACCGGCGCCCGCCCCGGTCGTCGCCCCGGCACCTGCGCCCGCGGAAGAGGGCTTCCTGTCGAAACTGTTCGGCCTGTTCCGCAAGAAGCCGGTCGCCCCGGCAGCGGCGCCGGCGCCGGCCGTCGAGGCCAAGCCGGCACAGCGCGGCGAACGCGAGCGCGGCAACGGCCGCGGCGGCCGCAACCGCAATGCGCGTGGCGGCCGTAACGGCGGCCGCGAGCGCGGCGAAGAGCGCGAGACCGCAGCCGTCGCGGCACCCGCCGAGGGCCGCGGCCGCAACCAGCGCGGCGAAGGCAACCGCCCGGAACGCGGCGAGCGCAATGACCGCAGCGACCGCAACGAGTCCCGCGAGGAAAAGGACAACCTGAAGGCCGCGCCGGCCGAGGGCGCGGCAGTCCAGCAGGAGCGCGCACCGCGCGGTGAAGGCCGCCGCCAGCGCCAACCGCGCGAGGACCGCCAGGCCCGCGACAGCCAGAAGGAAGCCGCAGCCGCCGAGGCCAAGGCGGACGAGACCGCGCTGCCGGTCGACATGGCCGCCCAGGAAGCCGTCGCCGCCGCCGTCGAGTCGTCGGCGGCTGCCACCGAGACCGACGCCGTTGCCCCGGGCGCCGAAGGAGAACAGGGCGAGGAGCGCCGCCGCCGCCGCCGTCGCGGCGGCCGCAACCGCAATCGCCGCGACCGCGAGGCAGGCGAAGGCGTCGAAGCCTCCGCCGAAGGCGATGCCGCCGGCGAAGAGTCCGCGGACAATCCGCAGGGCGAACTGGCCATCATGGACACCGCTCCTGCCGCGCAGGATTCCGCCGATGCGGCTGTTCCGGCCGCCGACGTCGCCGTGGAAGTCGCGGCACCTGTCGTGACGGAAGCCGTCGCCGAAGCTGCCGCCGTCGACGCCGCTCCGGCCCAGGCCGAACCGGCCGCGCCCATGACGGCGGAGACCGCGCCGGCGGAAACCGCCGTAGCCGAGGCCGAACCGGCCGATATCGCGACTGAACCGGTCGCCGTGGCGCCGGCCGCCCAACCGGTGGCCGTGGTCGACACGATGCAGCGTGCCGAGGCCGCTGCCGCCAGCGCCGCTCCCGTGGCCGCTGCCGTGCAGCAGGAGATTCCGTTCCAGGCGGAAGAAGCCGCAGTCCCCGCGCCCGCCCCGGTCCGTCCGGCAGCCCCGGTGTCGGTGACCACCGCCCCGGCGCCGCTGCAACCGGACTCGTTCCGCGATGTCCTCGCCGCCGCCGGCCTGACGCTGGCGGTGACCGATCCCGAGAAGCTGCGTGCCGCCCAGGAAGAAGCGGCGAAGTACGTGCCGCCGGCCCGTGTGCCGCGTGAGCGCAAGCCGCTGCCGCCGGTCTCCAGCGAGCCGCTGGTGCAGGTGGAAACGCGCCGCTGATCCGTTGCCGGGACGCGCTCCCGGCAACCGCGACGCACCGCAAGGGAGAGCATCCGCTCTCCCTTTTTTTGTGCCGGCCGCCGGTCGGGTTGTGCAATGCAACCGATCCTTACGGCAGTTCAAACGGTCAATTGACCGGCGCCATGGCAACCGCTGCGCTTGGCCGACATCAAGCCGTGCCGAAATACCCGCTGGCGGTGCGCCATTCCCCGGAACGGCGCACCCCTCGCCAGGCTCTGTCGCATGCCTGCCTGCCGAGAGGCGATCGCCACCAAGGAGCCCCGATGGACACCACCCAAGTCACGGCCCGCGCGTACTACGAAGAGAACGGCTATTTCGTCTGCCGCGGCCTCATCTCCCCGGATGCGATCGACCAGCTGGTCGACCGCTACCGCCGGGACATCGTGCCGACCAGCTATCCCTTCTTCCGCCAGAACACCAACGCCTACGAACCCAATCGCCTGACCCCGCACGGCTACGTGAAGCAGAGCTTCCTCGACATCCACGACTACGCCCGCTTCCCCGACTTCAGCCGCTGCGCCCGCGACATCTACACCAGCCAGGCGGTGCGCGACGCCCTGCGCAACATCACCGGCTTCGACAGCTTCAACCTGATGCAGACGATGCTGTTCGACGCCAATACCGAGACCCAGCCGCACCAGGACTGGTGGTACCTCGACAGCGTGCCGAACGGCCATCTGCTGGCCGGCTGGTTCGCGCTGGAAGACATCGACGAGCGCGCGGGGCGCTTCTACGTGCTGCCGCGCTCGGTGACGGTCGACCTGCACAGCGACACGCCGGACCTGTCGCATACCGAGTGGCTGGCGCGCGTTGCCGACTACGTGAAGCGCCACCCGGAACAGGTGCATGCACCGGCGCTCAAGAAGGGCGACGTGCTGTTCTGGAACTCGCGCACGATCCACGGCGCGCTGCCCACACAGGATCCACGCTACTCGCGCAAGTCGCTGACGGCGCACTACATGCCAGCCGCGCTGAAGTTCGGCAACCTGTTCACCGTCAAGGAGGACCTGCGCTACAAGACCTGGAACGGCATGCGCTTCTTCCGCAACCAGCCGGACTACTCGCTCGCCAACAAGCTGAAATTCGGGCTGAAGAACAGGGTCTACGACTCGCCGGTGCTGCTGAAATACCTGCGCAAAGTGCAGAAGATGCTCGGGCGCATCGGCGCATAGGCGTGCCGGCGACCTGGCCGGGTGTCTTGGCAGCATCCGCGGGATCGGCGATCATTGCCGGTCCCGCCATCCCCCGACAGGTCTGCCTTGAGCAACGCGCCCTTCACTCCGGCCGGCGCCCCGTCCGCCGTCACGCCCGCACAAGCCTTCCGCTACTGGCTGAAGCTCGGCTTCATCAGCTTCGGCGGTCCGGCCGGCCAGATCGCCCTGATGCATGCCGAGCTGGTGGAGCGCCGCCGCTGGATTTCCGAACGCCGCTTCCTGCATGCGCTCAATTACTGCATGGTGCTGCCGGGCCCCGAGGCGACCCAGCTCGCGATCTACATCGGCTGGCTGCTGCACGGCACCTGGGGCGGCATCGTCGCCGGCACGCTGTTCGTGCTGCCCTCCCTGGCGATCCTGATCGGCCTGTCGTGGGTCTACCTGGTCTGGGGCAGCCTGCCGATGGTGGCCGGCATCCTCTACGGCATCAAGCCGGCGGTCGTGGCGATCGTGCTGGCGGCGGCGTGGCGGATCGGCTCGCGCACCATCCGCAACGGCCTGCTGCTGGGCATCGCGATCGCCGCGCTGGCCGGCATCGTGGCCTTCGAGCTGCCCTTCCCCCTGATCGTGATCGCCGCGGCCCTCGCCGGCCTGGCCGGCGGGCGGTTCGCACCGGAGAAATTCCGCGTCGGCGGCGGTCACCATGCCGCGCGCCATGCGCATGGCCCGGCGCTGATCGACGACGACACGCCGACGCCCGCGCACGCGCGCTTCACATGGCGCGGCCTCGCGCTGGTGGCAGCCTGCGGCATCGGGCTCGGCTTCGCGGTGTGGACGCTGCTGGCGCTGCGCTTCGGGCTGCAGTCGCCGCTTTCCGCCATGGCCACCTTCTTCACCAAGGCGGCCCTGCTGACCTTTGGCGGCGCCTACGCGGTGCTGCCCTATGTGTACCAGGCGGCGGTCGAGACCTACCGGTGGCTCACGCCGGCGCAGATGATCGACGGCCTGGCCCTCGGCGAAACGACGCCCGGCCCGCTCATCATGATTGTCGCCTTCGTCGGCTTCGTCGGCGCCTGGGTCAAGCTGGGTGGCGCGCTGGCGGCGATCGCCGGTGCCTGCGTGGCGACCTTCTTCACCTTCCTGCCGTCCTACCTGTTCATCCTGGCCGGCGGACCGCTGGTCGAATCGACGCGCGACGACATGCGCCTGACCGCGCCGCTGACCGCCATCTCGGCCGCCGTGGTCGGCGTGGTGGTCAGCCTGGCGTGGATGTTCTCCTGGCATGTGTTCCGCCTCGGCGAGGCGCCGGCGCGATGGGATCTTGTCTCGATGGCAATCGCCGCCGCGGCGGCGCTGGCGCTGCTGCGATACAAGGCCGGCCCGATCCCGGTGATCGGCGCCTGTGGCGCGGCCGGCCTCGTGGTATCGTACGCCATGCACCTGCAGTAAGCGCCATGGCAGAAAAGTTCATTCCCCTCGTCGACCAGCGGCAGCGCGATGCCGCGCCGGTCATTCCCGCCACGCTCGAGACGCCGACCGGCCTGCTGGCCGACCGCCGCGCCCGGCCGCTGCACGACCTGCGCATCTCGGTGACCGACCGCTGCAACTTCCGCTGCGTGTACTGCATGCCGAAGGAAGTGTTCGACAAGGATTACGCCTTCCTGCCGCATGCCGCACTGCTCACCTTCGAGGAGATCACGCGGCTGGCGACGCTGTTCGTCGCGCATGGCGTCGAGAAGATCCGCCTGACCGGCGGAGAACCGCTGCTGCGCAAGAACATCGAACGCCTGGTCGGCATGCTGGCCGCGCTGCGCACGCCGGACGGCCGGGAACTCGACCTCACGCTGACCACCAATGCCTCGCTGCTGGCGCGCAAGGCGCAGTCGCTGCGCGATGCCGGCCTCAAGCGCGTGACGGTCTCGCTCGATTCTCTCGACGATGCCACCTTCAAGCGCATGAACGATGTCGATTTCCCGGTGGCCGACGTGCTGCGCGGCATCGACGCCGCGCACCGCGCAGGGCTCGGACCGATCAAGATCAACATGGTCGTCAAGGGCGGCATGAACGACCGGGAAATCGTCCCGATGGCGCGCCACTTCAAGGGCTCGCCGTTCATCCTGCGCTTCATCGAATACATGGATGTCGGCGCCAGCAACGGCTGGAAGATGGACGAGGTGGTGCCCTCGGCCGAGGTGGTGCGCCGCATCCATGCGGAGATGCCGCTGGCGCCGGTCGACCCGAACTATCCTGGCGAGACCGCCGAGCGCTGGCGCTATGTCGACGGCAGCGGCGAGATCGGCGTCATCTCCAGCGTGACCCAGGCCTTCTGCGGCAGCTGCACCCGTGCGCGGCTCTCGACCGAGGGCAAGTTGTACACCTGCCTGTTCGCCACCGGCGGACACGACCTGCGTGCCCTGCTGCGCGACGGCCGCAGCGATGCCGAGATCGCGGCGGCGGTCGCCCACATCTGGCGCCAGCGCGAGGACCACTACTCGGAGCTGCGCACGGCCAGCACCGACCTGCGCGACGTGCAGGCGCGCCGGGTCGAGATGTCCTACATCGGCGGCTGAAGCACGCCCGTCCTGCGGCGGTTCTTGACCTTGCGGGGTGGCCCGCGCCCGCGGGCGATGATAACCTTGCCGCATCGTCCACAGTCCCGCGCGGCGACGGCGTCGCCCGCCCATTTCCCTTCGCACGATGAACCCGTCGAGTCTTTCCGAAATCTCCAGCTGCCTGGCCGGCCACGATCCCAATGCCTTGCCGGTCCCCGAAGTCCAGCGCGTGATCCGCGACTTCGTGCAGCCGATCGCCGCCATCGAGAAAGTCGCCCTGCGCAGTGCCCTCGGGCGCGTCCTCGCCGCGGACATCGTGTCGCCTATCGACGTTCCCGCGCATGACAATTCCGCGATGGACGGTTATGCGCTGCGCGGCGAGGACCTGCCGGCCGACGGCGAGCGCGTGTTCGCCGTCGTCGGCACCGCCTATGCCGGCGCCGCCTGGTCCGGCACGGTCGGCCCGGGCGAATGCGTGCGCATCATGACCGGCGCCGTGATGCCGGCCGGCTGCGACACCGTGGTCCCGCAGGAATTCACGCGCGGCGCGACCGATGCCGGCGCGACCGTCCCTGCCGGCGCCGTGAAGACCGGCGACAACCGCCGCCTGCGCGGCGAGGATCTGGCGCGCGGCACGGCGGCCCTGTCGGCCGGCCGCATCCTGCAGCCGGCCGACCTCGGCCTGCTGGCATCGCTCGGGGTGGCCGAGGTGCCGGTGCAGCGCCGCCTGCGCGTGGCATTCTTTTCGACAGGAGACGAGCTGCGCTCGATCGGCGAGCCGCTCGACGAAGGCTGCGTCTACGACAGCAACCGCTACACGCTGCACGGCATGCTCACGCGCCTGGGCTGCGACATCATCGACATGGGCGTGGTGAAGGACGATCCCGCAGCGCTCGAGGCCGCCTTCCGCGGCGCCTGCGAGAATGCCGACGCGGTGATCACCTCCGGCGGCGTGTCGGTCGGCGAAGCCGATTTCACCAAGCAGATGATGGCCACGCTCGGCGAAGTGAACTTCTGGAAGATCGGCATGCGCCCGGGCCGGCCGATGGCCTTCGGACGGATCGCATCGAACGGCAGGAGCGCCTATCTCTTCGGCTTGCCGGGCAACCCGGTGGCGGTGATGGTGACCTTCTACTTCTTCGCGCGCGAGGCGCTGCTGCACATGATGGGCGCCACGCCGGTGCCCGTGCCCCTGGTGCGCGCCGTGTCGCAGCAGGCGATCCGCAAGAAACCGGGGCGCACCGAGTACCAGCGCGGCATCGCCGAGCCCGGACCCGACGGCATGCTGCGCGTGCGCGTCACCGGCTCGCAGGGGTCCGGCATCCTGCGTTCGATGTCGGAGGCCAATTGCATGATCGTGCTGCATCATGACCAGGGCGGCGTGCAGGCGGGCGAGCCGGTCGACATCCTGCCCTTCCACGGCCTGCTCTGACACGGCCGGCGGCCGGATGATCCGGCGCAAACGACAAGGCGCCCCGCGGGGCGCCTTCGTCATTCCTGCGGGCCGTGCCGCGCCAGATCACTCCTCGGCGGCGTCGGACACTTCCGTCCCCAGCAGCAGCTGCGCCGTCTCGCTGGGCAGCGCCTCGACGGTCTTGAGCTTGCGCGCCATCTGGCGGGTGCGGGTCTCTGCCATCTCGATGTTCTTGGCGGCACGTTCCAGCGTGGTCTTGGTGGTCGCCAGCACGTCGCCGAACTTGGCGAACTCGGTCTTGACCGCGCCGAGCACCTGCCACACCTCGGACGAGCGCTTCTCCAGCGCCAGCGTGCGGAAGCCCATCTGCAGGCTGTTGAGCAGCGCCGACAGCGTCGACGGGCCGGCGATCGACACGCGGCAGGTGCGCTGCAGCTCGTCGGCCAGTCCCGGGCGTCGCATCACCTCGGCGTACAGGCCCTCGGTCGGCAGGAACAGGATCGCGAAATCGGTCGTCAGCGGCGGCGACAGGTATTTCTGGGAAATCGTCTTGGCTTCGAGGCGCACCGCGCGTTCCAGCTCGCGGCCCGCCAGGGCGACCGCATCGGCATCGGCGGCCTCGGTGGCTTCGGCCAGGCGCTCGTACTGTTCCTTGGGGAATTTCGCATCCACCGGCAGCCAGACCGGCCGCAGGGTGTCGTCCTTGCCCGGCAGCTTGATGGCGAATTCCACGCGCTCGCCGGAGCCCGGCACGGTCTCCACGTTCTTGGCGTACTGGTCGATCGTCAGCATCTGTTCGAGCAGCATCTCGAGCTGCACCTCGCCCCAGGTGCCGCGCGTCTTGACATTGGTCAGCACGCGCTTGAGGTCGCCCACGCCGATCGCCAGCGCCTGCATCTCGCCGAGGCCCTGGTGCACCTTCTCAAGACGATCCGACACCAGCTTGAAGGATTCGCCGAGGCGCTGCTCCAGCGTCGCATGGAGCTTCTCGTCGACGGTGCGGCGCATCTCCTCGAGGCGCTGGCCGTTGTCGGCCTGCAGGTCGCGGATCTTGGTCTCGAGCGTGCCGCGGATCTCGGCCATGCGCTGGGCATTCGATTCGGACATCGTCGCCAGCGACTGCTGCAGCGTGTCGCCGAAGCGCTTGAGCGACGCCGATTGCTCGTCGCGGCCGGCCTGCGCCTGCGCCGCGATGGACTGGCGCATCGCTTCCAGCTGCTGCCCGTTGGTCTCGGCCAGCTTGGACAGCTGCTGGGAGAACGTGTCGAGCTGGCCGGCCTGCAGCGTCGCCACGCTGGTCATCTGCGCCGTCAGCGCCTGCTGGAACTGCGACAGGCTGCCGGTCAGCTCCTGCCGGTTCGACTGGGCGCTGCTCTGCACCTGGTTGCGCAGCTCGCGCTCGATGCGCTCGGCGGCCTGCTGCTGGTGCATCTGCAATTCCATCTGCAGGCGGGTCAGTTCGGCCGACAGGTCATGGCCGCGGCCGCGCAGCAGCACGACGACCTGCAGCACGATGCCGGTCGACAGCAGGAACAGCAGGATCAGTTCGACGTTGGTCATGTTGGTTTCCTCGCGCGCGCCGCGGCGCGTCGTTCAGCGCGGCCGGATCAGCCTTCGCGGTTCCGCATCCAGTCGGCGGTCTGGTAGAAGGATTGCATCAGCCGCTCGCGCAGCCACTCCGGCAACCCGACGTCTTCCATCGCCCATGCCATGCAGCGCAGCCACTGGTCGCGCTCGCCGGACGCGATTGCATACGGTAGATGGCGCGCGCGCAGGCGCGGATGGCCGAAACGCTCGACGAAGTGATCGGGGCCGCCGGTCCAGCCGCAGAGGAACCAGAACAGCTTGTCGCGCGAACCGTCGAGCGTCGTGGGATGCAGGGCGCGGATGCCGGCGAATTCCGGCTCGAGATCCATCAGGTCGTAGAAGCGATCGACCAGCGTGCGGATGCCTTCCTCGCCGCCGAGCAACGCAAATGCAGTTTCCTGCCGGGTGCTTTCTTCACTCATAGGCCGAATGATAGCGCATCGCATGCGCGCTGATCGGCGGAAAGCTGATGCGAAGGCGCCACAGGATCAAATCGAACCGTCCTCGCGACTGACGAATGCCAAAGCGATGGAGTGGTCGCTGCTTAACATTTCAATACCGACGCACACCCTGCCTGTTCGAGTGGCAACGCAGTCCTCCCGCGAGCGACTGCCGCATGGCAAGGATGGCCGTGGACATGCGCGACCGGCGCGACCGGATTGAGCAGCCACAAACACCGCCTTGAACCAACGCCAACTTGTCGCACGCAGGTCCGGGATGCGCGGATAAACCTACTACATTGGCAAGAGAACACGCTGTCGTGCAACAACGACGCTTCGCTGGCGGCATCAAGCATCAAACAAGACGAAGCGGCACACGGGCGGTTCCGGACCACACAGGGACGAGGGCGATGCGCAGCCGGCCACGGACGCCATCGCGGGATGTATTCAACGGCGCAATGCTGGGTGGCACATGCAGGATCTGATCAGCAGGAACTCGACACGACTGGAATACCTGATGCGGGCGATGGATGTGATCGCCCTGCTCGCCGCCGGACACCTGGCCGGCCTCTTCCACTTCCGCACGCCGCTCATCCAGGCCGAGCCGGTCCACACGGTGCTGCTGTACTTCTGCGCCGCGCTGGCCTTCATGCTGTTCCCGCAGATGGAGGTCTACACCTCGTGGCGCGGCCGCTCGCGGCCGGCCATGCTGCTGCGGCTGGCGGCGGCCTGGGCGCTGGTGCTGTTCATCGGCGTGCTGTTCTCCTTCCTCATCCACCACGTCGGCGCGCTGTCGCGGCTGTGGATGGTCTACTGGTATGCCGGCGGTTTGCTGGTGCTGGTGCTGTCGCGACTCGCGGTGCACTCGGTGCTCGGCCACCTGCGCGCGAAGGGCGTCAACCTCAAGCGCGTCATCATCGTCGGCTACGGATCGATCGGCCAGGAGATGCACCGCCGCGCCGCGCGGCACGACTGGTACGGCTACGAGGTCAAGGCGATCCACGCCGGGCCGATCGACCTGATGCACCTGGGCGACCAGTCGATCGAGCGCCTGCCCGAGCTCGACGAGATCCCGCGCTACGCCGCCACCCATGCGATCGACGAGATCTGGATCACGCTGCCGATGAGCGCGTCCGACGAGCTGCGCCGCCTGCAGCGCCTGCTGCGCAATTCGCTGGCCGACATCCGCTGGGTACCGGACACGCTGTCGATGCAGATGCTGTCGTGCCGCATGGTGGACTTCATGGGGTTTCCGACGGTGGACCTGAACGCGCCGGTCACCAACGGCCTGGGCGGCGTGGCCAAGGACCTGTTCGACAAGGCATTCGCCGCCGTCGCGCTGGTGCTGCTGGCGCCCCTGTTCGTGGTCGTGGCGGTGCTGATCAAGGCCAGCTCGCCAGGACCGGTGTTCTTCCGCCAGCCGCGCCTCGGGCTGAACGGCCGCCCCTTCCTGGTCTACAAGTTCCGCAGCATGAAGGTGCACGAGGAGAAGGACAAGGTCACCCAGGCCACGCAGAACGATCCGCGGGTGACGAAGATCGGCGCTTTCCTGCGCCGCACCAGCCTGGACGAGCTGCCGCAGTTCATCAACGTGCTCAAGGGCGAGATGTCGGTGGTCGGCCCGCGCCCGCACGCGCTGCAGCACAACGAGATCTACAAGGACCTGCTCGAGCTGTACATGCTGCGCCACCGCGTCAAGCCCGGCATCACCGGCTGGGCGCAGATCCATGGCTACCGCGGCGAGACCGACACCGTCGACAAGATGGCCAAGCGCGTCCAGTTCGACCTGCACTACATCCAGAACTGGTCGCTGTGGATGGACGTGAAGATCATCACCTGGACCGCCTTCAAGGGCTGGACCAACGAGAACGCCTACTGACCCGCACGCCATGACAAGGATCCCCATGACCACTTCCCCGCGCGCGGGCGACCGCGAGGCCGGCAGCACCCGCCGCGAGGGCCGGCGCGCGCTCATCACCGGCATCACCGGCCAGGACGGCATGTACCTCGCCGACCTGCTGCTCGACAAGGGTTACGAGGTCTACGGCATCATGCGCCGCACCTCGTCCTTCCGTCCCGGCCCGCTGGAACGCCTGGCGCGCGCCCATGCCGAAGAACCGCGCCGGCTGACGCTGTTCCATGGCGACATGACCAATGCCGCCAGCCTCGTCAAGATCGTCGAACAGGTGCAGCCCGACGAGGTCTACAACCTCGCCGCGCAGAGCGAGGTCGCCTACTCGTTCCGCGAACCCGAATACACCGCGGATTCCGACGCGCTCGGGCCGCTGCGCCTGCTCGAAGCGCTGCGCCGCGCCGGCCTGCAGGACACGACGCGCTTCTACCAGGCCTCGACGTCGGAACTGTTCGGCGGCACGCCGCTGTCGCCGCAGAGCGAATCGACGCCCTTCCATCCGAAAAGCCCGTACGCGGTCGCCAAGCTGTACGCCTACTGGATCACGGTGAATTATCGCGAAGCCTACGGCATGTATGCCTGCAACGGCATCCTGTTCAACCACGAGTCGCCGCTGCGGCGCGAAGCCTACGTCACCCGCAAGATCACCCGCGCCATGGCGCGCATCGCTCTCGGCCTGCAGGACTGCGTGCATCTCGGCAACCTCGATGCGAAGCGCGACTGGGGCCATGCACGCGACTATGTCGAGATGCAATGGCTGATGCTGCAGCAGGACGCGCCCGAGGATTACGTGATCGCCACCGGCATCCAGCACAGCGTGCGCGAGTTCGCCGACACTGCCGCGCGACATCTCGGCATGGCGCTCGACTGGCAGGGCGAAGGGATCGACGAAATCGCCGTCGTGCGCGATCCCGGCCCGCATGGCGGCGCGCGCGCCGGGCAGGTCGCGGTACGCGTCGATCCGCGCTATTTCCGTCCCGCCGACATCGATGCCGTGGTCGGCGATCCGGCCAAGGCGCACCGGCGGCTGGGCTGGACGCCGCGCACCAGCTTCGACCAGCTGGTGGCAGACATGGTGCGCGCCGATCTCGAGGACAGCCTGGCGACCGCCCAGGCGCCGTCGCTCGCCGCGGCGCTGCAGGCTTGCAACTACTGACACACCCCACTGCAACACGAAGAGGACAACATGAACAACGACCTGAAGAAGCGCATCTACGTGGCGGGCCATCGCGGCCTCGTCGGTTCGGCCATCGTGCGTGCGCTCCAGCGCCGCGGCTACACGAACATCGTGACCCGCACCCATGCCGAGCTGGAGCTGACCGACCAGGCCCAGGTGCGCGCCTTCTTCGCGCAGGAACAGTTCGACGAGGTCTACCTCGCCGCCGCGCGCGTGGGCGGCATCCACGCCAACAACACCTATCCCGCCGAGTTCATCTATGAGAACCTGGCGGTGCAGTCCAACGTCATCCACGAGGCATGGCGCAGCGGCGTGCGCAAGCTGCTGTTCCTCGGCTCGTCCTGCATCTACCCGCGCCTGGCGGAGCAGCCGATCCGCGAGGAGTACCTGATGGGCGGCGCGCTCGAACCCACCAACGAGCCCTACGCGATCGCCAAGATCGCCGGCATCAAGATGTGCGAGAGCTACAACCGCCAGTACGGCACCGACTTCCGCAGCGTGATGCCGACCAACCTGTACGGCCCGGGCGACAACTACCACCCGGAAAACAGCCATGTGATCCCGGCGCTGATCCGCCGCTTCCATGAAGCCAAGGTCAAAGGTCTGGACAAGGTCGTGATCTGGGGCACCGGCAGGCCGCGCCGCGAATTCCTCTATGTCGACGACATGGCCGATGCCTGCCTGCATGTCATGCAGCTGGACCGCACGACCTATGAGGCAAACACGTCCCCGCAGTTGTCTCACATCAATGTCGGCGCAGGCCAAGACGTCACCATTGCGGAACTGGCCGAGCTGATCGGCAAGGTGGTGGGATTCGAGGGCCGGATCGAGTTCGACAGCAGCAAGCCCGACGGCACGCCGCGCAAGCTGATGGACAGCAGCCGCCTGCTGTCGCTCGGATGGTCGCCAAAGGTGCCGCTGCTCGAAGGCATGATCGAGACCTACGCGCAATTCGAGACGATCGCCAGCTTCGACCCCGCCGCGGCCGTCGCCTGACGCCTTGCAGGTCCGTGCCGTCCGCGCGGAGGCGCCGGGGCGGTGCCGGACGACCGGCTTTCCACCGGCATGCGCTTGCGACGCGTGCCGCGTCTGACGCCCGTCATGCCGGCGGCGCGGCGGACAACCCTGCCGCGGAATGCGGAGGCCTCCGGCCGTGTCTTACAGCATGGCCGGGCGTGCCGCGGCCCGACGGGCTCTTACTGCAGATAACGGTTCGAGGTTCACATGTTGTTCAACACGATCGCCGTGGCCATGATCGGCCTCCTGGCAATACCGCTTGTCATCGGCACCAGCCTGAAGGCGCCCAAGATCACCGTCGTCGCCCTGCTGTCGGTGCTGTTCCTGTTCTCGTCGTCGACCTGGGGCCAGCTCCAGGTGGAGAACACGATCTATTCGCGCGGCTCGGGCCAGCTGTCGTTCTCGCTGCTGAACATCTTCCTGTTCGTGGCCGGCTCGGCCGTGCTGATCCGCCGCCTGGCCGACAGGCAGTACCCGCAGCTGGCGCCGCCGGTGACGCCGTGGTTCATCGCCTTCGCCCTGCTGCTGGCCGCGCATGTGCTGGTGGCGATCGTCAGCGGCATCGAGGTGCTGGTGGCGCTGGGCTACAGCGGCATCCTCAACGTGCTCAACATGCTGATCTTCATGTACCTCGTGATCATGGCGTTCCGCGAGGAACGCGGACGCGAGCGGCTGCTCATGGTCATCTTCGCGCTGGCCGGCGTGCGCGCGGTCTTCGGCCTGGTGCGCTACATCTGGTTCGGCGGCGATGCCTCCAATCCGTACAGCAACTTCGAGCGGATGGACATCAAGATCCTGTTCTTCGACATCTCGGACAATTTCGTCGCCAGCCTGGCGGCCTTCTGCGCCGCCTGGCTGCTGACCTCGCCGCAGGTGCGGATGAACATCCTCAAGCGGCTGGCGCTGTACGGCTTCCTGGCGCTCGAGGTGGCGGCGGTGACGCTGTCGTTCCGCCGCGCCGCGCTGGTCGGCCTGGCGATGATGTTCGCCTTCCTGCTGACCCGGGTGACCGGGCGCCGGCGCCTGCAGCTGCTCGGCATCGCCACCCTGGTGCTGGCGGTCGGCGCCACCGTGTTCTTCGAGAAGCGCCTGCAGCATGTCACCGAAGGCAACGGCAACATCTTCACCGCGCTGATCTACGACATCACCCAGGACAAGGACAGCGGACGCGCAGGGCCGACCGGCCGCTTCTACGAGCTGTGGACCGCGGCCCAGAGCATGGACACGCCGAACTGGTTCTTCGGACTGGGCACCTGGGGCACCTTCCGCGGCGACGAGACGGCGCTCGATTACCACTTCGGCAAGTTCGACTTCGTCCACAGCGGCTTCGGCCACATCGTGCTCAAGACCGGGCTGGTCGGCCTGCTGCTGTTCTGCGGCCTCCTGCTGGCCTGGGTCCGCTATTACCGGCGCCATTGCCGCACGCTGTACGGCATGCCGCGCCTGGTGGCCGACGCGGGCTTCGCCGGCTTCCTGTTCTGGATGCCGACGCTGCTGATCGGCACGCCGATCATCGAGTTCCGCACCATGCTGCTGATCGGCATGACGCTGGCACTGCCCTTCATCGCCACCGGCGCGCTTGCCCGCGTCGCCGGCGCCGTCCACGTCCCGTCTTTCCGTCATGCTGCTGCGTAATTCGCTCTGGAACGTCTCCGGCATGGCCCTGCCGGCCATCGTCGCGCTGGCGACCGTACCGTTCCTGATCCATGCGCTGGGCACCGACGGCTACGGCATCGTCACCATCGTCGGCTCGCTGATCGGCTATTTCGCCATCCTCGACATCAACCTGACCGCGGGCGCGATCAAGTACCTGTCGGAAGCCCATGCGCGCGGCGACCGCCAGCGCTTCGCCGAGACCTTCTGGTTCGGCGCCTTCTTCTACGGCGGCCTGGGCATCCTCGGGGCGCTGCTGATCCTGCTCGGCGCCGGCTGGCTGGTCGACAGCTTCTTCAAGATACCGCCGTCGCTGCGCGAGGAAACGCACCTGGCGCTGAAGATCGGCGCGCTCGGTTTCGCCATCACCCAGATCGAGAACTATCTCATCGTGGTGCCGCAGGCGCTGCAGCGCTACGACCGTTCGGCGCGCAGCGAAGTCTTCTTCGGCGTCGTCGTCAACATCGCGTCGGTGGCGGTGGCGCTGGCGGGCGGCGGCATCGTCGGCGTGATCGCGGTGCGGGTGGCGGTGGCGTCGCTGAACTTCTTCTACCTGATCCACCTGATCCAGGGACTGGATGTCCACATCGGCCTGCGCTGGCCGCGCAAGGAGGTGCGCAGCTCGCTGGTGTCGTTCTCGGCCTACGCCTACCTCAGCAAGCTGGCCATGCTGATGCACCAGCATGGCGACAAGCTGATCGTCGGCGCCCTGGCCGGCCCGACCGCGCTGACCTTCTACACGGTGCCGGTCACGCTGGCCGGCCGCATCCTCGGCCTCACCTACCGTCTGTCGAGCGTGATCTACCCGCGCGCCAGCGCCCTGGCGGCGGTCGACCGCTTCGACGAGTTCCACCCGGTCTACATCGGCGCGATGCGCTACATCACCTACATCAACCTGGTGGCGCTGGGCGTCATCGTGCTGGCCGGCGACCAGTTCCTGCGCCACTGGGTCGGGCCGGAATTCGTCGCGCTCGGCTACCCGGTGCTGATCCTGATGACGGTGGCGCTGCTGATGGATTCGATCACCAACATCCCGTCGCTGGTCAACGATGCGCTCGGCCATCCGCGCGTGTCGGGCAGCTTCGCGATGGCGCGCGGCGTGGTCGGCGTCGCGCTGGTCTGGCTGGGCACGACATACGGGGGCATCGTCGGCGCGGCGGCGGCGCATTTCGTGGCGTCCGCCCTGCTGAGCCTGCTGTTCCTCGCCTTCGTGCACGGGAGGACGGTCCCCATCCCTTTCGCCGACGCGATGCGCGGCGGCTGGGGGAAGAGTCTCCTGGTCGGCGCGCTGATCTTCTGCGCCATGTTCCCGCTGAAATGGCTGCTGCCTGCCGGCATCGCGACCACGGTGGTGGTGTCCGGCATGGCGGTGCTGGCGCTGGCCGGCGCGGGGCTGGCCTTCATCCTCGGCGGCGACGAGCGCGCCGCCCTGGTTGCCGCGGCGCGGCGCCTGCGCGGATGAGGTAGGGCGATGCGCATCCTGCTCGTCTCCGAGGACATCCCCTACCCGAACATGGGCGGCCTGGCCAAGCATGTGCTCAACCTGGCGCGCGCGCTGGTGCGCGCCGGCCACGAAGTCGACCTGCTCGGCGGCGACCAGCATCCGATCGAGGTGGCCGGCGAGGAAGGCCGCTTCGGCGGCCGCTTCTTCGGCGAACTGTCCGGCCACACCGCCGGCTGGAAGGAAATCGGCCTGGGCATGTACCTGCCGCCCAAGCGCAGCGTGCAGGCGCGCCGCTTCGCGCGGGCCATCCTGCGCCGCGCGGACGGCTACGACGTGGTCCATTACCACGGCCACCTGCCCAACGTGGCCCGCTACATCCCGGCATCGGTCAATTTCGTGCAGACGCGCCATGATCACGGCAGCGAATGCATCCAGAACACCCGCTTCCGCGACGGCGCCGTCTGCACCTCGACCGATCCGGCCGATTGCGCCGGCTGCCGCGCCAACGCGCCCAATGCCATCCAGCGCAGCGTGTCGGCCATGGCGGTGGCGCGCTACCGGCGCGAGGTCGCCGAGGCCTTCCGGCGCCACAAGACCATCTTCGTGTCGGACATGCTGCGCCGGAATTTCGCGCGCACCAGCGGCCCTGGTCCCTGGGGCACGGTGGTGCACAACTTCATCGACATCGGCCGCCTGGAAGACGCCCGCCGGGAGGCCGCCGCCATGCCGCACGAGGATGGCTTCCATGTCTTCATCGCCGGCAAGCTGTACGCGGCCAAGGGCATCGAAGCCTTCCTGCGCGAGATCGCGCCGCGCCTGCCGGCGCACATGCGCATCGCGATCGCCGGCGACGGCGGCGATGCCGAGCGGCTGACGGCGGCCTACAGCAGCGATCGCATCCGCTTCCTCGGCTGGTGCGCCCCGGAGCGCACGCTGGCCATGGCCGCGCGGGCCGATGCCGTGGTCGTGCCGTCGATCTGGGAGGACCCCTGTCCGTCGACGATCTTCGAGGGACTGCTGCTCGGCAAGCCGACCTTCGCGCTGGCGCGCGGCGGCACGCCGGAGCTGGCCGGCTACGCCTCGGCTCCGGACCAGCTGCGCCTGCACGACACCATGGCCGCGCTGGTCGACGACCTCGTGGCCTACGACCCTGCCCGCCGCTTCGACCTGCCGGACCAGCAGGCCGGCAGCGCCGACCATGCGGCCCGCCGCCTGCTGGAGATCTACCGCATGCCGGCCGGACCGCTCACCGCCTGATACGGAACCACCATGGCAATCACCTTTTCCATCATCACCTGCACCTGGAACAGCGCCGCCTACCTCGACCAGTCGATCGCGTCGGTGCTGGCCCAGGATCATCCGCACATCGAATACATCTTCGTCGACGGCGGCTCGACCGACGGCACGCTGGAGCGCATCCGCGGCGTCGGCCGCCCTTACCGGCTGATCGAAAACGTGCGCGGCGGCATCAGCAACGCCATGAACGAGGGCGTGCGCGCCGCCAGCGGCGACATCGTGGCCCACCTGCATTCGGACGACTACTACCTGCGCCCGGACGTGCTGTCGACCGTGGCGCGCCACCTGCAGGAGAGCGGCCGCGACTGGCTGTTCGGCCGCATCCGGCAGGACATCGGCGGCCGCCTGAAGCCGGAAGGCTGGGTGGCGCCGCGCTACAGCTTCGCCAACCTGCTCCGGCGCAATTTCATCCCGCACCCGGCCACCTTCGTGAAGCGCGAACTGATGCTGCGCGCCGGCTGCTTCGACACCCGCTACAAGTACGCGATGGATTACGACCTCTGGCTCAAGCTCGGCCGCCTGGCCGAGCCGGTGCAGCTCGACGACGCGCTGGCCGCCTTCCGCGTGCATGCCGGCAGCGCCTCGTCGGCCAACCGGCTGGCCGCGATGGAAGAGGATTTCCGCGTGCGCCTGGCGCATGCCGGGCCCAACCCGATCGCGCGCGGCCTGCATTACACGCGCTACCTGGTGCGCCGCCACCGCGAACTGCAGGAGGCACGGGCATGAGGCGCGCCGCATTCTCGCTGATCCTGGCGACGGTCGGCCGCACCAGGGAGCTGGACCGGCTGTTCAACTCCTTCGCCGCCCAGACCTTCCACAATTTCGAGGTGATCGTGGTGGACCAGAACGAGGACGACCGCCTGGTGCCGCATGTCGAGCGCGCCTGCAGCCTGGGCATCGTGGTACGCCACGTGCGCCACCATCCGCCCAACCTGGCGGCCGCGCGCAATGCCGGCATCGCTCTTGCGACCGGGGAATGGCTCGGCTTCCCCGACGACGACTGCTGGTACAACGCCGACGTGCTGGAACGCATCGCGCGCCGCTTCCGCGCGGCCGAGGCGCCGTCGGGCGTCATCGTGCACTGGGAGGAACAGGGTCCGCCCCCATTCGCCGCGCCGATGCTGAGCTGGGAACGCTCGCGCGCCTTCCGCGACGTGCCGGTCGCGTCGATCACGCTGTTCTTCCAGCGCCACATGTTCAACCAGATCGGCGGCTTCGACAGCCGGCTCGGCATCGGGCAGTGGTTCGGCGCCGCCGAGGAAACCGATTTCGTGCTGCGCGCCTTGCGGCACGGGGCGCGCATCGCCTACGAACCCGATGCCAAGGTGCATCACCATGTCAACGGCAAGCAGACCGCGGCCGATGCGCAGGCGCGCGAGGCGGTGCGCAAGCGCGCGCGCGGCACCGGGGCGCTGTACGCCAAGCATGGCCTACCCTTGTGGGTCGTGTTGCGCGGGCTGGCCGCGCCGGTGGTGCGCCCGCTGCTGCGCGGCGCCTTCGGTGCCGAGCTGGCGCACGGCGTGGCGGTGATGCTGGGCCGCCTCGACGGCCTGATCGGGTGGCGCCGCCGCGTGCACTGAGCGTGGCCTCCGCCGCCGCGCTTGCGCGCGTGCAGCAACGGGACGGGCACGCCGCTGGCGCATGGCTGCGACGGGTCCCTGCGGTTTTGCCGACGCCGCCTTGTGATGGCGCAGGACCGGCCCGCCGGCGCGTGGCTAGACTGCCCTAGGAAAGCCCGTCCATGGCCGCGCGGCAAGCCGCCACCGTCAACCGCCGTGCGCCGCCTCGTCGCGGCAACCGTCTTCCCTGCGAGAATCTATGCAGCACACAAGTATCGACACCACCATCGCTCCTTCTTTCGATGCCGGACTCGCCGTCCCCGGAGCCGCGCTGCGCGGCGACGCCGGCGCGCTCCCCGGACTGGCACGCGAGGCGCTGGACGAGGCGCGCCGCGCGGGGCGCGATGCCGGGCGGCTGCTGCGCGTGCTGATGATCGCCGGCGCGCCCTGCCCCTGGCGGGCGCCGGTCATGCAGCGCCTGTCGGAGATGCCGGGCATCCGCTTCCGCGCGGTGTTCTGCTGCCGCGTGGAGCCGCAGCGCTACGACGACCCGCCGCCGCTCGACTTCGAGCATGAATTCCTGCGCGAGCGCCATGCCATGGTGCGCGGCCGCTGCGTGCACAACAATCCCGATGTGGTCGCCGCCCTGCGCCGCTTCCGCCCCGACATCGTGATCACCACCGGCACCGCGCCGACCTACCTGTATGCGCTGGCCTGGGCGCGGCTGCACGGCGCCGCACACGTGGCGATGACCGACGACACCGACGTCTCCGAGCATGAATCCGGCGGCCTGCGCCGCCTGGTGCGCCGGCACATGCTGCGCGCCGCGGATGCCTGCATCGCATCGAGCGCCGCCGGCCTGCGCCTGCTGCGCGGCTACGGCATGTCCGACGAGGACTGCTTCCTGTCCTGCCTGCCGGCCGACGGCAAGGCGATGCGCCGCGAGGCGAACGCCGCGCCGGTCTTCGATGTGCTGGTCCAGGGCCGCCTGGACGACGCCGGCCGGCCGATGTTCGCGCTCGATGCCGCCGCCGACGCGGCACGCCGCCTCGGCCGCCTGGTCCGCATCCTGTTCGTCGGGCATGGCCCGCACGAGGCGCCGCTGCGCCGCCGGGCCGCCGAACTGGACGGGCTGGTCGAGGCGCATTTCCTGAACTTCCCGTCCCGGAGCGACCTGCAGAGGATCCATGCCGCCGCGCGCGTGCTCCTGCAGCCGGGGCACCGGGATCCCTGGGGCCTGCCCGCCAGCCTGGCCTGTGCCGCGGGGCTGCCTGTCATCACCACGCCGCAAGCCGGTTGCGCCGGCGAACTGGTCATCCATGAGGAGAATGGTTTCGTGCATGAACTCGATCAATCCACCTGGGGAGAAGCCGTTGCCCGCCTGCTGGGCCAGCCGGGCCTGCACGCCCGCTTCGCCGACCGCAGCCGGACGATCGCGGGCAACTACAGCTTCGAGCGCGCGGCCGACGGCATCGTCGCCGCCTGCCGCCAGGCGCTCGCCAACCGCGCGCGCCGCCGCCGCGGGCAGCAAGGCGGCGGCGCGCCGCGCGTCGTGATCGTCGAACGCCAGCTCCTGCATTACCGCGAGGCGGTCTACGAGCAGCTGCGCGAGCTGCTGCGCCGCGACGGCATCGAGATGCAGCTGCTGATCGGCGAAGGCACGCCCGACGAAAAGAAGAAGAAGGACGAGGCGAAGCTCGACTGGCCGATCCGCATCCCGACCCGCTACCTGTTCAACTACCGCGTGTGCTGGCAGCCGTTCCCCGAGTACGCGCGCAATGCCGAGATGGTCATCGTCGGCCACGAGAACAAGATGATCTACAACCTGTGGCTGATGTCCTTCGGCCGGCCGAAGCGGCTGGCGTTCTGGGGCCATGGCCGCAACATGCAATCGCAGCATCCGGACGGCCTGCGCGAGCGCTTCAAGCGCTGGACCATCAACAAGGTGGACTGGTGGTTCGCCTACACCGATTCGAGCGCGGCGCTGGTCAGCGGCGCCGGCTTCCCGGGGTCGCGCATCACGGTGGTCGACAATGCGATCGATACCCGCGAACTGAAGGCGCAATGCGATGCGGTCACCGCCGCCGACAAGGCTGCCCTGCGCCGCCGCATCGGCTTCTCCGACGGACCGGTCGGCATCTACGTCGGCTCGCTCTACCAGGAAAAGCGGCTGGACTTCCTGCTCGACGCCGCGCAGCGCATCCGCAGCCAGGTGCCGGGCTTCCAGCTGGTCGTGGTCGGCGCCGGCCCGGACCAGCACGTGATCGAGGAAGCCGCGCGCCTGCATCCGTGGATCCACTACGCCGGCCAGCGTACCGGCCGCGACAAGGCGGAACTTCTGGCGCTGGCCGACGTGATGCTCAACCCGGGGCTGGTCGGCCTGGGGATCCTCGATTCCTTCGTCGGCGCCTGTCCGATGTTCACCACCGACTGCGGCCTGCACTCGCCGGAAATTTCTTACATGGTGTCGGGTCAAAACGGCGTAATGACGGAAAACACCATCGAGGCATACGCCGATGCGGTCAGCCGGACACTGTCCGACCCGGCCCTTCTCGCGCGATTGCAACAAGGCGCGCTCACGAGCGCCTCGCGCTACACGATCGAGAACATGGCAATGCGCCTGCGCAACGGCATCCTGGCCTGCATCCGCACCGTCTGAGCGGGCGCAACGCCGGCCTTGACGCAGCGCAGCCTTCCCGGCGCCGTCGATTTCGCGCAAATCCGGAACAGCGGCAGGAACTTATCCTTGAATCCCCCCGACCACAGCCAGGAACCCGACCATGCCCTGCGCGACAGCGAACCGCCTGCCGACGGACGGCCCATTCGGCCGTGCACGCCCATGAGCGCCGTCTTCACCTGCTCCATCGACGACGGCCATCCGTCCGACCTGCGTGCCGCGGACCTGCTGGCACGCCACGGCCTGAACGGAACCTTCTACGTGCCGCTGCACAACTGCGAGGGCGCCAGCGTGCTGGACCGGGCAGCGATACGCGAGCTGGACCAGCGCTTCGAGGTCGGGTCCCATACCTTGGGGCACTGCTTCCTCAAGCACCTGTCCGCGCAGGAGGCGCGCTACCAGGTGATCGAAGGCAAGACCCGGCTGGAGGACATCCTCGGCCGCAGGGTGCAGGGCTTCTGCTACCCCGGCGGCAAGTATCTTCCCGAGCATGCCGAACTGGTGGCGCACGCCGGCTTCCGCTATGCGCGCACGACGCTCAACCTGTGCTTCGACGGCGGCAGCAAGCCGTTCGAGATGCCGACCACGTTCCAGTTCTATCCGCACGGCCGCGACGTCTACCTGCGCAACTTTCTCAGCGGCGGCGGCTGGGGGCGGCGGCGCGAGGCGCTGGCCATCGCCCTGCGGCATGCGGACTGGCTCGATCGCCTGTATGCCCTGTTCGATCACTGCGTCGCGCGCCAGGGCGTGTTCCACCTGTGGGGCCATTCGCAGGACATCGACCGGCTCGATGCCTGGGACGAGTTCGGCCGCTTCCTCGCCTATGTTGCGCAGCGGATTCCTTCCCACAACCGTCTGTCCAACGACGAGCTTGCGGGCCGGGTGTACCTGGTCGAGACGGCGGCGCCGCTGGCGATTTGATCGCCGCCGAAGCGACGCGCCGAACGCTGCAGCCGCGGGCCGCCGCATGACAGCACGCAAGGTGACGCGCGGCGAAGCACGGTCAAATAGCCGCGTATGAAGATCCTGATCGCTCACAATTCCTATCAGCACAGCGGCGGCGAGGACGCGGTGGTCGACGCCGAGATCGCCCTGCTGTCCGGGCGCGGGCACGACGTCCACGTCTACCGCCGCCACAACGACGAACTGAAGGACATGTCGCGCGCCGCCGCCGCGGTGTCGGCCGTGTGGTCGCAGCGCGCCGCCGACGAGATGGCGGCGCTGTGCGAGCGGCTGACGCCGGACGTGATCCATGTCCACAACACCTTCCCGCTCATCTCGCCGTCGGTGCTGTGGATGGCCCATCGCCGCCGCATTCCCGTGGTGCAGACGCTGCACAATTTCCGCCTGCTGTGCCCGCAGGCCATGTTCCTGCGCGAAGGCCGGGTCTGCGAGGACTGCCTGGGCCATGTGCCCTGGCGCGGCGTCGCCCGCAAGTGCTACCGCGACTCCGCGCTGCAGAGCGCCGTGGCCGCCGGCATGCTGGCCACGCACCGCATGATCGGCACCTGGAACGCCCGCATCGCCGCCTACATCGCGCTGTCGCGCTTCTGCCGCGACAAGTTCATCGCCGGCGGCCTGCCGGCCGCACGCCTGCACGTGAAGCCCAACTTCGTGGCATCGACGCGCGTGCCCGACTGGGACGGGCGCGACGGCGCCCTGTTCGTCGGCCGGCTGTCGCCCGAGAAGGGATTGCACGTGCTGGCCGCAGCGGTGAAGCGGCTCGGCGCCAATCCCGTGCGCATCGTCGGCGGCGGGCCGCTCGTGGAAGAAGCGCGCGCCGCCTTCGGCACCGCCCTGCTCGGCCCGCAGCCGCGCGAGCGCGTGCTCGACCTGCTGCACGGCGCCCGCTACCTGGTGGCGCCGAGCACGTCCTACGAGACGTTCGGCCTGGCGCTGGTGGAAGCCTATGCCTGCGGCACGCCGGTCATCGCCAGCGGCCACGGCGCCTTCGCCGAGCTGGTCGAGGACGGCGTCACCGGCCTCCTGTTCCGCCCCGGCGACGAGGAAGACCTCGCCGCCAAGATCGCCTGGGCCGAGGCACACCCGGAACGCATGCGCGAGATGGGGCGCGCCGCGTACCGGCTCTACACCGCGCAGTTCACGCCGGCACGCAACGCCGACATGCTCGAAGCGATCTACCGCCACGCCATGCAGACGATGAAGGAGGAACGCCGTGTCGCGTAAGGTGCAACCGGTACTCGGAGCGAACATCGACGCCCTCGCCTGGGACGATGCCGTGGGCATGCTGGTGGCCGAGGGCGCCGCGCGGGCGTCGCGCTATGTCTGCATCTGCAATGTCCATTCGGTCGTGACGACGACGCAGGATCCGGAATTCCGCCGCGTGGTCAACGACGCCGACCTCGCCACGCCGGACGGCGCGCCGATCGCCTGGGCGTTGCGCCGCCTCGGCCACGCGGGCCAGGAGCGCATCAACGGACCGGACCTGATGTGGCGCTACCTCGCCGAAGCGGAACGGCTCGGCCAGGTGGTCTTCTTCTACGGGAGCACGCCGGCGACGCTGGCGCTGCTGGAGGCGGCGCTGCGGCGCCAGTTCCCGCGGCTGAAGATCGGCGGCCTGCATGCGCCGCCCTTCCGCGCGCTGACGGTCGAGGAAGACCAGGCGGAAGTCGACATGATCAACGCCTCGGGCGCCGCGGTGGTGTTCGTCGGGCTCGGCTGTCCCAAGCAGGAGAAATGGATGGCGGCGCATCGCGGCCGCATCCGCGCGGTGATGGTCGGCGTCGGCGCCGCGTTCGATTATCACTCCGGCGCGATCCGGCGCGCGCCCCTGTGGTGGCAGCGCCATGGCCTCGAGTGGCTGTACCGCCTGCTGTCGGAGCCGCGCCGGCTGTTCAGGCGCTACGCCGTCACCAACACGCTGTTCGTCATCGGCTTCGCCCGCCAGCTGCTGCGCGAACGCCGCAGGACGGTCGATTTCGCGGCGGACATCCCGGCGAAACTTTCCGCGACGAGTGCTATCGAAAAGACAAGGGAGTAACGTTCTTTTCGATGCATTTCGACGATGATGAAAGCACAGACGAATTTTTCGCCAAGGCTGCTTCTGTCCCTCGCCTGCGCCGCATGCCTGGCGGCGCCTGTCCAAGCCGCCGATGCCGGCTCGCAGGAAACTTCCGCGAAGCCGGCCGCGAAAGGAAAATCCGCCAAGCCATCCCGCAAGCTGGACCTCTCGGGCCAACCGCGCACCGGCAAGGCGTCCTACTACGGTCCCGGCTTCGAAGGCAAGCCGATGGCCGACGGCACCCCGATGAACCCGCATGCCGACATCGCCGCAAGCCGCACGCTGCCGCTGGGCACCGTGGCCGAAGTGGTGAACCTGGAAAACGGCAAATCCGCGGTGGTGGAAATCCGCGACCGCGGCCCCTACGTGGATGGCCGCATCATCGACGTCTCGACCGGGGTGGCGAAGAAGCTCGACATCCTGGAAGACGGCGTGGTGCCCGTCGAGGTCAGGCCGATCGAATTGCCCTCCGGGGACGACGAGCCGCTCACCGCCCAGCGTTGATGCCTGGGCATGGCCACCGCGCACCCTTGAAAAGAGGGAACCGGCCTGACGGCCGGTTCCCGAAGCCCCTGCCACGCGCCTCCACTTCCCCGGTGGCGGCGCGGTGTGCGGCAGGTGCGCGCATCGCTGGCGCCCGCAGCGCCGCGGATTACTTGAATTTCCAGGCGCGCACGTAGTTGACGACGTACGAATTGGCCTTGCCCTGCGGCGTGGTGTTGTCCGGCTGGCCCGAGGCGCTGCCGTACCAGAGGTCCAGCATGATGTACATCGGGTCGCTCATCGCCACCGGTGCGCTGTAGACTTCCTTGCCGTCGAAGTAGAACGTCATCTTGTTCGGTTCCCACTTCAGGGCGTACTTGTGGAAGCCGGCCGACAGGTCGGGCGTGGCGATCTTCTTGAACGCCTCTTCCTTGCCTGCGGTACGCCAGACGGTCGCTGCGTACATGGTCGGGTGCGGCTGGCCGTCGATCATCTTGCCCCACGGCGCGGTGCCGCCGGCATAGGCTTCCATGATGTCGATCTCGGGGCGGCGGTCGCCGATGTGGTTGAACAGCCAGAACGCCGGCCAGGTGCCCTTGCCGACCGGGAGCTTGGCTTCGATCTCGAAGTAGCCGTAGGTCTGGTAGTACTTGCCGTCGGTATCGATGGTGCGGTTGAAGAACTTGCCGCTCGCATCCTTCTGCGGCCAGATCTTCAGGGCGCCATCTTCCACCGTGTAGTTCCTGGTGGCGTTGCTTTTCTCGTACCAGGCGGCATCGTTCCAGGTGTTGCCGGCCAAACCACTCTCGAATTCGTCCGCGAAGGCGAGCGCATATTTGCCGGCATCCTGGCCGAAGGGGCCGGGCGTGGCAGCAGGCGAAGTCGGGGCTGGTGTAGGAGCCGTCGCGACCGGGGCAGATGCCGGGTTGCTGACGGTGGTGCCGGAGGAGGACGACGTGTTGCCGGTCTCGCTGGCCGGCGCATTCTGCACGCCGGATGCGGGCAGTTGGGTGGCGTCGTCACCGCCGCCACCGCCGCCGCAGGCGGCCAGGGCCAGGGCAAGTGCGCTGGCGGTCAGGGGAAGGCGGCAACATCGGTTGAAATCGGTCGTGAACATGGAATTTCCTTTCGTCGTTTCTGTATGGGGGCCTTCACTGCCGTCTTGCAATCCGTTGCCTCTGGCAGCGCATTGCTCGCAAGCAGCGGGCTTTCTTGAGAGCAGCTTGCCTGCGGGATTGTTCCGCGCAGAAAAGAGATTTTTCCGGGAAATTGCATGTGTGGAATCGCCAGCCCGATCTGCATGGGAGCCTTGCCGATCGGGCATCATGGCCACGCTTGTCGGGATGGGTGACGGCCGGGAGATGCGATGGCGGCAATCGTTTCCGCAAAAAAACGGCCGGCATCGCTGCCGGCCCAACGCGGGTCCCAGTCCACTGCGGGACCCGCGGATTGCCCTCGCGGGCACCCCATAGAGACGTTGCCGCTTACTTGAACTTCCAGGCGCGCACGTAGTTGACCTCGTACGAATTGGTCTTGCCCTGCGGCGTGGTGTTGTCCGGCTGGCCCGAGGCGCTGCCGTACCAGAGGTCCAGCATGATGTACATCGGGTCGCTCATCGACACGTTCGCGACGTAGACCTCACGGCCGTTGAAGTAGTAGGTCTGCTTGTTCGGCTCCCACTTCACCGCATAGCGGTTGAAGCCGGCGGACAGGTCGTGCGTAGCGATTTTCTTGAAACCGATCTGGTCGCCGATGGTGCGCCAGATGGTCACCGCGTACATGGTCGGATGCGGCTGGCCGTCGATCATCGTGCCCCACGGCGGTGTACCGCCCGCATAGGCTTCCATGACGTCGATCTCGGGACGGCGGTCGCCGATGTGGTTGAACAGCCAGAACGCCGGCCAGGTGCCCTTGCCGACCGGGAGCTTGGCTTCGATCTCGAAGTAGCCGTAGGTCTGGTAGTACTTGCCGTCGGTATCGATGGTGCGGTTGAAGAACTTGCCGTTCGCATCCTTCTGCGGCCAGATCTTCAGCTTGCCGTCCTCGACCGTGTAGTTCTTGGTGGTCGGCGCGCTCTCGTACCAGATCTTGTCGTTCCAGACCTTGGTGTTGAAGCCGTCGAAATTGTCTTCGAAGGTGAGCGTGTATTTGGAAGCGTCCTGTCCGTACGGCCCCATCGACGGGGACGGCGTCGGCGCGGGTGCCGGAGCGGGTGTCGGCGCCGGCGCAGGAGCCGGCGCAGGGGACGGGGACGGTGCCGGATTGGGTGCCGGTGCAGGCGCGGGGGCCGGCGCGGGTGTCGCGCCGCCGCCGGCATCGTTGCCGGACGACGCGCTGCCGCCGTCGCCGTTCGTGGAGCCGGCACCGTTCGTCGTGCCTTGCGAGCCGGTCGTCCCGGTAGAGTTGCTGGTATCCAGTACCGGCGCCGTCGTGCTGCTCGTCGTGTCTGCGCCGCCACCGCCGCCGCAGGCGGCAAGGATCAGCGACATGAGGATGGCGGACGGATAGGTAATTCGTTTCAAGACTCACTCCCAGGTAATTGATCGAGTACAGGCGGAACGCCCGCGTGGGCCGTGCGCCGCCTGTCTGCACCGGATGCGGCATTCGAAGATTTCCGAACTGCATCGGCACACAGCTACAGACCTTTCGCCTCGGAAAAGAGTTCCGAAAAGAATGATTCCTGCTCGAAATTTTTTACCGGTGTAAATGGCGTAATGGAAATTCCTTGTGTATTTGCCCCAAAAGGAGTGTCAGTTGCCACGCGGTTGCGGCAAAAACGCGACACTTGCCACCGGCACGGCCATCGGCGCGCAGACACTGCAAGCGCGGCGACGGCATGGATGCACAGCACACCGCCGGCACTGGACGGCAACGACTGCCGCCGGACCGCATTGCGCCCGTGCCCAGGCAGTCGCCGTGCCCATGAAAAAAGCCCGGCATGAAGCCGGGCCCGGAGGACGCGGAAGACGGGCACGGCGCCCGCCTTGCAGCGTTACTTGAACTTCCAGGTACGCACGTAGTTGATCTCGTACGAATTGGTCTTGCCCTGCGGCGTGGTGCTGTCCGGCTGGCCCGAGGCGCTGCCGAACCAGAGGTCCAGCATGATGTACATCGGGTCGCTCATCGAGACGTAGGCGGTGTAGACCGGGCGGCCGTCGAAGTAATAGGTCTGCTTGCCCGGTTCCCACTTCAGGGCGTACTTGTGGAAGCCGGCCGACAGGTCCGGCGTGGCGATCTTCTGGAAGCCGATCTGGTCGCCGATGGTGCGCCAGATGGTCACCGCATACATGGTCGGATGCGGCTGGCCGTCGATCATCGTGCCCCACGGCGCGACACCGCCCGCATACGCTTCCATGATGTCGATCTCGGGACGGCGGTCGCCGATGTGGTTGAACAGCCAGAATGCCGGCCAGGTGCCCTTGCCGACCGGGAGCTTGGCCTCGATCTCGAAGTAGCCGTAGGTCTGGTAGTACTTGCCGTCGGTATCGATGGTGCGGTTGAAGAACTTGCCGGTGGCGTCGCGTTGCGGCCAGATCTTCAGCTTGCCGTCCTCGACCGTGTAGTTCTTGGTGGCGTTGCTGCTCTCGTACCAGATCCTGTCGTTCCAGCGCGCGGTGTTGAAGCTGTCGAAGTTGTCCTCGAACGCCAGCGTGTAGAGCGAGCCGTCCTGGCCGAACGGCACTGGCGCAGGCGCTGGAGCTGGTGCCGGTGCCGGAGCAGGCGCCGGTGCAGGCGCCGGTGCAGGTGCAGGTGCTGGTGCAGGTGCAGGTGCAGGCGCTGGTGCAGGCGCTGGTGCAGGCGCTGGTGCCGGAGCGGGTGCCGGCGCCGGTGCAGGCGCAGTCACTGGCTTGAACTTCCAGGCCTTCACATAGCGTACGTCATACGCATTCGTCGAGCCGGTCGGGGTCTTCGAATCCGGTGTGCCGCTGGCGCCGCCGAACCACAGGCTCAGCAGCATGTACATCGGCTTGTTCATGCTGACGGCCACCGAGTACACCGGCTTGCCGTCGAAGTAGAACGTCTGCTTGCCCGGCTCCCACTTGAGGCCGTACTTGTGATAGCTGGTCGACAGGTCGACCGTGGTCTTCTTGAAGCTGCCCGCCTGCACGCCGGCGTTGGTCCAGGTGGTGCCGCCATAGGCGGTCGGACGCGGCACGCCGTAGGCGTCCAGCGTGCCCCAGCCGGACGCGCCCGGGAAAGCCTTCATCACGTCGATCTCGGGTCGCGCGGTGGTGGCGTGGTTCATCAGCCAGAATGCCGGCCAGGTGCCCTTCCCCTTCGGCAGCTTGGCTTCGATCTCGAAGTAGCCGTAGGTCTGCGAGAACTTGCCGTCGGTGTCGATGGTGCGGTTGAAGAACTTGCCGGTCGCGTCGCGCTGCGGCCAGATCTTCAGGGAACCGTTGGAGACGGTGTAATTCTTGGTGGCGTTGGAGGTCTCGTACCAGATCTTGTCGTTCCAGATCCGGGTGTTGAAGCCGTTGTTGAAATCCTCGAAGAAGGCCAGCTCGTACTGGGTGGCATCCTGGCCGTAGGGGCCGGCGGTCGTGGTCTGGGCCAGCGCCATGTGGGGCGCTGCGCCGGAAGCGACCAGGAACGTCGCCAGGCACATGGAAAGCGGAATGGAACGATTCAAGATGACTCCTGCTGCAATGGTTCCGGCAAGACGGTCCCCTGCGGGACGCGTCGTGCGATCCGCATGCAGGTGATGCCGGGTTGGAAATGCGCGGCACGCGCGCGACTGTCGTGGCTCCCTTGACGAGGGCTATGCGACAGACTTTTCTGGGAGGAAAAAAGTTCCTGCAGGAATGTAGAGTTACAGACTGAAACATCCTGGCAGCGCTGCGGGAAGGCGCTGCCGGTGGACCGCGGCCTGGCGTTCAGCCCGCCGGACCGCCGCCGCAGGACGAGCGGCACGCCGGACCGGCATGCCGTTCATGCCAGGGGACCGGCGCCGGGCGGAACCGGCTTGCCTATGCCGCCTTGTCGGCGGCTTCGAAGCCCATCGGATTGCTGCTCTGCCAGCGCCAGTGGTCTTCGCACATCTCTTCGATGCCCTTTTCCGCCTGCCACCCGAGCAGCTCGCGCGCCAGCGACGGATCGGCATAGCAGGTCGCGATGTCGCCCGGACGGCGCGCCACGATCTCGTAGGGAATCCGCCGCCCGCAGGCGGCCTCGAAGGCACGCACGATCTCCAGCACGCTGTAGCCGCGACCGGTGCCGAGGTTGACGGTGAAGCCGTCCGGCACCGAGAACATGCGCTCGAGCGCTGCGACATGGCCCCTGGCGAGGTCGACCACGTGGATGTAGTCGCGCACCCCGGTGCCGTCCGGCGTCGGGTAGTCGCCGCCGAATACGGAAAGCTTGTCGCGCCGGCCGGCGGCGACCTGGGCGACGTACGGCATCAGGTTGTTGGGGATGCCGCGCGGGTCCTCGCCGATGCGGCCGCTCGGATGGGCGCCGCCGGGATTGAAATAGCGCAGCACGCCGATGACCCACGCAGGATCGGCGCGGCGCAGGTCCTCGAGCATCTGTTCGACGATCAGCTTGGTGCGGCCATAGGGATTGGTGACCGACAGCCGGGCGGACTCGCGGATCGGCACGCTCTCCGGATCGCCGTAGACGGTCGCCGAGGAGCTGAACAGGAAGCGCTTCACGCCGGCGGCCGCCAGTTCGGACAGCAGCACGTTGGTACCGTTGATGTTGTTGTCGAAATACCGCAGCGGCTGCGCCACCGATTCTCCAACCGCCTTCAGTCCGGCGAAATGGATGACCGCATCGACGCGGTGCTCGCGCAGCACCGTCTTCAGCGCGGCGCGATCGCGGATGTCGGCTTCGTAGGTGACGATCTCGCCGCCGGTCAGCTCCTCGACGCGGAACAGCGAGGTACGCGAACTGTTGCACAGGTTGTCGTAGGCGACGACGGCATAGCCGGCTTCGAGCAGTTCGAGGCAGGTGTGCGAGCCGATGTAGCCGCAGGCGCCCGTCACCAGGATGGTTCGTTTCTTGGCCATGGATTTCCTTGATGGAGGTGAAGCGTCGCGCGGGTCAGCCATGCCGGACCGCGCGCAGCCGGTTGAGCGCCGCCAGCGCGATGCGGGCGCCGATGCCGTCGCTGCGGGAGGCGGTGTGCAGCCAGCGGCGCAGGCCGCGGGCGCCGCCGCGCAGGACCGCGCCGGCGGAGGCGCGCGGATTGAGAACCTGGTGCAGGCGCGACCGCCACACGATGAGGTTGTCGAGGTCGCGCTTGACGCCCAGCAGCATGTACTTGTAGTCGTACTCGCCCCAGAGGAAATGGAACTCGGCGCCACGGCGGGCAATGGCCTCGCAGATGGTCTTGTAGCAGCACAGGATGCCGAGCCAGTACTCGTCGTACTTCGGGTCGTGCGCCAGCACGTTGAGGAAGTAGTTGGCGCCGCTGCGGAACGCGATGGTGCCGGCGCAGATGCGGCCGTCGATCTCGATCACGCCGACCAGGCCGCACTCGCGCGCCAGCCGCCAGATGCGTTCCGCCTCGGCGCAGTCGATGTCCGACTGCTTGTGCTTGCCGGCCATGCGCTGGTGGTTCATGCGGATGACCGTGTCCACCGTCGCGCGATCGATCTGCTCGCGCTCGAGCACCCGGTAGCGCCACGACGGCACCCGCTCGTCCAGATGGCGCAGGTGACGCTTGAAATTCCGCTTCGTCCCCTTGCCGAGCATCTCGAAATAGCAGTCGGGCGACTTCGGCAGGTCCAGCACGATGTCCTCGACATGGTTGTAGCGCTGGAACGGGAACGGCAGCCGCAGGTCGCCCAGGCAGACCGCCTTGAACTGGATGGCGGACACCTGCGGATAGGTCGCGAACGCGTAGCGCGAGAAGCTGGCGATCTCGTCGCCGTCGAGGCGGATCACTTCATTGAGCACCTGCACCCGGTTGCCGGCCACGCGGAACAGGAAGACCGCCGTGGTCTCGCCGGCGCGCCGTGCGATGTAGGTGCTGGTATCCGAGCCGTCGCTGTAGATGCGGTACTGCGCCAGCGACGAATAGATGTTGCCGTACAGCCGCTCGAGGTCCGCTTCGATGCAGGCGGGCACGTCGTTCTCGTAGCACGAGATCGCGATGTCGCCGTTTCCTTCCATGCGCGCCTGCGGCGCCGGGGCGCCATTGCGCGCTGCTGCAGGTTGCGCGGCTGCAGCCGGCCGCTTCATTTCCACCTCCACCGTTCACCCTGTTCCTTGGGCTCCGGGCGGCGGCAGTCATCCGCCTCCCGGGCTCGTAGTGGTTGTCACGAATGCGGCAGCCGCGCCAGGCCGGGCCCGGGGGAGGCGGCGCCGCGCCTTCCCTGTCGTGTCAGCTGGGCTGCGCTTCGATCAGTTGCTGGTCATCCTTCAGCAGGTACTGGCTGTGGCGGTACTTGCCGTACTTGTAGCCGTAGCCGTAGCGTCCCGGGCGCACCTGGATGTCGTTGAACACCACGCCCTTGGGCGCCAGGCCCGCCTGGTGCAGGCGCTTCATGGCTTCCGAGATCTCGCCCGGCGTGGTGACGCCGGCGCGCGTCATCACGTAGATCGAGCCGACATGCGCACCGATGATCAGCGTGTCGGCCACCGGCAGGATCGGCGCCGCATCGATCATCACCATGTCGTAGGCGGAGGACAGCGACTTGAGGATCGACTCGAAGGCCGGGTGCATCAGCAGCTCCGACGGGTTCGGCGGCAGCGTGCCGGTCGAGATGAAGTCCATGTTCTCCATCACGTTGCGATGGATCACCTGGTCGAGACGGCGCGCGCCGGTGATGCAGTCGGTCATGCCGTTCTGGCGGCCCAGGTCGAAATAGCGGTGCAGGTGGCCGTTGCGGAAGTCGCAGTCGATCAGCACCACGCGCTTGCCGGAGGCCGCGGTGATCGCCGCCAGGTTGACCGACACGAAGGTCTTGCCCATGCCCGGGGTCGGGCCGGCGATCAGCACCAGGTTGTTCTTCGCGTGGCTCATCTGGTGATGCAGCGCGGTGCGGAAGCTGCGCAGGCTCTCGATGGCGATGTCGGTCGAGGACACGCGCGCCAGCAGCGGCAGCTTCTTGGAGTTGGCGGTGACGTCCTCGAACATGTCCTTCTGGGTCTTGCTGTGCGGGATGGTGGCGTACACCGGGACGCCGAGCATGCGTTCGATCTCGGTGGCGTCGTCGATGCCGTTCTTCAGCGCCTTGCGCACGAAGGCCGCCACGATGCCGAGGAAGATGCCCAGCAGCACCGCGATGGCGATGATCTTCGGGCGGTTCGGCGTGATCGGCTTCTCCGGGATCTCCGCGCTGTCGACCAGGCGCACGTTGCTGCCCTTGCCGGCCGAGATCACGCGCAGCTGCTGCGAGGTGTTCAGCAGCGCGGTGTACAGCTCGGTGTTGACCTTGACGTCGCGCGACAGGCGCAGGATGTCCTGCTCCAGCATCGGCAGCGTCTTGATGTGGTCGTTGACGCGCTTGAGCTCGCCGTTGATCGCGCGGATCTGCTCGTCCACCGCCTGCACCGCCGGGTGGGCGGTGGTGTAGCGGCCCAGCAGCTCGGTGCGCTTCTGCTCCAGGTCGATGCGCTTGAGCTTGGCGGCGGCTGCCTGCTGCAGGCTCAGCTTGGCTTCCTCGCCCAGGTCGATGGTGCCGTGGGTGTTGCGGAACTGGTTGAGCTGGGCCTCGGACTGCTCGAGCTGCTGCTTCAGCTCGGGCAGCTGTTTGGAAAGATTGGCCAGTGCCTTGTTGGCTTCCTCGGTGCGGCGCTCGCCGTTCTGGCGCAGGTATTCCTTGCCGATCTCGTTGAGCACGCTGCCGACGATGACCGGATCGCTGCCTTCCAGCGAAGCGTTGAGCACGCCCGACTGCCGTCCCTGCTCCCACACCTGCAGGTTCTTCTGGATGTTCTCGATGGTCGACAGCCGCGAGTTGCGCACCATGTTGAACTGCGCGCCCGGCTTCGCATCGATCGAGGCGATGGTCAGCTCCACCGGGCCGTACGGCGTCTGGTGGGTCTGCGCGGTGCCGACCTTGCCGACGATCTCGACTTCCTTGTCCTCGTTGGACAGGCGGAACTGGCCGCCCTCTTCCACCGTGAGCACGAAGCGCGAATTGAGCAGCGCATCGGGCACGTTGAAGGCGGTCACGTCGGCCTTCTCGTTGCCCCACACCCAGCCGCCCCAGCCGAACAGGCCCGGCGTGGAGACTTCCTTGGCGCGCTTGGTGAACCACGAGCCGATCACCGGGAAGGTCTTCGGCCGCACGTGCACGTACAGGCGCAGGTTGTCGATGGCGCGCGACACCACCAGGCGGGACTTGAGCAGTTCCATCTCCGCGGTCGCCGCCGACTTGTAGTCGAACAGCGAATTCATCTCGCCGAGGATGTTGCGGGTGTCGCTCTTGGTGTTTTCCTCGACATGCACCATCAGGTTGCTCTGGTACACCGGCTTGGCCGTGAAGGCGTAGCCGATGCCGGCCAGGCTGACCACCAGCGCGATCGCGGTCACCAGCCCCTTGTGGTCGAGGACGGTATCGAGATAGCTGCGGATGTCGGTGTCGTCGTCCTGCGGCGGTGCGGCGGCGGGACCCGGGAGTTGGAGTGCGGGATTCATCATGTTCTTGGGGCTCTGGGGCTCGTCTGGGGTTGATCGATCGATGCGGGATGCGGTTGCCGTGCGGCCCGCATCCCGGCCGCTGCCTGATGGCGGCCTCGCGCCGGCGCCGTCACCTGCCGGTACTGACCTGGTTGCCGGTCTGCACCACCTGCGTCAGCGCGCTCGGGAAGATCAGGCTGATCACGCGATGCCAGGTCGCCAGCGGCGCCGCGTCGACATACACGACGTCCTGCGGCCGCAGCTCGAACTCCTGGGCGACCGCCAGGCCGGCCGGCGTGCGCGCGTTGAGGTGGTAGACGGTCGGCTGCTTGGCCGTGGCGTTGCGGATCACGTAGACCTGGCGGCCGTCGCCGGTCTGCGGGTTGATGCCGCCGGCCTCGCCGAGCGCCTCGTTGAGCGTCAGCCTGCCGTTGCGCATCTGCAGCGAGCGCGGCGACACGACTTCGCCGGTGACGAATACCTTGGTGTCGGCACGCGAACCGACGCGCACCACGTCTCCGTTGGCCAGCATGATGGTCGCGGGGTTCTTCCCGTTCTGCATCATCTGCATCATGTTGATGCGGTAGGTCTTGTCGTTGCGCGTGATGGTCACTTCGCTCTGGTCGGCGTCGGCGGTGGTGCCGCCGGCGCGGTTGATCGCTTCCATCAGCGTCATCGGGATGTCGGTGATCGGCTGCAGGCCGGGATTCTTCACCTCGCCGTCGACGTAGACGCGCTTGCTGCGGTAGGACTGCACGCGCAGCGTGATGTCCGGGTTGCGGATGTACTTCGACAGTTTCTGGCCGAGGGCGGCGCGCGCCTGCGCCTCGGTCAGGCCGGCGACCTTCAGCGCGCCGGCGAACGGAAACTGGATCACGCCGTTGTGGTCGACCACGAAGCCGCCCGGCGTGGTGCCTTCCTTCTCGCTGCCGGTACCCCCGGTGGCCATGCTGTCGCGCGACGCGGTCAGCTCGGGATGGTCCCAGACCACGACCGACAGGATGTCGCCCGGCTGGATCTGGTACGGCGCCGGGCCGGCGATCAGCTTCGACAGGTCGGTCGTGGCGGCCTCCTTGCGGCGCGCCTCGCGCTCTTCCTTGACGAGTTCCGCGGTGATGGTTTTCATGACCGGCTTGGCGTCGGAGGCGAACGGGATCGACGCACCGGAGGAGCCGACGCCGCCGCCTTCGAAATGCATGCCCGGCGATATGCTCGAACAGGCGGCCAGGAATGGGAGCGCGGCAGCGGCGACGGTCAGGCCGGTGCGCGCGCGAAGGAATGAATTCATAAGGATTCTCCGACAGGTTGAAACGTCACTTGCGGCAGCTGCGGCGCCCGGGCGCCGGCGGCAAGATGCATGGAGAGTGCTGATGACTTTGGAATGACGGCAGCGAAGGCGATGCACGTTCATGTCGTCCGGCTGACGGCTCGCCTGCACGCAAGGCGTGTGCGACACGCGGACGACCGCCGATTTCTCTGCATCAATCCGAAACCAACAGTCCTCAACGGAACTCTACGTGCCGGTGCTGGTGACGCATTGAGAAGAGTCATGCGTGTCGGTGTTACGCGTATGACGCTCAGCAAGCATGCATGGCGGCCACGGAATGCGCCGCGAACCGGCATGAAATGCGCGTGCCGCGAAGAGAATGCGCGCCTGTTCGATCGCGCAGGCAATGTGCGCTGTCGGCAGAACGCAACAGCGCGAGGCGGAAGGGAGAATGCATGGCCGCGCACGCGGGTCGCGGCGAAGCGACCCGCATGCGCGATGACGGAGTCAGGCGTTGCGCAGGCTGTGCAGCGGCGGCTGACGCAACACGTTGCGCAGTCCGTACCAGCCGCCGATCAGCGCGCAGAGCGCGCCCACCGCCGTGCCGGCGATCCACACCGTCGGATCGAAGGACCATTCGAAATTGAAGACCTGCCTGGCGAGGATGGCACCGACCGCCGCCGCGCCGCATGCCGCGAGCAGTCCCGCCAGCGCGCCGACGAGGCTGAACTCGATCCATTGCGCGCGCGACAGCTGCCTGCGCGTGGCGCCGAGCGCGCGTAGCAGCGCCGCCTCGCGGATGCGCTCGTCCTGAGATGCCACCAGCGCGGCGTACAGCACGAGCAGACCGGCCGCCAGCGCGAACAGAAACAGGAACTCGACTGCTGTCACCACCTGGTCGATCACGGCCTGCACCTGGCGGATGACGCTGCCGACATCGACGATGGTCAGGTTGGGAAAGTCGCGCGACAGGCGGTTGGCGAAATCGCGCCGGGCCTCCGGCAGGTGGAAGGCCGTGATCCATGTCTGCGGCGCATCCTGCATCAGCGCCGGATTCAGGATGACGAAGAAATTGACGCGCATCGAGCCCCAGTCGAGCTTGCGCACGCTGGTCACCGGCGCCGTCACCTGCTGGCCGGCCACGTCGAAGGTCAGGCGGTCGCCGATCTTCAGGCCGAGCGTCTTCATCAGCCCTTCCTCGACGGAAGCCTCCGGCCTGGTGTCGTCGAGCCAGCGTCCGCCGACGACCTGGTTCTGCGGCGGCAGCACCGTCATCGCCGACAGGTTGAACTCACGCTCGACCAGGCGGCGGGCGCGATCCTCCGCGAAACTGTCGCCCGTGACCTTGCGCTCGTTGATCTGCACCAGGCGCCCGCGGATCATCGGGTAAAGCTGTGCGGCGAGGCCGGCCGCCTGCATGCGCCGTTCGACCTCCGGCTTCTGGTCCGGCTGGATGTTGATCACGAACCGGTTCGGCGCATCGTCGGGCATCGACTTGCGCCAGGCGTCGACCAGCTCGCCGCGGATCACCGTCAGCAGCAGCAGCGCCATCAGCCCGAGCGACAGTGCCACCACCTGCACCACGACCGCCGACGGGCGCCGTTGCAGCGCATTGAGCGCGAAACGCCAGCTCGGCTGCGACGAGACCTTGCGCAGCAGGTGCAGCGCGCGCAGGAACAGCCACGCGACCAGCGCGAACACCGCCAGGCCGGCGAGGAAACCGGCCGCCGTCAGCAGCCCGAGCTTCAGATTGCCCGACTGCCACAGCAGCAGGCCGACGAAGGCCGACAGGCCGAGTCCGTAGGTCAGTGCCGCCATCGGCCGCGGCGGATCCTGCTCGCGCCGGATCACGCGGTTGTGCGGCACGTTCGCCAGCTGCAGCACCGGCGGCAGCGCGAAGCCGACCAGCAGCACCAATCCTGCCGCCAGTCCCTGCAACGCCGGCACGATGCCCGGCGGCGGCAACTGGGTCGTCACCAGCGAACCGAGCCATTCCAGCAGCACCATGTGGGCAAGGAAGCCGGCCGCGATGCCGAGCAGGCTGCCGGCCAGGCCGACAAGGAGGAATTCCGTCAGGTACATCGCCGTCACGTCGCGCTGGCGCAGTCCAAGGCAGCGCAGCATCGCGCAGGCGTCGATGTGCCGCAGCATGAAGCGGCGCGCGGCCATCGCCACGGCCACCGCCGCCAGCATCGCCGACATCAGGCTGACCAGGGACAGGAACTGCTCCGCGCGGTCGAGCGTGGCGCGCATTTCCGGGCGGCCCGATTCGAGCGACTCGAGGCGTACGCCGCGCGGCTTGTCGCGCTCGATGCGCTGCTGGCCCCAGCGCGCATACGCGGCGGCCTGGGACGCCGTGCCGGCGGCCAGCAAGCGGTAGTTCACGCGCGATCCGTCCTGCACCAGCTTCGTGGCCGCCAGGTCGGTCATCGACAGCATCACGCGCGGCGCGAAATTCACGAAGGACGCACCGCGGTCGGGCTCGGTCGTCACCAGCGCGGCGACCCGGAAGTTCTTGTCGCCCAGGCGCAGTTCGCTGCCGACGCGGGCGCCGAGCGTGTCGACCAGGTTCGGATCGATCCACACGGTGCCTGGCGCCGGGATGCCCGCGGCGGCGCGCTCCGGCATGCCCGGGCCGTCCGCCAGGCGCAGCCGGCCGCGCAAGGGATAGCCCGGCGTCACCGCCTTGAGCGAGACCAGCTGGGTGCGCGCCTGCTCGCCGTCGCCGGCGATGGCCATGCTCGGGAAGCCGGCCGTTTCCGCCAGCGTCATGCCGAGGCGGCGCGCCTCGGCGCGCCAGGTCTCGTCGATCGGCTGGTCGCCGACCACGACGACATCGGCACCCAGCAGCTGGTTGGCATCGCGCGCCAGCGCGGCGCGCATGCGGTCGGCGAAGAAGCCGACGGATGTCAGGGCAGCCACGGCGACGACGAGCGCCACCATGAGGAAACGCAACTCGCCGGAGCGCCAGTCGCGCAGTGTCATGCGCAGGGATTGCAGGAACATGGTTCGCTATCGTGAATCCGGCAGCCGGCGCGGGCCGTGCCGGGAGGATGGACTCGGAATGCCAGGCGGCCGGGACGCTGCCCGCCGCCGGGCCGCTGTCAGGCCGCGCTCCCCGCTATGCCGGCGAAGAACCGGTCCACCTCGTCGAGGTGGCGCCGCTTCTCCTCGTCCGGCAGGAAGGATGCCGCGAAGCTGTTGCGCGCGAGCGCGCGCACGTGCTCGATCGTCAGCGGCAGCGACTCCACCGCCGCGACGAAGTTGTCGTTGATGTAGCCGCCGAAGTAGGCCGGATCGTCGGAATTGACCGTTGCCACGAGGCCCGCGTCGAGCAGCTGCACGAGGTTGTGGTCATGCATGCGGTCGAACACGCGCAGCTTGACGTTCGACAACGGACAGACGGTGAGCGGAATGCGCTCGCGCGCCACGCGCGCGGTCAGGGCGGCATCCTCCAGGCAGCGCACGCCGTGGTCGATCCGCTCGACATGCAGCACGTCGAGGGCCGCGGCGATGTAGGCGGGCGGCCCTTCCTCGCCGGCATGCGCCACCAGGTGCATGCCGAGCTCGCGGCAACGCGCGAACACGCGGGCGAATTTCTCCGGGGGATGGCCGCGCTCCGACGAATCGAGGCCGACGCCGATGATCTTGTGCCGGTGCGGCAGCGCCTGTTCCAGCGTGGCCAGCGCGTCGTCCTCGGAAAGATGGCGCAGGAAGCACATGATCAGCGCGGCGCTGATGCCCCACTTCGAACGGGCATCGCGCACGGCGCGGTGGATCCCGTCGATCGCCGTGGCGAACGGCACGCCGCGCGCGGTGTGGGTCTGGGGATCGAAGAAGATCTCGGTGTGGCGGACATGGTCGGCATGGGCGCGGCGCAGGTAGGCCATCGTCATGTCGTAGAAATCCTGCTCCTGCAGCAGCACGCTGGCGCCGGCGTAATAGATGTCCAGGAAGGACTGCAGGTCGGTGAAGGCATAGGCCTGGCGCAGGGCGTCCACCGAGGGATAGTTCAGCGCCACGTTGTTGCGCTGCGCCAGCGCGAAGATCAGTTCCGGTTCGAGCGATCCTTCGATGTGAATGTGGAGCTCTGCCTTCGGCATTTCCCGCACGACTTCACTCAGCGATGCATGCATGCTTCCTCCCGGGCCGGTCGTTGAGATGGAGGCATTGTACGACCAAATCCGCACACCTCGCGCGCATCCGTTCACATGGTGCCGCCCCGCAAGGCATCCACGTGTGTCTTCTCCCAGGTTTCCTGGCAGGGCGCGCAGCGTTCCGCCATCGGCTGCGCCTCCAGGCGCTGGACCGGGATCTCGTAGCCGCACTCGGTGCACTCGCCGTAGGTGCCGTTGTCCAGCCGCTGGCGCGCCGCCTCGATGGCGCGCAGCTCGGTCAGGTCGCGCGTCACGGCGGCGTTGCCGAGGTCGACGGTCAGGTCCGCGAAGGACTGGTCCCCCGGGTCCGCCAGCGGGCTGGCGATATCCTGGTAACTGTCCTGGGCGCCGGCCTCGCGGCGGATGTCGTCGCGCAATGCCGCCTCGCGCCGGTCGAGCAGGCTGCGGAAGTGCTGCAGGCTGTCCTGGGATAGATTGGCCATGGTGATTCCTCTGCGTCGTGATGGGGGGGGGTGAATGGTGGTACGTCGGATCGCCCTGCGAAAAACATGCCCGCGATCACGGACGTGCACGGGGTGGGCGCGTACTCCGCGGATTGCAGGATTTTCGTCCGTCGTGCGTCGAATTTGCATGCACGGTCCAGCGCCGGCCGACGGACTTGCCATGCGTCAGCGCCGGGTTTTCATCGCCGGGCGGCGGGCATAGAATCTCCTCAGTCCCTCTGACCGAGATGCCGCCATGACCATCGCCTGCAACCAGTTCGGCGTGCCGCAATATCCCGACAGCGATGCGCGCCACCTGTTCGTCCTGCTGGCCGCGATCAATCTCCTCGAACGCCCGACCATTCCCGCGGTGGCCGACCTGACCAGCATGCCGCGCTCCACCATCGAAACCGGCCTGCGCATCCTGCAGCAGCAGTACGGGATCCGCTTCGTGCGCAGCGGCGAGGTGATCCATGTCGACGACTGGGGCAACCTCCTGCGCGAGGATGGCGTCATGCGCTGCCTCAAGGCCTGATGCCGTCACGATCAAGCCTTCTTCGCCAGCCGGGTGGCGTGGGGCAGCCCGTGTTTCCGGCATGATCTTTCCGGCGAAAAAACTTGCGGAAGCTCAATCGGAGCGTTGCGTGCCGGACTAGCATGAACTCACGCCCGGACGCCCCGCCCGGGCCGGAACGACGGGAGAACATGCCATGATCGAACACGCATCCGCAGAGTCCCAGGCCGTCTCGATGCCGCGCAGCGCCACCGCGCGCGCCGTCAACGAGGCGCTGCAGCGCTTCCTCGCCTCGCCCTCCGTCTCGAACAAGGTTGCAGCCGTCGTGGCGCTGCAGGCGCTGTTCGCGGAAATCGATCCGTCGTCGCGCTGCGAGGCGGGTCCTTCGTAAGCGCTGTCCGTCAGCACCGCCGCACCCTCCCCGGGAGATGCCGGACGCGCCGCGGCGTTTCAGCGGACGCGCCCCCTGCCCTCGCAGATCAACATTCGTCGCTTTCCGGTATCGGCGATCAGAACCGATGGTCGGCAGTACGGTCTTTGCAGGAAGACCGGCTGTGCCGGACTCTCGATTCACCCGTCGTTACGTTCGCCATCATGGATCCATCTTTGACGCTGCCGACATGCACTGACGAAGTCATCGAAGCGCTTGTAATCGCCGCCTGCGGAGAGACGGCCTCCGCCCATGAACGATTCGTCTACCGCGAATCGCTGCGCAACCTGGTACGCCTGGCCAAGGCGGAGCAGCGCCAGCATGCGGAGATCGGCCACCGGCGCCTGCTGCGCACGGCAGGCACGCTGCACTGAGCCGTCGCGGCGGCGCCGGCGAGCGCCGCCGACGCGGACATCAGGCTTCGGGCGGAAGGCCGAGCCGGGTGCGCATGTCGTTCCTGGCCGCAAACAGCTGCTCGCCCAGCGACTTGAGGTCCACGCCGGATACCAGCACCTTCGGGAACATCTTGGTTTCCTCGTCGTCGACGTGATGCTCGATCTTCTGCATCAGATCGGCGAGCTTGCTGTCGAAAGCCTCGTGCGTGGGATCGATCTCGCCGATGTGGCGGATCAGGCGCTTCGCTGCCTTGTGCTCCGACTCGGCATCCTTCATCAGGTCCTCGTCCTGGATCTGGTCGCGCACGGCCGCATAGAAGATCGCTTCCTCGATTTCCATGTGGATGAGCAGGTCGCCGCAGACGGCTTTGGCGATCTCGAACTTTTCTTCGGGCGAGCCGGTGTCCCGGATGCGCTCGTACTCGCGGAACAGGGCCTGCACCTTGCGGTGTTCCTGGGTCAGGAGGCCGATGGCGTCGCGCGTCATGGTCGGCTTGGCATCGTTCGATTGGCTGGTCTGGCTGGTGGTCATGGCGTTGTCCTCTGCGTGGTTCGACTGGAGATGCTTCGTCGGATACGCTACGCCAAGGACCATGCGGCGTGTTGCGCTCCCTCATAGCGCTTCCCGCGCCGGGAGGAACTGGCGCGACCGTGGCGCCGATCGGCTTGCGGCCAATAAAAAATGCGGCCCGCGGGCCGCATTCTCCTGGTGCCGGAGCCTCGTCCGTTCAGAACCAGGCGTCTTCCATTTCGCCGACGAACACGTCTTTCAGCTCGGCGCGCGAGGACAGCCACTTCGTCAGCGCGGCGCGGTCTTCCTCGGTGGTCGACTGGCGACGGCCGTCCTTGCACACGAAGGCGAAGAACTCCTCGTCGCCCAGGCCGCCGCCCAGCAGCAGGCTGCGCGCCTCGGCGGTGGCGATCAGGTCGTCCATGAAAGCGTCCTTGTCCTGCTCGGACATCTCCTTGCCGATCTTCGCGGTGACGCGGAAGCCGAATTCGCGGAATTCGCCGAGGCGCAGCTTCTTGCGCTGGCGGGTGTTGTGTTTTCCCTTGGTGTGTGCGGGCATGGGTCGTCCTTCTTGTCTGGTCGAAATCGATGCCTTCCCTGTGCCGGCGTGACAGCCGGGGCGAGGAGCGGACATCGAGATGGTCGGAATTGCCGGCGCGGCCGGCATGGGGTGCGCGATCGGAGCGCGCGATTCTTGGCGGAGGCGGTGAGATTCGAACTCACGGAAGGGTTCCCCCTTCGCTGGTTTTCAAGACCAGTGCCTTAAACCGCTCGGCCACACCTCCGGTCTGGAATGCAGGCGGCATTATACCGGACTCGCCGGGCGGAATCGCGGACGGATCCGCCCCGGCATGTCCAGGCGCCGCCGCGGCCCTATTCCGCGAGGAACATCTGCTGCAGATCGTTGAGGAAGCGGCGACCGAGCTCGGTCGGGCGGATGACCTGGTGGTCGCGGTAGAGCAGGCCCTTCGCCTCCGCCGCGTCGAGCGCGCGGTCGATCGCCGTGATCGCAAGACCGGTACGCTCGGCGAACAGGTTCGGCGCGAAGCCGTCGACCAGGCGCAGGGCATTGAGCATGAACTCGAAGCCGAGGTCGTCCCTGCCGATTTCGACTTCCTCCTGCACCGGATTGCCGATCCGCACCTGCTCCATGTAGGCGGCAGGCTGCTTGTAGCGCGCCTGGCGCACGATGCGGTGCGGGAACGAAATCTTGGAATGCGCTCCCGCGCCGATGCCGAGATAGTCGCCGAACTGCCAGTAGTTGAGGTTGTGGCGCGCCTGGCGGCCCTGCTGCGCGTAGGCCGATACCTCGTAGTGCGCGTAGCCGGCGCGCGCCGTCTCTTCCTCCACCATGTCCTGCATCTCGGCACTGAGGTCGTCGTCCGGCACCTGCGGCGGGAATTTCGCGAAATACGTGTTCGGCTCCAGCGTCAGGTGGTACAGCGACAGGTGCGGCGGCGCGAAACCGATCGCGGTGGCGACATCGCGGCGCGCTTCCTCCAGCGACTGCTGCGGCAGCGCATACATCAGGTCGAGGTTGAAATTGTCGAAGTTGGCGTGGGCGATCTCGACCGCGCGGCGCGCCTCGTCGCCGTCGTGGATGCGGCCGAGCGCCTGCAGGTGGCGCGCATCGAAACTCTGGATGCCGATCGACAGCCGGTCGATGCCGCTGGCGCGGTAGGCGCGGAACTTCTCCGCCTCGAAGGTGCCGGGGTTGGCCTCCATCGTGATCTCGGCGGCGCCGTCGAGCGGCAGCAGCGTGCGGATGTCCGACATCAGGCGGTCGAGTCCGGCCGCCGACATCAGGCTGGGCGTGCCGCCGCCGATGAAGATCGTGTAGATCTTGCGGCCCCACACCAGCGGCAGCGCCTGCTCGAGGTCGGCACGCAGCGCGGCCAGGTAATCCTCCTCGGGAAATCCGCCGCGCACCTCGTGCGAGTTGAAGTCGCAGTAGGGGCACTTGCGCACGCACCACGGGAAATGCACGTAGAGCGACAGCGGCGGCAGCGCCGACAGGTTGAGCACGCCGGGCTTGAGGTAGGCCGTCGCGGCTTCCGCCGGCGAGGAGCGCGATGCGGTGGCCGGCGCATTGCCGACCGGCTTGATGGGAATCATGGCTAGTCCGTGTATTGCGGTGGGGGCGGGATGGCCGTGCGGCCGTGCCGCCCGCGCGGGCCGGTCAGGCGGCCTGCAGCTTGCGGATCAGTTGGCGCAAAGCCTGGCCGCGGTGCGACAGGCGGTTCTTCTCGTCGGCCGGCAGTTCGGCGACGGTCTTGCCGAGCGACGGCACCAGGAAGTGCGGATCGTAGCCGAAACCGCCCGCGCCGCGCGCCTCGGCGATCACTTCCCCATCCCAGCGCCCTTCGCCGATCACCGGCTGCGGATCGTCGGCATGGCGCACGAACACCAGCACGCAGTAGTAGTAGGCCGACTTGTCGGCCTGCGTGGCCAGCGCGGCGATCAGCTTGTCGTTGTTGCGCGCATCGGATTTCGGCTCGCCGGCGAAACGCGCGGAATACACGCCCGGCGCGCCGCCCAGCGCGTTGGCGCAGATGCCGGAGTCGTCGGCCAGCGCCGGCAGGCCGGTCAGCCGCGCCGCGTGGCGCGCCTTGGCCAGCGCGTTCTCGATAAAGGTCACGTGCGGCTCCTCGGCCTCGGGCACGCCGAATTCCTTCTGCGGCCGTACGTCGAAACCGAGCGGCGCCAGCAGCTCGCCGAATTCGCGCAGCTTGCCGGCGTTGTTGGAAGCCAGGACCAGTCGTTGCGTCATGTCAGGCGATCCCCAGCGTCTGTTTCTGCAGGCGGACCAGGTCGGCGATGCCGGCCTCGGCCAGGTCGAGCAGGCGGTTCATGGTGGCGCGGTCGAAGGCTTCGCCCTCTGCCGTGCCCTGCACCTCGACGAAATGGCCGGCCTCGGTCATCACCACGTTCATGTCGGTGTCGCAGGCGGAATCCTCGAGATAGTCGAGGTCGAGCACCGGCGTTCCCTGGTGCACGCCAACCGAGATGGCGGCGACGAAATGCTTCACCGGCACGCGGGCGATGGCGCCCTTCTCCACCAGCTTGGTGAAGGCATCGTGGGCGGCCACCATCGCGCCGGTGATCGATGCGGTGCGGGTGCCGCCATCGGCCTGGATGACGTCGCAGTCGAGATGCAGCGTACGTTCGCCGAAGGCGTTCAGGTCGAAGGCGGCGCGCAGCGAGCGGCCGATCAGGCGCTGGATCTCCTGGGTGCGGCCGGTCTGCTTGCCTTTCGCGGCCTCGCGGTCCATGCGGCTGTGGGTCGAGCGCGGCAGCATGCCGTACTCCGCGGTCAGCCAGCCCTGGCCGGAACCCTTCAGGAACGGCGGCACTTTTTCCTCGATGCTGGCGGTGCAGATGACTTTCGTGTCGCCGAATTCGACCAGCACCGAACCCTCGGCATGCTTGGTGTAGTGGCGCTGCAGGCGGACGGTGCGCAAGGCATCGGCGGCCCGCCCGCTCGGACGTTGTGCTGGAGACATGGTTTCCCTGGTCAGTTCTTGGAAGCAATGCGCGACGATTTCTCGATCGCCTCGCGGATTTCTTCGATGGCCTTCTCGATCTCGGACTCGTTGAACAGGTCCACGTTCTCGAGGTCCGCATGGCGCGGCGCCTGGATGGTCGTCGTCACGCTGCCGATGGGCAAGGTGTTGGTGGTGATGGTGGTCGGGCTCTGCATCGCGTCGTTGGTTTCCCACATCATCGCCAGCGCGGTGACGTTGTCGCTTGACTTGCCGGCGATCTGGGTGGCGTCGGCGATCATTTCCGGAACGGCACGCACGATGGTGTTCTGGTTCAGGCGCTGCGCCAGGTCGTGGTCCGGCAGCACCGACCACAGACCGTCGGAGCACAGCAGGATGACGTCGCCGGCCTGCAGCGTGACACGGCGCGAGATTTCGACGATCGGCATGTTGGGCGCGCCGATGCAGTTGAACAGCTTGTTGCGGTCCGGGTGGGTGGCGCGCTCCGACGGATCGAGCTTGCCCTGGGCGATCAGCGTCTCGACGCGCGAATGGTCGCGCGTGCGCGCCAGGATCTGCCCCTGGCGCATCCAGTACAGGCGCGAGTCGCCGCAGTGTGCCCAGTAGGCGCTGTTGTGCTGGATCAGGCAGGCGACGATCGTGGTGCGCGGCGTCTCCGGCAGGTTGTTGACGGCGCGGTAGCGATGGATCTCGCGGTGGGCCGCGAAGAAGCTTTCTTCGAGGAAGCGCTCCGGACGCTTGATGTAGGGGTTGGCGTTCTGCTGGAACAGCGCCGCGATCGTCTGCAGCGTGATCATCGCGGCCTGCTCGCCCTGGATGTGCCCGCCCATGCCGTCGGCCAGCAGCAGCAGGAGCGCGTCGCGGGTGAAGCTGTAGCCCATGCGGTCCTGGTTGGCCTTGCGGCCGCCGATGTGGCTTTCCTGGTATACGGAGAATCGCATGTCGCTCCCGCTTAACGAGTGTCTTCCTGGATGGTGGTGACGGTCTTCGGCGCCGCGCGGCCGCCGAAGGCGGAGAAGATGCCGCGCAGCTTGCTGGCCATGGTGTCGAGCTTGCCGACGACCGGCAGGTCGTCGATCGGGGTCGACTCGCGCAGCGCCTTCTGCAGCGCGAACACGCTCTGCGGGCGCTCGAGCGGATCGAGCATCAGGCTCCAGCGGATCATGCGCAGCAGGTCCTGCGAGTAGAGTCCCTCGAGCTTCTTGAGGTGCCCGTCGAGCTTGTCGTTGACCTTGCGCTGGTCCGCCGGCTGCGGCGGCGCGCCGACCATGCAGGCGAACATCGAGGCGCCGATGCTGTAGATGTCGGTCCACGGGCCGAGGTTGCCGTTCTTGACGTACAGCTCCGGCCCGGCGAATCCCGGCGTATACATCGGATAGAGCTTGGGCATGTCGGCGTTCAGCGTCTGGCGCGCCGCGCCGAAGTCGAGCAGGATCGGCGTGCCGTCCACCCGCAGGTAGATGTTGGCCGGCTTGAGGTCGAGATGCAGCAGCTTGTTGGTGTGCACCTCGCGCAGGCCGTTCATGACATGCGTGAACATCTTGCGGATGAAGCGCTCGGAGATCAGCGGCTTCTCGCCCTTGTCGCGGCGGCGCAGGATGTGGTCCTGCAGCGAGCGGCCCGACTCGTAGGCCATCACCATGTACACCGTCTCGTTGGCGCGGAAGAAGTTGATCACGCTGACGACGTTCGGATGGGCGATGCGCGCCAGCGCGCGGCCTTCCTCGAAGAAGCATTTCAGGCCGATGCGGAACGTGTTCAGGTTTTCGGGCGCGATGTGCGGCACGAGTTCGCCGGGACGCCGCAGCGCCAGCGAACTGGGCAGATATTCCTTGATCGCCACCGCATTGCCGTCCTCGTCGTACGCGAGGTAGACGATACTGAACCCGCCGGATGCAATCTTCTTTACAATGCGGTATCCGGCGATATCGAGTCCGTCAGGAAGCGGAGCGTTGTTTTGCGCAGCCATACGTTTCCAAGCAAGGGCGGCCTGCACCCCAAAACATTTGCAACTTGGCAATCAAGATGCCTGAATTCAACCCGGATTGTCTTGATAAATCCCGGACTTGTAAAGAAGAACCAAAGGACCCACCGTGACAATCAGCAGCATGACCGGCTATGCGGTCGCGACCCGCGAAACCTCGGCCGGCGCATTGACCATCGAACTGCGCAGCGTGAATTCCCGCTTCCTCGACCTGCAGTTCCGCATCAACGACGAACTGCGTTCGCTCGAGCCGATGCTGCGCGAGGCGATCATGGGCCGCCTGACCCGCGGCAAGGTGGAATGCCGGGTCAGCTTCGGCCGCAAGGCCGCCGCCGCCGGAAACGCGCTCAACCATGCGCTGGTGGCCAGCCTGTCCTCGTTGCAGGCCGAAGTGCAGAAGCTGCTGCCGGCGGCCGCGCCGATGACGGTCAACGAGGTGCTGCGCTGGCCGGGCGTGATCGAGGAAGCCGAGCTCGGCCCCGACACCCTGCAGGCCGAGGCCGCCGCCGCCATGGCCGCCGCGCTCGACACCTTCATCGAGAGCCGCCACCGGGAAGGCGCCGCGCTGCAGGCCATGCTGGAGTCGCGCATCGCCGACATGGAAGCGATCGTCGCGCGCATCGCCCCGCTGGTGCCGCAGGCGATCGCCCAGTTCCAGCAGAAGGCCACCGAGCGGATGATGGAAGCGCTCGGACTGGCCGCCGCGGCCGGGACCGGCGCGGCCCCGACCATCACGCGCGAGGAAGCGCTCGACCGCATCCGCCAGGAAGTCACCCTCTACGGCATCCGCATCGACGTCGCCGAGGAGCTCACCCGGCTGTCGACCCATCTCGACGAAACCCGCCACATCCTCAAGAAAGGCGGCCAGGTCGGCAAACGCCTCGATTTCATGATGCAGGAACTGAACCGCGAGGCGAACACGCTCGGCTCCAAGGCCGCGCTCAAGGAATTGTCCGACGCCTCGATGGCGCTCAAGCTGCTGATCGAACAGATGCGCGAACAGGTGCAGAACCTGGAGTGACACCTTGCCGGAGGCAATGAAGACCGCCCCGCCGGGATCCCGGACGCCGTCATCCGGATCGGGACACCGTACAATATCGCTTTGCGGCAACTGTGCCGCCGTCACGCATTCCGAGGACGTGTCATGAACGAACCCCTACATCACTCCGGCAGCCTGTTCATGGTCTGCGCGCCGTCGGGCGCCGGCAAGTCGACCCTGGTCAACGCCCTGCTCGCCCAGGAACCTTCGATCAAGTTGTCGATCTCGTATACCACGCGGCAGCCGCGCCCCAAGGAGCAGCACGGCCGCGAGTACTACTTCACCACGGTCGAGGATTTCCTGGCGCGCCGCGCGGCCGGCGAATTCCTCGAATCGGCCGAGGTCCATGGCAATTACTACGGCACCTCGCGCATCCTGATCGCCGAGGAAATGAAGGCCGGCACCGACGTGCTGCTGGAGATCGACTGGCAAGGCGTGCAGCAGGTGAAGAAGCAGTTCCCGCACGCAGTCGGCATCTTCATCCTGCCGCCGTCGATCGCGGCGCTGGAAGAACGACTGAAGAAGCGCGGCCAGGACGAACCGCATGTGATCACGCGCAGGATCCTGGCCGCCGGCGGGGAGATCGCGCATGCCCCCGAGTTTGAATATGTTATTATTAATCAAGACTTTGCAACCGCTCTGGCAGAATTGAGTTCAATTGTCAGGGCGGCGCGTTGCCGGTTCGCCCAGCAGTCCGCGCGCAACGCAGACCTCTTTGCCCAACTGGGCATCCACACCAGCTTGAAGTGACTTTCCATTCCAGGAGCATTGCATGGCCCGTATCACGATCGAAGATTGCCTGAAACAAGTCCCGAACCGCTTCCAGCTCACGCTGGCCGCGACCTACCGCGCCCGCCAGCTGCTGCAGGGCCATACGCCCAAGGTCGAGGCGAAGGACAAGCCGACCGTCCTGGCGCTGCGCGAGATCGCCGCAGGCAAGGTCGGCCTGGAAATGCTCAAGAAGGTCCCGAGCTGACGAGCGGTCGCTCCGGCGGCGCCGACACACGGCGTTGCCGGAAATTCGTTGACACGACCGCCACGCGGCTGATATCAAGAGAGTATGGACTTCACGCCCGCCGACTCCACCCTCTCTGCCGCTCCGCCCGGCCGTGCCGCCTCCGAGCGCCCGGCCGCCAAGATTCCCCCGACGCCGCACCACGACGCTGAGCCTGCCGCGGCCTCCACGGTCGCCTCGGTCACCCACCTGACCAATCGGCTCGCCGAATACCTCAGCCCGTCCGAACTGAAGAAGGTCAAGGAAGCCTACCGCTTCTCGGACGAGATGCATCTCGGCCAGATGCGCATGTCGGGCGAACCCTACATCTCGCACCCGATCGCGGTGGCCGAGATCTGCGCCGACTGGAAGCTCGACGCCCAGGCCATCATGGCTGCACTGCTGCACGACGTCATGGAAGACCAGGACGTCAAGAAGGAAGAGCTGCTCGAGCGCTTCGGGCCGCAGGTGGCGACGCTGGTCGACGGCCTGTCCAAGCTGGAGAAGATCCAGTTCCAGAGCCAGGTCGAGGCCCAGGCCGAGAACTTCCGCAAGATGCTGCTGGCGATGGCGCGCGACGTGCGCGTCATCCTGATCAAGCTGGCCGACCGGCTGCACAACATGCGCACGCTCGGCTCGATGGCGCCCGAGAAGAAACGCCGCATCGCGCGCGAGACCATGGAAGTCTACGTGCCGATCGCCAACCGCCTCGGACTGAACAACATCTTCCGCGAACTGCAGGACCTGTCGTTCTCGCATCTCTATCCGATGCGCTACAAGACGCTGGCCAAGGCGGTCAAGGCGGCGCGCGGCAACCGGCGCGAACTGGTCAACAAGATCCTCGACGCCGTCACCGTCACGCTGGCCAACGCCGGCATCGAGGCCCAGGTGTTCGGCCGCGAGAAGACCCTCTACGGCATCTACCGCAAGATGCGCAACAAGCACCTGTCGTTCTCGCAGGTGCTGGACGTCTACGGCTTCCGCGTGGTGGTCGACAGCTTCGCCAATTGCTATGTGGCGCTCGGCACGCTGCATGCGCTGTACAAGCCGATGCCGGGCAAGTTCAAGGATTACATCGCGATCTCCAAGCCGAACGGCTACCAGTCGCTGCATACCACCCTGGTCGGCCCCTACGGCACGCCTGTGGAATTCCAGATCCGCACCCAGGACATGCACCGCGTCGCCGAATCCGGCGTGGCCGCGCACTGGCTCTACAAGTCCGAAGAGAACAACCTGACCGACCTGCAGCAGCGCACCCATGCCTGGCTGCAGTCGCTGCTGGACATCCAGCAGCAGACCGGCGATTCCGCCGAGTTCCTCGAGCATGTCAAGGTCGACCTGTACCCGGACTCGGTCTACGTCTTCACGCCCAAGTCGAAGATCATTGCCCTGCCGCGCGGCGCCACCGCGCTGGACTTCGCCTACGCGATCCACACCGACATCGGCGACCAGGCCATCGCCACCAAGATCAACCACGAGCAGGTGCCGCTGCGCACCGAACTGCGCAACGGCGACATCGTCGAGATCATGACGGCGCCGCATTCGCGCCCGACGCCGAACTGGCTGACCTTCGTGCGCACCGGCAAGGCGCGCTCGGCGATCCGCCACTACCTGCGCACCATCAACCTGGCCGAATCGATCGAGCTCGGCAAGCGGTTGCTGGCGCAGGCGCTGGCGGCGATCGACCTCGACACGGCGCTGCCGCAGGACCTGGAGGAAAAGCTGCTCAAGGAATCGAGCGCCAAGTCGCTCGACGAACTGTACGCCGACATCGGCGTCGGCAAGCGCATGGCCGCCCTGGTGGCCCGCCACGCGGCCGGCCTGATGGAAGACGACGAGATCCCGAAACCCCAGCTCGACAAGGAAGGCCAGCCGCTGCGCAAGCACGACCCGGTCGTCATCCACGGCAACGAGGGCGCCGCCGTGCAGCGCGCGCCCTGCTGCCAGCCGATCCCGGGCGACCGCATCATGGGGCAGCTCAAGCGCGACCAGGGCATCTCCATCCACGCGGCCGAGTGCTACATCGCCAAGCGCCAGCGCGCCAAGGAACCGGACCGCTGGATCGACGTGGCCTGGGGCGACGACGTCCACCGCCGCTTCGACTGCCGCATCGTGGTGCTGGTGGAGAACCAGCGCGGCATCCTGGCGCGCGTGGCCGCCGAGATCGGCGAGGCCGATGCCAACATCAGCGCGGTGGCGATGGACGATGCGTCCGACAGCCAGCTGATGACCCAGCTGCGCTTCACGGTGCAGGTCGAGGATCGCGTCCATCTTGCCCGCCTGATGCGCGCCGTGCATCGCATCCCCGGCGTGACCCGCATCCTGCGCGATCGCGGCTGACCCGCCGCCGGGGGGCCCGTCGGCCCGTAACCGTCCTTTCTGCCCTCACCCGGCGCGGTGCATCCTGCGGTGCACCTGCCGCAATCCCAGCCACACCGCGCCGGCGATGACCGGGATCAGCAGCCCGGTCGCGAGATCCGGGTCGACCGGCCAGCCGGCCGCCTTGGCGGACTTCGCGACATAGCCGAACAATCCCGCCAGGTAATACGAGATCGCCACCACCGACAAGCCCTCCACCGCCTGCTGCAACCGTACCTGTTGCGCGGCGCGGCGATTGAGCGATTCGAGGATCTGGCGGTTCTGCCGCTCCTGCACGATGCCCACCCGCGTGCGCAGCAGGTCGTTGGTATGGGCGATGCGCGCGGCCAGCGTTTCCTGGCGCCGAGCCAGGGCGTCGCAGGTATTCATCGCCGGCGCCAGCCGGCGCTCCATGAATTCGCCGATGGTGGGCAAGCCCTCGATGCGGGACTCGCGCAGTTCGTCGATGCGCGCCCGCACCAGCCGGAAATAGGCCTGCGATGCCGCGAAGCGGTAGCTGGTTTCCAGCGCCAGCTTCTCGATGCGGGCCGCCAGGCCGGTGATGTCGCGCAGCAGCGCCTGCTCGCCGTCGGCCATGGCATCGGCCGCGCCGCCCTGCCCGTCCACCATCGCCGCCGTCAGCGTCGCCAGCTCGCCCTCGATCGCGTTGAGCAGCGGCCCGGCACGCTGGGCCTCCGGCAGGCCGACCAGGGCCATCATGCGGTAGGTCTCGATTTCCAGCAACCGCTGCACCAGGCGCCCGGGTTCCTGCTCGTGCATGCCGTGGTCATAGACGACGAAACGAGCGAAACCATCCGACTGGATGAGGAAGTCGGTCCAGATCTCGCCGCCATGCAGCGTGCGGCTGCCGACCAGGTTGGCGCCTTCGAACACGCGGCGCAGCAGAGGATCCGGCGCCGTTGCCGAGCGTCCGCCGCGGCACAGCACCACGTGGGCGGCCACCATGATGCGCCCGCCCAGCGCCAGCAGCCATTCCTGCGGGAGGTGATGCAGCGGCACCTGGCCGAAGGCAGCGTCCAGCGGCGTGCCGGCCTCGTGGCGCTGGGCGAAGGTGTAGGTGGCGAACTCGGTGTGGCACTCCCACTTGAGACGGAAGCGGCCGAAATCATGGAAGAAATACTTGGCGCCCGTCGCCGGCGCCGCCACGCCGAAGCGCGCGCACAGGTCGGCCAGCGCCGCATGCTGCGGCCCGCCGTCGGCACCGTCCGGGACAACGCCGCCGGACGGCGTCGACCCGGAGGGAAACACGGCAAGATGGGTGATCCTTTCTGGCGCGGCCACGCGCAGGAAGGGGCGGGAATGCACTTCCGCTGCCAGCGGCACGCGCAAGGGATGATTGAGGCTCGAATACACGATGGTCATCGGTCGGTTCGTCAATGGTTGTCAGCGTAACGGGGCAAGGCGACGGCGGCATGACGCTGCCGCGGACTTGCCGGCGGATCGGTCCGGTCGCGCATCCGGCGACGGTAATCGCGGATGCGGTCGGGCGATTGAGTACGCGCGTGACGATTCAATCGATGGCCGGTCGGCACCGGTTCAGGGTGCCGGCTCAGGGTACGGGATAGCGGACTTCGAGGATTTCCAGTTCCTCCATGCCGGCCGGGGTGCGCAATGCGACGACATCTCCCTCCCTGGCCTTGGTGATCGCGCGCGCCACCGGCGAGATCCAGCTGATCTTGCCGTTGAGCGGGTCGATCTCGTCGATGCCGACGATGGTCACGGTGTGCTCCTCGCCGGCCTGGTTCAGGTAGGTGACGGTGGCGCCGAAGAACACCTGGTCGCTGCCGTGGTGCACGCTCGGGTCGACCACCTCGGCAAGATCCAGCCGCTTGGTCAGGAAACGGATGCGGCGGTCGATCTCGCGCAGGCGGCGCTTGCCGTAGATGTAGTCGCCGTTCTCCGAGCGGTCGCCGTTGGACGCGGCCCAGGACACGATCTTCACGACCTCGGGCCGGTCGACGTCGATCAGCCGCAGCAATTCGTCCTTGATGCGCTGGTGCCCTTGCGGCGTGATGTAGTTCTTGCTGCCGGGCGGTATCGGCGTGGCGCCGGGCTCGAGGTCGTCGTCCTCGTTGTCGTTGTCTTTTACGAATGCCTTGCTCATGGTGGCGATTGTAGCAACAAGCCCGCGCCGGCGACGGCTGGCGCGCCGCGCGGGACACGGTTCAGTGCAGGGAAGTATAGGCGGACGGCGCCCGGCGGCGTTGCGCCGGCGCGCGAAGCGCGGCGGATTAGTGGCCGTCCTCGGTTCGTGCCTGCGGGAATCGCGTGCGCTCAGGAAGCGCTGCGGGTCACTTCATTGCTCCATTCGAAGGCGGCCAGCTGCGCATTGCAGACATCCTCGACCGAGAGACCATGGGCGGAAATCGCATCGGCCAGCGCGGCGTGGTCGTCATGGCCGCGCTCGAGCTGCTCGACCAGGTCTAGCATCCGGCCGTACAGGCCTTCCCGGGCCAGCAGCGCATTGCGCACATCGTCCGACACGGCGATCTGTTCGAGGATCTTTTCCATCGGCGACGAGAACAGCACATCCATCAGCGACATGATGCCGACGGTGAAGGCGGTTTCCGCCAGCGCCCGCTTTCCCGGATGAATCGCCTGCACCAGCAGTTCGAGCAGCTTGCCGCGCGTGGTGGCCAGCAGCAGCAGCGGCGACATGCCACGGTCATGCTTGCCGGGCTCGGCGTACAGGAGGATCTGCAGCCAGCGCTCCAGCTGGCGCCGGCCGAGGATCGCCAGCGCCTGGCCGAGCGTCTCGATGCGCCGGCCGGCACCGATGGCCGGCGTGTTGACCAGGCGAAGCAGCATCAGGCCGAGCGCAGCATCGCTCTTGACGGTCTGCTCGATCACGCCGTTGTCGGCATCCGAGGCCAGCTGTGACATGATGCGCAGGATGCCGAGCTGGGATGGCGACAGCTTCTTGCCGCTCATGACGACCGGCTTGGCGAAGTAATAGCCCTGGAAATATTCGAAGCCGAGGTCAAGGCAGAGCTTGAACTGCTCCAGCGTCTCGACCTTCTCGGCGAGCATCTTCTTGCTGCCGCTGCGCAGCTGCGTCGACAGCGAACGCAGCTGGCGCTCGTCCATGCCGAAGATGTCGACCTTGATGATGGCGACATGCGGCATCAGGCGGCGCAGGTCCGGCGAATCGGCGATCACGTCGTCGAGGGCGAACACGTAGCCGCGCCGGGCCAGATCTTCCACGCGCGAAACCACGGCATCGGTGACCTTGACGGTCTCGAGGATCTCGAGCACCACCTGGTCGGGAGGCAGGAAATTGACGAAGTCGCTCATCAGCACCGTCGAGTCGATGTTGACGAAGCCGCGCGCGCTGCCGATGACGTTGGCCAGGCCAAGCTCGGAAGCATGGGCGATGACCGACGCGGTGGCGGTCAGGTCGTCCTTGACGCCGGCCGTGCCGCGTTCGGCATCGCGAAACAGGAGCTCATAGGCCACGAGGCCTTGTTGCCGGTTCAGGATGGGCTGGCGCGCCAGGAAGAAATCTTTCAATCGCTCGATTCCCGATTCGTCCTCTGGATTTGCAGTCATCATTGCGTTCGTCCAAACGTCAGCGCGCGAGACATCACGCATTGCGGACGCCACGACAGCACATTGATGGGTGGGAACCGGCGCCGGTTGATTCTGGCGTGCCGGGTGCAATTTGCTGCAAGTTACTTTACGCCATTTTTACCAGCAATTCATTGCCCTGGGTAAATTTACCGGCGAAAAGATACATTTTGCGAAACTGCGAAACATGCAGGTCAGCGGGCCTTCGGTTTCGTGCCGCTCGGCAGGGGAACCCCGCTTTCGACGAGGAAGCCGGCGTCGTCGTCGGCACGGAGCGCCTCGACCAGCCAAGGCATGACGCCACGCAGCGTCTTCTCGAGCGTCCATGGCGGATTGAGGATGAACATGCCGCTGCCGCGCAGGCCGAACCCGTCCGGCGACGGACCGCTGATCGACAGCGTCACGTGCAGCCAGTCCTTGGCCGGGAGCAGCTTGAGCTTGTCCGGCAACTGGCGGGATTCCATCCGGTTGAGGACCGGATACCAGACCGCATATGTGCCGGTCGCGAAGCGCGCCAGCGAATCGACCAGCACGTCCCGTACCTTGCGGTAGTCTGCCTTGTCCTCGTAGGGCGGATCGATCAGGACGACGCCGCGGCGGGATGGCGGCGGCAGCAGTGCCCGCAGGCCCTGGAAGCCATCGGATTTCTGCACCTGGATGCGCTTGCCGCGCGCCCGTGCGCCTTCGCCATGCGACTCGAGCTGCCGCATGTTGGCCTCCAGCACGTTGCCCTCGGTCGGGTGCATCTCGAACAGGCGCAGGCGGTCCTGCTCGCGCATCACCCGCTGGATGCAGTAAGGCGACCCCGGGTAATGGCGCAGGCGGCCGTTCTCGTTCATTTCGCGCACCAGCCCGACGTAGTCGGCCACGGCTTCGGGAAGATCCTTGCGCGTCCACAGGCGCGAGATGCCGGTTTCGTATTCGGCATTCTTCGACGCGAAATTGCCGTCGAGCGCGTACATGCCGGCGCCCGCATGGGTGTCGATCGCCATGTATGGCACATCCTTCTGGTTCAGATACCGGAGTATCTGGATCAGCACCATGTGCTTGAGGACGTCGGCATGATTGCCGGCATGAAAGGCGTGGCGGTAACTGAACATGAAGAACCCGGGCAGAAAAGCGATGAAGGGTGCGAGCGTAGCACGTCGGCTATGCAGAAAGTCGCGCATTCTACAACTTGCGATGTCGCAAACTCGCACTGTTATGAGAACGTCAAGATGACGTGTTCAGGCGCCAATGCAGAAATCTTCATCCTCAAGTGGATTTCTGCGGAACTTCTCGCTTCTGAATTCCTCTGAAACAAGCTTTCCCACACGAAACATCGATTACATCAATGTTCGTTTGTCCGGCGGCGACAACACGCTTTGCCGAAATGTGCATTTCGTTTACATTTGCGGCTTGTACATTTACATACAAATTCCGTACACATAAATACAAATACGATGAGGCGACCTGCCGCAGAGCCAAGCGCTTCCACCGTGCCGATGACTGGAAGGTAAATCCCGGCTGCAACGGACTACCGGACATCCTCGCGTACGGCTGCACCGGACTCACCTGACCGGCAACCGCATCCGCTGCCACGGCCCCACCGTGCCGGCGCACAGGAGACGGATTGCCGGCCGGGTCAGTGGGTCAGGCCCACAAGGCCTGTTGATTATAAGAAGCAGTCAATCTGAGGAGCACAAATGGAACAGAAGTACGCGAAGTACCCTGCAGTCCTGAAGCTATGCGTCGCCGCAGTGATCGCCATCTCCGGCGGTACTGCACTTGCCGCCGCACCGCAAGGCCAGGCCTCGGCATCCTTGCCGGCCCACACCCTGCAGACCGACCGCCTCATCGTCAAGTACAAGGACGTCAATCCGTCCCCGAAGGGCTCGTCCAACGTCCCGGCCATCGCTGCCGAGCGCATGGCGGCTGCGCAGCGCGCCGGCCACCAGCACGGCGTCACGATGAAAGCGCTGCATGCCACCGCGACCGGCGCGCACGTGATCAAGCTCGACAAGAAACTCTCCGTGGACGAGGTCCGCTCCCTGGCCGCCAAGGTGGCGCAGGATCCGAACGTCGAATACGCGGAACCGGACCGCATCATGGTTCCGCTGTTCACGCCCAACGACACCCGCTACGGCGAGCAATGGCACTATTTCGAGGCGACCGCCGGCCTGCGCCTGCCGGCCGCCTGGGACAAGGCCACCGGTGCCGGCGTGAAAGTGGCGGTGCTCGACACCGGCTACCGTGCCCATGCCGACCTGGCCGCCAATATCGTCGGCGGCTATGACTTCATCAGCGACACCTTCATCGCCAACGACGGCGGCGGCCGCGACAGCGACGCCAGCGATCCGGGCGACGCGGTATCCGCCGGCGCCTGCGGCAACGGCGAGCCGACCCAGAACCAGAGCTCCAGCTGGCACGGCCTGCATGTCGCCGGCACGATCGCCGCGGTGACCAACAACGGCACCGGCGTGGCCGGCGTCGCCTATGGCGCCAAGGTGGTGCCGGTGCGCGTGCTCGGCCGTTGCGGCGGCTATACCTCCGACATCGCCGATGCCATCATCTGGGCTTCCGGCGGCAGCGTGACCGGCGTGCCGGCCAATGCCAACCCGGCCAAGGTGATCAACATGTCCCTCGGCGGCGGCGGCGCCTGCGACACCACCACGCAGAACGCGATCAACAGCGCCCGCTCGCGCGGCGCCGTGGTCGTTGTCGCGGCCGGCAACGAGAACATGAATGCCTCCAATTCGAATCCGGCCAATTGCGCCGGCGTGATCACCGTGGCGGCGGTCAACCGCTCCGGCGGCCGCGCCTGGTATTCGAACTACGGCACCGTGGTCGACGTCGCGGCACCGGGCGGCGACACCAGCGTGACCGCCAACGGCATCCTGTCGACCCTCAACAGCGGCAGCACCGGGCCGGTTTCCGACAACTACGCCTTCTATCAGGGCACCTCGATGGCCACGCCGCACGTGGCCGGCGTCGTCGCACTGATGCTGTCGAAGAACGGTACGCTGACGCCCGACCAGGTCGAGACCAGGCTGAAGGGCTCGACCCGCAGCTTCCCGGCCACGTGCTCCGGCTGCGGCACCGGTATCGTCGACGCGTCGGCGGCCGTCGATGCGGCGATCGACACCGGCATCACGATCAACGAGACCGAGTCGAACAACTCCACCGGCACCGCCAACAGCATCACCAACCGCAACACGACGGTGAACGGCACGATGAGCACCTCGACCGACACCGACTACTTCGTGGTGCAGCTGCCGGCAGGCGCGACCCTGAACGCGACGCTGACGCCGAACTCGACCTCCGACTACGACCTGTACATCTACAACAGTGCAGGCACGCAGATCGCTGCCAGCGAGAACGGCACCGGCGCAGTCGATTCCGCATCGGTGACCAACACCGGTTCGGGCACGATCGCCCGTTACGTCCGAGTCAAGTATTACAGCGGCGGCACCGGCTCGACCAGCGGCAAGTACACGCTGAAGATCACCTGGTAATCCGCTTCGGCTGCCCGGTCCAGCGCGGACCGGGACGCCTTATGCCGTTCTGAGCCATGAAACCGCACCCCCCGGGGTGCGGTTTTTTTATCAGGCGATTGCGACCGGCACGCATTCCTGCCGACACCTCTCTTTCCTTCCCCAGCCATATATGCGGCGATCGCAGGTTCTTGCGCGCACCTGGGCACACCATTTCCGCCGTTGATGACGACCAAATTTAATTAATGAATAGTGTTGATAAATATCAATCTTAATTATTAAGCGTTCGACAACACTCGCGCCACTCCGGTGTGTGGCGCCCTGCCGCTTCTCCTGTGCAGATCTGCCGGGGCCGCCCCATCCCCCGGTCACTTTCCATCGACGTCGGCCGGCGCGCCAGGCGCCGGCCGACGTCGCATGGAACGTGCAGCGGGCTTTCAAGAGCCCATGTCAATCTGGAAGTGCATACACAAGAGGAGCCCAAATGAAGCACACTTACCGGAAGTACCACGTCGCATTGCAGGCGTCCATCGCCGCGATGTTCGTCTCGATGGCAGGCGCCGTGACGGCCGCATCGGCGGACGCGCAGAACGTGCTGGCCGCGCCCGCGGCGAGTTTCACCGACCGCGTGATCGTGAAGTACCGCGACGTCGTCGCCCCCGCGCACGGCGCCGTGCGCACGCCAGCGCTGTCGGCGTCGCGGCTGTCGTCGGCGCAGCGAGTCGGCCAGGCCAACGGTCTCTCGCTTTCGGCGTCGCACGTGACGGGGACCGGGGCGCAGGTGATCCGGCTCGACAGGCCGGTGCCGGTCCAGGAAGCGCAGCAGATCGCCAGCCAGATCAAGGCCCAGGATCCGTCGGTCGAATACGCCGAGGCCGACCTCCTGCTGCAGCGCGTGTTCACGCCGAACGATCCGCGCTACGCCGAGCAATGGCATTACCACGAGCCGACCGCCGGCATCCGCGTCCCGGGCGCCTGGGACAAGGCGACCGGCCAGGGCATCCGCGTCGCCGTGCTCGACACCGGCTACCGGCCGCACGTGGACCTGAACGCGAACATCGTCGCGGGCCACGACTTCATCTCCGACGGCTTCGTCGCCAACGACGGCGACGGACGCGATGCCGACGCGCGCGATCCGGGCGACTGGGTGCTGGCGGGCGAATGCGGCGGCGGATGGCCACCATCCGACGAGTCGTCGAGCTGGCACGGCACCCACGTCTCCGGCACGGTCGGCGCGCTGACCAACAACGGCGTCGGCGTGGCGGGCGTGGCATTCCATGCGAAGATCGTTCCCGCCCGCGTGCTGGGCAAGTGCGGCGGCTATACCTCGGACATCGCGGACGCGATCATCTGGAGTTCCGGCGGCACGGTGGCGAATGTCCCGGCCAATGCCAACCCGGCACGCGTGATCAACATGTCGCTCGGCGGCGGCGGCGCCTGCGGCATGACGATGCAGAACGCGATCAACAGCGCGCGTTCGCGCGGCACCGTGGTCGTGGTGGCTGCAGGCAATGCCAACATGGACGCCCGCAACTTCACGCCGGCCAACTGCCAGGGCGTCGTCGCGGTGGCCTCGGTCAGCCGCAACGGCGCGAAGGCCTACTACTCCAACTACGGCCCGGCGGTGGACGTGGCGGCGCCGGGCGGCGACGGCCGCGGCTATATCCTGTCGACACTCAACACCGGCACCACCACGCCGGCTGCCGATTCCTATGCGTTCTATCAGGGAACGTCGATGGCGGCCCCGCACGTGGCCGGCATCGCGGCGCTGATCCTGTCGCGCAATCCGAAGCTCACGCCCGATGAGGTGGAGGCCCTGCTCAAGAGCACGGCACGTCCCTTCCCGGCCACCTGCAACGGATGCGGCAGCGGCATCGTCGACGCTACGGCCGCGGTGAACGCCGTGGCCGTGCCGACGCCGGAAAGCAATGAAGTCGAGCCGAACGATTCCTGGTCCACGGCCCAGGCAGTGGCCGCCAGCGGAACGGTGATCCAGGGCAGCCTGTCGGGAACGCGCGACATGGATACCTTCCGTGTCGAACTGCCCGCCGGCGCCACCCTGACGGCCACACTCACGCCGAACGCCGGTTCCGACTACGACCTGTATGTCTACAACAGCGTGTTCAAGCAGGTCGGCAACAGCAAGAACGGCACCGGCCAGACCGAGACGGTGACCAATGCGAATACCGGCGCGGCCACCTTCACGCGTTACATCCGGGTGATCTGGCATCAAGGCGGCACCGGCCCGACGGACGGCACCTATTCGCTCAAGCTGAGCTGGTAAGCAGGGCGCCCCGGATACCGCGCCGGCGATTCCAGGGCATCGCCGCCGGCGCCGGTCCCGCCGACCGTTCCAACGCCCCGCCTTGCGCATGCAGGCGGGGCGTTGTCATTGCGGCGTGCCTTACCTGCAACAGCCGCCGCGCCGGTCGCGTTTCCTGGTTTGCGTCGGAACACAGCATGCGGTATTTGGCCGCACGCGTCCGACAGCCGCTTGAGAACCGCCAACGAACGCATCCTCCGTTTCCCCACCATCGAAGGGCCAGCCGCTAGCCGGCAACGCGCCACACATCAGGGAGGCGCTGCCGGCCGCGGTGCCGTCGCCAAGTGCGCGACGCCGGCAGTCGCTGCGCCGACCAGGACGGCAGCGATCTCGAGGCACGACCGCAAGGTCCGAAGTGCCCGCCGGCCACGCACGCTGCAGTGCCCTTTCCCCGCCCCTTGCAGTGCAACCGGAGAGCCAGACATGGAACCTGTTCGTACCAGATGCCGCCCCCTCCTGCGGGCGGCGATGTGCATGCTGCTAGCGCATGCCGTGCAGTTACCTGCCGCAGCCCAGGGTATCGGTACCGGCACGGCGCCATCGAAACGCCTGATCGTGAAATATGCCGACGATGCGACACCCGCCGCCAGCCGCATGGGGACCGCGCGCGTGGATGCGATGTCGCAGGCCGGGCAGCAGTTCGGGTTGCGCATCCGTCCTCTGCATCAGCTGGCCAACGGCGCGCAGGTGGTGGAACTCGACCGGTCGCTGGGGCATGCGGACCTGGCGGCAGTGGCACGGGAATGGAAGGAACGCGATCCCCAGATCGACTATGTCGAGCCTGACATCCTGCTGCAGGCGGCGCTCACGCCGAACGACTCGCGCTATGCCGAGCAGTGGCACTACTACCAGTCTGCCGCCGGCATCCGCGCACCAGCGGCCTGGGATCGCAGCAACGGCAGTGGCGTGCGGGTCGCCGTCATCGACACCGGGGTTCTGCCGCATGCGGACCTGGCGGCCAATCTGCTCCCGGGATTCGACTTCATCAGCGACCCTGCGATAGCCAACGACGGCAATGGCCGGGACGCCGACGCGAGCGATCCGGGCGACTATGCCTTCGCCGGACAGTGTGGCGATGGCCAGCCGACCCAGACTCTGTATTCCAGCTGGCACGGCACCCATGTGGCAGGAACCCTCGCCGCCCGTACCAACAACGGCAGCGGCGTGGCCGGCGTGGCATGGGGAGCGCGGATCCTACCCGTACGCGTGCTCGGCCGCTGCGGCGGCTACCTCTCCGACATCGCCGACGCCATCGTCTGGAGCGCAGGCGGAAGCGTCGCCGGCGTGCCAGCGAACCCGAACCCGGCACGCGTGCTGAACCTGTCGCTGTCGGCCACGGCCCCCTGCAGCGCCACGCTGCAATCGGCCATCAGCGCGGCGGTTGCCCGCGGCGCGGTGGTGGTGGTCGCGGCCGGCAATACCAACTACGACGTCCGCTACCAGACTCCGGCCAATTGCAGCGGCGTAGTGTCGGTGGCGGCAGTCAACCGCGTCGGCGAACGCGCCTGGTACTCGTCCTTCGGCGCGGTCGACCTGGCGGCACCCGGCGGCGATACCCGTGTTGCCGGCAACGGCGTCCTGTCGACTCTCAACGCCGGCTTGACGGTGCCGGCGGGCGATTCCTACGCGTTCTACCAGGGCACGTCGATGGCGGCGCCGCATGTGGCAGGTGTGGCGGCGCTCATGCTGGCCCGCAATCCCGCCCTCACGCCGGCCGAGGTGAAGTCGCGCCTGCGTGCCAGCGCGCGCCCCTTCCCCACCAGTTGCTGGGGCTGCGGCACAGGCATCGTGGACGCCGCAGCAGCCGTCAACGCGGCCGGTGGCGGTGGCGACGGCAGCGGCGCCACCGTCGCCGAAGTCGAACCCAACAATGCGCTGTCGTCGCCGCACACGGTGTCATCCAGCGGGTCGACCGTCAACGGCGCCATCAGCTCGTCGAGCGACACGGATTACTATCGCGTCTACCTGCCGGCCGGACGCACGCTGTCGGCAGTGCTGACGCCGAACGCCTCCTCCAACTACGACCTGTGGATCTACAACTCGTCGGGCAACCTCATTTTCCGCAGCGAGAACGGCACCGGTGCGGTCGAGTCCCTCAATTCGATGAATACCGGCGCCAATACCACCACCCGCTATGTGCGCGTGCTTTACCGCAGCGGCGGCACGGGCGCGACATCCGGCCGCTATACCTTGCGGCTGAGCTGGTAAGCCGGCTGCGGCAGCCCGGCGGCCCGCCCCGACTGGCCGCCGGGCTGCCCTGCCCCTGCTTCTCGGCGATGCCGACACCCCGGCGACACGAAAAAAACCGCGCCCGGCGGTAGCCGTGGCGCGGTCTCGGGGATCCCGCCCTGAGGCGGCGGAAGATCGCCGGTCAGGCGACCTTCTTGTCGAAGAACTGCTCGTCCTCCGTCGAGCCGTGCAGCGCGGTGGTCGACGACTGGCCCTGCTGGATGGTCTGGGTCACGGCGTCGAAGTAACCGGTACCCACTTCGCGCTGGTGCTTGACCGCGGTGAAGCCACGGTCGGCGGCGGCGAACTCGGCTTCCTGCAGTTCCACGAAGGCCGACATCTGGTTGCGGGCGTAGCCGTAGGCCAGGTTGAACATCGAGTAGTTCAGCGCATGGAAACCGGCCAGCGTGATGAACTGGAACTTGTAGCCCATGGCGCCGAGTTCCTTCTGGAACTTGGCGATGGTGGCGTCGTCGAGGTTCTTCTTCCAGTTGAACGACGGCGAGCAGTTGTAGGCCAGCATCTTGCCCGGGAACTTGGCGTGGATCGCTTCGGCGAATTTCTTGGCGAAGGCCAGGTCCGGCTTGCCGGTCTCGCACCACACGAGGTCGGCGTACGGCGCATAGGCCAGGCCGCGCGAGATGGCCTGATCGATGCCCGGACGGGTCTTGAAGAAGCCTTCGACGGTGCGCTCGCCGGTGCAGAACGCCTTGTCGTTGTCGTCGACGTCGGAGGTCAGCAGGTCGGCCGCCTCGGCGTCGGTACGGGCCACCAGGATGGTCGGGGTGCCGCAGACGTCGGCCGCCAGGCGGGCCGCGGTCAGCTTCTCGATCGCTTCACGGGTCGGCACCAGCACCTTGCCACCCATGTGGCCGCACTTCTTGACGGAAGCGAGCTGGTCCTCGAAGTGCACGCCGGAAGCGCCGGCTTCGATCATCGACTTCATCAGTTCGAAGGCGTTGAGCACGCCGCCGAAACCGGCTTCGGCGTCGGCCACGATCGGGGCGAAGTAATCGATGTCATCCTTGCCCTCGGACCACTGGATCTGATCGGCGCGCTGGAAGGTATTGTTGATGCGCTTGACCACCATCGGCACCGAGTTGGCCGGATACAGCGACTGGTCCGGATACATCTCGCCGGCCAGGTTGGCGTCGCCGGCGACCTGCCAGCCGGACAGGTAGATGGCCTTCAGGCCGGCCTTGACCTGCTGCATCGCCTGATTGCCGGTCAGCGCGCCGAGGGCGTTGACGAAAGGCTCATCGTGCAGCAGGCCCCAGAGCTTCTCGGCACCGCGCTTGGCCAGGGTGTGCTCGATCTGCACCGAACCGCGCAGGCGGACCACGTCTTCCGCGCTGTAGTTGCGCTTGATGCCGGCCCAACGGGGATTCTCGGCCCAGTCCTTAGCCAGTGCTTTTGCCTGCTCTTCGCGAGTTGCCATGGTCGTTCTCCTTTACGAGGTCAAACAGATGAAAGTGGGTGAAAGCGAATAATCCATGGCTCAATCATATGCTTCTTTTTGCGGGGCACCAATGTCTTATATAAGACATAGTATTACATTTTATTTGTTCAAAATCATTGACTTACGTGTTTGATTTCGCGATACGCAATAAGATTTCTCAAAATGGAAGGAAAGCATGATGCTTTGCCGCGCAAAATTTCATGATGCGGAATGCGGATTCCGGGTGATGAAAATTCGGTGCGGAAAAATGGGCCGCCGACTTGCGGCAAGTCGTCACACCTCCCGCTTCAGGTAGCGGGAGGCGACGCAGCAAGAAAAGTCAGGACGTGACGCGCGCCGGTTCCGCGCTCAGGACCTCGCGCGCGGCGCACAAGGTTTCGTGGAGAGCCCGGCGGAACGGCTGCAGCGGGCATGGCTGTCCGGCGCGCAGCTGCGTCTCGAGTTCGGCCGCCGCATCGACCAGCCGGCCGGCGCCGAGGTTGGCCGCCACTCCGCGCACCACGTGCGCCTCATGAACCGCCGCCGGCCCGTCGCCGGCGCCCAGCGCCGCCTCCACCTTGTCGGCCGCTCCGGCAAATTCTGCGGCGAACTGCGCCAGCAGCGTGCGGTAAAAATCCATGTCGCCGCCGAGCCTGTCCATCGCGTCCGCAATGTCGAGCCAGGCACCGTCGCGTTCGGTCCGGGCGGCCGCCCCGGCGCGGACGCCCTCCTCCCCGGCCGGCGTGCGACACGTCCACTGGCCGATCTTTGCGAACAGGACGGCCGCATCGATCGGCTTGGAGAGATGATCGTTCATTCCGGCCGCAAGGCATCGCGCGCGCTCATCGGCCAGCGCATGCGCCGTCATTGCGACGATCGGCAGGTCGGCATGGGCGGGATCGGCACGAATCGCTGTCGCCGCGGCGTAGCCATCCATCTGCGGCATCTGGAGGTCCATGAGCACCATGTCGTAGCGGTTCCCGGCAGCCAGCCGGCCGATCGCCACGCGGCCGTTGTCGGCCACATCCACGACGATGCCGGCAGCCCGCATCAGTTCGGCGGCGATCTGCTGATTGATCGCATTGTCCTCGACCAGCAGGACACGCACGCCGTCCAGGCCCTGGGGCGCGACGCCCGCGGCGGGCCGGTCCACCTGCCCGCCGTACATCCCGCCCAGCAGGGATGCCAGCGCAGTACCGGTCACCGGCTTGCTCAGCATGCCGTCGAAGACGGATGCCACGCCTTCGTCGCTGCCGGCCTCGCGACCGAAGGCGGTGAGGAGCACGACGCGCGGCGGGCGCCGCAAGGTCTTGTCGCCGCGAAGCGCCCGTACAGCCTCGACGCCGTTCATGTCCGGCATGGCGTGATCGACGAACACCAGGTCATAGGGCCGGCCGGCGGCATCTTCGCGCCGCACCGCATCCAGCGCGGCCTGCCCGTTGTCGACGGCGTCGGCATTGCAAGCAACGGCCCGGCAATGCCGGGCGAGCACGCTGCGCGCGGCCGCATTGCCGTCCGCCACGAGGACGCGCAACGAAGCCACCTCCAGCGGCACGGGCTGGGCAGCGACGGCCTTGCCGCGTTCCAGCCAGGCCGTGAAATGGAAGGTGCTGCCCTCCCCCGGACGGCTGTCCACGCCGATCCGTCCACCCATCAGTTCCACCAGGCGCTTGCTGATGGTCAGTCCCAGTCCGGTGCCGCCGTAGCGGCGGGTGATGGAGGCATCGGCCTGGCTGAAGGCTTCGAACAGACGCTGCTGCTGGTCCGTCGTCATCCCGATGCCGCTATCGCGCACCGAGACGCTCAGCTTGTCGCGATTGCCCTCGCTGCCGAGATGGCGGATACGGACCAGGATTCCCCCGCGATCGGTGAATTTCACCGCGTTGCCGATCAGGTTGGTGAGGATCTGCTTGAGGCGCAGCGCATCGCCCACCAGCGACTGCGGCACCTCGGCATCGATGTCGAACACCAGTTCCAGGCCCTTTTCGGCGACCTTGTAGCCCACCACCGTCGCCACTTCGTCGACGACCTCGTCGAGCAGGAACGGCGCCAGCTCGATGTCGAGCTTGCCGGCCTCGATCTTGGAGAAATCGAGTATGTCGTTGATGATGCCCAGCAGAGAGGTGCCGGCGCCGTGGATCTTGGCGACGTAGTCGCGCTGCTTGGGCGTGAGGCTGGTCCGCAGCGCCAGGTGCGACAGGCCGATGATCGCGTTCATCGGCGTCCTGATCTCGTGGCTCATGTTGGCCAGGAACTGCGACTTCGCGCGCGTGGCATCCTCCGCCCGCTCCTTGGCCACGCGCAGTTCTTCCGCCTGCTGCCGGCTTGCGGTCTCGTCCATCCAGAATCCGTTCCAGATCCACTCGCCGTCGACCAGCTTCGGCGCGACCGTGTAGGCATGTATCCAGCGCATGCGCCCGCCGAATTCGACCCGCTGGTACAGGTCCACCGGCGCATGGCCGGCCAGCGCCACGCGGATCACGTCTTCGGCGCGCGCGCAATCGTCGGGATGGACATGGCGCCAGCGCGCCGCCGGGTCTGCCATGATTTCCGCCGCCGACACGCCCAGCACCTCGCGCACGTTCTCGCCGACGAAGGAATAGATGCGGCTGCCGTCTTCCGCGATGCGGAACTGGAACACCGTCAGCGGCAGCGCCTCGGTCATGTCGATCAGCCGCTTGCGGGCACGCTCCGCTTCGGCGGTGCGTTCGGCGACGCGACGCTCCAGCGATTCGTTCAGTTCCCGGATCGTGGTCTGCTCATGGCGCAGGCCCGCGACCAGCATGGCGTTGCGCAGCGAGATCGCCGCCTGCGACGCCATCAGTCCCACCATGGCGATGCGGTCGGGCGTGAACGCCCCGATGGCCAGGTTGTTCTCGAGATAGATCACGCCTGTCGCGCGTCCCTGGTTGAGCAGCGGCACACACAACACCGACCGGATCCGGCGCCGCAGGATCCACGGATCGTGGGCGAACGGACCATCGATCGAGGCATTGTCCAGCACGATCGGCTCGCCGGTCCGCACCACATAATGAATGACGGCCTGGTTGATTTCCTCCGGGTCGGCGTGGCGACCTTCCTGCAGCAGCGCGACGCCGGCCTGGCTGGCGATCGCCCGCACTTCCAGGCGGCCGTCTTCGTCGAGCAGCAGGATGCCCTGCTGGGCGCCGGCGTTCTCGACCATGATCAGCATGGTGCGCTCGATCAGGCGCTCCAGGACGATCTCGCCGGAGATCGCCTGCGCCGCCTTCATGATCGCTTCCAGGTCGAGCAGGCGGGGCTGCAGCGGCGCGGCATCGGCGACGGCGGGGACCGCAGGCAACCCTGCCTTGCCGCCCGCGCCGCATTGCCGGTACAGGCGCGCCGCCTCCGCCGCATAGGCGCGTCCCACCTCGAAGCCGTTCTCGGCATGCAGCTGCCCGAGCAGCTCGTTGGCCCATGCTTCCAGCAGGACGTACCCCTGCCGGCGGGCGTGGCGGATGGCCTGCAGGTAGGCGAGCGAGGCCGCCTCCATGTCTCCGCCGGCGCGCAGCATTTCCGCTTCGGCGAGGCGGCAGTAGGACAGGAAATTGTCGGTGCTCAGCGCTGCGGCGGCGCGCAATGCCTCCACCTGGCGGCGGCACTCCGCGTCGAGGTCGGCCCGCATGGCCGGATCCGTTGCCCCTGCCTGCAGCCGGGCGCTGCAGATTGCCGCCACATGCTGGTGCATCATGAGCAGAAGGAGGTTCCCTGCGGCGCCGGCCTCCAGCAGCGGCGCCGCCCGCCGGCAGTACTCCCAGGCGGCCGGATAGTTTCCGAAGATCGCCTCGACCCGCGCGAGCTCGACCAGCGACTCGGCCACGTCGGTCCAGTTGCTGTCGGCGGCGTAGGCATCGAGCACCTGCTCGGCATGGTCCGCCTCGCCGTTGCCGGCGATGCCCATCAGGCGGCGCTGGGCCGCCAGCCGGATGCGTGCCTGGCCGAGTTCGAGCGGAACGTATTTTTCGCAGTAGTCGTGCCAGCGCTGCAGGTTGAGCAGCACCCGCTGCTGATCGCGGCCCTCCGCCAGGCTGGCGATGTAGACGCTGAGTATCGCGTAGCTCGCGTACTGCAGGTCGCCGGTGCCATGGCAGAGCTGGAAGGCGTTTTCGAGCGACGCCTCGTTGGCGGCGAAGGGATGTTTCCAGCACAGGCATTGCGCATGCGCCAGCAGCTCGGTCTTGCCGCGGAAATAGGGATCGTCGAACTGCCCCATCACCTGCAGCGCCATCTCGCCGAACTCGAAGGACAGTCCGCGCTGGCCCGACATCGCCACCAGCATGGCGAACCATGCCAGTGCGACGCCGGCTTCCGGCGTGATGCCGCGTTCCAGCACATGCGCGACGTTGCGTCCGATCACCAGCCCGAGATTGTGCGGCTCGGTGAAGTACGTGCCGATGATGCAGCGGTCGTAGAGACGGTCGATCAGGCAGTCGTCCGCGCCGGCCTTGCCGAGCCCGGCCAGGCGGTGGATGGTCTCCCGGCATGCCAGCGTTTCGAAGCGGGCCGCGTCCGGGCGGGCAGCCTGCGCATCCTCCGGAAGATCGATGCCGAACAGCGCCAGACCGGCGCGCGCCATCGCCAGCGCGCGTGCAGGGTCGCCGGAATTCTGCAGCGCCACGCTGCAATGCTCGCAGGCGACCGCCTTGTCGTACGGGTCCTGCGCATGTTCAATCACGGCACCGAACATGGCCTCGGCGTCGGCCATCCGCCCGAGCACTCCCAGGGCCGTCGCATAGGTCAGGTGCAGGTCGCAGACCAGCCGGTAGCGGGTCGTCCAGGCGGAGGTGCCCGCCGGCAGGCAGGCGAGACCGGCCTCCAGGTAGGCCAGCGCAGTGTCGTGCGCCGTCGAGGCGAACGCCTTGCGGCCGGCGCGCAGGTTGATGTCGGCGAGCCGCAGGCGCTCGTTCTCATCCTCGATCAGGCCGCGCGCCGCGTTCAGGTGGTTGGCGACATCGAACAGGCGGTCCTCGCAGGCGGGATCGTCGAGCATGCCCGCCAGCAGGCGACCGACCCGCAGATGCATCGCGGCGCGCTCCTCCTGCCGCACCAGCGAATAGGCGGCCTGCTGGATGCGCGGATGCTGGAAGGCGAACGTGGCGTTCCTTCCCGCTGCGCCGGTGCGCATCTGCGCATCTCCCTCGCCCGCCCGCAGGATCAGCCCATCCTGCTGGGCGAACCACAGGTTGGCGGTCACGCTTTCCGCGCCCAGCCCCGAGATCGACACCAGCGCATCGACGTCGAAGCTGTTGCCCAGCGCTGCGGCATACTTGAGCAGATCCTGGGCATCCGGCTCGAGCCTGCGGATGCTGTCGGCCATGAGCTCGACGACGTTGTCGGAGATCGGCATCGCCTCGATGCGCCGGATGTCCCAGATCCAGCGTCCGGCCGCCGCATCGAATTCGATCAGCCGCGACGCATGCAGCGTGTTGAGCAGTTGCTTGACGAAGAACGGCACGCCATGCGTCTTGAGATGCACGAGCCGGGCCAGCGCGAAGGCATCCTGCTCGCTGCAGCCGAGGGTGTCGGCGCACAGCTGCTGCAATTGCGCGCGCGACAGCGGCGCCAGCTCGATGCGGCTGACGACGGCGCCGGAGCGGCGGATCGTTTCCAGCATGCCGTCCAGTGCCGTGGCAGGCGACTCGTCCTGCTCCCGGTAGGCCGCGATCAGCAGCAGATGGCGCGTATCGGCGTCGGTCATCAGCGTCTGGATCATGCGCAGGGTGGCGGCGTCGGCCCACTGCAGGTCATCGAGGAAGATCGCCAGCGGATGGCCGCGCCGGGCGAACAGGCGAATGAAGGCCAGAATCACCGCGTTGAAGCGGTGCTGCGCCTCGGAGGGTGCCAGCGCCGCCGCCCGCGGTTGCGGACCAATGATGAGCTGCACCTCCGGCACGAGTTCGATGACGATCTGCGCATTGCTGCCCAGCGCCGCCTGGATGTCCCGCTGCCAGCGGGCGATGCTTTCCGGCGCCTCGGTCAGCAGCTGGCGCGCCAGCTGGCGCAGCGCCTGCACCAGCGCGTCATAGGGCTTGTTGCGCGTGTACTGGTCGCAGCGTCCGCTGGCGAAATGCCCGCCGCCGACGGGCCCGCGCGCCGCCAGCTTGTGGATCTCGTTGACCAGGTTCGACTTGCCGATGCCCGACTGGCCGGACACCAGCATGAATTCTGCCGCACCGTCCGCCGCGCGCGCGAAGCCGGCCTGGAGGGAAAGCACCGCCTCTTCCCGGCCATACAGCTTCTGCGGGATCATGAAGCGGCTCGAGATGTCCTGCCGCCCCGGCCGGAACTGCGCGACGCGGCCGGTGGCGCGCCACTGGCGCTCGCATTCGACCAGGTCGGCGCGCAGGCCGTAGGCGCTCTGGTAGCGCTCCTCCGCGGTCTTGGCGAGCAGCTTGAAGACGATCTGCGCGACCGCGTCGGGCAGATGGGGATTGAAATCCTGCAGCGGCCGCGGCTGCTGGGCGATGTGGCAGTGCACCAGCCCCATGGCGTCGGCGGCGGCGAACGGCAGGCGGCCGGCCAGCATCCGGTAGAAGGTCACCCCGAGCGAATAGAAATCGGTGCGGTAATCGATGGCGCGGTTCATGCGCCCGGTCTGTTCGGGCGACATGTAGGCCAGCTCCCCCTCCAGGACCTGCGGGCTCACCACCGGCTGATGGTCGCGCGGCAAGGGCGAGGCGAGGCCGAAGTCGGACACACAGATACGGCCGCTGTCGAGGTCGGCAAGAATGGCGCCGGCGTGGATGTCGCGGTGCACGATGTCGTGGCGGTGGATCGCGCCGACCGCGTCGACCAGCTGCAAGGCCAGCGGGAAGAACATGTCGACCGGCAGCGGAGCGAAGCCCAGCACGGTGTCGAGGGTATCGGCGGGAAAGTCGGCGAACACGATGGCCGGGCCGGTGTCCGTCTCGAGGAAGGCTTCCGGCACGAGCAGGCCGGGGCCGGCGATCTGGCGCAACAGGTCGAACTCGCGGCGCAGACGGACGGCGGCATCGTCGTGCCGATCGCCCGGGGCGGGGGTCTTGACCAGGCGCGGCAGGCCGTCGATGCGGGCGGTCGCGCGATAAAGGACACTGCGCGGCGTGCGCTGGATCTCCCGTGGGTCGGCATATCCGTGGATCGGCATCGTTGGCGTCTCTCCGTTGTTGTAGGTATAGACATCCTGCCCCCTGGCCTGAAGGGCGCTTCCTCCAGCCGCCATCCTATGCAGCCCGGGGCCGCCTTGTCCACCAGGAATTTCCAGACTGCACAATTGTCGTGGTTCCCGCCACGAAGATGGCGGCGCGGCGACGCGCGGTGCTAGATTCAATGCCGCCGGCGCCGTCCGGCTCTCCCCAACCCGCGTCAAGGAGCCACCGATGTCCGTCCTTCCCCGCATCCGTTCCGCCGCAGCCCTCAGTCATCCCTATATCGATACCCCGGATTTCTCCTACGACGGCTGGCTTGCGCATCTGCAGCAGCGCAGCCTGCCCGTCGGCAGCGTCACGGGCGCGCCGCGCGTGGCCATCGTCGGCGCCGGCGCGTCCGGCGCCTGCGCCGCCTTCGAACTGGCCCGTGCCGGCTGCGAGGTGACCGTGTTCGACGCCGGCGACCGCATCGGCGGGCGCTGCGCGTCGACGCCCTTCCCCGATGGCGGTCCCGATCTCGCCGAGCTCGGGGCCATGCGTTTCCCGCCGTCCGAGTTCACGCTGGACTTCTACCTGCGCCGCTTCGGCCTGGTCGGTCGCGACGGCATCGCCGGCCTGCCCGACTTTCCCGACCCCGGCGTGGTACGGACCTATGTCTGCTACGGCGGCGACGTCAGCATCTGGCAGGCGGCCGACGGCCACCCGCCGCCCGGATTCGAGACCGTCTACAACGGTTGGCTGGCCTTCAACCGCGACGGGATCACGCGCAGCGCCGCCGGCGGCGCGCCGGTCACCGTGTTCCGCAGCCCGGCCGCCATCACCGCCGCGCTGGCCGCCGGCGATGTCGCCTCGGCCACGCGCTGGTGGCAGGAATACATCGACGCCTTCGGCCAGACGTCGTTCTACAGCTTTCTGTATGCGCTGTTCACCGGCACCGGCGGTTACGACATCCCCGGCGGAACGCCATGGAGCTTCGACGATTTCGACCGTTTCGGCGCCCTCGGCATCGGCAGCGGCGGCTTCGGCCCGCTCTATCCGATCGCCTTCACCGACATCTTCCGCCTGCTGCCCAACGGCCTCGAATCGGCGCAGAAGTTCCTGCGCGCCGGCATCCGCACCCTGCCGGAGGCCTTTGCCCGCGAGATCGGGTCGCGCTGCCGCTGGATGCTGCGCACGCCGGTCGACGCCATCGAGCGCGGCGCCGACGGGCGCTTCCGGCTGAAATCGGGCGCCACCAGTCACGACGGTTTCGACCGCGTGGTCATGGCGACCACCACCCGCGCCATGGAGATGACCACCAACCTGACGGAATCGCCCCTGGTCGCGCGCGACGTGGCGCGCGCCATCCGCCGCACGCATGTGGTGTCGTCGGTGAAGGTGGCCGCACGCATCCGGCGCTTCTGGAATCCGGCAGATCCGGCCGACCCGACCGTGCGCTGCCTGCTGTCCGACGACGCGCTGCACCAGGTCTACACGCTCGACTACGGCGCGCCGGACAGCGGCGTGTGCTTCCTCAGCTATACCTGGGACGACGACGCGGTCAAGCAGCAGGCGCTCGGCGTCGACCGGCCGGGCGGCGCGGTCGACAAGAAGGTGCTGTACGAGGCGCTGCTCGGCATGCTGGCCGATGCCGGCGGCGAGGTTGCGCGCTGGGCCGAGCATCTCCGCCCCTACGGCGATCCGGAGCGCGACATCCTGTTCGTCGAGTGGCAGTCCAACCCGCATTTCAACGGCGCCTTCAAGCTGACCGAACCGGGGCAGGACGAATACATCCGCACCATGTTCTACGATTTCCAGAAGGCCGGCGACCCGGCGCGCGACACCGGTCTCTACCTGGCCGGCGACTGCATCGCCTGGACCTCGGGCTGGGTCGAGGGAGCATTGCAGACCGCCCTGAACGCCTGCGCGGGCGTCGTCCGCTCGCTCGGCGGGACGCTGAACGGGGATGCGGCGGGCCGCACGCCGCTGGACCTCGACGCTGACCGGTTCGACTATTTCGGCGGCGTGCATCGTTCCGGCACGGACGGCTGAGCTCTTGCGGCGGCGCACCATGAGGCGCCGCCGCAGTACCTCCCGCGGAAAAATTTTTAGCCGTACCTCAAATTACCCGCCTTCCGGAATTACAATCCCGCTTCGGCGCACATGACCCGACCGGCGCGGCGGCGGTCATCGTGTTCCTGCGGCGCGCCGCGCGGCGGCTTCCACGAGGAGCCGGCGCGCCGGCGCGTCTTTTTCCGATCCATCTCTACATAGGCACATCGCATGGTCAAGACACTGCTGATCCCCCTGCTCGCCGCTGCACCGCTGATCGCGGTCGCCGCCGACAACGACAAGGAACGCTGGAACCTGAAGGATCTCTATCCTTCGCAGGCCGAATGGACGGCCGACACCGCGAAACTCAACGCGCAGCTGAAGGAATTCGAGGGCTGCCGCGGCCAGCTCGGCAGCTCGGTCAAGCGCTTCAAGGCCTGCTTCGACCTGAACGCCGACCTGATGAAGCGCTATGCGCGCATCGCGTCCTACGCGATGCAGACGCACCACGAAGACACCGGCGCCAACGAAGGCCTGAAGCTGGCCCAGGATTCGGACGTGCTCGGTTCCCGGATCGAGGAAGCGACTTCCTTCCTGCGCCCGGAAATCCTCAAGCTCGGCCGCAAGAAGATTGAAGGCTTCCTGCAGCAGGACAAGTCGCTGGCGATCTACCGCCATCCGATCGACGACATCCTGCGCACCGCGCCGCACACCCTCGACGCCCAGGGCGAGAGCATCGTCGCCACCTTCGGCATGGCCACCGACACCGCCAATGCCGTCTACTCCATCTTCTCGAACGCCGACATGCCGTGGCCGGACGTCACGCTGGCCGACGGCCAGACGGTCAAGATCGACCAGTCGGCCTACACCAAGTACCGCGCCGTCGACAACCGCGACGACCGCAAGAAGGTGTTCGACGCCTTCTGGACCCGCTGGAAGGAATACGAGCGCACCTTCGGCGTGACCTTCTATGAAATGCTGAAGAAGGACACCGCCTACACCAAGGTCCGCAAGTATCCGGACACGATCACCCGCGCGCTCGACGACAACAACGTGCCGGTCTCGGTCTACAACATGCTGATCGAGCAGACCAACGCCAACCTGCCGACGCTGCACCGCTACTTCAAGCTGCGCGCGAAGATGCTGGGCCTGTCGGAAATGCGTTACTACGACATCTATCCGCCGCTGGTCAAGAGCGACGCCAAGTATCCGATCGAGTTCGGCAAGCAGGTCACCATCGATGCGATGAAGCCGCTCGGCAACGACTACGTGGCCGGCCTGAAGCTCGGCTTCGAGAACCGCTGGATGGATACCTATCCGCGTCCCCGCAAGCGTTCCGGCGCGTACATGAACGGTGCCGCCTACGATGTGCATCCGTACGTGCTGATGAACTACAACGACGACTACGAGTCGGTGTCGACGCTGGCGCACGAATGGGGCCACGCGCTGCATTCCTACCTGGCCAACAAGGCGCAGCCGTTCGTCACCGCCGACTACAAGATCTTCACCGCCGAGATCGCGTCGACCACCAATGAAGTGCTGCTGCTCGAGCACATGCTGAAGATCGCCAGGAACGACGACGAGCGCCTGCTCTACCTCGGCTCGGCCCTGGAAGGCATGCGCGGCACCTTCTTCCGCCAGGCGATGTTCGCCGACTTCGAGCGCGAGGTGCACGCCCGCGTCGACCGCGGCGAATCGCTGACCGGGCCGGCGCTGACCAAGCTGTACGGCGACATCCTCAAGCGCTACCACGGCGACAAGGAAGGCGTGGTGAAGATCGACGACCTGTATGCCATCGAGTGGGCCTACATCCCGCACTTCTACCGCCGCTTCTACGTATTCCAGTACGCCACCTCGATCGCCGCCGGCACCGCCTTCGCCGACAAGATCCTCAAGGGCGAGGCTGGCGCGGTCGACCGCTACCTGAACGTGCTCAAGGCCGGCGGTTCGGCCTATCCGTACGACCTGGTGAAGAAGGCCGGCGTCGACCTGGCATCGCCGGCTCCCTACCAGGCGCTGGTGGCGCGCATGAATTCGATCATGGACCAGATCGAAGCCATCCTGGCGCGCCGCCAGGGGCAGGCCAAGTAAGACCAGCCGGACACTGCCGGCATCAGGCCGCAGCGCTCCTCCGGGAGCCTGCGGCCTTTTTCTTGCCAGGGCGGGCCGCGCGCGTCCGATGCCCTATCAGCCGAGTCCGAGCCAGAGGCGCTCCGCCTTGCGGAACACCGCCTCGCCCACCCGGCGGCCGAGCGACTGGCCATCGAGATTGCCTTGCTCGAAATGGATGCCGCCGTACAGACGCGACATGCCGGCCTCTTCCGCCGCAGCGCTGAAGGTGGACCACCCCAGCGTCACGGCCGCCGACGGCTGGGTCGGATCGATCAGCATCGTGCGCGGCTGGCGCACGAAGCTGGCGCCGAAGCGGTCGCTGCCGGTGAAACGCCTGAGCACCTCCGCGGACGCGGCGCTGAAGGTGCTGTGTCCCGATACATGCTCGGGGAAAGGCGGCGTCGGGAAGGTGAGCGGCTGGAACGGCACCCAGCTTTCGCCCGCGACCGGGCCCATTCCCGCCGTCACGCCGCCGGTGCCGTATCCGATCACCGTCTGCCCCTGCAGCAGGTATCGCGCCGCCGTGATCGGGCGGACGGAATCGTAGGCCATCTTGGCATCCCAGGCCGCGATGCCGGCGTCGAACACGGCGTTGGCCAGCGCGAAGAACATCTTCACATCCTCATCGTCGCCATGCCGGTCGCGCTCCGAGACGAACTGCCCGAACAGCATCCAGTGCCCGGGCGGCAGCTCCGACCCGGGACCGTCGGCCCAGTATTCGGCGATGACCTTCTCGCGTTCGCCGAGGTTGCGGGTCAGTTCGACCACGTGCATGGTCTGGTCGACGAAGGCCCGCGTGCCGTAGGCGACCGGTGCGCCGGGGCGGTACTGGTCGCTGCCCTGCAATGCGAACGGGCGCACGCGCGGCCAGCATGCCGCCAGGCATGGCGGCGTGCGCATGACACCCGCGGCGTCGGGATAGGTCAGCGGTTGCCAGTTGCCCGGCGCGGGAATGTCCGCCGCGGGCGTCGGCATGGTGACGGCGGCGGGCGGATTCTTCGGCTGGTAGCCGGTGTAGTCGCTGTACGGAATGCCGCTGGCCGACAGCGTGCCGAGCTGGTTGGCGCCGTCGGCATGGCAGGCGCGGATGCAGCTCTGTGCGGCCAACGTGCCGATGCCCTCGGGCGTGCTGCCATCGAGCGAAGCGTCGCCCGGGCGGTAGCCGAGCGCGGCCATCCTGGCGTCGAACAAGGCCTTCTGCCGCGGGAACTGGTCGAGCAGCGTCGCATAGGCGGCGTAGCTGATCGCGCGCGCCTTGTTCTCCGGCGTGCGTTCGGAGACCGGGCGGCGCAAGCGGCCGCCGTGCTGCGTGCTCAGGGCCACCGCGTCGTAGGCCGCCCAGGCATCGTACATGGCGGTATGCACCACCGCCAGCGAACGCGCCGCCATCGGCGGCCCCGGACGCGCGTCGCGGATGGCCTGCAGCGCGGTCTCGCTCCATCCGTAGACGGTATGCAGGCGCGGCGCCGGCTCCTCGACCACGGCGCTGCCGCCGCAGGCGGTCAGCAATGCACCGAGCGATGCGCCGGTGCCGAATTTCAGGAAGGTGCGTCGTTTCATGGTTTCTCCTTGCATTCGTTGCGGACATGACGCTTCCCGCGGGCGGACGAGCGCCGCCGGCACGGCGCATGCCGTGCGCTACAGGCAGGAAACGATCGGTTCGGCGTGAGGTTTCAGCAGTGGAGAGATGGCGGTCCGCGCGGCGGCGCGGCTTCGCGTATGCGCGCCGAGCGCGTTCCGGCGACCGCCATGGGCCTGGCGGATTGCCCGCGGGCGCGCACGACCGGCAGGCGTGGAGGCGCCGGCGGCGTGGCGAGAAAGACGCCAGCGGTGCAGTAGCCGCATTGCGGTTTCGCCCACTCCGGCAGCGACTGGCCCGCCGCCCCATGATGGGCATGTTCGAGGCATATCTCGTTGCCGGCGGCGGCATTGACGGCAAGCGACATCGCCGGCATCAGCGCATGACCGAGGACGGCGCAGATGGCGCTCCAGAGGAGGAGGATGCGAAGTCGCGTCAGGCGCATGAGGGATCGTAGTGCGGGAGTGCCTGCAATGTGCGGGCTGCCACAGGATTGCAGCATCGCGCGGACCATGCGCCACTGTGCGACGTCAAGCGCCGCTGCGCCGCCCGCACGCGGTTTAACGAGGATCATGCGGGCGTCGGGTCGGCGCCACGCCTCGCGTCGCGGAATTGATGCAGCACATCAGCGCCGCGCATGCGACCGCTAGCATGAGGCCGTCGTCAAGATCCCGTACCGGTTTCCCATGTCACGCCGCACATCGTCGCTACCCTTGCCTGCCTTGCTCATGCTGGCCGCCGTCATGGCGGGCGCGCCGCCTTCGAGCGCACTCGCCCGGCCCATGGGGTACGCCGGCTCGAACATGGCGATGGCCGACCTGCGCGAGGGCCGCATCGAAGCCGGCGTGAATCATGCGTGGACGCCGGCCGATGCGCTCGGCATCGCCGCGGTCCGCCTGCGCGGGCCGGGCACGCAGTACAGCGAACATCTCGAGGCCGGCTATACCCGCCTGCTGGTCCGCCGCAATGCGCCGGATGCGCAATCGAACCTCTGGTTGAGTGCCGGCCTCGGCGCCCTGCGGGAGCGCACGCATGCACCGGCGGCGGCAAGCGTCCCTGCGCATGGCCATGGCGGCGCGCCGGCATTGGCGGCCGCACCGCAGGTCGTGCGCACGACGCGGCCTGCCGTCTCTCTTGGCCTGAAAGGCGACTGGGAAACCACCCGGCTCTACGCCGCCGCCGGCGCCCGGCTGGTGCGCGCGCGCGGCATGCGCCATGACCATGGGTCAGTGCAGGCCGGTTTCGCCTTCACCGACGCGCGCTACGACGCGGTCCAGCCGTGGCTGATCCTGGAGGCGCGCCGCAGCACGGGAGACGGCCGCGCCGAGCTCACCGCCATGGTGCGCCTGATTCACCGCAGCTTCCGTGCCGATGCCGGCGTCAACGACGACGGCCGGCCGCGGCTCAACATCAACTACATTTTCTGAACGGAGAAAACCATGCCGACACTGAAATCACTCCTGGCCGCCGCGGCCGCGATCGCACTCTGCGGACATGCCGCGGCCGAGACGCTGCAGGCCGAGGTCAACGGGATGGTGTGCGCGTTCTGCGTGCAGGGTATCGAGAAGAACGTCCGCGCCCTGCCGGAAACGCAGGATGTCTACGTCAATCTGCAAAAGCGCATCGTCGCGGTGGAAAGCAAGCCGGGCACGCGCCTGGCCGTGGAAAAATTCGCCGACGCCGTCCGCCATGCCGGCTACGACGTGGTCAGGATCGATACCGTGCCGGACTCGCCACGGCAGCTGCGCGAGCGTTACGCAAGGGACGAGAAGCAATGAAGCCGGAGCACGCCGGCCCGCATGCCTGGGTGGCATGGGCCGGGCTCATCGCCAGCGGCGGCACGCTGGTCTGCTGCGCGCTGCCGGCGCTGCTGGTGACCATCGGGGCCGGGGCGGCCCTGTCGGCGCTGGTGTCGGCCGTGCCCGGGATCGTGCTGTTGTCCGAACACAAGGGACCGGTGTTCGGCCTGGCAGCGCTGCTGCTGACGGCGGCCGCCATCCTGCAGCTGCGCGCCCGGCGGCTGCCCTGTCCCACCGATCCGGCCGCTGCGCGCGCCTGCGCGTCCCGGCGCGCCATGTCGTGGCGGATACTCCTGGCGGCAACCTGCGCGTTCATCATCGGCGCCGTCTTCGCGTTCCTGTTTCCCCTGCTGCGGGCCTGAGGCGCAACGCCGCGCCGGCGCGGCGGCCCGGCGGTCAGGAATGCAGCCGGACCTGCGACACCAGGATGCCGTCGGCATCGGCATAGATCCAGTCGCCCGGGCGGATCAAGGCGCCGGCGAAGTTCACCGCGACGCCGCTCTCGCCGGAGCCGGTCTTGCGGCTCTTGCGCGGATGCAGTGCCAGCGCGCGCACGCCGACGTCGCAGGCGGAGATCTCCTCGACATCGCGGATGCAGCCGTTGACGACGATGCCGGCCCAGCCGTTCTTCTCGGCCAGCATGCCCAGGTTGCCGCCGACCAGCGCGCAGCGCCGGCTGCCGCCGCCGTCAACCACCAGCACCCTGCCCTCGCCCGGCGTCTCCAGCGTGGCACGCACGAGGGTGTTGTCCTCGAACAGGCGCAGCGTGACGGCCGGGCCCGCGAAACGTGCGCGCCGGCCGCAGGACAGGAAGACCGGTTCGAGCACGGCCAGGCTGCCGTCGGCAAGCCGGCCTTCATTGGCGTCGCAAAGATCGGTGGTCGCGAATTCCATGGATTCCTCGTCGTAGCGGTTGGACAGGTTGTCGCGGGCCATTCTACCGGCTGGCAGGCGTCACGCGGCGGCGCGCCGGAAGGTATTGGCGCCGACGCCGACCGCGGTCGCGAGCGCCAGCACCTGGAACACGCCGATCATCACGAACACCCATGCCGGCCGGTGCGCATCCATCAGCGCGCCGAACAGCAAGGGGCCCACCGCCAGGCCGCTGTCGAGGCCCGAATAGACCACGCCGTAGACGCGCCCGGTGGCGTTCTTGGGCGCCGCCGCGCGGATCAGCAGGTCGCGCGACGGACCGGCGATGCCGGCGCCGAAGCCGACCGCCCCCATCAGCACGACCGCCACGGCCGCCGGCACCATGCCGGTGGCGATCGTCATGGCCATGGCTCCGGCGAAGCTGAAGGCGATCGCGATGGTGCGGTCGTGCCGCGTCGCCTTGGCCGCCAGGAAGCCGCCCCACACCATCCCGGCCGCCGACGCCAGCATGTAGGCGGTATAGCCCGAGGTGGCCCAGACCAGCGACATGCCGTACAGCGCGCGCAGGCCGGTGGCGGCGAAACTCTGGATCCCGGCCAGGGCCAGCGCCGTGATGAAGAAAAAGGCGAAGCACAGCCAGACCTGCGGCAGGCGCAGGAAATCGAAGATGCCCTCCGCCGCGGCGCCGCCCTGCTTCGGCGTGGCGACCGCCGCGCGCATCTCGTCCGCATGCAGCAGGCGACGATTGGCCAGCAGCAGTGCCAGCACCACGGCGGGAACGGCTGCCGCGCAGGCCAGCGCGGTACGCCAGTCCGACAGCCCCGCGATGCCGGCGAGGAACACCGGCGCCGCGGCCCAGCCGAGGTTGCCGGTGATGCCGTGCACCGAGAACGCATGCCCCAGGCGCGGCTGCGATACCCGCTTGTTCAGCAGCGTGTAATCGGCCGGGTGGAACACGCTGTTGCCGACGCCGGCCAGCATCGAGCCCGCCAGCAGCATCGGATAGCTCTGCGCCCCGGCCAGCACCAGGGCGGAGAGCAGCAGAAAGACGACGCCTGCCACCAGCACGGTCCAGGCGCCGATGCGGTCGACCACGAAGCCGGCCAGCGCCTGTCCGATGCCGGACACCACGAAGAACGCGGTCATCAGCAGGCCGAGCTCGGCGTAGGAGAGCTGGAAGGCATCCCTGAGCCACGGGAACAGCGGCGCCAGGATCAGGTGGAAGAAGTGGGAAACGCCGTGGGCCAGGCCGACCAGGCCGATGACGCGCGCGTCGCGGCCAACCGGGGCGATGGCGATGGTGGATGCTGTCATGCTGTCGATGGCGGGACGTGGCCGCGCAAGTGAGGGAAACGGGAAGCACCAGTCTAAGAAAGATCCTTGCGTCCGTTTTCAGATATATTGACAACCTTTATCGCCTATCGGCCAACAGCATGCAGGCTTGCCGCTGCCCGAGGCATTCCGAGCCGCTGCCACCGCCGCATCGAACCGACACCATGGCACTCCGTCCCGTCACGCACACCCGCCCGCACGCGCCCGACCGCCATCCCACCGAGGACCGCCCGCTGAAGGTGGCCGCGCGCGACCTCAACGCGACCGAACTGCTTTCCGCCCACCGGCACGACTACGGGCAGCTCACCTATGCGGTCGAAGGGGTCGTGCGCCTGACCGTCGGCGACAAGACCTGGATCGTGCCGCCGCAGCGCGCGATCTGGATCCCGCCGGGCGTGGTGCATGAAGTCGTCACGCTGGAGAAGGCGCGCCTGCGCGCCGTGTTCGTGCTTGCCTCGCACTCGCCCTTCGCCGGCGACGAATGCGTGGTGGTGAACGTGACGCCGCTGCTGCGCGAGCTGATCCTCGCGCTGGTCGACTGCGACGGCGAACAGCCGCGCGATGCCCTGCTGGCGCGCCTGATCCTCGACGAGATCGGCCGCTCCGCCACGCTGCCGATGTGCGTCGTCATGCCGCGCGACAAGCGCCTGCGGGCGTTGTGCGAGCGGCTGATCGCCGAGCCTGCATCGACGCTCACGCTGGCGGAGTGGTCGACGCAGGCGGGCGCCTCGGTGCGCACGCTGGCGCGCCTGTTCGAACGGGAACTGGGGATGGGCTTCGCGCAATGGCGCCAGCAGGTGCGGCTGGCCCACGCCGCGCCGCTGATTGCCCGCGGCATGCCGCTGTCGCGGGTGGCGTCCGAGCTCGGCTATGCCAGCCAGTCGGCGTTTACGGCGATGTTCCGCAAGACTTTCGGGCAGCCGCCCTCGGTCTTCTTCGCGGGCACCGAAAGGCCGCTGCGCACGCTGCGGCAGGCAGGCTGAAGCGCCCCGTCCCCGCCCGGCCCGCGATCGGGCTCACCTGCCGGCCGCCAGCGGCGCCGGCGTGCGCGCCGCCAGCATCTCGGCGAACCGTTCCGCCGGCACCGGCCGGCTGAAGTAGTAGCCCTGCATCTGGTGGCAGCGCTGCTGGCGCAGGAAAGCCAGCTGCTCGGCCGTCTCCACGCCTTCGGCGATCACCTCCAGCTTCAGGCTGTGCGCCAGCGCGATGACCGCCTGGACGATGGCGGCGTTCTCGGAATCGGTCGCCACGTCGCCGACGAAGGAGCGGTCGATCTTGAGCGAATCGATCGGGAAGCGCTTGAGATAGGACAGGCTCGAGTACCCGGTGCCGAAATCGTCGATCGACAGGTGCACGCCCATCGCGTGCAGCTCGTGCAGCGTTTCCACCGCCGACTGCGGATCCTTCATGACGACGCTCTCGGTGATCTCGAGCGACAGGTCGCGCGGATCGCAGCCGGTCTCGTGCAGCACGCGCGTGACGGTCGAGACCACGTCCTGCTGGTTGAACTGGCGCGCCGACAGGTTGACGCCGATGCGCAGCGGCGGCAGGCCGGCGCGGCGCCAGGCCTCGTGCTGCAGGCAGGCGGCGCGCAGCACCCACTCGCCGATCGGCACGATCAGGCCGGTCTCCTCGGCGATCGGGATGAAATGGTTCGGATAGACCAGTTCCTGGCCGGCCGGCTGCCAGCGCACCAGCGCCTCGGCGCCGACGATCTCGCCGGAGGCCAGGTCCACCTGGGGCTGGTAATGCAGCACGAATTCTCCGCGCTCGAGCGCGCGGCGCAGCCCGCCCTCCACCTTCAGGCGGTCCAGCGTGCGCGCGTTCATCTCCTGCAGGTAGAAGCGGAAACAGTTGCGGCCGGCCTCCTTCGAGCGGTGCATCGCCGCGTCGGCATTCTTGAGCAGCGTGCGGCCGTCCTCGCCGTCCTTCGGGAACAGGCTGATGCCGATGCTGCAGCCTGCGAAGAACTCGTGGCCGTTGACGGTGATCGGGCGCGCCATCGCATCGAGCAGCTTCTGGGCCACGACGGCCGCGCCGGTCTGGTCCTCCACATTGGGCAGCACGACGACGAATTCGTCGTCGCCCTGGCGCGCCACGGTATCGAAGGCCCGCAGGTTGGACGACAGGCGGCGGCCGGCCTCGACCAGCACCTGGTCGCCCACCTCGTGGCCGAGGCTGTCGTTGATGTTCTTGAAATGGTCCAGGTCCAGCACGATCACCGCCACCTGCTTCTGCCCGTGCTTGGCGGTGGCGATCGCCTGGCGCAGGCGGTCCTGCAGCAGCGCGCGGTTCGGCAGCCCGGTCAGCGCATCGTGGGTCGCCAGGTCGACCGTGTCGGTGCTGGCCTTCTTGCGGTGCGAGATGTCCTGCACGACGAAGGTCGGCCTGGGTGCGCCGGTGTTGTCGCGCATCGACGAGATCGTCAGGCTGATCCATGCGGGTTGGCCGTCCTTGCGCAGGCAGCGCAATTCGACCGAGAGGTCCTGGACTTCCTGGCGCAGGACATGCTGCCCCAGTTCGGCGGCGAACGGCAGGTCCTCCGGATGCACCAGATCGCGGAAGGACATCCCGCGCAGTTCATCCTCGGCATAGCCGAGGATGTCGCAGAAGCGCTGGTTCATGCGGTGCATGAGGCCGTCCGCGGTGATGTGGACCAGGCCGGGCGCCGGCAGGCGGACCCGCTTGCCGGACTCGCGCGGGACGCCCTGCTCGCGCAGCGGACCGGCGGCGGCGGACTGCGAGCCGGACGTACCGATGACGAGGCGCACCTCGTCGGCCTCGGCCGCCTCCGCGATGCCCCGCATGAGCCGCTGGAACAGCTCGTCCGGCTGCGCGACCTCGTTGGCGAACAATCCCACCCAGCCGTTGCGGCCGCGCCGCTTGGCCATGTACAGGCACTGGTCGGCCAGTTCCACCACCTGGGACCACGACAGCGCGTCCGGATGGGATTCGACGAAGGGATAGCAGGCAAAGCCGATCGAGCAGGTGCGCGCCAGGCGCACGTCGTCCGTCACCACGAACTCCCGCCCCGACACCGCCGCATGGGCGCGCTCGGCGAGCAGGGCGGCCTGGTCGCGGCTGGTCGAGCGGGCCACGATCAGGAACTCCTCGCCGCCCCAGCGGATGATGTAATCGGTGTCGCGGAACACTTCCTGCAGGCGTTCGCGCATCTGGATCAGGACCATGTCGCCGGCCGCATGGCCGTAGATGTCGTTGACGCTCTTGAAGTAATCGAGGTCGACCATGAAGAACACCAGGTCGGATACCGGTCCCGGCGCATCGTCCTGTTCGCCGCTCCAGGCGGCCAGGTAGTGGCGGCGCACCGAATCGATGTCCCGGTCGATGTGCTGCAGCAGGAAGCGGCGGTTGCGCAGGCCGGTGAGCGGATCGGTGATCGAGGCTTCCTCCAGCTGCGCCTTGGTCTCGCCGAGCGTGCGCAGCGTGGCCTCCAGCTGGCGGTAGGCGCCGGCGTTGTCGAGCGCGATCGCGCCGTAGGCGCACAGCGTACGGAAGATCAGGCGCTCGCGTTCGCCATAGGCCTGCCGGCGCGGCGACTGGATCGTCATGACGCCGATCACGCGGTCGCCGATCAGCAGCGGCGCGAACAGCTGTGTCTGCATCGGGCTGGTGCCCGGGATCAGGTTCGGATGGTTGCCGCCCGGCATGTCGGCCAGCACCTCGCGGCGCTCGCGCACGCAGCGGGCCGAATTCGAGGTCGGGTGATGCAGGTCCCAGAAGGTTTCCGGCACCGCCTTGCCCGCCTCGGTGCCGAACACCAGGTTCAGGCGCGACTGGCCGGAGTCGAACAGATAGATGGCGAAATGCTCGGCATCGAGCAGGCCATGCACGTGACGGTCGAGCGCCTGGAACACGGCCGTCGCGTTCAGGTGGGCGGTGATCTCCTGGCCGATGGCACCGAGGCGCTCCAGCGTGCTGCTGGTCTGCTGCAGCACCTGGGCCCGCTGCGCCTCGGAGGCCGCCAGGCGGCGATGGTGCTCGACTTCGGCGCGTTCGCGCTCGGTCTGGTACTGCACCTGCATCGCCACGGCGCGGTTGGTCGCTTCGCGGCTATGGGTCTTGTCGCGCGCGGCATTGGCCTGCAGCAGCGTCGTGTAGGCCTGGACATAGTCGCCCGACTTGGCGTGCTCCTGCGCGATCGCATCGAGCAGCTCGCCCGGGATGGTGTAACCCTCGATGCCGGATGCCACCTGCAGCGCGCAGCGCAGGTAATGCAGCGCGGCGCTGCCTTCCTGCACCTCCGCCGGCAACGGCAGCTCGTGCTGCGAGAAGATCTTGGCCAGCACCCGGTAGGCGGCGAACACATTGTGCGTGTCGCCGGTCTCGACCGCCAGGTCGAGGGCCGCGTTGGCCGCCTGCAGCGCCTCCTCTGCGCGGCCGAGCTGCGACAGCGCGTGCGCCTGTCCGCGCAGGGCGCCGATGCGGAACTCGGCCTGCTGCAGCGAGGCGGAATGCTTGTACTGCTGCTGGAAGATCTCCAGCGCCGCCTGGTAATCCTCGCGGTCGAGGGCGACGTCGCCGAGGTACTCGGTCGCGATCGCGTAATCGCGCGAGCCGGCCAGCGGCCGGAGCGTGGCCAGCGATTCGCGCAACAGGTCCTGGGCCGCCTCGAGGCGCCCGAGCCGGCGCAGCGTCTCGGCGGTCTGCATCATGCAGCCGCCGATGCTGACGGGCCAGTTGGTCGGGCGCGCCAGCTTCAGGCCGCGTTCGCCCCATTCCAGCGCCGCATGGTGGTCGTTGAGGTTGGTGAAGGAATTGCCGATGTTCGACGCCGCGACGATCGCGCGGCAGATCTGGCCGGTGGCCAGCGCGCCGTCGAAGGTGTGCATGAAAAAGGCGGCGGCGCGGCCGAAGTCGCCGGACTGGAAAGCCACCAGCCCGTAGAAATCGCTGACCCAGGTCTTGCGGATCGGGTCGAGGCCCTTGAGTTCGGGATCGAAGCGGTCGGCCCAGCGCGCCTGGGCGCCGCGCAGATCGGAGAACACCGAGAAACGTGCGCGCGCCGCCTCGGCCACGTCGACCCGCTGCAGGTCGCCACCGAGCCGGGCGTGGTTGGCGCACTGGTCGAGGTCTTCGTCGCGCTGGCGCGTGTCGCCATTGTCGACATCCAGCGCGGCGCGCAGCCAGTAGGCATCGGACAGGCCGATGTGGTCGCGCAGCTCGGCGTATGCCGCCAGCGCCTGCGCCACCAGGTCGCCGGCCGCGCCCAGGTCGCCGTAGAGGCGGCGCGCCTCGCCGCGGATCAGCTGCAGGCGGGCGGCGATGCGCTGCTTCTCGTGGGACGGCAGCAGCGACGCCGCGGACAGGGCTTGCGCCTCGTCGGCCAGCACCAGCGCCCGCCCGGTATCGCGCTGGCACAGGTACCACGACAATGCCACGAGCGTGCAGAGCCTCTCCTCGCCTCGCTGCGAGGCCAGGCCCGCCTCGAGTTGGACGATCTGGTCATCCAGGGCAAACAGATTCATTGACGACGGCTCTCCTTCTATCCCCAGTTGCCGGCGCGTTCCGTCTTGACGCGGGTTGCCATGCAGTTAGGGCAACTATACCGTTACCCAGCGTCTTGCCATGCAATTCCGCATATTACCGCAAAGCAACAATTCTTACCGTGACAATTCGTCGATAATCGCGAGGTCGCGCTTGAACACCACCGTGTCAGGATACATTCGTCTTGACACATTTTTTTTCATTGAATGCTATAATTGAAAATATGAATATCAGACATAGCACCAGCCCGGCCGTGTTCGATACGCCCGTCCTGCGGCGCATCGCCGACCTCATGCCCGACTTGCCGCCGGCGCTGCGGACCGTGGCCGACTATGTCCTGCGCCACCCCCTCAAGGCCGCGACGATGACGATCGAGGATCTGGGCGCCGCCAGCGGCACGTCGCCGGCAGCGGTCAACCGGATGGCACGCGCGGTCGATTGCGGCGGGTTCTCCGGCCTGAAGAGCGAACTGGTGACGACGCTGCAGAACGTGGTATCCCCGGTCGACAAGCTCAAGACCAAGCTGGCCGAACGCCCGTCCGGGCGCTATGGCTTAAACGAGATGCTCGATGCCGGGATCGACAACCTGCGCGCCGCGGCCAGCGCGACCGCCGAGGAAACATTCTCCGCCGCCGTCGACAAGCTGGCCGCCGCGCGGCGCGTCTACGCCCTGGGCTTCGGCATCAGCTCGTACCTCGCCGCCGCGATGGCCTCGGGCCTGGTGCCGTATTGCGGCGAAGCCACGGCCGTCAGCATGGAGGGCGGCAACGAACAGGCAGCATACCGGCTCACGCCGATCGGCCCGCAGGACGTACTGGTGGCGATCTCGCTGCCGCGCTATTCGCTGGCGACGGTGCAGCTGGCCCGCTTCGCCGCCGAGCGCGGCGCGACGGTCATCGCGATCACCGACTCGCCGGCATCGCCGTTGCAGGGCGTGTCCCACCATGTGCTGTATGCGCCGGCGGAACATCCGCTGCTGACCAGTTCCAGCGTGGTGGCCATGACGATCGTCGAATCGCTGATCTCGGCGGTGATGGCGCGCAACAAGGAGGCGGTGCGCATCTCGGCCGACCTGACGGAAAGCGTGCTGACCTACCTGTACGTCAGCGAGGAGTCGCACAAGCCGTCGCGCCATGCGCGAACGGAGCGTGCGGCGCCGGCATCAAAGAACGGAAAGAAGCCGCGCGGCTGACGGCCGCGCGACACGGATGCACAAGACGCCGTCCGCGGCGCAGCAAGGAAACGACCATGAGCCAACGTTACGTACTCGCCATTCACGGCGGCGCCGGCACCATCGCCCCGAGCGCCGACCGCGCCGCCGAAGAGGCTTACCACGCTGCCCTGCGTGACGCGACCGCGGCCGGTCAGGCCGTCCTCGCGGCCGGCGGCAAGGCGCTCGATGCCGCGGTCGCGGCCGTCGTCGCGCTGGAGGACTGCCCGCTGTTCAATGCCGGCCGCGGCTCGGTCTATACCTCGGACGCGGTGCACGAGATGGATGCCAGCGTCATGGACGGCCGCACCCAGGCCGCGGGCGCGGTTGCCTGCGTGCGCAACGTGCGCAATCCGGTGGTGCTGGCGCGCGCGGTGATGGAACACTCCAATTGCGTGCTGCTGACGTCCGACGGCGCCGAGCGCTTCGCGCGCGAGCGCGGCATTCCGTTTGCGCCGTCCGAATATTTTGCGACGAAGGAACGCCTCGATCAGCTGCATCGCGCAATCGCCAGGCAATCGGGCGCCGTGCTCGACCATAGCGGCGCCGCCGACCTGCAGAAGGACAAGTCGCCGATCAACCCCGACCAGAAATTCGGCACGGTCGGCGCCGTGGCGCTCGACCGCGACGGCAACCTGGCCTCTGCCGTGTCGACCGGCGGTCTCACCAACAAGAAGCCGGGCCGCATCGGCGACACGCCCGTGATCGGCGCCGGCTGCTATGCCAACAACCAGGTCGCCGTGGCGGCGACCGGTACCGGCGAATATTTCATCCGCGCCGTGGCGGCCTACGACATCGCCGCGCGCATGAACTACGGCGGCGCGACGCTGGAGGCAGCCGCGCGGGCGACGGTATTCGACCGCCTCAATGCCCTCGGCGGCAGCGGCGGCCTGATCGCGCTCGACCGCGACGGCAACCTCGCCACGCCGTTCAACACCTCGGGCATGTACCGCGCCTGGGTCTACGAGCAGGAAGAGATCGTCACCCGGATCTTCCTCTGAACGCACGCTGACAGAACGAAAGCGGCTTCCGCGAGGATGGCCGCCAGGGGAAAGGCTTGCCTGCGCCACGCGCGGCAGCCCTCCGGATGCCGGGACGCGCGCCGCGCGCCGGGCGGTACCAGAACAACACAGGAGGAGAAGAGCATGGATTTTTCGCATGTCCAGCGCGACCCGAGCAAAAAGCTGACCGGGCTCGGGATCGTATTGCTGCTGCACGTCCTGATCGTCTACGCGCTGCTGACGGGCCTGGCCCGCAAGGCGGTCGAGATGATCAAGGAGCCGATCGAGACCAAGATCATCGAGGAAGTGGCGCCCCCGCCGCCGCCCGACGTGCCGCCGCCACCGCCGCCGCCGAAGATGGTCGCCCCGCCGCCGCCGTTCATCCCGCCGCCGGAAGTGCAGGTGCAGGCGCCGCCGCCGCCCAACGCCATCGCCGCCACGACCAACGTGCGCCCGGAAAACCCGGCGCCGCTGCGCCCGTCTCCGCCACCTGTCGCCGGCGGTACTGCGCCGGCCCCGGCGCGTGTCGGCGCCGTGGTCGATTTCTCGACCTGCAACAAGCCGGAATACCCGCGCAACTCGCAGCGCAACGAAGAACAGGGCACCGTGACGCTGGCCTTCCTGATCGGCCTGGATGGCAGCGTCAAGGATTCGAAGATCGAGAAGTCGTCCGGCTTCCGCGATCTCGATCGTGCGG